>ERZ808035.1-NODE-1-length-544874-cov-23.469204_pt1 | contig 544874 bp, 379 predicted proteins | sample MGYA00380189_ERZ808035 | MGnify/ENA primary metagenome ERZ808035 (study PRJEB31490, sample SAMN06133407) | mouse gut metagenome | isolation source: M5_1 | host: mice | place: China: Chengdu | collected 2015-05 ... | reverse complement strand
TTACCCAAGGATACGTTAATGTTCGTAAACTTGGGTAAGATTTTATAGATATTGTTTGGAGAGGACTTAGAATTCACCCTCTTATTTATGAATCCCTACAGGGTCTCAACTTTGTTGCATCAGTTTTCTCAGCTTCTCTGCCACTTGTAGTAACTGCCCTTTATGGTCTACCATGGAGATGGCCGGAATAGCTCCGGGAGGCAAGTTCTTTTTGATCTCCTCATTCTTCTTTATCAATTCTTCGCAGGCTTTATCACACCACTGAGCAGCTTTCTCACGCAATGACATATCTGCACATTCCTTATTGAGCCAGTTCACCCATTGCAATAAATGCCCTTCGTCACCCAAAATGGTGTGCGAAGCAAGTATCTTATCGCCACGTTTCACAAATGAATCCCATTGCTTCATTATACCGTCTCTGCTGAGGCGCAGACTCTCGCCTATCATGTCAGCTTCCGCCACATTCATCTGTTTCATCTTCGCCACGTAGGCATCCAGTCCCTGTTCGTCAAACGTACAGTGACCGGACTCGTCCACTGTCAGATAGGCATATGAACCGGCTATCCAGTCTTCAAGTAGTCTGCGGTCGAGAGAAGCACCCTGACGGGGAAATTTGTCAGCAATTTCTTTCTGATGGTTTACCACATACTGAAATGCGGAAGAGTTAACATCATGCACATAGTAATAGAATACCAAAAAGTAATCTTCATCTTCCAGCATTTTCTGCTCTCTTCCCTGCAGGAAATCAGCTGCCACCTTTCCTGCCTCCTGTTCACGGTTGGCAGCAGAAAGCGCATTGATATATCCGCAGATAAAAGCCAAGTCACGGTCACCAGCTTCATAACGTTTCTTAAGTCCCGAAAGTCCACCGGACTCTACACCCAGTTTCACTTTCTTCAGCAATTCAGGAGCATCCTCAGCACCTACCAGTCGGTATACGACCTCACCGCTTGAATTAATGAAAAGAAGGGTAGGATATGCGTGTACCCCATATTTCTTTCTGAGTTCCACTCCTTCACCTTTCTCCATGTCCATCTTCAGATTCACAAAATGACGGTTAAAATAATCGGCAACCAGGGAATCTTTAAAAACTACTTTGGATAACCTCTTGCAAGGACCGCACCAAGTCGTGAAGCAGTCGACAAAAAGCAGTTTGTCTTCCACCTCCGCTCTTTTTAAAGCCTCAGAAAAAGAAAGTACACGAAAAGCAATCCCATCAGCTTGTGCAAGAGTCATTTGTGTGCCGGCAGCAGGTGTTGCGGAGATTTTCTGCGCAGGCACCATTTGCTGTCCACGTGTGTTCTGAACGGATAACAGGCATACTGCTGCCATGAATACTAGAAAATGTCGTTTCATTTCAAATTGTTTTAGGTTGGTTATTAGATTTATAATAATTGATAAACTCCTCCTGCCAATACCCGTACGGCTCCCTTCATTTCCAGTTCAAAGAGAATTGCACTCATTTTATGTACGGGAATATCTGTCTCTACCACTAAGGTATTAATCTGTAAGTTTCCTTGTTTTTCCAACGTATGAACTACCTTTTGCTCCTCTTCTGTCAGTTCCAGAAACAGGCTGCGCTGTACATTCTCTACCTTTGCCGGATGTGAATCCAACGTCCATCCCATCGCCTCCACCAAGTCTTCGGCAGACAACAGAAGGGATGCTTTACTGTCACGGATCAGTTGGTTACATCCTTTTGAATATTCATCGGTCACACGACCGGGGAAGGCGAAACAGTCGCGGTGATAGCTTTCCGCAAGCTCGGCTGTGATCAGAGAGCCGCCTTTGGCAGCCGATTCTACCACAATCGTAGCATCACACATACCGGCCACAATACGGTTGCGACTGATAAAATTGTGTTTATCCGGTGTTGTACCGACAGGAAATTCTGTCAGCAATCCGCCTTTATCAAGCATTTCAACGGCTGTCTTACGATGAAGAGAAGGGTAAATACGGTCCAGTCCGTGAGCTAACACGCCGACTGTAGGCAAGTCATTGTCCAATGCACTCCGGTGGGCATTGATATCAATGCCGTAAGCAAGGCCGCTGACAACTAATACGTCAGGACACAAAGCTTTTAAGTCACGGAGGAAAGTAGTACAGAGTTGTGTACCGTAATCAGTAGCGTGGCGGGTACCCACCATATTAATGATATGGAGAGCGTTCAAATCGGCATTTCCCTTATAGAACAGTACAACAGGAGCGTCTTCACACTCCCGCAAGCGGGAAGGATACGCCTCATCATGAAAAGTCAGGCACTGGATATGATTCTTTTGCAGGAATACAAGTTCCTGTTCGGCACGGGCAATAATTGACGGACAGTCCAGTGCACCCGACACCCGTTCATGTACTCCGGATAATCGCTGCGCCAGTTCTTTCCTGAAGCGGAACACATCGGTGGCACTCTTCATGCCCTCTACCAGACGTTTCGCTCCAATGTGCCCGATACCGGGCACCATTGTCAGAGCGATGCTATATATTTGTTCTTGTTCGTTATCGGTCATTTCAGGTATGGAGCAAAGACATTGTCGAACAATTCGCTGTTACTTAAACGTCCGTTTACCACACATACCGTCTCAACAGTGGATTTCACTACTACTTTCTGATCGCTTTTGCGGAAGATATCCTGATAGAATACGTATTTGATGCCTTCTTTCTTCATATACAGTTTGGAGACAAACTCATCCCCACTCTTCAACGGAGTCTTGAAAGCCATATTGATACGTGCCACTACCGGATCGACTCCCTGTTCATGCAACGCCGCAAAACTAACACCTACCGAGGTCAGAAACTCGTGGCGGGTATGCTCCAGATAATGCTGATAATTGGCATTGTTGACAATCCCCTGAAGGTCACATTCGTAATCACGCACCTTCATCTCCAATTCGTAGATATACTGGCTCATCGTTTATCCTCTTTTCTGTTCTACATCAAGTCCCTTGAATTTCTTCAATTCTTCGGTAGATACCAATTTATATAATTTGTCGCTGGGACGTATCTTCTCTGATTTCATTGAGAAACGCTGACCTTTCTTTACCGTCTCTACCGGCTTCAGATCGACACGCGCTTCGTCCAGTGTCATAAAGACTGCGCCGGTGGTAGGTCCCGTTATCAGCAGCTTGTCACCTACACTGACTTCGGCAGCTTCTACCAAGAACTCAGAGACACCGATATTGGAGAAGTATTTGATACCTTTGCCCACATAGATTTTACGTTCCGTAGCGGCCGAACCATAATTCCGTGTCCATTCGCCCAAGCGTTGTCCCAGATAGTAGCCATCCCAAAAGCCACGGTTAAAGACTGCCTTCAGACGTTCATCCCAAGCGGCAATCTTTTCGTCTGTAAACGTATCATCCAGATAGGCCTTTATCGCTTCTTTATAACATTCCACCACCGTACGCACATACTCAGGACCGCGGGCACGTCCCTCAATCTTGAATACACGCACACCCGCATCCATCATCTTATTCATAAAATGAATGGTCTTCAAGTCTTTCGGTGACATGATATATTCATTGTCGATATCCAGTTCCACATCCGTCTCCTTATCGCGAACCGTATAAGAACGACGGCATACCTGCATACAGGCACCCCGATTGGCCGAGTGATTCATTTCGTGCAGAGACAAATAGCACTTACCGGAGACTGCCATGCACAAGGCACCGTGACAGAACATTTCAATACGAATCTGCTCTCCGCTCGGACCGCAGATATTCTCTTCCCGAATCTGACGATAAATCTCGGCCACCTGTTCCAGATTCAACTCACGGGCCAGCACTACGACATCGGCAAACTGGGCGTAGAACTTCAAGGCTTCCGCATTCGATATATTCAATTGAGTAGACAGGTGTACTTCCTGACCGATCTGACGGGCATAGTTCATTACCGCTACATCGGCAGCGATCACCGCTGATATTCCTGCCGCTTTAGCCGCGTCCACAATGGTACGCATCAAAGGAATATCCTTATCATAGATAATGGTATTAACGGTCAGATAGCTTTTCATTCCATGTTCATCACACGTCTGAGCTATCTCACGCAAGTCATCAACGGTAAACGTATTGGCAGAACGGGCACGCATGTTAAGGTTTTCTATACCAAAATAGATAGAATCGGCTCCAGCCTGAATGGCTGCCGCAAGGGATTCACGCGAACCGACAGGCGCCATTATTTCAAAATCTTTTATATTCATTTTACTATCTGATAATCATTAAAATGTGATAGGAGAATGCAAAGGTACGAATTAATCCGTATCCGTGAAACTTACCTCAACAAATAGTTCTTTCAGTTTTTATCCGTACCTTTGCACCGCAAAAAGAAGTATCGATTATGAAAATAAGCCATATAGACCTGGGAGAACACCCTATACTACTCGCCCCGATGGAGGACGTGACAGATCCTGCTTTCCGCCTGATGTGCAAAAAGTTCGGAGCTGACATGGTATATACTGAATTTGTATCGAGCGATGCACTGATACGCGCTGTCAGCAAGACTGCACAGAAACTGAGTATCAGCGATGAAGAACGCCCTGTAGCCATTCAGATTTATGGTAAAGATACGGAAACGATGGTCGAAGCTGCGAAGATCGTAGAGCAGGCGCAGCCCGATATTCTCGACATAAACTTCGGCTGCCCCGTGAAGAGAGTAGCAGGAAAAGGAGCAGGAGCAGGAATGCTGCAGAATATTCCGAAGATGCTGGAAATTACCCGTGCCATAGTGGACGCAGTCAAAATACCTGTCACAGTAAAAACCCGTTTGGGATGGGACGCCAACAATAAAATCATTGTAGATCTGGCAGAACAACTACAGGATTGCGGCATTGCCGCACTGACCATTCACGGTAGAACCCGTGCGCAGATGTACACCGGAGAAGCAGACTGGACACTGATCGGAGAAGTAAAGAACAATCAAAGGATGCACATTCCTATCATTGGCAACGGAGATGTGACAACGCCCCAACGCTGCAAGGAGTGTTTTGACCGCTACGGAGTAGATGCCGTCATGATCGGTCGTGCCAGCTTCGGACGTCCCTGGATATTCAAGGAAGTAAAGCATTATCTGGAAACAGGGGAGGAATTGCCGCCACTCAGCTTTGAATGGTGTATGGAGGTACTTCGCCAGGAAGTGATTGACAGTGTGAATCTGCTTGATGAACGCAGGGGCATCTTGCACGTGCGCCGCCACTTGGCTGCCAGTCCGTTGTTCAAAGGGATTCCTAATTTTAAAGAGACTCGTATTGCCATGTTGCGGGCAGAAACGAAAGAAGAATTGTTCCGGATATTCGAAACAATTCCTGAAAAAGTAAATTCTCTTTTAGATTAGTTTTACTTAAACATCGGCTGCGCAAACCACTTCTTGAACATCCACGTCGCCACAACATACAACAAGAATGCAGAGAAGAAACCTACGATCGCATCGATAACGTAGTGTGCCTGAATATACACGGTAGCCCCGCAAAGCAGCATATAGAAAGGGATCAGACAGGCAAACAACTTCTTACTTCCACGCCATGCCATAATCATAAGAATGGTAGAAATACCGACATGCGAACTGGGGAAAGCTGCCGTAGGACGCTCTCCCACTTGCTGCGAACCTTCTACCAAACTGTAAAAGAAGCCATGTTGATAGCCCGGACCGGGAAGTAACTCCTGATTGTTATTGAAATAATCGCCGATAGCCGGGAAAATTCCTTTAGATACATTATCAAAACCTATAGCCGGGAAGTAGAACTGCGGCCCTGCTACCGGAACAAAGATATAAATCAAATAATAGATAAAGAAAGAAGTTACCAGTACAAACGACATCTTCTCAAACCATTCAAACTTATAGATAAAATAAAACACCGTCACAATGAGCATCATCGGATAATAAAAGAAATATCCCATATTGAATGCTTCACTGACCAAAAGATGCGGGAATGTATGACAGAACCAGATAGCAGGTTGCCCATTGAAGATAAACTGCTCGGTTATAGCAAACACATGGTCGAGATTCGGAAAGAACCGGTTAAACTCAAACGTATCCGGATACCAGTAGGAAAGCAGGCTCATCTGAATAGCAACACGTACAAACGCCGAAAACTTGCAAGGAGCCAGCCGATAAAGATACATCAGCAGAAAAGTCATTGCAGCGATCATCGCCCTATCCAGCAACATGTGCCATGGATGATCCATTCGCTGAAACAGGAACAGAATCAAAATGGAGGTCAACAGATTATAAATCAATGTTATCTTCTCCACAGCAAACAACCCCTTCCGGGTTTCCACTCGCTTAAATAAGTCTAAAGCCATCCTTCGTTTTTATACCAGTCAATGGTTTCACGGACTCCCTTCTCCAAGTCATATTCGGGAGCATACCCTAACTCATTAATGGCAGGGGTTATATCACATTGCCAGTTACGTTGTTTCATTATTTTATATTTATCAGAATTCAGCGTACTGCTCTTGCCGGAACGTGTTGCAATGAATTCAGCGAGCAAAGATATAACTTTTAGCACAATTAATGGACATTTCACATGAATAACAAACGGATTACCCAGTTCTTTTTGTATTAAGTCCGAAAATACACGACTATTATACACCTTCCCGTCAGTCAGAAAATAAGCTCTTCTAGTCACTTTTTTTTCTATTCCAAGGAAGATGGCCTGCACAATGTCTTTTACATAAACAAAAGTCAGGTCCTGCCGCCGGAAGCCGACAGAGAAGTCAACATGCTGCCGGATGGACTTCGCCATCAGGAAATAATCCAGTTCACGAGGACCGTAAACTCCTGTAGGGCGATAAATAACATAAGGGAAACCGGGAATACTTTGAATATAAAGTTCAGCCTTAAGCTTGCTAAGACCATAAGCAGTATTTGGCATCGGGACATCACCGGCTTCTATCGGCGAATAATCTTTTTCACGTACAGGTCCGAATACACTCAGCGTACTGATATAGATGAATTGCTTCGGAACCATATTCAGCGCTTTCAGTGTATCAATAAAGTATTTGGTCTGTAGATAATTCACATAATCAAAAGTTTTCTTATCCGGACATTTCGTGACTCCCGCACAATGGATGATATAGTCAAACTTATTATAGGTCCCTTTATGTCCGGAGAGTTGGGCACGCAATTCATTGGGATGGGCAAAGTCCAGTTCCAGAAAGTGGATCTTCCGATTCTTCAAGTACTTTTTGCTGCTGGTAGGACGAATCCCCGCCCACACACCAAACTTTCGTTTTAATGCCTCTTCGACAATAAAACTCCCTATAAATCCGCTTGCTCCTGTTATTAAGATACTCTCCATTAATTATAACCTCGATGTATAAGAAAAGAATGATGCCACAAAGATACAATAAAAATGAAACAAAAACCATTTTACATTTCTCAATCTTATAAGCATTCCTACCGAAGTGATTCAGGAGGGATGCTTTTTATTTTAATAAGGACGAAATTATCGAAGTCAGCGAAAGTTTTATCCAATTCATAACTATCAAATTCAAATATTTGTTTACTTTGTACTCCCATCAAAGAATTTTCAAATAAATCAATTCTATACATTATGGCGAAAAAGAAAGAAAAGAAAGAGAAAAAGGCCGGCAAAAGAATGAGTAAGAAAGAGCTGGCAGCGTTATTGATAGACTTTTTCCATGCCAAACCCAGCGAAACGCTTAGTATGAAGTATATTTTCTCGGAGTTGCATCTCACTACCCATCCGCAGAAAATGCTATGCGCTGATCTGTTACACGACCTTTCAGATGACGATTATATTTCCGAAATTGAAAAAGGAAAGTTCCGCCTCAACAATCACGGAACGGAGATGATCGGTACCTTCCAACGCAAGAGCAACGGAAAGAACTCCTTTATCCCCGAAGGTGGAGGCGATCCGATCTTTGTTGCCGAACGCAATTCGGCACATGCCATGAACAATGACAAAGTAAAGATCACTTTCTACGCCAAGCGGAAGAATAAAGACGCGGAAGGAGAAGTCATCGAGATTCTGGAACGTGCCAATGACACCTTTGTAGGTACACTGGAAGTAGCCAAGTCGTATGCCTTCTTAGTTACGGAAAACCGTACGCTTGCCAACGACATCTTCATCCCGAAAGAGAAGCTGAAAGGAGGAAAAACCGGCGACAAGGCAATCGTGAAAGTAACCGAATGGCCCGACAAGGCAAAGAATCCTATCGGACAAGTGATCGACATCCTCGGTGTAGCAGGAGACAATACAACAGAAATGCACGCCATCCTCGCTGAGTTCGGCCTGCCCTACGTATATCCGAAAGCGGTAGAAACAGCAGCCGATAAGATTCCCGCAGAAATTACTCCGGAAGAGATAGCCAGACGCGAAGACTTCCGTAAGGTAACGACTTTCACCATCGACCCGAAAGACGCCAAGGACTTCGACGACGCACTTTCGATCCGCCCCATCAAAGACGGATTGTGGGAAGTAGGCGTACATATCGCCGATGTGACTCACTATGTAAAAGAAGGCGGCATCATCGACAAAGAAGCAGAAAAGCGGGCGACTTCCGTTTATCTGGTGGACCGCACCATTCCGATGCTTCCCGAACGCCTGTGTAACTTCATCTGCTCCTTGCGTCCGAATGAAGAGAAACTCGCATTCTCCGTCATCTTCGACATCACCGAGAAAGGAGAAGTAAAAGACTCCCGCATCGTACATACCGTCATCAACTCCGACCGTCGCTTCACTTACGAAGAGGCGCAGCAGATCATCGAAACGAAAACGGGCGATTTTAAAGAAGAAGTTCTCATGCTGGACACCATCGCCAAAGCACTTCGTGAGAAACGTTTCGCAGCAGGAGCCATCAACTTCGACCGCTACGAGGTGAAGTTTGAAATCGACGAAAAGGGAAAACCTATCAGCGTATACTTCAAAGAGTCCAAGGATGCCAACAAGCTGGTGGAAGAATTCATGCTGCTCGCCAACAGGACAGTAGCAGAGAAAGTGGGACGTGTACCCAAGAACAAAAAAGCCAAAGTACTTCCTTATCGTATCCACGATCTGCCCGATCCGGAAAAACTGGAAAACCTGTCACAGTTCATCGCCCGCTTCGGCTATAAGGTACGTACAAGCGGAACGAAAACAGATATATCAAAGTCTATCAACCATTTGCTGGACGATATTCACGGCAAGAAAGAGGAAAACCTGATTGAAACCGTATCGATCCGTGCCATGCAGAAAGCGCGTTATTCTACGCACAATATCGGCCATTACGGACTGGCATTCGACTATTACACCCACTTCACTTCACCCATCCGCCGATTCCCGGATATGATGGTACACCGCTTGGTTACGAAGTATATGGACGGCGGTCGTAGCGTATCCGAAAGCAAGTACGAGGACCTCTGCGACCATAGTTCGAACATGGAACAGATTGCAGCCAATGCCGAACGTGCTTCTATCAAATACAAACAGGTAGAATTCATGAGCGAACGTCTCGGACAAATTTATGACGGTGTGATCTCCGGTGTTACGGAATGGGGCCTTTACGTTGAACTCAACGAGAACAAATGTGAAGGCATGGTTCCTATCCGTGATCTGGACGATGACTATTATGAATTCGACGAAAAGAATTATTGCCTCCGCGGACGCCGTAAGAACAAGATATACAGCCTGGGAGATGCCATCACCATTCGCGTGGCACGTGCCAATCTGGAGAAGAAGCAATTAGACTTTGCGCTGATTGAGAAATAGAAACAAGTACTGTAAAAACGGATTAATAGTATACTCTTCTGTGCCACTCTATTGGCACGCTTGTGCCAAGGGCTTGGCATAGTAGTGCCAATGCGGTGGCACAACTGTGCCAGAGGCTTGGCACAAACCTGTAAAAACCGACATTAGAATGAAAACAATCGTTATCGAAGACAAGCAACGAATCGAATCCATTATTCTTCAAGCTGATGCCTGCTTTGTAGGCATAACAGACTTAGAAGGCAATCCATACGTAGTTCCTATGAACTTCGGTTATGAAAACGATACTCTTTACCTCCATTCCGGTCCCGAAGGGGGAAAGATAGAAATGCTGCAACGTAATAACAACGTGTGTATCACGTTTAGCCTCGGACACAAACTTGTCTATCAGCACAAGCAGGTAGCTTGCAGCTACAGTATGCGCTCGGAGAGTGCCATGTGCCGTGGGAAAGTAGAATTCATAGAAGATATGGAGGAAAAACGTCATGCACTGGACATTATCATGCGCCATTACACAAAGGATCAGTTCAGCTATTCCGATCCTGCCGTACGGAATGTCAAAGTATGGAAAGTACCTGTAGATCAGATGACAGGAAAAGTTTTCGGTCTGCGGGCAGACGAAAAGCCATGAGATGTACAAATCTCATGGAATCACCTGCAAAATCATGTATTTTCATGATGTTATAAGTCAGTCTATCAGGCATTAATACTCAAGTTCTCAGGTGTTAATACCTGATACGACAAGTATTAACATCTGAGAAGTCAAGTGTTAATGACTGAGAAGTGAAATGCTAATATATGAAACTCTATCAGTATTGATTTACTTCACCATCTATATACTCTGCCCTATTTTTCAACCAATTCTTCAGTTCTATCACTTTCGCATCAAAGGAACGGGTGTTTTCCCATAATTCACTATTTCTCGTTACAGATGGTTTAATAAGCTTGGCCTGATCATCTATATACTGCAACAACTCATTTAATTTATTTGACTTAAAGTCTTGCCAAAAGTTTTTATAGAGTTTCCTTACCCGACTGTCTTGTAGGAAGCGTTGGAAAAAGGCGGTTCCCACTCCATTCATATCATCAGAAAAGAGCGGAGTTTCATAACTCCTGAAATGTGTCTCTTTACCTTCGTAATCATACGCCCAGTCAAAGTCCCAAATCGGTCCCATAACATACTTACCCTTCCCCTCTTTATGAATAAAGATACTTTTCGGATGGTTAATCTCCATATTGTGTACCAAATTAAAGGTAATCAGATATTTTGCAACCGATTCAATATCAATCATATCCACATACATATTTCCTTCTAACGGCTCCTTTGCAAACTGCACGGTAAATGCATTAAAATCTTTCTTCCAATACTCAAACTGCTCTGTAGTCAAATCAGGGTCTTTCACCATCACCGGAAGATTGAATGCTTCGGACTTGAATTTCGGATCTTCATCAAAATAGGAATCAAGCTCCCACATCACGCTGTTATTCTCATCCAAATCCACACGATTTTCTTTGATTTCTATCTGTTCCGTCAGCAGATAGGAGCCTTTGTATTTGCCATTCAGAACCACATCCACCGGAATGGCATGATTGGTGAAAGGAATATTCAGCAATTGCCCGACTTTGAAGGCAACTGAGTTAAGCATCAAGGTAGGATCGATATGATTAGCCAGCAATATATAATTCTTCGCTTTTCCCAAACCACAAATCTCAGATTTCTTATCAAGCTTTAATCGGTAAGGTTTCTTCGGATATCCCCATGTAGAGTTTCCCCTTCCTTTCACCTCCGTCTTGCCTGTATAGTTCTCACAAATCCCTTTGCCATCCACGGTGAGAGTCGCATTCAAATAATAATCCTTACTTGGTATCTCCGTTATACTAGGGTCTTCTGTCGTGATCGTAAACTGAGGAATCAGGATAAAGTCCAGCGTCAGGATGTATCGGACTACTTCTCCATTCCGCATCACAAACTGATAAGTGACCGGAGAGGCGAAATCAATTTCCGTCACACCGCTGACCTGTTCTACATCATCTACCATTACTTTCACGGCATCAGTTGTAAAGACAGGAATCAGTTTCGATTGTGGGAATGTGTAGGAAGATACAATAGTCTCATCTTCAATCGTACATGAGACATCAGCAGTCAGCAAAGCATTATCTTTTCTCAAAAAACGAAATTCGGATAAGACCTGCGCATCTTTCAAGACAACTTCGACTGTATATTGTTCCCTGCTGCCGTCTTCTGCTTCTACGAGAATCATCAGCGGCCGGGAAAAATCATTCGAAGTGATGCCGGATTCCTGCCCGACTCCATTCACGCTTACAGACGTTCCTTCATACTTGAATGTAGCAATCAATGACTTCAGGTCATCATATTGATCCATCGACAGCGTTATCACATTCCCTTTAATGGAACCTCTCACGTCATTCTTAATTTTACCTTGATTGTCACTCTTCTGAATCGAATAGCTGATTAATTGCTTCGTTGAAGAGAGAGGAGTTTCTTCATCTTTACAGGCAGAAAACAGCAGAAGAATAATCGTCAGAATCCCTAACGTCTTGTTTTGCATAGTATTAAATAAAAATGGTTACTTGGCAAATATACGGTTTTGCCAAGTAACCACAGGATTATTCTCTATATTTCTTTCAAAAAAAACGTTCCTTTACAAAGGATATTCTTCGAACGCGTACAGGATAGTAGATAAATAACGCTCTCCCGTATCGGGCAATAAGGCTACGATCATCTTCCCTTCGTTTTCGGGACGTTTCGCCAGTTCGGTAGCCGCATAGACGGCTGCTCCCGAAGATATGCCGACCAACAGCCCTTCTTTCTCCGCCAGCGCACGACTGGTACGGATAGCGTCGTCATTCTGCACCTGAATAATTTCATCTACGACAGAAGCATTATAAGTCTTCGGTACGAAACCGGCACCGATTCCCTGAATCTTGTGAGGTCCGGGCTTTCCGCCGGACAGTACCGGAGAGTCGGCAGGTTCTACCGCCACCGCCTTCACACTGGGATCGCGCATCTTCAATGCTTCTCCTACTCCGCTAATTGTCCCGCCAGTACCTACACCGGCAACGAAGATATCGACTTTCCCCTCGGTATCTCTCCATATTTCCAGTCCGGTAGTGCGTAGATGCATAGCGGGATTAGCAGGATTTTCAAATTGCTGTAAGATAACGCTGCCCGGAGTGGCTGCTTTCAACTCTTCCGCTTTGGCAATCGCCCCTTTCATTCCGTCGGCACCGGGAGTGAGCACAAGTTCCGCTCCCAGAGCTTTCAAGAGGTTACGACGTTCAACGCTCATCGTATCGGGCATCGTCAAAATCAGTTTGTACCCCTTGGCGGCAGCAACGAATGCCAATCCTACTCCCGTATTTCCACTGGTAGGCTCGATGATTGTTGCGCCGGGAGTCAAGACTCCTTTCACTTCGGCATCTTCAATCATTGCCAATGCCACGCGGTCTTTTACACTGCCCGCGGGATTGAATGATTCGATTTTCACTATCAGTCGAGCCTTCAAGCCGTTACTCTTATTATAATTACTTAGTTCCAACAACGGAGTGTTACCTACCAAATCCGTCAATTTCCTTGCAATCTTTTCCATATATATCTGTTTTTAATTTCCTTTGTTTTAAGATATTACAAAGATAGTGCAGTTTTTGTTGACAGGAAATACCATATATGTGGTAAATTTATACCATCATTATCCGGTAACCTACCATTCATCAGGAACTATTCCAGAAAATCAGCCCGCATGGGACTGAATGTGTCTATCAATACTCCCGCTTCCAGACAGACGCATCCATGCGGTTCGTCGGGTGCTACATAGTAGCCATCGCCAGTCGACAGTATCTCTTTCCGATCGCCGATGGTCAGTTCAAACTTTCCACTTGCCACGTAGGTAGCCTGAGTGTGGTAATGTTCATGCAACGTACCGACCGCTCCTTTCTCAAATTCTACCTTGACCATCATCAACTGTCCGTCGTATCCCATTATCTGACGACGGATTCCCGGAGCGGGGTGCTCCCATTTCAACTCTTTCTCAAACTGAAAAACTTCACTACGCGTTTTCATATTCTCTTTCCTATTTAAATAACTGAAAACAAAGATAGCTTTTGATTTCCGTCTACCAAATGGATTCTACGGAAAAGACTTGCAGGTCTTTCACTTCGATACGGTTTCCCCAGAAGTGGAATCCTTCTTTGTTGTTAGTGTCAGGGCGGCGTTCCATGGAATAAGAATACAGTCCGCCGTCGATAAAGACTTCGATAGAGGTGCGGTCAATGTAAATATCGGCACTCAATTCCATGCTGGTCGGGTCTTGGGGAGAGTAGAAACGGCCGTTCAGGGTATTGGAGTTCATGTCGTAGCCGATCATGCGCTGGCCGAAAAGGTTGAATCCGGCATCCGTGGCATGAGAGAGTTTGATCGTTGTCTTAATGCGGAGACAGTCGGCATCATAAAACTCTTTCAGATGGCGGTTGGCCTCATCCGAAGAAAGAGATTTCCAGGAACGAAGAGGCTTACACAAGGATTCGACCTCCTTTACGGGAACGTTGACAAGGCGGATGCCGTCTTTGGTGGTACGCAAAGTCAGTTCGGTGGGGAGCATCATCATTCCGTTGAAAGGCATACCGGGGTGGGAGATTCTTCCCCAGCCTATCTGGATGCGTCTGCCGTCGCTTGCCGGAATATTGGTAAAGGTCTGGGCCGCATAGATACTTCCGGTGGTATAGCAGTATTTTCCGGCTTCGGGAGTAAATACTTTGCCGTCGAAAGAGCCTAGCATATACGTACCGGTAGCACCGTACATCACCCACTTCGTGTGGTTTTTGTCACCGTCAACCGGCAGTTCGAACAATTCGGGACATTCCCAGAAGCCTGTAACATGGCTCTCGTATTTCCAGTCTTTGAGATTGGAAGAGGTATAGATGGAGTGTCCGTCGCGCTCGTTCAGTACCAGTACCCAATGTTTGGAGGGCGCATACCAGAACACTTTCGGGTCGCGTGTGTCCTGAGAGTTCCATTTCTCCTTGGAGTTAATCACCGGATTCTTGTCGTACTTCGTGAAGGTACGTCCTTTGTCAAGGCTGTAGGCTATCCCCTGCACTTGTCTGTCACTGCTGGCGGCAGTGAAGGCGGCAACCATGGCTGGAGTCTTGCCTTTATTGAATCCGGCGGTATTATCATAGTCGATGACTGCCGAACCGGAGAACATCGTTCCTAAATGGTCGGGATACAGAGCGTCCGGTAATTCTGTCCAGTGTATCAGGTCCTTGCTGACCGCATGGCCCCAGTGCATATTCTCCCAGTCTCTTTCAAAAGGATTGTGCTGGTAGAACAGGTGGTATTCGCCCTCATAATAGATTAATCCGTTAGGGTCATTGATCCAGCCTCTCCGGGTAGTGAAGTGGAATTGCGGACGGTTCTTTTCCTTATACAGTTCAGCTTGTCCTTCGATTTCGTCGGACTGGTATATTTTACTCAATCCCTTCTCATTGCCGTCGTAGGTTATCTTGATCGTCTTTCCTTTGAAAGCCGACACATCTTTAAACACCCAGTATTCCGCTTCATCCGGCGCCAGACGGATAACGACGGATAAATCCGGCTTGCCGTTTACTTCAAAAGTCATCCTTCCTCTGTTCTCTTTATGGGAGATGGGGAAGTTCAGATATTGCTTGGTTATTTTAAAAGATACTTCTCCGGCTATCGCTGCCAAACAGGAGAAGGATAAAACAAAAAGAGTAAGTACAGTTCTGCTTAATGTCTTCATAGCTATTTTATTTATTAGTTTGTAAAATCGGAGTAAATGTAGCCAATACGACCGATTTCTGATATAATAAATGATTCACAGACTATGAGAAACGTTACATTTCACAGATATTTTCCTTAAATGACCTGTATTTTTCATCACTTGGCCGTTTCTCTCTATTCTTTATCCCACGTTATTATTCAGCAGCTCTTTCGTCTTATCCGCAAGAAATAAAGGAATATTAATCAGATTGCCGTCTTGTTTCAAATTCAGCATCGAATATCGAATCCGACAAGCAGGTTGATAAAGTTTCTCGTACTGAATCAGACTTTTACCTGTTATATTCTGGTCTGCTTTCACTTCTATCGGATAAATATGATTACCATGCTGAAGTAAAAAATCCACTTCTGCTTTATTACCGGAAGTCCAGTAACGGAACGAAGCCTGAAATTGTGCTGTAAGACTTTGCAATACATAATTCTCTGCCAATGCCCCTTTATATTCCGTATATCCGGGAGTGGACAATAACAAAACACTTGCACCCAGTTCGGACAATTGCCTCAACAACCCTATATCCAATGCATAGAGCTTAAAAGTGCTCAAATCATCGTAGGCTTTCAGTGGCAGCCTAGGCGACTTGCTCAGAACTACTTTGTTGACAAGACCAGCTTGTTCCAACCATAAAATAGCATCTTCGTATTCACGCGCACGTGCTCCGGGACGAACCAGTTGATAAACAAACTTACGATTTTCTTTCGCCAATTGAGAGGGCAGAGAGTTCCATACATAATTGATACGGGGCGCCAACGTAGGTGTAGCATGTTTCACAAAATCCAGAGCATAGTCATTCAATATATCCCGAAGCGATGAATCCACTTTTTGCATATCATTAAAGTCAACCATCAAAGAAGCAGGTTCGGGCATACCGCCACAAATAGAATAGGCAATGAAGGCTTCCCGCAGTTTGTCGAAGAAGATTTGGGGAAGAGGCGCTATTTCTTTGACAGAGCACATATATTGATACATCGCCGGATCTTTCGTATTCAGAAACTCCGTAAAAGTCAGCGGATACATAGACAGATGATTTACTTTTCCAACCGGAAAGGAATTGCCTATGTGATTCAGGTAAATTCCAAGTAAAGAACCAGCGCAAGCCACTGCATATTCGGGTGCTTCTTCGCAGAAATATTTCAAAGAGTTCAGCGCTTCATTGCACTCCTGAATCTCATCCAATATCAGCAAAGTAGTCTGAGGATTAATTTTTCGTCCATGCAAAAAGGACAATTGCTGTATAATGCGCTCGGGGTCTTTAGTCGTTTTAAAGATATCACAAAGTCCGCTTTCATCTTTATCCAGACTAAAATAGGCAACATCTTCAAAGTATTTCTGACCGAAATACTTCAAAGCCCACGTCTTACCCACTTGTCTCGCCCCATGAATAACCAAAGGCTTCCTGTTTACATCCGTTTTCCAAGCCACTAACAGCTGAATAATTCCTCTTTCAAACATACCGAGTCACATTTTTGATATCTGAAATGTGAGAACTTACACATTTTTGATATGAGTTTCGTGCAAATATACACATTATCCATATCAAATGAAAGAATATCACAGGTCTATTACTTGAACCTCTTCACATAATTAACGATCAGATAGCAGGCAGGACCGAGTACCTGTCCGTGGTCAAATCCTTGCAGTTCATATAAAGAGACTTTCCGATTGCCGATATTCTTCAATACCGATGCCAGCAGTGCATTCTCTTCGTACCGGTCAGCCATTTCCAGATTCTTATCCCCCGTAATCAGCACAACAGGAGCGGTATCCTTGCGGGCCTTATTTACCGGAGCAAATTCGTCAATGATGGGGATTCCGTTGGGCAGGCCACGTTCTTTGCGGATGGTAAAATGAGTGACTGTCTGCCCGCTGACCGGAAGATAGGCAGCTACACTATCCGCATCGGCTCCGTATGCAGCCATGTATTTCTTATCCATTGCCAGAATCAACGTAAGGTAACCTCCCGCCGAATGACCGGAAACAAAGATACGATCCTTGCGACCGCCATACTTTTCGATATTCCGGAATGTCCATGCCACAGCTTCGGCGGCATCTTCTATATAAGCCGGATTCTTTGCTTTCGGACTCAAACGATAATTAACTGCCACTACTGCAAAGCCTTGATCCGTCAGTTCCCTGGGAACAAATTTACTTCCTCCTTCCATACCACCGCCATGAAACCATACAATGGTGGAAAAATCTTTTTTATTCTCGGGATAATAAACATCCAGTTTACAACGTTCCAGACGATAAGCATCTGTTTCGGAGCCGGAAATGTAAGGTACATCCTTGTCGGTACGATACGTATCCTGTGCCTGAACGAGGCAGGCACAAAGCAAAAAGAGAAGGAGAAAACAATTCTTTTTCATGGTTTTATTCTTTTTCATTCTTAAACAAGGACAAATATAAAACCTTATTTTTAGAATCACGGTCAAAAAAAGAAGATATTAATATCTCCCGTCACAAACATTAATATATGTCGTGACAGGTCACTTTATCTGACTTCTCAGGTATTAATACTTGATACCGCATCTGTTTTATTCCTATATTTGCAATATTCTTTTATTGCATTTTAGTGGAAAATCGCATTTCAAAAGTCTATTTTAATATAACCATGATAAAATAAACTATAATGAGAAAACTATTACTCAACCTTTTTCTATCCACAGTAGGTCTCCTGTTTGCCGGGCAAGCATCCGCTCAAGAAGAAATTGCTCCGGGAATCATCAAGCTGCAAGCGGGAGAAATTGACACTTTTACCCCTTATTCCTTATTCGGCGGGAAACCTGCCGTAGAAGCAATGAAACAACTCCCGACTGCAAAGCCGCCCTTCAGCCCCGACGAAGTGCAAATAAAGATAACCGACCGTGGCTGTCTGATCGAAGTCCCTCTGGAGGACAACGAACAAATATACGGTTTCGGACTTCAATTCGAAACTTTCGGTCAGCGTGGCCTGCGCAAGCGCCCGATAGTAAACGACAATCCGCTGAACGGACTCGGATATACACATGCTCCGCAGACATTCTACGTCTCTACCAAAGGGTACGGTATTCTGGTCAACACGGCACGGTATACCACTTTCCTATGCGGCTCCAATCAGAAAACCGAGCATAGTCGTCAACTACAAGCGGAAGAAAGAAAACACATTGCTACCACCACAGAAGACTTGTATAAGAACAGAAGCAACGGAAATAAAGTCCATATCGACGTACCCGGCGCCAAAGGCATTGAGGTATTTATCATCACCGGACCGGAAGTGCTGGATGTAGTCAAGAGATACAACCTCCTCTCCGGCGGCGGATGTCTTCCTCCGATGTGGGGACTCGGATTCAAATACCGTGTCAAAGGAGATGCGACGCAAGACTCCGTCATGCGTTTTGCCAACTATTTCCGCGAGAAACAGATTCCGTGCGACGTACTGGGACTCGAACCGGGATGGCAGACGGCCACTTACTCCTGTTCTTATCGCTGGAGCGACGACCGTTTTCCAAGGCACAAAGAAATGCTGGACCAGTTGCAGCAGAAAGGATACAAAGTAAACCTGTGGGAACACGCGTATGTTCATCCTTCTTCCCCCATCCGGAAGGCGCTGGAGCCCTACTCAGGCGATTTCCTTGTATGGAACGGACTGGTACCGGACTTCATCCAGCCGGAAGCACACAAAATATTTACCGATTACCACCGCACACTGATAGAAGAAGGCATCTCCGGCTTCAAACTGGACGAATGTGACAACTCGAACATATCTTTTGCTTCCGCCACATGGTGCTTCCCGGATATGGCACAGTTCCCTTCGGGCATCGACGGAGAAAAGATGCACCAGGTATTCGGTTCCCTTTATGTGAATGCGATGGACAGTATCTATCGTGAAAAGAATACCCGCACCTATCAGGATTACCGGTCGTCCGGTATGTTCATGTCTCCACGCAACGCCGTACTTTATAGTGATACATACGATCCCAAAGAGTACATTCAGGCACTTTGCAACTCGGCATTCGGAGGACTGTTGTGGTGTCCTGAAGTGCGTGAGGCACATTCTGCCGAAGATTTCTTCCATCGTCTGCAAACGGTGATTCTTTCTCCGCAGGCTATGGTCAATGCATGGTATCTGCAATACGCTCCGTGGCTGCAATTCGACCGTGGAAAGAACGAACGTGGCGAGTTCCTGCCGGAAGCAAAGAGGTATGAAGAATATGCCCGCACACTGATTAATCTGCGTATGCAGCTGATTCCTTATCTGTACAGTGCTTTTTATACATATTATAAAGAAGGTGTACCTCCTTTCCGTCCGTTATTGATGGATTATCCCAAAGATGAACGTTTGCGCACTATCAGTGACCAGTATATGATGGGAGACGGATTGATGGCTGCCCCTTTATACCAGAACAAGAAAACGAGAACGGTCTACTTCCCCGAAGGAACATGGTACAACTTCAATACCAATGAGAAATATGAAGGCAACCGTGAATATGAGATTACGACGGAATTAGATCAGTTGCCACTCTACGTCCGCCAGGGAACGTTATTGCCATTGGCCGCACCTGTCCCCTATGTGGATGCTCAAACCGTATTCGATCTGCATTGCAAAGTATACGGCGCTCCTTCGGCAACGTTCCTCCTTCTCGAAGATGACGGTATAAGTTACGATTTCCAAAAAGGACAATTCAACGAAGTAACGCTGGAAGCCGCAAAAGGAAAGGTAAAACTTAAAAGAACAAAAGAATACAAGCAGAAAAGATATCAACTGACAGATTACGAGTTCATCAATTGATTTCTTAATTAGTTTCACTGCTTGAAACTAGAGTTTCATCAGTGAGAAACTGTAGTTCCAAAGGCTTGAAACCAAAAGTTCCAAGCGTATGAAACTAGAGTTTCAAGTAATGGGAACCAAAGTTTCAAGCAATGGGAACTGTAGTTTCATACCTTAAAACAAACTCGGCTTATTAATAGCTGAAATGAATGACAGCGTGACGGCAAATCTTTCCGTCACGCTGCTGTCACAGGTTGCTGTCACGGTCTTATGATTTAATTATCAGACTATTGTCACAGGTTTAGTGACAGATGACAGCAATTTTTCAAATTTATATCTTTATGTAGGCGTTGAGTTCAAGTCATAAACGCAGGGAAATCCGACTTTCTTCCCCTCGGTCCGGCATACGAAGGCTGCAAATACCGGTCGCCTTATCCCAACTCCACACCATACTTTCAGTGTCATCGTCCGGATTCTCTTCCAGACGTTCCGGCTTCACCTTCTTTACTTTCTTGCCTTGCACGGTAACTCCTTTGGGAGCCGTCTTCAGATACATACGGAAAATAAAGTTTCGGGGAGCGGGCACTGCATACCCTTTTCCTTCACGGGCACCAACCGAAAGAAGATAACCACCCTCCTCCGTCCGGAAGCGAACGGGAGTTTTGGCAAACTCATCCCGTTGATAGCCGAGGTCTTCTCCCTCATCTTCGTACAAAGTGAACGAGGCCTCCTCTCCTTTTGGTGCCGGAAATACTTCAAAGATCAGCGGATAGACCGGTTTCTCATGCGTGTAGTTCATCACCGGCATGGTGGGGATGATGGAACCCTGCTTTACAAACATCGGGATGCACGACAAGGGAGCTTCCACGGTAGTCCACTGTTCTCCGGTATAGACTGTTTGTTTATTGTTGTAGTCAATCCAAGTGCCTTCGGGCAGATAGACATTCTTCGTACGTGCCCCCTTCTTCACCACCGGAGCTACCAGCAGCTCTTGTCCGAACAAGAACTGGCCGTCTGTAGAGAACGTTTCCATATCCGCCGGATATTCCAAAAAGAGCGGACGCATGATGGGCAATCCCGTATCATGAGCTTCGCGGGCATACGTATAGATATAAGGCAATAAACGATATTTCAGTTCGATGGCCTCCTTCGCGTTCTTTTCCGCTTCCGGACCGAAGAGCCACGGTTCTACCGGATTATCCCCCTCATGATGAATACGGCTCAAAGGATTGAATGCACCGAACTGTATCCATCGGGTATAAAGTTCCGCCATGGATGGATAGTCTTCGATGTCTCCGCAATACCCCGTAATGTCACAGGTAGTAAACGGAATCACTCCCAGCCCTGCGGAAAGAATCACCGGAATCTGATTGGCCAGTTGCCCCCAGCCCTGCAATACATCGTCTCCATTTCCGCAATCTCCCGTCCAACCGAACGTATAACGCTGCAATCCCGCATAAGCGGCACGGGTCATCTGGAAGACGCGACGGTTCGGATTCCGTTTCTCGAACTGCTCTTTGACCACTTTATCCCAAGTCAGTCCGTAGACATTATGGATTTCGTCGTGCATACCCAGGTGATGTTTCATCACAAGGCGTTCGGTCTGCTCTTCGTTGCTCCATGCGGGTTCTCCCATATCCGTCCAGAAGCCGGAGATGCCATCGTCAATGGGTTTCTGCTGATAGGTTCCCCACCAGTCGGCTACGGCAGGTAAAGTAAAATCCACTACCCCACAATTTCCGCCCCAAGGCCACGGCATGTCATAACTCTTCCCGTTCGTGCTGTCCTTGACAAAATATCCCAGACGGTCCGCTTCCTCCCATTGCTTCTTGTTGGCTTGCGAGATGACCGGGTCTTGCGATACGACTACCTTGAATCCCATTTCTTTCAGGTCGGCAAGCATCTTTTTCGGATGCCCGTAGTTGCCCTTCCGCCATTCGAAGTCCTGTAGATGTTCCGTCCAGCCGATGTCCTGATAGATAATATCACAGGGGATGCCGCGTGTCCGGTAGCCTTCGGCTATTTCGCGGCTCAGTTTCTCGCTTGTCAGCAGGCCACGGCATTGCGCAAAGCCCAATGCCCATTTCGGAGGCATGATAGGTTTGCCCGTCAGTCCTACATACTGACTCAGGATTTCCTTATAGTCCTTGCCGAAGATGAAGTAGTAAATCATCTCCCCGTCCGGCGCCTCGAAACTGTAATAATCACGGCTTTCCGTTCCGAACTTAAATTCTGTCTTATACGTATTATCAAGGAAAATACCATACCGGTAACTGCTCATAAAGAAAGGGATGCTCTTGTAAAGAGGGTCTTCCACCACACTGTAACAAGGTTTATCGCTGTTCCACATCTTGTAAGATTCTCCTCTGCGGTCCATCTTGCCGGTCTTTTCCCCAAGCCCGAAGAAATGCTCGTCACGGCGAAGCGTTTTATATTCCACCTTCTTCGTGCCTTCGCTTACGTGTCCTTTATCGGCATAGTCACTGAAGAGGAGTTTCTGATATTTGTCGAATATCTGGATGCTCATCGGCGACTTGTTCACCCGTATGCGCAGCTTCGAGGTAAATATCTCATAGCAGGCGGCCTGTTCGTCCACATGAACCGTTCCCACATCTTCCAGTTCTTCATTGATCACGGCAAAGGAAGCGTTTCTCCGTTGCAGCTTCCCGTCCGGCGAGAACCAGATTCTTACCACGGAAGGACTGCAAAGTTGCAGTTGCAGCGCGGCACTGTCCGCCAGGTGAAAAGTCACCTGACGACCCTGCTGCGTAAAAGAGGTACATATACTTTTTGCGTTTTCTGCCCAGACCAACGCCGGAAACATCAGACACAACATCCACACCCCAAACTTATATCTAATCTTCATACCTATCGTTTTAGTTATTCCGTTGCAACTGCCTTATTCAGCTACAATCATTGTCCAGTATTTCAAGGCAGGCAGTGTGAAGGAGACTACCCCGTTCTCCTGCGTAAATGCCAGTTCCTGCAAAGCTCCTCCGTGTACGTCCGGCGATGCCACCCACAATTTATTCACTTTGGCGGGCAGGTTCATCTGCAAGGCCGCTTTCGTGATCAGGGCAGGTTCGGGCATGGTGCCGTCCACGTCCCGCCAGCTAAGGCTGTTCGCCTGCGAGAAGTTAAGCAGATGCACTACTTGCTTGCCGTCTACCTGCTTGGCGTAGGTAGTGACCGACCCCAACTTTGGAGGCCATACGTTGAGTTTCATTTCTCCGTTGGTACAGTTCATAGCGATGCTGTTCTCCGTTCCGCCGTCGCGGAGCAGGTTCTGATAAGACGTGAGGAAGTCGTAGTAATGAACCATCGCCGTTTTCAGTTCCTCGCTCATCGTCAGGTTGTCGTTCGGAAAATATTCTTTGCACAGCATATGGTCACCACCCAGTTCGAGATGCGAGCCACCCAAAGCGAACATCACCGCATCCGTCAGCAAGATACCCGCTGTATTGAACTCTCCCCGATGATCCGCCTTATTATAGTTCATATAGGCAGCGAAAACCGTATTCAGCTGATTATTGCCATACACTCCGTTTTCATACAGGACGGCTTTCAGATGGGTAAAGTCCGCCTCATCCGCCCACATCTCATTATAGAAGAAATCTACTTTGCCGGTTTCTCCGATCTGACGGGCACCGTAGCGGCTTACGGCATTCATCACCAGACTCTTGTCGGGATGCGCCTGCTTCATGGCTTCGATAAAAGAAGCATATCCTTCGCGGAGGTTGACCGGTGTACCGTTGTAGTTGTAAAGCGTTCCCCGCTTGCCCAACTGGTCGATCTGATAGCCGTCGAAGGCGAAGTTCGCATACACGTCGTCATTCCGTTCCGCCATATATTGCTGCCATTCCTTGTCGGAAGGATCTACCAGATAGATATTGCTCTTCCATCCGCTTGGCAGGTCGTGACTGTCTTTCGTGGTATGCGAAGCGTCCTTAAACAGATACCATTCTTCTTTCACCCCGTCGGAAGCCGCATCCTTCAATGCCCCGAAACAAAGATTATAGAACATGGACTTCATTCCAAAATGTTGTTGTGCCTTGATATAATTCTTCACAGAGCTTGTATGGACAGGGCGGTTCGCAATGTCGAGATATTCCTCGTCCAACTGCGTGCGTGTGCCGCCCAGCGGCCAATGATGTTTATTGTGCCAGTCCTGAAACTGTACCCAGTTGATGTGATGGCGGTTCAGATAGGCCATCTCTTCCAGCGTTTTCTCTTCTGTCTTGTCTCCGTCGAAATCTGCCACGAAGCCATATCGGGGGAAACGTGCCGGATGGCTGGATACATCTACCGCAATCGTACCGACGATGACGTCCGTACCGTTTTCCTGCCGGTAAAGTTCTGCCATGTATCCTTTGAAATCGGTGGAAGGAGCCTTCCATGTCCAGTTCGTACCGCTGACCGGTTCTTCTCCGACTATTTCTCCCGAAAGGCGATAGCGTACCTTTGTTCCGGCGGGCAAGGCATCGGCGGCAGTGAAAGTCACTGTCTCGTTCGGTTTATAAAAAGCCTTGTCGGTTGTCAGTTCCACGCATAAGTCCGATGTCACCGGAGTTACTTCGGTCACACTGCCCGACGTTCCTCCGTTCTGTGGGTTCGATTCATGATCGTCGCTGCAAGACAGACACAGGAAGGCAGCCACCAAATATATTATCTTCTTCATCTTGAATACTTGTTTATTGTTTTACAATTGAAATCGTTTCTTTCAACTGGTCAATCGTAATCCGATACGAGCCAGCTTCCTGAATATTCCATTTATTGTCCAGACTGCCGAGGTCTGTATCCGGATACATATTCTTCAGTTCCGCATCCGTTTTACTGGTAAATAAGGCTGTCTCCACTTCACCGGTCGGTGCCTTTCCGCTCTTGTCCGCCATCAGCCAGTCTCCGTTCCAGTCGGACTGCTTGTCGCAGGAGATCTTCATCTCCCCTGTATTCAGTGTACCGCTCCAGGTAAAGATGTAAGGGCTGTCGGCACTTTTAGCCATCGGGGTGGCGTTGTCGATGCTCCATCCGTTCGGAGTGGCATCGCCTACCAGATACAGTCCTTCGTAGGGGGTAAACGGACGCATCAGCATCTTTTCCTTTCCCTTGGCTGTGAGGAACAGCACTTTATAGGCCTTGCCGCATTCGCTTTCCTTCATTTGCCATTTATTGTCTTCACCTCCCAATACAACTGAAGTGGAAGTATACGGAGCGTTCCCTTCAGTGGGATGGAAGAAAGCATCCGACTGACCGAAGTCCGTCACGGAAGTAAACTTAAAATCACCGTCCGCCTTCCACGGAATCACGGCACCATAATGGAACAGATTCATCTGAACGGCATCTTTAGACAGTGCCTCGAATCCCCAGCCATTGTCGCCGGTAAAGGAGCCGACAATATAGAATTCTTCAAAGCGCCATCCGATGTTTTCCGTTTCGGTCATGGTCATTGTCAGGTCGAGCAGGTCTACCTTGACTATATAGGTCGCTTCCTTGCTGACTGTAAACGGTTCGTCCGGTTCGTCGCCCGATGTGCGGTAGATAAGCCGTAGTTCTTCTCCGGCAGCGGCATCCCGGTTGTAGGACGGAAGAAATTCTCCCAATGTCGTTATAAACTTGAATACACCGGTATTCAGCTTTCCTGTCCACGTAAACTGTCCGTTGTCCGTGCGCTCCATAGGCGTCGCTTGATCGGCGCTCCATCCGTTAGGGGCAGCTTCTCCGATGAGGTAAAGCGTCGGAGTAACCGGTTGATAAGTAGTCACATCCAGCGAAACTGTGGCACGCTGCTCCTTTTCTTCCATTCCGGCAACAGTAGCGGTAATGCGTGCTTCCAGCGATACTTTTTCGGCATAGCCGACGCCTAGCTGCGTGTTCAGAAACTGATTGAGTTCTTCCGTTTTCTTCGTCCACTGATAAGTTCCCGTTCCTAAATCTACGGAATAGGCACGGGCGAAGTCGGTTCCCGCCTTGGCTATTTCCAGTGTATAAGAAATACGGTTTCCGCTTCCGTAGTTCGTTCCCGTAGTCCATGAAAGCGTTAACGCCTCCTGACTGTGATTCTTTTCGTTCAATACGATCTCCTGCTGATTCACCGTAAGAGTCAGCGTATCATGTCCCTTGTCCGTCTCCATATAGTCCTCGGCGCAGGAAACCATCGCTCCGCCGATGAAAAGAGAGCACAACATCTGATATATATATTTCTTCATCATATGATCTGTCTAAATGAATGATTGTAAAAGCGATTAATAACCGGGATTCTGAGTCATCAGATTGTTAGAGTCCATCTCTGTCTGCGGGATGGGCAGCAGCAGACGTTCCTTCGTCACCTGATTCTTGCCGATGGATTTCAGGAACTCAATCGCATAGTTACCATTATTGATGCGAATCATATCAAACCAGCGATGTCCCTCAAAAGCAAGTTCCATCCGGCGTTCGTGAATAATCTTTTCCCGCATTGTTTCCTGATTCAAGGTAGTCGGTACATCCGCCAGTCCGGCACGCTGACGGACGATATTCAGAGGTGCGGCAGCCTGGTCGGGATGTCCCAGTTCGTTCAGGGCTTCCGCCTTCTTCAACAGGACATCCGCATAACGGTATACCACGAAGTTATTCGGGTTGGTATTATATTCCGGCGAAACGGTCTTCGACACAAGGAACTTCCGGACGTTGTAACCTGTACCCGACCATGAACGTCTGTATTCCATGCCGTCGAAAGCAGGACAGCCTTGATATAACACGGTCACATCTTTGCGCAAATCGCCCGCTTCGTACTCTTTGATAAATTCTTCCGTAGGCAGATTCCATCCGTAAGCGCCTGCCACCATACCGGAGTTGCGGGGTCCCATGAAGGTCGACAGCCAGGAAGACTGGTTGTCCCCTCCCCAGAAGTCGTATTCCGTACTGCCGGAGTATTGTACTTCAAAAAGGGATTCCGCACCGTTATTGATCGTAGCATCGAAATTATCGGCATACTTGCACTGAGACAAATCATATCCCATCGCAGTAATCTGGTCGCACAACGTAACAACTTCACTGTAATAGTCCCGATGGTTGGGCGCCAGCGTCAGGTAAATATCTGCCAGCATAGCCATCGCCGCTTCTTTGCAGGCACGTCCCTTGTCATTTTCTCCGTAACTGCTCTTTGGGGGAAGCATATCCACCGCATTCTTACAGTCCGAAAGAATCTGCGCATATACCTCATCTACCGTATTGCGGGCAATATCCGTCGACTGTCCCGGCTCAAAGGGCTGTAACCGCAAAGGTACGCCACCATAAAGGCGGACGAGGATATAGTAGTAATGAGCACGCAGGAAATATGCCTCACCCATGCAACGGTCTTTTATCTCATCGGAGATGGCAGCCGAAGGCAGATTGGAAAGCACGATATTACAACGTCCGATGCCTACCCACGGAGAACGCCATACGTACAGGGCAAAACCGTTGTCGCTCTGCGCTATAAAGTTAGCCGCCTGAACAGTTTCCAGTCCGTCGGTTCCTCCTCCAGCACCTACCTCGCTGTTGCCGGCAAGGATGTCGAGGCTCCACAGGCGCTGATTATACATATTGGACGACTGCAACGTCTTATAGCAGGCAGTAGTCAGTGCTACGGCAATCTCATTGGTCACTTCCGATTCGGGGTCCACACCGTATTTGGGGTACTTATCCAGAAAATCACTGCACGATGTCAAGGCAAGTACGACAAGTATCATTATAAAAGTCAGTTTCTTTTTCATTTTCTTCCTCCTGATTTAAAAGTTAAAGTTCAAGCCCATACTGAATGTACGCGAGATAGGGTAACGGCTGCTGTCTATACCGTTGACATCCACCTCGGGGTCGAAGCCCGAATATCCGGTGATAGTCGCCACATTCTCGCAAGAGAAGGAGATACGGGCGTTTTCCAGTTGAATCTTTTGCAACCACTTTTTAGGCAGTGTATACGAAAGGGTGATATTTTTCAGACGGAGATACGAGCCGTTTTCCACAAATCGGTCGGATACGCGGCAGTTCTGGTTCGGGTCGCCCCAGATGGCACGCGGCATGGAGTAGCTTGTGCCTTCTCCTGTCCAGCGGTTCAGTACGGCTGTAGTCTGGTTGTAGGCGGCAGCCATTCCTTCGTTGTCCACATTGTTGGCATTATAAATCTTGTTGCCTGCCACTCCTTGCAGGAAAACGGAGAGTTCCCATCCTTTGTAAGATAGGTTGTTGGAGAGTGAGAAGAACCAGTTCGGATTCGGATTGCCAAGAATCGTACGGTCTTCGTCGTTAATCACTCCGTCGTTGTTCAAGTCTCTGAAGCGGATGTCCCCCGGAGCTGTGCCCGGCTGGGTGGCGTGGCGGTTGACTTCTCCCCAGTTCTGGAAAAGACCGTCGGTAACGTATCCATAGAAAACGTTGATCGGGTAACCGGCTTTCAGCATGGTCACGTATGAATTGCCTATCTGGTTGATAAACATCGGAGTTTCGCTGTTCAGGTCCAGAATCTCATTTTTATTGTAGGTAGCCGTTAAAGCGGATTCCCAGGAGAAGATGCCTTTCAGGTTGATGGTACGCAATGTCATTTCCACTCCTTTGTTGCGCATCTTGCCGGCATTGGTGAAAGTCTCGGTAGTATCTTCAAAGCCCGAAGTGATGGGGATGGAAGCCTTCACCAGCATATCGTTCGTATTCTTGATATAAGCATCCAGTGAAAGGCTGACACGCGAATCGAACAGGCTCATGTCCACTCCGAAGTTGGCCTGGCGCACTTCTTCCCAATGGATGTTCGGATTGGAGAGAGTGGTAGATACCAAAGCAGTGGAGTTATTGTTTCCGAAAGGATAGACACCCGTGTTGTAGGATGCGACAAATCCATAGTTACCGATTTCCTGATTACCGGTCACACCGTATCCGACACGCAGTTTGAGATCGTTCATCAGGAAGTTATCTTTCGGGAACCAGTCTTCCTGAGAGACACGCCAAGCCAGAGATACGGAAGGGAATGTTCCCCATCGGTTGTTCTTACCAAAGCGGGAAGAGCCGTCGCGACGTACGGTAGCCGTCAGCAGGTATTTGTCTTCGTATGAGTAGTTGAGACGTGCCATCAGTGAAAGCAGTGCCCAGTCGCTCTGGCTGCCGCCAAGACTGTACATCTTTTCTCCGTTGTCCATCTCATGGATATTGTCGAACATGAAGATATTTTTCTGTGCGTTCAGATAATCGTAGTTATTCCACTGTGCGGAAGAACCTGCCATCACACCTACACGGTGTTTCTTTGCAAAAGTATGATCGAATACGAAGTAGTTGTCCCACAGGTAGGTGAATGATTTGTTGTCGCTTTTGTAGCGGGAAGATTCTTCTACCGGATTCGGTTTCCAGTCGTATGCCGGCGTGAAGTTGTCGGCAAACCAGAACTTGGCGTCATAGCCGAAGGTACTTTTCAGTTTCAGCCATTTAGTGAAGGTGATCTCTCCGGTGATGTTCGCGAGAAAGTTATATCCTTTCGTCTCGTTAGTCATCATGTGAAGCGTACCGATCGGATTGCGGATACTTCCGTACCATTGCGCCTCCTGTCCGGGACCGCTCCAACTGCCGTCGTCATTCTTCACCGGTTGGGTGGGAAGGGCTTTCATCGCATCACCGATACTGTATGTTCCTCCTTCTTTGACATCTGTGCTAAATGTGAGGTTGGTGGTGAATTTCAGCCATTTGTTGACTTGGGCGTCACTGTTCGCCTGAAAATTGAAACGGCGATAATTGACACTCTTCACAATGCCGGACTGATCGAGAAAACCGCCGGACACGTAATAATGCGCCTTTTCCGTGCCGCCGGAATAGCTGACCGAATAACTCTGCTTCACTCCCGTGCGCAGCATCTCGTCGAGCCAGTTGGTTCCTTTTCCCAATGAAGAAGGGTCTGCCCAGTAAGGGTTGGTGTTATCGTCATTGTTTGAGAGCATATCATTGCTCAATGCTGCATATTGGGCGGCATTCAGCATATCAGGCACTTTAGTTGCATTCTGTATCGCCCAGTTCGCATTGACCGTTACCTTTCCGGCGCCTTCGGCACCGCGTTTACTGGTAATCATCACTACACCGTTGGCACCGCGCGAACCGTAGATGGCAGTTGCCGAAGCATCTTTCAATACGTCTACCCGTTCCACATCTGCCATATTCAAGGAAGATAAGCCTAAATCGGTGGGAATCCCGTCGATGACAATCAGCGGGTTGCTGTTGTTGATCGTGCCCAGACCACGGATTTTAATCGTCACATTATCCCCCGGTTTGCCGGCATCGATAATTTGCACGCCGGATACTTTGCCCTGCATTGCCTGACCGATATTGGCTACCGGAGAGTCTTTGATATCTTTGACTCCTACGGAAGATACGGCGCCGGTCAGGTCACTCTTTTTCATCGTTCCGTAACCTACTACAACAACTTCGTCCAATACTTCGGTATCTTCCTGCAAGGTTACTTTCAGTGCGGTTTTTCCGTTCACTGAAACAGTCTGCGTCTTATAGCCGACAAAAGAAATGGTCAATGTGCTGTTAGCAGAAACATTTAATGAGAAGTTACCGTCGATATCGGTAATCGTGCCGTTCGTGGACTTGCCTTCTATCACACTGGCACCGATCACCGGTTCGCCCGTGGCGTCCACTACATGTCCTTTTACTGTAATCTGCTGTGCGAATGCACTAAGAGATAGTAACAAGCCCCACATTATTAATAGGAGGCGATGTTCAAAGCCTTTCGACTTTATACTCTGTTCCATGTACATCAATTTAAAGTTAATATTAGGATTACTTTTTGTTTTCACTGAAACAAAAGTATCCACAATTAAATGCGCTTCTTTTGCCAGATAGCAAAAATATAGTGGTTTATACAGCACAATACAGTATAAAACACTAATAATAAGAATATTACAGAATAGCAACCGTGCTAAAAAAGTAGTGGATTTCTTACTCTTCCACCTTCCCTATTTTCATTACTTTAGCCTCAAACTCATCCCGTTCGCCGAGTGCTTTGTTGCGGACACGTGTCCGGTAATTATAAATAGTGGTCACAGAGTAGCGGAGGAACTGGGCGATCTTGGTACTATCCGTAATCCCCAGACGGATCAGGGCAAAGATACGAAGTTCGGTATTCAGCAGTTCACCCTGCTTGGGCTGCATCGGTTCGACAAGCAACGCATTAAATTCTTCCACAAAGTTGGGGAAGAGTTGCAGGAAGGTCATATCGAAGTTTGCGTAGAACTCTTTCAGCTCTTCTTCGAGGAATTGGGAAGATTTAATAGCTTTATACAACTCCTCTACCCTGCCGGTAGCCGCAATCTTATTCAGGGAACGACGGTATAAGTCCATCTTATCCAAGTAGGTGGAACACTGGTCCATATAGCGACCGATGTATTCCTCTTTAATATAGTTAGCTTCCGAAAGGGTATGGTTCATCTCTTTCAGTTGCGAATTGGAGTCATGAAGTTCACCGTTCAGTTCTTGCAGAAGCGTATTCGTGTCAATCACTTCCCGACGGGCAGCAGCCACTTTCTTCATCTGCTTGTAAACGAAGAATATAGCCACCAGCAGAAAGACGGAAAGCAGACTGATACAAATCAAAGATATCTTCATTTCCTGTTGCTGCCGCTTGGTTTTCAGTTGGTAAGCCTGATCGATGATGGGGAAGACTTGTGAGATTTCCAGGGTACGAAGGCGGGCATTGCAGAGCGTAGCATCTTCGAGCGAGCATTTCAGATAGTTGTATGCACGATCAATGTCTCCGTCTTCATATACAAGAGAGGCGAGTTTCCGTAAGGAAACATATTCTTTGACTGCCGATTTTAAATCAGCGATGGCCGAGAGAGCCAGAAAGTGTTTCTGCCCTTTCTTGTCTCCTTCGAGGCGATAGGCTTCTGACAAGGTATAAGTAATCATCGCCTTGGAATGATCGTCCAAAGAGGGTTTCCGGTAGAAGTCGGTCAGCATGGTTATTGCCTGGTCATATTGGGCGTGTACGGTGCATTTGTCGGCCATCACCAGCACATGGCCCAATGAGTCGGAGGCATTAGTCTGTAAAAGGGAATCCCGATACAGGTCCGTCATCCGGTAATACTCTTTCTTCTCTTTCTCAGTAACGGCATAATCTCCCATCAACCCGTAAATAGTACGATACAAGTGGTAATAATAGGGATAGAGATAATCAGACAGGGTTTTCTTGTCTATCTGTCCCAACTGCTCCAAAGCTTCCTTGTACATTCCGGTGGTTCCCATCACCTCTGCCATATTCATGGCGGCATCATCCAGATAATCCTGTTTGTTCAAATGAGAAGCCAGTTCCTGCTTCCGCTGTGCATATACATACGAAGAGTCCAGATTATAAGCCCGATATTCGTCGAAAAGCCTGCCGCAAAATCCATAACGCTGCTCATCGGAGGTAGCCTCGGACAGCAACTTCTTCAAATCGGAGATACGTGCTTCTTTTTCTGCACCGTAAGTCTGACGGTTCCTGATAATTCCGTCAATCTCACGAAGCAGCATATCTGTACTCTTATCATCATTTCTTGCGCAAAGCAAACAGGGAAGAACAATTGTCACGAAAATCAAAATAATCTTTCTCATAGCGCCATATGTATTATATCTGCAAAGATAAAAGTCTTTCAGAAACCGACAGCCTTCTTTGAGAAATTATTGCAAGTCTTGGGAATAAAAACGTGTCCGATCAGTAAGCCCTCAAACCGAAATCAAAGCTCATCTTTTTAGTTTCCCGTACTTCGATTTTCAACTCATTCTTTCCTTTTCGCAAATATCGGCAATAATTACTGATATTGTACTGATTATATTGCCTGGTTTGTTTCACCTCCTGCGAAAAGACCTCCACTCCATTCAACCATACCTTCACATCTCCGGTAGCACGCACCCACAAAGACAAATGGCTGAATTCATCATTGACATCAAATGAAGTTTCCGACACAATTTCCGAACGGGGAGGGCAATCGAAAGGCAAAGAGGTCATTTTCGACTCCTGCCCGTTAAGGCTGACTGCACGGCTGACCGCACTCCCATTCTGAGCGTCGGGCACCAAAGTAATGACTTTCGCCGGATTGACATGATATAAACGATCGTGCATGATATGCAACAAGCCTTCCGGAATTTTAATAACTTTCCGGTCATAAGTAATCAGACCATTTACTTCACCTTCGACATCAGTGGTTTGTGTATAAATCGCCGCACTCAGCCCCTGTGCTATCAATGTCTCCAAATCATAGACCAGACGACCATAGTTATCCATCAGCGCCATTGCTCCATCAATATTTTTATATCCCCAGTTCCGCATACCGGGATTCCACAGATGTTCTTTGATGGCCCATCCATACCCTCCGAATTCTCCTAAGACAGAAATCCGATTGCCATTACAAGCGGGCAAAATCATGGAAGCAGACGGATAATTGTGTACATCATACATATGGCCTACTCCTCTGTCTGTCCAGCCGGTTACTCCGTCAATGATACGGCTTTTATCGTATTCCATTACCTTTTCCACTATTTCTACCGTATTATGCTGTCCCCATCCTTCATTGAAGATTACCCACGTTGTGATACAGGAATAAAAACGCAGACGGTCAATCATCTCGAACATCTCCTGTTGCCATTGGTTAGTATGTGATGCGGGTGCATTCCAGTCCGTTTGCGCATTGGGCTTAATATGTTCTTCGTCTTTTCTTTCGGTAGAGAAGCCGGATACCATATCCTGCCACATCATCAAACCCAACGAATCGGCATAATAATAATATTGCTCCGGTTCTACTTTAATGTGTTTGCGTATGGTATTAAATCCCATATTTTTGAGCTGAACCATATCCCAAAGCATTGCTTCTTCGGAAGGAGGTGTCAGCAAACCATCCGGCCACCAGCCTTGATCCAGTGTTCCATACTGGAATATTGGATCACCATTCAGACAAATACGCTGGTAACCACATTCATCTTTGCGGATACTGACCTCACGCATCGCAAAATAGCTTTTTACCTGATCTATTACTTGTCCTTGACTTAACAACTCAATATTCAGATGGTAAAGTTTCGGAGAAGACGGACTCCAAAGAACAGCCTCCGGAACTTCCATTTCTATCTTTGAGGCTAATTTTTGCTCTGTCGTACCCACTACCTTACCTTCGTCCAGTAATTCCACTTTTACTTTTTCTCCTCCTTTGGCTTTAGCTACACTGATGTCCAGACTAACCGTCTTTTTATGAATATCAGCTGTAGGAAGAACCTGAAGAATATGGGTTGAATTTACAGCCTCCAACCACACAGTCTGCCAAATACCGGATACCGGAGAATACCAGATACCTTTCGGCTCCAACTGTTGCTTGCCACGGGAAATTGACTCCGTATCCGTAGGGTCGATAACAGCAACCTCAACAAGTTGCGAACCACCTTTTCTCAGCAATTTGGTTACATCGAAAGAGAAAGGATTATTCCCCCCTTTATGAATGCCCGCCAATTTGTTGTTTACCCATACCTGACATTCATAATCTACAGCTCCGAAATGCAAAATCACTGTTTTTCCTTTCCATGCGTCATCAAGGGTAAAGTTACGCTGATACCACAATTTCTCGGTAGGCAGAAAAGAACGCTGCACCCCCGAAAGGGAAGATTCGATAGCAAACGGAACGAGAATCTGTCCCTCGAACTTCACTTCTTTTTTAGGTGTATCCTGAGTAGTAACCGCATACTGCCATAACCCGTTCAGATTCATCCATTGCGAACGTTGTAACTGAGGACGCGGATAACTCTGCCATACATTTTCCGACGTAACTTTATCAGCCCAAACTGTTTTCATTCTATTTTCTTTCGGGCTTGCTGCGCAAGCGAACGTATGTGCCATAGCACTTACAAATACTGCAATTAGTAGTTTCTTGTTCATAAGTTCCTATCTTTTCTTTCCTACTGTGTTTTCCTACTTATCTCTATATTCTTTAAAGTCCTTCCGGCGTCCTTTATTATAAGTATTCCAAACCTTCGGGAAATAAAGCACATCACTATGGTCTGCCCACTCAAAATAAGCGTCTTCCAGTTCCTTTGCCATTTCAGGGTATTCCTTTATCAGATTATGTTGTTCTGTGCGGTCTTCTTTGATATTATAGAGTTCCCATTCATCACCTCTAAAATTCGCAGAGACCAGTTTCCAGTCACCTTTGCGTACCATACGATTACCTTCATGTTCCGCATAGATATAACGGTCCGGCATTTCTTCACCGCGTACAATAGGAAGGATTGACTTGCCCGGTGTAGGTACAATCTTTCTTCCTTCGTATTCTTCGGGATATTTAGTCCCTGCCAGTTCGATGCAAGTTGCCATGATATCCGAGAATTGTGCCGGTTGATGGTCAATACTGCCTTTGTGCTTAATCTGTTTACCCCACTGGATAATGCAAGGAGTGGATATTCCACCTTCATGCGCATAATGTTTATAAAGTGTAAATGGGGTACAACAAACGTTTGCCCAGCCGGTTCCGTAATGATGATAAGTTCCCGGTAGTCCCATCTGGTCTAATTCAGCACCAACATGAGTATGATATTCTGTTCCAGTTTGCTTGTCGAAACCAAATTCATGCCATTCGGCACAAGCTCCGTTGTCCGACATGAACATGATAAATGTATTATCCAGTTCACCGTTCTTCTGTAAAGTATCCAATACCCGACCAATATTGGTATCCATAATATCTATCATGGCAGCATAAATAGCCATACGGCGAGCCAGGTCAGTCTGCTGTTCCTTTGTTAAAGAATCCCAGGCAGGCAGCGGATGTGTCTCATCCTCAAACAAACTTTCGGGAACAACACCACGCGGGCTTAATGCTGGTTTTCCTTGCAAAAGCCCCATCTTTACTATTCGTTTCCAACGTTGATCTCGAATCTTATCCCAACCCTGCAGGTAAATCTTCATATATTTATCCGTTACTTCTTTCGGAGCGTGCAACGGAAAATGAGCAGCATTGTATGCCAAATACAGAAACAAAGGTTTTTCTTCCTGATGTGCCTGATTAATAAAGTCTATGGCATAATCGGTTATTACGTTAGTAGCATAAAATTCTCCCTCTTTATATTGACGTGGGTTACGATCCTTAGGCAATCGGGTATATACGTCCGGATTCCAAAAAGAATTGAATCCACCTAACAAACCATAATATTCCAGGAAACCTCGGTTTATCGGATTGGCGGTTTTGCCCAGATGCCATTTACCGGACATGGCTGTGAAATATCCGGCATCTTTTAATACTTCGGCAATGGTAACGTTGTCAGAATTGGAACGAAAGCCGGCATATCCTTTCGGCCATGCCGGACGGGTTGCATCCATGTGTCCTAACCCTGTCTGATGCGGATAAAGTCCGGTTAATAAATTGGCACGTGACGGACAACTCCGCGCACTGTTATACATTTGTGTCATACGGACACCCTGTTTGGCCATCTTATCCAATACCGGTGTCTGTACTTCTCCTCCGTAGCAACCTAAATCGGAGAAACCCAGATCGTCCGCCAATATAACAATGATATTAGGCTTTTCTTGTGCAAAAGTCATTGCTCCGAAAGCCAATCCCCCGGTTATCAATAGTGATGTTTTCATTTTGCCTGATAATTGTGATTAGGTTTAAATTTTCCGTTTTCATAAAGCATCGGAATCAATCCCGGCCGACATGTCACTTTATATTCGGCCGCCTGTGCGCCACGAGGGTTAAAAAACATGGTTGCCCACCAGTTGCCATCCTTATCCTGAAACAGATTGTTGTGTCCGCCGCCGGTAATTGCGTTATACCGTTTACCATAAGGACCATATACATTGTCGGCAGTGGCAATGATACAATCATAGCTATAACGAGTTTTCTTATTAGTTAACCCTTCCTTCTCGACATAAGTGTCCCCCTTCACCGTGCGGTGTGCCCAGATAGCTTGTACCAAATGATATTTTCCATCATATTTAAAGATGAATGCTCCTTCAACATACGGCTCCGGAGAGTATTTACTTTCTTTTAATGTCTTTATCTCTTCTGCCAAACCACTCATATCTGGTTTCATGCGTGCTATATAGTGGTTGTGACCGACAAAATATACGGTACCATCCGTATCTTCAAACAGGCTTCCGTCAATGTTTGGAAAAATGGCTTTATCCTCGTTACCTTCGATATTTTCATAAGGTCCCTCCGGCTTCCCGGTAGTACTCCGCAGAATAAAAGAGCCTCTTCCGCCTGCCGATTGATTCATGCAGGCTACAATAAACCAATTTTTCGCACTCTTTATATAGTGCATTTCCGGTGCCCATACAGCGTGGAAACGGTTATCCATCGGATCATTATTGATAGACTTCTTCGCATATTTCTCTCCCTCTTTATATACTTTGGGATCTTTCTGCCAGGTACCGTCTTTTTCCATTGACCAGATTCGTCCCATGGCTTCCCATATCTTCAGGTCTTTGGAGCGCCAAAGATACAAACCGTCATTCCAATCCCAGCAATGTCTCTGTCCCGGAAAGTGACGGTCGGGGGTAGAAGTGGTTCCAGTGATATAGTAGTAACCGTCGGGGCCTAGTGTTGCCCATGTGTCACGCATCCAGTAGTCAAATGCCGGTTGAACAGATTTTGGGACACGCAGCTCCGGAGCGTTTGTATCAGCAGTTCCATATGCTTGTGCCGATGCTGTGCTGACTGAGACAAATCCTGTCAGTAAAGCAAGTCCTAATCGCAATATAAATTTCATAGATTACAGTTTTATTATTTACGGATACAAAAGTAGACTGTTACAGGATTGAGCTCATGGAACAATGTCTTTAATATCCGTCAATATGTACATTCTTTTGATTTATTATTGTTCGGGTTGGAGATAATTATAAGGATCCTGTTTAAAATGATAACGTTTCCGGGGAAGAGGGAGTGGATCCTGCAGACGTAATTCCCATGCGACTAACTTCGTCAGAAGCTCTGTCTGAACAGCAGTGTATTTCTTTTTACCAAACAGGTTATCTACTTCCGAAGGATCTTTCTTAAGATTATATAGTTCTCCGTTTCCATAGTTATCCATCACCAGTTTCCAGTCGTCTTTTCTGACCATACGAGAGGTACCGCTTTGAGTCCAGGTATTGAGTTCATCAAAGTATGCAATCTTACCCGGCGTCAATGCCCCTTCCTGTTCGAAAGTAAGAGAAGAATCCAGTCCGACATGTGCTCCTCCAAAACCTTGTTGTACGACAATGCTGGAAAACTCTTCTTTGGGGTATTCTTTTCCGGTCAACATCGGCCATAAGCTACGACCTTGAACACCAGCCGGAATCTTGGCACCGATTGCAGAACAAAGAGTAGGAAAAATATCAGCAATTGACACATGGCTATCCATAGGGGCTGATTGATTCTTGACATGATATCCTGCCCATACCATCGGGATACGTGCGAGACTTTCAGAAAGTCCGGCTCCTTTGCGGATCAACCCGTATTCTCCCCAATAATCGCCATGATCTGAAAGAACAACAAAGATTGTATTTTCAAACTGCCCGCTGGCTTTTAACGATTCGATCAGTCTCTTTATCTGGTCATCTATTAAACGGATCATGCCGATATAATTAGCACGGATTCTGGGTAGGTCCTGTTCCAGATTAGGACAAGACGCATCTTCCAGTTCTGCTAAAATGCGATATTTCTCTCCTTTCTTTTCCAAGTCTTTACGTGACGTCTTCAATACGGGAAGCTTATCCGGCGAAAACATAGAATAATAGGGTTCGCAAACCTGATAAGGATTATGAGGTTCCGGGAAAGATACCCACACAAAGAAAGGATTCTCTTTTTGACTCTCTATCCATGACAATGTCTCATTAACGATTTTAGCAGGGTGTTGCTCCTCTACAGGAATTGGCGAAGGTTCCAGCCATTGTCCCCTGGCTTTCTGGTTTAAGAAACGAGCCGTCTCTTTTTCTTCGGGAGTCGTTTTCTTATTTTTACCCCAATGCCCGTATTCTGACCAAAAGTCCAAGTCAGCAGGTTTCAGATAAGCATGGTTTTTACCTACAAGTGCTGTTTTATATCCGTTTTCTTTTAATACGCCCACCAAGTCCTGTTCAAAAAAGATATCCGGAATGTTGTGGTTGGTACGTACATGGGTTGCCGAAGGAAAACGTCCGGTGAACATGGAGCAGCGGGCAGGAGAACTGGCCGGTGCTACAGTATATGCTTTGTTAAACCATACATTTTCCTGAGCTAATTGATCTACATAAGGAGTAACTGCCAGAGGAAAACCTTCTCTGCCACATAGGTCAGCACGCTGCTGATCGGTCATAATGATTACAATATTCGGCTTGTCGGTTTGTGCCATCAATGACATAGACAAACCCTGTAATGCCAATCCCGTAATACAAAACGCTGCATTTCTCATATTTATCTTATTTAAAACGGTATACAATCATTGAAGAAGCCTCAAGCTGCAAATCTTTATTTAAGTCCAGTGTTACGGTCGACTGAACTGGCTTTACTGCATCCGGCATTTCCGGAGTGTTATTCTTGCCGGGTTCCAGACTCAATGTTATTTTTTGTGCCTGTATCTTTTTCCCAAATCCTTTCACTGCTGTTTGAAGTACCACCTCCTGTTTTCTCAAATTGATCAGTTTCAGGATATATTCTTTACTTTCACTATCATATCCCATCGTAACAAAGACATTCTGCAAACCCTTCATCCCCTGAATCCCAGCATCCAGGCATACATCGAAAGTGTGGTCTCTGAACATTTTTGATAAATAATAGAAAGATGTCCTGATGCTGCAATCTACCCCATTGATTAGCATAGAGTGCAACTGACGATGCTCTGAAAAATCCCAATGGCGCATCACCGGACGTTCTGCCAATAATGGATTCAAGTCTCCATTACGTTCAAGAGACATTCGCACCGCTCCGCTGGCTAACAGATTATAGGGATACTTCCCGTCAATGCCCAATTCTCCAACAAACAAATCCGCTATTCCCCGTTCATAGTTGTCAAAACGGTAATGCTGCTTGCAAGCCCATTCGACAGGTTGATAATGGTGTTCATCGAATACCTTCACATTCTTCGGGTTCACAAACTTCGCAATATCAATCCGTTTGTCGTCATTTTCTTTGCCTATGATACTGTTGGCTATGTATATCAAGTCGGGGTACTGTCTGTGTAACGCTTGATAAATCTTCTCGTAACGTTCCCAATAAACAGGTCCGAAGTCTTCGTTTCCAATTTCAATGTACTTTAGAGGGAAAGGCTTCGGATGTCCGTTCTTTACACGTAAAGCCCCCCATTTGCTGGTTTCCGGACCGATTGCGTATTCTATGGCATCCAGTGCATCCTGAATATAAGCATCCAGATCAACGTCCGGTTGAATGAAATTCCAGGGAGAACTTTGCTTTACCCAACCTGTACAGATCATCCCTGTAGGGATTACGTACATAGCATCTGCTCCCAAATATTCGCACAATTCGTAAAACTCATGATAACCAATTCCATCTGTACGGTAGTAAGGCGCCCATTTACTCCATTGTCCCGGTCGATTTTCAATGGGACCTATTGTCTTTTTCCAGTGGTACATGGTAGCTTCATTCACCCCATGCACAATACATCCGCCGGGAAAACGAATGAAATCCGGTGCATATTCTTTCAAGTTCTGCATAATATCCGCCCGAAAAACTGATTTTCCATTGTCCCATGTATCAGAAGGGAATAAAGAGACGACATCCAGTTGGAATTGCCCTTTACCTAACGGCTGAATGGCAAGCATCCCCCGTTTGACATCTTTATCAGGTTTTAATGTTCCGGTAAGTTTCGTCCACTCTTTACCCTTTACATCCAAAACAAGCTGAGTACTGACCGGTTTACCTTGTTCGTCTACCAGCATAACTTGAAGAAGAGCTGTATAATTTTTGCTTTTTATATACATGGAAAGATGATAAGATACCTCCTTTCGTAGATTCATACCGTAATATCCCCGATTTAGAATCATTGCCTCCGGATTGTTTGCAATATCTTCAGTCACGTTGACCAGCATTGAATACTTATTCTCCTTATTCAGAGGATTTTCTTCTGTACGGCTAATGAAAATGGGAGTATAAGACAGAGGATAAGTGTTCCATCCGATCAGAGGGTCTACATGAAATACATCTTTGTTTTTTCCACGCGGATTCGGTACATTCTGATAAAGCCCATTTTTGACCGCCAGATCTGCGGGTGGAGTTGCTTCTTCGAATGAACGGTTGCGTACCAGTTCGGCATGCAAGGCACCTTCTCCTATCATACCAATCTCTTCATAATGGAACCCATATTGGACACGGCTTACTTTGCGTGTTTTCTGTTTGTCGATATGCAAAACACCCTCATGAGTATCATTTACCTGGCTTCCTGTTATCGGCTGGATAAACATAAAACAGCACAGGCAATACACTGCCGTTCTGCAAAATTTTGTTTTCATGGTCTTTTCATTTGGTTTACGATACAAATGTAGAGAATTCAAAGAATAAACATTCGTAACATCATGTTCAATATAAGGAAGCATGTATTGTTTGAGCCCATAAAGCTTCGATTGTGCACATAATTTCTAATGGAATATACATTTGTACTAGAAAAACCGATAGAAAAAAGACTATCTTTGAGCGTTAAACAAGGAGTAGAATCAGATATGAAAAGGAGTACACTCAAAAATCTTATATCGGTAGCAGTTTGTTTATTATTCCTGCTTCATCCGACATTTGCGGAAGGAAAAATCCAATATAATAATGTCCGCTTCAAACAGCTAAGCATTACAGAAGGGCTTTCTCATAATACTGTCAATGCCATATCTCAGGACAGTAAGGGATTTATGTGGTTTGGCACCAGGAATGGATTATGCAGATATGATGGGTATAATATTACCCGGTACTTTCACGAAGAAGGGGATTCCACTACAATCAGCCATGATTTTATCACCAAACTATATAATGACCCCTGCCGGAATGTCCTCTGGATTTCTACGGAGCAAGGAATCTGCAAATACAATCCCCAGAATGAACAATTCACACGCTATCACATAGAGGGAAACAATAAGAACAGTGTCTTATTTCTGAACACGTCTGACAGCAGATTGCTGACCGGATGCAGTAACGGCATCTATCAATACGATAATGAAAAAAACAGCTTCACTCCTTTTATATTAAATGAAGGAAAAGGAGAAAATATTCGTGGACTGGTAGAAGACTCAAACAATGTTCTATGGATAAACAGTAACAAAGGGGTGAAACGCTATAATCTAAAGAAGGAACAATTTGAACCACTGCCTCTGAACATCCGTCCATTTTTGGAAACGTGCATTCAATTAGTTATGTTGCCTGGCAATCAGTTGTTATTCAATACACCTCAAGAGGTATTTGTGTACAATATCAATAATGATTCGCTGTATCCTCTGGCCGCGATCAAGGATATCAGACAATTCAGATGTGCAACAACTGATACTATGAACAACATCTGGCTGGGAACCGAAAATGGAATTTTCATTTATGACCAGACCTTTCGGTTAGTGACTCACTATCAGCAGTCGGAAAGTGACTTGAGTAATCTGAACGATTCTCCTATTTATAGCCTTTTTGAAGATTACAATCATAACATGTGGGTTGGAACCTATTTCGGTGGTGTGAATTATTTTATATATGCTTCGGATCAGTTCCGGATTTATCCTTATGGAAACTCTCCCAATCATCTGAGTGGTAAAGCTGTACGCCAGATCATCAATACTCCGGACAACGGGCTCTATATTGCTACCGAAGACGGAGGGCTTAACTACCTGAACAGCAATCGGGAAATAACGCGTTCCGAACGACTCCATGAACGGATGAATATAAAAGCCCGGAATATACATTCCTTGCTGATTGACAGTAAACAGAACCTATGGATCGGTCTGTTTCTTCGGGGAATGAACTATTATATGCCCAAAGAGAACAAAACGCTTTCTTTTAATGACGGAATGGGGAAAAACTCATCCGGGTTCTGCATCATAGAAGACGAAACCGGCAAAATCTGGTATGGAGGGCCGTCGGGACTATTTACCTTGAAGAAACAGAACGGCAGTTTCCAGTTGAAAAAAGTTTCTGCACTTCCTGTCTTTTGCATGCTTAACCTCAATGACAGCATTATCTGGACTGGAAACCGTCAAAATGGAATATACCAGATAAACAAACGAACAGAAGAACAGACACCTCTTCCACAATTCTCATCCAGTAAGTTGTATATGACTTATTTATATATGGACTCGCAGGGGAATATTTGGGCAGGAACGAACAATGACGGGCTTTTTGTTCTGAATAAAAAAGGCGAAAAATTGAAAAGTTATTCGAAGAAAGAATTGGGATCGAACGCTATAAAAGGTATAATAGAAGATGATCAGAACACTATATGGATAGGAACAGACAACGGATTATGTAATATTCAGCCGAAATCCGGATTAATCAGCCGGTATACCATAGCCGACGGACTGCCGACCAATCAGTTCAATTATTCCTCTGTCTGCAAGAAACCCGACGGCGAACTGTTCTTCGGAACAATTAATGGAATGATTTCTTTCTATCCTGAACAGGTGCGCCCTGTAGAACCTCATTTTAATATCGCTTTGACAGGAGTATGGAGCAATAACGATGTCGTATCTTCCAGCAATCCGGATGCGCTACTGCCCGCCTCTATCTCTGAAAGTGATGTGATGACGCTTACCCACGAACAGGCACAATCCATACGTATCGAATACTCAGGGCTTAATTATCAATACAAAGATAAAACGCAATATGCCATGAAGCTGGAAGGCATCGATAAAGAATGGCAGTTTGTAGGCAATCAGCATCAGGTACGTTTCTCTAATCTCCCGACCGGAGATTATACATTGAAGATTAAAGCAAGCAATGACGGAGTAAACTGGGATGAAAAAGGACAGAAAGAGTTGACTATCCATGTACTACCTCCGTGGTGGCTTTCTATATGGGCCTATCTGACCTACGTATGTATGGTTCTCTGCATCATCTATTTGGCATATAAATATACCAAAGCCAGGTTGATTCTTCTTATGAGACTGAAAACGGAACATGAGCAACGGGTTAATATGGAGAAGATGAATCAATCGAAAATAAACTTCTTTACGTACGTATCTCATGATCTGAAAACACCGTTGACTTTGATCCTGTCACCACTTCAGCGGCTCATCAAACAGAAACAAATCGATAATAATGATCGCGAGAAACTGGAAGTCATCTACCGCAATGCCAACAGAATGCATTATCTTATTGACGAACTGCTCACTTTCAGTAAAATCGAAATGCAGCAAATGGAAATTAACGTCAGAAAAGGAAACATCATGCATTTCCTGGAAGAGATTTCTCATATCTTCGATATTGTATCTAAGGAAAAGGAGATTGATTTCATTGTCAGTCTGGAAGAAACGGATGAAGAAGTCTGGTTCTCTCCATCCAAGCTGGAACGCATCATGTATAATCTGCTGTCGAATGCTTTCAAATACACCCAGCCGGGAGATTATGTGAAACTCAGTGCCAAGCTTCTCAAAAAAGATTCGGAAAATTTCATCGAAATATCAGTAAAAGACAGCGGCAGAGGGATTCCTAAAGAGATGAAAGATAAAATCTTTGACAGCTACTTCCAAGTAGAAAAAAAGGATCATAGAGAAGGCTTCGGATTGGGGTTATCTCTCACGAAGTCACTGATTCATATGCATAAGGGGGAGATTAAGGTTGAAAGCGAAGTCGGAAAGGGATCGGAATTTATCGTCAGCCTGAATGTTTCAGAATCTGCCTATAGCTCTTCGGAGAAATCTTTGGAAAGTATCACGTCCGAAGAAATACAGAAATATAATCTGCGGATGAAAGAAACGATCGAACTGATTCCCGACCAGTTGATTTCTACCGAGCAAGATAACACCGACGTCAAAGAAAGTATCCTTATTGTAGAAGATAATAAAGAGATGAATGATTATCTGGCAGAGATATTTAGCAAAGATTATCAGGTATTTCGTGCTTACAATGGTGCTGAGGCTTGTAAGTTACTGAAGAAGCAACTGCCCGATCTGATAGTCAGCGATGTAATGATGCCCGTGATGGATGGTCTGGAATTAACGGCATACGTCAAACAGGATTTGAATAGCAGTCATATCCCGGTAATTCTGCTAACTGCTAAAACGGATGAATTGGATCATACTCAAGGGTACTTGAAAGGGGCGGATGCGTATATAACCAAGCCTTTTAATGCACAGAATCTGGAACTATTGGTTCAGAATATGCGTACTAACAGAAAGCAGAACATTGAGTATTTCAAGCGGATCGAGAAGCTGAACATTACACAAATAACGAACAATCCACGTGATGAAGTATTTATGAAAGAGTTAGTTGACCTGATTATGGCCAATATCAAAGACGAAGAGTTCGGAGTTACTGAAATTATTACTCATATGAAAGTGAGCCGAAGCCTGTTGCATACCAAGCTTAAATCATTGACCGGATGTTCTATCACCCAGTTCATGCGGACTATAAAGATGAAAGAAGCAAAGATTCATTTACAGAATGGCATGAATGTCTCGGAAGCTTCGTACGCCGTAGGAATGTCCGACCCTAACTATTTTACAAAATGTTTTAAGAAAGAGTTTAATATCACTCCTACTGAATTTATCAAACAACTGAATCTGTAAATTAAAAAACAAACTTATATCTAATGCTTATTAATATTTAATACATGAAAGTACATGTAAAATGAAAACATTTAGAATTATTGTATTGCTATTAGTTCTAGGAATTAATGCTACAGCACAAGAAAATCAAAATTTTGCTAAGATACTAGATACTTATGTAGGTACTTGGGTTTATCAGAAAAATGATACCGTATTTAAAATTAAATTTCAAAAAGGTCAACAGCTATGGACAAAAAAAACCGCAAATGGACTTTATGGAGGATATTATCTATCAGTCAATGGAAGAGTATTGGAAGATTATATGGGAGAACTTCCTACGTGTTGGGATGTATTAAAAGAGTGTCAGCCTAATAATTTGTTTATATGGGCTTACAGTCCTTATACTGATGAATTAGGAAGTTTAGGTATAATATTTTATGACCAACGTAAAAGACACTTTGGTGGTAAGGGGATTACAGGTGGATACATACAGTTATTGTCGCCTACTAAGATTCGCTGGAAACTGGATGAGGAAAAAGGAATTTGGAATGAGACAGAAGGTGATGAATCTATTAGTGACGCAGGAAGGAGACCAATTGGCTTTTCTGTCCCAGATGACGTTATTATGACGAAAGAATAAGTATTGCGTGGAATGTGTATTGCAGGAATTATATGCCCGACAATAATTTTTCACTAATAGTCATAGGTTATAATTAGATGTAACTAAAAATGCAAGTACATATAAAATGAAAACATTCAAATTTATCTTATTAGCATTAGTTGTTAGTAATACTATTACAGCACAGAAGAATGTACGTCCTACTAAGAATTTGGATTCTTATGAAGGTACTTGGATTTATCAAAAGAACGATATTATTTTCAAAATAAAGCTACAAAAAGGGCAAGAGGCATGGAGAAACGATCTAATTAACGGACTTTATGGAGGATATTATCTTTCTGTTAGAGGAGAGGTATTAGAGAACTATATGAGTGGATTCCCTGTATATTGGGATTTTTCAAAAGACCCTCGTCCTAATAACATGTATATTTGGGTTTCTAATCACTCACTTCGTTTAGATGATATCAATCCCAATTATGTTAGCGTTTGGTTTTATGACCAACGTAAAAGACATTTTGGTGGTAAGGGAATTACAGGTGGATACATACAGTTATTGTCACCTACTAAGATTCGCTGGAAACTGGATGAATTAACAGGTATTTGGAATGAGACAGAAGGTGATGAATCTATTAGTGATGCAGAAAGGAGACCAATTGGCTTTTCTGTCCCGGATGACGTTATTATGACGAAAGAATAGATGCTATTCACATATGCAGTTGGGCATAAGTAATGCTGGAGAAAGGGTGTTTCATTATGAAGTAATGTCATCATATACTTTGGTATTACTACTTCCATTATTATTAGGCTATATACAGCAGCAAACGTATATGTTTGCTGTCCCTTTCCATTGCTTCCATATGGTGTCTTTATCGTCTTATTATTTTCTGCAGCATAGGCTTTTCATCAAGGATTTTTTTTAGAAGGAAGCTTCCCGACAATTATCCAGGTTATCTTGGGAGAAGAATACTTCTACTTTGAAATTTATTGATTCTCATTTTCTGACCTAACTATAAATGATACAGAGAGATAAATGATAGTATAAATGCCACCAAAATAGCTCGACAACTTTTTTCTCAAAAGTTGAAAGTAGATAATTTATTGGATAAAGAGTTCCTATGCTAAATTTAGCTCCGGCTTGTGCAATAAATAATCCTTTGCAGTGCATAAATTAATTCGTCCGCCTATAGCCGGACGCAAGTTTGCCTATAGCCGACGTTGCGTTTGCCTATAGCCGGACGAAACGTTGTCTATAGGCGGACGAATTAATTTATGCACCTGCGGATATTATTTTTTATAAAGAAAATGTTTATTGTATTCGACAGCAATGATTGTAGTGGTTGGGAAGCAGATTCAGAAGCGAATCAGAAATGAACCATAATAAAGAGGAAATATCCAAATTCTAAGTGTTTTTTAATATGCAAACAGCTTAAATGGAAAAATCCCCGATAAAAAACGACTGGCAAATCAAAAGCCTCTATTTAATATATCCTAAAGATTTCAAGAAGACCACAGTAGCTGACATCGTTTTTTCAAAAAATTCTTCAAACTTAGCATTAAAGAAACCGTGCTTTTGTCCCGGATATAGCAATAAATCGCAACGTGACCCTACATGTTCCATTTTCTTCTTAAACTTTAGAGCCGTTTCAAGCAAAACAATATTATCCTCACTCCCTAAAAAAAATATAGCAGGAGGAGCATCTTTTTTTATATTATGTATAGGAGAAAAATCTCTATAATAATCTTTTACTCTGTCGAATCCGTACCCATGAGGTCCATTATCTATAACCGGATTAAAAAGGATCAAAGCTTTAGGAATTGATGACACATTAAGATCATCCTCCGGATTATTAATTTGATGACAAAAAGCTGTTGCAGCAGCCAAATGTCCACCTGCAGAGCCACCGCCTGCCAATATTTTATCAGGATCAACATGTATGGACATTGCATGCTGCTTTAAATAACGCATAGCTGATTTTGCATCCATTAAAGCTTCTTTAGGAGTAGTACCTGCATTCTTTTGGGTTCGATAATCAGCTAATACAACTGTTACTCCATACTTATTCAAATAACTGGCTTGTGATTCAAATTGTTTAGGAGAACCGGAATTCCAACCTCCACCAAAAAAGAAAATAACAGCCGGAGAACTCTGATTCGTTTGGTCCTTGGAATAATAAACATAGAGTTTACCTGTAGGATAGTGATTATATCTCAAAATCGTATCTGCACTTAAATCATTGTTATCTCTAATAAACAGGTTGCTACCTATTAATAGGTTTCCACTATTAATAAGAACTAAAGATAATGTTACAATAGCCTTTAATTCTATACACCGTATTAGTTTAATTCGCATTATTATACTTTTTATCATTTCATTCAAATTAACAGGTTTATTTATATCTGTCATTGGATAGCGAGATAACTTACCTCATCAATATCAAAGATAAAACATTTATCCTCCTGAATCCATTGTCCCATAGGATGAAGACCATTAGAAGTATCTACTTCAATCTGCACACTGTTTACAAATCACTTTTGTTTGGAAGGCATATGATCAAACGCCCGCATTTCGGTAGCTTGCCCTTCGTCTCCACACGCTTTCATCCATTTCTTTAGTTCTGCATCCAGCCGAATAATAATATTGGAGTATTTCGTATCTCCTGCCAAATTGTTCATGCAAAATGGATCATTCCGTACGTCGTACAATTCAATGGCAGGACGATGCTGATACTTGAATGTCATCGCCTTTGCATGGGCATCTGTCTCTGCAAGCTGTTTCCATTCTTTAAATAAAGGCGTAGCAGTCATCGCATTCTGAAAGGTTGCCTCCGGAGTAAGGTTAACAATATATCGATATCTTCCATCATAGGCTGAGCGTATCCCGTAGTACTCCGGACCTTTATTTATTCCCCTGCTAGTCTGAAGAGAGAAAGAATATTTCTTATGCTCCTTCTTCTTCCCTGTCAAAACAGATTTAAAGCTTTCACCATCTACTCTCGTCTGCGGTTTTCCTCCTGCTATATCGACAAAAGTAGGAACTATATCCACATATTCTACTAATGCATCACTGACACTCCCCGGTTTGACTACTCCCGGCCAGCGGACAATGCATGCCGAATGTACGCCTGCATCATAACAAGTCCATTTGGCAAAAGGCAGACTGTTTCCTTGTTCACTCAAATATACTACAACAGATTGATCAGCGACCTTTTCCTGTTCCAAAATAGAGAGTACGTTACCAAACTCCTGATCCATAAAGTTGACTTCTGCAAGATACTTAGTAAACTCCTGACGTGTTTGTGGAACATCTACATACATAGGTGCCAAAGTTAATTTATCCGGATCGAACTGTGAGACATCACCTTTATTCCAAGGGGTATGTGGCTGATTGGAAGCAACAAACAGGCAAAACGGCTGGCCTTTCCTTTTGCAATCAGCGATAAATTTCTGAATAGCTTCAAAATGTAATTCCCCCTTTTCACTAGGCACGTAGAGATCAAAGGGAAATACTGACTTTGGAGCAACATGCTTCTTTCCAATCAAAGCTACTTTATACCCCAATGGATGCAAATGATGCACAACGCTTAAAGTACCCTGATCAGCACAAGTATGGTTTGGATAAGCTCCGCTACCCACAGGCCATAAACCTGTATACAGATTATGGCGGGTAGGCGATGACATAGGAGCAGCTTGATAGGCTTGGGTGAAACGCACTCCCTGTGTGGCAAAATTATCTATATTAGGTGTTTTCGAATCCACACTTCCATAGCAACCTAAATCGTAATATGAACAATCATCGGCTATGAACAACACCAAATTAGGCTGCGTGATTTGCTGTGCAAAAGAGCAAGTTGTCGCACTTAATGCAACAGAAACACTCAAAAATAGTCTATTCATAATTTATTTCTCCTTTCATGGGAGTGCTTAATTTAAACATATATCTTTAGTATCCGGGATTTTGTTGTACTCCATCATTGCGAGAAACCTCTGCAAATGGTATCGGAAAATATTTCTTTCTTGCAGCCATAACTCCTTGCTTTTGTACATCCGCAGCCGGTCGTGATGGGATGAATGTATCCTTTATGTAGTCATACATCTGCGTGTTTTCATCATACTTCATACGAATAAGGTCGAACCAGCGTTTCTGTTCACCGGCAAATTCCAATCCCCGTTCCATGAATACCAGCCAGCGGAATTCTTGTTTGGTCAAGGTACGTCCGATATTATCGGGTCTGTCCGAACCTATATACTTCGGATAAGCACGTTCGGTTCCGTTCGCTTTGCGCGCACGTTCACGCACCATATCGATAGCCTGACAGGCTTCTGTGTACTTTCCAAGTTCGTTCAATGCTTCTGCTCTTATAAGATACATATCGGACAGACGCAGACGTGGCATATCGTTTTCATTGGTACGGTTATTGATACCTTGCGGATCAATAAATTTGCGGATATATCCCCAGTTCTCCTGTGAGTTTCCTCCGGCAGCAGGATATACGGTTACGATATTGCCCAATACTCCTGTATTATTGTTCTTTTGTTGAAAACGTCTCCAGAATGTAACCTCAATCCGGTAATCTTTAGAAATGAGTTTGGATTCATCAATGGATGCATCAACAGAGGGGTCACTGTATCCTAGATTACCCTGATCGTCCTGAAAATATTTGATAAACCATTTTTGTACCCTATGAGCTCCTGCTCCTTTTCCATAGGGATTTCCAGAAACCAATTTACCACCAACCTGCACACCTGCCGGATTAAATAAATGAGCAATATTAGAACCCAATGACTGATCTGCTAAAGCATCTTTGTCACGAAAGAAAGGTACTGAGAAGATATGTTCGGTTTGAGCTAATGACTCTTGCTCAATGTCCCATAAATTCTGATAATCATTGACAAACGTATATTGTTCGGAAGAAATCACCTCTTGGGCTTCTCTGGCTGCATCCTCCCATCTTCCGAGAGTCAAGTAGACTTCCGCCAAAAATGCATGAGCAGCTCCGTTAGTTACACGTCCGCTTGTGTACGCCGGATCTAAACGTTTCGGCAAACGGGGAGTATCATCATCGTTCAATCCGGCGGCATATTCAAAATCACTTATTATCTGTTCGTAAACTTTAGACGCGGGAGATTGTGGTACATATGCGTTTTCAATTCCGGTTACAGGCTCAATAACAATAGGAATACCATTAACACCACCATACAAGCGCATTAAGTCATAATGATAAAGTGCTCTCAGAAAGTAGGCTTCTGCAATGATCCGATTCTTATCATTTTCACTTTTGAAGGAAATAGAAGGAACACGTGCTATTACTTCATTAGCATTTTTAATGCCATTATATAGCTCTCCCCAAAAATTAACAACTGGAGCGGAACCAGCACTGTGTGTATTGTTGGAAACAGTGGCAGGTACAGCGTTTCCGGTAGAGAACATAGCGTCTTCATAGGTCGGAAGTATGATAGCCCAGTTTGTTTTATGATAAGCGAAAGCGTAAAGAGTGGAGTATACCCCGTTAATAGCCGCCAAGGCATGATCTTCCGTTTTGAAGAATCCGTCCTCTTTTTCTACACGGTCTACAATATCTACATCCAAACAGCTTGAAAGCAGCGCTGTTCCTATCAGTAAGGATAATATATATTTCTTCATATTTTCAGTATTTTGATGTTAAAAAGCTAGATTTATACCCATAGAATACGTACGGCTAGAAGGATAAGCAGCATAGTCAACATTAGGTGACATAGCGCCCGAAGTAATGCTGACTTCCGGATCGTAACCGCTATAATTAGTGATTGTAAAGACATTGGTAACGGTACCGAATACACGTACACTACGTAACCATCGTAGTTTTTTCAAGCTAAACTGGTAGGCGAGTGTCAGATTCTTCAGACGGAAAAATGAACCATCTTCAAGCAAGAAGGTAGAGAAACGCTTGTTAAAGTAAGAACTGCCTTGCGAACCGTTTACTGCCGGATAAAAGTTACTGGTTCCTTCGCCCTGCCATCTTCCTTCCCAAGCCTCAGCACGAATATTGTCGTTGGTATCTGTAAAAGAATCCAAGAAATAACGGTTCAAATTGGCGATATCACCTCCTACACGGCCCGTGAAAATCATGGATAATGTCAGGCCCTTCCAAGATAGCTCAGAATTAATACCATAATTGAATTTCGGTTCTGCCGTACCGATGATAGTCATATCGTCAGAAGTTATTTTTCCATCCGGCAGCCCGTCGGGTCCACTAATATCTTTGAATCTCAAAGAACCCGGAGTAGCTTGTGGAGTATCAAATGGAGCCAGTTTTGCTTCTGCTTCATTCTGATAAACACCATCCACTACGTAGCCATAGAAGCTGCCTACCGGATAACCGGCTTTAGTGATATGTATGCTTTGGCTGAATACACCGCCACCTGCAAGATAGGAGGTTCCCAGTAACTCATTGCCGCTGATATCGTCTACTTTATTACGGTTCAGGTATATGTTTCCTCCAAGAGTCCATTTTACGCGACCTGTCAGAATATCCGCACTGGCTTCCAGCTCAAATCCTTTATTGGTCATTTTTCCCATATTGTAAGGTATAGAACCGTATCCGGATGATAAAGGCAGTCCAAAATTCATCAGCATATCTTTGGTAGTACGTTGATATACATTCATGGTTACTCTAAAACGGTTGTCTATAAAACCTAAATCCAGTCCGGCATTGTAGGTAGCAGTACTTTCCCAACCTAAATTAGGATTAGCCAGCTTCCCGTTGACCATACCGTGAGTCACTGCACCTCCGGAATAAGAGCGGACATGGTTCATAATGGCGAGCGGAGCAGCATAAGCAATGCTTTGGTTACCTGTAACACCATAGCTCAAACGTAGCTTAATATTAGAGATAGCAGGTATGTCTTTCATGAACTTCTCTTGATTAATGCGCCAGGCTACTGCAAATGATGGAAAGAAACTCCACCTGTTTCCACTTGCCAACAAAGAAGAACCGTCGTAGCGTCCGGTTGCCGTGAAAATATAACGGTCATACAGGGTGTAGTTCATACGTCCTAAGAAAGAGGAAAGTTTAGTTTGAATGACTGAACTGGATTTGTCCATCGTATTCGTTCCTTCTCCGATAGCGTAGTACAACAAGTCATTGCCTGCAAAATCACCTACCTGAATTGCCAGTGTCTTTCTCTGACGGTCTTCATGCGTATATCCCAAGACAGCATTGATGTGATGATGCTTCTTAAATTTACGATCATAATTAACCGTCGTTTCCAATACAATATTCTGGCGATTGTCTTCTCCACGAAATGCCATACCATGGGCACTGTTTCCAGCATTGGTACCTATTGGATAATAAGTAGAACGCGAACCGTCTGTGCGGTTGAAGCTACCGGCACCTTTCCAGGAAAGCCCTTTACCAAAGTTATATGTCAAAGATGCATTCAGTATGAAGAACCGTTGTTGAAGAATGTCTTTTAGTTCGGTCGCCATAATATAAGGATTGTCTGCCGGAACATATTCCACATTTTCATCTTCATAAATTTGATCTCCAGGCATTAATGTCGGTTTGGTAGTCAAAATACGCCGTACCATTTGGTTCATACTTGAAGATTGAGAGTGCGACGTTTGCTTCTGCTCAGTCTGTGAATAACTTGTGTTCAGTTGCAAAACTAAACGCTTGGCAAGCTCAGATTTAAGATTCAGACGGAAAGAATAACGTTCGAGTCCAGTATTCATAATAATACCTTCTTGATCGGTGTAGCCGGCAGTAATATTATATTGAGTCATCTTGTTACCACCATTGACAGCCAACTGGTGGTCCTGAGATACTGCCGTCTGGTACATTAAGTCCTGCCAGTCAGTTGAATAAATCTTATATCTTTCCAAGGCATCATCTGTATGTCTGGGGACTTTTGTACTTGGAATGACGTTTCCTTGCATATCGTAGCCGTTAGAGGTTCGATCCAATTCATTCTCAAAAAGCGCATAGTCATGAGCATTCAGTAAATTATAGCGTTTGGAAATGTTGGAAATATCTACACGGGCATTGTAATTCACATTGACTTTTCCTTCTTTTCCCTGTTTGGTTGTGATCAGAATAACTCCGTTCGTAGCACGTGAACCATAAATAGCCGTTGCGGAAGCATCTTTCAGAACCTGGATAGATTCAATATCATTGGGATTGATGGAAGCTAGCGGATTCATCGCCGGCTGTTGGCTCAACTCACTGGTGCCACCATTTACACTTGCTGTTGCAGCCTCTATCGGGAAACCGTCGACTACATAAAGCGGGTCTGTATTGCCTGACAGTGTAGAGACACCACGTATTTGAATATTCATGCCCGCTCCGGGTGCACCACTGTTAGCTGCGATACTGACGCCCGCTATACGTCCCTGCAAAAACTGGTCGGCACTTGTGATAGGCATAATCTCAGCTTCATTCTTCATACTGACAGCACTTACCGAACCGGAAAGGTCGGATTTACGAACAGTTCCATAGCCGATGACCACCACCTCGTCCAAATTGCGTGATGCTTCCTGCATTGTAATCGTCATCTTCCCTTTTAACTGTACCGGAACAGTTATAGTAGTAAATCCGATATACGATATCTGTAACTGGGCCTTGGGATTTTTTACTTCCAGCGAGAAGTTACCGTCAATGTCTGTAATGGTTCCGTTGTTAGCACCCTTCACTTGGATTGTAGCTCCAATGATAGGAGACTTTCCTTCATCAACTACCACACCGGAAATTTTATGAGACTGTGCTGATACGGTTGATATATATCCTAAAAAGCATATTAGTAGGACTAAGTATCTATCCGTCAACTTAAATCGAATCTTCTGTTTCATAATATTATATTCGTTATTCATTGATTGTTAAACCTTATTTTAATAAGCCCTGTAATGTCGGGTATTCACTTCCCATTTCCCAAACCGTACTGAAATTCCAGTTTGTGAATGAAGATGTGTTCTTCATTTCACTTGCAGACAGGTTCTTATAACTGGAAGAACCACCTGATATGTATGAGTCACTTCCGCTACTCTGTGACTTTCCGTCTTCGTTCAAAGAGAAACAGCTTTTCATTGTTATTTGAGAAATCTTGCCATCAGTACGATGGAACAGTCCGTTTCCGAAAGAAGCCCCGTTCGCAGTTGTCATGTCTCCTACGTTATGACAGTTTTCGATTGTCATGCCACCTCCTGCTGCTATAGTACATGTCGCTACAATTCCTGCGGCATTGCTGTTGCCATTGGTAGCTGTACCTGTGCTCTTTATCGCACCTGTATTGTAGCAATCTCTGACTATAGCATTGGTTCCACCCATACGTGCGATGATACCACTTGCCGAGCCCATCGCAGTGATAGAACCAGTATTGTAAGACTGGGATATTTCGGTATCAATAGTTGCACGACCGACAATTCCTCCTACTTGATTGTTAGCCTGAGTTCCAGAAATTTCTCCTGAATTTGCACAACCAGTCACTTTGATCAGGTCATTTCCTGCTGCTCCCGCTATTGAACCGACCACACCTCCAACCGGTGATTTGCTGCTGCAAACTACATTCGCTTTATTGGTACAATATGCAACGGCAGGAGCATTGTTAGCATCACGCATTATGATTCCTACAACCCCACCGACACAACCGGCTGTCCCTTCAATAGCCGCTGTATTAGAGCAATAGGAAACTTCGCCTTTCTCGGTGAGATAACCGACAATTCCTCCGAGATAGATTTCAGCATCCGTAGTTGCAGCCGTACTGATGCTTCCCTCATTACCTGTTGTGTGGCAAGAGATAATTTTACCAGAACAGTTACCGGCAATCGCACCAACTTTGGCTTTGGCCTTGATAACAACATTCTCGATACATACATTACGTACGATACCTTCTGCACCGATAGAAGCGAACAAACCGCAATTAGTATTGGAACTTTTATTCAGCGTCCAGTTCTTTATCTTATATTGTTCGGAAGAACGTCCTGTACCGGTATCGATAATATCTCCCTTAGTTGCTTCGTATACTCCGGTGAAATTACCGTTATAAGTGTTATTGACCAGTTCTGTACTGATAGGTGCCATATCTATGCCTGTAAGGTCAATATCTACAGTCTGTTTGTAGTTCTTATCAAGATACTTGCTGACGTTCCTCAAATGACGGGGCTTCGTGATAATATATTCAGATCCTTTTTCTCCGTCTCCACTGGTCTCGTCAAACAGATTGTGTGCCTCTATAATTTCACTTCCCATCTGAGCTACAGTTCCTCCGCCAATGTTTGCGTAAGAGAATAACTGAATAGAAACCATTCCTACATATCCTTTCCAGTCAATAACATCCAGATTGTAAGATGCCGTTCCCGAAGGAATATCGATTGTGTTTTCGTTCTGGTCTGCAATGACTTTCAGCTTATAGCCGTCCACACCGGTAATTTCATTCCATGAAAGCAGGAAATCGTTGTGATCATCCAAAGTAATGACAGGAGCTTCCAGTTTGTCGGCCTGAATGACAGGAATACTCAGACTCTTGTCGGCAGCTGTAAAAACCAAACTGGCTTTACGTACCACTTCTGTCGTATTACTCTCGGTAGTGACTTTCAAAGTGGCTGTTCCTTTTCCTGTAACAGGAGTTACTGTACACCATTTAACCGGAGTATGGGTCGGTTCATCCACTACTTCGACATTCCATTCTACCGCATTGGTTTGTAGAGTAATATCCTTTTCACCTCCTCCAATGTTATATTGCAGTTCTTTAGAGTCCGCAGCCAAAGAAGTTTCGCTGGCTTCTTGCTCCACAGTTACTATCTTTATCTCCTGCGATTCATTGATAAGAAAAGTCAGTTCTGCCGTACGAGGTTCATTCCATGGATTCTCAGAATACGAAACAGGCACTTGGGAATATTTGAACCCTTCTGTTTCTGATACGCTGCACCATGCTTGTGAACTACTTAACGTCCATTTATCATCAGATATCACTTTCAATATATAGGTTCCCTCTGGTCCCGGTACTTGTAGAGGGGACTGAGTGAGCTCGTTTAAGGTCAAATAAGTTTCAGCGACCTTTGCATCCGGTTCGGGATATACAATATCTTCTTGTTGACACCCCGCGAAACATACAGCAGTCAGCATGATGACGGCTAGTTTACGATACTTATTTTTCATATGTTATAAATTAAAGATTATAATTCCGATACTTCTTATTTGAGATATTCTTCTACAGGAGTATACCATTTGCCAACCTTGAATTCGATCTCACTTTCTACTCCGATATGATCTGCCATTTTTTGGTAATCATGAATCATTCGGTTCAGTATTTCAGGCTCCCTATCTGCGAGATTCCGCATTTCAGTAGGATCATTCTTCAAGTTGTATAGCCTCCATTTCGGCTCTTTATATTCCTGCACTATTTTCCATTCTCCGTCACGCAGCATTTTGTTGCCTTCGTGTTCCACAATGGTCGGTTTGGTTTGCTTTACCAGTTCTCCCTTTAATAAAGGCAGTAAGGATATACCTTCCATTGGAGGTACTTTATGGCCGCCACGCGAAGAGGGATAAGTAGCGCCTGTAAGTTTCACCAAAGTAGGCATGATATCTACTATATGTCCGTAATTGTCTTTTTGAATAGTGCCGTTCAGACTTTTATCAATTCCATTCGGATAGGAAACAATAAACGGTGTGTTGCAACCTCCTTCATGACCGTGATGTTTGTACAAGAAGAATGGTGCATTAGCAACGTCTGCCCAGGCAGCACCCAGAAAAACTGTACTCCCCGCTGAACCGGGATTCTTTCCAGCAAAGCGTCCTTCTATGCCCGGTTCTCCATTTCCACCATTGTCCGAAAGGAGGATAATCAGGGTATTATCCAGCACACCTTTTTCTTTTAAATGTTCTACCACACGCCCGATACTCCGATCTACTTCCTCAATAACAGCTGCATAAATAGCCATCTGCATGTCATAGCGCTCCTTTTCTTCCTGAGTCAGTGAATCCCATTCCGGAACCTTGGGATTACGAGGTGTTAACTGGTCAGGACGCTCGAATAACCCTAATTCTAATTGCTTTTTGAATCGTGCATTACGCACATCTTCCCATCCCTTCATATATTTTCCCTTATATTTATTGATGGTTTCTACAGGAGCCTGCAAGGGAAAATGTGCAGCATTATGTGCCAGATACCAAAAGAAGGGCTGTTTTTCTTCAATAGCTTCATCAATAAACTTTAATCCAAAATCTGTCCACAAATGAGTAGAATACCAATTTTCAGGTAAACGATCATCATCGAATCCAATTTCTTCATCATTCAAATAAAGATTTCGTTGGTTGGTTCTTTCTTTTTTATTCTTCTTCAATGATTTGTCAGAAGAAAAATAATAGCCGCCAAACGGAGCGTTCAGTGAACGGTCAAATCCTCTGCTTATTGGAGTAACACCTTGAAAATATCCTAAATGCCATTTACCTGTCATGACATTAAAATATCCAGCTGTTTTCAATGCTTCAGGCAAGAAAACATTATTCTCATTTGGATATCCCTGATATGCCGGATAACCCGGAACTTTCCCTAAAGCACCATTCCCAACTTGATGAGGATATAAACCAGTAATCAACGAAGCCCTGGTTGGCGCACTCCGAGCCTGGTTATAAAAATGACGTAGTCTAATACCATTTTCAGCAAGCCGATCTATATTAGGAGTATTTATTTCCGAACCATAACATCCGAAATCGGAATATCCGACATCATCCAATAATATAAGGACAATATTAGGTTTTGATACATTCTGCTGGGCCAATACAGGACAAGCACCTATTGACGCACCAAGGGTCAACATAAAAGTATAATCTATTCTTTTCATGGCTATATATTATTTTTTATTATTAGGAAATGGAATTAAAACTTTTGTCTCAGCTGCCCATACGGCCCATTTGTCCGATAACTGTTTAAGGATATCCGGATGAACGGCTGACAAATCACAAGCCTCCACGCGGTCTTTCCCGATATCATATAATTCCCAAACTTTTCCTTCCTGATCCCATACCGCTTTCCAGTTTTTCCAACGGACAGCTCTATTACCCTGATGTTCCCAATACATATATTCATGAATGGAAGAAACTTTTCCTTTTATAGCCGGCATAAGATCAGTGCCCACTAAAGGATGTATCTTATTACCATTGTGAAAGGTAGAAGGATATGTGGCACCAGTTACATTCAGTATGGTCGGCATGATATCCGGAAGATATCCGGGAACGTGGCACCATGTATTTTCAAAACCTTTCAAACGATTTTTCCATGTAATTATCAACGGAGTAGATATTCCCCCTTCGTATGCACGTTGTTTGTACTTTCTGAATGGAGTATTTGAGGTCTGAGCCCAAGCTTTGCCATACGAAGGATGGCCGCTTACCGCCGGATTATTGATATCTTTTTGCTTGCCACCACCAAGTTCATTATGCGGTTCGGCACATGCCCCGTTATCAGACATGAAAAAGATCAAAGTATTATCCAACTTTCCACTCTTTTTCAGGCTCTCAATCAGTTTTCCTATGTTATAATCCATACAATGCACTTGTGCAGCATAAACAGCCATTCTATAAGCTGTATGATCTTTTTCTGCTTCAGAGAGCTCTTCCCACTGACGATTCTCCCATTCAGCAAAACCGATCTCTGAGTCGATTATTCCTAAATCGGCCATACGTTTATGGCGTTCTTTACGAATCTGGTCCCAGCCTTTCGTACGATACAGTTCATAATATTTCTCTATATCTGCTTCTTTAGCTTGTAAAGGCCAATGCGGAGCATTATATGCTAAATATAAGAAAAAGGGAGTATTATCTTTTTGTTCATTTATAAAATTAACGGCATAGTCTGTAAACGCATCGGTAGTATAATAAGGTGCCTCGGGTGCAGGTAACTTTTCGTTGTCTAGGACCAATCCTCTTTCACCTTCTGGCCTCAGATAACTGCAAGCCCCTGCCAATATACCATAAAAACGTTCAAAACCACGCTGCAAAGGCCATTTTTCCATGCCATGCATCCCTAAATGCCATTTGCCCGTCATATAGGTATGGTAACCTGAACTTTTAAGAACTTCGGCAATAGTCACACAATTACGGTTCAAAGCCCCCCTATATTCAGCAACACCCCAGTCTTTCGGATCTTTATCGACATTTTTAAAAGGATCTTCTGACATCCATCCTATCCCAGCTTGATGTTGATACAAACCAGTCATAAGACTTGCCCGGGTTGGGCAGGAACGAGAAGTATTATAAAATTGAGTCAGCCGGATTCCCTGTAACGCCAAACTATCAATATGCGGGGTTTCTATCTCGCTACCATAACATCCGATATCGGAATAACCCATATCATCTGCCAATATCATAACTATGTTCGGACGCTCTTGTCCCGAGAGATTTCCAAACTGTAAAAAGGATAAAGCAACTATGCCTCCTATTCTTTTTCGAGATATAAAATTACCATCCATCATAATACATATTGTTTTATATACTTCTATTATTTCCACATTGGCTTGATAACATTTTCTTTATCAATCGTTATACTATATACGTCATTTTCCTTTTTTAAGATTAACGGAACAATGCGTGTCTTACGCGGCTGCACAATTGAATCTGAATGATGAACATGATATACATAGTAATATCTTCCGTCCAAACCTTTAAACAAATCCCCATGTCCGGAGCCGTTTTCGTGGACGATGCTTCGGTGAATAATAGGATTGTTTGCATGCTTCTTCCACGGACCGTAAGGAGACGTAGACGTAGCATATCCCACAGCATAATCTATATTCTTGAAATGATTGGCAGAATAGAACAAATAATATAAATCATCGAGTTTGACAACAGTAGGACCTTCCATTACTGGTGCCGATTTATAATTAGGCGTTCTTTCCCATGCCTCCGTATTATCGAAACACTTTTTCAGAGTTTCGGGCTTAATACAGCCTTTCTGCAAGTCAAATTCAGCTACCCACAGATAATTTCCTTTGTTGAAACGTACATGATACAAGTAGTACTTTCCATCTGAATCTTTGAATAAAAATGAATCGATATTTTTGGCCGTCTCGTCAATAGGACGTATGGAGTCTTGTCTGAATGGACCATATACAGAGTTGGAGGATGCCAGTGCAGTATGTTCATTAGCCGTATATGTCAGATAATACCTATTTCCTTCCTTAAATAATTGCGGAGCCCAGAATCCTCTTTCACCATAAGCGGAATCTCCCTTGCGTAGTATCAACTGAAGAGTATCTCCATTAGCAGTCTTCCATTCCTTCAAATCTGTAGATTCGAATATAGCAAATCCATTAGGTTCTCTATTGCGCGTACCTGTGAGATAATACTTGCCATTTTCTACAAATATAGTCGGATCTGCAAAGGTAATTTCATTCAATTTATCGTCTGTTTTTTCTTCTTTTGCAGTCTTGCAACATACACAAGCTAAAATGGTGAATGTCGCCAATAAAAATTGGATGAGTGTTTTCATATGATTCTAAAAAGTTAAACGTTATTTATGTATGATTGTGATGCAGCAAAAGTAAAAGAAAAAAGGTGTAGACGATAGAAAATATGTTTTATTATGAGCACACATGTTCAGAAACTATCCTTCTACACCAATTCCTGCAAAACAATCTAATACCTAATCAATCAAATGCTTTCCAGAAGGGGTTATCGGGCTTATTTTAATGGTTCTTCTTCCACCTCACTACGATAAAATCCATCTGTTTGCACAAAAAATTCCTGCTTTAACCGCTCAAGCAGTTCCGGATGTCTGCCAGCTACATTAGATTTCTGTCCCTTGTCTGATTTTACATCAAACAGACTGAATTCATCCAAGTTCCCCAATTCATTTCCGGTCAGGTTTCTTTGCGAACCTTTATAAGGTGGCATCATAATCCAGTCACCACTGCGGTAACCCAGTCTGCCTTGAGCTTCAATAATCAAATTTTCACGAGCTTTCAGTTCTGTTCCCATGAATGCATTTAAATAGTTGCGACTATCCAGTCCATCCGGCAGAGTGGCTCCCACCATGCTTCCTAAAGACGCCAACAAGTCCATCTGGCAGACTAGTGCATCCGATTTTACAGGCTGAATCTTTCCTTTCCAATAAACGAATAAAGGAATATGTGTACCTCCATCGAACAAACTATATTTACCACCACGTAATCCTCCGGCAGGAGCGTGCTTGCCAGCCAGTTCGGGAGCACCATCTTTATATCCATCATTCAAAACCGGACCATTGTCACTTGAAAAAATAATCAGAGTCTTTTCCAGAAGTCCTTCTTTCTTCAAATAAGTTAGTAATTCACCCACACACCAGTCTGCTTCCACAATTGCATCTCCACGAGGTCCCATAGTCGTTTTCCCAACAAAACGTTGATGAGGCGCGCGTGGCACATGAGGTTCATGCAAACCATAATAAAGAAAGAATGAAGAGTCTCTGTGTTCAGTAATAAAGTTCTTTACCTTGTCTACAAAATAATCAGCCATATCTTCGTCTTTCCAACGGGCTTTCTTCCCACCTTTCATATAACCGATACGGGGTATTCCATTTACAATCGAATTATTATGTCCGTGCGCCCATTGCATTTTCAGCATTTCGGGATTGGATATAGCAGTCGGCTCCCCCTCAAAGTTCTGTTCATAACTCACCTCAATAGGATCTGACGGATCACGACCTACCACATCCCCATTTTCTACATAAACAGTCGGAACGCGGTCATTTGTTGCCGCAATCAGACAAGAGTAATCAAAGCCAATCTCTTTTGCTCCCGGTTTGACTGTCTCATTCCAATTGACATTTCCATTTCCCATGCCCAAATGCCATTTTCCGATAGCTCCGGTCACATAACCACACTCTCGCATCATCTTTGGTAAAGTGTATTGGCTCTCGTTGATAATAAGAGGAGCATCACCCGGAAGGATTTTTGCATCTTTATTCTTCCATGGATACATTCCGGTCATTAGGGCATAACGACTGGGGGTAGAAGTAGCCGAAGTAGCATATCCATTTGTGAAACAAACTCCCCCACGGGCAAGACTGTCAATATTCGGTGTATGAATAGTAGTTGAACCATAAGCACTGACATCACCGAACCCCAGATCATCAGCAAGAATGACAATCACATTCGGCTTTTCTTCTACCTGCTGTGAAGTGCAACCTGCTAAAGATAACGCAGGAACAAGATAGATTATTTTTTTCATAATATTATATAGTTTATAATGATGCAAATTTAGTCAGTGCTTATTTATTTAAATAGAACATATGTTTAATAATAGGGAGTAATGTCCATCCATATCTATAAATGCACTATCTTAATATACAAACCTAACTTCACATCACCCCAATTTAACTCCCTTACGCTATTTGAAGTACCCCATATATCAAAGACCAAATTAAAAAATTGGAGGGTGACTGTTTTACAACCACCATCCTTTGCTGGTTATTGTTCTAAGTTAGTAATTTTATTCACTTTTACTTTTGCGTTTCAATTGTAAAAGCATCTTTTTTTCATAACTTTGTCCTCTGTATCCTTATTGTCTTTTTCTGTCGGAATATAACTTAATGATCCGGGATACTTCATAACATATGCAGATTCGACTACTACAACTAGCTGTTTTACTCATTTGCCTGTCCGGATGCATCGATAGACATACGAATACTCCCGCATTTTATGTCTGGAAAAGCAAATTGAGTGCAGAAGACGCGGATACTGCTTATCTGAATACACTCGGAGTCCAAAAGATATATGCCCGTATGTTCGATGTAGACAATAAAGGAAATGGGGCATTCCCTACGGCAGACTATTCGCCTTCTTCCGGCAATCCCGACTTTCAGCAAGAGGTAGTCCCCGTTATATTTATCACCAACCAAACCATCCTGCAATGTCCTGCCGCAGATATAGAAAAGCTTGCCCGCAATTGCGCCGACCGGATAGATACCGTTTACCGTTCGCATTTCAACAAGCTCCCAAATGAATATCAGTTCGACTGCGACTGGACGGTAAAGACAAAAGAAAACTACTTCAACTTCCTGAAACACATCCGGAAACTAAGGAAAGGAGCCCTGGTAAGTTGCACCATCCGCCTTCATCAAATCAAGTTCAAGGACAAAACCGGAATACCTCCTGTGGACAAGGGAACGCTGATGTATTACGCTTCATCGGAACCTACGGACTTCGAAAACAAAAACACCATATTAAACAATAAAGACGCTGCTTCATATATCAAAGACGTCGGCTCCTATCCGCTGCATCTGGACATCGCCCTGCCGCTCTACAGTTGGGGAATAGTGAGAAATCCGTTCGGACAGATTAAACTGATTAACGGAATCCGCCAAGCTACTATCGGCGCACATCCCGAATATTATAAACAAACGAAAGAAGGTGTCTACAACATACTCCAATCGCACTATCTGGGCGGAGTATGGGTGAACAAAGACTACGAACTCAAAGTAGAAGAGGTCAGCCCGGAAACCTTGCTCGAAGCGGCCCAACTCCTACAAAGGAAACTACGAAAAGAGAACAGGGAAATCATCTTCTACCATCTGGACAAAGAGATTCTCAAACAATATTCCACACAACAATTAACTAACATCATAAACGCTTTCTCATGAAATACCTGAAACGTTCTATCCTCACACTCGCCATAGCGGTGATTCCCTTCCACTCCTACGTCAACGGATGCGGAGGCGATTACTACGATTATATGAACTACTATAATCTTTTCGACCAACTTCTTTTAGAGAACAAAGGTCTGCAACCTTTCCTCCTGACCACAGACTACGCATTCTATGGAGAAGACACGAATCCGGACGCCGAACAGCAGCCCGACGAGAACCTGAATGCGTGGATGACATTCTTCAAGAAAAACAACACCCTGCAAGAGATGGATACAGCACAGTTCAAAACATTGCTCTATTCCGCTTCTTACCAGTCGTTAAAGCAACCTTCTTCCCCATACGTCATCGCCCTGAACAAGACAGACGCAGGAAAGCAGACCCTCACTTACCTACAATATGCAAAGGAACTGGAACCCTACGCGCAACTATCAGAAAACGATGGCTGGTGGGACATGAAACGTGCCGCCTCCCCTTCGGAAGAGACGTACGCCCACTACAAAAACAAAGGGCTGGAACTCTACCAGCACTGCCCATATCATGAACTAAAATTAAGATACGGCTACCAGCTCGTACGCTTGGCGCACTATATGCGCAACAAGAACAATGAAGCCATCCGAATGTATAACCTATACGTGAAACCTCTCAAACAGGAACATTATATCTACTACGCCGCCCTTGAACAAACAGCCGGCGCCCTCTACAACATAGGCAAACTGGCAAATGCCAACTACCTCTACTCCCGTGTGTTCGACCATTCGGACAACAGAAAGAAAATAGCCTATTCCAGTTTCAGAATCCAAAGCGAAGTAGACTGGAACGAAGCGATGACCTGGTGTAAAGACAATCGGGAGAAAGCGGCCATGTACGCGCTCCGAGGGTATAATACCTTCTCCAACGAACTGGAAGAGGTGGAAAATATTCTCGAAATATATCCCGAATCCCCCTATATCAAGCTGCTCGCCATCCGTTATATCAACAAGATGGAAAGGAATGTGCTGACCCGCTACAATCATTCGAATGCCACAGATGACACAAGCTCATTCATGCAGCCTTCCGGAAAAGTACTTGCAGAGTATGAACGCGGACAGAAGGTTATCAAAGCAGTGATGAATCACCCCAAAGTGAGCGACAAAGACTTTTGGGCTCTCTACCTGGCACACCTGTCGTTCCTCTGCAAAGACTACCAACAAGCATCCGCACTCATCGACTCCGTCCGAACCACGAAACCCGAATTGCTGAAACAAAAAAGCCGTACACAATTCAGCCTCTATCTGGCACAACTGAAGTTTATCGGTACAGACGAAGAAAAAACGATCCGCCAATACCTGCAAACGAGTAATGCCGATGAAGATTTCATCAACGAAATTGTCGGTCATCTCTATAAGATGCAGAAGGACTACGGCAAAGCATTCCTTACTCACAACCGTATAGAGGACTTACGCCAGAATCCGGATCCGAATATTATCAACTCACTCATGAGTAATGCTGAGAAAGAAAATGACCAAGCACTGTTAACCCAGCTTTACGAATTGGAAGGAACTTACTTCCTGCGCATGAATAACTTTGAAGAAGCTGCGAAATGGTTTGCCAAAGTTCCGCCATCTTACAGTATCACTCACTATGATTACGATTATGAAACAGAGAAATATATTCCTGTAGAAATCCTGCCGAACGAGTTCAACGGCTATTCAAAAATCTCCCCATTGATATTCAGTAATGGATTCAAGAGACTGTTTAGTGTACCTGCCGATTCGCAGCTGACAGATACGATGTACGAACAGTATCCCTACCTGAACCAAGAACACGATAAGGCTACATTGACCGCTGCCCTGATGCAACTGGAAAAAGAAAGCCAGATGATGACGGAAGAAAGCGCACGAGCTGCCTATATGCTGGCCAACTATTATTATAACATATCCCCTACCGGTTACTACAGGAATATTCCCACGTACTTCAGAGATAATTCCTACTGTTGGTCTGCGTATGGATCATACGGCTCGGCAGTTTCAAACCGTATTCCCGATTACAGCAAAGAGTACAATTACAGGGACTTCACCCAAGAATACATGACTATCAACAACATGGAGAACGCCCTTGCCCTCTACGAACAGGCTGCCACTTACTTTACCGATCGTGAATGGAAAGCACGCGCATTGTTTATGGCATCCTCCTGTACAATGGACCTTTATGCCCAAAACTGGTGGGATAACTGGAACAACATCCTCGACCCTGATTTTAAACGGTCGGATGAAGAAAAGAAGGTGGACAGCTATTTCTACCAACTGGCAAAATCCTATTCCGACACGCAGTTCTTCAAGCAAGCTGTGCACGAATGCAAATATTTTGACTACTACGTAAAGAATGAATTCTAATTCTCCCAACCATTATTTATAATATGAGAACAACAACATTTAAAACTAAGATTGCAGCTGTCGCTATGTTACTGACAGGACTGACATTATCTTCTTCCTTGCTTGCACAAGACATTTCGGGCACTTGGCATGGTAAACTCTCCCTTCCTGCCGGCTCGTTAACCATTGTATTCCATATCAAGCATACGGAACAGGGAACTTATGTGGCAACTCTTGACAGCCCCGATCAGGGAACCAAAGATATAAAAACAGAAACAACTTCTTTTCAAGACTCTACACTGACTGTTCAGATACCGATTATCCATGCCTCTTATAAAGGGAAACTGAATGCGGACCAAACCATTACCGGCACATTCACACAAGGAATGCCCCTCCCATTGAATCTGACGAAAGGAGAGTTTAGCGGACCTAAACGCCCGCAGGAGCCTCAGCCACCTTTTCCTTATAAGGTCGAGGAAGTCAGCGTAAAGAATACGCAGGACGGAATCACTCTGGCAGGCACATTAACCCTTCCGGAGAAAGGGAGTAAATTTCCGGCTGTAGTATTGGTTACAGGAAGTGGTGCTCAAAACAGAGATGAAGAAATCATGGGGCATAAACCTTTTCTTGTTATCGCCGATTATCTGACACGTAACGGAATTGCCGTACTAAGATGCGATGACCGTGGCACAGCTGCTTCACAAGGAGATTATGCAAGTGCTACCAATGAAGATTTTGCAAAAGCTACGGAAGCAGCGCTGAACTATCTACGCAGCAGAAAAGAAATTAATACCCGGAAAATCGGCATTATCGGACATAGCTGCGGTGGAACAATCGCATTTGATATTGCCGCCAAAGACCCCAACATCTCATTTATCATATCATTGGCAGGAGCTGCCGTGCGAGGTGACAGCTTGATGCTTAAACAAGTGGAATTGATTTCCAAGTCGCAAGGGATGCCCGATCCGGTGTGGCAGACAATGAAACCATCCGTTCGCCACAGATACTCTTTATTACAGCAAACGGCCAAGTCGTCGGATGAAATCAGAAAAGAGGTGTACGCTGATGTTACCAGAACCATGTCTGCCGAACAGTTGAAAAACCTGAATACCGTACAACAACTATCTGCCCAAATAAACTCCATGACCTCGCCGTGGTATCTCCACTTTATGAGATACGATCCGACTGCAAGTCTGAAAAAAATAAAGTGTCCGGTCCTCGCATTAAACGGAGAAAAAGACATTCAAGTAGATGCCGATATGAATCTGACTGCTATCAAGCAGCACATCAGCGAGAACGGAAACAAGAATGTAACAATCAAAGCCTATCCAAAACTGAACCACCTGTTTCAGACTTGTGAGAAAGGAACTTTAGCCGAATACGGACAATTGGAAGAGACGATAAATCCGGAAGTCCTGAAAGACATGACTGAGTGGATAAAAAAGCAATAAATTGATTTAAATCAAAATCATTCCTGACGAACTCATTCTGAGAGATTTTGTTTTACCTTTGCACCCCGTAAAAAATACGCTAAATAAAGAAGGTAAAAAGTAACAGGTATCAGGTTGAGTTTCGTATGAAGAAGAGTCTTATTGCATTGGCATTCGGTACCCTCGGACTGGGTATCGCCGAGTTCGTGATGATGGGTATACTGCCCGATGTAGCCAGAGATTTAAAGATTAGCATCCCTGCTGCCGGACATTTCATTTCCGCCTACGCACTAGGCGTTTGTGTCGGCGCTCCTGTATTGACATTAGCACGTAAATATCCATTAAAACATATACTGCTGGTATTAGTCACGCTGATTATGGTAGGCAATATCTGTGCGGCATTATCACCTAACTACTGGATGCTGCTTATCTCCCGCTTCATCTCCGGACTCCCTCACGGAGCCTATTTCGGGGTCGGTTCTATCGTTGCGGAAAGGCTTGCCGATAAAGGCAAGAGTTCAGAAGCTGTCTCCATCATGATAGCCGGAATGACCATCGCCAACCTATTCGGCGTACCGCTGGGAACTTCTTTAAGCACCATGCTTTCGTGGCGGGCTACCTTCCTGCTGGTAGGTCTTTGGGGAATCGTCATTCTGTATTACATCTGGCGTTGGGTTCCTCAGGTAGAAGGGTTGAAAGATACCGGTTTCAAAGGACAGTTCCGCTTTCTCAAAACTCCGGCTCCCTGGCTCATTCTGGGTGCTACGGCATTAGGTAATGGCGGCGTATTCTGCTGGTATAGCTATATCAACCCAATGCTCACTCATATCTCCGGTTTCTCTGCCGAAAGTATCACCCCGCTGATGATTCTTGCCGGATTCGGTATGGTCATGGGAAATCTGATCAGCGGGCGGCTCTCCGACCGCTACACTCCCGGAAAGGTAGGAACTGCCGCACAAGCACTGATCTGCCTGATGCTATTACTTATCTTCTTCCTCTCTCCCTACAAATGGGCGGCTGCGCTATTGATGTGCCTCTGCACCGCAGGACTGTTCGCCGTATCCAGTCCGGAACAGATATTGATTATCCGTGTAGCCAAAGGAGGCGAAATGCTCGGTGCTGCCTGTGTACAGGTAGCGTTCAATCTGGGAAATGCCATCGGAGCTTATGCAGGAGGACTGGCAGTCAGCGGCGGATACCGTTATCCCGCCCTGACGGGTGTTCCGTTTGCACTGATCGGCTTCATCCTATTCCTGATCTTTTATAAGAAGTATCAAGCCAAATACTAAAGTAACTCCTATAAGAACGAATAACGCAATAAACAAAGCAAACAGGGAACTGCCTTTCAGTATGAAAGCATATTGACGTTTCTGCTGACAGATACATTTTCAGAAGAATGCCAGCCAGCTCTCAGAGCAATAAAACAATGTATCAATATGCAGACTATCTGCATATCCTTTCGATTATATTGGAAGATTATGCAAAAGAGTCGCTACTTAACATACAGAACATTAATACCCAACCTGCAGAACATTAATGTCTGACATATTGGGTAAGGTTACCTGACAAGTCAGACATTAATATCCAACGTGTCAGTCAGCCTTATCCAACGCATCAAGCCTTCATATTTGACAAGATGGACATTACTTTCTAATTATTAGCCTTGTAAAGATTCAGATACCGCCCTATTTATGAACGAAATACAGATTTTCATTCGCATATTTTCCCCCACTCCCGCCGTCGGGCAGGAAAACGGCATTCTAAGGAGACTAAAAATTCATTTTGTCAATTTGCTCAAAACCTTTTTCCAGCCTGCACAATTATCAGAAAAAGACAGAAAGTGCACCAAGTTTCCCTCATTAGCTCAAAAAATGATTATCTTTGCAAACTAAAATGAGCAGGCTGGCAATCAAAACTGTTTTTATCGGGAGATTAGCGCCAAGTCGCTGCTCACATGAGATGATTCATTGATAATAAAAGAAATAATAGATTAATATGGCATTGCAATGTGGTATTGTCGGACTTCCGAACGTAGGTAAATCGACACTTTTCAACTGTTTGTCAAACGCAAAAGCGCAAGCGGCAAACTTCCCCTTCTGTACAATCGAACCGAATGTAGGCGTAATCACCGTTCCCGACGAACGTCTGAACGCACTGGCAGAACTGGTACATCCCCAACGGATTGTCCCTACGACTGTAGAAATCGTAGACATCGCTGGACTGGTGAAAGGTGCAAGCAAAGGCGAAGGGCTGGGAAACAAATTCCTCGCCAATATCCGCGAAACAGACGCAATCATCCATGTACTCCGCTGCTTCGACGATGACAACGTGACTCATGTAGACGGAAGCGTAAACCCCGTCCGAGACAAAGAGATCATCGACTACGAACTTCAGCTGAAAGACCTGGAAACCATCGAAAGCCGCATCCAGAAAGTACAGAAACAAGCTCAGACCGGTGGCGACAAGGCTGCAAAACAGGCTTATGACGTACTCGTTCAATACAAGGATGCACTGGAACAAGGCAAATCCGCCCGCACCGTCACTTTCGAAACGAAAGACGAACAAAAGATTGCTCACGAACTCTTCCTATTGACCAGCAAACCCGTGATGTACGTCTGCAACGTAGACGAAGCAAGTGCGGTAAACGGCAACAAATACGTAGACATGGTGCGCGACGCCGTGAAAGATGAAAATGCACAGATACTCATTGTCGCTGCAAAGACCGAAGCAGACATCGCCGAACTGGAAACATACGAAGACCGTCAGATGTTCCTTGCCGAAGTAGGGCTGGAAGAATCGGGCGTCGCACGTCTTATCAAGTCAGCTTACAAACTACTGAACCTCGAAACCTACTTCACAGCCGGCGTACAGGAAGTACGTGCATGGACTTACGAGAAAGGATGGAAAGCTCCGCAATGCGCAGGCGTCATCCATACTGATTTTGAGAAAGGATTTATCCGCGCGGAAGTAATCAAATACGATGATTATATCCAGTACGGCTCCGAAGCGGCTGTCAAGGAAGCCGGAAAACTCGGTGTGGAAGGAAAGGAATATGTGGTGCAGGACGGCGACATCATGCACTTCCGCTTCAATGTGTGATTATCGGTAATCACTAACGACTTATTAATTATCACATAAGCATCAATGACATGAAATATCTCATAGCAGGAACCGGTGGAGTAGGCGGCAGTATAGCAGGCTTTCTGTCGCTTGCAGGAAAAGATGTAACTTGTATTGCCCGTGGAGCTCATTTGCAGTCAATACAAACCAATGGTCTGAAATTGAAATCGGATCTGAAGGGTGAACATACGCTTCAGATTAAGGCTACGACGGCCGAAGAGTTCAAAGGAAAAGCGGATGTGATCTTCGTCTGCGTGAAAGGATATTCCGTCGATTCGATTACCGAACTCATCAAAAGGGCATCGCATGAGAAGACAGTTGTCATCCCCATCCTGAATGTTTACGGGACAGGACCACGCATTCAGCGTCTCGTTCCGGGTGTAACGGTGCTCGATGGTTGCATCTACATCGTAGGCTTTGTTTCCGGCACGGGAGAGATCACTCAGATGGGGAAAATCTTCCGTCTGGTGTATGGCGCCCACAAAGGGACACAGGTGGCTTCGGGCATTATGGAAGCCATTCAGAAAGACCTTCAGGAAAGTGGCATTAAGGCTGAAATATCTCCGGATATCAATCGGGATACATTCGTCAAATGGTCGTTCATCTCGGCAATGGCTGTCACCGGCGCTTACTATGACGTGCCGATGGGTGAAGTTCAGAAGCCGGGGAAAGTACGTGATACGTTCATCGGCCTTTCTACTGAGAGTGCCGCACTGGGACGTAAGCTGGGAGTCGAATTTCCCGAAGACCCTGTCAGCTACAATTTGAAAGTCATTGATAAACTCGATCCCGACAGTACCGCATCCATGCAAAAGGACTTGGCACGGGGACATGAATCGGAAATACAAGGTTTGCTGTTTGACATGATCGCAGCAGCCGAGGAGCAAGGTATCGACATACCAACTTACCGGATGGTTGCCGAAAAATTCACAAAACACTAATTACAAACCGTAAACCGTTATCCAACATGAATACCCTTTTATTATCAATCAACTGGAATCCGAATCCCGAACTATTCAACCTTTTCGGCATTTCTATCCGTTACTACGGATTATTGTGGGCAGTAGGAATCTTCTTTGCTTACATCATTGTCCATTACCAGTTTCGCGACAAAAAAATAGACGAGAAGAAATTCGACCCCCTCTTCTTTTATTGTTTCTTCGGTATTCTGATTGGAGCACGTCTGGGGCACTGCCTGTTCTACGATCCGGGACAGTACCTGACCAGCGGAAAGGGATTTGTGGAAATGCTTCTGCCGATCAAGTTCCTGGCAGGCGGCGGATGGAAATTCACCGGTTATGAAGGACTTGCCAGTCACGGAGGTACACTCGGATTGATGATCGCCCTTTGGCTGTATTGCCGCAAGACGAAACTTCATTATATGGATGTGGTGGACATGATTGCCGTCGCTACTCCGATCACCGCCTGCTTCATCCGTCTGGCGAATCTGATGAACTCCGAAATTATCGGTAACCCGACCGATGTACCCTGGGCATTCGTATTCGAACGGGTAGATATGCTTCCCCGTCATCCGGGACAGCTCTATGAAGCGATAGCTTATCTGATCCTGTTCTTCATCATGATCTATCTTTATAAGAATTACAGCAAGAAACTGCATCGCGGATTCTTCTTCGGCCTCTGTCTGGCTTATATCTTTACCTTCCGTTTCTTTATCGAATTCGTGAAGCAGAACCAGGAAGCATTCGAAGACAACATGATGTTCAACATGGGACAATGGCTGAGCGTTCCTTTCATCATCATCGGTTTCTATTTCATGTTCTTCTATGACCGGAAGAAGGTAGCAAAGAAATGAAACAAATCATAGATATAGAAAACTGGGAGCGGAAGGAGAATTTCAATTTCTTCCGCCACTTCCAGAATCCCCAATTATCCATTACCTCCGAAGTAGAGTGCGGAGGAGCCAGGCAACGTGCCAAAGCCGCCGGACAGTCTTTCTTTCTCCATTATCTTTATGCTGTGCTGCGTGCAGCCAACGAAATACCGGAGTTTCGTTACCGCATCGATCCGGACGGACGTGTAGTGCTCTATGACACCATAGATATGTTGTCTCCCATCAAGATAAAAGAGAACGGCAAGTTCTTCACCACCCGTTTCCCCTACCACAACGATTTCGACACTTTCTATCAGGAAGCAAGGCTAATTATCGACGCCATCCCCGAAGACGGCGATCCGTATGCGGCAGAAAACGAAGAAGTAGCCGACGGAGATTACGGACTGATTCTGTTAAGTGCGACTCCCGACCTGTACTTTACTTCCATCACCGGCACACAAGAGAAGAGAAGCGGCAATAACTATCCGTTGCTGAATGCCGGAAAAGCCATCATAAGGGAAGGCAGACTGGTGATGCCTATCGCGATGACGATTCATCACGGATTTATTGACGGGCATCATCTTTCCTTGTTTTATAAAAAGGTGGAAGACTTTCTGAAATAATAGTGCTGTTCAAGTCGTATTTCTCATTCCTTTTATCTACCTTTAGCGCGACTAAATGATAAAAATATGAGCACAAAAACACTATTCAAACTACTATGGGTACCTTTCGTCACATCCGTATTCGCAAGTTGCAGTGACAAAGAAGAATTACCTTACACTCCTCCGGAGGAAACGAATGACAGTTACATAAGCCCTGCCGTACCACAAGGTAATAGCTGGCCTGAAGCCGCCATGTCACTTACACAGCCTTTTCTGGGTGCCGGATATGATATTATGGGCAGCTACATAGACAATAATTCGGTAAAAGAACCAGTGCTTGATCTGAGCAAAATAGATAATGAAAGGATTAGCAATCTGGTAGGTTCGAGCGGAGTAGGAGACAGCTTCATTGGTCGTGATATGAAAGAGTTTCTTCGGTCAATCACAAAATATAAGAAATTTGTGGTGCCGGCGGAAAACAAAGATGATTTGCTGTTTACCGCTACCATTACCGGTCATAAATATTTTCAGAAACCTTATGATTATTCATCCCAATACACATTTGCCTTTGGCAGTTCAGGAGCTAACGGAGTGATTCAAAGATTACTCACTCTGAATGCGGATTGGTCCAACTGGCTGGCCGATGATTTCCGGCAAGAGCTGGAAGATGCGTCACCTGAAACAATCATAGAACTATTTGGTACTCATATATTGGTGAACACTCATTTAGGGTATATAAGCAAAACCCTCTATCGCAGCATCGTAGCGGATGATGAAGAGAACTTATTGAGAACCGCAAACACAGGGATGGGCGCACATCAGAGCAGCATTATTAAGCATCCCAATGTTTCCATCACTTATCCCGAAGAAACAGTAAAAAAGAACTATGGGGGAACAATTGTAGTGTCATTGCAAGGAGCTGATTCCAAAGTCTTTAATCAGCTGACAGGTAATCCGATGGACATCAGCCCCTGGATACAATCTGCCAATGAAAAGAATCGCGCCTTAACTACTCTGACCGGTGAAGACCTTATTCCCATCTATGAGGTAATAGCCGACCCCATAAAGAAACAGCAAATAAAAGAAGCGGTAATAGCCCATATCAAAAGGCACCAACTGTCCTTACAACAAACGGCTCCCATCTTTCAGGCGAGTGACGGGTACTATCACCGCTACTATACCTCTTATAAGGAGTTAACTGCAAAGGCGGATATCTGTCAAGGCGTGATAGGAAGCGTATTTATCAGACACGAACCGGGTACAGTACCGCTTTACCTGTCTTCCAACGGAAAGAATCACCGTTTGACATTAGAACCGGCACCGAACGGAGACGGAACAATCATAGGGTATGTTTATGAAAAGGAGAGCGATGACTTAAACTGTATCTACGAAATATCGGATGGAAAAAACTTTGCCTATACCACGGAAGAAAAGGATGCCTACGGAGACAAAGGCACATGGAAGCCAACCGGCCTCTCTTTCTATACAAAGAAGGTATAAGCATAAGGCCATACCATTGGCACGGCAAGTAACCCTATAACTTACAACATAAGAAGTCTATAGTATCTTCGTTGGGGCTGACTAAAAGTCGTTAGTATCTCCATTCTCCTCCTTCCGGAAGGAGGAGTGGTCGAAGACCGAGGTGGTAGGAAGAATAATGCATATTCCTATTTTATTGTAAATGATAGAGTGATGTATTCACCTACCACCTCCCCCTACGGGTACTCCTCCTTCCGGAAGGAGGAGAGTTTAAAGTTACTAACGACTTTTTAGTCAGCCCCCGCATAAGTTATATCAGTTTTTATTTGCCTCTGACTATCTTCTTTATATCGTTCAGCTTATTCAACGCCTCAATCGGAGTAAGGTTATTCACATCCAGATTCAGTATCTCATCCCGAATCTGGCAAAGGATCGGGTCGTCCAACTGGAAGAAGCTGAGCTGCATACCGCTTCTGTTTTCACTGACTTCCGTCAATGGTTTGCCGGAAATACCTTGCTGGCGGTTGTCCGATTCCAGTTGCTTCAATATAGTATTTGCACGCTTCACAATACTCTTCGGCATACCTGCCATCTTTGCTACATGAATACCGAAGGAGTGTTCGCTTCCCCCACGCTCCAGCTTACGGAGGAAAATCACTTTATTGTCCACTTCCTTCACAGACACGTTATAGTTCTTGATGCGTTTGAAGGATTTCTCCATCTCGTTCAGCTCATGGTAGTGCGTAGCAAACAGTGTGCGGGCTTTCGCTTTCGGATGTTCGTGGATATACTCGACGATTGCCCAGGCAATGGAAATACCGTCATAGGTAGACGTACCACGTCCCAACTCATCAAATAACACCAGACTTCTGGAAGAGACATTATTCAGAATATCCGCAGCCTCATTCATTTCCACCATAAAAGTAGATTCGCCCACCGAGATATTATCGCTGGCACCTACACGGGTGAAAATCTTATCTACCAGACCGATGTGGGCACTCTCCGCAGGAACAAACGAACCGATCTGCGCCAACAGCGTAATCAGTGCCGTCTGACGCAAGAGCGCGGACTTACCGGCCATGTTGGGACCGGTGATAATGATGATCTGCTGCGTAGTACTGTCCAGCATCACGTCATTGGCAATATACTTCTCACCAATCGGAAGCTGCTTTTCAATCACAGGGTGACGTCCCTGACGGATATCCAGTACATCATTGTCCTCAATAACCGGACGGATATAATTATTCTCACGTGCCACATTAGCGAAAGACAACAGACAGTCCAAACGGGCAATCTGATTCGCATTAATCTGTATCTGCGGAATAAACTCCGTCAATGCCTGCACCAAATCAGTATATAGCTGAGTCTCCAACACAAGAATCTTATCTTCGGCTCCCAGAATCTTTTCTTCGTAAACCTTCAGTTCCTGCGTAATATAACGTTCCGCATTGACCAGTGTCTGCTTGCGAATCCATTCCTGCGGAACTTTATCCTTATGTATATTACGAACTTCAATATAATAACCGAATACATTATTGTAAGCTACCTTCAGACTCGGAATACCTGTCTGCTCACTTTCACGCTGCTGTATCTGCAACAGATAGTCTTTGCCGGAGTATGAAATACGGCGTAATTCGTCCAGTTCCTCATTCACACCATCTTTAATCACGCCCCCTTTATTGATCAATAAAGGAGGATCATTATTGATCTCTTTGGCAATCCGGTCGCGAATAGAAATACAAAGATTCAGCTGTTCGCCTATCCGGTTCAAACTTGCGTTATCCGCTTCAAGACAAGCCTGCTTGATCGGTTCAATAGCCTGCAAGGCAACTTTCAGCTGCACCACCTCACGTGGCGACACACGTCCTACGGCTACTTTGGAAATGATACGTTCCAAGTCTCCTATCAGATGCAACTGCTCCTCGATCAGCTCTTTAAAATCCGGCTGGCGGAAGAAGTATTCCACCACATTCAGTCGGTCGTTGATCGGCTTCTCATCTTTCAACGGGAAAACCATCCAGCGTTTCAGCAAGCGGGCTCCCATCGGACTGATGGTACGGTCGATCACATTCAGCAAACTGCTGCCGCCGTCATTCATGCTGCCGATCAGCTCCAGACTGCGGACCGTAAACTTATCCAGACGCACATACTTATCCTCCTCGATACGGGCAAGGGAAGTAATGTGACCGATCTGCGTATGCTGTGTCATCGTCAGGTATTGCAGGATAGCACCGGAAGCAATGATACCATTCTTCAGGTGCTCTACCCCGAATCCTTTCAGATTCTTTGTCTCAAAGTGTTTCAGTAGTTTCTCACGGGCAGTGGATTCGGTAAATACCCAGTCGTCCAGTTCGAATGTGAAGAACTTGCTGCCGAAGTTACCTTCAAACATCAGGCGTTTGCCCCGTTCGAAAAGAATCTCTTTCGGTCCGAAGTTATTCAGCAATTTGTCTACATAGTCAAAGGGACCTTCGGCGGTGAGGAACTCACCGGTAGATATATCAAGAAAGGCAACTCCACAGGAAGCCTTTCCGAAATGGACGGCAGCCAGGAAATTATTCTCCTTATAATTCAGAACGTTATCATTGATAGATACACCGGGGGTAACCAACTCGGTAATACCTCTTTTCACCAGTTTCTTCGTCAGTTTCGGGTCTTCCAGCTGGTCACAGATAGCTACACGCTTTCCGGCACGAATCAGTTTCGGAAGATATGTATCAAGCGCATGATGGGGAAATCCTGCCATCTCGATAGTCTTTCCTTTTCCATTGGCGCGTTTTGTCAGTGTGATTCCTAAGATTTCGGATGCAACAATGGCATCGGTAGAATATGTTTCATAAAAGTCACCGCAACGAAACAGCATCACTGCATCCGGATGTTTGGCTTTCAAATCCAGAAACTGTTTCATCATGGGGGTAAGCACGATTTCTTCCTCGTTCACGGTTCGCTCCTTTTCTTTTTTGTTGAGTGAATAATGAGATTAACCTTGCAAAGATAACAGTTTTCCGGCAGAGAATCAACGGAATTTCCCGTTTCAATTTTCACAATTAGTGTTGCATCCTTTTAAAAAAGAAGGGTATATTTCTTAACAAGTAAAGGAAAACTATTAAAACGTGTTATAAAACATACTATTTTACTTGGATAATTTGCTAATTTCCCAATAGTCCGTATCTTTGCAATGTGTTTTTCATAGTATTAGATTTAAGGTTAACAAAGGTTGGGTCAAGGCGTTGACCCTTTTTTTATGTCCATACGTCCCGTTTGCCTCTTTCTTTCATTCATTTCTATTCAGCCAGCATCATCTTTTTATAGTAAGACGGAGTGAATCCGGTATGCTTCTTGAACGACTTATTAAAATGAGAAATCGTATCAAATCCACACTCCACACTGATCTGCGAAATATTCATATCGCCCATGAGCAAGAGTTTACACGCATATCCTATCCGCATCTCCAATATGTAATTCTTGAATGATTTCCCCGTTTTGCTCTTAAAGAAGCGGCAGAATGCAGCAGGATTCATAGCTGCCAGAGAAGATATTTCATTCAGATCAATCTGCCGTGTATAGTTCTTATTCAGGTAAGCTATGATTTTGTCTATTCTCGAGCCGTCGTAGATAATATCATTTTCGAAGTCGGAAGTCGATAGCACAGACCGTGAAGCGACGTTTGCCATTTCTTTCAGAAGTTGCAGGAAAGAAGTGATCTGATCGACTCCTGTCTCCACCGGAATCGATTCAAGTAAATCAACCAGCCGCAGGGAGCATCCTGCGGGAAAGTAAATTCCCCGTTGCGCCTCTTCAAGCAGGTTCTTTATCTTCACAAAATGGGGATAATAATTGAAAGCGTGGTGCATGAAGTCCTTTTCAAACTGAATGATAGTCCCTGTTGTCCGAAGCGTACTGCCTTCTTGCCGATACACCTCATCGCTCTTCATATAATGAGGCAAATCGGAGCCTAGCAGAAGAATATCACCATCGGCATATTTCTCCGCGTTATTTCCTACAAAACGCATTCCCGTGCCCTCCTTGACATAGATAATCTCATACTCCGTATGGAAATGCCAAGGGTAAGTAAAATAAGGATAATCATAAAAACGAGCTTTCAAAGGAGACGACTTCGATATAGGAAGCTGCTCATTCATCATTTTTCTCATAATCTACTCTATTTCTTTTCAGCCCAATATACCCCGCAGACAATACAAGCTGCGCCGCCTAAAGCGACTAACGTAATCTTCTCATCCAGAATAAGGAACGATGCAATCATCGTGACCAGAGGATTGAGATAAATATAATTGGATGCCCGTACCGTTCCCAACTGTTTTAACACCACATTCCAGAGTACATAGCAGATCAGCGAAGCCAATACGGCCAGAAACAGAAGGTTGAACAGAACGGCAGGTTGAAGAAGTACAACGGTATCGGGATGCAGGGGATGCAGGAGGAAGGCAGGCAGAATCGTCAGTACTCCGTAAAAGAAAATCTTGCGGGTGATAAATATGGTAGGATAACGCCCGGCCATCTTTTTAATAATCAGACTATAGAATGCCCATGATAATGCGGCAAGCAAAGTCAGCAGATCGCCTATCGGAGATATTTTGAGCACAAAACTGCCGTTAAAGACAATCAGCCCTACCCCCATCAATGCCAGCAGGGAACCGTATATCAGTCCTTTCGATGCCTTTTCACTTTTATAGAAAAGCAGGGAAAGGATAGTAGTCAGCAAGGGAGCCGTGCAGATGATAAACGATACATTCGACGCCTGGGTGATGCCTAAAGCGGTATTCTCTGTAAAGAAATAAAGGGAGCCACCGAATATACCGCCTGCTACCAGCCACAGTTCATCTTGCCAGTTATTGGTGAACAGACGTTTGGGAGAAATTACCCAGATGCCAAGGTATGCAATCAGAAAACGGTAAAAGAAGATTTCCTGAGGTGTCAGCCCGTGGTTTATCAATACTTTAGTCGAAATGAATGTCAGTCCCCAGATAGCTACTGTTAGTATGGCAATCAGATGATAGTACCCATGCTTTAGTTCCATAATTATGGTTTTAATGAGAATGCAAAGATACAGGGATTCATGGATATACCCACTGACTTTGATAGATATATTTTCAACAAAATTTCGCCGAAAGAGAACCGGTTATACATCCGGATATAACAAGAAAGCGAATATCCGGATGTCTGATAAAATAGCCGTATCTATTCAGGTAATCATCTGCTTTTACCAGTTATCCGTCCGGAAAGGTGCCGCGGGGATGCCATGAATACTGAAAATACTTGCTTCTACATAATTCTTATACGCATACCGCACGGCAACGGGATGAGAGACTTTGTCACTCGAAACCGCCAGTCGGGCAGTCGTGGTTTCTATTTCGGCAAAAGCCGGATAGAATACTTTATCCTCGCCCGCAATCTCAAATCCTTTAAGAGATGTCCACATCGGACTTAGGCCGCGTTGGGCATTGTCGAAGTTTATATAGATTTTATTCTCCTGTATCTCCATCGATTTATAAACAGGAGGAGCGTATCCGAATCCTTTCATGCCGTAGGTCTGCGCCAATGCCCAATACGCCAGTCGGTTCCCTACCGTCTCCTTGTCTACGGGATGGATGAAAACAGGGTGGCCGACATCCATCGTCGTAACCATGCCGCTATTCGGTATATCCTTCATATTCTGCAACTGGACCTCGCGCAGGCGGGCAGCCGATGTACCGTCGGCTCCTTCGTAATTGAAAGGCGCTATCTGCACAAAGTAGAAAGGAAGTTCGCCCCTGCCCCATTTCGCACGCAAGTCAGCCACAAAGGCGGGCATAAGGTTCAGGTAAAGATCGGTATTGTCACGGTTGCTTTCGCCCTGATACCACAAGAAGCCTCTCACTGCAAAATTAGTCAAAGGAGCTATCTTGCCATTGTAGAGTACACACGGAGTGGCGGTAGGATTCTTCACTTCAGCATCGTTATCGAGGATGGAAAGATCGATGCTACTAAAAGGCTTTATGGATTCTCTGCTCATCCATGCCTCTACTTTTGATCCTCCCCACGTAGAAACGACGATGCCGACCGGAACTTCCAGCACTTCCTGTATATAACGCGCAAAATAATAAGACACGGCGCTGATATGGGAAACGTTTACCGGCGTATTTTCCAGCCATTCGCCCTGGCAGTCCTCCACAGGCGTTTTACTAAACTGGCGTACCCATCTCCCATCCTTTGAATCTGTAGTATACATTCGGATAGGCGTGGATGGTTTGGCTTTGGCAATAATGTCGTTCGTCCCTCTGACCGGTTGCCGGTCGAAACCGCCCATCGGCATCTCCATATTCGATTGTCCCGAACAGAACCAGACTTCACCGATCAGTACATTCTGCAACGTCAGTAATTCGCCGTCATTGAAGATGATCTTGTAAGGGCCTCCCGCAACAGGGGTAGATACTGTTAACGACCAGCCTCCCTTGCCATCCGATGAGGATTTATATGTCTGCCCGTTCCACGAAGTCTTCACCGTTACAGTAGCATTGGAACGGGCTTTTCCCCATAGTTTGACTTCTGCTTGCTGCTGTAATACCATATTATCTCCAAGTATGGAAGGTAATGTCACTTTAGCCTCACTTTTCATTGAAAATGCAAGAGCTAAGAATAAAAAGCTGATAAGATATTTCATATATATTTAATTTATTTATTCGGTTAGTTACAACAGGATTGGCCAATCTTCGGAATATATCCTACCGGAAGAGGTAGTCGGAATGAGATAAGCTTTAGCTTGTTATTCCAATAGTCTCTCCTTTTTTGCGTTTCAGCAAAGAAGGATGTAAGAAGCATTGTTAATAGTACCAGCAACTTTTTCATTTATTAGAATTTTATGATAACTGACACAAATGTAAGTCCCGCTAGTTAATTTAGTAATTAATTTGCAATTAATTCGAGGAGAAAATAAAGGATATAGGTTGGAAAAAATACTTTTTAGTCGGTATCCAGGCTAGTTTAACGTTTATTTAAAGGCTTTTTCAGCTAACACTCTAAAAAGATTATCCCGACAGGACTTCAACTATAACCAGTATACACTCACATTTTATCCATATTCTTTGTATTATAAACGATCAAACAATCCTCCCCAAATATACTCACATTAATACGTATATAATAATACCAAATGAAAGAAACATATTATCCAAAAGTCTAACGAAAAAGAGAGTCTTACAGATAGAAGCGCCCGTTTGTAAACAAATCACCACTATCAAAACAGTCCTATTAATATATCACATTTTTACCGCATAAAGAAAGGAAGAGAACTTTACTCAAAAAAAAGTTTTCTCCCTTTCTTACACTACACCCCCGGAATCGAATAAACTCCTTCATCGTTTTTAATAAATAACGAGAGAGTTTATTATAAACGGTCCCCAAGTTTATTATAAACTATTTTTAGGCGTTTCCAGCGGCCTCAATAGAATTATTATAACAAAAATGGGCAAGAACCTTCGCAGTTTCTTGCCCATTCGTTATCCTGGCTATGCAATTCTGCACATCCACCTATTGAACTTATGTTATAATTTTTATATATCCTATCATTACTATTCCGTTTTATATTCCTCCAAATATACGAAATAAAAACAAGAAAGTCAATAGCCGGACGGTATTTGCCGTGATATTTCTTCATTTATCAGGTATTACCTTGTTATTCGGGCAATACCTTATTATAAAAGAAAGGTTTTTTTCACTCACTACGTGGTTATCTGAAAATAAACACGTAAATTTGCTGGCTCAAATTGAAATAACAGTATAAATCACTATAAATAAAAACTTTATCACTATGGAGTACAATTTCAGGGAGATTGAAAAGAAGTGGCAGCAAAGGTGGGTGGAAGAGAAAACCTACCAGGTTACGGAAGACGAATCGAAGCAGAAATTCTATGTATTGAATATGTTCCCTTACCCGTCAGGGGCCGGACTGCACGTAGGGCATCCGCTGGGATACATCGCTTCGGACATTTACGCCCGTTACAAACGACTGCGTGGCTTCAATGTACTCAATCCGATGGGATATGACGCATACGGTTTGCCGGCGGAACAATACGCTATTCAGACCGGACAGCATCCCGCAATTACTACTAAAGCTAATATCGACCGCTATCGCGAGCAACTCGACAAAATAGGCTTCTCTTTCGACTGGAGCCGTGAAATCCGTACGTGCGAACCCGAATATTATCACTGGACCCAATGGGCTTTCCAAAAGATGTTCAACAGCTACTACTGCAACGACGAACAGCAGGCACGCCCTATCCAGGAACTGATCGACGCATTCGCAATCTACGGAAACCAAGGACTCAACGCCGCTTGCAGCGAAGAAATCAGCTTTACCGCCGAAGAATGGAAAGCCAAAAGCGAAAAGGAACAGCAGGAAATCCTGATGAACTACCGCATCGCCTACCTCGGCGAAACGATGGTGAACTGGTGCCAGGCACTGGGAACCGTATTGGCAAATGACGAAGTCATAGACGGCGTCAGCGAACGCGGCGGCTTCCCCGTAGTCCAGAAGAAGATGCGCCAGTGGTGTCTGCGTGTATCCGCTTACGCTCAGCGTCTGCTCGACGGACTGGATACCATCGACTGGACCGAATCACTGAAAGAAACTCAAAAGAACTGGATCGGACGCTCCGAAGGTGCCGAAGTACAGTTCAAGGTAAAAGACAGCGATCTCGAATTTACCATCTTTACTACCCGTGCAGATACCATGTTCGGTGTGACCTTCATGGTTCTGGCTCCGGAAAGTGATCTGGTAGCCCAGCTGACCACTCCCGCCCAGAAAGCAGAAGTAGACGCCTACCTTGACCGCACCAAGAAACGTACGGAACGCGAACGCATCGCCGACCGCAGCGTGACCGGTGTTTTCAGCGGTTCGTATGCTATCAATCCGTTTACAGGTGAAGCAGTGCCCATCTGGATCAGCGATTACGTATTGGCAGGATACGGAACAGGAGCCATCATGGCCGTACCCGCCCACGATAGCCGCGACTATGCTTTCGCCAAGCATTTCGGACTCGAAATCCGCCCGTTGGTAGAAGGTTGTGACGTAAGCGAAGAAAGCTTCGATGCCAAGGAAGGTATCGTCTGCAACTCTCCGCGTCCGGATGTAACTCCGTACTGTGACCTGTCTCTGAACGGACTGACCATCAAGGAAGCCATCGAAAAGACCAAGCAATATGTGAAAGAACATAATCTGGGACGTGTGAAAGTGAACTACCGTCTTCGCGACGCCATTTTCTCACGCCAGCGCTACTGGGGGGAACCGTTCCCTGTATACTACAAAGACGGAATGCCGTACATGATCGACGAAGACTGTCTGCCGCTGGAACTTCCGGAAGTAGACAAGTTCCTCCCCACCGAAACAGGCGAACCTCCATTGGGACACGCCAAGGAATGGGCGTGGGACACGGTAAACAAGTGCACGGTAGAAAACGAAAAGATCGACAACGTTACCATCTTCCCGCTGGAACTGAACACCATGCCGGGATTCGCCGGTTCTTCCGCATACTATCTGCGCTACATGGACCCGCACAACAACAAAGCATTGGTGGACCCGAAAGTGGACGAATACTGGAAAAACGTAGACCTTTATGTAGGAGGAACGGAACACGCTACCGGACACTTGATCTACTCCCGTTTCTGGAATAAGTTCCTGCACGATGTAGGTGCATCGGTAGTAGAAGAACCGTTCCAGAAGTTAGTAAACCAAGGCATGATTCAAGGCCGCAGCAACTTTGTATATCGCATCAAAGATACTCACACCTTCGTTTCACTGAACCTGAAAGACCAATACGAAGTGACTCCACTTCATGTGGATGTAAACATCGTATCCAATGATATCCTCGACCTGGAAGCATTCAAGGCATGGCGTCCCGAATATGCGGAAGCAGAGTTTATCCTCGAAGACGGAAAATACATCTGCGGATGGGCGGTTGAGAAGATGAGTAAATCAATGTTCAACGTAGTCAATCCGGATATGATTGTGGAAAAATACGGTGCAGACACCCTTCGTATGTACGAAATGTTCCTCGGTCCGGTTGAGCAGTCCAAGCCTTGGGATACGAACGGTATCGACGGTGTACACCGCTTTATCCGTAAGTTCTGGTCATTGTTCTACAACCGTACCGACGAATATCTGGTGAAAGACGAGCCTGCAACGAAGGAAGAGTTGAAGAGCCTGCACAAACTGATCAAGAAAGTAACGGGAGATATCGAACAGTTCTCTTACAATACGTCTGTCAGCGCATTCATGATCTGTGTCAACGAACTCTCCAACTTGAAATGCAACAAGAAAGAGATACTGGAACAGCTCGTTATCACCCTCGCTCCTTTCGCTCCGCACGTTTGCGAAGAACTGTGGGATACACTGGGACACGAAACTTCCGTATGTGACGCCGCATGGCCCGCATACAACGAAGAATATCTGAAAGAAGATACGATCAACTATACCATCTCCTTCAACGGAAAAGCACGCTTCAACATGGAGTTTGACGCTGATGCCGCTTCGGATGCCATCCAGGCTGCCGTATTAGCCGACGAACGTTCGCAGAAGTGGATCGAAGGCAAAACACCGAAGAAGATCATCGTGGTGCCGAAGAAGATTGTAAATGTGGTAGTTTAAAATAAGTAACAGGTAATAAGTAATAGGTAATAACCGTAGCTGCTTTCCGAGCATATCCGCAAGGTTAATACCTAATACTTAATACTTATTACCTGTACCTATCGACTACGACTTATTACCTATTACTTAATACTTATTACCTATTAATTAAATGCGCAAACCAGCAAAAGCGGAAATAATGAGAGAAGTGAAGGATTATATCTACATCACTCTCGGATTGATCAGTTATGCTTTGGGATGGGCGGCATTTCTGCTGCCTTACCAGATAACGACAGGGGGTACTACCGGTATCGGGGCTATCATTTATTACGCAACGGGATTTCCTATCCAGTGGTCGTACTTCATCATCAATGCGGTTCTGATGACATTTGCCATCAAGATATTAGGTCCGCGATTCAGCATAAAGACTACTTATGCAATTTTCATGCTGACTTTCCTGCTATGGATATTCCAAGTGTTGGTAAACAACTACATACAAACGCCCGATATGTCGGCCGACGGAAAGCCTCTGCTGCTCGGCAGCGGACAGGACTTTATGGCTTGTATCATCGGTGCGGCTATGTGCGGTGTAGGTCTGGGCATTACTTTCAATTATAACGGCAGTACCGGAGGAACGGACATCATCGCTGCTATTGTCAACAAATACAAAGACGTATCACTTGGAAGGATGATCATGATTTGTGATGTGTTCATCATCAGTTCCTGTTACTTTGTGTTTCACGACTGGCGTCGGGTAATCTTCGGTTTCGTCACCCTGTTCATCATTGGTGTCGTGCTCGACTGGATTATCAACAGCGCCCGTCAGTCCGTACAGTTCTTCATCTTCTCCAAGAAGTATGATGAGATAGCCGACCGCATCATCAAAGATACTGACCGTGGGGTGACCGTGCTCAACGGCACCGGATGGTACAGCAAAAACGATGTAAAAGTATTGGTCGTACTGGCCAAAAGGCGTCAGTCGCTGGATATCTTCCGACTGGTAAAACGTATCGATCCGAACGCTTTCATCTCGCAAAGTTCCGTCATCGGGGTGTATGGCGAAGGGTTCGATCAGTTGAAAGTGAAATAAACAGGTGAATGAATCTGGATAATTCCACTAAAAAACAAGAATAAGACCATGAAACGCAAACTTGTATTTGCCACTAACAATGCTCATAAGCTCGAAGAAGTAGCCGCTATCCTTGGGGATAAGGTAGAACTGCTCAGTCTGAATGACATTGACTGCCACACGGACATCCCCGAAACAGCCGAAACGCTGGAAGGAAATGCCTTGCTGAAATCTTCTTTTATCTACCGGAACTATCAGTTGGACTGCTTTGCCGATGACACCGGACTGGAAGTGGAAGCTCTGAACGGAGCGCCCGGCGTGTACTCCGCCCGTTATGCCGAAGGCGAAGGCCACGATGCTCAGGCGAATATGCGCAAGCTGCTCCACGAACTGGAAGGAAAAGAGAATCGGAAAGCGCAATTCCGCACTGCCATTTCGCTGATTCTCGACGGAAAGGAATATCTCTTTGAAGGTGTGATCAAAGGGGAAATCATCAAAGAGAAGCGCGGAGATTCCGGCTTCGGTTATGACCCGATATTCAAGCCCGAAGGGTACGAACAGACTTTTGCCGAACTGGGAAACGAAACAAAGAACAAGATCAGTCACCGTGCACTGGCTGTACAGAAACTTTGCGAGTTTCTGCAACGCTGATTCTTTGGCATATTCCGCACAACAGCCTGTCTTGACATCAACGAAGTGCCAGCAGTAAAATTCTCTCAGGCCATTTCTTAACTATATGACACAGAGTTTAATAAAAGAATTTTTGTAATCTTCAGAAGAAAATTATTTCTTTGCAAAAAAAATAAAGCGTAATGAAGAAAATTGCATTATTTACTTTCCTTACATTGTTATTATGTACTTCATGTGTAACGAAAAAGAAGTTCATGATGACAGAAGCCGCACGTATTGCAAGTATCGACAGCTTGCAAAGTTTATTGACTGATTGCCGCAACACGGGCGACCAGCTGTCAGCACAAATCAAGAAGCTCCTGCGTGATACCACCCAGATGGGAAACAGTATCCGTCAGTATCAGAGCATGCTTAGTACTAACATGACGGAACAGGAAAAACTGAATGCCTTGTTGAGTCAGAAGAAAAACGAACTTAGCGAAAGAGAACGCACCATCAACGAGTTGCAGGACATGATCAACGCTCAGAACGAGAAAGTGAAACAACTGCTGAACAGTGTGAAAGACGCGTTACTGGGCTTTAGCACAGACGAACTGACGGTTCGTGAAAAGGATGGAAAGGTGTATGTGGCAATGTCGGACAAATTGCTGTTCCAGTCAGGAAGCGCTCGTCTGGATAAACGCGGAGAGGAAGCTCTCGGCAAATTGGCGGAAGTCCTGAACAAGCAGACCGACATCGACGTATTTATCGAAGGTCACACCGACAATAAACCGATCAACACCGTACAGTTCAAAGACAACTGGGATTTGAGCGTGATTCGTGCTACCTCCGTCGTACGTATCCTGATCAAGAACTACGGTGTAAATCCTTTGCAGATACAGCCCAGCGGTCGCGGCGAATATATGCCTGTTGACGACAATGAAACTGCGGAAGGCAGAAGCAAGAACCGCCGTACGGAGATTATCATGGCTCCAAAGCTGGACAAGTTGTTCCAGATGTTACAGACTTCCGAAGAGGTTAAATAAGAAAATAATAATAAGAGACTGTCAGAAGGTAGACAGTCTCTTATTATATAGAAACAAGGCTATAATATTTATTGCCCTATATGATATAACTCATCCATGTTTCTATTAGATACAATATCTGAATTCATACTGTTTACTTTCCCCATCCGGATGGTTTCTTACCCATCTTGAACACCATCGTACCACCGTTCATGATGTCCTGATGAGTGATGAAGAAATCTTTGTGTTTCTTCCCGTTCAAAGTCACCGACTGAATGTAGATATCTTCGGGAGACTTACGGATGGTCCGGATACGGAATTCCTTATTACCTGCCAGTTTCAAAGTACACTCATCCAAAAGCGGGGAACCGATGATATACCGGCCGTCGGCAGGATTGACCGGATAGAATCCCATCGCACTGAATACATACCAGGCAGACATCTGACCGCAGTCATCATTTCCGGCATATCCCGAAGAAGTGTTGTTATACAGCGTGTTCAGAATATGGCTGACATACTTTTGCGTCTTCCACGGCTGACCTGCAAAATTATAGAGATAAGCTACGTGATGGCTGGGCTCATTACCATGTGCATACTGTCCCACAAATCCCGAAGCGTTATGATTCATCTGCTCACTCTTATAGGTAGAGGTAAAAAAGGTATCCAGCTTTTGTTCAAAGGCTTTCGTTCCTCCTGTCAGTTCCATCAAGGCCTGGATGTTATGCGGAACATACCAAAAGTATTGCCATGCATTTCCTTCGGTAAACGGATGCCCGCCGTTTCCACCGTATTGATACGGGTCGAAAGGTTCGATCCATTCTCCCTTGTCATTCTTGGACTGAAAGAACTTCGTTTTCGGATGGAAAAGGTTCCGGTAATATTCGGAGCGTTTGTGGAATCGCTGATAATCGGCATCCTTGTTCAATTTTGCAGCCAGTTGGGCAACACACCAGTCATCAAAAGCCTGCTCCAGAGTGATGGAGACAGATTGAGTCTGAATGTTTTCGGGCATAAAGCCGTATTTCTCCCATACCTCAAAAGGAGAGTTGGGGTGTGAGGTTACCGAACTGTTATAGACTGCTTCATAGGCCTTCTCCATATCAATTCCAGGAATACCTTTCAGGATGGCATCAGTGATCACAGGGATGGAGTGGTTACCGATCATACAGTAATTGTCCTGTCCCCATAATTGCCAGATAGGCAGGTAGCCGTAATATTCATACTGGCGTATCATGCTCTTCACGAAGTCAGTCACCCGTTCGGGTTCCAGTAATGTGTAGAGAGGATGAGAAGCGCGGAAAGTATCCCACAGGGAGAATGTGGTGTAATGAGTTTCATTGTTCGCTACTTTGCGGGTCGTATAGTCGGCAGCCATGTATTCGCCGTTCACGTCGGACATGGTGTTAGGCTGTATCATGGTGTGGTAAAGAGCCGTATAGAATATCTCTTTCTGCACTTCCGTACCTTTCACTTCGATCTTTCCTAGTTGTTTTTCCCAATCAGCGTCCGCAGCAGCCACATAGCGGTCGAAATCCCAGTGCGGTGCTTCCTGTTCCATGTTCTGACGGGCATTCTCCATAGAGACGGATGAAAGGGCTACCTTACACGTCAGTGGTTTGCCATTCAGTTGGCCGAAACGGAAACAGCCATGAAGATTCGTACCGTTGATCACGGCTGTGTTTTCATGAACACGCCCGCCGTCTCTCAGCGTAGAAGTAAGGATAGGACTGGAAAACTCCATGTAGAAATAAATCTTGCGCAGTTTCGCCCATCCGGTGATGATACGGTAACCTTCCACTGCATGATCATTCAGAATGCGGATCTGAGAGTTAATGATCCGGCGTCCCCAACTGCCCTTATCTGCCGAGTGGTCCATATCCAGTATAATCTCCGCATCTTTGCCGGCGGGATATTGATAGCGGTGGATACCGTTTCTCTGAGTAGTGGTAAGCTCTGCATTAATATTCTCATCTTTCAGCATTACCTGATAATAGCCGGGACGGGCCTTCTCTTCGTCATGCGTGAATGCGGAAGAAGTGCGTCCGCTACTGGTCGGCATCAATGTAATGTCGATCAGGTCCGAGGCTCCTGTCCCACTCAGGCGGGTATGGCTGAAACCGAAGATCGTATTCCGGTTATAGTCGTAGCCGGAAGCGTCCCCCCAATTGGGAGCTTCGCTGGTGTCCGGAGAAAGCTGTATCATACCGAACGGCGAGGTCGCCCCCGGGTAATTATTACCCGAAAGTCCCCCATCGATGGCCCCCGTTCCAATAAACGGATTTACATATTTAGTGATTTCCCCTGCCTGCAACGTAGCGAGAGTCAATGAAAATGCACATACACTTAAAAGTAATTTCTTCATGGTTCATGGTGTTTTTATAAGATATGTTTCTTATGTCTATGGCTTTTTATTCTGCTGTTATTTCAATAAGCCGGCTGTTGAGCTGCTGCGTTGTGAAAAGTTCCAGTCCGACGTTCATCAGATATTCTCCGGAGAAAACCTGGTCGTTACCCTTCAATGAGGAACCGCTGCCGGGCATCATATTGATTTCCTTCACACGGTACATCTTATCGGCATCCAACCCTTGCAAGCGGACAGGCAGTGTCTTTTCCGCATAGCGCGGATGGATATCGAAGGCGAATACCGCAGCCGTTTTCTTGTCCTTGCCTACAAACATGGAAGAAGTATGGTTGCTTCCGTAAGGAGAAACAAGGCGATACATATCACCTTCAAGGATGACAGGTTTCAGACGGTTGTAGTTCTTGACTGCCAGATCACAGTACAAGTGCTCATTCTGATTCATGTCTTCCAGTTTGATGTCGAATCCTAATTTGCACATCATGGCTACATCGGTACGGAACTTGATACTGGTTCCACGATTCCAAGTAGTGACGTGGGCACACAGTGTCTTACTTGGGAAGATCTGCGAATAGCCCCATTGGATAAACAGACGTTCGATAGGATCGGTATTGTCGCTTGGCCAGAACTCTGTGAAGTACTTCAATGCTTCATAGTCGGAGCGTCCGCCGCCACCGGCACACAGCATCATCGGAAGATTAGGATATTTAGCCTTGATTCTGTCCAGCACCTTGTAAAGTCCGCGCACATAATCAACGTACAGATGAGACTGTTTATCTTTCAGATACACCGAATAGATATTCGTAATCGGGCTGTTGCAGTCCCATTTGAAGAAAGCGATGCCGGGATATTTGGTCATCAGGTTGTCCACCACGCCGAATACATGATCCTGTACTTTCGGATTGCTAAGGTCGAGCACCATCTGGTTGCGGAAGTAGTATTCATCACGGTTAGGCAGATGAATCACCCAGTCCTTATGCTTTTCGTAAAGCTCGCTTTTGGGATTCACCATTTCCGGCTCTATCCATATACCGAACTTGATACCTTTCTTTTGTGCTTCTTCAACAAGACGCCCTACTCCGTTCGGAAGTTTGTCGGCAGTCTCTTCCCAGTCGCCCAACCCCTGATGGTCACTGCTACGAGGATATTTGTTGGCAAACCAACCATCATCCAGCAGGAACATATCTACGCCCAGCTTGGTAGCCTCATCCATCAAGCCGATCAGTTTATTTTCATCAAAGTCAAAATAGGTAGATTCCCAGTTGTTAAGCAAAGTCATGCGGGTATCATTACCGTTTTTCACCTGATGATTGCGCGCCCAGTCATGGAAGTTACGGCTGGCCTCACCTTTCCCCTGCGTGCTGTAAGTGAAATAGAAGTCCGGAGTACGGAACACTTCTTTGGCGGGCAGGCTGTATTCGGAGTCGTACGGGTTGATACCGCTGATAATACGCAGTTCGTTTTTGTTGTCCACTTCGAAAGTAAAGCGAAAGTTACCCGTCCATCCGATGGTTCCTACCAGCACTTCGCCTGCATTCTCCTGCGAAGGATTGTCAAGAGCCAGTTGGAAGAAAGGAGATACAAACATATTGGCACGTGCACCCAACTTCGTATCGATCACCTTTTTGCCGAAAGCCAGTTCTCTTTCAGTCACGTTGGCTTCGTGTGCCCAGTCACCGGAAAATTCAGTCAGGAAATACTTGCTGCTGTTCAAGTGAAGCATTGATGAAGCATACTTGCAAAGTATCACAGGCTTCTTCTCTTCATGGCTGATTTCACTAAACGCACGGATAATGTTCTCTTTGCCGTATGCTACATAATGCAACTTCACAGTCACAGGGTATTTATCATCCTTAAGGGTAATTACGGTTTCGTTGACCCCGTTACCGATGGCATTGCTCGAATGATCTACATATTTCAGCAGCAATGAAGAGTTATTGTCATTATGACGTATGTGAATAGCCGGTTCAAAGTAGTCCTCCATACCATGAGTCAGATAAGCTTCAGTCCCTTGTGGCAGATACTGGATATCGGAATCATGGTTAAGCTTTTTGCCCAAGTATTTCTGATACAGACGTCCGTTGTCAGCTACTTGATAGATAAGGCTGGTCCGTTCGGTTTCTATTTTGATCAGAGGCTTGTCGGCAGCCTGCAAAAGAGAAAAAGAACTCAATAGAAAAAAAAGTAAGAATGCTTTTAATTTCATGGTTTACATTGTTATGGTTGATATTTATTCTCTGGTGCGGAACGGGGGTACGGGAAGCCCGCTCTTGCCATATAGATTACAAACAGGATTGTCTGCCCACGCATAGCAAGCCGCCGTCGGTATTTCTATCTGGTCGGATTGTAGAATGACTTCTTTTCCCCGGATGGTAGCCTGTGCCGGAACGTATTTCCCGTCCGGTCCCGCCAGTATAAAGCCTTTCGGAGCACCTTCTTTGGCTACTACTTCCTGATCGAAACTAAGAATCAGCGTACGTCCCGAAATGCGGTATCCAAGGAATGCGGGCACTTCGTATGTACCTTTGTTATAGGTCTTCGCCAATGCCGCTTGCGCCAGCCGCTTTCCTACTTCCTGTTTGTTTTTCGGGTGGATATCATAAGCTTCGCCGAGGTCGATGGCACATGCCATACCTGTATTAGGCAGGTGCAGCGCATGTGCCTGTGCATCACGGAGAGCCGCCCATTTGGAATCCGGCTGCACTTCTTCCGGTTTCAGATAATTGGCCAACTGCACAAAGTAGAAAGGAAAATCCTGTTTCCATGCCCTTCTCCAATCTGTAATCATTGACTGGAAAAGTACCCTGTACTGCTCGTCGAATCCTACATTATTTTCTCCCTGATACCAGATAGCACCCTTGATAGGAAAGACAGTAAAAGGATGTATCATTGCATTGTAAAGTACGGTCGGGTAACAGGATGTCGGCCAGCCGGTTCCTTCGGGAGACAATGGTCTGGAAGGTGCGCCGGTCATCGATACTCCGGTGTGATAGTTCCAGTTGCCCGCCAAGGAAATCTTCTTGCCGTTCGCTTCCATATACATCTGCTGAGGTTCTCCGTGGATACCACCTTCACCTCCATAATCTATGGCACGGATGGTGATAACCCCTTTACCTGCCTTTGCCAAGGCTGCGGGAATCTTATAAGTACGCATCGTATTACATCCCGAAGTTCTTCCTATCTCTTTTCCGTTAAAGTAAGTGATATCGTCGTCGTCGATCATAGCCAGATGGAAGGAGATTTCCTTACCGCTCCAGTCAGCAGGTATTTCCACTTCTTTCTGGAACCAGACAGTACCGTCAAAATTCAGTCCGCGGGTTTCCCAGTAGGCGGGCAGTTCCATCGGTTTCCATCCATTCCCTGTCTGAAGAGCTGATATCCATTGGGGAACTCCGTCTTTGAATCCGGCATCCCTGGCATCAAACTGCTGAAGCCACTCGTCCATTTCCTGATGGTAAAGTTCGACAAGTTTCTCTCTTTGGAAGCCTGCGCTTTCCATTTCGGCCATCTTTTTCTGGAATCCCATGACTTGCTTCAATGTCTGATGGCTTGTCCATGATTCGGCAGGTGTGCCGCCCCAAGTGCAGTCAATCACCCCAACGGGCACATTCAGTTCTTTCCACAACTTACGGGCATAGAAATAAGCGACGGAAGAAAACTCCGGTACAGTAGCGGAACTACATTCCTGCCAGCCGTTCATATTCATTTCTACGTTATCCTGCGGAGAGAAAGCAACGGTCTTCTTTACCTGCAACAGACGGATGGAAGGATAATCGGCATCGGCAACCTCCTGTTCGTAATTCATCACTTTTCCCCATCCGGCAACGGGCATTTCCATATTCGACTGACCGGAACAGATCCAGACTTCTCCCGATAGGACGTTGTTCAGCACCAGTTTCTCACCATCCGAAACAGTGATCTGAAAAGGTCCTCCGGCAGGCGGAGTCGGGACTTCTATACTAAAATGACCATCAGCTGACGCTTTAGCCGTATATTTCTCATAATTCCAGCTCACCTTCACAGTCACTTGTTTACCGGCTTTCGCTTTTCCCGGTAACGTCAGCTGACTGTTTTGCTGAATAACCATATTATCGGTAAAGAATGACGGCAATGTGACCTTCGCTTGCGCAAAGGCTGCCACACATAACGATAAGAGTGTTAATTGATATTTTTTCATTTCTTCGGTTATTTAAATTCAAGTAATTGCACGTCTTTGGAGGGTACGGTCACTTCAAGCTGTCCTGTGGCAGAAGTCTCGTTGCCGCTCCACAACTCCTTCACCTGATAGTTGCGTGCCTTGTCCAATCCTATTCTTTCCAACGAAAGCACAGTTGTCTGTTCCTGGTCCGAGTAGTTGAATACCGCACAATGGAAACGACCATCGGGTGTCTTTCTTACAAAGATATGTTCCGACTTCTCTCCGTTTCCTTCCACAGGACGGAACACTTCTCCTGTCGCCACCGCATTCACTGCCGCATTGGTCAGATATTTCTGTGACTTCTCTTTGGCGTCTTTTCCTCCTCCCGCACTGAAATCGTCTCCTGTAATGTAAATACCCGTAATGACCCCCGAAGTAATACGGGCACGGTTTTCTCCGTCGGTAGCATCTCTCAGTACAATATGATCGGCATCATTATATTGGTAGATATACTTCTGCCACCAGCCGTATGAAAGAGCGTTCAATGTATATTCGGTATCCTTGATCTGGTTCCACGCATCACAGGCTATTCTGCGTGACTGCGCATACTGAGCGGGAAAAACAGGAGAAATGGAGAGATTGATATACATATCTCCAAAATATTGATTGAGCAGTTTCATGCCATAATTATATCCCTGTATACCTGTGGTAATCTCAGGATTATACCATTTGTCCGCTTCCATCGCACCGTGTGTCATGAAGTCCATCTTCACATACTCGAATCCTGCACGGTGGAACAAACCGGAAGTCTTCTTCATCATAGCTTCCACTGCCGGATGCGTTGGATCGACTGCATAGGCGCCGTCCAGTTCCTGCGGCTTTCCGTTGGCATAGAGATAGATATCTTTGTATTTATATTCCGGTGCTGCATCTACCGTCCGTTCCGGATCGCGTGCCCAGTCGGTGAACGGAGTCCAGTAGATACCACCGATCTGTCCGTTCGACTTACACTTTTCGATAAATGACTTCAGTTGCTCCTCATTCATACAGTCCCAACCGGAATCCAGACCGATATAGACAGTCTGATCAGGGTTTACAAAATGATTGTTCTGCAGATTCTCCTTGAAATAATCGGAGACTTCCATCGCTTTCTCATAAGTCAGATTGAATTGTAATGCCCCCCAGCTGTTCCAACCAAATGGAACAGCTTTCTCCCATGCTTTGGGAGGGGCAATTACAGCGTTGGCTTTTGCATACGCTTCAAGTCCATCGCACCAATTTTCAAAGAAACCCAAAAAGACTTTAGGGGATTTAATCTTTTTACCTGCTAATGCACCGTGAGCCTTTACGTCACGAGTCTGCTCATCTGCTATGCCCCCATAACATACCAGCGAACCAATGTTATCACGATCCCCCTTACCTATTGAAATACCTGTTTTCCAGTTATCATGTTCTACGGAGCCGACCACCAGACCGTTCCGGCTTTCATTATTGAATATGGCTGTCACTTCATAACTCACCAATGTATCGAAACCAAGCGGATGAGACTGATATCTGATCCATTTGTCATTGTCGAACGGAACAAAAAGGGCACGGTTATCACCTGCCTGCAAGAATCCGGATATAGAATCGACATTGACAGGAGCCATTCTGCCGGAACGGATTTCCTCTTTCGCTTCGACCGTAAAATCGGTCAGTATATATTCCTTACCCGGATAAAGATAGAAATACTGAGTCAGCTTCGGAAGTTCCTTATCCGTATACTCTACCTTATATATATGTCCTTTCCCGAAAGAATCGGAAACTTTACCCGTACTGATTTTATGGCGGGCATAGTCAGTCGTCTTGATTTCCTTCCCTTCCCATTGATAGGAAGCATACATTCCGTTACAAATATTTTTTGACTTATAGGTGAGTGCTATCCCCCCTTGCTGATCATCGTAAGTGATATTCCATACATCGGTAGAGAAAATCTTGTCTCCACTGGCACAGTTGGAAAAGAAAAGAAACAGAAGAAGCATCAGGGATACTCCCGACATTTTTTTTAGTAGTAGCTTTTGGTTTTTCATATGGTACAATGTTCTTATGTAAAAAAATAAAGCATACCCGAATAAGAAACCTTTTTCTCTTATTGAGGTATGCCACAAAGGTAAGGATTGGCATCTCCTTTACTATATACAAACGATTCAAAAAATGATAAAAATACGGCAAATAAGCTCCAATGGGGGCTAAGAGAGGTATTTTATCTATTTTGTGCCCTCTCCTGCCTCGACATTCTTTATCTCCTGCGTGATAATGATCTGCTTGCCGGATTGATATTGTTTCTCAAAATCTTTGGGTGTCATGCCGAATTGTTTCAGGAATAACTTGCTGAAATAAGACGGCGAATTGATGCCGACCATATAGCAGATATCTCCGATCCGGTATTTACCTTCCTGAATAAACTCGGCTGCCTTCTTCAGCTTGATCAACCGGATAAAATCGAGCGGAGACAAGTTGAACAGTGTCTTGATTTTCCTTAACAAACTGGAACGGCTCATGCAGAGTATATCCGCCATTCGTTCTACACCGAAATTATCATCGGTTATGTTATCTTCAATGACCTTGATCACCTTATTCATAAATTCTTCGTCCGCCTTGTTCATCTGCATATTGTTGACAGAGAAGAAGGGGCGTTTTGCAAAGGCTTCTCTTTCCCTGCGCCTGTTGTCAAGCAAGGACAGGACTTGTTCTTTCAGATAATTGAAAGAGAAAGGTTTCTCAACATATGCTTCCGCACCATATTTCAGACCGTTGATTTTGCTGTCGATGTCATTCTTGGCTGTCAGGAAGATAATAGGAATATGAGAAAGTTCCATATCCGATTTTACTTCCTTGCAGAGTTGGTATCCGTCCATTACAGGCATCATGATATCACTGATGATCAAGTCGATATGGCTGCTTCTCAATATTTCCAGTGCTTCTACCCCGTTCATCGCTGTCTCTACGGTGAAGTTTTCCTGCAAGCGTTCGAGAATAAAGGTCAGCATACTTTCATTGTCTTCTACCAGCAGGAGGGTATATCCATACATATCGGCCGTGACGGGCGTATGTTCGTCCAGCTCAACAATGTCTTTCTGTATGGCTTTGTTGTTCTCCTGTTTAATGCCCTCCATATTTAAAGGAATGGTCAGTACAAACATATTGTTTTCCTGACGGGTATCCAGATAGATCGTGCCTTTGTGCAGGGATGCCAGCGAACGTGCCAGAGACAAGCCGATGCCTACTCCATTACGGGGCTTCTCCTTTCTGTCCACCTGATAGAACGGTTCGAATATATATTGGCTGACTTCCGCCGGAATCTTGTTTCCGTCACTGGTGACGCGAATCGTAAAGCTGTCTTCTCCCTTTTCCAGTTCTACCAGTACATTCTGGCTGGCGTATTTCAGCGCATTATTGAGCAGGTTGCTCAGTATCTTGGTGATTGCTTCTTTATCTACGGCTGCCCATACCTGCTCTTCTGTCGATTTTAACTGCAATTCTTTCCGGTTCAGGCTGAACGTCACTTCAAAGCGTGCCACGATTCCGGCAAGAAGTTCGGTAATGTCCACGCTCTCAAATTTCATGGTCAGCTTGTTGGCACCGATCTTCTGGAAGTCCAGCAGTTGTCCGGTAAGTTCCAGCAGGCGTTTGGTGTTCTGAACCATCACACTGATATACTTCTTCATCTTGGGTTCCTGTATCTCCATTTCCTCAATGGCTTCGAGAGGACCGTTGATCAGTGTCAAAGGGGTACGCACTTCGTGCGCTATCTCTGTGAAGAAGTCCACTTTGGATTCGTACAGTTCCTTCTCCTTTTCGATCTCAAACAGCTTTTGCCGTTCTTCCAGTTGTTTCTCCTTGCGGCGTTTGTACCATAAGATGGTGCCAACCACGATCAGGATAATACATACTGTATATACAATGTAAGCAATGATAGACTGCCACCACGGAGGAAGAATGATAATAGACAGAGAGCGTGTGGACGACTCGGACTTGCTGCCGTGAGTAGCTTGCACACGGAAGGTGTATTTTCCCGGCGGAAGTTTGGCATACGAGATGTTCTGGTTGCTGGCAGCCCGTACCCAATCCCTGTCAAGAGGTTCCATACGATAATAGTATTGGTTGGACTCGGCCGTAGAGTAGCTGAGCAATGCCACATCAAAGCTGATATTGGCCTGGTCGTAAGGCAGGACGATTTCATCCGTATGTACGATACATTGTTTCAGGGGTGATTCGGGAGTATGCACCGTCACCTCCTTATTATATATACTGAACTTGGAAATGTAAACAGGCGGAAGCGGCTTTTCCTCCTCCTGAACAGTAGGATCGAACGCGATCAATCCGTCCACCCCGCCGAAATAGAACCTTCCATCCTGAGCTTTCAATGCCGATTGATAATTGAACTGATTACCCAGCAATCCGTCCTTATTGGTAAAGACACGTACATCTCCACTCTCGGGATTGAACTTGACCAATCCTTTATTGGTGCCAAACCACAGATTTCCGGCATCATCTTCCAATATGTTGTAAGCTACGTCATCCGGTAGTCCGTCTTCAATACTGAAAGTGGTAAAGTTGTCCTGCGCTTCATTATATCTGCATATACCGCCACGGTCGGTAGAGAACCATATATTCCCTTTACTGTCCTGCATGATGGAGCTGACGGAGTTGGAGCTTAGAGAGTTGTCAACTCCTTCCTTATAAGAATAATTCTTATAAGAATTATTCTTAGGATCACATTTCCAAACACCATTTCCCATAGTAGCAAGCCAAATTGTACCATCTCTAGCCTCCATTATATCGAAAACCCAGTTATATCCTACTTCTTCCACACGGTGAAATTTCCTTTCCTTAGGTTGTGATACATATAATCCCCACCCAGGTCCTATCCAAGTACGACCTTTACTATCTTTTAAAAAACTATATACACTTCCTTCTTCAATACCCAAATCCTTATCACTGACGTATTTAAGATGTTCACCAGGTATACTAATATCATTCATTCCTTGTTTAAATAATCCAACATATATATGATTTTCATAATGTTTTACTGATAGTGTAATGAGACGACCTGGAACATTATCATATATCTGATGTACTTTACCTGTTCGAGGATCCAATACATTAACACCATTATCTTCAGTACCTATCCAAATACACCCATTATTATCTTCTGCCAATCCACGGATACGTTTGGTATTTAAAGAATATGGATCGCTTCCCGGTACATATTTAGCAAAAGTCAAGATACGATTAGGCAGATAGTTGACACCTCCAAACATTGTTCCAATCCAAATTCCTCCTTCATAATCTTTATAAATAGAATAAATACTATTATCCGATAAACTAAATGAACGCATCAGGTCTTCTTTCAAATGAATAACATTATTTTCTTTCTCATTAATAATGAAAATTCCATGAAGAGAACCTACCCAAATTTCATCTCCAAAACACATTACATCTCGCAAAAATGTTTTTTTCTCACCAAGGAACGAAACTTCACTCAACTCATCTGTTCGAGTATTATATTTCAGCAAATCTCCTTCATGTATTCCCAAAATAGCATTTTCTTTCTGAAAACAAATACTTATAATTGTTTTGTCAATTAACGAACGTCCCATTCGGTCTGTCAAATATTGTTCAAAATTATCATCCCGATAATTGTACTTGAATAAACCTATTCCTGATGTACCTACCCATACTTCGCCCTGCTCATTGATACAAATACATTCCGGATTATTATTTTTTAAATTGTCTTTATCTATCAATGAATAATGATGTACCTTTCCGTCTTTATAACGAAAAAGTCCCTGATCAGGAATCAACACCCAAATATTATCTAGTGAATCAGACAGAATTTCCGCTACCCAGTTATCAAGAGTTATTCCTTCTGATGAAGCTATTTTGAAACGTTTAAATACATCAACCGCCGGATTATATATATAAACACCCCTGTCTGTTCCAACCCATAAATTCCTTTCTTTATCCTCAAAAAGAGCACCAATATTATGATTACCTGTACCCTCCTCCAAATCATCGCAATCGAATTGGAGAATAGAAGTTCCATCATAGCGGTTGAGCCCATTTTTTGTCCCAAACCACATAAATCCATAGCTATCCTGCAAGATTGCTTTTACATTACTCTCTGATAAACCATTTTCTCCATTAACACGGGTGAAATAAAAATCAGAATATTCCTGAGCAAAAATACAAATAGATAAGAATAGCAATCCATTTATGAAAGCTAATCGTAGTAGGTGTTTCTTCATAAATTATATAGTGGTTATATTTGGCTGTGCGCGCAAATATACACTAAAAAACAGTATATAAAAAGGAGTTGACGCATTTGTTTCAGTAATAGCCGCATTTGTTCATTTTTACTTTTCCCTTCTCCTATACCTTTGCAATATCATTTTGAAATAAACTATTTTATAACATGAGAAACGTAACATTAGGCCTGATAATAGGGGCCGCACTTCTAGTTAGTGGTAGTCTGTCACTGAAGGCAACCGAGAATAAAATGAAATTATGGTATGATAAACCTGCAGATGAATGGATGAAGTCTCTTCCTTTGGGGAACGGTCGTCTTGGTGTAATAATCTATGGTGGCATAGAAACAGAAACACTCGCTCTAAACGAATCAACAATGTGGTCAGGGGAATATGATGAACATCAGCAACGTCCATTCGGAAGAGAAAAACTCAATCAAGTAAGAAAGCTATTTTTTGAAAATAACTTGTCAGAAGGTAATCATGTCGCAGGAAATATGATGGCAGGTAGCCCACATTCAGTAGGAACACATCTTCCCATAGGTGACTTGAAAATAAATTTTTCATATCCTCAAGGAGAAATATCAGATTATCGCCATGAACTGGATTTACATACTGCTATAAATACAGTTAGCTATAAAGTAGGTAATACTGAATATATACGCCAATGTATCGCTTCTAATCCAGATGACGTAGTTGCTATGCATATAAAAGCTAGTCGTCCAAAAGCAATAACGATGGAACTTGAATTGAAATTACTCAGACAGGCAAATGTAGTAGCATCCGGTAACCAACTTATTTATACCGGTAATGCAGAATTTGAAAAACATGGTAAAGGAGGAGTACATTTTGAAGGACGTATTGCTGTACAAATAAAAGGAGGAACAATAAAGGCTGAAGGGAAAAAACTTTATATTGAGAAAGCTACTGAAGTCACTTTATTATCTGATGTACGTACCAATTTTAAAAACAATACGTTCTCTGGTTACAACTACAAAATAAAATGTGAGAAAACAATTGAATTAGCATCAAAGAAAGATTTTAAGACTCTGAAGAAAAAACATATAGAAGACTATTCTCCACTTTTCTCCCGGGTAGGACTTTCGTTTGAGCATCACGCAAAGTTTGATCACCTACCAAACGATGAACGTTGGGCACGGGTAAAGAAAGGAGAATCTGATCCTGGATTAGATGCATTATTTTTCCAATATGCCCGCTATCTGTTGATCGCTTCTTCACGTCCTAATTCTCCTCTACCTGTAGCTTTACAAGGTTTTTTTAACGATAACCTCGCTTGCCATATGGGATGGACTAACGATTATCATTTGGATATCAATACTGAACAAAATTATTGGATTGCTAATGTAGGTAATTTAGCAGAATGTCATCTCCCTCTTTTTGACTATATTAAAGATTTATCAATTCATGGTGCAAAAACAGCAAAAGATTTATATGGTTGTAAAGGATGGACTGCACATACTACAGCCAATCCATGGGGATATACAGCTGTATCAGGTAGTATTCTTTGGGGATTATTCCCGACTGCATCTTCTTGGCTTGCCTCTCATTTATGGACACAATATGATTACACACAAGATAAAGATTTTTTAAAGAATACCGCATATCCATTATTAAAAAGTAATGCTGAATTTCTATTAGATTATATGGTAATAGACCCACGAAATAACTATTTGGTAACAGGTCCTAGTATCTCGCCGGAAAACAGTTTTCGCCATCAAGGACAAGAATTTTGCGCATCTATGATGCCGACTTGCGACCGTGTACTGGCTTATGAGATATTCTCGGCATGCCTGCAATCTACGGAAATATTAAATGTCGATGCCTCATTTGCCGACAGCCTCCGTACCGCTATCAGCCAACTCCCTCCTTTCCGTATCAGCACAAACGGAGGAGTACAGGAATGGTTTGAAGATTACGAAGAGGCACATCCCAATCATCGTCATACTACACATTTATTATCCCTTTATCCCTATTCCCAAATTACATTGGACAAGACACCCGAGCTGGCACAAGCTGCCGCCAAAACAATCGAAAAACGTCTGGCCGCCAAAGACTGGGAAGACACAGAATGGAGCCGTGCCAATATGATTTGCTTCTATGCCCGATTGAAAGATTCTGAAAAAGCTTATAGCAGTGTGAAACAATTACTTGGGAAACTATCACGTGAAAATATGTTCACTGTTTCCCCGGCCGGAATCGCCGGAGCAGGTGAAGATATTTTCGCCTTCGACGGAAATACAGCCGGAGCAGCAGGTATGGCAGAAATGTTATTGCAAAGTCATGATAATTGCATCGAATTATTGTCTTGTCTGCCGGAAGAATGGAAAAACGGAAGTTTCAAAGGACTTTGTGCGCGTGGAGGTATCGAAATAGACGCAAGCTGGAAAAACGCCCGGATAGAAAATACGGTATTCAAGGCTACCGCTGCAACAGAATTCATTCTTCGTCTTCCAAACGCTGAAGCATATCGTTGGAAATTGAACAAAAAAACATTCATTCCGAAGAAGAATGCGGATGGTTCGATACAAATTAAAATGAATGTAGATGATTGCATAACTATTATTCTTATATAAAATATTACAGTATCAACATTTTTATGAAAATATTTATTTTATTATTCAACTTAAAAAATTATTTAACATGAAAAACTTTTTACTTATTTTAATTACTTGTATAACAATATTATTTACATCATGTAATACAAATTATTTCGATGATTATGAAAAAGAAGAAACTACTACTATAATGACTAGAGTCGTACAAGATCCTCTCCATCCTATCATAAATGGTGAGAATGTTTATGGAAATTGGATTCAGCTATTTTACATTCATCCCACTCAATATATTGGAAAATGGAATATTTATCTTCAATATCAAAGTGGTGCAGAATGGAAATATTATAATCCAAATGGTGGTAATACTCCATATATTGTATTATCAGGTGAAGCTTTAAATTCATATATAATACCTTTTAGTGGAAATTATTTGCCAAAAGGAAATCCTGTTATAAGAATATGTGTAGACGAATATGCACCAAATGGCTCTAGAAGCACTTGGTCAGAACCTTACCAACTAAAAGGCTATAATCAATGTGGATTAATTCCAGCACCCAATTTTGATGGATTCGGAAGTTCTGTATTAGAACTTTATGGAACTCTGCGACCTCTTATATCAGGTGTTCATTCAGCAAAAATAATTTTTGCTATAAATGGTATTTTTGAGAATTCTCCAATTACAAAACAATATAAAATAGAATGGATTCCGGGAACATACTATTTTAGCACTAAACTAGGGATAGAACCAAATCAAAACTATACATTAAGTTATACTGTCACATATTATGATTATACAGGAAAAGCATTGTTTCCGATTGATAAAGGTTCTTATTCTATAAATGTAGGCTATTCTAATTATTCTTCTTTGAAAATTTTCGATTAAGCAATAAAAAGATACAAAATTTCTACTTTGAATAGTTCGATACAAATTAATATAAATACAGGAAATATTATTTATAATACTCCTAATCAAAAGTATTTTGCAGTAAATACGTTATTTTTTGCAGCGTTTATACATCATTTAAACAATGCAAACACCTAATTTTGACTCATTGAATTTATGAGAATAATCACATTTAAATCTAATAATATATGAAACGAATTCGAGAATTTCCACCGTTAACAAGACAACAGTCTAGTTGTCAGAAGTGTATTAACCTAGTATTAATTTAAAATTATCCATGAAAAACATGAAAGAAAGAACTTATTCATTCTTTAAAATGAATCGGCTGATTCTGGTTCTACTCTGTCTTTTCTTTGCGACGAATATATACGCGCAAAACAGAGAAATAAGAGGTATGGTAACCGGTGATGATAATGAGCCTTTGGCAGGAGCCACTATTACAATTAAAAACAGACAAGGTGGTATAATTGTAGACATCGATGGAAAATTCACTATAAAAGCGAAAACCGGAGAGATACTAGTCGTTTCATTCCTTGGTATGAAAAAGCAGGAAGTAAAAATAGACAATAAAGATTTTTATGCTATCAAACTGCTTCCTGAAACCAACGAGTTCGACGAAGTGACAGTAGTCGCTTTTGCCAAGCAAAAGAAAGAGAGTGTCATCAGTGCTGTCTCTACAGTAAATCCACAGGAATTGAAAGTGCCAAGCAGTAACTTGACAACCGCCCTTGCCGGAAGAATGTCCGGTCTGATCGCTTTTCAGACATCAGGCGAACCCGGTAAAGATAATGCCCAATTCTTTGTACGTGGCGCTACAACATTCGGATACAAGAAAGATCCGTTGATTCTGATCGATAACATTGAATTGAGTACGGACGACCTCGCCCGCCTAAATGTGGATGATATTGCACAGTTCTCCATTATGAAAGATGCTACAGCCACTGCTTTGTATGGTGCACGCGGAGCAAACGGAGTAATCCTTGTGACTACTAAACAGGGAACAGCTGGAAGACCTAAAGTGTCTGTTCGCGTAGAACAGTCGGTATCTACTCCCCGAAAAAAGGTGAAGTTGACAGACCCTGTCAATTTTATGAAACTGAACAATGAAGCGGTTAACTCACGACGTGATCCCAACAATCCTGCTGCCAGTGCCAACTACACTGTATATAGCCAAGAAAAAATAGAAAATACCATTGCCGGTACTAATCCATATTATTATCCGGCAGTAGACTGGTATGATGAGTTATTCAATGACTATGCTCTCTCCACAAGAGTAAACGCCAACCTGAGTGGTGGTGGTAGTGCAGTACGCTATTATGTAGCAGCTTCTTACACCAAAGACGGAGGAGTAATCAAAAATGATAAGCTTAACAATTACAACAGTAACATCAACTGGCAACGTTATTCTGTCCGGTCAAATATCAATATGGACTTAAGTAAAACTACGGAATTTGCCATTCGTGTCAACGGAAACTTCGATGATTATACCGGCCCGCTCGACAGCGGTGAAGGACTCTATAAAAAGGTAATGAAAACCAGTCCTGTCTTATATCCTAAAAGTTATCCGGCAACAGACGAGTATGCCAATAACACGCATGTACTGTTTGGTAATGCCAATAAAGGAGCTTACATCAATCCTTATGCAGATATGGTAAGAGGATATAAAGAATCCAATAACTTATTGGTGGCCGCACAAGCCGAACTGAAACAAAAACTGGATTTTATTACCCAAGGATTGGATGCCAGAGTTCTGGTCAGCACCACCCGTTCTTCTTATTCCGACCTCACCCGTGCCATTAATCCTTATTACTATCAGGCCAACTATGATAAAACGAACAATAGTTATACGCTGACCAATATTGTAGAAGGAGAAGAGTATTTATCCTATAACCAAGGTGCTAAGAACATCAACACCACCAATTATATAGAAGCAGCCGTCAGCTATGGCCGGACATTCGGTGCACACGCTACTAGCGGAATGTTGGTATATACCCGCCGAGAAGAAAAAAGGTCAAGCGAAAAGACCTTGCAACAATCATTACCACGTAGAAACCAGGGAATTGCCGGACGTTTCACTTATGCTTATGATTCAAGGTATTTTGCAGAATTCAACTTCGGATACAATGGTTCCGAACGTTTTGCCGCCCATGAGCGTTACGGCTTTTTCCCTTCTTTCGGTCTTGGTTATATCATTTCTAATGAAGACTTCTGGATACCGCTACGAAATACAGTGGACAAACTAAAATTCAAATTGACTTATGGACTGGTAGGTAATGATGCTATCGGAAGCTCGGAAGACCGTTTCTACTATTTGTCGGAAGTGAACCCCAACGATGGAAATCGCGATCAATTCTTCGGAACAGATTATGATAATCATATGAACGGCGTATCTGTTTCCCGTTATCCCAACATCTATATCACTTGGGAAAAATCGAAGAAAGTAAATTTAGGTTTTGAACTGGGTATGTTCAACAGTGCTTTGGAAATCCAGACGGACTTCTTCTATGAACGCCGTACCCAGATTTACCAACCTCGTGCTCATATTCCATCTAGTATGGGACTTTCTGCCGGAGTAAGCGCAAACATAGGTGAAGCATCCTCCCGAGGAATTGATTTGTCTGCCAACTATTCTTATATTGCCAACAAAGATTTCTGGATAAAAGGAATGGGAAACTTCACACTCGCCAAAGGTAGGTATGAAGTTTATGAAGAACTGGATTATGCCAGTTACGGACAAGGATACCGCTCCAGAATCGGGCAGGCTATCAATCACAATTACGGATATATTGCCGAACGCTTGTTTATTGATGTAAACGATGTTGCCAACTCTCCCTCACAGACAAGTTTCAATGGTGGAGCTATGCCGGGAGACATCAAATATAAAGATTTGAATGGCGACGGAAAGATTACAGATGAAGACCAGACTTTCCTCGGCTATCCTAATCAGCCGGAGATTACCTATGGCTTCGGATTTTCTGCCGGTTACAAAGGGTTTGACCTTTCTATGTTCTTCCAGGGAAATGCAAGAGTATCTTTCTTCATCGATCCCAGAAATACATCCCCTTTTGTAAATTATGATGCCGGTGATCGTATAGGCGTACAGCAATGTTTAGATGTCATTGCTAACGACCATTGGTCTGAAAACAACCGCGACATATATGCATTCTGGCCTCGCCTGTCTCCCACACTTGTTGATAATAATATGGTAACAAGCACCTGGTGGATGCACGACGGTTCATTCCTCCGTTTGAAAACAGTAGAATTGGGATATACATTCTCACAGAAAGCCTTGAAAAAAATAGGCGTGCAATCCTTACGCTTATATTTGACAGGAAGCAACCTGCTGACCTTCAGTAAATTTAAGTTATGGGATGCAGAAATGGGAAATAATGGTCTGGGATACCCCATCCAGCGAGTATATAATCTTGGCATTAACATTAACTTCTAATAAGCAACGATATGAAAAAATTTACGAAATATATTCTATTCATCAGCTTGGGCTTGCTTTGTTCCTGTTCGGATTATTTGGACATCGTTCCCGATAACGTGACAACATTGGACATTGTATTTAACAACAAGAATACAGCCCAGCGTTACTTGGCAAATTGCTATCATTTCGTCCCCGATCATGGTTCCGTTAAACGCATACCCGGTATGGGAGCCGGACACGAATGTTGGTTTTATACCGACAAAGATTCTTATTTTGATAATGAAGTCAGCTTTTACATAGCCCGCGGATTGCAGAATACAAATGCGCCATATGCCAACTATTGGGATGGAGAAGGAGGAAGTAAGCTTCCTATGTTCCGTGCCATCCGGGAATGTAATATTTTCCTAAGTTATGTGAGAGATCAGCATAAAGTAAACGACCTGACGGATTCGGAACGAAAGAGATGGATAGCCGAAGTAAATGTACTGAAAGCCTACTATCATTTCTTCTTGTTTGAGCACTACGGCCCTATCCCTATTGTAGACGAAGCTCTCCCCGTATCAACTTCGTCTGAAGGAGTAAAAGTAACCCGTATGCCGGTAGACCAGGTAGTAGACTTTATGGTAAAATTAATAGATGACTCTTACAAAGACCTTCCGCCGGTCATCACTATGGAAGCTACTGAAATGGGACGTCTGACGCAGCCTGCCGCACTCGCCCTAAAAGCCAAAATCCTATTATGGGCAGCCAGTCCTCTCTTCAATGGCAACAAGGAGTATGCAAACTTTAGAAATAAAGAAGGAAAACCGCTCATCAATCAAGAATTCAGCCGTGAAAAATGGGTAAAAACCGCGGAAGCCTGCAAAGCGGCAATCGAATCAGCAGAAGCCAACGGATGCAAGCTTTACGATTGTAGCATGGATATGTCTTATAGTCAGGATTTACCCGAAGAAATATTTTACAGTATGAATATCCGTCAGACGGTAACAGAACGTTTTAACCCCGAATTGGTATGGAGTGTAGGCAAACAAGGTACTAACGAATTGCAGAACCTCTCTATGGCTTGTATTCTTCCTTCCTTAAAACAAGGTAGTGGAAACGGTGAAGTGACAGGAGGTATTTTGCAAAGCAGGGCAGCAGGTGTATATGCTCCTACACTGGAAACAGCAGAACAATTTTACAGTAAAAATGGAGTGCCCATTGACGAAGACAAAGAATGGTTAACAAACGGAAACTATGATAATCGTTACACAACCCGACAAGTGACTAGTGCTGATAAATATAACATGCGAACAGGCTGGACCACTGCCGTACTTCACTTCAACAGAGAACCCCGCTTCTACGGGTCTCTCGGTTTCGATGGTTCCACTTGGTATGGTAACGGACGTACAGATGTCAATGACTTGAATTATGTAGATGGTAAATATGGAAGAAACTCTGGAAACAAATGGGGATTTAACTACTCCATTACAGGTTATTTCGCTAAAAAAGTAGTATATTATCAAAATGCTATAACTCAATCTTCACAAGTAGTCTACGAATACCCATTCCCTATTATCAGATTAGGCGACTTGTATCTAATGTATGCAGAATCACTTAATGAAGCTACAGAAGGTGATAATAATGTACCGGAAGAAGTTTATACATACCTACGGAAGGTACGCGAACGTTCTGGATTGAAAAAAGGTGTACTTGGACAGACCGAAGATATAGGAGATGTCAGAGTAGCATGGGAAAAGTACAGCAATGATCCTACCAAACCTAAAACTAAAGATGGGATGAGAAGTATCATCAAACAGGAACGTAAAATTGAACTTGCGTTGGAAGGACATCAATACAATGATCTCAGACGATGGAAAGACGCTTCAAAAGAACTGAGTAAATCCATTAAAGGATGGAACGTACAAGGAGAAATAGAGGAAGACTTTTATAAAGTCACAACTCTCTTTGTTCCTCGCGCATTTACAACTAAAGACTATTTGTGGCCTATAAAAAAACAAGACTTACAAGTAGACGACAAATTAATTCAAACGTATGGATGGTAATTATAAACATCGAAAAACAATGAAAAAAAGAATCTTATATTATATATGGATGGCATGTGCGGCAGTATTGCTACACAGTTGCGAAGATGTAGAAACTCATAAACCTTATGGGGATGGCAGTGGACATGCTCCTGGTACAGTACAAGTGACTTCCTATGAACAAATTCCTGGTGGAGTGACATTGAAATTCATTGCTCCAACAGACGAAGATCTATTGTATATCAAAATAAAATATACACTTGACAATGGAAAAGAAATGGAAGCACGTGCTTCTCTCTATACTGATGAAACGACAATAGAAGGTTTCGGAAATACGAATCCGAAAAAACTAGTAATCTCAGCCGTTAACAAAATGGAGAAAGAAGGAGAAGCTATCATCACCGAAATAGTACCTGGAAAACCGGCATACCTTACTGCCATTGAAGAAATAGAGGTAAATCCTACATTCGGAGGTATTTATATACATACTACAAATGGAGGCAGAAACTATCTCATCTTTGATGTATCTACAAAAGATTCAAAAGGTAATTGGAATATAGAACATACAGAATATACTTCTGTAAAAAACATCGGCTTTACACTCCGAGGGTTCTCTGCCGAACCACATGATTTTAAAGTTCGTGTCCGCGATCTATATGATAACCAGTCAGAAGAATACTTAACAACCTTGACACCACTATATGAAGAAAAATTGGATTTGACCAAATTCAAAACTTTCTATCTAGCCAATGATATAAAGATGGACAACGCAGGTCATACTTTGGAGTCTTTATTCAATGGAGATCATGGATTAAACAGTTGGAATTATGCTCACGGTTATGACTTTAATCCTTCCGAGTTTCCTGTATGGTTTACATTCGATATGGGTCAAACCGCTCAATTAAGCCGCTTCACCTCATGGCAACGCTCCATGGGAGGTAGTTATTACTATCGTGCAGGTGCTATCAAAGAATGGGAAGTATGGGGACGTTCTGATTTACCATCTTCGGACGGAAGTTGGGACGGATGGACCAAACTGGCAGATTGTGAAAGCATAAAACCTTCCGGATGGCCCGCCGGTTCAAATTCAGAAGAAGATATAACATATGCTAGTAAAGGAGAAGAATTTGAATTTCCGGCAGATATTCCTCCAGTAAGATACATTCGATTTAAAATACTTTCTACTCATGACGGTGCCGGATTGGTAGTTATGCAGCAACTTTGGTTCTACGGAACCCCGATACAATAACCTTTTAACAAAGCAAAAGTATGAAAAAAATAAATATATTGATTCTCTGTAGTATCCTGTGCTTTTTCTATTCATGTAATGGCATGCTGGATGGCATTCAGCCTTATCTAGACGAGGGAGAAAAAATCTATGTAGGAAAACTTGATTCACTCAAAGCTTTTACTGGAAAAAACAGAATCAAAATAGAAGGAAAAATGATGTACGGTGTAAATCAGGTAAAATGTGTTATCAGTTACAAAGATCCTATTACATTGGAAGAAAAGTTTAAAGAGTTTCCAATAGAACGTACGGAACCACGAGAAACCTTCGAATTTATGTTAGAGAATTTAACAGAAGGACAATATGACTTCTCGATAGTCACCTATGATCCCAAAAACAACACATCTATCCCGACAGAGGTATCTGCTTATGCATATGGCGAACTATACCAACAAGCATTAACCAACCGGATTTTACATAGTATCTCTCCTGAACAAAAAGAAATTGTAAATGAAAGTGGACAATCAGAAAGAATATGGGCAGCCAAACTGAATTGGAATATATCAAGAGGAGACGGTTTAGTAGGCTGTAACCTTGAATATGAACGTCAGGACGGAACTTTAGGCTCGAAATATATTTCAGTTGACGAGACTACAACAGAACTCGACAATTTTAAAGCTAATGGAATACTCCGGTACAATAGTATATATAAACCGACAACAACTTCCTTGGACGAATTTGTTACAGAATATAAAGAAGTTACATTGCCTTCCCAAAGTTACATTGGCATTACAAAAGACCTAACCAGTCTTTATATTAAGAATGCCGGATATCCATTTAGAGGATATGATGTAAACAATAAATGGGGAAAACCTTACGATTGGAAATGGAATGAAGTTATGGAAACTAAAAATGCCAATGGAGGTGCCGGCTTCACAGAATATAACGATGGAACAATTCAGTTCGAAACAACACAATGGAGTCAGGGATATTATGACAACGGAAAGATCTGGCAAACATTTACTTTACCAGAAGGAAAGTATGAAATGCGTATCGAAGTAAAAAACGCCGCAAATATAGGTTCTGGCAGTACCAATATCCATTTTGCTGTAGCTCAAAGCGAATCACTACCTGACAATGAAGAATTGGAAAAGTCAGACATTATCCTCTCTTACCTCAAATTTGAGTCAGAACATACTAATAAAACATCTGCCTTACCTATATTTGAACTAACAGAAGAAAAAACTATTACCGTAGGCTGGGTAGTATCTTTCTCAGATATCTGTAGAAATATAGAATTTAAGTCAGTAAGATTGTGGAGTGTAGCTGAATAAAGTTCTCCATTTTATTAAACTATTCATCAAATGTTATTCTTATAAAAATAAACCCTGGAAGTTTGTATTATAAATTTCCAGGGTTTACTATAATCAAATCTTTTACTATATATTTATCTATTTCTTTTAAAATTGAAATAGAATTTATTTAAATAGGTGGTGCAACTGTACCCGATTTTCTTTTATTGTAACTTCATTACAATTATACATCTGAATAAAATCAGACTCTTTATTTTTTTCAGTATCTAGAGAATAAATCAAATTATGACGTATCATCAGGCCATCAACAGCCTTCGCTCGAATGGCACATGAGCTATTTTTTCTCATATAAAAATAATTTTCTTCAATAGTAATATTTTTATGAACCGCCCCTTTATATTCTCTATTCTCCGGATCAATGCTAATAATCGGTTCTCCACAGTTTAAAAACGTATTTTGACGAATAGTCAAGTCATGTACCGGTCCTGACTCATACCAGCTTAATCCATCATCGGCTACAAATATTCCACTCATCTGCATGCCGTAGAATGTATTTCCTTCTATCAGAGACTTACGTCGTGTTGTGATAAGAATCCCTCTGGTTGGTACTCTTGCAAAGTAATTGTTTGTAATCCGCACTTCCGGTGTCCACGTCACGTTCTCAATAACCAGGTCTTTCTGTTGCATTACCTCCGAAGAGAGTGGACTTGACAGAGTGAGTTCCATTTCTCTTGGCGTTACTAATTTTGCCTCTTTTACTTTACACTTCCCTACTACCAACAGAGAACGTGAATCAACAAGTTCTATATCGTCTCCTTTAAAAAAGGCTTCAAATCCAAAAGTCTGGTCATGCATAAAACGAAGTTTTAAACGATTGTCCGACAAAAATTCTATTACTCGCAAATGTGTACCATGTATATTTATAGGATCATCGTGTGCACCTATAAAACGGGAATTCTTAATATCAATCATACCACGGCAACCAGAAACCTGAATAAAATCAGCAAATCCCGCATTAGTACGTCCTGAACCTGGACGAGGAGCAAAGTTACAACGATCAACAGTAATATTCTCACTGTATTGACAGACTACCCCGAAATTTCCTAAATAATAGAAGTTGATATTCTCCAACAGTATTCCCTTACTTCTGTTTACAAATCCACTCACTTCGTCACGGAAAGAATCGCGCATCTGAAAAATAGTATGTAGTCCTACTTGTGGTTTTTCTTTATATTGCAGATATAACACATTTGGACGAAGTTCTACTGTACGAAGCAAATTCTCCATCGGACTCCAAGAACGCCAAGTCATTTCACTTATACGGTCATACGACTGCGCTATTCCGTTCTTAAAAGACCAACCATCACCATACCACTCCAACTGTGCGTCTACAATCCGATATTGGGATGTGGGATGTACCTGAACAATCAAATAATCATTCCCCTCTTCCAATACTTCAACCTCTGTTTGAGTAGGATGTTTATAATCTATATTAAAATTTTTCAAAACAATACCTTCACATTTATCAAGTACGAAACTTGTCATTTCACCATTCATCAATAAAGTTGACCCACAACCATCAATAGTGATATTCTTTAATGTATTAAGATACAATCCGATATGTTTAGTCGGATCAGGATCATCCAACTCAGAAGTCGTATTTGATATATAATATAACACTTGTGATGATTTCGCACGGTCTAACTGATAAATTCTCGGTGAAAACTTTACAGTAACCGGCCTTCCTTTACAGTCAGCAGCTTTTTTTAAAGCTAACGCTATATTTTCAATATCTTTTCCCTGCTCCGGAAAAACCTCTATTATTCTAGACTGGGCAAAAATAGCCAACTGGATGAACCAAACGCTCATCATAAATAAAATGTACTTTTTCATGATATTGATCTTCAAATTTTACTTTTTTCACAAAGATAGAAATTATCTATACCCTATTATAGATATAAAGCAATCAAAAAATAGAATGTTTGCTGCAAATATTTCATTTTTTGATTGCTTTGTACACATATAATCTTTCTGTTATTACCTAATTTTGTATCCGAACCTATATAACATAACCAATTTAAAAAAGAAAATAATGAAACACACCTTTATTACATTTATTCTACTGTCTCTTTGTATTTTCACTTATGCACAGAAAAAGATTGCACGTGAATATATCGAATGGTCTGACATTTGGATTCCCGGAGCTAACAAAACAGATCTTCCACACGTACTGCTTATCGGAAATTCCATCACACGCGGATATTACGGAAAAGTAGAAGCAGCTCTGAAAGAAAAAGCATATGTAGGACGGCTCTCCAATTCGAAAAGTGTAGGTGATCCGGCTTTAATCGAAGAACTGGCCGTAGTACTCAAAAATACAAAGTTCGACGTTATCCATTTCAATAATGGTTTGCACGGATTCGATTATACAGAAGAAGAGTATGATAAAAGTTTCCCAAAATTAATCAAAATCATTCGTAAATACGCCCCTAAAGCCAAGCTGATCTGGGCAAACACCACTCCCGTCCGTACCGGAGAAGGAATGAAAGAGTTTGCCCCTATCACCGAACGGTTGAATGTACGTAATCAGATTGCACTGAAACATATCAATCGTGCCAGCATAGAAGTGAACGACTTATGGAAAGTAGTCATCGACCATCCCGAATATTATGCAGGCGGAGACGGGACACATCCGATCGACGCAGGGTATTCAGCTTTAGCAAATCAAGTGATCAAAGTTATAAAGAATGTATTAGTACATTAAACCTTATTCATTCTATTTTAATATGGCAATAATGAAAAATCAAAAATCAACTCTATTATTAATTATCTGTTGTTTATCAACCTGCATAGTAACGGCACAACAACACGTAGAAACAATTAAAAATACTTTCTTAAATCCAAAATCAAACAAAGTGTTAGTTGTTGCTCATCGGGGAAATTGGCGTAGCGCACCGGAAAATTCAACTGCTGCTATTGACAGCGCCATTGCTATGAAAGTAGATATTGTAGAAATTGACATTCAAAAAACAAAAGATGGACAACTTATTCTAATGCATGATAATACACTAGATCGTACTACCACTGGAAAAGGAGAAATTAAAAACTGGACTCTGGCAGATATAAAAAAGTTAAAATTGAAAGATAAGGATGGAAAAGTAACAAATTATGTTGTGCCCACTTTAGAAGAAGCTTTGTTAACAGCAAAAGGAAAAATCATGGTTAATTTGGACAAAGCATATGACATTTTTGACGATGTATATGCTATATTGGAAAAAACCGAAACCCAAAATCAAGTAATCATGAAAGGAGGACAGCCTATAGAAACTGTCAAACGAGAATTTGGTTCTTATTTGGATAAAGTTTTATATATGCCAGTAATAGATTTAGGTAACAAAGAAGCTGAGAAAATAATCACAGACTATTTGAAAGAATTACGTCCTGCTGCTTTCGAAATTATTTATTCAGACCCCAAAAATCCGCTTCCTCCAAAAATAAAACAATTACTTTTTAAGAAAAGTTTGATTTGGTATAACACATTATGGGGATCACTTGCAGGAAATCATGATGATAATCTTGCACTGACCGATCCGGAAAAAAGCTACGGTTATCTGATCGAACAGCTAGGAGCCCGGATTTTACAAACAGATCAACCTGCTTATTTGCTCGATTATTTAAGAAAAAAAGGTTGGCACAATTAAATTTAATAACATCTTTAATTCTCAATAAAACACATTATATGGATAAGAAAAAAATCAGTTATTTAATACTCCTTTGTTTATTCTCTTTAAGCTGCACGCTACAGGCAGAGAAATATGAAACGGTTTCTCCTAACGGAAAACTGAAGATTAAACTGAAAATAGACAAAGGTACCCAATACGAAGTATGGTACGATAATACACAACTTATACTTCCTTCTCCCATCGGATTACATCTGGCGGACGGAAGAGTAATCGGCAACGGAAGTGTAAAGTCGGTAAAGAAAAGAAAGGTGAATCAGACTATCGACGTCCCTGTTGGTAAAAACAAAGAATTACAGGATACTTATAATGAACTCACCGTTTCTTTCAACGACAGCTGCGACCTTGTAGTACGTGCTTATGATGAAGGAGTGGCCTATCATTTCGTCACCCGTCTCAACGGAGAAATTACGATCATCAGTGAAGATGCTATTTTCAACTTAGCTTCCACCCCAACCATCTATTATCCGGAATGCGATGCTAATTATTCCGGCGAAACGGATCAATCCGGACGTACTCATCAGGTGCATCAAGGATATAGAAACTTTGAAAGACTCTATAAAGTCTACAAAGGTCCGTTGGAAATTCCTTACGAACGCTTTGCCGTTTCTCCAGTATTATACGAATATCCCGATTCTCCCTATAAAGTGGTCGTAACGGAATCAAATACCTATGATTATCCGGCTCTGTATATGGAATCCAACGGCTACAACTCCATGCGCGGAAAATGGGCCAACTACCCGAAAGAAACAATAGACTCCGATCCGTCCAATCCTTACTACTGGTATTCCAATCATTTGGTTGTTACCAGAGAGAATTACATCGCAAAGACTGATGGAAACCGTAGTTTTCCGTGGCGTGTCATCATCGTTTCGAAAGATGACAAATCATTATTGAACAACGAACTGGTATACAAACTGGCCGATCCTTGCCGTCTGACCGATACTTCCTGGATCCAACCGGGAAAGAGTGCATGGGAATGGTGGCACAAAGCCGTTTTGGAAGGTGTTGACTTCCCCTGTGGAAACAAGCAGCTTTCTCTCCAGTTATATAAATACTATGTAGACTGGGCTTCAAAAAATCATATCGAATATATGACCTTGGATGCCGGATGGTCCGAAGATTACATCAAAGAACTATGCTCATACGCCAAAGAAAAGAATGTGAAGATTATCGTCTGGACATGGGCTAGTTGTGCCAGAGAGAATCCAAGTGACTGGATCGCTAAAATGCACAGCTATGGTGTATCCGGAGCAAAGATCGACTTTTTCGAACGGAATGACCAGATAGCCATGAGATGGGGAAAAGAATTTGCAGAACGTCTGGCCGAAAAGCAAATGGTAGCTATTTTCCACGGTTGCCCGGTCCCTACCGGATTGCATCGCACGTATCCCAATATACTGAACTATGAAGCAGTAAGAGGAGCGGAATGTAACTTCTGGGAAAAGACGTTAACTCCCGAATATCACACTCGTTTTCCTTTCATCCGCCTGTTGGCAGGACCGGCAGATTATACTCCGGGATCCATGAGAAGTGTCACTCAGGATGAATTCAGACCGATGGATATAGATAATACTCCGCCTATGAGTATGGGAACACGTTCGCATGAATTGTCCATGTTTGTCATTTACGACCAATGGATGGCTTATTTATGTGACTCACCCACCGAATACAATAAATATCCGGATGTACTCGACTTCCTTTCCAAAGTTCCCGCAGTATGGGATAAGACCTTGCCATTAGAAGCAAAGTTAAGCGAATATATCGTAACAGCGAAACAAAAAGGCAATGACTGGTATGTGAGCGGAATGACCAATTGGGATGCCCGTTCTACAGAAGTGAACCTCAGCTTCCTGAAAGACAATGTCTCCTATCAGGCAACTATCTTTAAAGACGCTCCGGACTCCTATGAGCAACCTAAAGAATACATGGTAGAGAAAAGAACAGTGGATAATAAAACTATATTGAATATAGATATGGCAAAAGGCGGTGGATTCGTTATCCGTCTGGAAGCAGAAAACTAATATCGCTATGAATGAAATTTAAATGAAATAATTACATCTCAAAGAACGGTACTATCTGACGCACGGAATGGTACACTCCAATACATTAAACGGTACCATCCAGTATGTTGGAAGGTACCGTTTAATGTATTGGAAGGTACTGTTTGTATATCCTATCATAATCCCAGCTTCGCCGAAATCTCCAGCATCCGCTGAATAGGCTTCACTGCCTTCTCCGCTATTTCGGGATCTACGGTAATTTCCGGTGACTCATTCTTCAGACACTCATAGAGCTTCTCTAACGTATTCAACCGCATAAAGCTACACTCGTTACATCCACAGGTGCTATCGTTTGGAGGAGCAGGGATAAACGTTGTCTGCGGACACTTCTTCTGCATCTCATGCAAGATACCCGATTCGGTAGCCACAATGTACGTATTCTCCGGGTGGTTCACCGCATACTTCAGCAGTGCAGCTGTAGACCCTACCACATCTGCCAGTTTCAGCACCGTGCTTTTGCATTCGGGATGTGCCAGCACCAGTGCTTCCGGATGCTGCGTTTTCAGCTCCACGATCTTTTCCACCGAGAACTGTTCGTGCACATGACAGGCTCCGTCCCAAAGCAGCATATTCCTGTTCGTAACTGAGTTGATATAATTTCCCAGATTCCGGTCCGGACCAAAGATTATTTTCTCATCTTTGGGAAAACTTTCCACGATCTGCCGGGCATTGGTGGAAGTCACCACCACATCCGTTACCGCCTTCACGGCAGCTGTCGTGTTCACGTACGAAATAACGGTGTGCCCCGGATGCTCTTTGACAAACTGCGCAAACTGATCCGCCGGACAACTGTCCGCTAGCGAACAACCCGCTTCCATGTCGGGCACCAGCACTTTCTTATCCGGACAAAGCACCTTCGCCGTCTCACCCATAAAGTGAACGCCGCACATCACAATAATGTCCGCCTCCGTTTTGGCAGCCAGTTGAGCCAACGCCAGACTGTCGCCAACGTAATCGGCGATATCTTGTATTTCACCCTTCTGGTAGTAATGGCCCAGAATGATTGCATTCTTTTCTTTCTTCAGCTCGTTAATAGCCTTTATGAGATTATTCATAATAATATTCTTTTATTTCTTCCTTTTAAAAAAAATCCTTTGTTAGTGATGATAGCCTGTTAATAGTGTTAGCAAATAAATACGATTTTTCTTGCCGGATAAGTTATTAGTCCATACTTCTGCTTTATGAGTCCGTTATGAACGGAAGGAAAGGTGGAAGATTGACTATTTATTATCTTCATTATCAATGCAAGCCCTATCAAATGGGAGAATGCTATTAACTCCCTGTTGATAAAGTGCAAAGTTAAAAACTTTATGGATATAAACAGGCAGATAAGTGCTGAAAAATATGTTGATGTCTGCATAGAAAGTTTCGTCTTTGTTTTTTGGAATGTTCATAATGAAGGCCCCTTATACCTTCTTTTGAATAATACAAGAATTATTTTTCAAATTCTTTCCCGATTGTTTTGACAGGTTTTAAACCGTTATCAACACCTCTGTTAACAGAAAAGAACTACCTTTGCAACCGAAACGTAATAAATGAACAACGTATGCGAAAACTGAAAATAACAGAGCTGAACCGTATCAGTGCCGAAGAGTTTAAACAGGCAGAAAAACTGCCTCTGGTAGTAGTGCTGGATGATATTCGTAGCCTGCATAATATAGGTTCGGTATTCCGCACGTCGGATGCTTTCCGTATCGAGTGTATCTATCTGTGTGGAATAACGGCTACCCCTCCCCACCCCGAAATGCATAAGACGGCTTTGGGCGCAGAGTTCACTGTTGACTGGAAGTATGTTAATAACGCTGTTGATGCTGTTGATAACCTCCGGAAAGAAGGATATATTGTTTATTCGATAGAACAGGCGGAAGGCAGCATTATGCTGGATCAACTCGAACTGGACAAGACGAAGAAGTACGCTATCGTAATGGGAAATGAAGTGAAAGGGGTACAACAGGAAGTGATTGATCATTCGGATGGTTGTATCGAGATTCCCCAATATGGTACCAAGCATTCTCTGAACGTGTCTGTAACGACGGGCATTGTCATCTGGGATTTGTTCAAAAAGCTATGTTGACGGTGTAAAATCAGTCGGTTAATAATTAGTTAATAAGTGGTTGATATCGTTGTTAACTTGCTATTAATCAATATTCTTTTTCTGTTCATAATTCTATGGGATAATAAGAGAGTATTGTAGTAATCTACTCTTGGATGAGTCTGATTGATTCAGTGTTTATTAACCATCCTGTTTCAAGCTGTTATCAGATGGCATCACAGCTATTAATAGCTGACTTCTCAACTGTTAATACTTGTCATGCAGACTATTAACACCTGACAAGTCAACTGTTAATACCCTAGAAGTCAGATAAAGCGGGGTAATTTTCCTATGGTGATCGTGGAATTAGATTTAATAGAAATATGATGGTTAATAACGACGTTGATAACCTTATAACAAGGTGAATCAGATTTGTCCGTTCTCTACCAGCAGCACGACTCTTTCCGTCAGTTTATCTTCTCCCAACGGATCATATTCCTTTTTCAGACTGGCACCGAACAGTGCGGCAAACGTCTGATAGAATCCTGCTTTAAAAGGTCCCATAAAAGCTTTTACCAGTTCATAACTGGTGGAATTACTTTGGCGGTCTATCAATTTAATCAAGAGTTTGCCTTGTGTAAAAGAGAGTTTCTTCATCCGTGCGGTATATTGTTCCTTCAGTCCTTTTTCCACCCGTTTGAGATGTTTTTGGCGAGCCTTCTCGTTGGGTAATGTTTGAAGATACTCATAAGTTTCAATAATAGCCTGGTTAATTTCTTTGGAGATAGGATATACCTTTTTTACGTTACGTACCAGCCGGTAGTATTCCAGCCGTTCTTTTTCGTTTTTGAATTTTAGCGGGCGGAAGATATAAACAGTCCTTAACTGGACACATGGAATGGTATCTCCGTTGTAGATACACATCGGAACCAAGTATCCGTTGATGCTTTGCTTGTCCTGTGCCTGCATCTTCAATGAACAGACCATAGCAAACGCCATCATTATTACTATGTTAAGCCTCCTTTTCACGTTACAAAAATAGAATTAAAATTTTATTATTCAGACATTTCTTTTAGACGTTAACCTATTTAAAGTATCTTTGCGGCCTTGTCTGTAAAAACGCAAGGTGCAAACAAATAATTTATTGATGAAAACTACTCAACTATTTCGGTTGATAAGTATTATAAACAGCCTGTTCATTATTCCTGCTTGTAGTGCTCAAAACCCTTCTCAAAGTCTTATAGAAGATATTTTTGAAGATTTATCTGTTAATAATAGTGTTGATAATGCTGTTAATGAACCCAACTGGGAGAATGAACTGGAAGAATTGTCCGTTCGTCTTCACGAACCTGTAGATTTAAACCGGGCTACCCGTCAACAATTGGAACAATTTCCTTTTCTCAGTGATATTCAGATTGAACATCTGCTGGCCTATATATACGTGCATGGGCAGATGAAAACTCTTTATGAACTTCAGTTAATAGAGGATATGGACAGGCAGACTATTCAGTATCTATTGCCTTTCGTATGCATCAAAGCTATTAACAATGAGTCGTCTTTTCGGTGGAAAACTATGTTGAAAAGCGCTATGAAGTATGGAAAGAATGAAGTGATAACTCGCATAGATATACCGTTTTACAAGCGGAAAGGTTATGAACATACCTATTTGGGACCTTCTGTTTATAACTCTGTTAAATACGCTTTCCGTTATCGCGATCAGCTCTATGCAGGTCTCGTTGCGGAGAAGGATGCCGGTGAACCCTTCCTTGCTCTGCACAATCGTCAAGGGTATGATTATTATTCTTTTTATCTCTTACTCAAAGATTGTGGGCGATTAAAAACATTGGCTGTTGGTAACTATCGGTTAAGTTTCGGACAGGGGCTGGTGATCAGCACGGATTACTTACTGGGAAAGACCGTATATGCTTCTTCTTTCAACACCCGCAGCGGAGGAATCAGGAAACATTCTTCTACTGACGAGACTAATTATTTTCGGGGAGTGGCGGCAACCGTAAGCATTACAAAACAATGGAGTATGTCCGGCTTTTACTCATACCGTTCGCTGGACGGTGTGCTGACCGATGGAGAAATAACTTCTATCTACAAAACCGGACTACACCGCAGTCAGAAAGAAGCTGATAAGAAGAACCTATTCACCATGCAGCTGACCGGTGGAAACGTGAGTTATCAACAGAACCGTATCCGGCTGGGTATCACCGGTATTTACTATGTTTTCAACCGACCTTATGAACCGCAATTAACAGGTTATTCCCAATACAACATTCATGGAAATCAGTTCTACAATTTAGGAATAGACTATGCCTACCGCTGGCATCGTTTTTCTTTCCAAGGAGAGACGGCTATGGGAAAACAAGGCAGTGCTACTTTGAACCGCTTCCAATATTCACCGGTGGAAGGAACTCAGTTGATGATCGTACAACGATACTATTCATATAATTATTGGGCTATGTTCGCCCATTCTTTTGGAGAAGGAAGTGCGGTTCAAAACGAACAGGGATATTATCTGGGGGTGGAAACTTCCCCTTTCCGCCATTGGCACATCCTTGCTTCCTTCGATCTGTTTTCTTTCCCGTGGAAGAAATACCGGATCAGCAAACCTTCCCGAGGTATGGACGGATTGCTTCAGGCTACGTTTACTCCGCACAGTAATCTGACAATGTACTTGAAATATCGTTATAAACAGAAAGAGCGTGACTTGACAGGTAGCAAAGAAAACCTAACGCTTCCTATTTTTCATCACCAACTTCGATATCGTTTGAACTATTTTTATGGAGATGTGTTTAGCTGTCGTACAACTTTAGATTACAACCATTTTCATTCTCAAGACAGGGCTGCTAGTAAAGGATATCAAGTTACACAAATGATGTCCTCCCAACTGCCTTGGACCAGGCTGTTTGCTGACGTTCAAGGCAGTTATTTTTCTACAGACGATTATGATTCGCGGGTATATGTATCAGAGAAGGGATTGCTTTATACATTTTACACTCCCTCCTTTCAAGGTCGTGGATTTCGCTGTGCCGTTCGTCTGAGATATGAACCGAATGAACATTGGATGTTTATAACTAAATTCGGAGAAACCGTTTATCTCGACCGGAATGAAATAGGTTCCGGCAATGATTTAATCTTTGGAAATAAAAAAGCTGACGTACAAATGCAACTCCGTATTAAGTTTTAAAGTATCTTTGCCTCTGGATATTATAAAATAGTAAATGATAAAATAATGTGAGCTTGATGTGATAAACATCCGTATTGATATATTGAACTCACATTAAAACAATTAATAAAAAGATGACTATTATTTTTCCTTCACCCATCTTCGGCCCTGTTCATTCCCGCCGCTTGGGTGTATCTTTGGGAATCAACCTATTGCCGGAAGACGGAAAAGTCTGCTCGTTCGACTGCATTTATTGTGAATGCGGCTTCAATGCCGACCATCGTCCGAAGAAGCATCTGCCCACTCGTGAAGAAGTGCGCATCGCCCTGGAAGAAAAGCTGAAAGATATGCAGAAGAACGGTCCCGCCCCCGATGTACTCACATTTGCCGGAAACGGTGAACCGACTGCCCACCCTCATTTTCCGGAAATTATAGAAGATACACTGGCACTTCGTGACCACTATTTCCCGAATGCAAAAGTAAGTGTATTGAGCAATTCTACCTTCATCGACCGCCCTGCGGTATTCGATGCATTGAACAAGATAGATAATAATATCCTCAAACTGGATACGGTGAACGAAGAATACATTCATCTCCTGGATCGTCCCAACGGGAAATATTCCGTAAGGAAGATCATCGAAAAGATGAAAGAATTCAAAGGAAATTGTATTATTCAGACTATGTTTCTGAAAGGTAGCTACCTTGGGAAAGATATGGATAATACATCCGATGAGTTTGTGCTCCCCTGGCTGGAAGCAGTCAAGGAGATAGCTCCCAGTCAGGTAATGATCTATACGATTGACAGGGAGACTCCCGATCATGATTTGCAGAAAGCCACTCATGAAGAACTGGACCGGATTGTAGAATTGATAAAGCGAACGGGAATTCCGGCAACAGCATCCTATTGATCGCTTACCTGAGATCATTTTAAACACATAAAACCCCCATATTATGAAAAACACGAATTTAGCCTTTTATGCTTTGGCAGGCATTTCTTCAATGCCTACTACGCTGACAGCCGGACAAGCTCATCCGAAGGAACGACCGGCTGACAAGCAGCAACCGAATGTAATCCTGATCGTCGCCGATGATTTGGGATACGGTGACTTGAGTTGCTATGGTGCTCATCGTATTTCTACACCGGGCATGGACCGTGTGGCGAATGAAGGAATCCGTTTCACACAAGGTTTTTGCACAGCGGCAACCTCTACTCCAAGCCGCTATTCCGTAATGACCGGTCTTTATCCCTGGACAAATACCGATGCAAAAATTCTGCCCGGTAATGCGGCATTAATCATCGACACCCAGAAGATTACTTTACCCAAGTTGATGAAACAAGCCGGATACGCTACCGGTTCTGTAGGTAAATGGCATATCGGATTGGGAGACGGTAAAGTAGACTGGAATAAAGAGGTTCATCCGGGAGCTGCCGAAATAGGATACGATTATTCCTTTATTCAAGCAGCAACGAACGACCGTGTCCCATGTGTATTTCTCGAAAACGGACGTGTAGTGGGGCTAGACCCCAATGATCCGTTGTATGTGGATTACCGGCAGAATTTTCCGGGAGAACCTACCGGAAAGAATAATCCCGAACTGCTCCGGATGCACCCGAGTGTGGGACATGCCGGTTCGATAGTCAACGGGGTGCCCCGTATCGGATTTCAGAAAGGTGGTAAGGCGGCACAATGGAAAGACGAGGAAATGGCGGAATTGTTTTTGAACAAGGCGAAGCAATTTGTCAATGACCATAAAGATGCCCCTTTCTTTCTTTATTACGGATTGCATCAGCCACACGTACCCCGTGTTCCTAACGAACGTTTTGCAGGTCAGTCGGGGATGGGACCCCGCGGGGATGTTATCTTGGAAGCCGACTGGTGTGTATCCGAATTTCTGAAAGAACTGGATAAACTGGGATTGGCTGAAAATACAATCGTCGTGCTGACCAGTGATAATGGTCCGGTACTGGATGACGGATACAAAGACGATGCAGTGGAGCTGGTAGGAGATCATAAGATAGCCGGTCCGCTTCGCGGAGGAAAGACAAGTATGTTCGACGGAGGTACACGTATACCTTTTATGCTTCGCTGGCCGGCAGCAGTTAAACCGCAGGTTTCCGATGCATTCGTCTGCCAGATGGATTTGCTGGCATCCTTTGCCGCCTTGTTAGGGCAGTCTTATCCGGACAAGCTGGACAGTGAAAATACCTTGGACACCTTTTTGGGCAAGAGCAAGAAAGGACGTGAAGAACTTGTCATTGAAGGAATGTTCAATTACGCCTACCGTCAGGGTGACTGGGCACTGATTCCTCCTTATTATAATCCGTATAGCAAGGAAGACGGAGACTTTATCGGTTTGGGATATGGATATAAGCTCTATAATCTGAAAAAAGATATCGGGCAGCAGGAAAATGTAGCAACCAAATACCCGAAGAAGCTGGGCGAATTGATCAACCGCTTTGAGTATCTGAAAGCGACTACGAATAAGGTGACACGCTATTGACCTCCGCTTATCCCTATGGGATTTGTGAATAAATAATAATAAAACAGCTTCTGATTTAGGGTAACCCAAAGATGAAGTGTATTTATTACCAAACGAGTAATTTTACAATCTGACACTAATAATCTTATAGTATGTCATCTGAATTAGTTAATATCATTTTTAAAAGAATATACAAAGGCACTTAATGTCTAATACTAAATAAATAAAAACATGAAAAAAGAAACCCCCATCTCTTTACGACATCTCAGGCGTATTACCGCCATTTTATTATTATGTCCAATTTCCCTTTCTTCCATACAGGCATCCGTAGCATCGGATCAGAGTGATGTTTCTTCGGCACCCGTCTGCCAGGAACAGACTTCGGGAATCCTTCGTGCAGAGAAAATAAACCCGACGACGGTTGATGTATTGTTCACGAACCAGCAACGGATGACTATCGACTTTTACGGAGAGAATATTTTCCGTGTCTTTCAGGACAATTCCGGAGGCGTCATCCGTGACCCCGAAGCGAAACCTGAAGCGCAGATACTTGTAGACCAGCCCCGACGCAAGGTTTCTGGACTGTCGGTGGATGAGAAAGATGGATATATCACCCTCACCACCGCCCAAGTACGGATTGAACTGAATAAGCAGACCGGACTGATGAAAGTCTTTAATCCATTGACCGGCAAATGTGTGATCGAAGAAGTCGCTCCGGTGGTATTCGGTCCTAAAGAAGTGACTGTAACCTTAAAGGAGAATCCCGAAGAATACTTCTACGGAGGCGGTGTGCAAAACGGACGTTTCTCTCATAAAGGCAAGGTTATTGCCATCGAAAATCAGAATAGCTGGACGGATGGCGGAGTGGCCTCCCCTGCCCCTTTTTACTGGTCTACCAATGGTTACGGAATGATGTGGTACACTTTCCGGAAAGGTGAATACGACTTTGGAGCAACAGAGAAAAACATAGTGAAACTGTCTCACAATTCTTCTTACCTTGATATTTTCTATATGGTCAACGACGGAGCCGTTTCCCTGTTGAATGATTTCTATCAGTTGACGGGAAACCCCGTTTTGTTGCCCAAATTCGGTTTTTACGAAGGACATCTCAATGCCTACAACCGTGACTACTGGAAGGAAGACGAGAAAGGAATCCTTTTTGAAGACGGAAAGCGTTATAAAGAAAGCCAGAAAGACAATGGCGGCATCAAAGAGTCTCTGAATGGTGAAAAGAACAATTATCAGTTCTCGGCACGTGCCGTTATCGACCGTTACAAGAATCATGATATGCCTCTCGGATGGTTACTTCCGAACGACGGTTACGGAGCCGGATACGGACAGACGGAAACGTTGGACGGCAACATCGCCAATCTGAAAAGCCTGGGAGACTACGCCCGCAAGAACGGAGTGGAAATAGGACTCTGGACACAGTCAGACCTGCACCCGAAAGAAGGTGTAAGCGCCTTATTGCAGCGTGACATCGTGAAAGAAGTCCGTGATGCCGGTGTGCGTGTACTCAAAACTGACGTGGCATGGGTAGGAGCCGGCTATTCCTTCGGATTGAACGGAGTGGCAGACGTAGGACATATTATGCCTTATTATGGCAATGATGCCCGTCCCTTTATCATTTCACTGGACGGCTGGGCAGGCACACAACGCTATGCCGGCATCTGGTCGGGCGACCAGACCGGAGGCGAATGGGAATATATCCGTTTTCATATCCCTACTTATATAGGTTCCGGTCTGTCCGGCCAGCCGAATATCTGCTCGGATATGGACGGAATCTTTGGTGGAAAGAATGCGGCAGTCAATATACGTGATTTCCAATGGAAAACATTTACCCCCATGCAGTTGAATATGGATGGCTGGGGCGCCAACGAAAAGTACCCCCATGCTTTAGGCGAACCAGCTACATCCATTAACCGCATGTATCTCAAACTGAAATCGGAGCTGATGCCTTACACGTATAGCTTTGCCCGTGAAGCGGTGGATGGTATGCCTCTCATCCGTGCCATGTTCCTCGACTATCCGAATGAATATACATACGGAACGGCTACCCGCTACCAATATATGTATGGTACCGACTTTCTCGTAGCCCCTGTCTATCAGAATACGAAGGCTGATAAAGAGGGCAATGATATCCGCAATGGAATTTATCTGCCCGAAGGCACTTGGATAGACTATTTCAGCGGAGAGAAATACGAAGGCAACCGTATTCTCAGCAACTTTGATACTCCGGTTTGGAAGTTACCCGTATTCGTAAAGAATGGCGCTATTATTCCGATGACACAACCTAACAATAATGTCAGCGAAATAGACCCCTCACTTCGCATCTATGAATTTTATCCGAACCGCCATACTGCAACCGTAGAATATGACGACGACGGTGTGACGGAAGCCTACCGTCAGGAGAAATCGGTATCTACCCTGATCGAATCGAACGTAGACGCAAAGAACCGTGTGACTATCACCATTCATCCCACAGCCGGAAGTTTCGACGGTTTTGTAAAAGATAAAAAGACGGAACTGCGCATCAACGTCACGGAGAAACCGAAGAAACTGACTGCAAGAATCAACAACAAGAAAGTAAAACTGACGGAAGTAAGCACGGCAGCGGAACTTCTGAATGGAGAAAACGTATTCTGGTACGAAGAAACCCCCAATCTGAATAAGTTTGCAACCAAAGGAAGTGAATTTGAGAAAGTGGTTATCACAAGGAATCCGCTGTTGCATATCAAACTGGGCAGCACCGACATCACCGCCAATCGTATCGAACTGGACGTGGAAGGTTTCCGCTTTGAACCGGCCGACCGGAACTTGGTAAGCACCGGAACTCTGTCTGTACCACAAAACGCTCAAGTAAGCGAGCAGAACAGAGAAGCATATACCCTGCAACCGACTTGGGACAAAGTACCCAATGCCGATTACTATGAGATTGAATTTAACGGAATGCTTTATACGACTATCCGGGATACTTACTTACTGTTTGAAGACCTAAAAGCGGATACTCCTTACGCATTCAAAGTGCGTGCTGTCAACAAAGACGGTGTTTCCGAATGGGCAGAGATTCAGGTGAAAACGAAGACTAATCCGCTGGAATTTGCTATTCGTGGCATTGAAGGTGAATCGACTGCCGCATCGCAGGGAGGATTCGGTGTAGACCGATTGTTCAACTTCTCCGAATCGGGAGATACATGGCACACGAAGTATAGCGTTAACTCCATACCATTAGATTTGATTATCGACCTCAAAACAGTTAACCAACTGGATAAGTTCCATTATTTGCCCCGTGCGGATGCCGGCAACGGTACACTGCTGAAAGGAACGGTATCTTACAGTATGGACAAAGAAAACTGGACGGAAGCCGGAGCATTCGAATGGCAACGGAATGGTGATGTAAAAGTATTCACTTTCACAGAGCGTCCAAATGCACGTTACATCAAACTGAACGTTACGGCAGGTGTAGGAAACTATGGTTCAGGTCGTGAAATCTACGTATTCAAAGTACCGGGAACGGCAAGTTACCTGCAAGGCGACATCAACAATGATGGCAAGATCGACCGCAATGACCTGACTTCTTATATGAACTATACCGGATTGCGTCGTGGCGACTCAGACTTTGAAGGTTATATCAGCAAAGGCGATATCAACATGAATGACTTGATAGATGCTTATGATATTTCTGTCGTAGCCACTCAGCTCGACGGCGGTGTCGACAGGGAAGCTACGGAGAAAGTATCCGGCTCTCTGTCCATCAGCACTCCGAAGAAGCAGTATCAAAAGGACGAAATCGTTGAAATCCGTGTGAAGGGTAATGATCTGCGTTCGGTTAATGCACTTAGCTTTGCTTTGCCTTATGATCAGAGCGACTATGAATTTGTAGGCGTGGAACCGCTGAATATGAAAGCAATGGAAAATCTGACTTATGACCGCCTGCATACGAATGGTGTGAAATCCCTCTATCCTACTTTCGTCAATATGGGAAAACAGGAGGCTTTGGAAGGTTCGGAAGAACTCTTTATTCTGAAATTGAAAGCGAAACGTAAAGTGAAGTTTGATCTGAATCTGAAAGACGGAATATTGGTTGATAAGCAACTGAGGATGCATTCATTCTAGAATGTGTTTCGTGTAAATCATTGATATATAACAAAAGAGGATGCCTGTGGGGAACTATTGGCATCCTCTTTGGGAGACAGACGGGAAGGATTACTTTCACAAGCAGTCCTTCAGTCTGCTACCTCCATATTTAATCTGGTTAGGGATTTCTTCATTTGAATACTCTTTTTATGAAGTGAGAATCATTCTATTAGATAGTAATCTTTATTCTATTAGTTCAAAACTGTGCAGGAATGAATAAAATATAGTGTATTGAAAAAGGACTATTATTCAATATACAGGAGCTATATGCCCAACATATTGGATATATAGCTCCTGCGCGTTGGATATATAGCTCCTGCGCGTTGGATATATAGCTCCTGTACACAGGGCATATATACCCTGCACAGAGGCTAATCAGCTCTTACTTTACATCATCCCATGTATCTGTCCGGAACGGGAAAGCAGCAATCCCTAATGTATTGCGTAAAGTGATGTTTCCTACATAATTACGGAAAGCATACCGTACGGCTACCGGTTGGGCGACCTGATCGCTCCATACTTCCACATTTCTTGTGCGACCTGCAATCCGTGCTTTTGCCGGATAGAATTTCTTGTCGGCTCCTGCAATCTCGAAACCTTCCAATTCACAGCTGCCCGGTGCCAGTCCGGAAGGGGCATTGTCGAGTGTGACGATCGCTTTGTTCTTTGAATATTCCACCTTTGTCATCATCGGTCCGGTAGATGGAAATTTATGGAGACCGTATGTTTTAGTCAGTGCGAGATTGGCTAGCCGGAGTCCTACTACGTTTTTCTGAGGAGGATGAATGCAGAACTCGTCGCCGACATCTATCGTAGGAATCATTCCGGAGTTGGGGATTGTCTGCAATGCTTTCATTTGTGCTTCCTGCAATAAGGCGGAATTTATATTCCGGCTGTTTCCGTATTTGTGCGGAGCAATCTGGACATAATAAAAAGGCATATCCGGTGCTTCCCATACATTTCTCCAGAGCTGCACCATCGCAGTCATCATCGGAGCATAGATCTGATAGTTGAATAGATTCGACTCTCCCTGATACCATAGAAATCCGCGTGCCGTATAGTTTTTTACAGGTAGTAACATGATATTATACAGACATTGCAGCCGGCTGTTCGTATCTAACTTTGGATTTTTGGCGGCTTCTATATCTGCGCCTTCCACGGAGGCGAGCGCTTCTTCTGTCATCCATGCCTCGATTCGTGAACCTCCCCAGCTGTTGATGACCAGTCCTACGGGGAGATGAAGCGTTTCCGTCAGTTGTCGGGCAAAGAAGTAACCTGCGGCACTGCAATCCATAGTGGTTTCGGGCGAAGAAACTTCCCATTTCGCTCCTTCAAAGTCTGTCCGTTCTTTCACTCCTTTGGTTCGGGGGACAGTGATAAAACGGATACGGTCGCGGTAGTTGCCTGCGTTCAGAAGAGTTTCCAGCGAATGGTCGATGGGTTGCCCCATGTTTCCTTTCATGGTCATTTCCATGTTAGACTGACCGGAGCATATCCATACTTCTCCTATTAATATATCCGATAGCGTGACCCGGGTCCCGTCACTGATGGTAATAGAATAAGGGGTAAAACTTCCGGCAGGAGTATCCACTTTGACCAGCCATGCTCCCTCATCGTCTGTCGATACCTTATAAGTACGGTTATTCCACGAAGTGGTGACAGTCACCTTTTTGCCGTCTGCCCATCCCCACAGCTTAACGGAACTGTTTTGTTGAAGTACCATATGATCTCCCATCATGGCAGGGAGCTTCACTTTGCCTTGTGCAAGCGTGAAAAATAGAAGCGAGATTGTAAAAATCAGAAAATGTTTTTTCATACTATTGTTTTATTAATTAGGATTTGACAAATACTTCACTTAGGTCTAGGGCAAAATTACAACCTAATTTGAATATGGAATAATACTATTTAGTCATTCTCTGACAGATTTTGGTCGATTTACTCTAACTTCGCTTCTCTTCCAATGATTCATTTCCTTTCCGATGTACTTGTAGGAGAAAGAAGTTTTGAATATATTTGTATTAAGACGCTTTACAGCATATGTTTTTGATGAGACAATAACTGAATAATAATATGAATTTGTTAATACTATGAGTAAATTATCTGAGAATAACACATCCAGACTTGCTTCTTTGGATATTCTTCGGGGTTTTGATCTATTTCTTCTTGTCTTCTTTCAGCCGGTGTTTGCGGCGTTGGTACGACAGTTGAACTTGCCGTTTCTCAATGATATCCTTTATCAGTTTGACCATGAAGTGTGGGAGGGATTCCGTTTTTGGGATCTTGTGATGCCGTTGTTCCTCTTTATGACAGGTGCTTCGATGCCGTTTTCACTGTCAAAGTACGTCGGTATGTCCGGCAGTTACTGGCCCGTCTATCGGAGGATTCTGAGGCGGGTGTTTCTGCTGTTTATTTTCGGAATGATTGTTCAGGGAAATCTGCTTGGACTGGACAGCAGTCATATTTATCTCTATTCAAATACTTTGCAGTCTATTGCTGTCGGCTATTTTATTGCGGCAGTCATTCAGTTACATTTTTCATTCAGGTGGCAGATAGGAATCACTTTGCTGTTGCTTTTCATATACTGGATTCCCATGACATTTTTGGGTGACTTCACACCGGCTGGAAACTTTGCCGAACAGGTGGACAGATGGGTTTTAGGTCGTTTCAGAGATGGTGTTTTCTGGAATGAGGACGGAACGTGGAGCTTTTCACCTTATTACAATTACACATGGATATGGAGCAGTCTGACATTCGGAGTGACTGTCATGCTCGGAGCTTTTGCCGGAAAGATTATGAAAGAAGGGAAAGCGAACCGTAAAAAGGTGGTACAGACTCTGTCGGTCATTGGTGTGCTTTTAGTAGGGCTGGCGATGCTTTGGAGTTTGCAGATGCCTATCATTAAGCGTTTGTGGACAGGTAGTATGACATTACTGTCCGGTGGTTATTGCTTTCTGCTGATGGCATTGTTTTATTACTGGATTGACTATAAGGGACACAGCCGTGGATTGAACTGGTTGAAAGTGTATGGTATGAACTCCATCACGGCTTACCTGTTGGGCGAAGTGGTGAACTTCCGTTGCATTGCTGATTCGGTCAGTTACGGGTTGAAACAATACATCGGAGATTATTATCCCGTATGGCTTACTTTTGCTAATTATCTTATTCTTTTCTTCCTGTTGAGAATGATGTATAAACGGGGCTTGTTTCTAAAAGTTTAGTGGAGCGGTAATCCCTCCTCTCTTAAAATAAAAAGAGCCATTTTAATCCCGAAAAGCAGGAGATAAAATGGCTCTTTCTTTATGTTGGAATCTCTTTATTTCATGACTTCTTCCGCTCTGTCCAGCGCTACCTTGAAGTTCGGGCAGATATTTTCTTTTCCCAGCAATTCATAGAATCCGGATTTCTCCAGCACCTTGTATACTTTCTCATTGACTCCGGAAAGAATGACGGTAATCTTTTCTTTTTGCGACATTTCGCAAAGTGTAGTCAGATTATGAATACCTGTGGAGTCGATGAACGGAACTTTACGCATACGGATGATGCGCACATTCGGACGGTCTCCCAGCTGCGCCATCGTTTCTTCGAACTTCGTAGCGATACCGAAGAAGTAAGGACCGTTGATTTCATATACTTCCACTCCTTTAGGGATCATGATGTTTTCTTCGTTGACGGCGATATCCGATTCTTTATTCGGGTCGATTTCATCCGTAATGACGGAGATTTCAGTAGTCTCCATGACACGTTTCATGAAGAGTACGCAGGCGATGATCAGTCCTACTTCGATGGCAACTGTCAAGTCGAAGATAACAGTGAGGAAGAAAGTAATCAGCAGTACGGTGACATCGGACTTCGGATTCTTCAGTAAAGCCTTGAAGACGCGCCAGCCGCTCATATTATAAGATACGATGACCAGTACTCCGGCAAGGCAAGCCATCGGAATATACTGTGCAAGGGGCATCAGGAAAAGAAGAATCAGAAGAAGAACAATCGCATGGATAATACCTGCAATCGGTGTCTTACCTCCATTGTTGATATTCGTCATCGTACGGGCAATAGCTCCGGTAGCGGGGATACCTCCGAACAATGGCGCTACGATATTTGCCGCACCCTGTGCGATTAGTTCTGTGTTGGAATCATGACGGTCGCCTATCACACCATCGGCTACGGTGGCAGACAAGAGTGATTCGATAGCTCCCAGCACTGCAATAGTGATAGCTACCGGAAACAGATTTTTGATAGCTTCCCAATCCAGAGCCGGTACAACGGCATCCGGCAATTCTGACTTAATGGTGAAACGGTCGCCGATGGTCGGAATGCAATCTATTCCGCCATAAGTCTTCATCAGATAGACGGCCACTGTCACTACAATAATAGCAATCAGCGAGCCGGGAATTTTTTTAGAAAACCGGGGAGTGATTGCAATGATAATGATGCTGACAATACTTACAATGGTATTCCACCAATTCACGGTATCGAAATGACGGAAATAAATCATCCATTTCCCGACAAAATCTCCCGGTACTTTTTCACCTCCGAAAGACAGGCCGAAGATATCGGCAATCTGCGTAGTAAAAATGGTAACGGCAATACCGCTGGTGAAACCGACGATAATGGGATACGGAATAAACTTGATAACGGCTCCGAGCTTGAACACTCCTAATAATATAAGGAGAACACCTGCCATAAGCGTTGCCACAATCAGTCCGGCTTCGCCATATTGCTGGATGATGCCGTAGATGATCACAATGAAAGCTCCTGTCGGTCCACCGATCTGGACTTTGCTTCCTCCCAGCAGAGAGATGATGAATCCGGCAATAATAGCAGTGATAATACCTTTCTCGGGCGATACTCCCGAAGCAATACCGAAGGCGATGGCCAGTGGAAGTGCTACGATGCCGACAATGACGCCTGCCATCAGGTCCGCCATAAACGTTTCTTTCGAATAATTCTTTAAACAAGAAACCAATTTGGGTTTAAATTCAAATAACTTCATTTCTGTGAATTATTATATATAATTTGCTCTTTTGCAAAGTAGAGGTTGCAAAATTACGCAAAATAATCGAGATAAGTATGTTTAGCAACATGCTATTTGATTGTTGATAGGTTTTATCTATGAATCGATAGTTTTTATTCATTAAGAAAAGGGAGCTTATTACGAACAAATCGCTTATATTTGCGTTATAAATAGTACGACAAGTTACGTTTGGTAATAACCAATTTAAATATAGATTAGAATTATGACTAAAAGTATTAAAGGAACCCAGACTGAGAAGAATCTGCTGACTTCATTCGCAGGAGAATCACAGGCTAGAATGCGTTACACTTATTTTGCAAGTGTTGCAAAGAAGGAAGGTTACGAACAAATTTCAGCAATCTTCACAGAGACAGCTGATCAGGAAAAGGAACACGCTAAACGTATGTTCAAGTTCCTGGAAGGTGGTATGGTAGAAATTACTGCCAGCTATCCGGCTGGTGTGATCGGTAATACACTCGAAAATCTTCGCGCTGCCGCTGCCGGCGAACACGAAGAATGGTCACTGGATTATCCTCATTTCGCTGATGTGGCAGAACAGGAAGGTTTCCCGATGATTGCTGCTATGTACCGCAATATCTCAATCGCCGAGAAAGGCCACGAAGAAAGATACCTGGCTTTCATGAACAACATCGAAAATATGACCGTATTCGCTAAAGAAGGCGAAGTGGTATGGCAATGCCGTAACTGCGGTTATATCGAAATCGGTAAGGAAGCTCCTGAAGTTTGCCCGGCATGTTTGCATCCGCAGGCTTATTTCGAGGTGAAGAAAGAAAACTATTAATAATAAGAGGTGTTTATTAGATAATAAAAATGCCGCTTGCATATAATTGCAAGCGGCATTTTATTTATTAAGACATTTCATTATCTGACTGTATCATCTCTGTAGATCGTTACAGTCCTTTCTTTCGTAGAGTCATTTTTGATACTGGTCACATCTCCCTTTGTGGTAAAGTACACATAGTTTCCCATATCCATAAATCGATAGACTTTGACTCCGTCATGCTCGAACAAATAGCTGACTTCGTAAGTTCGGTTGTTTTCCGATTTGCCTTGTTTCAATGGGATCCCTGTATAGCAGGAACTTACACCTGCCATAACGAATAAAAGAATAAATAGTCTAGTTAATGTTTTCATGATTATTTTTTAGCGTGTGGATAATCAATCGTATAATGCAATCCGCGGCTTTCTTTGCGTTCCATTGCCTGACGCATAATCAGATATCCTACGTTGACCATATTACGCAATTCGCAAATCTCTCTGGAGGCTACGCTGCGTTTGAACAGGCTTTCAGTTTCTTCGTAAATGATATCCAGTCGGTCCCAGGCACGTTTCAGACGAAGGTCGCTGCGGACAATACCTACATAAGTACTCATAATCTGGTTGACTTCCTTCATGCTTTGCGTGATCAGTACCATCTCTTCCGGTGAACGGGTTCCCTCGTCGTTCCATTCGGGGATGGCTTCGTTGTAGGCATACTGGTCTACAACTTTCAGGCTATGCTTGGCGGCAGCGTCGGCATATACGACAGCTTCGATCAGTGAGTTGGAAGCCAGGCGGTTACCGCCGTGAAGACCGGTGCAGGAGCACTCTCCCACTGCGTAGAGGCGTTCGATAGAAGACTGTCCGTTCAGGTCTACGAGGATACCGCCGCAAAGATAGTGGGCTGCCGGAGCTACCGGAATGTAATCTTTGGTGATGTCGATGCCCAGGCTGAGGCATTTCTCGTAAATATTGGGGAAGTGCTTCTTTGTCTCTTCCGGGTCTTTGTGGGTGACGTCGAGATAAACATGGTCATCACCCCGATTTTTCATTTCGTTGTCGATGGCACGGGCTACGATATCGCGCGGAGCGAGTGAAAGACGGGGATCGTATTTCTGCATGAACTCCTTGCCGTCCATCGTGCGGAGTACGCCACCGTAGCCACGCATCGCTTCCGTAATCAGGAACGAAGGGCGGTCGCCCGGATGGTACAGGGCGGTAGGATGGAATTGCACAAACTCCATATCCTTCACCGTACCTTTGGCACGATAGACCATGGCGATACCGTCTCCGGTAGCGACTAGCGGATTGGTGGTCGTTTTATAAACAGCTCCTACTCCACCGGTGGCCATAAGAGTCACTTTGGCGAGATAGGTATCTACTTTTCCAGTTTTCGGGTCGAGGATGTAGGCACCGTAGCATTTGATGTCCGGTGTCTGGCGGGTAACGGTTACTCCCAGATGATGCTGGGTCAGTATTTCAACGGCAAACTGGTTTTCGATCACCTCGATGTTCGGATGCCTTTGCACGGCTTTGATCAGGCTGTCCTGAATTTCTGCTCCCGTATTATCTTTATGGTGAAGAATGCGGAACTCGGAGTGTCCTCCTTCGCGGTGCAAGTCAAATTCGCCTTTCTCGTTTTTGTCGAAGTCCACGCCCCATTTGATCAGTTCTTCAATTTGCGCAGGCGCTTCGCGCACTACTTTTTCTACTGCGCCACGGTCGCTGATCCAGTCGCCGGCAATCATCGTATCTTCAATGTGTTTGTCGAAATTATCCACCAGCAGGTTGGTGACGGACGCCACTCCTCCTTGTGCGAAGTACGTATTGGCTTCTTCCAGCCCGCTTTTACAGATAAGAGCAACTTTACCTTTGTGCGCCACTTTGAGCGCAAAACTCATACCGGCAATTCCGGAGCCGATAACGAGGAAATCGAATTTTCTTACCATAATTTTGTTTATTTCTCACCGCAAAGCTACAAAATAAGTCACTTCGTTGTTCTTTTCGTTGTCACTAATTCATAAATTTGCTACCTTGCACGCAAAAATCTGACAAAATGAATCGAATTTTTCATGCCCGCATCGCCTGGTACCAGTATTTTCTGCTGGTGGTGCTTACTGTAAATGCCGTTGGTGCTTTGTGGTGTAAATATATCTTGCCGGCAGTGCTACTAATGCTCCTGCTTATTGTAGTCATCGAACAGATTATTCATACGGTTTATACCGTATCTACCGATGGACTTCTGGAGATATCCACCGGACGTTTTATGCGTAAAAAAGTAATTCCAATTGCCGAAATCACGGCTATCCGGAAGTATCATTCCATGAAATTCGGAAAGTTTTCGGTGACGAATTATGTCTTGATAGAGTATGGAAACGGGAAGTTTGCTTCGGTGACGCCTGTCAAGGAACGTGAATTTGTGGAGTTGATTAAAAAGAGAATGGAACTATAAATTTTATACCTATGAAATACCAAGTCATTATCATCGGTGGCGGTCCCGCAGGATATACAGCCGCCGAAGCTGCCGGCAAAGCCGGTTTGAGCGTACTCCTTATCGAGAAGAACAATCTGGGAGGTGTCTGCCTGAATGAAGGATGCATCCCGACGAAAACTCTGTTGTATTCGGCAAAGACTTACGACAGTGCACGTCATGCCTCGAAATATGCGGTGAATGTCTCCGAAGTCTCTTTTGACTTGCCGAAGATCATTGCCCGCAAAAGTAAAGTGGTGCGCAAACTGGTATTGGGTGTAAAGGCAAAGCTGACCTCCAATAATGTCGCGATGGTGACGGGAGAGGCGCAGATCATAGATAAAAATACAGTTCGCTGTGGCGAAGAGACATACAATGCGGAAAATCTGATCCTTTGTACAGGCTCCGAGACCTTTATCCCTCCTATTACTGGCGTGGAAACGGTGAATTACTGGACGCATCGGGATGCGCTGGACAGTAAGGAACTGCCTGCCTCCCTTGCCATTGTAGGCGGTGGAGTGATCGGTATGGAGTTTGCGTCATTCTTTAATAGTCTCGGTGTGCAGGTGACGGTGATTGAGATGATGGATGAGATTTTGGGAGGAATGGATAAGGAACTGTCTGCATTGCTTCGTGCCGAATATGCGAAGCGGGGCATTAAATTCCTGCTCAGCACTAAAGTTGTCGCCTTATCACAGACGGAAGAAGGTGCGGTTGTTTCATACGAGAATGAAGAAGGAAAGGGCAGTGTTATAGCAGAAAAACTATTGATGAGCGTTGGACGCCGACCTGTGACGAAAGGTTTTGGACTCGAAAATCTGAATCTGGATAAAACCGGGCGTGGCGCTATCAAGGTCAATAAGAAGATGCAGACTTCGCTGTCCGGCGTTTATGTCTGCGGTGATCTGACAGGCTTTTCTTTGCTGGCTCATACGGCTGTCCGTGAGGCCGAGGTTGCCGTACATTCTATTTTGGGTAAGGAAGATGCAATGAGTTACCGGGCTATCCCCGGCGTTGTTTATACGAATCCGGAGATTGCAGGAGTCGGAGAAACGGAAGAATCGGCCTCAGCAAAAGGAATTACTTATAAGGTGGTGAAACTTCCGATGGCTTATTCCGGTCGTTTTGTGGCGGAGAATGAAGGTGTGAACGGAGTCTGCAAAGTACTGCTGGATGAACAGGAGCAGATAATCGGAGCACACGTGCTGGGCAATCCTGCTTCGGAAATCATCACTCTTGCCGGTACTGCCATTGAGCTTGGACTGACTGCCGCCGCATGGAAGAAGATTGTTTTCCCTCATCCTACGGTAGGAGAGATTTTCCGGGAGGCATTATAAGATTGATCATAAGCGGATAGCCGTGATATTCAAGATACGGAAGAAGTTGAAGTAGCATGAAAGTTAATGTAGAAGGTTGATGAAGAAGTATTTGTTGTTTTTGGTTTTATCAGTTGTCCTGTTGCCCGCATCCGTATGGGGACAGGCAAATCTTTCTCAGATTGATTCACTAATCAAAAGAATGCTTCCCGAAGCATCCGAAGTCGGCATATCCGTGTATGACCTGACAGCGAAGAAGTCATTATATACTTATCGTGATACGAAACTCTCCCGTCCGGCTTCTACCATGAAGCTGCTCACAGCTATTACGGCCCTCTCCCGTCCCGATGCGGACAATCCTTTCCGTACGGAAGTCTGGCACGACGGGGTGATAGAGCATGATACGTTGCAAGGCAACTTGTATGTTGTCGGTGGATTCGATCCGGAATTTGACAGTTTGATGATGGATTCATTGATCGAAGAAGTAATCACCTTCCCTTTTTCGGTAATCAACGGACAGGTGTATGGCGATGTTTCGATGAAAGATTCCCTTTATTGGGGGCACGGATGGGCATGGGATGATACTCCGGAGGCTTATCAGCCTTATATGTCTCCGTTGATGTTTTGTAAGGGTGCTGTGGAAGTGACGGTGGTTCCCGGCTCTCTACAAGGAGATACGGCAAGCGTTTCCTGCAAGCCTGTGTCTTCTTATTATACCCTGACGAACCGGACAAAGACACGTACTCCTTCTGCCGGAAAATATTCATTATCGAGAGACTGGTTGACCAATGGGAATAATCTGATCGTAACAGGCAATGTTCCTACGTTTAGAAAGGATTTGATAAATGTCTATGATTCAGGGAGCTTCTTTATGCACGCTTTTTTAGAACGTCTCCGTGCTAAAGGAATCGTGGTTCCCGAATCGTACGGTTTTACCGAATTACCGTCCGATGGAGCAGAGCAGATGGCTCGCTGGGAGACTCCGGTGCAGAAGGTCTTGAATCAGTTGATGAAGGAAAGTGATAATTTGAATGCGGAAGCAATGCTTTGCCGGATTGCGTCACAAGCTACAGGAAAGAAACGTGTGACGGCGGAGGATGGCATTGTTGAGATTATGAAACTGGTTCGTAACCTCGGGCACGATCCGAAAGACTATAAGATTGCGGATGGTTGCGGATTGTCTAATTATAATTACCTGTCTCCTGCCCTGTTGGTCGATTTTCTGAAATATGCCTATTCACAATCCGATGTTTTTCAGAAACTGTATAAGTCCCTTCCTGTTGCCGGAATAGACGGAACGCTGAAAAACAGAATGAAGAATACTCCCGCATTCAGAAATGTCCATGCAAAGACCGGTTCGTTTACGGCGATCAATGCCCTTGCCGGTTATCTGAAGATGAAGAACGGACATACCTTGGCTTTTGCCATTATGAATCAGAATGTGCTTTCGGCTGCCAAGGCGAGGGCGTTTCAGGATAAGGTTTGTGAGGTGATTATCGGACATTGAAAGGAGCATTGAATAAGGTTGTTGATAGAAATGATAAATATCTGCTGAAAAAAAGTACTCTTTTATTTGAACGTTTGCTTTGCTCGCGTGTATGCTTTGTCAGAACGGTTCTAATTAAGCAATGTTGAATTTAATAAAAGAGTGAATAATGAAAACTATCAAATACTTGTTACTTGTCTTATTGTGCTATTGTACAGCACAGGTTTATTCTCAAAACAAGGCAAGCTGGGTCCCGGACTCTATTGCATCTCAGATTCCTGTAATTCAGAATCAGGCCCGGGAATGGAAACAGAAGATCTATGAAAACCCTAAAGATGAAAAAGCATGGATGTCCTATGCACGAACGATTCAAACACTCAAATCGCTTACTCCCGGCGATGATATAGAAAAGGAAATCAATGAGATGATGGACAAAATGAAAAAAGAGATACCCAATACTGCTACTTATGCCTTGATACAGAATATGATTTTACCTTTTGGAAAAAATGATATGACTTTTGATGAAATTATAGATAAGTGGCCTGATGCTGTGATGCATTATCCTGTTTATATGGGCTTGTCTTTTAGCAATAAGGATAGGCTGAAAGACATTTCTACCCGGTGGTATCAATCAGGTGCATATCCTGTTCAGTCTTTAAATTATACCTATAATGAATTGACTTCTGCCGAAAAGGACGCATTGATATTTACTGATGTTAATTGGACGCTGTTTGGAAGTTATCTGCTTCAATATGGAAAGGGATTGTTTGATGATAAAAAAGTAATCCTTTCAGGTTTAATCCTTCCTTCATTTTCTATGAACAGGCTTACGGAGGAATTAGGCATACCGGAGTTCAAAGATACTGACCCTGAATTTTATAAAAGTAAAACTCCTACGGCAACATTTGCAAATGAAATCAAAAAACGTATAGAGCATATTGCCAAATATACCAACCGTCCCATTTATATCTCTGTCTCAACCAATGAAGCTGTGAAAGATCTGCTGAAAGACCATTTATATACTGAAGGTCTGTTAATGAGATATTCTGCCAAACCTTATGATAATCTGGCTATCATGCGTCGCAATTATGAGAATACTTATCTGTTAGATTACTTATACGAGTCTTTTTATCCTGAGACGTTGACGAATGTTTGTCTTGATTTGAAAGGAGTAAAAATGCTTAGCATATATTATGTACCGGCTTTCAAGTCCCTTCTCCAGTTTTATAAGGAATCAGGTGATGTGACTCATTATGATAAGCTTCATGCTTTATTGGAATCTATCATTAAGAAAGCGGATTATTACAATGAGGAAGTACGTGAACGGTATCTTAAAAGTATTAATTTCTAATCGTTCTTCTCATAAAGACTATGAAAAGACTTATATATATATTATTCCTCTTGATAGGTTTTGAGCAGGCTTTGTTTGCCCAGAAAATAGATACCTTGAGAACTGAACGTCTTGAGCTACGTTTGGAACCCGATTTGGTAGGCTTTATTCCTTGTGGAAAAGAATGGTTTCAAGTTCAAAAAGATGCATGGAAGTTAGAAATCGATAAAGATGTGAGAAATGAAAAAGCGTGGGAGAATTACTATCTTGCGTGCAAAGGAATTTGGGATGAAGACACATTGCTATGGAAGAAAGAACAGCCTCGTTTACTTAAGAAAATGAAAAAGTACATTCCTGATACACGGGTGTATTATAAAGTATTGGATGATGAGGTTATGATTTCTGACAAGGACAAAAGAGAGGCAATCAAGGAGAAGATTGTTTATTTGAGACGGGATTGTGAAAGGGATTACAGAGATGATATGTGGTATTATCAACGGCATGGACAGATAGATAAGGTGAGGGAAATAGCACGCGAATGGTTTGACAGCGGATTATATTCACGAAGTATCCTGACTTATTATTATAATGAATTTGTAGGGCTGAAAAGGAATGCTATTCTTGCGGGAACCGGTCCCGAATGGGCCTACAGCGTATTGCTTCAGTATGGAGCAGGGTTGTTCAAGGATGTGGAAGTAGTAGATTTAAGTGAGTTGATGAATCCGGAGGAAGAGAGCGACTTTTGGAAGACAAAAGGAATAGATGTAAATACCCTTCCCGACCGGGGAAAGGTAAAATGTCCCGGTGCATGGTATTTTGCGGAGAAAGAGCAGCGTCCTGTATATATTTCTCAATATTCTGCAAGTAGACAAGACGTAGTGGAAATGAAAGACTTCCTCTACTCTGAAGGATTGGTATTCAGATATTCCTTAAAACCATATGATAATATGGCTATTTTAAGAAGAAATTATGAACAGGTTTATTTGCTTGATTATTTACAGTCCCCTATTATTACGGATATTTCACGTGGTGAAGATTCCTATGTTCTTTCTTTTCTTCCCCTTTTACAATTCTATCGTACAAGTGGAGACAAGAATCAATATTTGAGGCTGAAGAAGTTGTTATTAGATATTGTGGATCGTATGGATGATGGGTGTTTTGTAAATAAGTCTTGGGTAGATGCAAAGACTGCCGAACATTTGAAGTTGTTTAATAGAATTTTTGATCATGTAAGAGATATGGAAAAAAAAGGACTAACTTCTGTTATAGTTCGTTCATTTAAGGAAGAGCACCGGAAAGAATATCAACAATTAATAGAAATGGTAGAGCCATGATGCTATTCACTTCTTTCAGCCACGACGAAACAGACGAACAGCTAATGGAACGCTTTGCATTCAGGAACAGTGAGAAAGCATTCGAAGAGCTTTACTGCCGTTATGCTCCCCGGTTTAAAGGTTTCTTTATGCGGATGCTGTCGGCAGACGGAGCGTTGGCGGATGATTTTCTGCAAGAGTTGTTTCTTCGTGTTTATGAGGCAAGAGGTAGTTATCAGCATGGAAAACAGTTCTCTACATGGGCGTTTGCGATGGCGTATAATCTTTGCAAAAATGAGTACCGCCATCGTGATATAGTAGACGAGTATCGTTTACAACAGTCATATACCAATGAAGAAGATAGCTATTCCTCGCTTGAGTTTGAGGTGGCACATGATCGTCAGGTTTTCGACCGGCAGTTGAAGAAAGTACTTGCAGGGTTGACAGATGAACAACGGGCAGCATATACGCTGCGTTATGAAGAAGAGCTTCCGGTACAGGAGATTGCGCAAATCCTGTGTTGTCCGGAAGGTACGGTAAAGTCTCGCTTATATTATACTTTGAAAGTATTGCAGCGTTCTTTATCAGATTATAACCCCCAAAAATAGATGAATATGAAAAGTGATGATTTAGAAAGACTGGAAGAGTCTCAGGAAATGCAACAGTTGATTCATGCTGCTAAAGAGCAATATGAGCAGGAAAAATCAGTTCACCCTCCTGTTGCTTATGCTGCTTTTGCACAGAATCTCAGAGAGAGACAGAAGGACGGAAAGATGAAAGCGAAGCAGGAACCGCCCGAAAGGGAAACTTTTGAAGTGAAAGGTGGAAAGCGCTCAGGAATTTCTCCCTGGTGGCTGGTGGCCGCGTGTTTGTTGGGTGGGATAATAGGCTATGGGATTTCGACCACTTCAGACAGGCAGGAAGCTGGTTTGGAGAGACTTGCTGTAGCAGATACGGTGATTGTCGTACGCGAGCGGGTGGATACTGTCTATCGGGAGGTGGAAGTTCCGTCTCAGCCTTTGGTAGCTTCACGGTCAACGGTAAAGTCCAAAAGTACGGGACTTACGAAGGAACATGTTAAGCAGAGTAGGAAAGCTGTGCAGAAAGCGGAACCTGCTTTTATCTCTATTGAGTTCTTGCAACAGCAACAAAATCTGCCGGACCCGAATAGTGAGTGTTATGCTGCAAACGGGATGACTGTTGCAGAAGGTAATTATCCGTTCCATTTATTGGCGACAGTTCCATGTAAGTAGCACTTTGTTGTTGCGGATGCCAGCTTACGTATTTGTTTTTACCTGTAACGAATCAATGACTTGGTAGTCTTGCTCAATGACAAAGTTTATAGGAACAGACATACGGACTGCTACAGGACGCCCCAGTTGCATACCTGATTTCCATCGTGGCATGGATTCGATGATGCGTAATGCTTCTTTATCCAAGCTGGCAGATACGCTTTTGGTAACTTTTGCATCGCTGACATATCCGTTTACGTCGATGGTGAACTCTACGGTGACTTGTCCCTCTTCTCCTGCCTGAAAAGCTTCTTCCGGGTATTGTATGTTTTTCTTGATAAATTCATCGAACCCGCTTAATCCTCCCGGGAAGTCGGGACCGTTGATTATAAAATTAATCATCGTTTGCTCAGGCATATCTTCGGGCTTAACCTTGATGATTTGCTTTTTCTGAATAAATATATTATTAATTTGAAAAGTATCCGGCTTCATTCGCACAAGAAGTTCCGATGGAAAATCTTTATCCAATTGTATCAGCACATCTTTCATACCTATATGTGAGAAACGGAGTGTCTCTTTATGTTTGGCCTCTACAGAAAAGTCTCCATTCATGTCCGAGGAAGTATATCTGCCGGTTCCCGGAATATAGATGCTTACAGCACGCACAGGCTCTCCCTGCAAATTGGTCACCTTGCCCTTGAACTGTTGCAGTTCCCTTTTTTGCGAAAAAACATCGTTTGTATTTGCAACGCAAATACAAACGATGAATGATAGTATGAACGACAGACGTTTCATGCCTTATCTGGCATACTCCGCCCAATTCGTATTCTTCATATCCCCGCTCTTGGCCAGTTCGGCGTGCATACCGAGTGCGGCCTGGATAGCGTGTGGAGTCTGCGCCCTGCCACCGGCCAGTTTGAGATAATCCCAGAGAAGCTGTTTATAGTCGGGATGTGCACAGTTTTCGATGATGGCTTGTGCACGTTCCTTCGGGCTCTTGCCACGCAGGTCGGCTACACCTTGCTCGGTGATAATGATATTCACGGAGTGTTCGCTGTGGTCGAGGTGAGAAACCATCGGGACGATAGCACTGATCTTACCTTCTTTAGCAACAGACGGACAAGTGAAGATAGAGATATAAGCATTGCGGGTGAAGTCTCCCGAGCCACCGATACCGTTCATCATCTTCGTTCCACCGATATGAGTAGAGTTTACGTTACCGTACAAGTCCACTTCGATAGCTGTATTGATAGAGATAATACCCAGTCGGCGAACCACTTCCGGATTGTTTGAGATTTCCGACGGGCGGAGAACCAGCTTGTCGCGGAAGAAATCCATATCGTTGTAAATACCTTCCAGACAGTCGTTGGTAACAGTCAGTGAGCAGGCGCTACCGAATTTGATGCGTCCTTCACGGATCAATCCGATGACGGAGTTCTGGATAACCTCTGTGTACATTTCGAATGCGGGAATCGTCTTGTCACGTCCCAGTGCACCGAGCACAGCGTTAGCGATATTTCCTACGCCCGACTGCAGCGGAAGGAAAGTAGACGGAATGATGCCACGCTTCATGTCGGCAGCGAGGAAGTCGGCAACGTTCTGACCGATTTTGTCAGTCAACGGATCGGCATCGGCAAATGAGCGTGCTTCGTCCGGCCAGTTGGTTTCTACTACGCCTACGATCTTTTTCGGGTCTACCTGAATATAAGGCAATCCGATGCGGTCACTCGGCTTGTAGATGGGGATTTCGCGGCGGTAAGGCGGGTCGAGCGGTTCGTACACGTCGTGCAGACCCATGCAGGATTTGCTGTGTGCGGCGTTCAACTCAACGATGATCTGGTCCGCCAGGCGGCAGATAGTCGGAGAAATACCACCGGCAGCAGTCAGATAAATCTTTCCGTCCGGAGTCACTTCGCAGGCTTCGATGATGGCTACGTTCACTTTGCCCATGAAGCCATAGCGCACTTCCTGTGCCATTTGCGACAGATGGATGTCGTTGTAGGCAATTTCACCGTTATTCACGGCTTTGCGGAAGTCGGAGTTGGTGGTATAAGGGGCGCGGTAGCGGATGGCCTTTGCGCGAGACATAACGCCGTCACAAGATTCTCCGGTAGAAGCACCTGTAAAAATTCCTACTTGAAATGGATTACCTTTGGCATGTTCCGCTTCTGCAATTTTTGCAAGTTCAGCTGTAACAGCCTTTGCAGTTCCGGCGGGAGTAAATCCGCTCAGACCGATGTTGTAGCCATGTTTGATCAGGCTTGCAGCTTCTGCTGCCGAAATACGATTGAATGACATAAATAGTATAATTTCGCGTTAAATGCGGTTGATATTTGTTGGTTAATACTTATCACTTAATACTTTCGCTGCAGGATTTCTCCCCAGATAATAGCGCGGCGGGCTTCTTCTACGGAATGGATGGAGAAATCTTCCTCGCCGGCGGGTTCCGGATGGTCATAGTGGGAACCTTGCTTCGTGTTTCGTTTATCTTGTGCGGAACTGTTTGCTATGGATGCAGCCACAGATACTTCTTCTTTTTTCTTTTTCTTTGGCGTTGGTTTGGGAGCCGGTTGTTCCATAGGTATGGGCTGGAGCAGTTCGTCCAAAGCCCTGCTGCCTCTCCCCCAGAATTCGGGTATGGGAATAGCATCAGGATCTACTTCGACCGGAGACGGTGCAGGCGGGACGGGGCGTTTATTCTGAGCCTTTTTCGACTTGTTGTTCTTGCTCACCTCTTTGAATATTCCCACAAGAATGACACCTGCTATCAGGAGAAATTTCAAAAAATCTTCCATTCTGTTTCACTTCTAAATAGTTAATCTGCCAAAGTTACACATTATATCTGGTTTGAGCTAACATTTTGTTATGAAAAAAGGGCAGCTTCACAGCTCCCCTTAATTTTTTTAACCTAAACCTTAACTATGAAAAAATCTAATGTTTCTTTCATTGCACAAATGTGAAAAATAAAATTAAATTTAGCAAGGATATGCCCCGTAAATGTTTATTTCATTAACATTAATTATCAGAATAATGCCTGAACTACAAGTTTTTGCGTTATTTTCGTACCATTTTACCGCTTATTGAATTCGAAGCCGTATCTTTGCGGATAAATTTAAAACAAGATTTGAATATGAACGAATTAACGGGAGCGGACTTTAAATCCGCAACTGCTGATGACAACAAGAAGTTGTTTATCGAGACTTATGGCTGCCAGATGAACGTGGCGGACAGTGAGGTGATCGCTTCGGTGATGCAGATGGCGGGCTATTCGGTAGCCGAAACGCTGGAAGAGGCCGACGCAGTGTTTATGAATACCTGCTCTATCCGTGACAATGCGGAGCAGAAGATTCTGAACCGCCTGGAGTTTTTCCACTCGCTGAAGAAAAAGAAGAAGGCCCTGATTGTAGGCGTACTGGGCTGTATGGCGGAACGGGTGAAGGATGATCTGATTACGAACCATCATGTCGATCTGGTGGTCGGTCCGGATGCTTACCTGACGTTGCCTGAGCTGATTGCCGCGGTAGAGGCCGGCGAGAAAGCGATCAACGTAGACCTTTCGACGACCGAGACTTACCGTGATGTGATTCCGTCGCGTATCTGCGGCAACCACATTTCCGGATTTGTATCCATCATGCGCGGATGCAATAACTTCTGCACCTACTGTATCGTGCCTTATACACGCGGACGCGAACGCAGCCGTGATGTGGAAAGTATTCTGAATGAAGTGGCCGACCTTGTTGGCAAAGGTTATAAGGAAGTTACCCTGCTGGGGCAGAATGTCAACTCTTACCGGTTCGAGAAGCCGACGGGCGAAGTGGTTACCTTCCCGATGCTGCTCCGTATGGTGGCCGAAGCTGCTCCGGGCGTGCGCATCCGTTTCACGACTTCCCATCCGAAGGATATGAGCGATGAAACGCTGGAAGTGATCGCCCAAGTGCCGAATGTGTGCAAGCATATCCACCTCCCTGTGCAGAGCGGCAGCTCCCGCATCTTGAAACTGATGAACCGCAAATATACCCGTGAGTGGTATCTGGACCGGGTAGCCGCTATCAAGCGTATCATTCCCGATTGCGGACTGACTACCGATATCTTCTCCGGTTTCCATTCCGAAACGGAAGAGGACCATCAGCTCTCGCTTTCTCTGATGGAGGAATGTGGCTATGATGCCGCTTTTATGTTCAAATATTCCGAACGTCCGGGGACGTATGCGTCGAAGCATCTTGAAGATAATGTGCCCGAAGACGTGAAAGTTCGCCGTCTGAATGAGATTATCGCTTTGCAGAACCGTCTGTCCGCGGAGTCCAATCAACGTTGCATCGGCAAGACGTATGAAGTGCTTGTAGAAGGCGTTTCCAAACGTTCGCGCGATCAGTTGTTCGGCCGCACGGAGCAGAATCGGGTGGTGGTGTTCGACAGAGGCACGCACCGTATCGGCGATTTTGTCAATGTGCGGGTGACGGAAGCCAGTTCGGCTACGCTGAAAGGCGAAGAAGTCTAGTATATTATTCTCGATGTCGGGACTGATTAAAAATCGATAGTATCATAAATTCCCCTCCTTCCCGAAGGAGGAGATTTGAGATACTGCCGACTTTTTAGTCAGCCCATGCAATATATTAAAGAAGGTATTTCAAAATGAAATGAACCCCGAAAGTCAGACAATAAACTTTCGGGGTTCACTTCGTTTAAACTTTGCCCTTTTCCTCTTTCCGGAGCAAAAGAAGCGTCATTCAAATTACATCATCATGTGTCTGCGGATGGAGAATTTCACGATTGCCATTGCATTGATGGTGCTGAAAGGGATATCCATTGGGTCGTGATGAGCGTTGTAGCTTACCAGCTTGAGGCATCCTTCCTTTTCCGAGCGGTTCACATACTTCACCGCCAGGTACTCGTCTCCTTCGATAGTAAACGAAACCAGATACATTTCGCCGTAAATAAGGTTGCTGAAACTGTTAATCTCTTTAAAGCCTACGATGTCTCCCGATTTCAGTATCGGATACATGCTGTCGCCACTGATGTAGACGGCTCCGTCACATAAGGGAATGCTTGGAATCTGTATCTTTCCTACCATATACTGTCGCTTGTTGGTGAGCAACGTTTTCAGATTGGCGGCAGCTGTAATATCATATAGGGCAACGCTGCGGTCGTCCAACGCCTCTACTGTTTTAGGGTTGTGAATCATCTGGACCTCACCGCTTGCTAAATCGCTTTTGCATAACTTGGTTTGATGTCTGGGGGTACCCTTCCCAACCAGCAGCCAATTGAGGTCTACATCTCTCATTTTGTTGAGCAGCAGATGAAAGTCAATCCGGTTTCTGGCGCACCAGTTGGATAATGTTGCACGTGAAACACCTAAGTAACTGGCCAGTTCACTGTCCTTTTTAAAGTTGAGCGCCTGCTTGGCGCGCTTTACTATTCCCGAAACATCTAGAAATGTATCCATTTTATTCTTGTTTTAAATTAGTGTAAAGATGTTGGAACTTCTTATTCGTTCATTGATAGTCAGTTATATAATTTTTTAGCGTTAATTTCTAAAACCGTTTGTTTTATGTGAGAAAACTGCTTTATCTTTGTAGCAGCAAACTTAGAAATATGTTTCAAAAATATAAATTAAAAATAGAATAACCATGAAAAACGGCAAAAAGTTTATGAAAGGTTGTAAAATGCCTCATCCACCCCCTTCCGGAAGATTCTGTATCGGATGAACACCAGTGATATTGAGTCGGTTTACAGCATCTATATATCCTGCATACAGGAGCTATAGATCCAATACGCTGGCCATATATCCCCAATATGCAGGAACTATATGTCCGATAATCACATAAACAAATATTTAAGCATGAAAACTTTAAAACGCAAAATCAATATGGAACCTTTAATGAATCAATCTCTGCACATTTGCGGGTGCTGCAAACGGGAGCTACCGCATGAGGCCTTTTATACAAACAAACGCACCGGGACCCTTGACAATTATTGCAAGGAGTGTCGCAAGGCAAACACCCGCAAGCGTCGTGATTTGAGACGATGTACATCATTTGAAAACAAACCTGTTTCTTATCCGGTGATAACCGAGGTGAAAGACCCCGCTTTGCGGATGCTTCTTATTCTTCATGCCCGTCAGGTTGTGGCAGAAAGTATCTCACGGAAACAAGAAAAAGAAAAACTGAATACGCTATGGGAAGAATAAAACGGGGACTGGATTATTTCCCCATGAGCACCAGCTTTATGCACGATCGGATGGTGCGCCGAATTATGAGACGTGAAGGTGATTCTGCCTTTGCCACACTGGTGGAAACGCTGTCGTACATCTATGCCGGGAAAGGGTATTATATCTCTGTCGGTGACGAATTTTACGAGGAGCTTGTGGACAGCCTTTACAGTACGGAACTGGATGATGTGAAGCGTATCATCAGTCTGTCCGTGGAATATGGCTTGTTTGATGCCGGACTTTTCCGGCAATACAACATCCTGACTTCCGCCGACATCCAGCGGCAGTATCTTTTCATCACCAAGCGGCGTAGCAGTGCGCTGATAGAGCCGGACTACTGCCTGCTGGAATCGGAAGAAATCACCTCATACCGTTCGTCTCAGAGCGGTAAAAGTAGTACGGATGATTCTTTGGATAGCGAATGTGCGGAAGCGTTAAACGGTGATGCTGATCACAAGACCGCCTGTACGGTAACATCAAGCTTCGATTCTGTAACAATGGAGGATGAAATTGCAACATCGGGTACACAAAACAAAAGAAAACAAATAAAAATAAATCAAAACAAAGTAAACCACCTCCCTAACCCTCCTCAAGGAGGAGATGAAGGAGGAAAATATTTGAAAAGTAGAACGGCTGTGACACAGGAAGATATTGACTGTCTGCAACCGCCATGCGATGGTGTGCAGCGTAACTTCCAGGGACTGACAGATAACCTGCGGCTTTACAAAGTTCCGCCTTCCGAACAATATGCCATTATTCTTAAAAGTAACTTCGGAGCTATTGGAAACCCTGTTTGGAAAGGATTTAATACCATCCGGGGGAGCAATGGAAAGATCAGATTGCCCGGGCACTACCTGCTGAGTATAATTAATTAATTTATGAACGCACTTTGAAAAAATGATTAGGTCAGTCTGAATAATGCTCCTATCTTTGCAATGTCATTAAGCTTGAGGACAAAACTAAACGAAATTATTAACACAAAAAAACTATTACGATTATGGCAGTATTGTACAAGTCATTCCAGTCTGTTCTGGAAGACAAAAATCACAAAAAAATGTTTCATCCCCGTGTGATATACACGGCTAATATCAGCACTTCGCAGATTGCTAAAGAGATTGCCGCTTACTCGTCTCTCTCCCCGGGTGATGTGAAGAATACGCTTGATAACCTGGTGACTGTGATGGGGCAGCATCTACAAGCATCGGAAAGCGTGTCGCTTGACGGTTTCGGGACTTTCCGCATGGTGATGAAATCCAACGGTAAAGGGGTGGAGACTTCGGAAGAAGTGTCGGCTGCGCAAGCTTCTCTTACGGTCCGTTTCCTTCCCAACTTCACCAAGAACCCCGATCGGACTACCGCTACCCGCTCTTTGGTGACCGGTGCGAAGTGTGTGCGCTTCGACCGTACAGACACTCCGGCTTCCGGCAGTGGAAATACAAATAAGCCGGGTGGCGGCGATGGTGGCGAAGGAGGTGGTGAGGAAGCACCGGACCCGACAGTATAACCTTTCGTCACAACACAAAATATAAGAACGAACGACTAAACTAAATCGGAAACTTAACTAACTAGTAATCACTTATTCACATGAGAATTATCAATTTGATCGTGGTGCATTGTACCGCCACGCAGGGGAATCGTACGCTTTCTCCGGAGGCTTTGGACCTGATGCACCGCCGCCGTGGTTTCAACGGAACAGGCTATCACTACTACATCCGCAAAGACGGAACGGTGCATCTTACCCGCCCTGTCGAACGCATCGGTGCACACGCAAAAGGTTTTAATGCCAGCAGTATCGGAATCTGCTATGAAGGCGGTCTGGACTGTCGGGGACGCCCGGCAGACACCCGGACACCGGAACAGCGTGCTACGCTTCGGCTGCTGATTCATCAGCTGCTGGAGGTATTCCCCAGCTGCCGGGTGTGCGGGCATCGGGATCTCTCGCCGGACAGGAACGGTAATGGAGAGATAGAACCGGAAGAGTGGATGAAGGCGTGTCCGTGCTTTGATGCCGAGCAGGAATTTAAAGAATTTGCGGCAGAAGACACGGAAGAAACACAGAGTAAACTAAACTATTTACAGAACAAGAAAGGAGGTAAATGATGGCAATGAAGAGATCTGTATGGGATATGATCCTGAAGGTGGTTATCGCGGTAGCGTCGGCTGTGGCAGGCGTATTGGGTGCTAATGCGATGAATCTGTAAGAGAAGTAATTAACGGGAACTCCCTGTCATGGGAATATGCGCGCTACTTTATCGGGCAGGGAGTTTCTTAGTATTGTGATTTTATTTAAGAAACTATTATATATCAAAGAATATGAAAAAAAGACTACTATCAGTATTTGTTTTTCTGGCAATATTCAGTTTCAACTGTATAGGTCAGCAACAAATACCTATTAAAAATGTACCCAGTCCGGAAATAGCCGGTTTGGGAGAATATGGAAAAGTTCCAGTTAGTTTATATACGGGAGTTCCGGATATATCCGTGCCTATTTATGAATTGAAAGCTGGTAACTATTCGTTATCACTTGCTGCAAGTTATCATTTGGCTTCGGTAAAGCCTAATTCCCAGTCTGGTTGTCTTGGACTTGGATGGAATCTTATAGCAGGCGGCTATATTACACGTTCTGTTCGTGGAATGTATGATGAGAAATGTCAATCAAATGGATATGCTCCGGGTTATTATGCACATGCTTCTAAATTGAAAAATATCAGTAATGAACAGTTTAAAGCAGAAACGATGCATATACAAAGCACGGAAAATGATTATTATGAATTAACTGCTGACGAATTTTCGTTTAGTGTTTGTGGTTATTCTGGAAATTTCTACTATGCCGGTAATGGAGAGTGGAATGTTGTTTCTGATCAGGATATACGTGTGGAATTTAATCCTGTTGATGGGGAAGGCTTTCTTAGTTTGTCGGAAGTCGGAAAACGTCTTGATGTAAGTAGATGGGGAGCAAGCACAAGAAACAATCGTTTTTTCAATAAATTTACGCTGATTACTCCTGATGGATGCAGGTATGAATTTGGTGGAATCAACGCTACTGAATATAGTATTCCTTATTATGCCCGCTATAACAGTGATTTAATAGCTACTACCTGGAGGTTGTCCAAAATAACAACCGTAGACAAGCGGGTAATAGAATTCAGTTATGACACTTCAGCTATCATGTGTGATCTTCGTTATGTACCCCAACAGAAAGTGGTGACCAACATACCATGCACTTATAGTGGTATACAAAGTGGGCGTTCAGGGATGACTGGGTATCTGCTTTTCCCAGTTAATTTAAAGACTATAAAAACACCTAACGAGATATTGGAATTCAATTATTACAATGAATACGGATATGGAGATAAGTTTGTTGATAGTTATTTGGCATGGAAAGACAATGCAAATTATGACCGTCAGGATATAGATAACATGAATTTTGAAGACCCGGCTAATCAATTTACTCTGTTTTTAGGAAACCAAATTGATAATACCGATCAGGCAACATTGCGTCAATCGATTAAATCAAAACTACAACATAAAATTCTTCATTGTATTTATGTGAAAGGAAAGAACTCCAAGGCTTTGAAAACTATATATTTTGACTATGCAAGGAATAATCGTACTAAATTGTCTTTAATTACGGAACGTTCAGGGAATCCGGATTTGATCCCTAACTATGTATGGCACCCACATGGATTTTATTTTCTTACTTGGTATAATATACCTGAGAATTTGACCGGAGGTCGCGTACCTGAATATCGTTTTCTTTATAATTCGGAAAAACGTATGCCAAATGATTATGTACGCCCGATTGCCGATTCGTGGGGATATTATACAGGAGGAAGTGTTGCTTTTGCCGAGATACCTAATTTTTCTCAGACTTATAGTAGTTTGCAATATACTTTGGCAGAGGTCTTGACGGAAGTCATTTATCCAACAGGTGGAAAAAGCCGTTTTGAATATGAATTGAACAACTATTCAAAAGTGGTAGCTCCTTCTTTGATGTCATTAACAGACAAAAGTGGTACTGCAGGCGGTTTGCGTATTCGGCGTATTACCAATCTGGATAATGAAGATAATGTGCTTGGTGCCAAGCAATATTACTATTCGAATACCCGTGACCGATTTGGAAAAAGTAGTGGAATATTGAAAAGTCTTCCTGTTAATGAGATGGTGTATACTCTTAAGGATGGAGATAAGGAGCCTGATCCTAAGAATGCAATATCGTTATATCTCAAATCAAAGGGAGGTTTTTTCCCATCAGTTACTAATCTGAATACACCGGATGTAGGTTATTCTTGTGTAATTGAAGAAGCGTTCGACAAAGATAATAAGTCGCAAGGTTATATTGTGCGTCATTACTCTAACTATAATGAGGATATTTATGGTAATACTCATTATGACGAGCTTGCTTTTTATTCTATGTTTGAAGGGAACTCTTATACAATGCCATTTAGCAGTCGTTCTATGGAGAGAGGAAAGTTGTTGTCTGAAGAATACTATGATGTCAATGATCGTTTGCGAAAGAAGGTGAATTACCGATACAAAGAGGTAACTCCAGGCTCATTTGTAACAGCTGATCAAATGGTGTTGTTCTTTTGTACAGATTTAGACAATTTCATGCTAGGAAAAGTGGGGACTTTAACTCGTACATATACACATGCTTATCTGACCGACTCTGTTATAGAAACTCTTTATCCTCAATCGGGAAATACGGCATTTGTTATAGAAAAGGCGTATCAATATAATAAGTATAAGCAGTTAAGCCAAATAGCCGGTAGAAACAGCGATGGAAAAAGTACTCTGACAGAATATGTTTATGCTGCAACTTTACCGGAATATAAATGGATGGAAGAAGCACATATACTATCTCCGGTTTCTAGTAAAAAAGAACAGACAGGCGGCTCTTATTTAAAAGAGGTATATCAGTATATGGGTCCTATACCTTATATAAAGCAGATTAGTACAGATAGAGATGGTTATGTGCATAAACATTACACTGTGCAGGCTGTGGATGGTTATGGGAATCCTATATATCTTCACGAAGAGTCAACGCCCGTTGTATTGATATGGGGAGCTGAAGGTCAACGGTTAATATCACGGATAGAAAATGCCACTCTTAATCAAGTGGAAGAAGCATTGGGAATGAATGTGAAGGATTTCTCTTCATCCGATATCTCTGCAACTAATTTGCTAAAAATAGAAAATATCAGGCATAAGATATCCGGAACGCATTTCTATATTTACAAATATACAAATGAGTTGCGTTTGGGCTCAGAAACAAAGCCTAATGGAATCACTGTGTTTTATAAATATGATTTTCTGGGTCGCCTGACAGAGAATTATATTATGGAATTTAAAGATGGAGATTATCAAAAACGGATATTAAATATATATGATTACAATTATTATTATGGCTCCAAGATTGAAAGTGGAGAAGTAGCCATAGAGAAAGGAGGACAACTATGAAATTGCATAAAATAATATTACTTCTAATTTTGCTATCAGGATTTTCGATAGAAATACCTGCGCAGAATTCTTTGCAGAATGAGATAGGTAAGCTCGAATATGACACGTTGAAGAGGGATATGGTTAAAACAAAACATCTGGACCATATAAACATTTCTGATACATCGTCAGTGAGTTGCGCAAACTACTTGTTTCGTGTGAAAGAACCATTATATATTTCTTTTAAGTCTAATTATTTCACTATGGGAATGGAAATGGAGAAAGTTCCGGGACAATTGGAATGTCAATTAAAAATAACAGATGATAATTTGCTCACTAATCAGGTGTATTATCAGAATGCGAAAAGTGTTGATCCGGATTCTTTATCATCAGTGAGTTTCACTGATACTCTTTTGTTATTTGCCGGTACATATTGTTTGACATCGACTGTAATAGAAAAGAACAAAGATATTCTTGTTCCTGATGATAATGGTGTGAATGCTGCAAGTGTATTGAAAACTAATACTTTTGATATTAAACCGATCGACCCGCATGAACCAATAAAGCCTTTTCCGCCGATTGATCCTTTTCCGCCAATAGATCCGGTCTTGCCGATGGACTCAATTCGACCACTTCCTTTATTTTATATCATGACTCTGTCAATAGAGACAAAAGGACTTGCTCCGGAAGAACAGCCGATGCCGGCTATTCCTTTTCCTGCAATAAATTGGGGAAATGATCTATTGCCCGAACGTTTTGGCAAAAATGCTGTTTCTGTTTTCAAGAGTAGGACAGGAAATAAGGAAGAAGGTATGCTTGTGGTTAATTACTATGATGGGCTGGGGCGTTCGAAAGAAACGGTACAACAAGGTGTGAGTCCTAGTCATAAAGATTTAGTAACCCTACAAGAATATGATGGGTGGGGGCGTAAAGCCAATACATGGTTGCCAGCTGTAACGACACAAAACACAGGTGATTTCATATCTGTAGCTTCTTGTGGAGAATTGGCACGCAATACTTATGGAGGAGATGCTTATCCGTATTTAACCTTTACCTACGAAAATTCTCCTTTGGAAAAAGTAATTAAACAGCATAATCCGGGGAGAGTATGGCGTGAAAATGGCAGATCATTGAAAATAGATGAGTACGTTAATATCGCTGGTAATGATACTTTAGGTTGTTTCGGTTTTCAATTGATCAATGGGGCAAGAGAAGCATTAAATATTAGTGTAAGTAAACAGTATGAAAATGGAAGCTTGCTTGTTACACGCTCAGAGGATGAAGATGGAGTCACTTTGTTTGAATTTAAAGACCGTTTGGAAAGAACCGTTCTGGAACGTCGTATAGAATCAAGACTGAAAGGGGATAAGCAATTGTCGGATACTTACTATATTTATGATGATTTGGGAAAACTTTGTGCTGTTCTTCCTCCTGCATTGTCCGATCAGTTGAGTGTAGGTAATATTCCTGCAGAAAAACTCGATATGTATGGATATTTGTATAAATATGATGTGGCGGGAAACCTCATGGCTAAAAAGCTTCCAGGAATTTCATGGGAATACTATGTCTATAATGTAAACAACAATCTTATATTTAGCCAGAATGGCGAGGAACGTAAAAGAGGAGAATGGAAATTTAGTATTCCGGATGCATTCGGTCGTGTATGCTTGCAGGGAGTATGTAAAGTTGCGATTGATCCGTTTGATAATCCTTATTTAAAACCTATTTTTAGTGGATTGTCGAATTGGTATGTTTGTCAATACGTAGGAAGTACTGAATATGGGGGGTATCAGTTTAGTGGAAGTCTTATGGCAGGATTAGTGGGGCCGAAACCATTAGTTCAGGTAATCAATTATTATGATAACTATGACTTTATGTATCGGACAGATCTTTCGGCAAGAGATGAATTTAGATATACCCATGAAGAAGGTTTTGCCGCTACGTCATCCGGTGCTAAAGGAATGTTGACAGGAATAGCTAAGTTGCATACGGATGCATACGATCAGTATCGTAATGGTGAATATGGAGTGGATTCTCCCTACAATTACTCAGTGATGTATTATGATGATCGTGGTCGCCTTTCTCAAACTGTTTCTGACAACCATTTAGGTGGTATGGACCGTGATTTCTTTTCCTATGATTTTAATGGGAACGCCTTGCGGCATTTACACCGTCAGACCGGGGCTGGAAATGAGATTTTGAGTGACAGTTATACCTATGAGTATGATCACGCCGAACGTCTTGTAAAGGCGCTGCATCGTTTGGGAGATGCTCAGGAAGTGATTCTTATTGACAATGTGTATGATGATTTGGGACGCTTATCCCGGAAGACGTTCCATAACGGTCTGTTGAATACGTCTTATTCGTATAATATTCGTAGTTGGCTAACTGGTATCACTGGTTCATCTTTTGAGCAAGTATTGCATTATACGGACGGAACGGGTATTCCATATTACAATGGTAATATCAGCAGTATGGTTTGGAAATCGGGTGAAGATGATATAATGAGAGGCTACCACTTTACTTATGATAATTTGAATCGTTTGACGAATGCGGTGTATGGAGAAGGCAGTGTTCTCGTTCAAAATCAGAATCGCTTCAATGAACAAGTAACCGGATACGATAAGATGAGTAATATTTTAGGGATCAAACGTTCCGGACAGACTTCATCTACCGGATACGGCTTGATAGATGATCTGGCAATGTCCTATAATGGGAACCAACTAAAATCAGTATCAGATAGGGCTACAAATTCTGTTTACGGCAATGGCTTTGATTTCAAAGACGGAGTAAACAAAGAAGCTGAATATGAATATGATGAAAATGGTAATATGACGAAAGATTTGAACAAGAAAATATTGAATATCCAATATAATTGTTTAAATTTACCGAGTCGTATAGAATTTGAAAACGGTCATGTCATTTCTTATCTTTATGATGCTGATGGAATAAAACTTCGTACGACGCATATCATAGGGAGTGATACTACAGTAACTGATTATTGCGGCAATGTGATCTATGAAAATGGAATCCCTGTCAAGTTGCTTACAGAAGCTGGCTATGTTACACTGGCCGATTCTAAGTATCACTATTTTGTCCAGGATCATTTGGGTAATAACCGTGTGGTTGTAGACCAGAGTGGTAATGTTGAAGAAGTGAACCATTATTATCCGTTTGGCGGTCTGCTATCAAGTTCGGTAAGTAATGCTGTGCAGCCTTATAAGTATAACGGTAAGGAGCTGGATAGGAAGAATGGTCTTGATTGGTATGATTATGGGGCGCGTATGTATGATGCTGCATTGGGTAGATGGCATGCGGTTGATCCGATGAGTGAGAAGTATTATAGTTGGAGTCCGTATACTTATTGTATGGGTAATCCGATAAATCATATTGACCCGGACGGAAATACAGTAGTTATTTGGTATAATAATGATGCTGGGAAAAAGGTTTCATATTCATATAGTGGTGGTGACATAACTCATCCAAATTCATTTGTACAATCTGTAATTACTGCTTATCAATATAATAAAGCGAATGGATTGAAGGCAGGAAACGGAGGTGGAGCCTCTACGGTAGCAATTGTAGAGAATACCAATATAAAGGTAAATGTGATGGAAGCGGTGTTTGAGAACTCATATAATCCCAATGCCGCACGTGGGGCTGGAAGTATTTATTGGAAGAGTAACTGGGGATCGCAAAAAGATAATGGAATAGTCAATTCTCCGGCTACCGTATTTGACCATGAAGCAGATCATGCTTTGGAACATAAAACAAATACTCAAGAGTATGAAGTAAATAGAGCACGAGGTAGCGATTCGCAATATCAGACAAAAGAAGAAAGGCGGGTGATAACTGGTTCTGAACAGAAAACCTCAAGGGCTAATGGAGAAACCCGTTCCGGTCAAGTTACAAGAAGAAACCATAATGGGAAAACTGTAATAACGAAAGGCGTTACTTCAAATGTGATTGATAGACAAAAAACACAGGAATATGAGAAAAGGAATAAAGCTGTATGGACTTCTGAACCATAAAAAATGTTTTTATGGTGGTTCATTGTTTTTGCTATTACTGTTTATAACATCATGTAAAAGCAATCAATTTTTAATTGATAGTAACGAAGTGGAAAATGTAAATTTTTGGTTTATAGGAGATGTGGATACAGATGTTCCTATCACCGATTGTTTGCACATTGTATTTGGAAATGATAGCCATAAAACAATTATTCGTGATAGGAAGATTATCAATCGCTTTTTGACTCTGGTTAATCAGTTGAAACCTGCCAATCCCGATTCTTATATCGATCTTAGGGTAAGTTCACTTATAAGATTAAAACCGATAAACGGTGAAAGGAGGCCTGATATAAAAGTCTGCATTGGTGCCGGTGGTTACGGAGTGCTTTTAAATGACGTGTTGATGAAGGGAAATCCAAAGCAACTTCAAAAGTTTATTCAGGAAGTATTATATGATTCTCTTACCCCTTATGAATGGTTACCGTCTTTTATAAAAGAATACTTACGTGACCATCCAGATGAAATAGATGAATATCTACCTAAATCAAAATAGTGATAGTGTATTTATTCTGATAATAGTTGTCTATTTGAAATTTATGAAAATATTTAGAGGATGTGTTATCACATCCTCTATTTTGTTTGTGTACATTTCTGTGTGATATTATTTGAGTGAAAAGTTGGCTGATATCCAATATAATTTTATAAATTTACCGAGTCGCATAGAATTTGAAAACGGTCATGTCATTTCTTATCTTTATGATGCTGATGGAATAAAACTTCGTACGACGCATATCATAGGGAGTGATACTACAGTAACTGATTATTGCGGCAATGTGATCTATGAAAATGGAATCCCTGTCAAGTTGCTTACAGAAGCTGGCTATGTTACACTGGCCGATTCTAAGTATCACTATTTTGTCCAGGATCATTTGGGTAATAACCGTGTGGTTGTAGACCAGAGTGGTAATGTTGAAGAAGTGAACCATTATTATCCGTTTGGCGGTCTGCTATCAAGTTCGGTAAGTAATGCTGTGCAGCCTTATTAGTATAACGGTAAGGAGCTGGATAGGAAGAATGGTCTTGATTGGTATGATTATGGGGCGTGTATGTATGATGCAGCGCTTGGTAGATGGCATGCGGTTGATCCGATGAGTGAGAAGTATTATAGTTGGAGTCCGTATACTTATTGTAAGAACAATCCTGTGTTGAGGATAGACTTAGACGGAAAGGATGATTATGTTATCAGCAGATCAGGAAGATTATTTAATGAGACTCCTATTGATAAGAGAGGTAAAGGCTCAACAGATAATTTATATCTTTCCAGTGATCGTTCTATTTCAGTAACTGTAAATCAGGGGTTACTTGGGGAAATGCATAGTATGCAGGCGAAAGAGCAGAAGGAAAATCGGGTGAAGAAATCTTATGGAAGTACTCAAGATTTGGAGACAGCTGCTACTGTTTTTAAATTTGCTGCTGATCACACAACTGTTGAATGGAAGTTAGATGTTTATGATGATAATGGTACAAGAACAGCTGTTGTTGCGACAGATCGAGATCCATATGGGGTAGATAATGGTGTATATGCTCAAAATAAACTTTCTGTGAAAGGAGAAAAAGTTATAGATATTCATTCTCATTTGCCCGGAGGAACGAAAGGTGGAGCTGGTAATGATTTTAACTTAGCTAAGCCACAACGTAAGAATGCTGTGTATATGAAAGATAACCGTGTGAGTACTGATAAAAAGGATATGATATATGAATATACCAAAAATGCAAGTCGGGTAAATTCTATTCGTGTATATGATGCTACAGATTTATTGCAATATATAAAACGTAAATGATATGCTTATGAGAAAATTAGTCTATGTTGTTCTATTAATTATACTGGGGGGATGCATACCCCCCTCCCCTTCTTTGGAAGATATTCATCAGCGTGTAGCAAAACAGGTGGAAGTGCTGATAGATAGTGGCTATTTACTTACGACATATATAGAAATAGATGAAGTGTTTTCGACAGATTCTAATTCACTTTATTATATCGGTGAATCAGATTCTCCTGGTTCTGATGGTGCTGAGTTACCTTCCAGAGTGATAAAGTATAAAGAAAGATATCTTTGCTTTATCGAATTAGATGAGCCTGAAATGTCACGCACAGAATTGTTTGAGAGAGGTTTTGTTTCGGACTCTAACTTTCATGAAAATTTATGTTTAAACAGAGGTCGTGATTGGCTGTTGGCTCTTCGAAAATATGAAGATAAACATATCTTAGTAAAGATGTTGCCTAATTATTATCGTCTATTTGAATATCCGGAACTTTGGTCGTATTTTTCTGGAGATATACCCCAGGAGAAAACTGCATTGATGGGATTGACTTCGCACGATATTATTGTTCCCAGTTCATATATTCCGGACCTTTTTGAACTTGAGATTGATAGTCTGAAGAATTATGTAGAAAGATTCTCAGGAGAAATATTTGTAAGAAATCAGACTGATTCCGTTTTGCTATTATCGAGGAATTCAGCGAGGAGTATGTGCTATGCTGTAATAAATGGACCGGATACATTAAAATTGGTTTTGAGGGATTCACTTCCAGTTGCTATTGCCCCTCATGATTTTAAATCCTTGAAATATGATAGTGAACCTCCCCATTCATTTCTTCAGAATTTACCGGATAAGGATATTTGGATGTCTATGTATAAGCTGTTTAGCGATTCGACTTTTTGCTTCTTGAATATTAATAATATCCCACAGAAATTTAGAATAATGCATAATGATGCAGTTTATTCGAGTGACTTAAGAGATTCTTTATCAAAAAGGGTAAGGTATATTTATAATAAAGGGGTTTATGATAAAGAAGAGAGAATACGACGTTTTTTTAAGTGGGATTAGAATTACAGCAGTTTAAATGAAGTTGGCTATATTGAAGATGGGCAGTATTCTTTTTATCTTCAGGATCATCAGGGTAATAGCCGTGTGGTAGCAAAGTTTGATGGAACAGTTGTCCGGACTAATCACTATTATCCTTATGAGGTGTCATTTGCAGAGAGTACATTAGTAGATAAACATTCGTAAGTATAACGGTAAAGAACTTGATAGGAAGAATGGTCTTGATTGGTATGATTATGGGGCGCGTATGTATGATGCAGCGCTTGGTAGATGGCATGCGGTTGATCCGATGAGTGAGAAGTATTATTCAATTAGTTCGTATGTATATGGATTAAATACACCACATAATTGTATTGACCCCGATGGGCAGAAGATTATTTTTGTTAATGGGTATTTAGGGTTTGGATCTCCTAGAGGAGGTGGCACTTATTGGGGAGGAGTAAATAGTTCTTTTGTTAAAGGTGCAAAAAACTTTTTTAATGATCAAAGTGCCTATTTCACCGACTTTGATTTTAACTATTTGCGTAGTTCTACCTTTTTAAGAAATTTAGATGGATATGCATATGCTAAAGAAAATTACAAACAATTGATAATGGGTATGAATCCACAAGAGGATGTATTCCGAATTATTTCTCATAGTATGGGAGGTGCTTTTTCAGAAGGTATTATTCGATATTTAAAAGAGCAAGGTTGGAATGTTGATTTCTCAATTCATCTAAATACATGGTTGCCTTCTGAATTGATGGGCTCGGTTGGAACATTTTTGATTGATGCTACGATTACTAATGATTGGGTACAAGGATTAAGTCTTCCAATAGATGGTAGCAGAGATATTCCTAATGCGAATTATAAAATAAGAAAGAAAAGCAATGAAGGGTATCAATATAGGCATAGAGATTGGATTGATAGTGGAAGTTTTTGGAATGCTAACAATGGTATAACTTGGAATCAACTTATGCCAATCTTAGATTCATGGTTAATACAAAATCCAAATATACAAATAAATTATGGACAATAACATATTGAAAATTATTTTCAGAGTAGTTGCAGTGCTACTAAGTTTAGGTGCATTATTTTTTCAATTAATTAATTTTGTTTTTGGGACTATGGTTAAAAATGTCTCAGATATGCAAGATGATTATTGGTATTATGGTACAGAACTTATACCTCATTTATTTATTTACGATTATTATTATTATCTGGTTTGTAGTATTCCAAATAAGGAAGATTATAAATATGAAATAATTATAGATATTTTGATATAGATTGGCCTCTTGCATTAATAAGTGTTACCCTGACATGAAACGATATATATACTCATGTTGGGGTACCTTTTATTCGAGGAGCTATGTGAAAATTGATTTATTTAGATAATATGAATTTTAATACTGAATTAAAAAAGAATATAGGTTGTAACATCGTATATAGTAGTTCTGATGGAGGTAATTACTCAATTATTCTTATGGAATTTGATAGTGGGAATCGTATAATGACATATTGCTATTGGGAAGTTCAGAAAGATGGAAAATGAATTGCTACATCAGAAGATGATATTACAGCTGTCATGGTTTGATGGCACGAACAATTTGACTTTTCGAGAGTCAAAAGGTTGTGGATCTTGAAATAGATGAATCACTTAATTTATTCATTGAAGTAGAGGATGGGTTGAAATAAAGTAAATTTTTCATTTTGGTGATTATGAGAAAAGTGATTATTTCTTTGATATACGTATCAATAGTATTGACTATTCCCCTGGCAGTTGCCTGTCAGGGGGTAAATTTTACCTACCAATGCTATGAATTACAAAGATAAATATATTCTTTTTTATTTGGAAGGGAAAAAAGCGCTGAGTGAAAAGAGAGTTAGTAGAATATTAGGTATTTCATATCCAGATGATATGCCTGATGGCTATCATGGACAAGATCCACGAATATGGGTATACATCAAAGATAAGTAATTAGATAAATCAGCTTTTACACAAATAGGTTATGACACTGAAATTAACTAGAATTTTCATTTGAGATATTTTAATGGTGGAGAAAAAATCCGCTGTAATTGATATCATAGCTTGTGGTAGCCTATTAAATTAGAAGATACGTTCCCGCATGAATACCCTCACAAATTATATGTTCTATTTTGAAGATTACTTTTAAAAAGGGGATGTTCAGACTTATCCTGATAGAAGAAATACTGCATAAAAAGCTGCAAGAATATGCAGGAATGATCTTGCTTTTGGATATAAATAGGTGAAATATGCATGATAACTACCAATGTTAGGAGACGTTTCATTTAAAGAAAAGCTTCGTTGGTTTTAAAGGAACGACTCGTTGGTCGGTGAGAAGCACTTCGTTTCATTTAAAGGAACGGGTAAAAAGGTACTTTGAGTGCTTGTTTTGCTCCGGATGTCGTCAGTTACAGAAGAGTTTGAAAATGTTAGATTGAAAGTTAAATGATGAAATACATATTCGGAATTTATGTTTTTGATCTTATCTGTGTTTTATTGATCGCTATAAAGTGAAATCTGTGTAATTTGGAAATATGCCAATCGCGAATCCTTCCGTTTTTCCAGTTCAGTCCGTACTTGTGTTGTATATTTCTGATTCTACGAGATGATTCCTATCCATTCTTCATGCACTGAGAAATCACTGTTCTGATTGAGGAAAGTTGATTCACATTTAATTTCATCTCCTGTTTTGAGATACACTTTGAAATAAATGTCAGAGTAACGTTATATTATTAAAAGTACTTAACGAAAGCCCAATCCATCACTTTTTATTTGTTTCTTTGCACCAAATTCGGGAATAGTGTTGTCTTGTGAATCGAGGCAGCACTTAATTTTGCTTAGAAATTAATGGAGAAACTCATTATAAATGCTTGTCCGGTGTGTGGCAGTACGCACTTGAAACGCGTCATGACTTGTACGGATTTTTATGCTTCGGGCGAACAGTTTGAACTGTGTTCGTGTGAAGACTGCGGATTTACGTTCACGCAAGGTGTGCCGGTAGAAGCAGAGATAGGCAAGTATTACGAGACTCCCGATTACATTTCCCACACTGATACGCGCAAAGGCGCGATGAATACCATCTACCATTATGTACGTTCCTATATGCTGGGTCGCAAAGCGCGCCTGGTAGCAAGGGAAGCACACCGTAAAAGAGGGCGTTTGCTCGATATCGGGACGGGAACCGGATACTTCGCCGACACCATGGCACGCCGTGGATGGAAGGTGGAAGCAGTGGAGAAAAGTCCGCAGGCACGTGCTTTTGCAAAGGAGCATTTCGATCTGGACGTAAAACCCGAATCGGCTTTGAAAGAGTTTGCTCCCGGTAGCTTTGATGTGATCACCCTTTGGCACGTGATGGAGCATCTGGAACACCTCAATGAAACATGGGAAATGCTTCGTGAACTGCTGACAGAGAAAGGGATGCTCATTGTGGCAGTGCCCAACTGCTCTTCCTATGATGCAGGACGTTACGGTGAATATTGGGCGGCATACGATGTCCCCCGCCATCTCTGGCATTTCACTCCCGTCACTATTCAGCAGCTGGCTTCCCGTCATGGATTCATTATGGCGGCTCGTCATCCGATGCCGTTTGATGCGTTCTATGTATCGATGTTGAGCGAGAAACATCGCGGCAGTTCGTGCAGTTTCCTCAAAGGGATGTATGCGGGGACGCTTGCGTGGTTCAGCACGTTGGGGCGGAAAGAACGGAGCAGTTCGATGATTTACGTATTCCGGAAAAAAAGATAGCGCATGGGAAATAAAAACAGATATAAGTCGAAGTCACTGTTCGATATGCAATTCATAACGTCCAGTATCAGTACGACATTGGTGTTGTTGCTGTTGGGGCTGGTTGTGTTCTTTGTGCTCACGGCGCACAATATGTCTGTATACGTCCGCGAAAATATCAGCTTCTCCGTTCTCATCAGTGATGACATGAAGGAGGCGGATATTCTGAAACTCCAGAAGAAACTGAATCAGGAACCTTTTGTGAAACAGTCCGAGTACATCTCCAAAAAACAGGCTCTGAAAGAGCAGACGGAGGCGATGGGCACCGATCCCGAAGAGTTTCTTGGCTATAACCCTTTCACGGCCTCCCTTGAAATCAAGCTTCACTCCGATTACGCCAATTCCGACAGTATCGCGAAGATAGAGAAAATGATCAAGAAGAACTCTAACATACAGGATGTGCTCTACCGGAAAGAGCTGATCGATGCCGTCAATGAGAATATACGGAACATCAGCCTTGTGCTGCTGGCGCTGGCGGTGGTGCTCACCTTTATATCCTTTGCACTGATTAACAATACGATACGGCTTGCCATCTACTCTAAGCGATTCCTCATTCATACCATGAAGCTGGTGGGGGCCAGCTGGAGTTTTATCCGCGGACCTTTCCTGCGGAAAAACGTGTGGAGCGGCGTATTGGCAGGTATGCTTGCCGATGCCATTCTGATGGGAACTGCCTACTGGGCGGTGACGTACGAGCAGGAGCTGATTCAGGTCATCACCCCCGAAGTGATGCTCATTGTCTGCGGCAGCGTGCTGGTATTCGGAATTGTGATAACGTGGTTGTGTGCCTACATCTCGATGAATAAATATCTGAGGATGAAAGCCAATACCTTATATTATATTTAGGAGAATAACATATAGTTGGAAATTTAGTAACTTGTAACAAAATAAGCTTATGTCTGACAAACAGAAATTTGCCTTCGATAAAGTGAACTTTATCTTGCTCGCGATAGGGATGGCGATTGTCATTATCGGATTTCTATTGATGACGGGACCTACGTCGTCCGAAACGGTTTTCGAACCGGATATTTTCAGTGTACGCAGAATCAAGGTAGCACCTGTTGTTTGCCTGTTTGGCTTTATATCGATGATATACGCAGTGTTGCGTAAACCTAAAACAAAAGAATAATAAAAAGAAATTATGAGTTGGTTGGAAGCAATGATCCTCGGATTGATTCAGGGATTGACAGAGTATTTGCCTGTAAGCAGCAGTGGCCATCTGGCCATCGGATCGGCATTGTTTGGGATACAAGGGGAAGAGAATCTGGCATTTACGATTGTCGTGCATGTAGCTACCGTATGTAGTACGCTGGTGATTCTGTGGAAAGAGATTGACTGGATTTTTAAAGGATTATTCAAGTTCCAGATGAACGATGAGACTCGTTATGTGATCAATATCGTGATTTCGATGATACCGATTGGTATTGTAGGCGTATTCTTTAAAGATTATGTAGAAGCTATTTTCGGTTCGGGACTGATGATTGTAGGCTGCATGCTGTTGCTGACTGCTGCCCTGCTGTCATTCTCGTACTATTATAAGCCACGCCAAAAGGATAAGATTTCGATGAAAGATGCCTTTATCATTGGTCTGGCACAGGCTTGTGCGGTGTTGCCGGGGCTGTCCCGTTCGGGATCTACTATTGCTACGGGACTTCTGTTGGGAGATAACAAGGCAAAACTGGCGCAGTTCTCTTTTCTGATGGTGATCCCTCCCATTCTCGGGGAAGCGTTGCTTGATAGTGTAAAGATGATGAAAGGTGAAGATGTAGTGGGGGATATCCCTGCGTTATCATTGATTGTTGGCTTTCTGGCGGCTTTTGTAGCCGGTTGTCTTGCCTGCAAGTGGATGATTAATATTGTGAAGAAAGGAAAGCTGATCTACTTTGCCATCTATTGTGCAATAGCGGGATTGGCAGTAATTATTACGCAGTTGTAAGTCGTGAGTCATTTTACTCCCACTCACAACTCGTTATTTATAACTCTATAACGTGAATTTTAAAAAAGGAGAAGTACTGTTTTTCAATAAACCTCTCGGCTGGACATCATTTAAGGTAGTAGGACACGTCCGCTATCATATCTGCCGCCGGATAGGAGTGAAAAAACTGAAAGTAGGTCATGCCGGAACGCTCGATCCTCTCGCCACGGGAGTGATGATCCTCTGCACCGGCAAGGCTACGAAACGAATAGAAGAATTTCAGTATCATACCAAGGAATATGTAGCCACGCTCCGGCTGGGCGCTACCACTCCCTCGTACGACCTGGAACATGAAATAGATGCCACCTACCCTACCGGACATATCACCCGGGAGCTGGTGGAAGAAACACTGACGCACTTCCTTGGTGCCATCGAGCAGGTGCCCCCTGCCTTTTCCGCCTGCATGGTGGACGGCAAGCGCGCTTATGAGCTGGCACGTAAAGGCGAAGAGGTGGAACTAAAGGCGAAGCAACTTGTTATTGATGAGATAGAGTTGCTTGAATGCCGTCTGGACGATCCGGAACCGACGATCCGAATCCGCGTGGTGTGCAGCAAAGGGACGTATATCCGTGCCCTGGCCCGTGACATCGGCGAAGCGCTTCAGAGCGGAGCCCATCTGACGGAACTGATCCGCACACGTGTGGGGGATGTCCGTCTGGAAGATTGCCTGGACCCCGAACACTTTAAAGAGTGGATCGACCGGCAGGAAATAGAAAACGACGAAGATAATAATTAACGTAATAAGGAATAGATATGAAGCTATCACAATTCAAATTTAAGTTACCCGAGGATAAAATCGCTTTGCATCCTACGAAGTATAGAGATGAGTCGCGCTTGATGGTGTTGCACCGTCGTACTGGAGAGATTGAACACAAGATGTTCAAGGATGTTTTGAACTACTTTGATGATAAAGACGTATTTATATTCAACGATACAAAGGTATTCCCGGCACGTCTGTATGGTAATAAGGAGAAGACGGGAGCTCGTATCGAAGTATTCCTGTTGCGTGAGCTGAACGAAGAACTCCGTCTGTGGGATGTGCTGGTAGATCCTGCCCGTAAAATCCGTATCGGCAACAAGTTGTATTTCGGTGCCGACGACTCGATGGTAGCGGAAGTAATAGACAACACCACTTCCCGCGGCCGTACGCTCCGTTTCCTTTATGACGGACCGCACGATGAGTTCAAGAAAGCCCTCTATGCTCTGGGTGAGACTCCCCTGCCCCATTCCATCATCAACCGTCCTGTAGAGCCGGAAGATTCGGAACGTTTCCAGTCCATCTTCGCCAAGAACGAAGGTGCGGTAACTGCTCCGACAGCCAGCCTGCACTTTAGCCGTGAGCTGATGAAGCGTCTGGAAATCAAAGGTATTGATTTCGCTTATATCACCTTGCATGCCGGTCTGGGCAACTTCCGTGATATCGACGTAGAAGACTTGACGAAGCATAAGATGGACTCCGAGCAGATGATTGTAAACGCGGAAGCTGTCAATACGGTCAACCGTGCCAAGGATAAGGGTAAAAACGTGTGTGCGGTAGGTACAACTGTGATGCGTGCTATCGAAAGTGCGGTGAGCACCGACGGACATTTGAAAGAATTTGAAGGCTGGACCAACAAGTTTATCTTCCCTCCGTATGAGTTTACTGTGGCCAATTCGATGATTTCCAACTTCCATATGCCGTTGTCTACACTGCTGATGATTGTGGCCGCTTTCGGTGGTTACGAACAGGTGATGGATGCTTATCATGTAGCGTTGAAGGAAGGTTATCGCTTCGGTACATACGGTGATGCGATGCTGATTCTGGATAAATAAACGAAAAGATACCGCTATGAAAATCTGTCCCAAATGCCACGAAGAAGTAGAAGATAGCTTTGAAATCTGCTGGAACTGTAATTACAGCTTTCCGGACGATAAGATATTGGATATGACTCCGGCGGAAGAGAGTGATGACAGCGGGCGGTCTATCGACTGTCTGCGTTGTCAGGTCAGGATGGTTTATTCCGGAAAATATGAGTTTCATGAAGGAATGAACACGGGCATTTTTGGAAACTTGTTTGAGTTATTCCAGAATCGCGAAGCATTCGACTTATACGTCTGCCCGAAATGTGGCAAAGTAGAGTTCTTTGTTCCTTTGGACAGGGAGCGGGAGTTTAAGGTAGAATAGACCGGTAATGGCGAAAGTGTATATAAGTCTCGGCACTAATCTGGGAGATAAAGAACAGAATCTCCGGACTGCCGTGCAAAAGATAGAGGAGCAGGTAGGGAAAGTCATTTCCCTGTCTGCTTTTTACATCACTGCCCCTTGGGGATTCGATTCGGAGCATAGTTTCTTGAATGCGGCGGCGTGTGTAGAAACGGAACTGTCGCCTCTGGAAGTACTGCAGAAGACGCAGGAGATCGAACGGGAACTGGGACGTACGCATAAGTCTGTCGGTGGCGTATATAGCGACCGGCTGATTGATATAGACCTGCTGCTTTATGATGATCTGATACTTTCGGTTACTTCTCCTTCCGGAGCAGCACTCAACCTCCCCCACCCTTTGATGGCGGAACGTGACTTCGTGATGCGCCCCTTAACGGAGATTGCCCCCGAACTGGTGCATCCGGTATTGGGAAAGGCAATGAAGGTGCTGCTGGCGCAGATAGAAAAATAATACAGCATTCTCTTCCCCTTGCTTATCCTTTTACTTTTTACTTTTCTTTTCGGCGATAAACCTCGGCAGATAAGCCACACAGCCCACCAATACTGCATATAACAAGTGAATATCCTGAAACTCAATCTTCAGGAAGTGGCATACAATGGCGTAAATGGCAATGGTGAATCCTATATAAAGCGCCAGTACAAAAAGAGTTCTTAATTTATTGTTGATAATCATATTTTTTTCTGTTTAGGATTAGGATGGCGGAGGAATAAATGACGGTTCAGAAGGCAGATGATAGTTCCGCCGATTCCTCCTTTTGCAAACTCATACGTCCATGAAAATTCGTCTCCTTTCCAGAAATAATCCATGACGAGGAAGATGATGACCAGAAGGATAATGGAAAATACATATTGCATTAATGTAATTGTTCTCATACCAATTTCCTGTATATATGTGTTAAACATTGCCCAAAGATAAATATAATCTCCGAATAATACCTATCTTTGTCCCCGAAATGAAAGTGTGGACAGATTTGAGCAGCTTGCAACCACGGAAAAAAATGCTAAAACACGTCTTGTTGACGCCTTTTCGGCAATGCTTCCGCAGCTCTCTTCCTCCCCTCTTTATTTTCCCAATTTTAATTTTCAATTTATAATCTTTAATTTAAAAAGATGGGATACTTATTTACATCCGAATCGGTGTCGGAAGGACACCCCGACAAGGTAGCCGATCAAATATCGGACGCCGTGCTTGACAAACTGTTGGCTTACGACCCCAGTTCTAAAGTAGCTTGCGAAACACTAGTAACTACCGGACAGGTAGTATTAGCGGGTGAAGTGAAAACTAAAGCGTACGTTGACCTCCAGCTCATCGCACGTGAAGTGATTAAGAAAATCGGTTACACTAAAGGAGAGTACATGTTCGAAAGTAACTCTTGCGGTGTGCTTTCTGCCATTCATGAGCAAAGTCCCGACATCAACCGTGGCGTAGAGCGTCAGGACCCGATGGAACAGGGTGCGGGCGATCAGGGCATGATGTTCGGCTATGCAACGAACGAGACAGAAAACTATATGCCGCTTTCGCTTGATCTGGCACACCGCATTCTGCAGGTGCTGGCTGATATCCGCCGCGAAGAAAAGGTGATGACCTACCTCCGTCCGGACGCCAAGAGCCAGGTGACGATTGAATATGACGACAACGGAACTCCTGTCCGTATTGATACTATTGTTGTTTCTACGCAACACGATGACTTTATTCAGCCGGCTGATGACTCTGCCGAAGCACAGCTCAAAGCTGACGAAGAAATGCTGTCTATCATCCGTCGTGACGTTATCGAAATCCTGATGCCCCGTGTCATTGCTTCTATCCATCATGATAAAGTACTGGCATTGTTCAATGATCAGATCGTCTATCACGTCAATCCGACCGGAAAGTTCGTGATCGGTGGTCCTCACGGAGATACCGGTCTGACAGGCCGCAAGATTATTGTGGATACTTACGGTGGCAAAGGCGCTCACGGTGGTGGTGCTTTCTCCGGAAAAGACCCCAGCAAGGTGGACCGTAGTGCCGCTTATGCTGCCCGTCACATTGCTAAGAATATGGTTGCGGCAGGTGTTGCCGACGAAATGCTTGTACAGGTGAGCTATGCTATCGGTGTAGCACGCCCGATCAACATCTTCGTGGACACTTACGGGCGTAGCCACGTGAATATGACCGATGGCGAGATTGCCCGTGTAATCGACCAGTTGTTCGACCTTCGTCCGAAAGCTATCGAAGAGCGTCTGAAACTTCGTAACCCGATCTATCAGGAAACTGCCGCTTATGGCCACATGGGACGTGAGCCGCAAGTGGTATCGAAAACGTTCTTCTCCCGCTATGAGGGCAATAAGACCGTAGAAGTAGAACTCTTTACATGGGAGAAACTGGACTACGTGGATAAGATCAAGGCAGCTTTTGGTCTGTAATTTTATTTGAAATCAGCTTATAGCTTTACGGCTATTTAGTCCATAGTGAGCCGCAATCTCATCTCTTCTTATACGGGAGAGATGGATTGCGGCTTTTGTTATTCGGGCGATTTTATAAGTTACGACTTATAAATAGGTTGAATTTGAACTGTTTATAAGTTATGATTAATAAAATCGTTATATTTGTTGCGGTTGACAAACTTGTAAACAGCAGATGACTATTTTTTGATTTCTGACACAAAGTATGGGTTGTGATATATAGTACATGACTTGGTTGTGAGAAGTACTTCAGTTGCTGGGTTTCAGTACTACAGTTAGGTTGATGATGTATAACGTTTGGGGCGGAGATGTACAACAATTGAATGAAAGATGTATGACTTTTATTCTATGCTATTATTATCCTGTAATCTGCATTCAGCTTTTTCAGTTTCGTCCGCAAGCTCCCTGTCAGAAGGGGATAGCGGCTGAAAACACTGCTTTACAACCCCGTCTCTGACATACTTTGAAAGGGGGCAGGTGGTTTCAGTTCTTTCAGCCCTGACATACGGGCTAAATTTTGTAAGCCCTGAGCTGAACTTCATTCATCGCCGAGCTAAAGTCTGTTCGCCTCCGAGGTGAAAGTTGGCGAGCTGCCGGCTTATTTCAGATCAATCAAGCGAAGAGTGTGTTCTGATCAAACAGAGGGTCTGTTTGCCTTGGATACAGGCTCTGTTTATCTTGAATACAGGCTCTGTTTGAGGTAAATGCAGGTTCTATTTCAACTGTTGGCAGAGTTTATTCATTATACACAGTGACTCGGATAGTAATTAGCGGAAAGCCTGTGTAGGAATGAATAAAATATGGGGAGATTTCCAACTCCTTGAATGGTGCTGGCTGACTTGCGGAATGGTACTGGCTGACCTGCGGAATGGTACTTTCTGACACACTGAGAGGTACCATCTGATATCTTGAACGGTATCAAGTTCGAAATTGTTTTTGGGGACTGAAAGGACTGAAGCACCTTACTCCCTTCATAAAGCTTCAAGAATGGAGTTGTAAAACTGTGCCTTCAGCCGCTATCCCCTTCCGACAGGGCGTTTGCGGGTGAAACTGAAGATTCTGAATGCGGGTATTTCTTCTTTGTGTGGAATATCAGAGATTTAGTTCATCTTTTTAAAAAGAGACAATGAAGTCATCTAGGTTTGCGGGTGTCCCTTCTTTATTGAATATCTTCTTATAAAGCTGTTTTCTGCTCATAGATACAGCGCTTTGTGTACGACATACCAATTGTGAAATTGTAGAAACTGGAATTTTAATTTTTAACAGTAAACAAATACGTAGTTCCATCTTGGTAATAGAGGGATGCAGTATGAATAACTTGTTGGTGAAATTGTCATATGTATCATTAATGATATTTTCTAGTTCTTTCCATTCTGTTTCGGTGAGTCTGATCGAGGAATCTTCTATCGCACGATAACAATAAGCATAAATATCAGACCTTCTAAGCGCTTCCTCAAGTAATGCTTGTTCTCTTTGTGATGTTTCGATAGCTTGATTGGTTTGTTCTAGCTTTTCCTTTTTTGCAAGTAAAAGTTTTTGTTGTAAATCATTGTTTTCCTGTTCGAACGATTTTACCTTTTCTTTTAATTCTTCAATTTTTTTCTTGTTTTCTTCTATATATAGTTGGCTTTTCCGATATTGTTGTTCGTTAATCTCATGAAGTTTTTTCTCTTGTTCCCGAATCATAGCTTTCCTGTTTCTATTATATCGAATAAGGATGATAACTCCTAAAACGATGGCAATAACAATAAAGATGATCCATGCTCGTTGTTCTGCATTTTTCTTGCGCAAATATTCTTTTTCTTTCTCAATATGTTGGTAATCATACAAAGCCTTTATTTTTCGCAAAGATTCTGTGTTGGATATGTCGTAAATGCTATCAGAACATTCTGTATATTTCTCCAGATATGCTAATCCTTCTTCATAGTTGCCACGTTCTTTTTCTATTTCATATAAATTCCGATAGGCTCCTATGTCTGAATATACATTATTATGTCCTATATTTTTCTTGAAGTAATAGGCTGCTGAATCTTTTTGTCCTATACTTACATAGAAATTTCCCCAAACATCATAATTTATATCTTTCTCATCTTGCCATTTACTATTTGTTTCTTGTAGCGTTTTCAATGCTTCGTCATATTTTTCCATTTGAATATAGATGCCTGCCAATTCTTCGAGAATATTTACTTCCCTTTGTATGTCTCCATTGCTATTAGCTAATTGGTATGCTTTGTTATAATAATAGATTGTGCTGTCTGTTATCTCAAGTAAATTGAATGCTCTTCCTAAATCTCGTAGTGCATAAGCGCTAGTAAGACTGTCTTTGCCTAGTTGTAAGTAGTGATAAGCGTTTCGATAAGCTTGTAGTACTTCCTCTGTGAGACCTTCATAGGCAAATAGAGTTCCCATTTGGCTGTATATTCGCCCCAATAAAGCGTAGTTCTTGCTATCTGTAGAGATATCAAAAGCTTTGTGGAAATAAGAAAGTGCTGTAGGACCTTCATGAAGATCAAGGTATACTCTGCCTGTGTAATAATAGGATTTTATCAGTTTGTCCTTATCATTTTCTCTTTCATAATAATCAGTGACGGATAACATTAGAGAATCAGACGTATGAGGCACGTAACATCTGTCACGTGCCTCTGTTAACAGCAGGTAATAGTACATTCTTGCTGATTGTGATTCCTTTGTGATACTCTCACTCAGAGAGTCTAAAATGGTTAATGCACTATCTGGATATTCTTTAATAATATTTTCCACCCGCAGTATTGTGTTGGGGTATGGGGCAGTGCATGAGAATAGGCATATAATGCTTAAATAGAATAGTATAAATTTTCGTCTTTGTTTCATTTGAATGTATGTATCATTGCGATTTTATTTGCGCAAATATACACATATATCAAGACTTATAATATAAAACAACCGATAATATAGTTTTCGCCGGATTTTATTTCGATAATATATTCTCCGGAAGATATATTTTCCAGAGTAAATACATGTTCATTGTTAGCTTGAATACTTGTAAGGTCTAGGTAGATAGTTTTGTTGAAGGAATCCTTTACTTCAATTATAATGTTTTCTAAATCTATATTAGCATGAATAAAGAGTGTACTCCCTTCGTAGTAAAGATTAAGGGGGGTAGATATTGGCACTCTAGTACTTGCTTTTACTTCCCAAGACTCTCTTTTTATTCTGATGCGATTTTTAGCTTGGAGTGCTGTGCATCCTAATACTGCAATAATTGCAATAAATAGTAGTTTTTTCATCATGATCGTTCTTTTATTTTTTTTGCAAATTAAAGGCTAATTGTCTGATTGTTTAGTATGGATGAGTTCAGAAATAATTCAGTTTTTAGATCAAATGGCATTTTTTATTTCTGAATTATTACTGAATTGAATATCTAGGTCGATACCTCCATTATCTCTACTTTTGTAGCAGATAATCTGGTCAAAGTTTTGGTAAGGGTATTTTGAGTACAGGATTATTGAAGGATAGAAAAAGCTATTAAATAATTGAGTCATAAAAAATAGCATAAAGATAGTTGCAACTACGAATTGATATTAACTAAAAAAGAAAAAACAATGAAAAAACTATTTTCAACACTGACACTAACAGTATGTTTAGGTGCATTTATTTCTTGTACCAATGATGAACAGGAAGTGAATATGGTTAAACCGACGAATGCTAATTCTGAAATAGAAGTAATAAACGACGGTACTATGATTAAATTTAAAGATGTGGAATCGTACGAGAATGCTCTTTTGAAAGTGAGTGCAATGTCTACTTCAGAACAAGTTAGTTTTCTTAATTCATTATCTTTTAAGTCTCAGATGATTCTGATGCAAGAAGCGGATGGTGAGTTGGATAAAATCTGTAATCAAGCTGCTGATAAAGCGGAGTTTGATGTTCTATATGAGAAATATAAACATAAATATGGTGATGTATTTATGTTTAATACTATCGATGCTACTGATCTGTCACCTTATTCAAGGCTTGTTTATGTAGCCAATGAATACTTTGTTAATATGAAAGGTGAATTTATGATTGGCGATTCTTTGGTTGTGGATAAGGTATATACTGACTTTAAAGAGCGTCAACAACAATTTACGGTTTCTACTCGTTCGTCTGTTTCAGATTTAAGTTCTATAAACGAAGCATATAGTCGTCAAAAAGATAGAAAAGTAGGATTATATTTATCTGTTTCATCAGGAATAATACATGCTAATTTTACTTCGCAAAAGAAAGGAGTCTTTGGATGGAGCCGTTACTCTACGACATACCATGCTAAAGTAAACCTTCGTGGTTTTGAGTTTGCTCAAGGAGAACTACTGGGGTATGGTCCAGTGTATGTAAATAAAGATGGTATTCCTTTTGCTATTGATACCAAAGAAATGGGTGGAAATGTAACCAAAGTTTTTGGACGTAAGTTAGCACAAGAGTGTACGGGTACAATAGAAATCTGGTCTCGGGGTGTGCCGTATGACCAAAGAGGATTTGCCACTGTGAGATTATAAAAGTGTAAATGAGGACGAAAGTAGCAACAACCATAAACTCTTTTGTCCTCATCATTTGTATATTAAATAATAAAAACTGAACTTCTAATGAAAACAATTACTAATTTAATATTTATAGCTTTGCTATTTGTTACAGCATCATTATCTGCACAGGAACATGGTCCTGTTTTAGGAGGCTCTTTAGGAACATTGCATGAAAAAGTGAGTGTGGTTTCCAGTAATTTTGAGGGATATAAACTTCATTATCATATTGGATATGCTTATCGGCAGTATTGGGGTAATCGTAAATTTGCAATGGATGGCATTGCTCTTTTTGGCTCGCAGGGGACTGATTATCAAGCCTTCAATTCGGATAGTCCTAAGTATAGTGTAAACGGAAAATATCTATCAATAGGGACTGTGTTCAGTTATGAATGTTTTTCTAATTTTAGACTTGGAGTCGGAGCAGATGTGGCTTGGTATGTAAATCGATTGGGTGCATCTACTTATAATAGCAAAAAAAATGCGATCGATATACCTATTGTGGCAAGAGTTAGTTATACGCTGAAATGGCTTGAACTACAACTATCTTATAAACAAGGTACTTGCAATCTGATGAATACTAGTGGTGTTGGAAAAGTAACTTCACGAAATATTCAATTTTCTGTTTTTATGCCAATATTTAAATAATGAGTGTTGAAGTAGGAGAATATAGGCTTGACTGTGCTATTTATAGAAATAGAATATGCAGTCTTGCCTTTGTGTTTATTCTTCTATCTTCACTTTGACATAAATTGCACATTCATTTTGATATGTATATGATTTCTTTGTACTTTTGTACCCATTCATCCAGTAAACTTGCAAAAGACAATGAATCAGATACATTCCGTATGCGTATACAGCGCATCCAGCACTAAGATAGCCCCCGTATATTTTGAAGCAGCCGAAAAACTCGGCCGCCTGCTTGCCAAACAACATATCCGTCTGATAAACGGTGCCGGAAGCATCGGACTGATGCGCTCCGTAGCCGACGCAGTTCTGAAGAATGGCGGTGAGGTGACAGGTGTTATCCCCCACTTCATGGTCGAACAGAACTGGCATCACACAGGGTTGACGGAATTGATCGAAGTCACTTCCATGCACGAACGCAAGCAGAAGATGGCGAATCTGAGCGACGGCATCATTGCCTTGCCGGGCGGATGCGGCACTCTGGAAGAATTGCTTGAAATCATCACATGGAAACAGCTCGGACTGTATCTGAATCCGATTATCATTCTGAATATAAACGGCTTTTTTGATCCGCTGTTCCAAATGCTCGAACGGGCAATAGAGGAAAACTTCATGCGCCAGCAACACGGTGATATATGGAAAGTGGCACAAACACCGGAAGAAGCGGTGGAGTTACTTCAGACAACTCCCGTATGGGACGCTTCTATCCGTAAATTTGCAGCCATATGATAGCCGATATTCTGAACTCCGGATTCGAGGGAATCCCTATCTCCTACTCTCCCCGTACGGATGATGTGATTGCCTTGACATTGCTTGCCTGCTTCTTTCTTTCCTCCATCGCTCTGGCTCGTGGAAAGAAGTTTCTCACCCAACAGGTGAAAGACTTTGTATTGCATCGCGAGCGGACAAGCATTTTTGATAGTTCTACGGCAGCCGATGTGCGCTATCTACTCGTACTGGTAGTGCAGACCTGTGTATTGACAGGTATCGTGTTCTTCAATTATTTTCATGATACATGTCCGATGCTGATGACCAAGGTCTCCCCTCTCCTGCTATTGGGGATTTATGTCGGCTTCTGTCTTGCCTATTTTTTACTGAAATGGTTACTTTATATGTTCCTCGGATGGGTGTTTTTTGACAAAAACAAGACAAATATATGGTTGGAATCTTATTCTACGCTCATATATTACGTCGGATTCGCCCTTTTTCCTTTTGTTCTATTCCTTGTTTATTTCGATCTGAACCTGACCAATTTAGTGATAATCGGACTAATTATTCTAATTTTTACTAAAATATTGATGTTTTATAAGTGGGTAAAGCTTTTTTTTCATCAATTAAGTGCGGCTTTCCTATTAATTTTGTACTTTTGCGCTCTTGAAATCATACCCTGTCTGCTACTCTATCAGGGAATGATCCAGGTAAACAATGTATTGCTAATAAAAATTTAGGACGTTGAAAATTAAAAAAGTACTAGTTTCGCAGCCTAAGCCTGCGTCAGAGAAATCTCCCTATTACGACATAGCAGAGAAATATGGCGTAAAAATAGATTTCCGGCCGTTTATAAAGGTCGAGAGTCTTTCGGCGAAAGAATTCCGGCAACAGAAGGTTTCAATTCTTGATCACACTGCTGTTATATTCACTTCACGCCACGCAATCGATCACTTCTTTAATCTGTGTACGGAGCTGCGTGTGACTATTCCGGAAACAATGAAGTATTTCTGTGTCACAGAAGCGGTTGCATTGTACATTCAGAAGTATGTGCAATATCGCAAACGTAAAATCTTCTTCGGTGCTACCGGAAAGATTGAAGATTTGGTGCCATCTATCGTAAAGCATAAAACGGAGAAATATCTCGTCCCTATGTCGGACGTGCACAATGATGATGTGAAAAACCTGCTCGACAAGAATAACATACAGCATACAGAAGCTGTAATGTATCGCACTGTGAGCAATGACTTTACATCGGATGAGGAATTTGATTATGACATGCTCGTGTTCTTCAGCCCTGCCGGAGTGACTTCTTTGAAGAAGAACTTCCCGGACTTTGACCAGAAAGAGATCAGAATCGGTACCTTCGGGTCGACTACCGCGCAGGCTGTACGCGACGCCGGACTCCGTTTGGACCTTGAAGCACCGACTGTGCAGGCTCCGTCAATGACGGCTGCGCTTGATATGTTCATCAAGGAAAACAATAAATAAACAGCGTGAGCGTATATACTTTGCGTAAAGCCGAAAGGCTGAATAGTAAAATATTGATCGGAAAGATGTTCGAAGGCGGCCATTCCAAGTCGTTTTCCATCTTTCCGATACGCGTTGTATATATGCCCGTAGAACAAGGTGAAGTGCCGGCAACGATACTTATCAGCGTATCGAAGCGGCGTTTCAAACGTGCTGTAAAGCGCAATCGGGTGAAGCGGCAGATACGCGAAGTCTACCGGAAGAACAAACAGCCACTGCTGGACGGTTTGCAAAACAAAGGGCAGCGTCTGGCAATTGCTTTTATCTATCTGTCGGACGAACTTGTAGCCACTGCCGAACTGGAAGAGAAAATGAAGACAGCGCTTTCGCGCATTTCTGAAAAGTTATCCTTATGAAACCCCGTGCTCACCGGGTGTCCGTCTGCTGGATGTCCCTGAAAAGTCTTGTGAGGAAGGTGTTTTCATTCTTACTGCTGATTCCTATCTATTTTTACCGGGTGTGTATTTCGCCCCTTACCCCTCCGTCTTGTCGGTTTACGCCCACTTGTTCGGCCTATGCGGTCGAAGCAATCAAGAAACACGGTCCCGTCAAAGGACTCTATCTGGCTGTCCGGCGCATTCTCAGGTGTCATCCGTGGGGTGGTTCCGGTTATGATCCTGTGCCTTAAAAACGATTTACCCTAAAGAACGAGAGATATGGAGAATAACGCGAGTCATATTCTGGATATTCATACTCACAAGTCGGAGGATGCTTCCCACGGCAGGGCGATTATCAATTTTCCATTACCGGTGGATGATTCGCTGTGCCTGTCGGCTTCGGATGTCAGGACGGCAGGTAAAGAGGGATATTTCTATTCGGCCGGCATTCATCCCTGGAAACTGACGGAACGCAATGCGGAAGAGCAATTTGAACTTCTGCAGCAGTTGCTTGTGAAAGAGCAGTTTGTGGCGGTAGGAGAGGCGGGTTTCGATAAACTGACAGCTGCTCCGATGGAGCTTCAGGTAAGGATGTTTGAGAAGCAGGTGGAATTGTCGGAGAAATATCGGTTGCCACTGATTATTCATTGTGTGAAGGCGATGGATGAGTTGCTGGCGGTGAGGAAGAAACTGAATCCGGCTCAACCCTGGATTTGGCACGGCTTTCGCGGGAAACCGCAGCAGGCAGGGCAACTGATAAAGAACGGCATTTATCTTTCTTTCGGTGCGCATTATTCGGAGGAAACGGTGAAGGGAGTGCCTGTCGGTCGCCTGTTTCTGGAGACGGATGACAGTCCGGTCGACATTGAAGAAGTGCTGAAGCAGGTGGCGAAAGCACGAAGCACGGATGCGGAAGAGCTGCGGCAGGCGATTCGGGAAAATATTCAAAAAGTCTTTTTTAGGCGTTAAGAGTTGTATCTTCCGAGAAAGAGTCGTACTTTTGTCGCACATGGAATTGAAAGACAATAAAAACCTAATAAAAAGAGTAATACGATGAATTTTGTAGAAGAATTGAGATGGCGTGGCATGCTGCAGGACATCATGCCGGGAACGGAAGAGTTGTTAAACAAAGAGCAGGTGACTGCCTATTTGGGTATCGACCCGACTGCCGATTCGCTACACATTGGTCACCTTTGTGGAGTGATGATCCTTCGTCATTTACAACGCTGCGGCCATAAGCCGCTGGCACTCATCGGTGGCGCTACAGGTATGATTGGAGACCCTTCCGGAAAATCGGCAGAACGTAACCTGCTGAACGAGGAAACATTGCGTCACAATCAGGCGTGTATCAAAAAACAGCTTGCCAAGTTCCTCGACTTCGAGTCGGATGTGCCTAACCGTGCTGAATTAGTGAACAATTATGACTGGATGAAAGAGTTTTCTTTCCTTGACTTTGTTCGCGAAGTAGGTAAGCATATCACTGTAAACTATATGATGGCAAAGGATTCTGTAAAGCGTCGCCTCAACGGAGAAGCACGTGACGGACTGTCATTCACCGAATTTACTTATCAGCTGCTTCAAGGCTACGATTTCCTTCATCTGTATGAAACTAAAGGATGTAAACTTCAGATGGGCGGTTCCGACCAGTGGGGAAATATCACTACCGGAGCAGAACTGATCCGCCGTACCAATGGGGGAGAGGTGTTCGCGCTGACTTGCCCGCTGATCACAAAAGCTGACGGTGGTAAGTTTGGTAAAACTGAATCTGGAAATATCTGGTTGGACCCTCGTTATACTTCTCCCTATAAGTTCTACCAGTTCTGGCTGAACGTAAGCGACTCTGATGCAGAACGCTATATCAAGATTTTCACTTCGATCGAGAAGGAAGAAATCGAAGCATTAGTGGCCGAGCACCAGCAGGCTCCGCACTTGCGTGCTTTGCAGAAACGTCTGGCCAAGGAAGTGACTATCATGGTTCACTCCGAAGAAGATTACAATGCAGCGGTAGATGCGTCTAATATCCTGTTCGGTAACGCTACTTCCGAGTCGTTGCGCAAGTTGGACGAAGATACGTTGCTGGCTGTATTCGAAGGCGTACCCCAGTTTGAAATCTCTCGTGACGCCTTGGCGGAAGGAGTGAAGGCTGTTGATCTGTTTGTCGATAATGCGGCTGTATTTGCTTCGAAAGGCGAAATGCGTAAGTTGGTTCAAGGCGGTGGCGTATCATTGAATAAAGAAAAACTGGAAGCTTTTGACCAGGTTATTACGACTGCCGATCTGCTTGACGGGAAATATCTGCTTGTTCAGCGTGGTAAAAAGAACTATTTTCTGCTGATCGCGAAGTAAAATTCAGCGATTTGCAAGGTGGCAAAGTAAAAAAGTAATCGAAATATTTGGAGGTTTGCTTGCAAACCTCTATCTTTGCACCGCTTTTTAACAGAAAGCGCATATGTTTGTCCTATGGTGTAATGGTAGCACAACAGTTTTTGGTTCTGTTTGTCTAAGTTCGAATCTTGGTAGGACAACCAAAAGGAAGCTCTGATAATCATTGATTATTGGAGCTTCCTTTTTTTATATCGTTTTGTATCATTGAAAATAGTCGTCAAACTCCTTCAAAACGTATTATAGTTCGTTAAAAAGATGTACATTGCATCAATTCTGGACATTTTTGGTGGATAATTGGAACAAAATTGCAAGGTTAACCCGTTTTCTTTTACTATTTTTGCATCGTGTACGTAAACGATGTGCATTTGAGAAAGAGAGCTTATTCAATAACTATAAATAAATAAGGTATGAAAACGAACTATGAAATTCGCTATGCTGCGCATCCCGAGGATGCAAAAAGTTATGATACTGCAAGAATCCGTCGCGATTTCTTAATCGAAAAAATATTTGTTCCCAACGAAGTGAATATGGTGTACTCCATGTACGACCGTATGGTTGTAGGCGGCGCGCTTCCGGTAGGAGAGGTGCTGACACTCGAAGCGATCGACCCGCTGAAGGCTCCGTTCTTCCTGACCCGTCGTGAAATGGGTATTTACAATGTAGGCGGACCGGGCGTAGTGAAGGCCGGAGATGCGGTTTTCGAACTTGACTATAAAGAAGCCCTCTACCTTGGTTCGGGCGACCGTGTGGTGACGTTCGAAAGCAAGGACGCTTCCAATCCTGCCAAATTCTATTTCAACTCACTGACCGCACACCGCAACTATCCCGACCGTAAAGTGACGAAAGCGGATGCCGTAGTGGCTGAAATGGGCTCGTTGGAAGGTTCCAACCACCGTAACATCAATAAGATGCTGGTCAATCAGGTATTGCCTACCTGTCAGCTGCAGATGGGTATGACGGAACTTGCTCCGGGAAGCGTATGGAACACGATGCCTGCCCACGTGCACAGCCGTCGTATGGAAGCTTACTTCTACTTCGAAATCCCCGAAGAGCACGCTATCTGCCACTTTATGGGTGAGGTGGACGAAACTCGTCACGTATGGATGAAGGGCGATCAGGCTGTTCTGTCTCCCGAATGGTCGATCCACTCGGCTGCGGCTACCCACAACTATACCTTTATCTGGGGTATGGGCGGTGAAAACCTCGATTATGGCGATCAGGACTTCTCATTAATTACAGATTTAAAATAAACAACTACAATAGTTTTCATCATTTAATAACAAAAAATTATGAATCAGTATTTGAATTTTTCTTTGAAAGGTAAAGTAGCTCTCGTTACAGGTGCTTCTTACGGTATCGGTTTTGCAATTGCTTCTGCTTACGCAGAACAAGGCGCTACTGTATGTTTTAACGACATCAACCAGGAGTTGGTAGACAAAGGCATGGCTGCCTATGCTGAAAAGGGAATTAAAGCTCACGGTTATGTATGCGACGTAACAGACGAACCGGCTGTTCAGGCAATGGTTGCTACTATCGAGAAAGAAGTAGGTACGATTGATATCCTTGTTAATAACGCCGGTATTATCCGCCGTGTTCCTATGCACGAAATGGAAGCTGCTGACTTCCGTCGTGTGATTGATATCGACTTGAACGCTCCGTTCATCGTTTCTAAGGCTGTGTTGCCTGCCATGATGAAGAAGCGTGCCGGTAAAATCATCAACATCTGCTCTATGATGTCTGAGCTGGGTCGTGAAACTGTATCGGCTTACGCTGCTGCCAAAGGTGGTCTGAAGATGCTGACCCGCAATATCTGCTCTGAATATGGTGAATACAACATTCAGTGTAACGGCATCGGCCCGGGTTATATCGCTACTCCGCAAACTGCTCCTCTTCGTGAGAAACAAGCAGACGGAAGCCGTCACCCGTTCGATTCATTCATCTGCGCCAAGACTCCTGCCGGCCGTTGGTTGGATCCGGAAGAACTGACAGGTCCTGCCGTATTCCTGGCTTCTGAGGCTTCTAACGCTGTAAACGGTCATGTTCTTTACGTAGACGGTGGTATCCTGGCTTATATCGGAAAACAGCCGAAATAACGATAACAAGAGATTATTATAAGGTGATAGGGTGGTAAGGAGATTCTTTACCGCCTGTCACCTTATCGTTTTTCTGTTGAATAGTTTACGGTTTACATTTATCCCCTTTCGTTTTTTTACCTGATTCTATCCCCTTATTTGTTGTGTATAATATGAAGAAGATATTTATTTTGGCTGCTATTGCCCTGATGGGTTTTGCCTCTTGTGCTGACAGCAAGCAGTCAATGACGGTTACAGTGACCAATCCTCTGGCGTTGGAGCGCACAGGTGAAATGGTTGAAGTTCCGATGAGTGACGTTACAGCCAAGCTGCAGCTGGCTGATACGGCTCAGATCGTAGTGCTTGGTGAAGATGGCCAGCAAGTACCTTATCAAGTGACGTATGACGAGAAAGTGGTTTTCCCGGCTACGGTGAAAGCAAATGGCACAGCCACTTATACTATCCAATCCGGTACTCCCGACCCGTATAATGTAATTGCCTGCGGCCGCTATTATCCCGAACGTCTGGACGACGTGGCATGGGAGAATGACCTGGGCGGATACCGTGCCTATGGCCCTGCCTTGCAGAAGCGTGGTGAACGTGGTTTCGGCTACGACCTCTTTACGAAGTATAACACTACGGAACCGATTCTTGAAAGTCTTTACGCTGAAGAACTGGATAAGGAAAAGCGTGCCAGAATTGCCGAACTGAAAAAGACAGACCCTAAAGCGGCTGCCGAACTGCAAAATGCCATCTCTTATCACATTGACCACGGCTACGGAATGGATTGTTATGCCGTAGGTCCTACGCTGGGCTGCGGTACAGCCGCTCTGATGGCGGGTGATACGATTATCTATCCTTATTGCTATCGGACACAGGAAATCCTTGATAATGGCCCGCTGCGTTTCACAGTGAAGCTGGAATTTAACCCGTTGACTGTCCGTGGCGATTCTAACGTGGTGGAGACGCGTGTCATCACATTGGATGCCGGTTCGTATCTCAACAAAACCGTTGTTTCGTATACTAACCTGAAAGAAGCGATGCCTGTGACTACCGGAATCGTTCTTCGTGAACCGGACGGTGTGGTTACAGCAGACGCTGCAAACGGCTATATCACCTATGTAGACCCTACAACCGACAGAAGCGGCGGTAACGGTAAGATATTTATCGGCGCTGCATTTCCTTCACTGGTAAAAGAGGCAAAGACCGTTCTTTTCCCGGAAAAGGAGAAGAAGGAGCTGCGCGGTGGAGCTGACGGTCATGTATTGGCAATCAGCGAGTATGAACCGGGCTCGGAATATACTTATTACTGGGGTTCTGCCTGGGATAAGGCTGCTATCAAGACGGTTGATGCGTGGAATGCGTATATGGCTGAGTATGCGCAGAAGGTGCGTACACCGTTGACGGTGACTTACTAAGACGGTAGTTAATAAACTCTGGTACAAGCATTCTAATATGTCACGACAGGTCTTAATATCTGACTTCTCAGGTATTAATACTTGTCGCGTCAGTTATTAATACCTGAGAAGTCAAGTATTAATAGCTGATAACCCAGTTATATAAGGCTCTCCTTATTTCATTCGAAAGGCTGAAATAAGGGGAGTTTTATTGTCGGGTAGAATATGGGTATAACAAGAAAAACGGTTTTATAAGAGATTTCCTAGTGTGAGTACTATATAAACGAATAATGCAGTACTTAAAATGTATATCCTATCACTCCTGACCATCCATTAACGAGGGCTGATTTTTCCATCATGTCTCTTAAGCCTTTGAATTGAGCGCGTATGCATATCATTTGTTTGTTTTTCCGCGAAAGTTTGAAGTTTACTCCCGCATTGGCGTAATAGCCAGGGTAGACACCATCCAGCCATCTCTCGCTCTTATCATTTATCTTTATCTTGGCATTGATCATTCCACTGAAGTCTGCTCCAAGCTCAACAAATGGTCGCGCCATTCCTTTCGGATAGGTATAGCGTATTCCTAACTTACCCGAAAACATTGTTCCGCTATGTTTAAATATAGTGGATGAATTTTCATTATTCAATGATCTTGCAGAGGATGTTATGCGGGAAAAAGACACATCAAAACAACCACTGAGCGAACTCATCCACCGTCTATTGCTGATAGCTAAAGTGACTCCTGCCAGGTAAGATAGTTCGGGTGAGCTATAGAGCCCGATCGGACTACCCGATGGTACATTATATTGAATAACTCCTACATAAGGAGTTATATCTAACTGTATTGAACGTTTATCTTCTTTTGCTTCAAATTCAATGCAATCTTCATTACTGGTACACATTGCATAATGATATTCTTTTGTGATTTTTATCATCTCCTTTCGGCTGAAACGAGCCCGGTCTATTTGGGGAGCCAGGCTTGGGCAGTCTTTGAATGCGTAATGAAGAAGGGGAATATATCGGTCAGTCTGGCCTTTAAACTGTATATTGGTAGCCTGCTTGGACAGTTTGGGCGCATCTATTTTTACAAGGGTATTATTATCTTCAACAAAATAGATTGGTATGTTATCTTCTGTCTCATAGTAGTACAAGCTTTTCATTCCTTGTAGCAAATATTCGAGAAAGACGGGGGTAGAGACACCGTATTTCAATTCTATGTTCTTGGAGACATAGTATTTACCGTCGTCTGTAAAACGGTATCCCAAGATTTCGAAAGGATGATAGGTTACTGGTTCGGTATCATTACCTTGTGATTGAAAGACGCAGCGTTTAGCATTCATCTTATCTGTACGGTAGTCGATTTCTCCATATATTGTGTCTTTCTGAACAGTGATGATAAATCCCGGACGATAGTTGTTTTGTGCGTAAAGTACAGGGATTAATAGTAGGCATGTCTTTAAACATATTAGTCGGAAAAGAATCATTTTCATATGTGTGATTGTTGGTTTAACTTTTTTGTGTGTCCGAAAGATACGAATTAATTTAATAATAACATCATCTTTTGTATTGCTTTTTATATGGAAAAGGATAATGTAAAGGGTGTCCAATGTTGAACACCCTTTATATGAATAATTAATGTAAAGCTAAATCTTATACATGTTAGAGAGACAGACTTAGCTAAGCACGCTTGCCGTCTTATTTGCTTAGTGTAAGAGCGTTGAATTTCTCCAACCATCCTGCACTTCCTGTTCCCGCAGCACCGGAGAATGCCCAGTAGGCAATGCCATTGACTACGTCTCCATCCCAGGAACCATTATCACCAAATACCAATGCAAATTTGCCATTGATGGATGACGGATAAGCAACATATTGTGTTGACATATCCCAACTGACATATCCACCTTCAGACAATGTTACTGTATAGATGTTATATCTCCCAGCATATGTTCCTAAATTAAGACCTCCCATTGTGAGTAAGGCCTCTCCATTATAGATTAACGGTAGGTCAAAGAAATTGGAAATACCTGACAAGTAGAAGATGGTAGGTTCCTCTTCATCCTGAACTACTTCTATTTCTCCAGCTAGAGTACTATCATCTCCATCAACAAAGGATACTCTCCATTTGCCTGCGATGTCTTTCAATTCATACTCTCCAAGATGATAGTAAATCGTTTTTTTACCTGCGGTAACTTTAACTGCCGCTCCTCGTGGGGTTTTATCAGCACTCGCAGCAACATTAAATGTTATAGTTCTGTTTTCTTCGTCAAGTGTGTATGATAACCAACTTTGGGCTTCGGCGGGTACTTCTATTGAATAAGATGCTGTGGTTGAGAAAGATACTGTAGCAGAACCACCTGCATAAGTAAAAGCATGCCCCAATTCTGATTTATTATACAGAATAACACAGCCACCCTGTGAAACAGGAACCAAAGTGGATGCTTCACCATCTGTTATGGTTACAGCTGCCGTACGTCCGGACATATCATTATTTTCAATGACAGAAACATTTATAATATCTCCATTCACGCTTACGGTACACCAATCTTTATTGGAGGTAGCAGTAATTTCACTTATTGCGTTAACTTTTATTGTACCGGTTCCTCCAGCAGATTCAAATGTGACATTTGAGCTAACAATCTGCAAAGAAGATGTTTCTTTATCGTCGTCGTTACTACATGAGAAGACGAATACGCATAATAATAATGCAAATATGCTTGTTATTTTCTTCATAATATGCTATTTGTTAATTAATCAACTTTTATCAATGTTACATCTTGGAACATTGTAGAGAATCCATACCAACCGTCTGTTTTTTGATATACCAGCAACATAAGGGTGCAAATAGGATTGTTTACATAAGTGAACTTAATTGTAAGCGGATCTGTATTTGCAATACGTCCTTGGAATACAGCTGAGTCATCTGCATAGAAATTGCCTCCGGGAATTCCTGGATATAATAATACGTTGTAACCTTGATATACGCCAACTGTCTGAGAAGGTACATCAATACAGTCTGTTGTCATATTATAGTTATAGACAAATTCAATAGGAGTACCACTCAAAGCAAAATTCATTGCAAATGATTTTCCTATCATTTTTTGTTTGAGCTCAAGTTGTATACGTTGCCCATTTGCTAATTGTAGTATATAGTTGCCTAAATAGTTGAGATATCCTTCCGGACAATAGAATTCTATTTTTGCATCTACACCTGTATCTGTACAAATATATGTAAGGTTTTCATTATCCCATTTGAAGTTGTTTATTTCTACTCCATTAACTACTAATGGTTCATACATTTTAATGCCTTCCTCTGTATATATGAACGGATATAGACTTACGGTTGTTTCACCGGTTTCGTCTACTTTGGTAACTGAGAAGGCATGCTCTTCCTGTCCCATTTTAGTTATTTCCTGACCATTCACAATTAACTTATAGGTTACATATGAAGCCTGTGAAACGACATTGGCAATATTGGTCAGTTTCTCTTGCCAATTTGTTTCAGCAGGCAGAGGTGTCATGATCAACGTTACTCCATGTTTTTTCCCAGTCAGTACGATCTTTTCTTTTGAAACGCTTCTGAAGACGAACTCATAATCTCCGGCATATCCTGGTGAATTATAACCACTCGGTTCACAGAATTCGTGAATTAATTCATTGTATGAATCAAAACTTAATTCTGTTCCCTGGTATGATTCAACTTTATACAAGGAAGTAGATTCTTCTCCAATTTCGTAATTATCTGTAGCGAAATCTGCAGCCATAATTACATTATTGCCATCAAATCGTGCCAAAACATTGAAGCCACCATATTCTCCGTCTTCTCCTGTATAATACTCGAGTAACCACCCATTGGCTGCGCCCTTTAAAATCTCCTGACATTCGTTGACGGAGGCTATAGCCCGTTGTGCAGAAGATTCATCAAAGATATCATCTTCATTAAACAGACACGATTGCATCATCAGGCAAACGCAAGTCAGTAAGCCATATATTTTAATCTTTCTCATATCCTACAATTATTAAAGCGTACTTAAATCTAATTCGGTAATTTCACTTTGCCGGCGCAAAACAATTTCGCGCAATTTGTCTAAATCAAGTCCCCAGGAATTGAGCATGTAATCAAATACAATCTCAAATTTCTTTTCTATGATCGGTCTTCCTGTTGTGCCGGCACTTGCTAGCATATCTTCCCAAGTACTAGCGTCATTGGTGACATAAATAGCAACCATCTCCGCAAAATCTTCCGTAGCACGGTCCATTGCATAAGGAGAGATAAATCCTTTTTGCAGAGCAACCGACTCAGATACCCTATACCAGCTTGAACCTACGTAGTCGGATTCCGATATACGATCGTATGATGTATCATAGGCTTTTTTCTGATTAAGAATATGTGTAAATTCATGATGCATTGTCTTGAAATAGTACTCATTTAATTGAGCTACACTGAGATTGTTTTTATCTATTTCATTTACACGAAACAGGGTTACTTTCATTCCTCCTTCGGCTTGTCCGAGGATCATACCTGACTCGGTATAAGCAACATTTCCAATGAATTGGAGTAGTTTAGGGACATACGTACGGGTCATGTCAATTCCCCATATTTCGTCATAAGCTTCCATCCATACAAATTTTACAATCTTAGCCAATGTAATTGCGTTGTCATACTTGGCTGGAACCAGATGATATTCTACATCCGTTTCATTGTCATCCAGACGATATTTCACCTGGATATTATAAGTGTAAACATAGTTGTCAAGTAGCCATTTGTCAAACTCGTTGGGCTCATAAACTTCAGTAGGATCAAATATACTGCGTTTGGTATCAATATCATCTTTATTACATGAGCCTAAAAAAACGGCTATAGTAACGATCAATGTATATATTATATATTTTTTCATAACTTATCGATTTTTATTTAGTTCTAGGGTTTGGTTTTAATCCGGCTGAAATAACATCGCTCGGTATCTGTATTGCTCGACGAGGATCATTGGGTTCCAGCTTATCTGTGACGGTAATAGTACCATTATCATTCATTAAACGACGATAGATAGTAATACCGTAGCGTTTAATATCCTGCCAGCGTAACCCTTCATGTAAAGTTGTTAAACGTCGTGCATGAAGTATGCAGTGGATTACATTTTCCTGTGTTTCATTTGTTATAGTAAAGTCGGGGTTCAATTTTTTCTTAACTGTAGATTCAGTAGGAGTGTAATATTCCATGCTTCCGTAGAAATCGTTTATAGATTCTGTGGTAAGCGGGGTAGTAGAACGTGTGTATGCTTCTCGCCATATATTTAAATCAGCAATTGCCTGTGGATACATTTCTTTCATCGCATAAGCTTCTGCACGACAGAGTAATGTTTCATCTGTAGTAAATGCTGCATTGATCATGTGTCCGTTGATTGTTCCGGCTACTGCGTCAACCACTTCTTTATATTGAGTTATTTTCATAACAACGATTTTGGTCGGCAGTGCACTTGAGTTACTCCAAACACCCATATAATAGTCACTTCCCCAAGGACCGACGGAATTGCATGTCTCATTGCCTACTTTCGGTCCATGGGCGTATCTTTCGCCTAGTCCATAAGGTGCATGAACATATCCCCAATAAGAACCTGCACTGACCAATAATAAGTTAGCGCCATTCGTTGCATCTACATAAGCATTTGGCTGAACACTGCCATTTATGTCTAGTGCACCCAAAGATTTCCAGTCGCGTACAGAGGTGGCTGGATTGCTTCCTAATACTTTTGTTGCGTAATCGATCACCTTAGTGTAATTGGATTTATCCGATTTTACATAGTACAAGTAAAAGCGTGCAGCAAAAGCTTGAGCTGCTTTCTTTGTAAAGTGATATTTGGGGACTGCATAAATATCAGTAACCAGATCTAGACCTTCCAATAGATCTTTCTCAATATTTTGGTATACCTCCTCTAGAGTTCCGCGTTGATAATCAGGGCTTACGGTTGTCTCTATCGTTTTCATGTAGGGGATACCCAAGTCTGAACTTGCTTGGCTGCTATAAGCGTTACAAAATATATTGGCAAGTAAAAAATGAGCATAGGCGCGACATACTAGGGCTTCTCCCTTTTCAGCGCTAAGAGAAGCTGGATTTCCTGCGTCTTCAATCACTTTCAAAACCTCGTTGCAGGCAGAGATTGCCATATAGCAAGATTCCCAAAGTGCATGGGGAGAGTCCTGATCTTGTTCTGCAGAGTCTGCCCACTTATAGAGATCTTCTTGCAAACGGTTGAAAGAAGAAAAGCGATTCGGATAAGCATCAGTATTGTCTGATGACATTTCCCCCATCTCACAGATTGCTGTAGTAGGATAGGCGGAAAGTAATATTTTGCCAACATTGTTTTCATTCAGCTCGGTACGATTGTCGGGAAGCTCATCTAAGAAATTAGAACACGATGAGAGCCCTATTGCGAGCGCGGCCACACTGGCCATTATTATGTATTTCTTCATATTCGTTCTTATTTTAAATTATAACCCCAGTCTTAAAGTAATAGTAAATTGGCGGGGAACCGGTGAGGCAACACCACCTGCATTAAAGAATTCCGGGTCCTGACCATTTAGCTTATCATCCGCATAGATTAAGAAAAGGTTGGTGGCTTGGACTTTCAGCGAGAGGTCTGTTAACTTCAATGGGTTGATCCATGCTTTGGGGAAGTCATAAGCCAGTGAGATTTCTTTCAGACGGATAAAATCCCCCTTTGCAATGCGTTCTGTTGAATAATTGTAAGCATTGTAGGCATACTTCAAGTCTTCATTGCTGTCGTACATACGTTTGCTCAAAATAGCAGGAACATTAGTCTTTGCTTCGTCTCCGGGGAGTGTCCATCGATTTTTAAATTCACGAGTCATTGCCGTTAGATCCGAATAATATGCTTTGAATACGGGATTTAAACGGATAACATTTCCAAATGAATAAGTGATAAATAAATTCAAACGGAAACCTTTGTATGAGAACATATTACCCAAACTACCTGTAATGGTAGGATCAGTCGGACCTTCATACTTCAGGAAACCAGTATTTTGGCGTTCCTGGAAATTTATATCGGTACTAGTCGCTTCGCCCTTTTCATTTATAATGACTGGAATACCATCTTTGTCGAGACCTACAAATGGGATAGAGAATAGCCCACGAACCGGATAGCCTTGTTTAGCGAATCCATTACCGGAAATAAGCTCCATCACATTCGCATTTTGTTTCAAATCAGTGACTTCATTTTTTGCATTAGAGAATATAAAGTCGGTGTTCCAGTTGAAATCTTTTGTTTTAATATTCTTAGTTGATAAAGTGAATTCAATACCATGTGATTTCATTGAAGCGATATTTGCATACTTCAGGATCTGTCCACCTGCGCCTTGTGTATTAACGATACCAATCAAGTCGTAGTTGTTACGTTTGTACCAGTCTACAGCTAAATTAATGCGGTTATTCAAGAAGCCCATGTCGGCACCAATATTCAACTCGTGCTTCTTTTCATAAGTTAATTCGCTATTTTCTAGTTCCTTAATATACAATCCGGACTCCTGGATAGAAGTAAATGGTCGATAAGGACTATAGCTGGTTATAATAGCCTGTGAGTTCGTTACGTCTGCCGGACCGCGGTCGGCTGTTAACGAATAAGATGCTTTCAGTGTAAAGTGTGAAAGAACAGAAGTTAAATTGCTGAAGAATTTTTCTTCATGGGCATTCCATGCTCCTGATACGTTCCATGTAGGTAACCAACGTGCCGAGCGGCTCTTACCCATACGGTTGGTACCTTCGTAGCGGGCTGTTCCATTCACAGTATAACGACCTTTATAAGAGTAGGTAGCATTGGCGAAGAAGGCGGCACTACGGCTACGGGTCTGACTCAATGAGTAGTAATTATTGCCGTCTTCGATACCTTTTTTGAAGAATTCATATACATAGTAGGGTATTTCGCCCATTGAGTATTGCATACCCCACCCTTGATAGTAATTCTTTGATCGGTCTGTAGAGTTGATTTCTGTTCCTGCAAAGAAGTTAGTGATATGTATATCATTAAATACGTGGTTCCAACTAGCTGTAGCTCGGAAGTCGTAACCTAGCATCTTATAGTCTCTACGTTGATAAATACCACCTTCCGGTAAGATAGAGATCGGTAGTGCATATGGATTATCTGGGTTCTTATAAAGAAATGGATTGCGGTCCATAATTGTCTTGTCATCTAGACCTGCACGATAAGCCGATGCCTGGTTTGACTGGTCTTTAATGTTGTGCTCCTGTGAAGTTGATTGATACTTCACGGCTCCCAAAGCGCTTAGCTCTAATCCGGTAATTGGTTTCCATTTCAACTCGCCTTGGAACTTTAAATCTGCAATGTTCAGTTCCATGTAATTGTTGTCCAGTTCGTTCAGAATGTTGAAATCAGCATAGTTGCTGGTGTAATAAGTGTTTGGGTCTAATGTACGTGAAGTATTCAATGCATATGAATAGGGGTTGATGTCAAATTCACGTTTTACCTGACCGTTTACTAGGTCAATGTCTTGTCCTAAAGTTCCCGGTGCTTTTTGCTTACGATAAGAAGCACTTGATATCAAGTTTATGCTTAGGTTCTTTAAGATATTATGATTCATATTTAAGTTGGCTGTATAGCGATCAACTCCACTTTGCTTGTACCATCCCGGATCGTGCATAGCACTTAAAGAAGCATAGAACGATGACTTTTCTGTACCAGAGCTAAGACTTACAGAATGATTCTGACTTAGACTGGGAGAGAAAAGTGTGTCAAACCAATCGGTATTTCTCATTTCAGCTTCACGTAGATAGGCATTTTTAGCTTCGTCAGTATTTAATAACGCATATTGTCCGGTAGTAGGATCGTATGTGTTAATTAACTGATACATCTTTCCGTATACACCACTTTCTGCAGTTCGGGAGGTTTCAGCGAAATTTAACCAGCCTTTCTGTTGCATTTCTTTGTATACTCCCATCTGATCTTGCGAGTTCATGATGTTAAAGTCATTGTAGCTTGGTACTAAACGGGTAGTAAATTCACCGGTATAGCTTATTCTACTGACTCCAGCTTTACCTTTCTTTGTAGTAACAACGATTACACCTGCCATTGCACGTGCGCCATAGATTGAGGTTGCTGAGCCGTCTTTCAAAATCTGAAAGCTTTCAATATCATCTGCGTTCAGACCAGCAATAGCCGAACTAATTAGAGTTTCAGCATCGCCTGAAGATAGTTGATCAGCGCTGACTTCTACAGCGTCTTCCATAATAACTCCATCCACTACCCATAATGGTTTGGAGCTACCATAAATGGAGGTAGCACCGCGAACGCGGATTTTGGGAGCTGTACCAAATGTACCGGATACATTCTGGACTGACACACCCGCAGCACGGCCTTCAAGACCACGGCTGATATCTGCCATACCATTAAGTTTTACGCCTTCTGCATCAAGTTTTGTTGCAGCTCCCGTGAAAAGGCGCTTGTCCATTTTTTGCATACCGGTTACCACTACTTCCTCCAGAACTTCTGCATCTGGTTTCATCAGAATTCTTATTGTTCCTGTTTTGATAGGAATCTCCTGAGTTTTCATTCCAATGTAGCTAATTTTCAAAGTTCTAGCAGAACTTGGTACATCGTTTATGGTAAACTTACCATCGATATCGGTGACTGTTCCCATCGTTGTACCTTTCACTAATACGGATGCTCCCACAACAGGCTGATCATCTTCCTCAGAAATGACGACACCTGTCACCTTTTTAGGTGTTTGGGCAATCACTAGACCTATGCTTGCCAGCAAGCAGGCCAATAACAGCATTAATTTTCTTTTCATAAACACTCTTTATTATTATAAGAATTAGTAAGTCGCTTATTTTCGCTTAGTGCTATTTTGCAAATATAAGCACATATTTATAAATACAAAACAATTATTCAAAATAAATTTGAAAACTATTGTAAATACATTATGATAGTTATGAAGATAAATATATATCATCAAACTATCATAATGTCACATTTATGTCAGTCTGTGCAAATTTAGCCCTGTTCAAATAATCATTATGTCATCTAAACACTTCCTTTTTATCTTTAACTAAGCCTTGAATAATATAAAAATTATATTAGATATAAATAATTAGTATGAAAATAGGTTATAGGAGAATATGATACAATTATGTGTTACGTAAAAAAGAGAAAATAAAATAAGTTCTGCTAGAACTTTGAAGATTAGCTATATCGGATTGAAAACTCAGGAGGTCCCCATAAAAGCAGGAACGATAAGAATTCTGATGAAACCAGATGCAGAAGTTCTGGAGGAAGTAGTGGTAACCGGCATGCAAAAAATGGACAAACGCCTTTTTACTGGTGCAACTCAACAATTAACAGCTGATAATGTAAAATTGGATGGTCTCCCTGATATTAGCCGTGGACTTGAAGGGCGTGCTGCGGGTGTGTCAGTCCAGAACGTATCCGGTACGTTTGGTACTGCTCCTAAAATTCGTGTACGTGGTGCTACCTCCATTTATGGTAGCTCCAAACCATTATGGGTGGTGGATGGAGTTATTATGGAAGATGCTATTGATGTGGGACCTGATGATTTATCTTCTGGTGATGCTGAAACTCTGATTAGTTCGGCTATTGCTGGTTTAAATTCCGATGATATTGAGAGCTTTCAGATTTTGAAAGACGGTTCAGCAACCTCAATCTATGGTGCACGTGCAATGGCAGGTGTAATTGTTGTTACTACAAAGAAAGGTAAAGCTGGAGTCAGCAAAATTAATTATACGGGTGAGTTTACTACGCGTATGGTGCCCTCATACAAAGAGTTCAATATTATGAATTCTCAGGAGCAAATGGGAATATATAAAGAATTGGAGCAAAAAGGTTGGTTGAATAGTGCTGATTTATTTCGTGCAAAGAATTCAGGTGTGTACGGACGTATGTATAAACTGATCGACCAGTTTAATGAAACGAATGGTCAATTTGGGCTGATGAATACTTTAGAAGCACGTAATGCTTATTTGACCGAAGCCGAAATGCGTAATACCGACTGGTTTGATGTATTATTCTCAAATAATATTTCACAGAATCACTCTGTAAGTATTACTTCAGGTTCTGATAAATCATCTTTTTATGCGTCATTGAGTGCCATGCTTGATCCGGGATGGTATAAGCAGAGTGAAGTGAAACGTTATACAGCCAATTTGAATACGACTTATAATATCTTAAAGAACCTAAGCATAAACTTGATATCAAGTGCTTCTTACCGTAAACAGAATGCACCAGGTACCATGAACTCATCATTGGACGTTGCGGCAGGTCAGGTTACACGTGATTTTGATATCAACCCCTATTCATACGCACTGAATACTTCACGTACATTAGATCCTAATACAGATTATGTGGCTAATTATGCTCCATTTAATATTCTCCGTGAATTGGACAATAATTTTATTGAGTTGAATGTTGTTGATGTAAAGTTCCAGGGGGAGTTGAAATGGAAGGTGTTGCAGGGCCTAGAAGTCAGTGCGCTGGGTGCTGTGCGTTATCAATCATCATCACAAGAACATAATATAATGGATGATTCTAATCAAGCAATTGCTTATCGTACGGGGTTGGACGATGCTACTATTCGTGATGAAAACGACTGGTTGTATAAGAATCCAGATAACCCATATGCATTACCTATTTCGATTCTTCCTGAAGGAGGTATTTATCAGCGTCAAGATCGTAAGATGTTGGGACTGGATTTCCGTGGTACTGTATCATGGAATCATCTATTTGCAGAAAAGCATATAACTAATCTTTTTGCAGGAATGGAAGTAAATGATCTTCAACGCTCTAACTCTTCATTCCAAGGATGGGGTATGCAATATTCTATGGGTGAGATTCCATCATATGTTTATCAGTACTTTAAGAAAGGTATTGAGACTGGAGAAAAGTATTATTCTATGGGGCATACTAGATATCGGAGTGTAGCTACATTTGCAAATGCTACTTATTCGTATGACGGACGTTATACGCTGAATGGTACTTTCCGCTATGAAGGAACTAATAGAATGGGGCGTAGCCGTTCTGCTCGTTGGCTGCCAACGTGGAATCTTTCTGCAGCGTGGAATGTTCATGAAGAGAAATTCTTCCAATCACTTCAACCAACGCTTTCAAATTTGACATTTAAGGCATCTTACTCATTGACAGCTGATCGTGGTCCGGCTGATGTAACAAATTCACAAGCTATTATTAAGAGTTATTCACCTTATCGTCCTTTCACTGATATTCAAGAAACGGGTCTTCATATAGTGGATTTGGAAAATAGTGAATTAACGTATGAAAAGAAGCATGAATTGAATATAGGAGTGGATGTAGGTTTTATTAATAATCGCATTAATCTTTCAGCTGACTGGTACACGCGCAATAACTATGACCTGATTGGGTTGATTCCAACACAAGGAGTGGGAGGTACTATTTATAAATATGCCAATGTAGCTACAATGAAGTCACATGGTATTGAATTTACCCTTTCAACCAGCAATATTAAAACGAAAGACTTCTCATGGAATTCTGATTTTATTTTTTCTCATGCTAAGAATGAAGTTACTGATTTGCGAGGACGTACTCGTATGATGGAACTTGTTTCGGGAAATGGATTTGCACGTGAAGGATATCCTGTGCGCGGGCTTTTCTCCATTCCTTTTGCAGGTTTGGATGAAAAAGGTATTCCTATGTTCGATATCAATGGAAATATAACATCGACTGATATTAATTTCCAGGAACGTGAGAAGTTAGATTATTTGAAATATGAAGGTCCGACAGATCCTACAATAACTGGTAGTTTCGGTAACGTTTTTGCATATAAAGGGTTTAAACTCAATGTATTCATGACTTATTCATTTGGTAATGTTGTTCGTTTGAATCCATATTTTAATTATAAATATTCCGATTTGAGTGCTATGCCTCGTGAATTCAAGAATCGTTGGACGCTTTCTGGGGATGAGGCAAAGACTAATATTCCTGCAATCTTGAGTAATCCGCAATATGAAGCAAACCGAACATTGTATAAAGCTTACAATGCTTACAATTATTCTACAGAGCGAATTGCAAAAGGTGATTTTATCCGTATGAAAGAAATCTCACTTTCTTATGAGTTTCCTAAGAGCTGGATTTCTGCTGCGAAGATTTCCAATCTTTCTTTGAAGTTACAGGCAACTAATTTATTCCTTATTTATGCAGATAAGAAATTGAATGGTCAAGATCCTGAATTCTTTAATACTGGTGGTGTAGCTTCACCGGTGCCACGTCAGTTTACATTAACTCTGCGTTTAGGATTGTAAGAGAATGATTTTAATAATAAAAAAAAAGATTAAAGATGAGACGAAATCAATTATATATTCCATTGTTCATCGCAACGCTTGCTATTGTCGGTAGCTCTTGTAATGATTTTCTTGACGAATTACCAGATAACCGGACGGAGCTGAATTCTGAGCAAAAAATAGCTAAAATGCTTGTTTCTGCTTATCCGGAAGGATCTGCGAATGAACTGTTTGAACTTTATAGTGATAATACCGACGATAACAGTGCCAGATATTCTTATTATAAGTTATCTGAGGAAGAGTGCTATAACTGGAAAGATACCCAGGAAGAATATCAGGATACGCCTACAAATCTTTGGGAAACCCATTATATAGCTATTGCTTCTGCTAACATGGCTTTGGAAGAGATTGAGAAACGGGGAAATCCGGAATCGTTGATGCCGCAGCGAGGAGAGGCTCTTGTTTGTCGGGCGTACAATCATTTTGTATTAGCAAATATTTTTTGTAATGCTTATAATACTCATGCATCACAGGAATTAGGTATTCCTTATATGACTAAAGTTGAAACAACTGTGCAACCACAATACGGGCGGGGTACTTTGCAGGAGACTTATGAGAAGATTGAGAAGGACTTATTAGATGGTATGGCTCTTATTTCCGATGATAGTTATTCTGTGCCGAAATATCATTTCACAAGGAAAGCTGCATATGCTTTTGCTGCACGTTTCTATCTTTATTATATGAAGCCTGACTTTTCTAATTGTGATGAGGTGATAAAATATGCAGATCGTGTGTTGGGAAGTGATCCTGCTGCCGAATTACGGGATTGGGAAGCGTTGGGAAAACTCTCTGCTAATGATAATGTACAGCCCGACGCATATATTGCTTCTACAAGTAAGGCTAACTTGTTGATAGGTAGTACCGTATCTAACTGGGGTATTATTCTGAGTAATTACATGACAGGAAAACGTTATCTACATAATAAGTTAATTGCTTCTTACGAAACATCACGTTCTTCCGGATTATGGGGTATCCCTGACCGCATGTATATGCAGCCTTTTACAACATCGGGCTATGAATGCAGTATGTTGAGAAAGGGCGGTTATTATGCTGGTGACTACCTGTATTATATGCCTGTGATTTTCTCTACAGACGAGACTTTGCTTTGCAGGGCTGAGGCTTATACGCTGAAAAAGAACTATCCAATGGCTGCTGCAGATCTTACTACATGGGAGAAAGCATATACTTCTAATAAGCAAACTTTAACTCCGGGGATGATAAATGAGTATTATGATAAGATGGATTATTACAATCCGACACAAAATCCGACTCCCAAGAAAAAGCTTCAGCCTGATTTTACTATTGAATCAGGTATACAGGAGAACTTTATTCACTGCATTCTGCATATGAGACGTATTGCTACTTTGCACGAAGGTCTGCGCTGGCCGGATATTAAACGTTATGGAATTGTTATCTATCGCCGTTCTATTGCTAATAACAATATAGTCGTAACAGATGAAATGCCGGTAAATGACGCAAGACGTGCTATGCAAATTCCTAAGAGTGTAGTTCTGGCAGGAATGCAACCCAATCCACGTACTGAAAATTAAAAGGAGGAAATAATATGAAGAAATATTATATTTATATACTAACGGCTGTTTTGCCCATTCTTTGGGGAGCCTGTAATAATGGCGATGATATTGACACCAAGCATAGTATTTTTTCAACAGAGCCAATGGAACATAATGGTTTTGATGAATGGTTGCTTGCTAATTATACATATCCGTATAACGTTGATTTCAAGTATCGTATGCAAGATATTGAAAGTGATCACAAATATAATCTGGTACCGGCGGATTACGATAAATCGGTTGCTTTGGCCAAGATTATCAAGCATGTATGGATGGAGGCATATACTGAACTTGCCGGACCGGCTTTTCTTCGGTCTTATGTGCCAAAAACTTTTCACTTGATAGGTTCTCCGGCTTATGATAGCAGTGGTACGAAGGTGTTGGGTACTGCCGAGGGAGGAAAGAAGATAACATTGTACGAAGTGAACAGTCTGGACTTTGAGAATGTCGATATCGAAGTTTTGAATGAGTATTACTTTAAGACGATGCACCATGAATTTGCACATATCCTGCATCAGAAGCGTAATTATGACCCATCGTTTGATCGCATTACCGAAGGAAAATATGTTGGTTCCGACTGGTATTTCTATGTTGCTGAAAATGGAAATTCATATTTGCGAGAGGATGCGGATGCATGGCCGGAAGGATTTGTGACGGCATATGCGATGAGTGAGGCAAGAGAAGATTTTGTAGAGAATATCGCCATGTATGTTACTCACGATCAGGCTTACTGGGATAATATGCTGAAGGTTGCCGGAACTGCCGGAGCGGCTATTATTAATCAGAAGTTTACTATTGTATACAATTATATGCTTGAAACTTGGGGTATTAATTTAGATGATTTGCGTGAGATTGTGTTAAGGCGTCAGCAAGAAATTCCGGAGCTGGATTTAAGTACTATTGAATAAAACAGGAAGATTATGAAAAAGAATATAATGATTTATTTGTTGATGGCTCTTGTATGCTTTGGTTTGCAATCCTGTCTTTTCCAGGAAGAGGATTATTTTGATGATTCTTCAGCGAACCGTGCAACAGAGGAAGTGAAGCAATATAGTGAGCTATTAGAATCGGCATCTAATGGTTGGAGAATGGAATATTACATAGGTCAGGACTATGCTTTGGGAGGCATAACTCTTCTGTGCAAGTTTGATGGTCAGCGAGTTACAATGGCATCTCAAGGATACGAAGGCGATGAGACTATTTCCTCTCTTTATAAGGTTGTATCGGAGGAAGCTACTATGCTTACATTCGACACTTATAATGCTTTTATTCATGCATATGCCAAGCCACAAGGCGGAGGTTCCAACCCCAATGCCAACCTGCAAGGAGATTACGAGTTTATTATAAAGGAAGCTTCAGCCGAGAAAATTGTAATGCAGGGCAAAAAGTATGGAAATACGATAGTAATGTATGCGCTTCCGGATGATTTGAACTGGGAGGCATATATAAACTCTGTGAATGATGTAGAAGAGAATGCTTTCTTTATACAATATCAGTTGTTGGTTGATGGAAATTTAGTTGGTATGACGCAGCGAAGTAATTATACTTTTGTTATAGCCTATAATGATGGTGGTAACATTGTACAAGAGCAATCTCCTTTCCTTTTTACAACCGATGGCTTTCGTTTCCGGGAACCAGTTTCACTGGCAGGAGTAACTGTGCAAAATTTTGTGTGGGACCCTTCCTCCGAGCTTTTTACTTGTACTGACGAGGGGGCAACTAACGTTAAAATGAAAGGAATTTATCCGGAGGGATATATTAAATATAATGATTATCTAGGTAATTATACTCTTACCTGCAAGATGTATAAAGATAATAATTTGACAGACGAAGAATTACCAATATCTATTATGGAGGATGTAGAAAATAAGAGTTATATTCTCAGGGGACTAATTGGTGATATAGTGCTCGATTATGATAGAGGTGAAGGAATTATGTCCTTTAAGACTCAAAAGGTAGGTTATATATCAGGATATTATTTGGGATGTACTACATATTGTTATGCCATGGGATTTTATCCTACATATATTAGTTATCAGGCAGGTCTGATGTTTGGTTTTGTGGCAAATGTACAACAGTCTCCGTTTGGATTTACATTTGAGGATGATGGGGTATTCGAAGCAGTAGGTGGTGCAAAAGCTGATTATATGGCCTTCGACCGCTATTCGGCACCTGATTATAGTCAAAGTTCATATGTTCAAGGGGTGGAACGTATGTATGGAGAGATGGTCTTTATGAAAGTTGAGGAATAAATAAAAAACTAGATTATGAAAAATATACTGAATTTATACTTAATAATATTCTGCTTATTTTTTGTTGCAGGATGTTCTTCAGATGACGATGCTGCCACTGTAAAATTGACAATTATAAAATCAGATTTGGATATGAAAGCTAGTGGTGGCACTGGAACTGTCGAATTTGCAGCAACTGGAACTGTCACGGCTACGGTGAATGCCGATTGGTGTCAGGTAATCGAAGTTGCAGATCATAAAGTTTCCATTTCTGTAGATGCTAATACAGGTTATCCGGGGCGTAGCGCACAAATCGTTTTAACTGATGGTGTGAGTACGCAGCAAGCAACCATACTGCAGGAAGGAGCTATTTGGAAATATAATAGAGATGCTACCTATTTCACATTGACAGATGCTGCAGAGGAGGTCCCTGTTGAAATGTCGAGTAATTTGCCTATTCAGGTATCTATTCCAGCAGATGCTTCTCAATGGTTATCCTATGAAATGACGAGTGATGGATTTAAGTTTATTGCAAAAGAGAATCTCACTGGTAAAATTCGTTCGGCCATTGTAAAAGTGACTACTGGCATTCGTGAAATTGAATATGCTTTATTGCAGTACGATATTGATGACTTATTGGGACAATGGACAGGTGTTGTGAAAGTCGTTGCTACAGCATTTGGTATTAATCAAGTTCTTTCATTAGAGGAAAATACTCAAATTGTTAAAAATCCGGGTGGTAATGGCTATATATTCCAGCTACCAATGACAAGACTGTTGGGAGCAACGATTGTTTTAGCGGTCACCTATCAAGATGGAGCTTTAGTTATAACCACTCCACAGCAGCAAAATTATGCTTTGTCTGATGGGCAAGGAGGAGTGATGTACGGCTCAATAATAACTAAAACTGATGATGGTTTGTATTTACAGGGAAAAATTATTCTTTCTCCTGTATTAATGAATGATGGGCAGGTTGCGTTAGCTTATATTACAGATGCATATATGTCAATGGGATTATTTAAGGGAAGAGTTCCGTCTACTGCAAATTATGCAGGACTTTCTATTGATTTTCCTGCTATTTTGATGCAATATGCTGAATAATATTTTGCATGAAATACTATTTTTATATAGTGGTTTAACTGTTTGTTATGAGAAGAACTTGCATTAATTGATCCTAAGAGCTATTATCGTAAGGTAGTAGCTCTTAATATTTAAATATTTATTTAATAATCTTTATATTACGCATCAATCCACTATACTTAGCCCTTTTCACTGCGCTACCTTTGAAAATGGTTTTATATTGCTCTTCACTCAGCGAATGCCAATCATCCTTCTTCATACTTAGCAAAGAAGGAGACGGTTGAAATTCGGCTGTCCGGCAAGGAGTGGCAAAGCGATTCCAAGGGCAAGCTTTCAGACATTCGTCACAGCCATATATTTTATTACCCATTTTTTTTCCTGTATTGAGCGAAAGTTCCCCACGATACTCAATGGTAAGATAAGAAAGACATCTCTCGGAATTGAGCCTGAAAGGGGCTTCCAGCGCTTTTGTCGGGCAGGCATCCAGGCAACGTGTACACGAACCGCATTGATTTCGTTGTGGAGAGTCATAATTGTCAGCTTCCCTATCAAGAATAATTTCCCCTAAGAAGAAGCAGGAGCCGGCGTGAGGAATGATGAGATGTGTATTCTTTCCTATCCATCCCAAGCCGGTACGCCATGCCCAATAACGTTCGAGTATGGGAGCGGTATCACAGAATATGCGGCCTTGAAGCGGAGAAGCGGAGGTTTGGGATACTGGGGCTTGGGGTGCTGAGGCGTAGTTTTCAGTATATGTGCCGATATTGTTTGTCGAGGCGATAGTACTGTCTGTTTCTTCGGAGAATGAAACTTCTTTTTCTATAAACTCAAAAAGTTCCTTCAATTTCCCCTTCATCACATCGTGATAATCTTTCCCGTAGGCATACCATGCAATCTGATACTCACCTTCGGGAAGTTTTTTTGCCGGATAATAGTTTAGCGCAACGCTGATCACCGTACGTGCCCCTTCCACCAACAAGCGCGGATCGAGCCGTTTATCCTCATAATTCTGCATATACGCCATCTCTGCCTGGCAACCGTCCGCCAGCCATTGACGGAAGGCGGTAGCCACAGTTTCATCCACAGCTTCGGCAGGCGCCAGTCCGCAGGCGGAAAAGCCGAGGCGTAGTGCTTCGGCTTTAATTCGGTCTGAGGAGAGGAGCTTTTTCATAATGGATATGGATGAAAACCTTATCGGTAATTAGAAAACTTGCTGTCGGCAGGTAAAATGTTTCTTTGCCGGCAGCTAGAATACCTTGAACACATAGCCTTCCGCTTTCAGAAACTCGATGGCACGGGGGAGAGCATATTGCAGATTCCCGTTGTTCCACGATTTCAGAGAGTCGTGGAAGGTGATGATGGAACCGTTGCGTACGTAGCGTTTTACGTTGTTCAGTACCTGTTCCGGGCGCATTCGCTTACTGTAATCGCGGGTTACGAGATCCCACATGATGATACGGTAATGGTGGCGAAGGGTGTAATATTGCCGGAATCCCATGTGCCCATGTGGCGGGCGGAACAAGTCCGAGTGGATAATTTCGTCTACCCGTCTGGTGTTGGCCAGATAATCCGGATTGGAATATTCAAAGCCGCGGATGTGGTTGAAAGTATGGTTGCCGATGCGGTGTCCGTGTTCTACCACCATCCGGTATTCGTCCGGGTGTTTGCGGATATTGTCGCCTACCATGAAGAAGGTAGCTTTAATATCGTGTTTCTTCAGTAGCTCCAGTACCCAAGGGGTAACTTCCGGGATAGGGCCGTCGTCAAAAGTCAGGTAGACTGCCCGTTCGTTTGGGTCCATCCGGAAGATGGCTTGTGGATACAGCGCTCGGAAGAACCAAGGTGGTTGTTCTATAAACATAAGAGTCTTTATTAATAAGTAACAGGTAATAAGTAATAAGTAATAACCGTGCGGCTTATGGCGCAGCTTATTACTTATTACTTAATACTTATTACTTAGTTTTTATTTCCCTTTCATTCTCGCAACGTACTCATTGTATAGCTGGTCGAGTTGTTCCGAGTAATGTTTAGCCAATTCTTCTGATTTGTATTTCTCCATCAGGCGTACTTCTGCGTCAAGCAGTCCTGCGTTGTACATGAAGTTTTCGCTGGCGATGGAAAGTTGGTAATCAGTCAGGCTGAGATACCAGATCATGTATTCGAGAGACTTGTTGGCAAGTTCGTCGATGATCTTGTTCGCTTTTTCGTTTTGTCCCAGCTGGTAGTAGGCTTCCGCCATTTGGAAGGCGCCGTTTGCCCAGTCATACGGTACGTTGTATGACGGGATCATCTTCTCGGCGTAGTCGAGTGCGGCGAGTGCCTTGTCTTTTTTGCCTTCTTTGATGAGCTGTCCTACGAGCTGTGTGAAGATGCGCCGGTGTGTGTAGCACATACGCATTACGTTTTCGTCGATGTAGATGCCCGGTTTCTCGATGCCGCCGAACTTGAACTTGTTCATCAGGTTGTCGTACATCTTTTCGCTGTCGATCTTGCTGTTCAGCTTGTCCGTATCGAACGGAGTGAAGCGGTATGCCAGACCTTCCTGCGTGAAGTGGTTGTCCATGCCGAGGTGGTTTTCACTGCCTACGGTGATAGCCATGTAGATGGGACGTTCCCAGTTGGCGTTGGCAAGCATTTCGAGCATCATCAGTTCGCTCTTGTAGAGGGCGCGTTTCGGGTTGCCGTTGGCGTCTCTCAGCAAGATGGTCATGTATTCGGGGATGGAGTCGCCCAGCGCTTCCGGTATTTTCATGCCGGAACGGCGGACAGCTTCCTTGTCGATCTTCATTACGATGCTGTCGGTAGGGATGACGCGCAGCCCTTCCTTATCCGAACGAACCCAGTATTTGAGGATATTCTTCAGTTCATACGGGTTTTCTCCGAACTGTTCTTTCAGTTCGTTCATCGCTTCCGGATTTCCGTTTTCGAGCGCGCTGTCTGCCTGTGCATACATCTGGTCGATATTCTTCTTTACTTCCGGACGGATGGGGATGTATTCGTTCTGGCCTTCGACGTATTCCACACGGTCCCAAGTGATCGGGAGTGACGGAGAGTCGTAGGCGGGACGTTTCATCTGGTCGATGTACCAGTCGGTTTGCAGGTAACTGAGGTTACAGGTACGTGCATCTGTACGGAAACCTTCTGTCTCCTGATTGTACCACAACGGGAAAGTATCGTTGTCACCATTGGTGAAGATGATCGGATTTCCTTCTTCCTGCAAGGTCATCAGATAGTTCTGACCGAAGTCACGGGCAACAAAGCGTCCGCTACGGTCGTGGTCGTCCCATGTCTGTCCGGCCATTTGGATGGGGACAAGCAGACAGAGTACTGATGCGAGAGCGGCAGCCGGAACTTCTTTCATCTTGCAGTAATCGCGTAACATACGGATGATACCTGCGACTCCCATACCTACCCAGATGGCGAAGGCGTAGAACGAACCGGCATACGCATAGTCACGTTCACGCGGCTGCGCAGGTGTCTGGTTGAGGTAGAGCACGATGGCGATACCTGTCATAAAGAACAGGAAGAACACCACCCAGAATTGCTGGATACCCCGCTGGCTGTGGTATGCTTGCCAGAAGAGTCCGATCAGGCCGAGCAGCAGCGGCAGGCAGTAGAATACGTTGTGTCCTTTGTTGTTTTTGAGGTCCTGCGGAAGCAATTCCTGGTTGCCCACCAGCAGATTGTCGATAAACGGGATTCCGGTGATCCAGTTACCGTGTTCTATTTCTCCGCTGCTCTGAATGTCGTTCTGCCGTCCGGCAAAGTTCCACATAAAGTAGCGCCAGTACATGAAGTTGAGCTGGTAGGAGAAGAAGAACTTGATGTTTTCCCATTGGTTCGGTACGTTCACCATCACCATTTCGCCGCATTGGTCGTATGGGACGTCATGTCCCTTGATGTCTACCCACTGCTTGTAGAGTGAGGAGTGCGCGGAGCTGTACATACGGGGGAAAAGCATATTTTGCGCGTATTCGTATTCGATACGTCCCGGCAGTTCGATGTATGAGTCTTTTTCGTCCGGTGAGGTTTTTTCTTTGCGGACGTATTTACTTCCCGTCTGTGACTGGCGGGGGACGCAGTATCCGTCTTTCACGTCGAGTGCCACTTTCGAGGAGAAAGCAGGACCGTAGAAGAGAGGACGGGTTCCGTATTGTTCACGGCCGAGGTATTCGCCCAGCGTGAAGATATCTTCCGGAGAGTTCTGGTCCATCGGTGTGTTGGCGGTAGAACGGATCACGATCAGTGCATAAGAGGAATAACCGATCACGATCATCATGGTGCACAGCAATGCCGTATTCATGGTACGGGCGGAGATGCGCCATTTCTCTTTGATCTTTTCCTGTACTTGCGGAGCAAGGTAGATGCCAAGAATTGCGATCACTACGACACCGATAAGGATGCTGCTTACGCCGTGTCCGTAGAATGGAATACCCAGCAGGGCGATGGTCAGAATGAATGAGATGGCCATGCGGAGTCTGCTCTTTTCGGTGTAGCTTTCGTACACACCCCAGATAAGGGCGGCGGCGAGCAGAATGATATAGACAACGACGCCGGAGTTGAACGACATGCCGAGTCCGTTGACAAACAGCAGTTCGAACCAGCCGCCGACTTTAACGATACCGGGCACGATGCCATAAAGCACGGCTGCTACGAGTACGCCCGATCCGAGCAGGGCGAGCAATGAGCCTTTGGCAGTGGCGTTCGGAGTTTTCTTGTAGTAGTACACCAATACGATTGCCGGCAGACAGAGGAGGTTCAGCAAGTGAACACCGATACTCAGTCCGGTCAGATAAGCGATCAGGATTAGCCAGCGGTCGCTGTGAGGCTGGTTGGCCACATCTTCCCATTTCAGAATCAGCCAGAATACAACGGCTGTAAAGAGGGAGGAGAAAGCATATACTTCGCCTTCTACGGCAGAGAACCAGAAGGTGTCGCTGAAGGTGTAGACCAGTGCGCCGACCAGTCCGCTACCCATGACAGTGATAAGTTGTCCTTTCGTGATGTTGTTCTCGTCGGTGATTACCAGTTTGCGTACCAGATGGGTGATGCTCCAGAAAAGGAACAGGATACAGGCACCGCTCATCAGTGCGCTCATGTAGTTTACCATCTTCGCTACGGTGGTTACATCGGAGGCGAATTGAGAGAACAGGTTCGCTACCAGCATGAAGAAAGGTGCGCCGGGCGGGTGTCCTACTTCCAGTTTATAACCGGTAGTTATAAACTCGGGACAGTCCCAAAAACTTGCGGTCGGTTCTATTGTCAGGCAGTAGACCGTTGCCGCAATGATGAATGTAATCCAACCCACGAGGTTGTTTATAGTTCTGTACTGTTTCATTAGCACTATCTAGATTTTTCGTTAAAAAACAGATTACGTGGGCGCAAAGATAGTGATTTGTAAGGATAATGAGGCAGAAAGTAAGAAATATTAAGTAACAGAAAGGTGATTTACTTTATCTTATGCCCTTTTAGTGAAACGGGGGAATCACTAAACAGTATAAACAACAGTAGGTATAAAGATACTAATTTTGTATCTTTTATATTAAGCATTGAATCATTTATTGGTCAATAATACTTGCGTTGTCAGACATTAATAGCTGACTTCTCAACTGTTAATACCTGACATGTCAACTATTAACATCTGACATCTCAATCATTAACAGTTGAGAAGTCAGTTGTTGCTGCTTGATGTGACCGTTGTAAATGACTGATATGCAGTGCGGCCGTTCTTTGATGTAGCACCGGCAAATGAATGTTTAGTGATGATGATGATGTTCACCGAGAACGCGGTGTGGCAACGTGCCGTGTCCCAGCAGTTCGATAGGGCAGTTGAAATTTCTTTCCAGCCATTCTGTGGAAACGCCCGTGTCAGGGTGGTAATCCAGTGTCTCGTTGACGCAGGCGATGGATTTCACTTGTTGCAGTACAGTGCCAATGTCGTGACTGACAAGGATGATGGCGCATTCTTTGTTAATCTCCGCCAGCAGTTCGTAGAGTCGGGCTTCAAAACGTTTGTCGATATACGTGCTGGGTTCGTCAAGAATCAGTACCGAAGGGTCGGAGATGATGGCACGTCCCAGCAGTGCGCGTTGTAGTTGCCCGCCGCTAAGCTGCCCGATGGAACGGTGTTCGAGTCCTTCGAGTCCCATACGGGCGATGATATGCTTGCCTTTTTCTCTTTGCTCGGGAGTGAAGCGGGAGGTGAGGGATTTCTGGATACTTAGTCCGGAAAGTATCACTTCCTCTACCGAAATCGGGAATTTCCGGTCGATGGTGCTATACTGCGGCAGATAGCCGAGGGAAAGTGGAAGGTTGGAAGTGGAAAGTTGAGAGTGGGAGGATGCTTCTGTAGGGGCATGGAAGTTGATTTCTCCGGCTGTCGGTTTCAGCAGACCGAGGATACACTTGATGAGTGTTGTCTTACCGCCTCCGTTCGGACCGATGATGCCCAGAAAGTCCCGTTCGTAAACGTTCAGGTTGACGTCGTGGAGTACGGTACGGCCGTCGTATCCGGCAGCAAGGTTCTTTATTTCGATAATCGGTTTCATATTTGGAGAATTACTTCGTTTATGTATCATTCGGTCATTAACGCTATGGAAGCCCGTTTTTATTCGGGGTCCATAGGGGTGAGAGCTTTGGCTACGTTCAGCATTTCCGTTTCCCAGTCGTAGCTTAACGGGTTGATGGGGACTACCTTTGTGCCGGTTTGCTGTGCGATGGTCTCTGCGTTGCGCTTGTCGAACTCCGGCTGGACGAAGATGACGTTTACTTTCTCCGATTTGCACAGGTCTATCAGTTCTTTCAGATGGGCGGGCGAAGGTTCCTTGCCGCCTTCTTCGATTGAAATTTGATTCAGTCCGTAGTCACGGGCGAAGTAGGAGAGAGCCGGATGGTAGATCATAAAGGCTTTGGCCGATTCTGGAGCGGAAAGTTGCTGGCGGATGAGGCTGTCGGTGTGCTGGATACGTTGGCAGAGGGAGTCGTAACGTGCCAGATAATATGCTTCGTTGGGTTTGTCGAGCATACAAAGTGCCTTGAAGGTGTTTCCGGCAAGGATGAGGGCGTTGGCGGTAGAGTTCCAGATATGCGGTTCTACGGCGTGGTTGTGCCCGTCGTGGTCATGATGTCCTGCTGCGTGGTTGTGCTCACCGTTGTTCAGAATCAGGTCTATGCCTTTCGAAGTGTCGAATACTTGGATATGAGGGGTGTTATTCATCAGTCGGTCCATCCAGGTCTGCTCGAAGCCGATGTAGCCGATGCGGAGATAGGCTTTGCTGTCTCCCAGAGAGACTAGTTGCTGAGGAATAGGGTCGTATGTCTCCGGACTGGAACCTTTCGGGACCATGCTGACTACCGTGAATTTATCACCGGCAATCGCTTCCGTGAAGTAGCGCTGCGGTTCGATAGTGACGGTAATGACCGGTTTCGCTTCTTCGCTGCCGCTTGCTTTGGACGTGCGACCCGTGCAGGCTGCCAACAGGAGGCAGGAGCCGAGAAGAAGGAGTGTTTTCAAATCTTTTAGTTGTTGTTTCATGACTATTGTATTAATATCGGGGGTTGATTCTGTTTCAGTTTTCGGGCACGTAGTATTTCCCGCTTTCCTCCCGGAGGACCGGGAAGGCGCTCTACGATAAAGCCTGCGGCCTGCAGCATACGTCGGATGACTCCTTTAGCACAATAAGTGGTGAGGATGCCTCCTTCATTTAATAAAACATATAAACGGTTAAATAGTTCCTGCGACCACATTTCCGGCTGCTTTTCCGGAGCGAAGGCGTCGAAATAGATAACGTCGAATGATAATGGAGAATGGATAATGGATAATGGAGAATGGCTGCGCTGGGTAATCCATTCATTGACGTCGGCTTGTACTTTGCAGAGAGTGAAGTGTGGGGTAAAGGATATTTCTTCTTCCCACGGTGATGTATGGATTGCTCTGAACAGGTCGATAGCTGCTGGTTGTTCTATATATCCCAGTTGCTCCACCATCTGCCATTCCAACGGGTAGGGTTCAAGTCCTGTATAATGTACGTTACGTCCGCTTCTTTCTGCTTCTTCAAGTGTAAGCCAAGCATTCAGCCCCGTTCCGAAACCGATCTCCAGAATATGCGGAGAGGGGGCAGCGGAGGCTTTCAGTCCCATATTGATGAAAATATGCTGGGACTCCGTACGTGCTCCTTTGGTCGAATGATAATGTTCATTCAATTCCGGAACAAATAGGGTGGCGCTCCCGTCATCAGTCTTTTCAATCACTCTTTTCATCTCAAAAAACTTATTACCTATTACCTGTTACTTATTACCTATTATTTCATCCTGCAACGACGTTCCATGCGCTTTCCAGTACATACAGAAGCAGAATGTAACGTATCAGTTTGCCGACAAACATGGAGGTGGTGGTAAGCCATATATTACTTCGCATAAATCCCAGTGCGATGGAGATCACCTCTCCGATGGCCGGCAGGAAAGCGAAGAATGCCATCAATGCTCCTTTCCCTTGCAGGAATTTCACCATCTTGTCTACTTTCTCCTTCTTTACTTTGAAGTATTTCTCAATCCAGCTTATTTTGCCCAGACGCCCCATATAGTAGCAGGTCATTCCGCCTGCCGTATTGCCGAGGGTGGCAGCCAATATACAGGCAGTGGGTGGCAGTCCGAGTTTTACCAGTGCTACCAACACCAGTTCGGAACTGAATGGTACAATACTCCCTGCGAGTAAGGCCGAGATAAACAATCCCGGAAGTCCCCATTCGATGAGGAGTTGTATCGTTGAATCTATAAAAGCGTCCATACGTTAAAACCAAATAAAAGGATGAGGCAGACCGTGGCAACAATGAAGAATATATTCGATGTTTTGTTGTTGGTCAGCACAAAAAGGTGTCCGATCAGTATGCTGTTGCTTATCATGAGCAACGGCAAGAGATTGCTGCATTGTGACGGCTGTAGCACAATCAGTACGAAGAGAAAGAGTGTCACGTCTATGAGAAACTGTAAATAGGCGCGCGTGCGTATCTTATCTTCGAATCCGGCAACGACGCAATGAGCGGCGCTGACGATGAACAATACAAGCAGATAACCGAGAGTCGCCAGTTCCCACGGCTGGAGTATCTGTAGGTTGAATATGTCCCCAAAAGTGGCCAGCTCTTTGAAAGGATGATAGAACAGCTCCATCTGATCATAGAAAAAAGCGTGTCCGAACAGCATCCAGTAGGGCATTGTCCATCCTATCAGTGCGCCGCAGAAACTGCGGAACGTAAGTGACTGAAAGCGGTGCGCCTCAAACAGCCAGAGCACCGAGAAGAAGGTGAGCTGGGGAAAGAGAATGCTCCCTGCACCGATAAACAGGAACGAGTAGAACAGATATCCTGACGCCTGCGCCTGCTGGTAACTCTTGAACAGGAAATAGATGGAGAATAAAAAGGTTATGGCGGCAACGTTTCCGGCATATAGCAGGTGCATCTCCGGACAGACGGTGACCAGCAGAAAATAGATAGCTGTCTGCACGGAAGCCCGCATACGGATAATACTGAACCGGTTGTTCAGCTCGATCAGGAAATAGCCGATAGCCGCGTAAATCAAGAAACTGACAAGATGCTCCGCCCATGCGGGGAGCAGCAACGTGCGGGCAGACTGCCAAAGCACGGAACCGCCTTCTTCGCCCGCTGTCATGGTGAGTTCGGGCAATAGGACAGAGGTCAGCACCCAACAAAGGGTGCAGATGAAAATCGCAGCAGGGAGTGTCCACCGCCCTGCTGTGACCAGACCTTGTAGTCTCTTGTTTCTCATTATAAGTCGAATCCGATATCGCGACGGAAATATTTCTTGTCGAAGTCGATCATATCTGCCACTTTATAGCTCTGTGCCAGCGCTTCTTCCTTCGTTGCGCCATAAGAGCAGACAGCGATCACACGTCCCCCGTTCGTTACGATTTGTCCGTCCTTCATGGCTGTTCCGGCATGGAAAATGATGCTTTCGGTAGCGGCGGCCTGTTCCAGGCCGCTGATAGGGAAGCCTTTTTCGTATGCTTCAGGATAACCGCCGCTCACAAGGATCACACAACCTGCCGAGCGCGGGTCCATGACCAGTGTCTTTTCATCGAGATTGCCTGCGGCTGTGCCTTCCAGCAATTCCACGAGGTCGCTTTGGATGCGGAGCATCACGCTTTCCGTTTCCGGGTCGCCCATGCGGACGTTATATTCAATCACCATCGGTTCGCCTTTTACCCGGATCAGTCCGAGGAAGATGAAGCCTTTGTAGACGATGTTTTCTTCTTTCAGTCCGTTGATGGTAGGTTCGATGATGCGGGTACGTACTTTTTCCATGTATTCTTCATCGGCAAACGGAACCGGAGTCACGCTGCCCATACCGCCTGTGTTGAGTCCTTTGTCGCCTTCACCGATACGCTTGTAGTCTTTCGCTACGGGGAGGACTTTGTAGTGTTCGCCGTCGGTAAGCACGAATACGGAACATTCGATACCGCTCAGGAACTCTTCAATAACGACTGTTGCCGATGCGGAGCCGAACATACCGCCAAGCATTTCCTTGAGTTCTTTCTTTGCCTCGTCCAGTGTGGGGAGGATCAGAACGCCTTTTCCGGCACAGAGTCCGTCGGCTTTCAGCACGTATGGGGCTTCCAGCGTTTCGAGGAAAGCCAGACCTTCTTCGAGATTTTCTGCTGTGATACTTTTATACCGGGCTGTCGGGATTTGATGACGCATCATGAAGCCTTTGGCAAACTCCTTGCTGCCCTCCAGCTGTGCTCCGTTGGCGGACGGACCGATAACGGCGATATGTTTCAGTTCGGGACGATTCTGGAAGTAATCGTAGATGCCTTCTACCAACGGGTCTTCGGGACCTACTACTACCATTTCGATGTTTTCTTTCAGAGCGAAAGCGCTGATCGCTTCAAAGTCGGTAGCTTTGATGTTGACATTCTCGCCTACGGCGTTTGTTCCGGCGTTTCCCGGAGCGATGTACAGCTTTTCAACTTTCGGACTTTGGGCAATTTTCCATGCCAGTGCATGTTCGCGGCCGCCCGAGCCTAGTAATAATATCTTCATAATGAGTATTAAGTTATGAGTTTTCAGTTATGAGTTTTTCGGTATGATGCTGTGAGCTGTCAACTATAGATTGCTATAGGTTCTGCTCAAAGTATCGGGTGATTTTTTCGTGCAGATGTACACGGTCGCGGCCTGATACGTTGTGCTTGTGGCACGGATAGATAAACAGGTCGGGGTAGGTGCGGGCATCTACACAGGCTTTCATGAACGACAGTGTGTGCTGCGGTACGCAAGTGTCATCGTGGTCGTCATGGATAATGAGCAGATGACCTTTCAGCTGTCCGGCAAGGTTCTTCAGATTACATTCTTTGTAGCCTTCCGGATTGCTTTCCGGAGTGTCCATGTAACGTTCGCCGTACATCACTTCGTAATATCCCCAGTCGATGACAGGTCCGCCTGCTACGCCTACCTTGAATATTTCGGGGTAGCGGAGCAGCAGGGCAGTGGTCATGTGGCCTCCGAAGCTCCATCCGTGTACACCGATGCGGTTTCCGTCTATGTAGGGGAGGGATTTCAGAAATTCAATGCCTTTCACCTGGTCTTTGCCTTCTTCGATGCCGAGGCGGCGGAAGGTGGCGTTTTCGAATTCCAGTCCACGGTTGGCACTGCCGCGGTTGTCGAGGGTGAACATGATATAGCCTTTGTTAGCCATATAGATATCCCATCCGCGGGAGCCGTTCAGCCAACCACCGGTGACGAGTTGTGCGTGCGGGCCGCCGTATACGTAGACGATGACCGGATACTTTTTGTTCGGGTCGAAATCTGCGGGTTTGGTGAGGCGGTAGTATAGGTCGGTCGTTCCGTCGTCGGCTTTGATAGTACCGGTTTCGATGGTCGGCATCTCGTAGCCTTCGTATGGGTCTTTGGCTGTCAGCAGGTTGACTGTTTTCAGGCTTTTGGTATCCACGATGTCAATGCGGCGCGGAAGGGTGGGAGTCGAATAACGGTCGATGAGGTAGCTTCCCGATGCGCTGAGCATTCCGTTATGTTCTCCTTCTGTGATAGAACGGAAGCTGAACGGGAGGCTGCACTTTCCTGTGTTGACATTTACTGCAAAGTTATTGGAGCCTGTGCCATCTACTCCTTGGAAGATGACTTCTTTCCTCTTGGCGTTGAAGCCCAGAATGTCGCCTACCAGCCATTTGCCCTCGGTCAGTTGCTTCGTCGGGATGTATTCGATGTGCTTGCCGCCTGCGGCATCGCTTTTCCATTCGCCTTTGAGGCTGGAGGTGAGGTCGCATAAATATAGATGGTTATATCCGTCACGCTGGCTCTGGTAGATGAATTTGCTGCTGTCCCACGGTAAGAATACGATGGGGTGCTGAGGCTCTACATATTTGGGGTGCGTTTCTTCCAGCAGTTTGCTCAGTAACTTGCCTGTCGTTGCGTCATATTGGCAAAGTACGGCGTGGTTCTGGTCGCGGTTCAGTTCGATAAGGTAGATGCTCTTTTCGTCCGGTGACCAGCTGATATTGGTGAAGTAACGGTCGGTCGGATCACCTGCATTCAGATAGATGGTCTTACCGGTGGAGGGGTTGTAGACGCCTACTTTTACTTGGTGGCTGGTCATTCCTGCCATCGGGTAACGGACGTTATTCACTTCTCCTACACGTGCCGTGATGTCTACAAGCGGGTATTGCGTCACCATGCTTTCGTCCATGCGGTAGAAAGCGAGCAGGTTGCCTTTCGGGCTCCAGAAGGTGCCTTTGTTGATGCCGAACTCATTGCGGTGGACGGATTGCCCGCAGACGATGCCTTCGGGTTCGTCGGTGATTGCCTGTTCGTTCACATACAGGTTGTTGTTGACTGTGTAGGCTACGTTTCCGTTGGCGACGCAATAATCTTCGTTGGCTGCTTTATCTTTCAACTTCAGTGTGCTGACAATCCGGTTGTTCTCGAAATCGTATACGATGTACTTACCGGATACTTTCAGTAACATTTGCGGTTTGTCCGCCCACGGGTAGCGGATTGAGTACGGGGTCGGCAGTTTCCCTGCTTTATTGTCTGCCAGTACTTTGTTGATTTGTCCGAGGGTAGTCAGCACTGTCTCTTTCCCTGTTCTGGGTTGAACAGTGTAGATGGTGTCGGTACTTGGTTTGATACACACGTCTCCCCACCATTGCAGACCGTAGAGGTTTTCTGCATAACGGTAGGTCTCGCCGCCCGGAATCAAGTCTTCCAGTGTCAGCTTTTTGATTTCCTGTGCCATAACATTGAATCCGATTGGTAGCGCCAGCAATATCAGAATGGCTCTTTTTCCAATTTTACTCATTGCTTTTATTTATCTTTATTGGTTTTAAATCCTTCTATTTTACCCTGTTCAGGAGAGTTGTCTTTCTCTGTCGGATGATACGTCTTTTTCGAGATATTCAATTCGCTTTCTTACTCATCAAATGATAAGATCGCAAGATGCGACCTTATATTGTCTATCAATAAGTTAATGGCATTTTTTAGTGAGATGCCATTAACTATCTATGAAATTACTCTTCTTCCTTCTTTGGTATCCTAGGCTCACGGTTTCCTCTGAATTCTCTCGGAGCTCTCGAATCTCTTTCCCCTCGGAACTCGCCTCTAGGCTTTCTGTCCCTGTCATCCCGGGTAAAGCTTCCTTCTTCCCGTCTCGGCTTGAAGTCTCCTTCTTTACGAGGTTTGAACTCCCCTTCGCGACGAGGTTTGAATTCGCCTTCCCGTCTGGGTTTAAATTCTCCTTCCCCGCGCGGTTTGAATTCCTTTCTTTCTCTGGGTCTGGAAGTATCATAGTTTCCTTCAGTCTCTTTCTTCTCTTCTCCTTCTCCCTCCTGACTCTTGAACTCCTTATATTTCCCGTCGAAAATCTCGTATTTGCGGAACTCGCATTCCAGTGCACCATTGAACAACGGCACTTTCTTGCTTGGTTTCAGCCCGATCTGATCGAAACATTCTTCTCTATAAGAGAGTACCCAAGCCTCGTTTCCTACAAATGCGTGCTTCAGACGTTCGCCAATCATCTGGTACAGTCCGAGCAGGTCATTGGTGGAGATACGCTCGCCATAAGGAGGATTCATCACAATGATGGACTTCTCCTGCGGCTGTTCGAATTGTTGGAACGGTTGCAGTTTCAGCGTCACATCTTTGGATACACCCGCTGCCTTTATATTATGGGTTGCGATTTCATTTGCTTTCGGATTGTTGTCGTATCCGTATATCTTGTGAGTAAACTCGCGCTCCTGACTATCGTCATTGTAAATCTCATCGAACATCTCCGAATCGAAGTCCACCCATTTCTCGAATGCGAATCCTTTGCGGAATACTCCCGGAGCGATGTTTCTTGCGATCAGCGCAGCTTCTATAGGAATCGTTCCCGAACCACACATCGGGTCAATCAGGTCACATTCACCGCGCCATCCTGTCATCAGAAGCATACCGGCAGCCAATACTTCGTTCAACGGAGCATCTACCTGTTCCTGGCGATATCCGCGACGATGAAGTGACTCTCCGGAAGAGTCCAGAGACAACGTACAAGTCGTTTGTGCAATGTGAATATTGAGCAGCACATCCGGATTATTGATGCGTACTGACGGGCGTTTGCCTGTCTTTTTACGGAAATAGTCCACGATGGCGTCCTTCACCTTATATGAGACGAACTTTGAATGGCGGAATTCTTCGCTGAATACAACCGCGTCTATCGCAAACGTCTTGTTTACATCAAGATACTCTTCCCATGGAATGGCCTGTATCTGGTTGTAAACTTCATCAGCATCCTTTGCCGTAAAATTCTTGATCGGTTTTAGAATGCGGATAGCAGTACGGAGGCAGAAATTTGCCTTGTACATCATACGCTTGTCTCCTGTAAATGAAACCATGCGACGTCCTATCTGGATATCGTTGGCTCCCAATGTTGTAAGTTCTTCAGCAAGTATCTCTTCCAGTCCCTGGAAGGTCTTGGCTATCATCTCGAATTGTTCGCTCATATATAGTTTATTGATTTTATTTCTTTGCTTTTGTTTGTACAATCTTTGCTCCGGCAGGAATGTTTTCCGTTACCCAGATATTTCCTCCTACGGTTGCGTCGCTTCCGATAGTGATTCTTCCAAGAATGGTGGCGTTGGAGTAGACTATGACATTGTCTTCCAGTATCGGGTGGCGGGGGATACCCTTGATCGGTTTTCCGTCGGCATCCAGCGGGAAGCTTTTTGCTCCTAGGGTGACACCCTGATATAATTTGACATTGTTCCCGATGATGCTTGTAGCACCGATCACGACACCCGTTCCGTGGTCTATGGTAAAGTGACTGCCTATCTTCGCTCCCGGATGGATATCGATACCCGTCTCGCTATGAGCCATTTCCGTGATCATGCGAGGAATCAGGGGAACACCCAGTTCCAGCAGTTCGTGCGCAATACGATAATTGCTGATTGCCTTAATGGCGGGATAGCAGAAAATTACTTCACCGTAGCTTTTGGCAGCGGGGTCACCGTTGTAGGCGGCTTCTACGTCCGTAGCCAGTATTCTTCTCATGGCGGGTAGTTTGCTGATAAAGTTCGCAGCCAGTCGGGCGGCTTCTTCTCTTCTCGACTCCGAGCAGACGTTGCAGTCTCCTTCTGCCGTACTGAAACATAGTCCGGCCAGGATTTGCTCTGTGAGCAAGTCAAATAACTTTTCGATATTTACACCGATGTGATAATTGATTGTCCGGCTGTTGATGGTGGAATTTCCGTAGTATCCGGGGAAGAGAATGGCACGTGAAAGCTCGATAATTTCATACAAAACTTTAGCAGAGGGCAATGGTTCGCCATCTTTATGTTGATGAAACAGCCCTTTGTAAGATTCGCTTTCCGATAGCTCATCGACTGCCTGTGTCAGAATGTGGGTAAAGTTCAATGGACTCATTAGGTCAGTTACTCATGTTTATATGGGGACAAAGGTATTAAAAAAAATAATAAATTTCGTTGAGATTCAATATAATTAATGTATTTTTGTGGCATTCAAAATTCAACACGGACAAAGGGGATGAATAAAGCGAAATCTACTATGAAGCTATTTGGGTTGATAGGGTTGTTGATATTGTGGAACTGCAGTTGCGTGGATAGGCACCGCAGTCACGCTTTGTGTGAACAGTCACTTATCGATTCTTTAGAAGTCCGTGCCCAGGATTCTCTGTTTTCCAACTTACCTTATTCACGTTCTTTATTGCGTAACGCAATGCGTCAGGCACAGGACTCGATGAGTTATTACCGCTTGATGGGATTGTATGGAAAGACTTTCTTCATCTCGTCCGATTTCGACTCTATCCTCTATTATAACCGCCCTGTAAAAGAGTATGATAAGCGTGCAGCTGCCTGCCCGCGATGGAATGATGTACTTTCGGATGTATATAACATTGAGGGAAATGTCTGGATGCAACTCAATCAGCCCGATTCGGCGGTTGCCTATTATGAGAAATCCTATGCTTACCGTCTGAAAGGAGAGAAGGGACATCTTCTCTCAGATATCTGTATGAATCTGGCGGATGCCCATCTGCATCGTGGCGAACTGGCACATACCGCTTCCTATTACCGGAAAGCATTGTTTATCTGTGACTCCCTGCACCTGTCGGAACATTCCAAATTTCCGGTCTATTGCGGACTGGGACAGACTTACATGGACCTGCGTGATTTTGATTTGTCCAATCATTATTACGAACTGGCAGGACAGTTCTTTGATGAAATGACAGTCAGCGAAAAGTGGGTGTATCTTAATAATCGGGGAAATCATTACTATTACAAGAAAGATTATCAGGAAGCCCTGGTCTATATGCGGCAAGCAGCGGAGCTGATAGCGGATTACCCGCAAATGGTATTCGAAAGCAATCTTTCGAAAGTCAATCTGGGCGATCTTTATCTGCTGACGAACCGGCTGGATTCTGCCGAAAACAATCTGAATGAAGGCTACCGCTACTTTTCGGAGATAAAGAACAACTCCGCCATGCACTATATTGAAACCCTGATGATTGAGCTTTCCCTGAAAAAAGGAAATATCGCGCGTGCCAGAGAAATGATAGCACGGACTGCTTCTACCGGACATGTGGATGCCAATATGCTTACTATACGCAACCAATATCTGCAACATTATTATGAAAAGGCAGGTGACTACCGCAATGCGTATGAGTATCTGAAACGTGACTATCAACTGAATGACTCTATCCGTAGCGAGCGGATTCGCACCCGTGTAGCCGAACTGGATATGCGTTACCGTCAGGACACGATTGTATTGCGCAAGGAAATGCAGATTCAACGGCAGGCGGGTGAAGTGCGTGTCTTGAAACTGAGCATGTATATCTGGGTGCTTGTCTGCCTGTTGCTGGCAGCCGGAACGGTGGTAATCATCTGGTATATGCGGAAAAAGCGGGAGTTTCTTCGTGAACGTTTCTTCCAGCAGATAAATCGTGTCCGTATGGAGAATTTGCGGAGCCGGATTTCTCCCCATTTCACTTTCAATGTGCTGGGGCGTGAGATTAATCAGTTCAATGGGTCGGAAGAGGTGAAGAATAATTTGATGGAACTGGTCAAATATCTCCGTCGGAGTCTTGAACTGACAGAAAAACTAAGTGTATCTTTGCAGGACGAACTGGATTTTGTACAGTCATATATCGGTCTGGAAAGCGGGCGTGTCGGCGAAGACTTCACGGCGTCGGTCGTAGTGGAGGAGGGGCTGGACGCAAAAAGTATAATGATTCCTTCCATGATTGTACAGATTCCGGTAGAGAATGCGATAAAGCACGGGCTGGCCGGAAAAGACGGTGAGAAGGAATTGACTATCCGTATTTCCCGTGAAGGAAAAGGAGTCCGTATCGTGATTTGTGACAACGGGCGGGGGTATCTTCCGCAAGTGGCTTCTTCGACCAGAGGAACGGGAACGGGGCTGAAAGTGCTCTATCAGACGATACAGCTACTCAATACAAAGAATAAAAATGAGAAGATACGTTTCAATATAGGTAACCGAAACGATGGGCAGACCGGTACGCAAGTGTCGGTGTATATACCGTTTCATTTTTCTTATGATTTATGATGAATGCAGAAGATAAATATAAAGTCGTTATTGTAGATGATGAGCGTACGGCAATCGATGCTTTGCGCAGGGAACTGGGCGCCTATCAGGAATTTGAAATAAAAGGAACTGCAAACAATGGCGCAAAAGGTAAAAAGATGATAATGGAACTCCGTCCGGACCTGTTGTTTCTGGATGTGGAACTTCCGGATGTGCTGGGGCTTAACTTGTTGAGTGAGATGCGCGATGAGGTGCTGTGGGATATGAAAGTTGTCTTTTATACTTCGTATGATAAATATTTGCTTCAGGCCCTGCGTGAGTCTGCCTTCGACTTCTTGCTGAAACCTTTTGAGACGGGAGATCTGAGAGTCGTTATAGAGCGCTACCGGAAAGCTGTAGCTTCAATACCGGCAACTCCTTCTTCCTCTTTTTCTTCTTCTGTCAGTGCTTTGATGCCGCAACAGGGAATGTTTATGATCAGCACGGTGACGGGATTCAAGCTTTTGCGACTGGAAGAAATCGGCTATTTCGAATATCTGAAAGACAAGCGGCAGTGGCAGGTAGTCCTGTTCAATCAGACCCGATTGAATCTGAAGCGAAATACAAAAGCCGAAGATATCATTGGTTATTCACAAGCTTTTATCCAGATCAGCCAGTCGGCTATTGTCAATGTTAATTATCTGGCGATGATTGATGGGAAGTGTTGTCAGCTCTATCCGCCTTTTCATGATAAGAGTGATCTGGTGATTTCCCGAAGTTTTTTGAAAGGGTTGCAGGACCGGTTTTTTGTGTTGTGACAATGACTCCTTAAGATAGATGCGAAAACGCCGTTTCTTCATCAGGAACGGCGTTTTCTCTTTGTTAGAATATTAGAATGAGAGAGTATGTTGTTAAAAAAATGCTGTTACAAATTAGTATTGTCCATGGTCACTGTCATTTCCGGAACTAACACGTAAGCGCGTTTCTTATTGTTCCATTTATAGTAATTGGTTGTTACTGTTTTTCCTTCGTATGTATAATTGATGCGGAGATCTTTTTCCCATTCCTCTTTGGTGCTGTTCCATTTCAGGGTCTCGCTTTCAATCATGCGCTTGTTGTCATCGTACTTATAGTTGTACTTCATATAGTTGGCAAGTGTACTTCCGTTCATTTTGTAAACGGTCTGACCTACCATTACTCCATTTTCTTCTACTGGATTATAAACCAACTGACCATCATAACTGCGTGCAGAAGCAACAAAAGAGGTCATGAGAAGAACTACGGATAGAACAAACATTTTTAAAGATACTTTTGTTTTCATGGCTATTTGATTTTAGTATTATTCTTTCATTTGTCTAGTAATACTCTTGTATTATGCTGCAAAGTTATATATTTATTCGGTATTTATGCAAATATAAAGCTAAAATAATACCAAAATGTCAGATGATGGCTAAGGTGATACCTTGCTTTTTGCCAAGATTGGTGACAAAAAAATATCCGGCAGTCAACCTGCCGGATATAGAATGAAACACTTCGTTGGGGAAGTGATCTTTTTCCTAGCTTTCTGGATAGTGGGTTAAATAATGTTATAACTCATCCTCTCCATTATTTAGCTGATTTATCCTGTTTTGTTATGGCAGGATAAACCTTGTTTTAGTGTGCTTCGAGCCAGTTCTTGCCCCAGCCGCAATCTGCTTTCAAGGGAACGTGCATACGGTAAGCGTGTTCCATTTCCTCAATAACGATCTCTTCTACACGTTCTTTTTCGTTGACGGGCACGCTGAAGTTCAATTCATCGTGTACTTGCAATATCATTTTAGCTTGTATGCCTTCTGTCTGGAATCGCTGATAAATGCGTGCCATTGCTACCTTTATGATATCTGCGGCGCTTCCCTGAATCGGTGCGTTGATGGCGTTTCGCTCGGCATAGCCGCGTACAACGGCGTTTCGTGAGTTAATGTCCGGCAAGAAGCGTTTCCGGTGGAAAATCGTTTCTACATACCCTTTCTCCTGAGCTATCTGGATACTCTTCTCCATATAGGCTTTCACGCTTGGATAAGTTTCGAAATAGCCGTCGATCAGTTCTTTGGCTTCCTTCCGGTCTACGTTCATTCGCTCTGCAAGGCCAAATACGGAGATGCCGTAGATGATACCGAAGTTGGCGGTTTTCGCTTTGCGTCGCATATCGGAGTCTACGTCTTTCAGGTCGATCTTATATATTTTGGCAGCTGTAGCTGCGTGGATATCATGATTGCTGAGGAAGGCGTCGATCATATTCTTGTCTTCGCTGAGATGTGCCATGATACGAAGTTCTATCTGCGAATAGTCGGCAGAGAAGAACAGGCAGCCTTCGTCAGGGATAAATGCCTTGCGGATTTCCTTGCCGTTCTCGTCGCGGATAGGAATATTCTGCAGATTCGGGTTACTGGAGCTGAGGCGTCCGGTAGAGGTGACGGTCTGGTTGAAAGACGTGTGTACTCGTCCCGTGCGCGGGTTGATCAGTTGGGGAAGTGCATCGATATAAGTTCCTAGCAGTTTCTTCAGTCCGCGGTGTTCCAGAATCTTTTCTACTACGGGATGTTTATGCCGAAGGCTTTCGAGCACTTCTTCCGAAGTGACGTACTGACCGGTTTTGGTCTTCTTCGCTTTTTCGATGATTCTTAGTTTGTCAAACAGTACCTCGCCTACTTGTTTGGGCGAAGCGATATTGAAGGTTTCGCCTGCCAGTTCATAAATCTCCTGCTCGATGCGTTGCATCTGAGCGGTGAAATGAACAGACGATTGTTTGAGCGCTTCCGTATCCAGCAATACCCCATTCCGTTCTATATTAACCAATACGGGTACAAGCGGCATTTCGATATCATAAAACAAACGTTCGGCATCGTTCTCTTTCAGTTCTTTCTCCAGGACGTTTTTGAGCTTTAGTGTTACGTCTGCATCTTCGCAGGCATAGCGGTAGATATCCTTCGGGTCGAGATCGCGCATGTTTTTCTGGTTCTTCCCTTTCGGACCTATCAGTTCGTCGATGTGGATGGTCTGATAGTGAAGATAGATTTCTGCCAGATAGTCCATTCCATGACGAAGTTCCGGTTGAAGAACGTAATGGGCGATCATCGTATCAAAGAGTGCACCTTTCACTTGCACTCCGTAATTTTCAAGAACGATCATGTCGTACTTGATATTTTGTCCGACTTTCAATGAGTTCTCATTTTCGAAGACCGGACGGAATTCGTTGACGATTTTTAATGCTTCCTCACGATTGTCGGGGACCGGCACATAAAAAGCCTGATTTTCGGTGATAGAGAAACTCATTCCGACTAGTTCGGCGTCCATTGGTTCCGTTCCTGTAGTCTCCGTATCTAACGAGAGAATTTTCGATGTAAGTAACTTTTGAATGATTTCAGCTCTTTTCTTCTCTGTATCAATGAGTTGGTAGTCGCAATTAAGCGTTTCTAACGTCTCTAGATTCGATTTTTTGGCTTCGCCTGCCTCATTGCCCGTAAAATTCGCAAATAAATCGCCTTGTATGGCTCCTCCTTCTTCGGGAAAAAGTGGAAGAGGAGAGGGAGCACTTTTGGCCGTTGCCGTTTTGCTTCCGGTTGCCATTGTTACTCCGCCGGCAGAATTTTCTTTTTTCAGTACCCGGTCGATCAGTGTCCGGAATTCCAGTTCTTCAAAAATTTGTCGGAGTGAATCTTCGTCTGCCTGTTCGCGGACGAGCTTGTCCATTTCGAGTTGGATAGGAACATCGATTTTGATAGTGGCAAGGAATTTGGAGAAAGTAATCAATTCCTTATTGGTTTCCACTTTCGTTTTCAAGGCTCCTTTCAGTTGGTCGGTATGTTCCAGCAGATTTTCGATACTTCCGAATTCGGCGATTAGTTTCTGGGCAGTCTTTTCACCGACACCGGGACAACCAGGGATATTGTCGGAGGCATCGCCCATCAGTCCGAGCATATCGATTACTTGTGCGGGCGACTGGATATCGAACTTTGCTTTCACTTCTTCGATGCCCATCACTTCAAAACCTCCCGTATGTTTGGGGCGATACATGAATACGTTGTCTGTCACCAGCTGGCCGTAGTCTTTGTCGGGAGTCATCATATAGGTGGTGATGCCCTGACGTCCGGCTTCAGTGGCGAGAGTTCCGATCACGTCGTCGGCTTCGTATCCTGCCACTTCCAGAATCGGGATGCGGTAGGCGTGGATGATATCCTTTATAATAGGTACGGAGAGGCGGATAGCTTCCGGAGTTTCTTCACGCTGGGCTTTGTATTGCTCGAAAGCTTCGTGGCGGAAGGTAGGGCCGGAGGGGTCGAAGGCTACTCCTATATGTGACGGATTCTCCTTTTTCAGCACCTCTTCGAGGGTATTGACAAATCCGAGGATAGCTGAAGTATTGAACCCTTTGGAGTTGATTCTGGGATTCTTGATAAAGGCGTAATAAGCCCGATATATCAGTGCATAAGCGTCTAAAAGAAATAATTTATTGTCTGACTCCATAGATTTAATTAATTTTTCATGGTAAAAGTACAAAAAAATACCGTATTAAGCGTTTTATTATTACTTTTGTGCTCAAATAGTGTTGTGAATGGATAGTATCTCTCTTATCAAAACCCCGATAGAAGCGGAACTGGAGGATTTTAAGGCTCTTTTTGACACCCCTCTTTCCGATTCGAATGCATTGCTCGACAGCGTAATAACTCATATACGCAAGAGGAATGGCAAGATGATGCGTCCTATTCTTGTCTTATTGGTAGCACGCCTTTATGGGGCTGTGACTCCTGCCACCCTTCATGCGGCAGTTTCTTTGGAATTGCTTCATACAGCCAGTTTGGTGCACGACGATGTAGTCGATGAAAGTACCGAGCGTCGCGGTCAGCTTTCGGTAAATGCTGTATTTAATAATAAGGTATCTGTACTGGCGGGTGATTATCTGCTGGCTACAAGCCTTGTGCACGCGGAGCAGACTAATAATTATGAGATTATCCGTCTGGTATCTTCGCTGGGGCAGAAACTAGCTGAAGGAGAGTTGCTTCAACTTTCGAATGTAAGTAATCATAGCTTTTCGGAGGAAGTTTATTTTGACGTAATACGTAAGAAAACAGCGGCTCTTTTTGCCGCTTGTGCCGAGGCGGCTGCCTTGTCAGTGCAGGTGGGTGAGGAGGAAGTCGCTTTTGCCCGTCTGTTGGGCGAATATATTGGTATCTGTTTTCAGATTAAGGATGATATTTTCGATTACTTTGATAGCAAGAAGATCGGCAAACCGACTGGTAATGATATGCTGGAAGGTAAGCTGACGCTGCCTGCCCTGTATGCATTGAATACAACGAAAGATGCGTGGGCGGAACAGATAGCGTTCAAGGTGAAGGAAGGTACGGCAACTCCTGATGAAATCGTACGTCTGATTGAGTTTACCAAAGATAATGGAGGTATTGAATATGCCTGTCGTACAATAGAACAATATAAAAAGAAGGCCTTTGATTTGCTGGCTGCCTTGCCGGATTCAAATATTTGCCTTGCCCTGCGGACTTATCTGGATTACGTGGTCGCCCGTGAGAAATAACTACTCCCCACTGTTCCTGAGCAGAGAGTAACACAGGATTAATTCCTCCCAATCTTCAATTTTATTCGATTTCATCGCTCCTCCGATGAGGAAACTTTTGTCTATTTCTTCCGGTGTGCGGAGGATTTCGGAGCATAACGTGCTCGCCTGTTCGATGTATTCCCATGCTTGTTCTTTGGTGATGTAGCCGCAGTCTTTGGCAGCCCGGGCCAGCCCGACAACTTGTGCCATATCCCATCCGATCACTCCTCTCTCTAAGTCATTAATCCATACAATCGGCTCTCCTCTTTCTTCTATATACTCTTTGAATTTGTATAGATTTCTGCCCTGTTGAATGAATCGGTCTACTCCGTAGAAGCGTTCGCGGATGGTGTTTTCAAACTGGTTTAGGTTTTCGGTAGAGAGTAAATAGGGGACCATAATAGAATAGGAGGCTCTGTCGCCTTCGTTGATGAGGAATAGGAATAGCTGGCAGGAAGAAATTGCATCTGTGCAATGGAACTTATCTGATAATAGTTTACTTAGTTTTTCCGGGTGTACTCCGGTTTCCATACAGTTAAGATAGAAGCCATCCAGTGCAGCCTCCATATAACCGATGCGCAGACCTTGTTTCTTTCTGGTGCCGAGTATCAGATTTAAGGGGTTATGGTTAAAACGTAAGTTCTTTGTGTGTGACTTCATTTTATACTTTTTCGCTTATGGTTAACTAAAAAAAGCGTGAGAACTGCTGCTATATGTCTTTTCCTGGGGCTTCGGCAAGCCGTTATGATGACATAAAAGCAACAGTCTCACGCTCCGTTCGATATATAACAAAAGTATATACATGAAGGTGCGTGAGACCCGTTTGCTTATTACCACTCATAACTTTGAATTTTGCCGAATTCCAGGAATCAGGTAATAAAAGAAACGTTCTCTAATACAGATGATTAACTATGTTAGCATAGCTACATCTATGACAAAGATAATGAAAATAATGGTTTTGTCCATAAGTATCTTTAGTTTTTATTATATAAAAAATACCGCGCTTCCTTCCATAGGAACGGAAGGTGAAGCGCGGTACGGCATACTTGATTGCTAATGTAATTCCTTAAAAGAATTTGATCTCTTCGCCCTTGATATCGGAGAGAAGCAAATTGGCCAAACGACTGGTACCCAGACGGAACAATCGGTTGTTCAGCCATTCTTCGCCTAATATTTCTTTCACAATAGTGTAATAAATGATTGCATCATGGACGGTGTTGATGCCTCCTGCCGGTTTGAAGCCGATCTTGTTGTTTGTTTTTTGATAGTACTCCTTGATAGCTTCGCACATCACATAAGCGGCTTCCGGGGTAGCGGCAGGCTGTTGCTTTCCGGTCGATGTCTTGATGAAATCTGCACCCGAATACATGGATAGGATAGAAGCTTTCTTGATGTTGGAGGCGGTTTTCAAAGCACCTGTTTCGAGGATTACCTTGAGGTGGCGTTCCTTGCAGACTTCTTTTAATTCCTGAATTTCTTCGCACATTGTTTCGTAGTCACCGCTCAGGAATTTACCGATAGAGATAACAATATCTATTTCGTCCGCACCGTCAGCGATAGCCAGTGCCGTTTCCGCTACTTTCACTTCGATGAAAGTCTGAGAAGAAGGGAACCCGCCCGAAACACAAGCGATATTGATGCCATCTACTTGCAGTGTATTCTTTACAATATCCGCGAAATTGGGGTATACGCAGATGGCAGCGACGTTCTTCATATCGGGGAACTCATTGTCGAACTCATTCACTTTTTCGGTGAAATGCATCACGCTTTCATCGCTGTCTGTGCTGTTCAGCGTGGTCAGGTCGATGCAGTTGAACAGGAGTTTTTTGACTTCTTCCGTATTGTTTTCCGGCACTTTCTTTTCAATCAGGTCAGCCACCCGAGCCTGTATGTCTGCATCGCTCAGATTGGTGTTATACTTTGCCAATGCGGCATCATACTTGTTGGATTGTGAGCTATTCTCTTCCATGATCGTTCAGTTTTGGGTTATTGATATGTCTTTTATTATCTCGTTTCGTTTTCTTTTCCAGGCTTTCCCTGAAGGCTTTGGTGATGTCTACGCCTGTCTGGTTGGCGATACACAGGAGCACCCATAAGATGTCTGCTATTTCTTCGTCAAGGTTGTCTTTCTCGCCTTCTTTGAAAGACTGGTCGCCGTATTTGCGGGCCATGACACGGGCCAATTCTCCGACTTCTTCAGTCAGTACGGCCATATTTGTCAATTCGCTGAAGTAGCGGACACCGTATGTCTTTATCCATTTGTCTACTTCTTTTTGGGCTTCTTTCAGGGTCATAATTGCTGTTGGTTTATGATGATTAGTTTGATGTTTGGAGCCTGTTTATCACTCTTCGAAGAGCTTTACCGGCTTTTTCATCAAGGTTTTACTCTTTATTTTTGGTGTCCATACATATAGTAACAGGACCGTCATTTAAAAGTTCAACTTTCATGTCCGCTCCGAAAGTTCCTGTGCCGATTTCTTTTCCCAGCGCCCTGCTCAGGTCTTTGCAGAGCCGTTCGTAGAGTGGGACAGATATCTCCGGCTTGGCGGCTTTGATGTATGACGGACGGTTGCCCTTCTTGGTAGAAGCGTGCAACGTGAACTGACTGATGACCAGAATTTCACCTCCATCTTCCAGGATCGACTTGTTCATTACTCCGCTTTCATCGTCAAAAATACGCAGATTTACTATCTTTTTGCAGAGCCAGTCTATATCTTCCTGTCCGTCGGATTCTTCAATGCCGACTAATATTAGCATCCCTTTTCCAATGGAAGACTTGCACTGTCCTTCGATGGTTACTGATGCGTGGCTTACTCGTTGTACAACTATTCTCATTGATATTTTCTCTATTCTATTGAATGTTACGAAAGGCAAATTTACGAAATTAAGAAGAAAAAACGATGGATTGGAAGGAAATATTATAGGAGATAAGTATTAAGTATAAGGTATTAAGTATTAACCGTAGCTGTCATTCAGAAGCGTGTCTGTTGTGCAGAAACAGATTTATCTGGATGGCAGATGTATTTGCCTCATAACCTGATTGAGTTTGCCTTAGAACCGTATAGACATGAACATAAACTCTATAACATTACCGGTAGTAATCTATATGGTTAGAACTCAATGGCTTATAGTTTCCTATGATTTCTTGTAATGGAAACTGTCGTTTCCCGGTGAGGGAACGGTCGTTCCTTTTAATGGAAACGACCGTTCCTTTTAAAGGGAACTGGCGTTTCCTCCGAGGAAACCAACGCTTGCCCCATATGATACTGATACTTGATTTATATGGACTAACAATTTAGGGTATAACCACATAGAAGTGAGCCTATTCGTTGCTTAACCCTTTTTTTACAGTCTGAGCCTTCACTTCTCCTATGACCTTTGCGATTTCTTCAAGGGATGCTTCTTTGATTCGTTTTACGCTTTTAAACTCCTTCAATAGGGCTGTTTTTGTCTTTTCTCCAATCCCTTTAATGCTATCCAGAGCCGATGCGACCTGTCGTTTGCTGCGCTTGTCGCGGTGGAAAGTAATCGCAAAACGGTGTACTTCATCTTGAATCTGCGTCAGCAGGCGGAATAAAGAACTTTGTTGTTTGATCCCAATCGTCTGTGCGGGAAACCCGAAAAGCAGCTCTGACGTGCGATGTTTATTATCCTTAGCCAAACCGGCAATCGGAATATTCAGATGCAGTTCATCCTCGATTACTTCTCTGACGACCTCCATTTGTCCTTTACCACCATCGGTAATAATCAGGTCGGGAAGGGGAGAATTTTCTTCAATAGCACGCTGATAACGTCGTCTGACCACCTCTTTCATGGAAGCGTAATCATCCGGCCCTACGACCGTCTTAATATTGTATTTACGGTAATCGTTCTTCGATGGTTTCGCCTTTTTGAATACTACGCAGGCAGCTACGGCATCCGATCCTTGTATATTCGAGTTATCGAAACATTCAATCTGCAAAGGCGGCTTGTCTAAATGCAGTTCGTTTTGTATTTCTTTCAGCAGACGCATACTGCGCTGTTCCGGATTCAGTTTCTCGGCTTGTTTCAGCCGGTCGGCCTTATATTGCTTCACATTTAGGATAGAAAGATCGAGCAGTTTTTTCTTATCTCCCCTTTGAGGAACGGTGAAAACGACATTATTCAACTCCAGATCGAGTTCAAAAGGAACAATAATCTCCCGTGAATGGCTCTTGTAGCGTTCCCGCATTTCGATAATGCCTAAGGTCAGTAATTCTTCTTTCGATTCATTCAGCTTCTTCTTATATTCAAAGGTGAATGCCTGGTTAATGGCGCCATTGGTGATGTGCAGATAGTTGATGAAAGCCGAATTTGAATCGTCTTCTTCAATAGAGAAGACATCGATATTGTGCAGGACAGAGCTTACCACCTCCGATTTAGACCGGTAATTCTCTATCAGCAGATACTTCTCCTTAATCTTCTGAGCTTCTTCAAACTTCATTTCATTGGCCAGTTCCTGCATCTTTTCTACCAGCATACGGCTAATATCCTGAGTATTTCCTTTCAAAATCTCCTTGATTTCATCGATGTTTTTCAGATAATCCTCGTGCGATTGCAGTCCGACGCATGGTCCGGCGCACTTCTTGATGTGATACTCCAGGCAAACCTTGAACTTTCCCGCCCGTATGTTCTCCGGAGAAAGGTTCAGGTTGCAGGTACGCAGCGGATATAGATGCTTGATCAGGTCGAGCACCGCATACATGGAAGGAAGGTGGCTGTAGGGGCCATAATAAGAAGAACCATTTTTGATAATCTTTCGAGTCCTGAAAATGCGTGGAAAGTATTCATTCTGCACGCAGATGGAAGGGTAGGTTTTGTCGTCCTTCAGCAATACATTGTAGCGGGGCTTGTATTTCTTGATCAGATTGTTTTCCAGCAATAATGCATCCTCTTCGGTGTTAACAACGATGTAACGGATGTCGGCAATCTTGCTGACCAATACTCGTGTCTTGCCGGGTTCATGCTCTTTGCTGAAGTAAGAATAGACCCTTTTTTTAAGGTTTTTAGCCTTTCCAACGTATATAATAGTCCCTTCTGTGTTCAGGTACTGATAGACTCCCGGCTTCTCGGGCAGGTTGGCTACAATACCTCTCAGATATTCATTCGTTTTGGCTTCCGGTTCTGTATTCATAATCGTTATAGATGAAATAGCGGGAAATAAAAAAAGGGCGTAGAGAATCTACGCCCTGCAAATATAAGCAATTTGTTTATAAAGTCAATACGGATTCTACTTCTACATCATCTCCGAATACGGATTTGCCATTCAGGTCTTTCAACTCGATAATGAAGTTCACATATACCTTTTTAGGCTTCAGTTTCTTCACTAGTTCGCAGGCTGCTTTCATAGTTCCTCCCGTTGCCAGTAGGTCGTCGTGTAGTAAAACGACGTCGTTTTCATCGAGTGCGTCCTTATGAATCTGCACAGTGTCCGTGCCATATTCTTTGTCGTAGCTTTCTTCGATCACCTCTGCGGGAAGTTTGCCCGGCTTGCGGATAGGAATAAAACCTGCGTTCAGTCGGGTAGCCAGGATAGGCCCCATGATGAATCCTCTGGATTCTATACCTACTACTTTGGTGATACCTTTATCCTTGTACATTTCGAACATGATGTTCGATAATTCCTGCAAGCACCAAGGGTCTTTAAACAGGGTGGTGACATCGTAGAAAAGGATTCCGGGGATCGGAAAATCAGGAATTTCCCGGATGCTTTTAATTAGCGTTTCTTTGCTCATAATCATTGGTTTATCTCGTTTCTTTAAATGATTTGTTTCACGTGAAACGTTGCCGCTTATCGGCCGGAAAGTACCAGCAATACGTTGATGTCGCTTGGTGATACTCCCGGGATCCGGCTCGCTTGAGCAATCGTTTCCGGATCAATCTTCACTAGCTTCTGACGAGCTTCCGTAGATAGCGACTGGATGGAAGCATAATCAAATTTGCCTTTGATCTTGATGCTTTCCAGGCGTGCCAGCTTTTCTGCTATCATTCGCTCTCTGTCAATATAGCCTTGATACTTGATCAGTATTTCTGCCGCTTCCAGAATCTCTTCTTTACGGTCGGAGTCTGCAGCGGTTGCTTTTTCTAATTCTCTTTGGAAGGCGGGGACATGTTCCGCGATATTCTCAATCGTGATTTGCGGACGATTGAGAATTTCGATCAGCTTACAGCCTTGACGAAGGGGAGTTGTTCCCAACTTTTCGAGGGCATCATTAATTAATGCCGGTTTCATCGAATAGTTCTTTGCGAAATTTACTATCTGCTCTAATGCCTCCTTCTTGGTCTTCATTAATTGGTAGCGATCCTCTCTTGCCAGTCCGAGGTGATATGCTCTTTCGGTCAGTCTCATGTCGGCGTCGTCCATGCGGAGAAGAATACGGTATTCGGCACGTGAAGTGAACATACGGTATGGTTCGTCTACTCCTTTGGTCACCAGGTCGTCTATCAATACACCGATATATGCTTCGTCGCGAGCCAGTGTGAAGGCTTCACCACCGTGACAGTTGATGTGTGCGTTGATTCCGGCGATCAGTCCTTGTCCTCCCGCTTCTTCGTAACCGGTTGTTCCGTTCACTTGCCCGGCAAAGAACAGGTTTTTGATAATCTTCGATTCCAGCGAATGTTTTAATTGGGTGGGGTCGAAGTAATCGTACTCAATCGCGTATCCGGGACGATAGATGACGATATCCTTGAATGCCGGTACTTTTTTCAGCGCGGCTATCTGAATATCCATCGGAAGAGAAGAAGAGAATCCGTTCAGGTATAATTCCTGTGTTGTTTCACCTTCGGGTTCGAGGAACAGTTGGTGCTGTTCTTTGTCGGGGAAGGTGACAATCTTGGTTTCGATGCTGGGGCAATAGCGCGGACCGATACTTTGAATCTGTCCGTTGAACAGGGGAGAATCCGGCAGCCCTTCGCGCAGAATTCGGTGCACTTCTTCGTTGGTATAGCAGGTCCAGCATTGCAGTTGCTTCAAATGGCGCGTACTGGTATTCATGAATGAGAACTTGTGGAAGTCGCATTCTCCGTCTTGTGTATCCATCAGATCGAAGTGGATGCTGCGTGCGTCGATTCGTACCGGTGTGCCGGTCTTCATCCTTCCGTAGGCAATGCCATGTCGGGCGATGGATTCTGTCAGCTGGTAAGATGCGGGTTCTGCCATTCTTCCGCCGGGCAATTGGTGGCGGCCTACGTGCATGAGTCCGTTCAAGAATGTTCCTGCGGTCAGTACGATACATTTCGCTTTGAATGTGACACCCCAAAGAGTGACGAGTCCGACTACTTCACCGTTTTCAACGAGCAATTCACAGACGGTATCCTGCCAGATATGAAGGTTGGGAGTATTTTCCAGTTTCTCACGCCATGACCAGATAAACTTGGCACGGTCGCATTGAGCGCGGGGACTCCACATGGCGGGACCTTTCGAGCGGTTCAGGATTCGGAACTGGATAGCAGTTTCATCCGTCACCAATCCCATCTGTCCGCCCAGTGCGTCTATTTCGCGTACTATTTGTCCTTTGGCGATTCCTCCTACTGCCGGATTGCAACTCATCTGTCCGATCTTGTTCATGTCCATTGTGATCAGACAAGTTTTGGAACCTAAATTCGCAGCGGCGGCTGCCGCTTCACAACCTGCATGTCCGGCACCAATTACAATTACATCGTACTTAAAATCCATTCTACCTTATTTATTATCAAACGCTGCAAAGTTACGGAAAAGTTGCGAGAGTTGTATCTTCTGCCGGTTTTTGCTTCCGAAATTTCGGGGAGGAGGCAGGGCGGGCGCAAAAAATCGCCGTAATTTTGGATTGGAAATATGCAAGATGTAACGTTTCTGGCTTCTTTTCTTTTATGTCAAGGCTTCAATTCCTTTCAAAAAGAGATGTAAATGCTCTTTTTCGACATTCTAGGCTTACTTTTTGTCACTTGGAAAAGTGTGGGGCCATGTGATGAAATAGAAGACAAACGGAGCGTTTGGACAGAATTTGTGTCAAATCAGCCTTCGGATGTATGTTTTATACCCAACCTCAACTCTTTCTCTTGACATAAATCAAAAAAATAAGGTAAAACATGTTTTTTAGCATAAGAATTCTTGTTGTTTTCCAAAACACCTCTACCTTTGCAGTGTAGTTGTGAAACTACTAAGATTTTTAGGTATTAGAAAATAAGGTAATAACAAAAGAGTAGTATTAGTTTATAAAATTAAGGTATTAGATTTTAAGATTAGTTTTTAGGAAAAAGATTGTTTTGATTAGGTATTAGGAAAAAAGTAGTTTTCAGGTAACAGGTAAATTGAGATGCAGAAAAAAGAATCCCATTTATGGGGGATTCTTTAGGTGGGGCGGAGTTATTCGCTCTTTTTTTATTTTATGCCCCTTTATTCTATTTTTTTATATGAGGGGTGAACTTACATACTGAAAAAACAGATATATTTGTAAGTCATATCTATTATAACCAGTTTTTGCAGTAATTTGAAGAGAGTCTTTTATTGTTTGATTAATCTTGTTGCCGTATGAGCGATAAAGATGATTTGATAGTAGCAGGTGTCAACCAGAAAGATAAGGGAATCTGGAGGGACTTTTATGATCGCTATTATGCGGCCTTGTGCTCATATGTCGAGAAAATCCTGTTCCTCACCGATGCCGTAGAAGATCTGGTTCAGGAGGTGTTTATATCCGTGTGGGAAGGTAAACGTACTTTTTCCGACTCCCGTGAGCTGACTAATTATCTTTATCGTGCCTGCTATAATAATGCACTGTTGTATATCCGCAACCATCAGATTCATGATTCTATATTGAATGGCTTGCCTCAGGAAGAAGATTTTGAAGACGAGGAAATGTTGTATGCTTTGACTGTGAAAGAAGAAGCTATCCGACAACTTTATTTCTATATCGAGGAGCTTCCCGCCGAACAACGCCGTATCATCCTGCTAAGAATAGAGGGACATTCGTGGGATGAAATCGCATCCCGGCTGGGAGTCAGCATCAATACGGTTAAAACTCAGAAAAGCCGTAGCTATAAATTCTTACGCGAGAAGCTGGCAAATTCCAGTTATTCTGTACTTCTTGCTCTTATATTTTATTAGAAACCGGGCTATGCATCCTTGCTTTTGTGGGGGTGAAGTGACTGTGATGTGGCTTATTTAAGTGGATGAGCCGTTATGTTTAACAGGTAAACAAAGCTTGGTTAGCATTTTTAGTAAGCTATATGTGTTCGTTCCATGTCTGTGTCTTATTGCATTGTATATCAATTAGCTAAGTCCGAAAGTGACGGATGATGATAAAATATGAGTTTCAAACTCCTTAGTAAAAGCTAAAAAATACATCATTTTAATAGCGGCAACGAAAAAAAACAAATATTTTTTAAGATGCCTAATTGTCATTTATTGATGGCTGAATTTTGATTCTGAAAAGGGAATGATTTGTTAAATATGTCATTTTTGTTGCTGAATAATGTCATAATGATAGTTTTTCATTCTTTTCCGTTTTCGTACGGAGAGTATCTCATAAAAAATAATCATCTTTTTGTCACCCATTTATGGACGTTATGTATAATTATAGTAAAGCAAAGATAAAATCCTCATTAGAAATAGATAAAATTATGAAAAAGTTAGAAAACACATATCAAGATGCCTCTTTGATAAAAAAGGCTCTTTTGGGAGATGCAAGCGACAAAGAGCAGCAGGTGTTGGAACAACGTTTATCTATGCATCCGGAACTGAAAGCCGTGTATGAGAAATTGCAGGATAGTGAGGAATTGAAAGATGCTTTTAATAAGTATAAAAAATATTCATCGGAAAAGGCTTACGAGCATTTCCTTCAACAAATTCAACAAAAAGAGAATTCGTCCGCTGGAAAGATCCACCGTATCCGGTCATGGTGGTATGCTGCCGCAGCGGTGGTAGTACTGGCAGTAGGAATTTCTTTTTATGCCATAAATCATTATCAGGCAGTGGAGGAGTCCCAGACACGTATCGCGCAAATCAAGCCGGGTAGCAAACAGGCAGTGTTGACTTTGCCCGATGGAAGCACTATTGATGTACAAAAGAAAGATATAAATGTAATAGTAGACGGCGTCCAGGTGAAATACAATAAAGGGGTGCTGTCATATCGACCGACCGTCACAACACAACAACACGAAGAAGAAAATGTCGATGAAAGTCCGGTGAAGTCAAATGAACTGGTTATACCACGGGGAGGAGAGAATACTGTCCTTCTTGCTGATGGAACCACTGTTCATTTGAATGCCGGTTCTAAATTGCTTTATCCGGTCCGTTTTGTCGGAAAGCGCCGAATTGTGACACTGGAAGGTGAAGCCTATTTTGATGTGAGAAAGGATGAGGAACATCCGTTTGTGGTCCGGACTCGTTTCGGAGAAGTAACAGTACTTGGTACGGCATTTAATATCAATGCTTATAATGATGCGGATGCGTGCTATACCACCCTTGTATATGGGAAAGTAAATTTCTCGACACCCGATCAGAATACAATTACGCTGGCGCCGGGTGAACAGGCAGTCGCCTCTTCCCGTGGCATTGAAAAGCGGGTGGTGGATGTCAATGAATATATCGGCTGGGCACAAGGTGTATATGTTTTCAATAACAAACGGCTGGGCGATATCATGAAAACCTTCGAGCGCTGGTATGATGTTCATGTCTATTATGAGAAGGAGTCTCTGCGCGACCTGACTTATAGTGGTGACTTGCAGCGATATGGCACGATCAATACTTTCCTGAATGCATTAGAACTAACCGGCGATATCTACTATAGAATAAACGGAAGAAATATATTGATATATGAGAATGAGTAATATTGAGTTTTGATTTAAAAATTATGAAAAAAAGAAGAGTCTTTATGCTATGTCTTTTTGCATTGAGTATGGTACTCAGTGCATGGGCACTTCCACCTGATGAGAAGAAAGTGACGCTTGATTTGAAGGATGTGCCGATGGAAACATTTTTAAACACGGTAAAACAGAAAGCTGGAATCAACATGCTTTATAACTCTCAGATGTTTAAAGGAGTTGAACCGGTGACTGTAAAAGCTACCAACGAGCCTTGGAAGGAATTGCTGGACCGCGTTCTTTCACCTAAAGGTTTCACTTATGCTACCAAAGATGGTATTGTGGTCATCAAGAAGAAAGATCAGAAGACACGTACGTTGGAAGGTAAAGTGGTGGATGAACAGGGTGGCGAACTACCGGGAGTTACGGTTTTGATACTGGGAAAAGAAAGAAATATCGGAACAATGACTGATGCAGACGGTGCTTTTTCTTTAGGACTTCCTGAAGGAGATGTAACAATTCGTCTTTCCTTTGTAGGCATGCAAACTTTGGAAATACATACTGGCAAGCTCAATCTTGATAAAGTGCATACCTTTAAGTTGAAACCCGATTCAAAGCAATTGGAAGAGGTGGTGGTAACCGGTTATGCAAAGATCAGTAAAAATAGCTTTACGGGTACTTCTGTGACGGTTACGGCAGATCAGTTGATGTCGGTTTCCAAAACAAATGTATTAGGGGCCTTGCAAACGTTCGATCCCTCTTTTCGTATTGCTGAAAATAATTTAGCAGGTTCGAACCCGAATAATGTTCCGGAATTGTATATTCGTGGACGTTCGGGTATTGGAACAACACAATTGGATGCGCAAAGCCTTTCTAAAACATCATTGAAGAACAATCCTAACCTTCCGACTTTTATCATGGATGGCTTTGAAATCAGCGTGCAGAAATTGTATGATATGGACCCTAGCCGTATTGCAAGCATTACGATCTTGAAAGATGCTGCCGCTACGGCTATGTACGGTTCGCGTGCAGCGAATGGTGTGGTTATTATTACAACAGTAACACCGAAAGCTGGTAAAGTCAATATCGATTATAACTTTACCGGAACATTGGAATATCCTGACCTAACTGATTATAATATGATGAATGCACGAGAGAAACTTGAAACAGAGGTTGCTGCAGGTTTATTTAAGGCAAATCCAGAACAAGGTTTTAGTGAACAAAGTCGGTTAGATGCACTTTACAACCAAAAACTGAACAATGTAGTTCGTGGAGTTGATACTTATTGGTTATCTAAACCCCTTCGTACTGTATTCAATCACAAACATAGTTTGTATTTGGATGGTGGTACGGAGGATTTGCGTTGGGGAGCTGACTTTTCTTATAATAGTGGAGAAGGCGTTATGAAAGGTTCTTATCGCGACCGTATGGCTGGTGGGTTGTCTTTATCTTATCGACTTGGAGCTTTTCAGGTAAGAAACTATTTTTCATATACTTATACTAAATCTCAGGAGTCTCCTTATGGAAGCTTCTCCGACTATACTTCAAAATTGCCATATGATGAATATATTGATGAGAATGGAAGATATTTGGAGACAACTTATCCTTGGACCGGAGGATCAGGAGAAGTAAACCCTTTGTATGAAGCTACATTGAAGAATTATGATCGAAGTAAGTCTTGGGAATTGATTAATAATACAGAATTGTTGTGGAATATCGACAGTTACTGGTTGTTAAAAGGACAATTTAGTGTTACGAAGTCAAATTCGGATGCACGTACCTTTCTTGATCCGCGTTCAAAGAAGAATGATGATTTGTTAGGCTTAAATAATGTGGTTTCAGGACAGTTGGATATCGCTACTTCCAATAGTTTAAGTTGGGATGCTACTGCTACTTTATCTTATAACAGAAATATAAAGAAGCACAATCTGAATTTTTTGGTAGGTATTAATGCTACTTCAAGTACTGGTGATAGTTTTGGTATTACTTACAAAGGATTTCCGTCTGGCGAATTGTCTTCTCCAGGCTATGGTAATAAAGTCTCTGGATTACCTTCTAACTCGGATAGTAAAAGCCGTCTTTTCGGTGCATTAGGGACATTCAACTATTCATTTGATAATATTTATTTGGCGGACGTTTCTGTACGCTTCGATGGAAACTCAGAGTTTGGTGCTGATCAACGTTTTGCACCTTTCTTTTCCGGTGGTCTTGGTTTGAACTTGCATAATTATAAGTTCATGAAACAGTTTGAATGGATGGACCGTCTAAAGATTCGTGGAACTTATGGTATTACTGGTAAAGTTGACTTCTCTCCCTATGAAGCGCAGACTATTTATAAAGTAGTTACAGACAACTGGTTTAAAACAGGTCTAGGAGCATCATTGATGGCATTGGGAAATAATGGATTGGGTTGGGAAAAGACTCATAACATGGATTTAGGTCTAGATGTTGATATGTTTAAGGGATTACTCCAGATGAACTTTTCATATTATCGTAAGAAAACGGTGGACTTGGTTAATAGTGTTACATTACCTAGTTCTACAGGTTTTACTTCTTACAAAGATAATATTGGTGAGGTGATGAATAAGGGTGTTGAAATCCAGTTGAGAAGTAATATTTTGAATGCAAAGGATTGGTTTGTTGCAGTTTTTGCAAATATGGCTCATAATGAAAATAAAATAACTAAAATCTCAGATAGTCTGAAAGAGTACAATAAGCGCGTACAAGAAAAATATGCGAAATATGATTCTGGAAAAGGAGATTCAAAATATAGTGAGACTTACTTGCAGTATGTAGAAGGTGGTTCTCTGACATCTATTTTTGGTGTGAGATCATTAGGTATCAATCCAGCAGATGGTAAGGAAATTTATCTTCGTCCTGACGGTACAATAACATATGACTGGAATGCGGCTGACCAAGTTGTGATTGGAAACGAAGAGCCAAAACTCCAGGGTACTTTTGGATTTAACCTTCGTTGGAAGCAATTTTCTCTCTATTCTACCTTTATGTATGAATTTGGTGGACAGCGTTATAATTCTACATTGGTAAGTAAGGTTGAGAATGCACATATTCAAAGTAGTAATGTAGACCGTCGTGTATTGACAGGACGTTGGCAAAAGCCTGGAGATTGTACTCCTTATGGACGTTTACAGACTGATGGTGTAGTTGCAGTGACTCGTCCTACTAGCCGTTTCATCCAAGATTATAATGTGCTGACATTTAACTCTCTTACTTTAGGATATGATTTTAATGCTGAATGGTTGAAGAAAGCGCGTATCGGTCTGTTACGTGTAGAACTTTCAGGAAATGATTTATTCCGTGTTGCTACTGTACGTGCTGAACGTGGTTTGGATTATCCATATTCACGGTCTTTTGCAGCTTCGGTGAAGATGAGTTTTTAATAGTTTAAAGTAGATGAATAATATGAAGAAATTATATACAATATTACTGTTGGCTACAAGTCTGTTTACTACAAGTTGTAGTGATTGGCTGGATGTAGCACCGAGTAATCAGGTGAATGGGGATAAGCTTTTTGAGGTAGGAGATGGATATCGAAATGCTTTGAATGGAATATATTTGAATTTGGGCACTTCTTCTATGTATGGACGAACAATGTCATGGGGATTTATGGATGCTATTGCTCAATATTATCAAACAGATAATAATTTTATACCTAAAAATTCAGCTTATTATAAATCGGCTAAGTTCCAATTTGATGATTCGGATGTGAAAACTTTCATTTCCAATATATGGTCTATTGGTTATAATAATATAGCTAATTGTAATAATTTGATTCTCAATGTTAGCGAAGCTAGTTCTTCTATTTTCAAAGAGGGAGAATTTGAGAAAAATATGATTTGGGGAGAAGCATTGGCACTACGAGCTTTTATACACTTTGATTTACTTCGTTTATTTGCTCCTGCCATATCGAAAGATGATGGAAAGTCTTATATTCCCTATGTAGAGGTATATCCTACCATTGTTCCTCCATATGAAAGTAGTAAAGAGATTCTTTCTAAGATAATTAGAGATTTAAAAGCTGCAAAAGAGATGTTAGCTAAGTGTGATATAACTGATGAACATAAAATTTGGATGAGTACAGGTTATCGTATGTTGGCATCAAGCATACTTTCTAGCGATATTGCTTCTAGTGATGTATTCTTCGCTTATAGAGGATATCGTATGAATTATTATGCTATAGTAGCGGCATTGGCACGTGTATATTATTGGGAAGGAGAATATGAACTGGCTTATAAAGAAGCAAAAGAGGTCGTAGAAGCGACTTATCCATATGGAAGCAAGCCTGAATCCTGTTTTAATTTTGTGGAATACTCAAGCTTAGGTACGAATCTTAAAGACTATAATAGTATTATTATGTATTTTTTTAATAAAACATTACAAGAAGACTATATACCTTATATTACAAGAGGAAATCAGACACTGTTTATCCTTGACAGTGATAATATCTTTGCTGATAATAAAGAACAGGATCGTCGTTTCCTTCTACAGACAGGTTCTTATAATTCTAATGCATATTCTTTAAAATATGATATTAAGTTGGGACAGGATGGTTCAGATATGGTTCCAGGCATACGTTTGAGTGAGATGTATTATATTATGGGGGAATACTTTGCTCGTAAGGGTGAATATTCTCAAGCTGGCAAAATGCTGGATGAAGTACGTTATGCGAGAGGAATTCTGACTACTAATATGGAGAACAGTATTGGGTCATTGGAAGGATTTCATACAGAGTTATTGAAGGATATGCGTAAGGAGTTTGTAGGAGAAGGGCAAATGTTTTTTCAATACAAACGTATGGATAAGAAACCGGTAGATAATGCAATCTTTGTATTTGATAAACCGGATAATGAAGATGTTTAATGTATGATAATCAACGAAAAAGAAAGATGAAAAAATATATTCTATTTGCTTTAATATCTCTTTGTTTTTGGGGATGTTCGGAAGATGAGATAAAACCTTATCATGGTGGACAATATCTTTATTTTAGCCAACTGAAGGAATTTGGTGATGAGGATTTCGAAGTATCTTTCAATAACTATCCTACTAGTAATGCTATTATTGTGAAGATTGGTCTGGGGCTAATCGGAAAACCGTTTTCAATAGATACACCTTACAAAGTAAGTGTGGTTGCGGAAGATGAGAGTGAAGATAAGATAAAAAATGCCGATCAGAAAAATTATCGTTTGCCTGATAATCCAATGTTTAAAGCTGGACTATCTAATGATACATTGGAGGTTATGCTGTTAAAAACGGAAGATTTGAAAGAGAACGTGAAGTTGTGTTTGAAACTTCTCCCAAATGAGTATTTCGAAGGATCAATACCGGAATACGAACAAATTAAAATTATATTCAATAATATTATTAGTAAACCTTTATGGTGGACCAATGATGTCACGAAGTTGTATTTAGGTACATATTCTAGAAAGAAATATGAAGAGTTTGTAAAATGCACCAATATCTCAGATTTTGGAAAACTAAGTACTGCCGAAAAACGGCAATATGCATTGACATTCAAGTACTACATTGCAGTAAACAATGTAATGGATAAAAATGATACAACTGGTGAGGAGTTTCCGATGGCTGTACCTATTAACTAATTAGAATAGCAATTGAAATATGAAAATAAAGATATTATTTGTTGTAATGTTCCTTTTGATCATCACGTCTTGTTATGAGGATAAGGGAAATTATGATTATAGAGAAATGAACGATATCGAGATTTCTGTAGAGACTGAAAGTTCTTCGTATGCGTTAGGAGATAAAGTGACATCAAAACCAAAATTGGTTTTCACTTTAGGAAAAGAATCCTCTGATTTATCATATGAATGGACGTTTGATGGACATGTCATAGCTGATACTAGAGATCTAGAGTGGGTAGCTGATACAATTGCTAGTACTAAAGAACTGAGGTTGGCTGTAATGGATAATAACACAGGAGTTACCTATTTTGGTTCCACGTACATTTCTGTTTCTTCTGCTTATGCCTCTAATGGTTGGGTAGTACTTTCTGAGAAAGAAGGTATCAGTACTTTAGCTTTTTTGAGAGAACAGACTGAAGAGGGAATATTAAAGCCTGTTGTTACACGTGATATTTATCAAATGATTAATGGTGTACCGATGGGAACACAGCCTGTTTCTATGTATCCTCACTGGACAGAGCGCTGGGATGGAGAAGATAAAACCAGTTGGCTATGGGTAGCACAGAAGGGTGGTCAAGGAGCTGTTGATATATCAGGTAGCAGTTATAAGCAAGAAGGGATATTGTCTCAAATGTTCCTTAGTAAATCATATCCAGAAGGATTTGTTCCGGTAGGTGTTATTGATATGCAGTTTCTCACAATGGCAATTGGTGAGGATGGAACTATTTATACCCGCGTTAAAGATAGCAATTTATTGTTTAACTCTAGTAATTTCCTTGACCGACCATTAACATCTGATGAAGAAGGCAAGGTAAAAGTGGATGGTAGCATGATTGCTTATGCTCCTTTTGATGAACATGGAGGTATGGTTCTTTATGATAAAAATTCTTCGCAATATTTGCATATTGCTGATTATAAGAGTTGGCAAGGTTATAACTATTCTGGAAAGGTACTACCTTTGAAGGTGGAGGAGTATGAGTATGGTCCTTCTGATGCTAGGTTAGATAACATGAAGGATTATTCTGTATACTTTGTAGGCGCTAGTTTAGTTGATTGGGGAGATGTCTCTTATATGTCTATTATTAAAGATAAAGCTGGCAGGTTCTATATACAGAAATTTACGGTAGAAGCTTATGGAGGAGGTAGTTCTGTCACTAAAGTTGGCGCTAGCTTTACATCTCAAAGTGAGATTGAGGGGCTAAGTTCAGTAATTGACGGAACGTCCAAAAATTGCTTTTATCTTTGCCGCAATCAAGATAAAGCTCCTTATCTTTTTATAAGTAAAGGAGAGACTCTTTATTTTTATTATACGGATGGAAATAAGATATATACATGTGCCCAGTTTGATTCTCCAATTACTTCAATTGATGCTGAATGCTTTAATAACAAATATATTATAGTGGGTTTGGAAAATGGAGATGTTTATATTTTGAAAGGAGATGATGATAATTCGGATTATACTCTAAAAAAATATGTGATCCAACAGAATAAAGTAATTCAGGTGAATGATGCCGAAAATAAATTTGTGTTATTCCATGAAAAAGATTTTGGACGAATAATTCAAGTTCGTTATAAATGGAAAGAATCTTGGAATGAATCATTTAGTTAAAACTTTAAAACGATAAAACCTTGAAAAAACTGTATTTACTTCTTCTGGTTGCACTATGTGGGGCGATGATCAGCCCCGCTGTGGCTAAGAAGAAAAACAAGAAGAAAGCTTCCACCGAAGCGACTACAAAGAAAGAGAAGAAGGAAACCAAGTACGACAAACTGTTTAAAGACAAGAAAGTCACCACGGCTAAAGGTTTCATTACTCTTCACAAGTTGGACAATAAAATTTACTTTGAATTGCCGATTAAGGTGATGAATCGGGATATTCTACTTGGTTCTACCATCGTGGAAACGACCGATAACCAGTTCGGCTGTGTAGGAGAGAAGTCAGGTGATCCTTTTCTGATTCGTTTTGTGCAACGCGACTCAACTATTACATTGCGTCGTGTACAGGCAGGTCAGTTCTCTGAAGATCGTGAAATCAAGAAGCGCTTGGTAAGCAGTACCATGCCGGCAATCGCTGAAACATTCGAGATCAAAGCATATAATAACGATAGCACGGCAGTGGTATTCGATATGACAGACTATCTGCTGAGCGATAAAAAGAACCTTTCTCCGTTCTCACCATATTCAATGATGGAGATGATGGGAGCCGATATTAGTAAGGATTTTGAGAAGGAAAGCTCATTTATTCAGGGAGTCAAAGGCTTTGAGGATAATGTGAGTATACGTTCTTTACTGACCTACAAAATCAGCGTGGGTATGAAGGGAAATTATGCAGTGAAGAAAATGCCGTTTACTGCGGTTATGAATCGTAGCTTCATTCTGTTGCCTGAACAACCGATGCGTCCCCGTTATGCTGATCCACGTATTGGTATTTTTGAACACTCTGTAGTAGAATTTGCTTCCGAAGGTCGTGGGTTGCGTACTCGTCACATTGCTCACAGATGGAATCTGGAGCCATCGGATTCAGCAGCCTATCTCCGTGGCGAACTGGTAGAGCCGAAGAAACCTATTGTTTTCTACATTGATGATACTTTTCCGTTGAGTTGGAATAAATATATCCATAAAGGAGTTGAAGTATGGCAGAAAGCATTTGAGAAGATCGGTTTTAAGAATGCCATCATTGCAAAAGATTTCCCGAAAGATGATCCGAACTTCGACCCGGAGAATATCAAATATTCCTGTATACGTTATGCTCCGTCTACGGTGGCCAATGCGATGGGACCTTCTTGGATAGATCCGCGTTCCGGAGAAATCATTAATGCATCTGTTACGGTATTCCACAATATTGTGCAGTTGGTTCAGTACTGGCGCTTCTTGCAGACTGCCCCTGCTGATGAGGAAGTACGTGATGTTGTTTTGCGTGAAGACTTGCTGGGAGATTGTATCGCTTATGTGCTCTCGCATGAGGTAGGACACACATTGTCATTGATGCACAATATGGCAGGTTCTTCTTCTATCCCTGTGGAATCTTTGCGTGATCCGAAGTTTACTCAGGAGTTTGGTACGACTTACTCTATTATGGACTATGCCCGTAACAATTATATTGCTCAACCGGGTGATAAAGAGAGAGGCGTGCGTTTGACTCCTCCGGAACTGGGAGCGTATGATTATTACGCTATCGCCTGGTTGTATTCACCGATCTTTGAGGCTAAAACGGCAGAGGAAGAAATTCCTATCTTGGATAAATGGATCAGTGAGAAGTCTGGAGATGTTAAATATCGCTATGGTAAACAACAGTTCAGACGTCGTTTTGACCCAAGTTCAGTAGAGGAAGATTTGGGAGACGACCCGGTGAAAGCTTCTGAATATGGACGTCGCAACTTGCAATATCTGCTAAAGCATATCAATGATTGGGTAGCGGATAAGGATAAGGATTTTGAGTTCCGCACGGCTGTTTATGATGAAATTGTATATGCTTACGTACGTTATTTGACTTTCGTTTTGGGAGATATCGGTGGTATTTATCTGAACGAACGCTATGACGGTGATCAGCGCCCAAGTTTTAAAACTGTATCGAAGCAACAACAAAAAAAGGCTCTGAATTTCTTATTGAATGAACTGAAGGACCTTTCGTGGCTGGATGCACGCGAAACACTGAAAGAATTCCCTATCCGTACTTCTGTGGCCATGCAGATGGAAGATGCAATTATTGATGGTATCTTGTCTCGTTGTGGTGCGGTGGCTATCTGTTCGGGTAAGGCGACATCAGCTCCTTATACTCAGAAAGAATATCTTGCCGATATAGAACGTTTTGTATGGGCTCCTACCCGCGCCGGAAGAACCTTGACAGAAACAGAAATGCGTTTGCAGATGAATTATCTGACGAAGCTGATTGAAGGTTCGGTTGCAGGGGTTGCAAAGAATGCTACCCGTAAAGGTATCGCAGATATGTATGCTCACATTGAAGTGCCCGAATGGCTGAAAGCTGCTTCGCGCGAACGTTTCGGAATCATCTCGGAGGAATTTATGGGATGTTTTAATAACAAGCCTCGTGAGATGCAGGCTGCCCGTTTGGAGGAAATCAGTGGATTTGATGATGATGTAGATCTGAAAGCACCGATCGAACCGATGGAACATATATACTACGGTGAGTTGAAGAAGGTTCGTAGTCTGGTTGCAGCAAGTGCTTCTACCGGTTCGGCTGATACACAACGCCACTACCGCTTATTGTTGTACAAAATTGACCAGGCATTAAAATGATAGGAAGTATGAGAAATAGATATAGTAAGATACTTTGTTTATTGCTTCTTTTTGCATGTTGCCTGCCACAGGAAGGAAATGCTTTCTGGCCTTTTAAAAAGAAGAAAAAAGAAGATAAGAAGGAAAATCTGACACCATATCAGAAGCTGTTCAAGAATAAGAAAGTTCAGACAGCACACGGGCTGATGACTATTCATAAGGTGGAAGGGAAAGTGTATGTGGAGTTCCCGGTTGCCATGTTAGGCCGTGAGATGCTGTTTGCTTCTTCTATTGAAAATACGAGTGACGGTGGTGAAGGAGCTCCCGGACAGTTAGGGGGTACCGACGTACGTTTCCGTTTTGAGATGATCGATTCTACTCTTGTGGCACGTATGCCTTTATTGAGTAAGCCGGTAAATACCAGTGGTGATGCTTATATCGCACGTGCGTTGGACAATGCGCATAATCCGGGTATTTTCAAAAGCTTTAAGGTATTGGCTTGCACTCCGGATAGTTCTGCACTTGTGGTAGATATGAAGGGATTATTTTTGGAGGGATCTGCTTTTACCAAACCTTTCCCTTCGACATCGGCTAACGGATACTATGGATTCGTGTCGCGCGATCATTCTCTGCAATCGGATAAATCTGCTATTTTGGGTGTATCGGCTTCAGAAAATCATATAAGTGTACGTGAAGAGTTGTCATATACTGTCGACCATACGCTGATGGGAGCATACAATATGTACAAAGACGTACCTTTGACAGCGGTCGTCACTAAAATGCTTTGTATTCTGCCCGAGGAGCCGATGACTCCTCGCCTGGCTGACTCACGTTTGGGATTGACTACACAATTGAAAAGTGATTATTCAGGGGCAACTCAGGAAGTGAAGAGTATACGCTATGCAAAACGTTGGCGTATCGAGCCTTCCGACTCTGCTGCCTATCGCCGTGGCGAGCTGGTTCGGCCAGTCAAACAACTGGTGTTCTATATCGACAGTCTGATGCCTGTCAAATGGAATCCGTATATCAAGGCTGGTGCGGAATCGTGGAATAAGGCATTTGAGAAGATCGGCTTTAAAGATGTTATTTGTGTGAAAGAATTCCCGAAGAATGACACATTGTTCAATGCAAACAGCTTTGACTGTATGACAATACGTTATTCGGCTTCTTGGCTGAATTCGGCACAGACAACGATACACTCAGATACACGTACCGGTGAAATATTGAACGCGTCTATTCTGATTAATGCAAATATGATCAGTGTTCAGTATGCTGACCGTATAGGGGCCACTGTTGCTATTGATCCTCGTGTGCGTACTACTGTTTTCCCGCAGGAGATACAGGGTGAGTTGATTCAGGCTGCTATTGCTCAGGCTGTAGGAACCGGATTGGGACTTACAATGAACTGGGGAGCTTCCTGTGCTTATCCGGTGGATTCGTTGCGTTCGGCAAGCTTTACTCAAAAGTATGGTCTCGCTTCTTCTGTTATGGGAGGCGTAATCATTAATGACGTAGCTACGGAGGAGGATGTTCGTAATGGAGTGTGTCTGGTTAATGCAAAGCCTGGTCCATATGACGAACTGGTGATTAAATATTTATATCAACCTATCTATGCTTCTTCATTGCAGGAAGAAAAAGAGACATTGGATAGCTGGATTCGTGAACATACGGGAGACCCATATTATGCTTATATACGTAATCAGTCACGTTTTGATTCTGATCCTCGTAATAGTCGCGGAAGTCTGGGAGATGACCATTTGAAATCATTCGACTATATGCTTCCTAATGTTCGCAAAGGATTTGAGAACTATTATAGTTGGTTTGCCAAGGAAGACCGTGATTTTTTAATGCGCAGACGTGTACACTCTGCCCTTAGTGAAAGACTGAGCGGGCGTATTTATGCAATACTGAGTTATATTGGCGGTATTTACTTGAATGATATTCGCGAGAAGGATGCGATACCAAGTTATTCAATGGTAGATCGTGAGAAACAGAAAGCAGCTTTGAGTAAAGCATTGGAACTGGCAAAGAATCTGGATTGGGTGGACGATACCGCTCATTTGAATGAATTTGAAATTTCAGATAAGAAGGCTGACCGTTTACGTTTGGATATCTTTAATGGTATTTTCGGACGTCTGCCTTATGTCGAGGTTTGTACAGAACGCTTCCCGGATGCAGCATATACTGCTTCGGAATATCTGGATGATATCTATGGAATTGTTTGGGAAGGTGTCTTGAAGCATCGTCCGTTGGAGAATTTCGAGAGAGCACTACAGACAGCGTTTCTGGAAAGTATTATTTCAACATCGACAGCAACTGCGCCTATTGGTAGTTTCAAAGCCTCAAAAACAGGATTTGCGGCTACCGGCAAACCGGAGATCAATCTGGCTGCTTTGAGAAATGGCGGAAAGGTGGATATGAAGATGTATTCATTGCAAAATGCAGAAGAAGTAGCAGGCTTTTCTTCAATTCCGCCGATCTATACCAACCAGACAAAAATAGCTGCTTACTATTTTGACTTGTTGATGCGTACGAAAGACATGCTCAAGAAAGCAATTTCGACGGCTCCTGAGGCAGATCGTTCTCATTATGACCTGTTGATCTACCGCATCAATAAAGCTACGGAAATTGAATAAATCTCTATTACATAAACTCTCTCTTAATTAATTTGTCTCTATGAAAACAATATTGTAAGAGATATTTTTAAAGATTTCTTCTATGCAATATTGAGCATTTTTCACCCGGGTTTACATTGTCGAATGTAAATCCGGGTGAATCTTTTATAGGCGGATATCTTTTGGAAAGTACCATACAACTAGATTGCCCGAGAGAAAAATATCAGTCTTTCTGTATAGAACATTATTATTTAATTTGTATTTTTGGCGCAAAACTCCCGAAATGACTAACAATGAGATTTCCATAGAACAAATTAATAAGTTGGATGCGGCTGCTTTCCGACTGCTTTATAAGAATTATTATAAAGCATTGGTTTGCTATGCAATAACAATTGTCGGAGATTCAGAATCTGCAGAAGATATTGTCCAGGAGTTATTCTCCACTATTTGGGAGAAAAAGATGTTTTTCCGGTCTCTGGCTTCATTCAGGGTTTATCTGTATAACTCTGTCAGAAATGCTTCCTTGGATTATTTGAAACATAAGGATGTGGAAGGCAATTATCTTCAGAAGATGCTTGATAGTCATTCCACTACATTTAGGATGGAAGAGGAGGAAGAGGGCTTCTTTAGTGAAGAAGTCTATCGCCAGCTTCTTCAGACAATTGATGCGCTGCCGGATCGATGTAGGGAAGTTTTTTTGATGTATATGGAAGGCAAGAAGAACGAGGAGATTGCCACTGCACTCCATGTTTCTCTTGAAACTGTGAAGACTCAAAAGAAGAGAGCAATGTCCTTCCTTAGAAAAAAATTAGGCTCCTATCATTTTCTATTATTACAAATGTTACTTCCCTAAAAAGAAGCATAACACTCAATCCGCTTTACTTGTTAACACCTGTTTGCAATGAACAAAATGTTCGTTGTTTTTCTTGATTATTGTACAAAAAGAACGGTCTTCTAAATAAATAAAGTATCTTTTGAATAAAAAAACTTCAGAATCCTGTCCCTCATTTTTTCTTCTTAGTCGTCTTTGCTATAAATAACCTGAAATAATATGATAAAGCGTAAAAGAAGTATAAATTCTATTATCCATGATCAGTTGCTGGGATACGCTTCGGAAGAAGATAAAAAACAGTTGCAGTCATGGCTTGATAGTTCTCAAGAAAATAGAGAGAACTATGATCGTCTGATGCGTGAGGCTTGTTTGATTGACAGGTATAAACAGTTTGCCCAGGTAGATGAAGCACGTGCTTGGGAAAGGTTTCAGAAAAAGCATTTCTCTATTCGCTCTGCTCGTTGGATCAAAATAGGACGGTATGCGGCTATCTTCTTATTGCCGATAATCGGTTTTGCAATATGGTTTTGGACTTTGCGGCTGATGGATTCTCAGCCGGTGATTTCGGATGAAGTTCGTATTGCTATGATCCGGTCGGAGAAGATGGGTAAACAAAAGGCAACACTGGTTCTGGCAAATGGACAGAAGATGGATTTAAAATCAGTGCCTGCTAAGCCTTTACAGGATTCGGTGGAACAAGTGACTGTTGCTCAGCCGTCTGTCCCTGAGACTGATGTGAACGAATCGGAAGAGGTCTCTGTTGTAGAAAATAATAAGTTGAGTACTTATGATGACAGTGAATTTTGGATGACGTTTGAAGACGGGACCAGAGTGCATCTGAATTATAATACGACATTAAAATATCCACCACATTTTGGTACTACCACTCGCACGGTCTATTTGGATGGGGAGGCCTATTTTCAGGTAGCCAAGGATAGCAAGCGTCCTTTCCGTGTCATTACGGCGAATGGAGTGGTCAAGCAGTACGGGACAACTTTCAATGTAAATACACATGTGCCTGGAATAACGAAAGTAGTGCTGGTGAAAGGTTCTGTAAGTGTGCTTCCTAATCAGGGAGGGGAATATAAAATAAAACCGGGGGAATTGGCGGTTCTTCAGGCTGATACGCAAGATGTACAAATTAGCGTAGTGGATATCGAGCCGTATATCGCATGGAACAGTGGACGTTTTGTTTTTGATAATTGTTCTTTGGAGAGTCTGATGAATGTAATATCACGTTGGTACAACAAAGATGTCGTATTCGAATCGGAAGATACCAAGAAGATACGTTTTACAGGAGATATTGATCGCTACGGCTCAATAGAGCCCATATTGAAAGCGATACAGCGGGTGACTCATCTGGAAATGGAAATACAGGGGAAGACCATAATTATAAAGAAATAAACATATTAACTACTATTAAAAAAGGAGGACGACATGCAAAAAAAGAGAGCTCGAGAACGCATTATCATGTTTCTCTGTATTATTTCCTTGTTGTTTACACCGGTGTTGGCTGCATCGCAATCTAATGCAATGAGGGTATCCTTAGATCTTAAATCTGCAACAGTTAAAGAATTTTTTGATGCTGTAAAAGTACAGACTGGCCTGAACTTTATTTATAGTACGGAGCAAGTGAAGAATATGCCTCGTATCACTATTCAGAGCAATAGTCAGCCTATCAGTGAGGTGTTGAACAAAGTGCTGGCAAATACCGGATACAGTTATGAGATAGAAGGAAATATTGTAACCATTGTATATCAGCAACCTAAAGAGAATGTCCGCACGGCTACGGGCGTTGTGGTTGATGAGGGAGGGTTGCCCTTGCCGGGAGCTTATATAAAACTCTCTAAAACGGAACATTCGACGATAACTGATAATGAAGGTAAATTTTCTATTAATTTATTCCATCAGAAAGAGCCTGTCCTGATTGTCTCCTATTTGGGAATGATTGTACAGGAAGTAAAAGTTGCCGGTACTAAACCTATGACAATCGTGATGAAATCGGATGTAAAGTCAATCGATGAAGTTGTAGTAACAGGTTATCAGGAGATTGACAGACGGAAGTTGGCAAGCTCCATATCCTCTATAAAGGGAGCTGATCTGATTGGTGGGGAGTATCTGTCTATCGACAAAATGTTGCAGGGACGCCTGCCGGGTGTTGCTGTGATGAATATGTCATCTACTCCGGGAGCTGCTCCTAAGATTAGAATCAGGGGATCTTCCTCTATTACAGGAAATAGAGAACCGGTATGGGTAGTCGATGGAATTATTCTGGAAGAACCTGTCAATATCTCTACAGAGGAACTGAACAGTCCGGATAAGATAAATCTGATCGGAAATGCCATCGGTTCGGTCAATCCGGAAGATATTGAACGTGTGGATATTCTGAAAGATGCCAGTGCTACTGCTATCTATGGTATCAAAGCGGCCAATGGAGTTATTGTGGTCACTACCAAGCAAGGAAAAAGCCAGAAACCGAGTATCTCGTATACCGCTACATTGGGGATAACAGCTCCTCCTACTTACGATAAAATGTTTCGGATGAATTCTGCCGACAGAATTGATATGTCTATCGAAATGCAGGAGAGGGGATTATCTTTCGGAAGTTACAAACCTTCGGATATTGGCTATGAAGGGGCATTGCAACATCTGTGGAATAAGGATATTACCTATCAGGAATTCTTAAACCAGGTGAAGACCCTGAAAGGATTAAATACCGACTGGTATGACTTGCTGTTCCGTACAGCATTTACACATCAGCATTCGGTATCCATTACAGGTGGAAATGACCGGAGTAATTATTATATGTCCATGGGATATGCGAATAATAACAGTGTGACGATAGGGGAAGGGTTAGAGCGCTATAACGTACTGGCTAAAATAAATACCAGAATTAACCGGAATATACATTTGGGATTAAAGGTTAGCGGTTCGCTTTCCAAAGCCGAACATCCTCATACTTCCATTGATGTGTATGAGTATGCTTATAATACTTCACGGGCTATTCCACTTCGGACAGCTTCTAATGAGTTGTATTTCTATGCGAATGAGGCTGGACGTAACGGAGTATTGTCTTACAATATCATGAACGAACTGAATCATACAGGAAACAAGAATGATAATTCCGCTATAGATGTAGCTGTCAATCTGGATTGGAAGGTTGCTTCATGGATGAGATTTTCATCTATATTAGGACTGTCCAGAAGCAACGTGACACAAGAAAACTGGGGTGATGAACAATCATATTATATTTCTTCTATGCGACAAAGTCCCTATGGGAAGATGTTGCCGAATCCCATTGAAGATTCTGAATTTGCAGAAAGATATTGTCTGCTTCCGTTTGGAGGAGAGTTGATGACGACCAATACACGTAATACTTCTTATACATGGAGAAATAGCCTGTCTTTGATGCAAAGTTTCGGAAAACATGAAGTTTCCGGAAGTATCGGACAAGAAGTCAGATCTTCAAAATATGACGGATTAAGCTCTACGCAATATGGTTATTTGCCCGAAAGAGGTAAAAAGTTTGTTGATATTGACCCGACAGTCTGGAAAAGATACGGTGCTTTGGTAAAGAGTCATCCGGATGTGGTGACCGATACAAAGAATAATGTGATTTCATTATATGCTACGGCTGCTTATGTTTATGACAGTCGCTATATTCTGAACTTCAATATACGTACTGACGGTTCTAATAAGTTCGGTCAGAGCAAGAGCGTTCGTTTTCTGCCAATATGGTCAGTGTCTACACGATGGAATGTTATCAATGAGAAGTTTATGAAGAACGTCGATTTCTTGAATGATCTGGCAATTCGTGCCTCATACGGTATACAAGGTAACGTGCATCCGGATCAGACCCCTAACTTGATTGCTAGTTTGGGGACATTGGAATCAATGCCACAGGAGTATATTTCAACATTGTATAAGCTGCCGAATAATAAACTGAAGTGGGAAAAAACCAATTCGTATAATATTGCAATCGACTGGGCATTCTGGAATAACAGAATCTATGGATCGCTTGATGTATATTACAAAAAGGGAGTAGATCAGGTGGTTACGAAAAACGTAGCTCCTTCTACAGGTGCGTCAAGTGTCTCCATTAATGATGGTGATGTTGAGAATAAAGGTTGGGATTTGGCTGTTTCTTTTGTTCCGATTCAGACCCGGGACTGGATGTGGAGTTTATCATTCAATACAGGTAAAAACTACAATAAAGTGTTGAATGCCGGGAACTCAGCGATCACTTGGCAAGACTATATTGCAGGAACATTAGTGAGCAATGGCAATGCGATAAATAGTTTCTATTCTTATAAATTTGATAAACTGGATGATCAGGGTTTTCCTACATTTAAGGATATTAATGAGAAAGATGAAGAAGGAAATGCTGTGGTTCATTCTTTGCAGGAGATGTATGACCGTGCTTTTGTTCTTTCCGGAAAACGTGAACCCGATCTGACCGGTGGATTCTCTACTTATTTGAAATATAAGAATATTACATTTAATGCGTTGTTCTCATTCAGCTTTGGCAATAAAATGCGCTTGAATGATTTGTATGAGTCCTCCGGACAGCGGCTTCCTTATCCGGATCAGAATATGTCCAGTGAATTTGTGAATCGTTGGAGAGAGCCGGGTGATGAAGACAGAACCATTATACCGGTTTTATCGGATAAGAGTTTGCAGATCAACGATAAGGATGTGACCTATCGTATTGCGGATAATGGATGGGATATGTATAATAAGAGTGATATCCGTGTAGTTTCAGGCAGTTTCCTCAGATGCCGTTCGATGTCTATTCGCTATGATTTTAAACGTGAATGGTTGAAACCTGTCTATCTGAAAGGAGCAAGTGTCAGCTTTGATATGGGTAATGTATTTGTCATTAAAGATAAAGCGCTGAAGGGCAGAGATCCTGAACAGATTGGATTTGGCTCAAGAAGTATACCACCGCAGCGTTCTTACTCACTTCGCTTTAATATTACTCTTTAATAATGAATGATGATGAAAAAGTACAATTTATATATCATATTGTTTATCTGCACATTATCGTCGTGCAGTGACTTTTTGGAAGAAAGTTCACAAGATTTGATGATACCCAGATCGGTGAAGGATTACAAGGAACTGTTCTTCGGTGAGGTAATGAAAACGAATGAAAAAGACATACCTCATCCTTATCTGGAATATATGACAGACGATGTGAAAGACCAATGTTACTATGGAACCAGACCACAAGTCATTTCTAATGATTTCAGAGAATATGTTTGGGCATATTATACGTGGCAGGGAAACCCGGAAGTGGGAATTTCAAATGAACTTACACCGGATGTTGCATGGACAGTCTATTATCATAAGATATTGATGACTAATATCATACTGGACCAGCTTTATACCATGAACGGGACGGATATGGAACGTCAGGATTTAGCAGGTGAAGCTTATTTCATGCGGGCTTTCTCGTATTTTATGCTTGCTAATTTGTATGGAAAGCCTTATCATCCTGCAACGGCAAATGAAGACTTATGTGTACCGCTCAATAAAGAAATCGGCTTATCAGATAAGATGATGAAGCGGGCCACGAATGCAGCTGTTTATGCCCAAATGGAAGAAGACATTAATAAGGCTATCCAGTGTTTTAAGGCTATAGGAGGTGAGAAAACTATTTTCCGTCCTAACTTGCCGAGTGCTTATCTATTGGCATCACGTATTGCTCTTTTTCAGGAGAAATATGATGTGACCATTCTTTATTGTGATTCGGTCTTTAAGGTCGCGACTCAGCCACTTTACAAACTTCAGGAAAAAAAGGATCACTATTTCTTTTCTCTTGCTAACAAAGAAATCTTGTTATCCTACGGACTTACATCACTTGAGACGCATATGAAAGAAGATTTCAGATATACGGGGAACTTGGTGGTTTCTGATGATTTGCTAGCGCTATATTCGGAAGATGATTTGCGTCTTACGAATTATTTCAAGAATACAATCGGCAACCAGACCAGACCTACTAACAAACAGTATAGTGTCTATACACCTATTAAGTGGACTAAAAATTCTGCTACAGTCTATGCCAACGCCTTACGTATTTCGGAAGCTTATCTGAATCGTGCTGAGGCTTTTGCTGAACTTGGCAATACGAACAAGGCTCTTGCTGACTTAAATGAGCTCCGTGAAAATCGTATGAAACCGGGAACTCCGCCGTTAGCTGTTGATGAAGACGGAATTGTAGCAACCGTACGTAAGGAACGCCGTAGAGAACTGGCGTTTGAAGGATTCCGCTGGTTTGATTTGCGCAGATATGGCTGCCCTCCTCTTACGCATACTTACAGTTCAAAGGAGAACGAGGGAGCAGGGGATGTCTTCGAACTGAAAGAGAAAGGATACGTATTGCCGATTCCTAAGAGCGAAAGAGAGAGAAATACGGAAATAGAAATATTCGACCGTCCGAATAGTGAACCTGTTAATAATTGATCGATTATGAAGAAACTTATATTATTAATTTGTATGTTGGCAGGTATGTCTTCTTGTTATCATGAAGATGCGTTAATCGTTCCTGAGCAACCGGATAAATACAACATTTTGACAGATGACCCGTCAGATCCGACACAGCATTTTATATACCAGTTTTATCAGAAATATCAGACTGTGATTATAACTAATCCGACTGAGGCTGATTATAAATTCAACTTTACAGCGAATAACGGAATTAAAATAACTGCTCCCGAACAAAAGCAGGAGATTATTGATGAAGGGATTGAGTTTTTGCAAAAGGTATTATTGAATTTGTACTCGGATAGTTTTTTAAAGAAGAATTTACCTTTTTCTATATTGTTATCTGAAGAGGTCCGGATGGCCTCTTATGGTGAGACAACCATCATGAATTGCTATGCTAGTAGCAGCTTTATAGCCTTAGGTAATGTATCATCTTCTCTGAAAACAATGACCGATGAGGAGTTTGTGAAAATCAGAGCAGATGTGAATGCCAGCTTTTGGGCAAAGTATATGTCGGAAGTCAGAGGATTGTTTACTATTTCAGATGCTTTTTATGAAGCTAGTGAAGAAGTTGAACCGAAATTGTACGACCCGAACTGGTATCGTTTTAAAGGAACGGACCCTAATGAAATCGATTTTTATAAGTATGGGGTGATTACTTATTCTGAGAACTCCTATATTGATGAAGATTGGCCGGATTTTAATTCCATTTATGCTCCTTTAAAGAGTGAAGACCTTGCGCAATGGATGAATTTCGTCTTTGAGAAAACTCCTGCCGAGATTCAGGAAATCTGCGATAAATATCCGGTAATGAAGAAGAAGTATGATGTGATTCGGGAAGCTATGCTTGAAAACGGATTCGATCTGTCCAAACTGGAACTATAGAACTTAAAAACAGCATGATATGAACAAAATTTTCACCTTATTACTTGTAGGAGCATTAACTGCCGGAGCGGTAACTGCTAATGCCGAAAGTCAGATTTTTAAAAAGAAAAAGAAGAAAGCAAAAGCGGAAACAGAGCAGCCGGCGGCAAAAGATTCCACAAAGAGTAGTATGACCGAATACAAAAAACTACTGAAAGGAGCCAAGACGATTGATGGCATGTTTAAGGTACACATCGTTAAGGATAAGTATTATTTCGAAATACCTAAAGACTTGATGGGACGCGATTTTATGATTGCGTCCAGAGTATCGAGTACCAGTAACAATAAAGATATAGCTGCCGGACAAATGCCACGCAATCCGGTACTGGTAACTTTCTCGGCAGATAAAAAGAAAATCTACATGCACAAAAAGATGGTGCGCAATTTGTGTGACACCACTTCCAATATGTATGCTGCTTTTCAGCGCAACTTCTCAGACCCTATTTGGGAAGCATATAAGATAGAAAGTCTTTCACCGGACTCTTCAGCATATGTCATCGATATGAGTTCGCTTTTCATAACGGATGTACCCGAATTCAGCCCGTTTCGTTCGGAAAATATAATGGATGTATTGATGAAGAGAAAAGCACTGAAGGGAAGTCTTGCTTCTTCCAAATCGACTATTCTGGGAATGAAGTGTTTTCCGCTGAATATAAACATCAAGACGCTGATGAGTTATACTGTTGACGGAGGACCGTTCACTGTAACCATGACGCGTAATATTATTTTGCTGCCGGAGGAAATTATGCGTCCTCGTTATGGAGACTCGCGTATCGGTTATTTTGATGAAAGCAAGCGGTTTTATACTGAAAAGAAAGATGGTTTGCAAGAACTTACTTACATCAACCGATGGGATTTGCAACCAAAACCAGAAGACTTGGAACGTTATAAGCAAGGTGAGTTGGTGGAACCTCAGAAGCCGATTGTATATTACGTTGATACTGCTATCCCCGACAAGTGGAGAGATTACATAAAGAAAGGAATAGAAGACTGGCAGGTTGCGTTTGAGGAAATAGGATTTAAGAATGCGATTGTAGCGAAAGACTATCCGAAGGATGATCCGAACTTTGATCCGGATGATATTCGTTATAGCTGCTACCGAATGATTACCACTCCGATACAAAATTCAATGGGACCTTCCTGTGCCGATCCTCGTTCGGGTGAAATCATTCAGGGCGACGTCTTGTTTTATTCAAATATCATTAAGTTGTTGCATAACTGGCGGTTTGTTCAGACTGCTACTGTTGACCCCAAAGTACGCAAGGCTGTGTTTGATGACGAGACGATGGGAAGCTCGTTACGTTATGTAGCAGCGCATGAGATCGGACATACCCTGGGACTGATGCATAACTTTGGTGCATCTTATTCGTATCCGGTAGATTCGCTCCGTTCGGCCACTTTCACTCAGAAGTATGGTACAACTCCGTCCATCATGGACTATACGCGCTATAATTATGTAGCTCAGCCGGAAGACAAAGGAGTTGCTCTGACTCCTCCGCTTTTGGGTGTATATGATAAGTTTGCCATCAAATGGGGATATAAACCTATATTTGATGCGGCATCTCCTGAAGATGAGAAAGCTACTTTAAACAAGTGGATCAAAGAGAAAGAGAATGATCCGATGTACAAATACGGTCCGCAGCCTTTTATTAATGAGGTCGATCCTTCTTGTAAATCTGAGGATTTGGGTGATAATGCCGTGAAGGCAGGAAGATATGGCTTAAAGAATCTGAAACTTATCATGAAAAACCTGCCGGAATGGACCTATGAAGATGATCATCAATATGAACGCTTGACGGAATCATATCAGGAAGTGATTATGCAGATGCAACGCTACTTACTGCATGCCATGGTGTCCATCGGTGGAATTTATTTTGATGAGCCGAGACGGGACAGCGAAAAGCCTGTTATCCGTTTTGTGCCGAAAGCTGAACAGAAGGAGGCATTGAAGTTTATTATGGAAACTATGATGGAACTACCCGAATGGGTACTTGACAAGAAGGTGATTGAGTATACCGGTCCGACTTATTCGCCAAGTACTTTGCAGTCAATCATTATGAATCGTTTGTTCTTCACATACATTACATCCAGTCTTGTTTTGTATGAGGAGTTATATCCCAAACAGGCTTATACTTTTGCTGAATATATGGATGATATTTATGATTTTGTGTGGAAGAAAACTATATCCGGTGCCCGGTTGAATATGTACGACCGTAACCTGCAAATTACTTATGTGGAAAAGTTGTTGAAAGAAGGAGGAATGCTGAAACAAAAATCTTCTCCATTCTCATTTAAAGACTTGAATGAAGTTGAGAAACAACTGCTTACGGATAATGTCGATTGGACGAAAGCCGGCTTTGAACTCAACCCGCTCGGAAGTGTGGATATGGTTAAGAATCCGGCTATTTATCAGAAGGTAATGGATAGCTATAGTTTGCTGCGAAGCAAAGTAAATACGGGTGATGCTACTACCCGGGCACATTATCAAAGTCTTGTCTTTAAAATAAAGCAAGCGTTAACGGAACAATAACTATCTCTCTTAGATACTTGGGGGCACCTCGTCGCAGTGATTGTGGCGGGGTGCTAATTTTATCCGGTCAATGGCTTTTTATTGCATCGCCAACTATCGCATTGCCAACGCCTTATTCTCCGCCTCTTCCATAATTTCCCTTTCCCCGGGACCTTTGTCATTGATACCGCAGAGATGAAGAATACCGTGAATAATAACCCGGTGTAGTTCATCATCATAAGCTGCCCCGAATTGTTCGGCATTGGTGCGTATCGTATCCAGACTGATAAACAGGTCGCCCGACAGACGATCACCCTGGCAATAATCAAAGGTAATGATATCCGTGTAATAATCGTGTTGCAGATATTGTCGGTTTACCTCCAGAATCTTTTCATCGGAGCAGAAGATATAAGCGATTTCACCGAGTCTTTTTCCATAAGAGGCAGCTACATTCTTTATCCATTCTGTAGTTTCCCGTTTTTTGATATCAGGCATCTTGACGCCTTCGGTTTGATAAGTTACAGCCATAATTGAGTCTATGATTTAAAAGAAAAATAAATAACTGATTAAGATGGCGGCTATAATACCGGAGAAGTCTGCAATCAAGCCGCAGGTGACTGCATTCCGGGTTTTACTGATTCCGACGCTGCCGAAGTAAACGGCAAGGATATAGAAAGTGGTGTCCGAAGCTCCGCGTACTACGCAACTCATTCGGCCTACAAACGAATCCGGTCCCATCTCTTTCATCGTGTCAATCATCAGCCCATTGGCACCGCTACCGCTGAGAGACTTCATCAGCGCTGTCGGCAATGCTCCCACAAAACTGGTATCCACTCCGCACAGATCGACTACATAACCAATGCCTCCCACAAGGAAATCCATCGCTCCCGCAGTACGGAATACGGCAATGCCTACAAGGAAGGCAACCAGATATGGAATGATTCGTACGGCTGTCGTGAAGCCTTCTTTGGCACCTTCTACAAAAGAATCATATACGTTAATCTTCTTCCGGACCCCTGTCAGAATAAACAGGATGATCACCCCGAACAGAAGAATATTTGCTATCAGCGTAGAGTAAGTACCCATTTCCTCACGCGAAATATTCAGAAACAGATAAATCAATCCGGAGAAGAAAAGGCAGATAACGCCCATCAATATCAGGATAGGCTTATTGATCAGATTGATCTTCTGGGCGATACTGACGGCTATGACACCGACCAGAGTCGAGATAAAAGTACTCAGCAGGATAGGGATAAACACATCCGTAGGCTGGGCAGCCCCCATCTGCGCACGGTATACCATGATACTGATCGGGATGATGATGAGGCCGGAAGTATTGATAACCAGAAACATGATCATCGGATTGGAAGCCGTATCTTTCTTCGGGTTCAGTTCCTGCAGTTCTTTCATCGCTTTGAGTCCCAATGGGGTGGCGGCATTGTCGAGCCCGAGCATATTGGCGGACATATTCATGAAGATGGAACCCAATACCGGATGCCCTTTGGGAATGTCCGGAAACAGGCGGCAGAGTACCGGACTCAGAAAGCGGGCGAGTGCATTGATCAGTCCGCTGTTCTCTCCGATCTTCATGATACCGAGCCAGAGGGCCAGTACTCCGGTCAGTCCCAGAGATATTTCGAAAGCGGTTTTCGAAGAGTCGAAAGTTGAGTTCATGATAGCTGTAAATATCTCCGTGTCTCCCAGAAAAATTACTTTTATCAGGGCGATAATGAAGGCGATAACGAAGAATGCTATCCAGATATAATTTAGAACCATAGTCGATTGCGTGTATATAGATGGTGCAAAAGTAGTTATTACGTTTTAAATAAACTAATTGTTTTCGGGCAAAAGAGTAGAAGACCGAAACCGGGCTTGTGTACTTTTTCACTCTATTCTTCAATAGAATGATGCGTTGCTTAAGAAAAGAATGTGTAAATACGATATTTTTAGGAAGAAGAGGCTTTTATGGTCATTAAATAGCAGGGGAAAAGCGGAAAGCAATTACTTGTTATTATGTTTATACACAGCCAGATGCAGGTTGCTATATTCTCAGAGTATTCTCACCGTGATGAGAAAAAATTCTCACCGCAGTGAGAAAAAATACTCATGCCTATGAGAATATTTTCTCATTGCATTGAGAAATTTTTCTCATGCCTTTGAGAATAATTGCGCTTTGGTAATATTGAAAATGATCCCCTTGTTATCAGGGAATGAAGTCACCGAAAGAAGACTGAATGACATCTTATCATCGCATCAATTTTGAGATTTATTCTTCATTATTCCTCTTGGAAAAGAGAAATGGGTAATGGCCGGAGGTTTTTATTATTCTTTCTTATATCGAAAATGAATGGATTTCTCTATCTTTGTCTCCTACATTTCAAGAAGAAAATGGAACAAGAAGATTTTAACATACGCGAACATCAGCTGACTTCACGGGAGCGGGATTTTGAAAATGCGCTCCGTCCGTTAAGCTTTGAAGACTTTAGCGGGCAGGATAAGGTGGTGGAAAACCTTCGCATCTTTGTGAAGGCGGCACGTCTGCGTGGCGAAGCACTCGACCACGTTCTGCTGCACGGGCCTCCCGGATTGGGTAAAACAACGCTTTCCAATATTATAGCTAACGAATTGGGAGTAGGCTTTAAAGTAACTTCCGGTCCGGTGCTCGACAAACCGGGCGATCTGGCAGGAGTTTTGACGAGTCTCGAACCGAACGATGTGCTCTTTATCGATGAAATTCACCGTTTATCGCCGGTGGTAGAGGAATATCTCTATTCGGCCATGGAGGATTACCGGATAGATATCATGATTGATAAGGGACCTTCGGCACGTAGCATTCAGATTGACCTGAATCCGTTTACGCTGGTCGGTGCAACCACCCGTAGCGGATTGCTGACGGCTCCACTTCGTGCCCGTTTTGGTATTAATCTGCATTTAGAGTACTATGACGATGATATTCTGAGTAATATCATCCGGCGTTCAGCTTCCATACTGGACGTACCTTGTTCGGTGCGGGCGGCATCGGAGATTGCATCCCGAAGTCGTGGTACGCCCCGTATTGCCAATGCTTTACTTCGTCGCGTACGCGATTTTGCGCAGGTGAAAGGTTCCGGCTCTATCGATACGGAAATAGCTCAGTTTGCGCTGGAAGCGTTGAATATCGACAAGTATGGTTTGGATGAGATAGACAACAAGATACTTTGTACCATCATAGACAAGTTTAAAGGCGGTCCTGTCGGTCTGACAACCATTGCTACCGCTTTGGGCGAAGATGCGGGCACCATCGAGGAAGTGTATGAACCTTTCCTGATCAAGGAAGGTTTTATGAAACGGACTCCTCGTGGACGTGAAGTGACGGAGCTTGCCTATAAGCATTTGGGAAGGAGCCTCTATAGCAGTCAGAAAACCTTGTTTAATGACTGATAGTCTGATCTGACGGCTGTCGGTATGGAGAGTGTTGGCGACAATTAACAGCAGGCTTTTTGAGGAACGTTTAAACAGATAACTGATTTTATTGAATGATTGGAGTATGAAGCAGTGGAGTATCTTACTTGTATTTCTCTCTTTGAGTCTGTCATTATCAGCTCAACAAGGTTATGAGAAGGACGTATTTGTCTCTTCCACAGGAGATTCTTTGCCTTACCGGATGATTCGCCCCGAGTCAATGAAGGCGGGGAAGAAATATCCGCTGGTCCTGTTCCTGCATGGAGCCGGTGAGCGTGGAAATGACAATGAAAGACAACTGACGCATGGCGGACAGATGTTTCTGAATCCTGTCAACAGAGAGAAATATCCGGCTTTCGTACTTGTTCCTCAATGTCCGGCAGGTAGCTACTGGGCTTATACGGAACGTCCGAAATCACTGTTTCCGGCAGATATGCCTGCAGGACAGGAGATGAGTTCTCTTACCCGGACTCTCAAACAATTGCTGGATACTTATCTGGCCATGCCCGAAGTCGATAAAAAACGGATATATATTGTCGGATTGTCAATGGGAGCGATGGGGACGTATGATTTGGTGGTCCGTTATCCGGAGATTTTTGCGGCTGCCGTTCCCATTTGCGGATCGGTGAATCCGGACCGTTTGCCGGCTGCCAAAGAAGTGAAGTTCCGTATATTTCATGGGGATGCCGATGATGTGGTAACAGTTGAAGGGTCGCGTGAAGCGTACAAAGCACTGAAAGCTGCCGGAGCAAAGGTGGAATATATCGAATTCCCCGGTTGCAATCATGGCAGCTGGAATCCTGCATTCAATTATCCGGGCTTCATGGAGTGGCTGTTCAAACAAAAGAAATAATATTATTCATTGATAATAAAGAGATCTAAATAAACATGGCAGAACTAAAGTCATTGGCAAAGGACACTGCGATTTATGGTGCCAGCAGTATTATTGGTAAGTTTCTGAACTATTTTCTGGTACCGATTTATACTTTTTCACTTCCTGCTGCTTCCGGAGGATATGGAGTGATCACCAAGATGTATGCTATTGTGGCGTTATTGCTCGTGGTGCTAACCTTCGGAATGGAAACCGGCTTTTTCCGTTTTGCCAATAAAGGAGATGACGATCCGAAGAAGGTATATTCTGTTTCGTTATTGATGGTAGGGGGCGTATCGCTCCTGTTTTTGCTGTTGTGTCTGGTCTTCCTCAATCCTATTGCAGGGCTGATGGGGTATAGTGAACATCCATGGTATCTGGGCATGATGCTGATTGTACTGGCTATGGATGCCATTCAGGCTATTCCGTTTGCTTATCTTCGTTATAAGAAACGTCCTATCAAGTTTGCCGGACTGAAACTCTTATTTATATTTGTCAGTATCTTGCTGAATATCCTTTATTTTGTTGTCATGAAAGGCGATGACGTAGGGGTAGCCTTTCTTATTAATCTGATCTGTTCTTTTGTTGTAATGCTCGGGCTGATACCTGAATTCCGTGAATTCCGCTATTGTCCTGACCGTTTGCTGATGAAGCGGATGTTATATTATTCATTCCCTATTCTGATATTAGGGGTGGCAGGCATTGTGAATCAGGTTGGAGACAAGATTATTTTTCCTTTTGTCTACCCCGATAAGGTGGAAGCGGATGTACAGTTGGGTATTTACAGTGCAGCTACTAAAATAGCCATGATAATGGCAATGATCACGCAGGCTTTTCGCTTCGCATACGAGCCTTTTGTCTTTGGCAAAAGTAAGGATAAGGATAATAAACGAATCTATGCGCAGGCAATGAAGTTCTTTATCATCTTTACGCTGCTGGCATTCCTGGCAGTCATGTTTTATCTGGACATTTTACGTTATATCATAGCAGAAGACTATTGGGAGGGACTCAGGGTAGTTCCCATCGTGATGATTGCGGAGATGTTTATGGGGATTTATTTTAATCTCTCGTTTTGGTATAAACTGACGGATGACACCAGATGGGGGGCATATTTCTCCATTATAGCCTGTCTGACTGTTGTTCTGATGAATATCTTCCTGATTCCTGTATATGGGTATGTAGCTTGCGCATGGGCGGGTTTTACCGGATATGCCATAGCTATGTTGCTTTCTTATTTTGTCGGTCAGAAGAAATATCCTATTGCTTATGATTTGCGTGGAATAGGTTGTTATGTAGGCTTAGCTATTATTCTGTATCTGATTGGTGAATGGATACCGATTCATAATACAGTCTTGCTTCTTGCATTCCGCACAGTCCTTCTGCTACTATTTATTGCTTATATTATCAAACGGGACCTGCCTCTGAGTCAGATTCCTGTTATTAACCGGATTATAAAAAAGAAATGACTATGAAGACAGATGAACGAAATAAGTTTGCGATCAAGTCGTTCTTGGGTGAATACCTGGACTTGAAAAAGGATAAAGACAATGAAATGGAAACCGTTGACTCTATCCGAAAAGGAGTAGAATTCAAAGGAGCCAATTTGTGGATTCTTATTTTTGCCATCTTTATGGCTTCACTGGGCTTAAATGTCAACTCTACGGCAGTGATTATCGGTGCCATGTTGATTTCACCGTTGATGGGACCTATCATGGGTGTCGGGCTTTCTGTCGGTTTGAATGATTTCGAACTGATGAAACGTTCTTTGAAGAGCTTCCTCATCACGACTGCTTTCAGTGTGACGACGGCAACCATCTTCTTTCTTTTCACTCCTATTGCCGAAGCACAATCGGAGCTGTTGGCGCGTACTTCGCCTACGATTTATGACGTATTCATCGCACTTTTCGGTGGTTTGGCGGGAGTTGTCGCCCTGTCTACCAAAGAGAAGGGAAATGTGATTCCGGGAGTTGCCATTGCTACGGCGTTGATGCCTCCCCTTTGTACGGCAGGTTATGGTCTGGCATCGGGCAATCTGGTTTACTTTCTGGGTGCATTCTACCTCTACTTTATCAACTCCGTATTTATCAGTCTGGCTACCTTCATCGGTGTGCGGGTGATGCACTTCCAGCGTAAGGAATTTGTGGATAAGGCACGCGAGAAGATGGTGCGTAAATACATCATTCTGATTGTTGTGCTGACGATGTGCCCGGCTGTTTATCTGACGTTCGGCATCATTAAAAGTACTTTTTATGAGACGGCAGCCAATCGGTTTATCAATGAGCAGTTGAACTTTGAGAATACGCAGGTACTTGATAAGAAGATCAGTTATGAGCATAAAGACATCCGCGTGGTTCTGATCGGTCCCGAAGTTCCGGATGCTTCGATATCCATTGCCCGTAGCAAACTGAAAGAATACAAGCTGGAAGAAACAAAGCTGACCGTACTGCAAGGGATGAATAATGAGGCGGTAGATGTCTCTTCCATTCGTGCCATGGTGATGGAGGACTTTTATAAAAACAGCGAACAACGCCTGCAGGAACAGCAGAAAAAGATAACCCGACTGGAAGAAAACCTCGCTCAATATAAAGAGTACGATACGATGGGGCGTACTCTGGTGCCCGAATTGAAGGTGCTTTATCCTTCCATCACTTCGCTTTCTATCGCTCACTCGCTGGAAACACGGGTAGACTCGATGAAAACGGATACGGTGACACTGGCTGTTTTGAAATTTGGCAAACATCCGTCAGTTGCCGAGAAGGAGAAAATCAGCGCATGGCTGAAAGCACGGGTGGGAGCGAAGAAGTTGAGGCTCATTACCGAATAATGGCTCCCGGATTGATCATAGAATATATAAATCTAAAAATAATAGCATGAAACTCAGACTAACCGCAATGATTCTCCTCTCCCTTTGCCTGTCACAGGCATTTGCTGACGAGGGAATGTGGCTATTGGGGAACCTTCGCAAGAACAAACAGGCGGAACGGGTGATGAAGGAACTCGGTTTGCAGATGCCTGTAAATAAACTGTATAATCCGAAGAAGCCGGCTTTGGCAAATGCCGTTGTCAGTTTCGGTGGATTTTGTTCGGGAGTGGTGGTTTCCGAAGATGGTCTGGTATTTACCAATCATCACTGTGGTTTCAGCAGTATCCAGCAGCATTCTTCCGTAGAACATGATTATCTGAAGGATGGTTTTGTAGCCCGCAATCTTGGTGAAGAACTGCCGAATCCCGAATTATATGTCCGTTTCCTTCTTCGTACGGAGGATGTGACCAAGCGTGTGCTCTCGGCTGCCAAACATGCTCATACGGAAAGCGAACGTCGCGTAGTTGTCGACTCTGTCATGAATGTAATCGGCATGGAAGTATCAGAGAAGGACTCTACGTTGACGGGAATTGTCGATGCGTATTACGCCGGAAACGAGTTCTGGCTTTCTGTCTACCGCGATTATAATGATGTCCGGCTGGTTTTTGCTCCTCCTTCTTCAGTCGGCAAGTTCGGGTGGGACACGGACAACTGGATGTGGCCTCGCCATACAGGTGACTTCAGCGTTTTCCGTATTTATGCCAACAAACAGAACGGACCGGCGGATTATTCGCCAGAAAACGTCCCTTATCATCCGGAATACGTAGCTCCTATTTCGTTGGATGGATACAAGGAAGGCTCTTTCTGTATGACTCTCGGCTATCCGGGCAGTACGGAGCGCTATCTCTCTTCGTATGGGATCGAAGAAATGATGAACGGCATTAATCAGGCCATGATCGATGTGCGCGGGGTAAAACAGGCTATTTGGAAGCGGGAAATGGATCGCCATCCGGATATCCGTATCAAGTATGCTTCTAAATACGATGAAAGTTCCAACTACTGGAAAAACAGCATAGGAATGAATAAAGCCATCCGGCACCTGAAAGTGCTGGAAAAGAAGCGCGCAGCAGAAGCAGCCCTCCGGGACTGGATTCAGTCTCATCCGGAAGAAAGGGAGAAACTGATTCGTCTGTTCTCTTCTCTGGAACTGAATTATAATAATCGTAGGGAAACAAACCGTACCCTTGCTTATTTCGGGGAGTCGTTCATTAATGGTCCCGAATTGGTTCAATTGGCACTCGAAATACTGAATTTCGATTTTGAGGCCGAAGAGAAGTTGGTCGTTACCCGCATGAAAAAGTTACTGGAGAAATACGATAACCTGAATCTGTCTATTGATAAGGAAGTATTTGCGGCCATGCTCAAAGAATACCGGTCCAAAGTGGATAAGAAATACCTTCCGGCGATGTATCTGCAAATAGACACCTTGTATAACGGAAATGTCCAGACTTATGTAGACTCTTTGTATGCTACCTCTCAAATCACTTCTCCGAAGGGTCTGAAGCGCTTCCTTGAACGTGACACGACCTATAATCTCATCGAGGACCCTGCCATTTCTTTAAGCCTCGACCTAATAGTGAAATACTATGAGATGAATCAGAGCGTCTCAGAGGCTTCCGAACAGATAGAGCAGGATGAACGCCTGTTCAATGCCGCTATGCGTCGTATGTATGCCGACCGTAACTTCTATCCTGATGCCAATTCCACCATGCGCCTTAGTTTTGGTACAGTCTGTGGATATTCTCCTTTTGACGGGGCTACCTTCAGTTATTATACGACGGTAAAAGGCATTTTCGAGAAAGTAAAGGAACATGCAGGCGATATAGACTTTGCAGTTCAACCGGATCTTCTGGCTTTACTCTCTTCCGGTGATTTCGGCAGATATGCCGATGAAAAGGGAGATATGAACGTTTGTTTTATCTCGAATAATGATATTACGGGAGGAAATTCCGGCAGTGCCATGTTCAATGCGAAAGGGGAATTGCTTGGCCTTGCTTTTGACGGCAATTGGGAAGCGATGAGCAGTGACATTGTCTTTGAACCGGATTTGCAGCGTTGTATCGGAGTAGATGTGCGCTACATGCTTTTCATTATGGAAAAGTATGGAAAGGCTGCTAACCTTATCGAGGAACTGAAATTAACCCGCTGAAACGGAAAAACAATTTTATAGGAAGGCTGCTCTTATCGTTTCAGTATAATTACCATTACAGCAACGATAATCAGTGCAATGCCTACGCCAATACTTGTGGTGAATGCTTCTCCAAAGAGGAAGATGCCTACACATACGGCAGTTACCGGCTCCATAGCTCCCAATACAGAGGTGAGTGTGGAGCCGATGCTTTTTACTGCTCTGACCAGTGCAAGATTGGAAACGACGGTCGGGATTAATGCCAGCAAGATTAGATTTCCGGCAGTATGCCATTCTCTGATAGGCTGAAGATGGCTGATACTGCTGGTTCCGATAAAGAGAAAGATTCCTCCGAAAAGAAAGACATAGAAAGTGAGCAGTAATCCTTTCATCCGGCCGATCTTTAACTGGCTCATTGTGACAAGGTACAGTGCATATCCCAATGCTGATAAAAGAACGATGAAAAGGCCGAAAAATGAGAAACTTCCTGTCTCTGTATTTCCACCGGATAAGAAGTAGACACCTATCACGGCAGAGGCGATGGCGGCTATCCGCCAACCGGACTTTTTTTCTTTGAAGAATAGCATCATGACCAGGGTAGTCAGTACCGGATACATGAAGTGAATGGTGGTGGCTACACCGCTTGCCATAAACTTATATCCCCAGAACAGGAAGACGGCAGACATCAGATAAAGTATCGCAAGCAGGAGCAGGGAAGGAATGTCCCGTCTGCTGATTCGAAAGGATTGCCCGTTGATCAGTAGAATCCCGCCTAATGCCATACACGCAAACAGGAAGCGATAGAAGAGTATCGATTCGAATTGCATGCCCGCCTGCATGGCAGGAATGGTGAATAGGGGGATAAGCCCAAAAGAGGCCGACGAAAGCAGACCGTACAGGAAACCGTTGACTTTATTCATAGTTAAGTATATATTCGGAGTGCAAAGATACTCATAATAGATAAGATGATATTATGTTTGAATTATAAAATAGAGATTACGTCCGAAACGTATGAAGCTGTCTCTGTTTTCTTGTTGAGTATATCGAATTTTTCGCTAAAACATGTGTTTAGGGTTGAAATAAACAGATATTGCTAAATTATGAACAGATATTTTCTCTGGTAGTGTTTCTTTTTTCTGACCTTTGGTGTGTCCAGAGTACAAACCTGTAAATATTTGAATTGACAACAAAACTATGATACATATGAAAAACAGATTAGTTGGCTTATTAGTGTTCGCGTTGGTTGCTTTTAACTTATATGCGCAGTCTGATCAAAGTAAAAAGGGACTTCTTACTTTTACCGGTACGCGTATTATTTCCTTTGATCCAATGCGGGAAATGCCTAAGATGGCTTGGTATAGTGAAAATCAAGATATTCGGGTAGATGAAGAAGTGCTCTTTAATAATCAGTCGTCATTGTTGATTCCGTCTGTACGGGGAAAGAAAACAGAAGCTTATTTCGGCATGAATAACCGCGATATTACAGGTAAGACGATTGTGTTTAAAGGCAAATACAAATATCAGCAGGCAAATAATGCCAAAGTGAGTTTCGCAATTAAACTGGACACTCACCTTCAAAGAATAGACGAGAAGGCTATTGATTTTGAATGTAACGGCAGTCAGGACTGGAAAGACTTTTATGTGGAAATGCCGTTTACACGTTCCAAGAAATTTTTCTTTCGAATACTCTGTGACGGGGAGGCCAGGCTTTGGGTGAACGACTGCCAGGTGCTGATAGATGGACAGTCACTTGATTTAATCAAGAATCCGGATGTTGAAGTAGACAAGGATCTGGAGTTCGCAGGAAATTCAGGAATATCACTTGGAGACGTTGACGGGCAAACATTGGAAAATTTGGTGGTTTTGGGCAAGGTTTGGGGATTCCTTAAGTATTTTCATCCGCAGGTTGTGGTTGGAAAGTATAACTGGGATTTTGAATTGTTCAGAGTGATGCCCGGGATAGCAGCTGTGAAGAGCAAAAAGGAAAGGAACTCACTGTTAAACAAATGGATAGATAAGTACGGTAAAATCACGGAAACCGAGGAGTATGTAATCGGAGATTCGGCCCAATATCATCGTTTTGCACAGCTTGGCTGGCTGGAAGATCCGAATGTCTTCGATAAGAAACTGTCTGAAAAACTAGTGAGAATCAAGAATGCCAAACGTAATAGTGTATTGAACTACTATCTTCCGATATTAACCGGAAAGGAGGAGGTGGAATTTGCCAGAGACAAACCTTATCCTTCAATCGACTGGGAAGATCAGGGATATCGTATTCTTACGGTTTATAGATTGTGGAATGCCATCGAACATGGATATCCTTACGCCAACCTTACAGACCATAGATGGAGTACTCTGCTGGCGCAATATCTGCCTGAATTTATCAATGCCTCTTCGGAAAAAGATTTGGACCATTCTATACGAAAACTGGCTGCTGAAATCAATGATTCACATGGAGGGCTTGAATTTCCGAATCATGCTCCCCGATTGTATGGTCTTCCATTGGGATTGACTCAGACAACGGACGGTAAGCTTGTAGTAGAATCGACTGCATTAAAACAGATTGAGCGGGGATCGGTCATACTGGCTGTAAATGATAAACCGATTTCGGAAATAATCGACAATTACCGTTCTATATTGCCTTCTTCAAATGAGCATGGTTTACTGAGGAATGTCTCATTCAGACTATTTGTTACATCGGAGAATGAAATGAAAGTCACGGTGGAGAATCAAGGGCAGTCTCATGAATATACAATACCCATGCAGTCTTTTGAAAGAGCATCTTTTAAAGGCCGAAAGAGTCCGTCAGATTACGGACTGGATGCCAGAAAGATTCTTTATGTAGATGCAGGTATAATGGGGCTTCCGGAACTGGATCAGATGATGAAAACAAATTTGAATGCTAAAGGAATTATATTGGATATGCGTAAGTATCCGAGATGGGACATTATGGAAGTACTTGGAAAATATCTTTATCCTCAACCGACTACATTTATGTGGTATTCCATTAATTCGAAGAAATTTCCGGGTAACTTTGGTCTTGATATAATTGGGAAAATTGGTTTTAAAGAAAATCCTGATTATTTCAAAGGTAAGATTGCTATTCTTGTAAGTGAGATGACTCAGAGTTTTGGAGAGCTAATGTCTGTCGCTTATAGAGTGGCACCAAAAAGTGCGGTTATCGGTACGCAAACTGCCGGTGCGAACGGTCATGTCGGATATTTATATTTGCCTCGGGGAATTAAATTCACCTATACAATGGCGGGAGCATTCTATCCTGAATGGAAATTGAATCAACGGGATGGAGTGACTATTGATATTCCGGTGGAACAGACTGTAGAAGATATAGCTGCAGGAGAAGATATGTGGATTAGAAAAGCGATTGAATATATTGAGAGTAAACGGTAAGGTTTCACCCTGATTAAAGGGATATTCAGCCCGTCGATATAATTCGATTTGAATATATTGACGGGCTGAATTATACTATTAGCAAGCTGAACTTATTTCTTTATCGGTCTGCTTGGAATCTTTTCAAAGATAGATCTAATCCGTTCCATCTCAAATTTAGGCTGTCGGTCGTAAGTGTAGATACCGTTTTTCTCTTGTTCGATATCTGAAAACTGTGTATAGCAGAATCCGCTGATGATTCCGGAGGATTGAATCGCATTGATGAGTTTTTCGATGCGTTCGAAGAGGGCATCTTCGTTGGTAAATGTTCCTCCATGTCCCCATGTGTCTTCCTTGGTTCTGGATGTTTCCCATACAATACCGCCGAATTCACCGATGATAAAAGGTTGGTTGGCATAAGCTGCCTGGTTCTTGTCCGGCTTTAAGCTTAGTGCGAAACGTGTTGCATCCGGTTCGTAAGTACTGATGCTCCAGATATCTGTCAGGAAATGGAATCCACTGCCGGTAAGGTCGTTGAACGGGCGACTGGGATCGATTGCTTTTGTCAGTTTTTGCAGGTCAAATACCAAGCGTGCAAATGTACCGGACGAAACATTGCTCAATGGTACGGTAAGAGGTGCCCATGTGATGATAGAAGGGTGATTACGGTCTCGTTCGAGTATCTCTATCCATTCACTGAGAAGATTTCTTGATGCGGCCTCGTCATCGGGATTCATTCCCCAGTTAGGAGACTCTCCCCAAGTGATAAATCCCAGCTTATCTGCCCAGTAATGGAATCGTTCTTCGAAAAACTTTTGATGAAGGCGTGCCCCGTTGAAGCCGGCTTCCTTACTTAGTAAAATATCATTTTTAAGGGCTTCATCGGTAGGTGCAGTCCAGATTCCATCAGGATAATACCCCTGATTCATAACCAGGCGCTGGAAATAAGGCTCGTTATTCAAGTAAAATTTGCCATTGGCTGTATGTACTTTGCGCATACCTACATATGATTTTACTTCATCGATGGTCTGCCCTTTGGCATCTTTGACGCAGTAACTGATATCGTAAAGGTGTGGAGTTTCGGGGCTCCAGAGCTTGATATTCTTTATAGGTAAGATCAGGTTACTGCCATTGGCACATTTTGATGTCACTTGAGCGACTTTTTTCTGGCTGTCATAGATCGTAACTTCCAGTGTCTGGTCATTGGATATCTGATAGAATTCCGGAGTAATGATCAATTGATTATTGTCGATATCCGGATAGGTATTTGCCGATTTCAGTCCACAGGGAGAGAGAGCTTCCATCCACACCGTTTGCCAGATACCTGTGACACGCGTATAAAAACAGGCAAAGGAGTTTTTCTCCGGAGACTGTTTGCCGCATGCCTGACGACCTGATTTTGCATCATCGGACACGGATACTACCAGATTGTGACTATTCCCGGGTTTGGCTATGCGACTGATATCTATTACAAAAGGAGAGCTTCCACCGTTATGAAAACCGACGAGGCGTCCGTCTATATAAATCTCTGCTAAATAGTCGACAGCGCCGAAATGGAGTAAAATCTTCTTGTTGCTCCAGTCAGCGGGTATCGGCAGAGAACGTTGATACCACATTTTTTTTATAAAGTCCGTATGATTAACTCCGGATAGTTTGCTTTCCGGGCAGAAAGGAACCGTAATTGTTTTGCTAAGCTCCTTTGCCGTAGGTAAGTTACGCTTTTTCCCGGAATCATCAAGATCGAATTCATACGTCCACGTACCATTTAAATTAACCCAGGTAGCTCTTTCAAATTGTGGGCGGGGATATTCCGGCCGGGGAATATCATTGGTTGCGTTTGCTGCAAAAGAGAGTAGTAAACCAACTAGCATCAGATGTGCTTTTCTCATGTTTTGTAATTTTTGTTATTGTATAATTTAAGTGCCTTAGCTGATTGTAAAAATAGAGATTTAAAAGAAGAAAAGGTGTAAACGATTGTTCAAATTAGGAAATAATCTGATCATAGTGAAGATTATTCGGTTATATTTGATAAATGTGTATAATAATGTCACAAATTTATGGTATGAAATAGGTAAAAGCCGCTACATTTGTAATCGAATGAATTTTAGGAAAATATTATAGAAGAACATTTAAACTAAATAACTCAATCAATTATTATGAAACTACGAATCATGCGAAGTGCATGGATTGCACTTTTGTTTATGTCTTTATCTGTAACAGCACAAACCACGGATAAGCCGGAGTGGAGCAATGAGTATGTCTCGGGAGTCAATAAGGAAGAAGCAGTTCAGATTGCTATTCCTTTTACCGATGAACAACAAGCAATGAATCTGACTATTGAAGAGTCACCTTATTACAAAACGCTGAATGGAATATGGAAATTTCATTGGGTGGCTGACCCGAAAGACCGACCGCAGGATTTCTGTAAACCGGAATATGATGTAAGCCAATGGGATAATATTAAAGTCCCTGCAACCTGGCAGATAGAGGCCGTAAGACATAATAAAAACTGGGATAAGCCCTTATATTGCAATGTGATTTATCCTTTTTGTGAGTGGGATTGGAAAAAGATTCAGTGGCCTAATGTAATTCAACCTCGTCCGTCTAACTATACTTTTGCGACGATGCCTAATCCTGTCGGTAGTTATCGCAGGGAGTTTATATTGCCTGATTCATGGAAAGGACGTGACATCTTTATTCGTTTTAATGGGGTAGAAGCCGGTTTTTATATTTGGGTGAATGGTAAAAAGGTCGGCTATTCGGAGGACAGCTACCTGCCTGCCGAATTTAATCTGACTCCTTATCTGAAAGCTGGAAAGAATGTTCTTGCTGTCGAGGTGTATCGCTTTACAGATGGTAGCTTTCTGGAGTGTCAGGATTTCTGGCGTTTCAGCGGTATATTCAGAGATGTATTTCTGTGGTCGGCTCCTAAAACGCAAATCAGAGACTTCTTCTTCCGTACGGATTTAGACAAGGAGTATAAAAATGCATCCGTCTCTCTGGATATAGATATTACAGGTAAAAGAAGTAATAACGAGATTCAAGTGAAGGTGACGGATCAGAATGGTAAAGAGATTGCTACCCAAAATGCGCGTGCTGTAACGGGAACGAATAAACTTCAGTTTGAGGTTGTGAATCCTTTGAAATGGACGGCAGAAACGCCCAACCTTTATAATCTCACTATTCTTTTAAAGCAAAAAGGGAAAACTGTAGATATTCGTAGTGTCAAGGTCGGTTTTCGTAAGATTGAACTGGCGCAAGATGGTCGGCTGTTGATTAATGGAAAATCAACTTTGTTTAAGGGAGTTGACAGACACGACCATAGTTCGGAGAATGGTCGTACGGTATCTAAAGAAGAAATGGAAAAAGATGTACAGTTGATGAAGTCATTGAATATTAATGCTGTACGTACTTCTCATTATCCTAATAATCCTTATTTCTATGATTTATGTGACAGATATGGTATATATGTTCTTTCCGAAGCCAATGTAGAATGCCATGGTCTTATGGCATTGTCCTCTGAACCTTCATGGGTGAAAGCATTTACGGAACGCAGTGAGAATATGGTGCGACGCTATAAAAATCATGCTTCTATAGTCATGTGGTCGTTGGGCAACGAATCCGGTAATGGCATTAACTTTAAATCTGCTGCAGAGGCTGTTAAGAAGCTCGATGATACCCGTCCTACTCACTATGAAGGTAATAGCTCTTATTGCGATGTAACCAGTTCTATGTACCCCGATGTGCAATGGCTGGAAAGCGTAGGGAAGGAGCGTTTACAGAAATTCCAGAATGGAGAAACGGTCAAACCTCATGTGGTTTGTGAATATGCTCATGCGATGGGTAATTCAATCGGGAATTTCAAGGAATATTGGGAAACTTACGAGCGCTATCCTGCACTTGTCGGTGGCTTTATCTGGGACTGGGTAGATCAAAGTATTAAGATGCCTGCTCCGGATGGTTCCGGTTATTATATGGCCTTCGGAGGAGATTTTGGAGATACACCGAATGACGGTAATTTTTGCACGAATGGCGTAATCTTTTCCGATCGTACATACTCTGCCAAGGCATACGAGGTGAAAAAAATACATCAGCCTGTATGGGTTGAGGCTATGGGAAATGGGACGTATAAACTGACTAATAAGAGATTTCATGCAGGGTTGGATGACTTATATGGAAGGTATGAGATTGAAGAGGATGGAAAAGTTGTATTCTCGGCTAATCTGGAAGAATTGTCCTTGAACGCACAGGACAGTAAGGTCATTACTATAGCTGATAATCAGATCAATAAAATTCCGGGAGCCGAATACTTTATAAAGTTCCGCTTCTGTCAAAAGCAAGATACTGAATGGGAAAAGGCTGGATATGAGGTAGCATCAGAGCAATTCAAACTTTCTGATAGTGCGAAGCCTGTATTTAAAGCAGGAGAAGGTAGTATTGATCTGATAGAGACTGATGATGCATATCTGGTAAAAGGCTCGCAGTTTGAAGCGTCTTTTTCAAAGCAGCAGGGAACGATCTCTTCTTATACATTAAATGAATTGCCCATGATTAGTAAAGGGTTGGAATTGAATGCTTTCCGTGCTCCTACTGATAATGATAAGCAAGTGGATGGTGACTGGTATCAGAAAGGCTTGTATCAGATGACTCTTGAACCTGGACATTGGAATGTGCGGAAAGAAGATAATAAGGTAACTCTGCAGATAGAGAATCTATATCGGGGAAAAACGGGTTTTGATTATCGAACTAATATAGAATATACGGTGGCTGCCGATGGTTCTATTTTGGTTAATAGCACTATTATTCCTTCAACAAAAGGTGTAATTATTCCCCGTATTGGTTATCGTATGGAACTTCCGGAAGGCTTTGAACGCATGCGTTGGTATGGTCGCGGACCGTTGGAAAACTATGTTGACCGAAAAGATGCCACTTACGTAGGCGTGTATGATGAGTTAGTATCTGATCAATGGGTGAACTATGTCAGAGCACAGGAAATGGGTAATCGCGAGGATCTGCGTTGGATTTCAATAACCAATCCTGATGGAATAGGCTTTGTCTTTATTGCAGGTGATAAGATGTCTGCTTCTGCTTTGCATGCAACAGCGCAGGATATGGTTGACTCTGCCAATCATCGTAGGTTGCTTCATAAGTATGAAGTACCGATGCGTAAAGAAACTGTTCTTTGTCTGGATGCTAATCAGCGTCCGCTTGGTAATGCCAGTTGTGGTCCTGGCCCGATGCAAAAGTATGAACTTCGTTCCCAGCCTACTGTTTTCAGTTTTATCATACTACCTTTGGAGAGAAGTTATTCGACAGAAGAACTTATAAGGAAGGCACGCGTACAGATGCCCGTATGTATGCCTGTATTGATAGAAAGAGATAACAATGGTTATTTGAATTTAAAGACTAATACTCCCGGAGCTACTGTTCATTATAGTCTGAATGGCGGAGAAGAGAAGATATATACTGAACCTTTCGAATTTATTTCTGGTGGTCATGTGGAAGCATATGCCGTTTCAGAACAATTAGGAAAAAGTGCGGGAACTTCAGCTGAATTTCCGATATATGTGGATCGTTCACTGTGGAAAATTGTATCAGTTAGTAGTGAGAATGGGGGTGAAGAGGCCCGTAACGCAATCGATGGTGATCTGAATACTATCTGGCATAGTCGGTGGAATGATCCTGTGGCTAAACATCCCCACGAAATAGTAGTGGATATGTCTTCATCACTTGAGATTGATAAGTTTATTTATCAACCTCGTAACTCTGAGAACGGACGTATCAAGGATTATGAGCTCTATTTCAGTAAAGATGGAAAGAACTGGGAAAACAAGACTAAAGGTCGTTTTGAAAATTCATCTTCTGCACAGTTTGTAACATTGGAGAAACCAATTGTGGCACGTTACTTTAAATTGATTGCTTTATCTGAAATTTATGGTCGGGATTGGGCTTCGGCAGCAGAATTAAATGTCAATGCAGTCCGTAATTTATCGGGTGCATCTGAAGAGAGACAGAAGGTTGTATATGTGGATAGTGATGCTGATGGAAGTATGAAATTGGCTGCGGATGGTGATATTAATACATTCTGGCATACGGTACATAACCAGTTCTATCTGGCTCCTTATCCTCATGAGATACAGATTGCATTAGCTAAAGAAACTACAGTAAAAGGTCTTAAATATACACCTCGTCAGGATTCTTCGGAAGGTAGAATCGGTAAATATGAAGTGTATATCAGCCATGATGGCAAGGAGTGGGGAAAAGCTGTGGCTTCTGGTACATTTGCCGATTCAAAGGAAGTACAGACAGTTGAATTTAATCCATGTAAAGCACGTTATGTAAAACTTCAGGCTCTGTCTGCTGTCATTAAAGAGGCTAAGATGGCTGCTGTGGCAGAGTTAGAGGTTCTCTTGGCTGAATAGGAAAAGCGATAAAGAGTGTTATGAAAAAGAGAGACTGCCTCATTTTTTGATTGGAGGCAGTCTCTTTTTTATGGGAGATATCTTGATTTCTACAGTATAGGCTTATTCGAGAACAGCTGCAAACCCACCATTTCTAGCCATTTTGACAGAAAGCTTTTGATTCTTATTCATTGTTGCCGATTTCATACGGTAATCCATTGCCTGATATCCTGCATTTATTCCATCCTCAAACGAGGTTACACGGTAGGTCCTGCCATCTTTCAGGAAGTCGAGATTTATTTCAAATTCTCTTTCATTTTCCTTATCATTAGTCATCCCACCAATAAACCATTTCTCTCCTTTACGCTTCGCAACGATTACATATTCACCTACTTTAGCTTCCAGAACAACTGTTTCATCCCATGTTACAGGTACTTGGGTAATGAAACGAGTGCAATCTTCATTGCGGTAATATAAGGTCGGATTGTCTGCCAACATTTGTAAACCGCTTTCGAATATGACAAATAAAGACATTTGGTATGCACGGGTACCGATACTTGCAGAGTTAGGACGTTCGGAACGATAGATATTCGGTTGCATACTGATCATAGCTCCAGGAGTGTAATCCATAGGGCCTACCGCATTTCTCATGAAAGGCAAGTAGATGCTATTCTCCGGCTTACAGCCTCCCATTTGTTCCATACCTCTGACCCCTTCATAGGATAATACATTGGGATACTTGTATTCCAGTCCGGCCGGCTTGAATGATCCATGGAAGTCAACAAATAAATGATGTCTGGCTGCTTCTTGGGCTACTCGTTCGTAGTAGTTAACCATCCATTGATCGCTGCGGTCCATGAAGTCTATTTTTACTCCCTTTATTCCCCATTCATTGAATGTTTTGAAAAGGTCAAAATTCTTTTCTACTGTTAACCAAGTCAGCCAAAGGACAATACCCACATTCTTTTCTTTTCCATAACGAATCAGCTCATGAAGGTCTACGTCCGGATTAGGAGTGTAAGGATCGCGTGTACTCTTGGCCCATCCTTCATCCATAATAATGTAAGGGATTCCGAACTTGGATGCGAAATCAATGAAGTATTTGTATGTTTCCAAATTACAACCAGCTTTAAAGGTTATATCTTGCCCATACGGGGTTGCTCCGTTCCACCATTCCCAACTTACTTGCCCTGGTTTTATCCATGACACATCTTCTAACTGATTCTTATCAGCCAGTTTATAGGTCATAGTGTTCTCAACTAATTGCTTGTCTTCCTTGGTAATGACAAAGTAGCGCCATGGAAAGTTCCTTTTTCCACTTGTTTTAGCGATATATTCCGCTTCTTTTTCGATTTTGAGGCTGCGGTCTCCGTCTTCACCAAATGCAAGGGGGACTTTTGGAAAAATGGAGGATATGCCATTGGTCCCGTTTCCTTTCAGAAACATGCAAGGATAGTCCGACAGATCAGATTCACTGATTAGTATCTTATATGATTTACGTGTATCAATGAGAACTGGAAGTACGGACATTTTATCCGATGGTTTCCATGAGTGACTGGAAATGTGTGTGTACGGCTCTTCATAAGCTGTTTTGAACCCTCCCGGCTGTTGGAGATGTAATAAATAGTCTGTCGGGAACTGCAATGAAAGGTCTTCTCCCAATACTTCGATTTCTCCTTTTTGGCGGGTGATAAAACGATAGGCTATTCCATCGTTAAAAGCACGGAATTCTACTGAGTAGTTTCCTTTAAAATTGAGTAGAAGTTGGTTATATTCGTTATTGATCGTTGAAAATTTCAGTGGAACGACAGGGGTTAAGGTTTCTTTTATTTTGTTCTGTTTTTGTCCGGACAGTTTGGGATGTTCGCCCAATATTTTATCTTTTAGTTTAAGTTGGAGATAATTGTCTTTCAACAGAACTTCATCATTGCAGGCTACGTCATAGTAGATTTTGTCGGTGAGGCGGACGGATACTTTTATTTCTCCGTTCGGGGAACTTAACTTTATTTTTTCTTGTGCTTGTACATTGGATACTAAATAATAAACAAGCAAGGGTAAAAGAAAATACTTTTTCATTTTTCTTAAATAGTTATGTTGTCGTTTAATGTATTGATTACTAATATTGAGCAAATATAAACAATTTGAAATAGATAATAGTATACTAAATAAAATAGTTTTCTGCTTGGGTAATATGAGGGTATGCTTTTATTTAATCAAAGAGCAAATACAGGAAGTGAAGTATTGACTTGAATGTTTAGTTGTGAAAATAAATAAGCTGTTCATCAACTTCTGCAAAGTCGTTGATGAACAGCTTATTTATTTTTCTAAGAATTAGTAGGATTATTATTTATCGGACATAGATGGAGGTAACTCTCCTGTTCTTGACCATTTTGACGGTTTCGGTCCCATTACAAATTCTAGTGTACCTCCTTCACATATGTCTTTATGACAGAACCAGTTTTTGTTAAGTGGTTTGCCATTCAAGGTCGCTGATTGAATGTAGATATTTTTGTCGTTATTCTTTTTTGTTATAACCTTCAGGGTTTTACCATTTTCAAGATGTATAGTAACTGTATTAAATACAGGGCTTGAAATAAGATATGTGTCCTGGCCTGCATTAGGATAAAATCCTATAGAATGAAAAGCATACCAAGCAGACATAGAACCGGAATCATCGTTACCCGGTATTCCGTCACGTGTCGTTTTATATCTATTTTTTAAAATATACCGTACAATCTCGGCTGTTTTGTCTTGCCTGTTTACATAATTGTATAATGACGGAATTAAGAATCCTGGTTCATTTGCTATTTGGAATAATCCTATGTGATAACGTTGGTCCCATATCTTGTGGGTAAAAAAGGTATCTAGTCTTTGAGTGAAAATCTCTTCTCCGCCGCATTTTTGGATTAAACTTTTCATATCATGGGGTACATAGAATGACAACTCAAAAGAGAAAGTCTCATAAGTAGGCTCTCCCCAATTACCGCCTTTTAAGGTACTGAAATGCTCTTTATCCCAGTACTTTCCCTCTTCGTTTCTTGGCCATGCAAAGCCCGAAAATCCCAAACTTGTTATCTTATCATTCCATGTGTTTTGCCAGTTAGATGCATTTTTATAGTATTTATTGGCAATATCTTGTTTTCCTAAACGATCGGCTACCGTAGCGATAGCAAAATCACAATTAGAGTATTCAAAAGTACGTGTCAAGCATCTTTCATAAGCTGAAGAAACATAACCTAATGAGTTATAGTCTGCTAAACCTCCACGACCTTCTTTTCTTTCATCTCCTCCGGGAGCTACTTCTGCATTTTTCAACATAGCTTGTAAGCCTGCTCCATAATCAATCCCTTGCAGATTCTTTACCATTGCATCGGCAATCAGAATATCACAATTACTTCCTCCTTGAACACGACCATTATCATTACCACTACGTGCATCAGGCATGTACCCTTCATTGCGGTATATGTCAATAAGTGAACGTACCATATTTGATTGAACGGAAGGGGTAAGCAATGTAAATAATGGATGGGTAGCACGGAAGGTATCCCAAATGGCATAGAAATCATCAAAGTTCGGTTCTGTTGATATCCATTTCGGATTTTCTCCGGTCTTGTCTACTGGCTGGAGATAGCAATGATACAAAGCTGTGTATAGTTTAATTTTGTCTTCTTCTTTTCCTGTGACTTCTATTTTATTTAAGATATTATTCCATTCGGACACAGCCTGAGTATGTACTTTGTTGAAATCCCAAGTTGTTATCTGCTTCAGGTTTTCTTTAGCTTTGCCACAACTGATATAGGAGATACCGACACGTACGTTGATTTTTTGGTTTTCAGAGGTCGAATAGCTCAAATAAGCACCTGTTTTTTCGCCTGAATCGAATTGTTCGTTAATATTCGGCATTAAAGTGTTTCCTTTCCATGTGCCGAAGCTTTCTGCCGGTGTATCTGTTTCTGCATAGAAATAGACTGTATAGGCCTCTCCTTCATTCCAGCCTCCGCGTACACGGGTGTATCCTTCTATTGTTGAGTTGGAAAGTATGCGTACTTCCGAACCAACAATTCTTTGAGTTTCGCATATTTGTAAGGCTAGACAACTGCCTAGATCAAAAAGAATTTTGGAGTCTTTGCTTGAGGGGAAAGTATATTCATGAAAACCGGCTTTGCTCAATGCTGTCAGCCGGGCTGCCGTGCGATAACGCGGCAACTCAACTTTGTATTCTCCTAAAACGGTATTCTCGTTGGCACGGGGGGAAGAATAGTCTTCTAAATGTATATCTCCGGTCAGAGGTAACATTAATACGTTGCCATATTTGCATCCTCCGCCTGTTCCGCTTACATGAGTATGGCTGAAGCCGTGTATATTGCCGTCAGGATTCCATCCGGCGTTCCAATCTTTATTGCCGCAATCGGGACCTAATTTTACCATTCCAAACGGAGTACATACTCCCGGAAAAACATTGCCGCCTCCGTCTACGCCGATGAAAGGGTCTACATAGCGTGCATTGCCTGTCACGGTTTGTGCTCCGGCACTTGTTACTGCCATCCATGTAGCAATACAAATTAATAGTTTTGTTTTTAACATATCTATTCGCTTTTGATTATTTTCAAATTACAATAAGACGGTCTGGTCTTTGCCAGACTCCCAGATAGCCAAAAGGGCATATAACTCAACGAGTGACGCTTGCCTCAGAATCTCCCATTTATTCATTGAAACAGCTCCGCTTAAATCCTCGTCATTGATTAGACCACTAATGTGATGTGCCTTACCAAACCATGCGTGCAACATTGTGTTGCGCACATCTTCCAGATATGAGGGATTCTTATCAATGGAATAAAGCTCGAAGAATCCGCGGCACATGACGGTGTTAAACCAGGCATGCCCCGGTGCCAGAATATTAAAATCACGTTGCAGAACTTCTGAATGATAGGAAGTAAACCACTTTTTGTGGCAAGCTTCCGCAATTTGATGTGCTACTGTCAAATACGACTCATTCTTGGTTATTTTATAAAGAAGGCAGGCTAATTGCAATGGTTGTCCTGAATTATAAGAATATTTATTCGTCTCCATACGCCCAGGTTGGGTGGGGTCTTCTGGATCAGGAGAAACATTGTCGTAATACAGATGGTCGCTAGGGTCCTGCATATAGGCTTGCAGCCAGTTGAAGCATTCAATAGCTTTATCCAGGTATTTCTGCTCATGGGTTAGTTGATAGAGCTTACAACTCAATACACCCGTCGGGGCAGTTGAACAAGTGTGCTTTGACTTGCTCGGTTCATTCAGCTCTTTCCAATGAACTCCGCCACCGCAAGTATTGTCCCATCCGTATTGTGATAGATAGTCCCAGACGGCTTTGGCTTGATTTAAATAGCGCACATCTTTAGATATGGCATACCATTTTGCCATATCCAGTCCTATCCATACATTGTCATCATAAAAACGGTCGTTTCCCGAATCCGGATATACACTATATGCTGTGCGTCCATGGTCTGTTACCCAAAAATGTTGGATTCCCTTGAACATATCATCTTCTAAAGAACGATAATATTCTTCCTGTTCCGTGTCTACGGATGCTTCTCTCAAGGCAACAAATGCGGATAATCCTCCCCCTTGTCCCCATACGACTGCATCTCCGTCCCAATATCCTTGTTCTTTAGGATAATATGTTTGCCAACATGTCCTAGGTCCTTTATGATAATAGTATTTTATGACACATGTCATCATAGAGTGGGCGCAGTCGAACATACTTGTCTTTACATACTCGAATGTGCTCGCAAGTTGGCTTTTGCTTTCCGAGCGTAGCTCATTGGCTCCTATCAAGGTGATTGCAACCTCATATGTCCCTTCTGCAGGAACTTGCAATAAGTAATTTCCTCCATACTTATAGTTGTCACCATTCAGCACAATAGTAGTCCATTCTCCGTTTTCTCCAGACTCCGTATTCCGATAAGCTATTTCTATCTGTATGTCTTTCACATAATTTGTTCTTATGAATTTCACCAGAATTTCTTTTTCCCGGCTTGTTTTGTATACTTCCAGTTGTCCCACCGGATCAATCTTCTGGATATCTTTGTCTTCCACAGAATCGTCACTGCAAGATAGTACTGTGCATACCATGGCTAATAAAGATATAAAAATGATGTTTAATCTCTTCATAAACAAATTCTTTTTACCATTGGATTGCCTGGTCCTGATCCGGTATTGTTATATTAATCTTACGTTCCATAGTTAATGAACCTTCCGCTCGATAAGAAGTAGGTACATTTGACGTAGTTATGTCATCATATGTATATTTGATATATAATACATAATAACGATGCATCAGGTAGGGTTGATTGGTATCCATTTCATCCCAAATCTCGTAGGTCGGATGCTCTGTGAGCTGGAAGTTTATTGAAGAATTTGCCGCCGTTATCGTCAGATTCCCTTTCTTTTTAGTCTCCGTAACCTCTGAAGGTTCTTCAAATTTTACATTGATTTTATAAGTTTCCCTATCTATTGCATTATCTTCTTTCGTACCTGCATAGAAGAATACAGTGTTTTCGTCTACGACATGTGCTCTACGATTGTCTACTACCAATGGATCATTGCTCGAATCGGCAAAATAGATGTTCATGGCAGTTGCCGAGTAATTTCCTGAATAATCATTGAATGGTAATACATGAAGCAGGGCTTTCCGCCATCCTTTCCGTTTGTTGGTAATGTACGAGGGGTCCTCCTCAATTGTCAATGGCAACACCCACTCTTTCGAAAGGTTCATTTCTGAAAACTTAAACTTGATAGGGAATAGTTCCTTTCTTGAACCTGCCGGAATATGGCAGGTGGCGGAAGGAAATTCGTAATTCTCCTGTGGTAGTAAGTTATACCATAAGTCTTTTCTGAGTTCGTGAAAGTTGGCTTCGTTCATGGCGTTCAACGTATCCGGGTCTACGGCAATCCGTACATCGAGATCCTTATCCAATGGAGTAGAACCACTGACTAGCACCGGAAGGTTGTAGATAACCTCACCATTAGGCTTGTAGCGGACGTAGATACTTGAAACCTCTCCATCATTAATTGGAGCTTTTAGTGAAACCATGTGAACATAAAGTTCGTCTTTCCATTCGTCATTGCATGCACTGAACGAAAGCAATGCGATAAACAATGTGGCTATATAAATATGTCTTTTTTTCATTCTTATTGTATATTTTAGATTAATCAAAAGTTTCCCATCCCGGCGCCTGTGTCATTTTGCGGTTTCTTTTTAATTCATTTTGTGGCATAGGCCAAAAGTACATCTTACGTGAGAAGTTTGCTTGTAGATTTTCTACTCGTATACGTTCATAAAAGCGTTCTTTTTTGCTTTCAGTCATTAGTACGTTGTAACCATAGATTTGTTCGGACTCTTCTACCGGAGCAAGCTTCCAGCGACGCAGGTCGTAGTAACGTTGATTCTCGCCCATGAATTCTACCTGACGTTCATGTATTAGTTTCTTACGGAACAATGTTTGGTCATTATATGTCTCCTCGTTGTAATCAGGAACTCCAGCACGCATCCTGACAGGCAAGACAGCTTTGCGGATTTCTTCTGTATTTCGCGAAACTGTAATTGGTTCTCCTTCCCAAGTTGTTACTTCGTAGCTACTACTCGGAGTCAATTCGTTTAGGGCTTCCGCATACATCAGCAGGATGTCGGTATAGCGAAGTGGTATGTCTACTTTATCATAGATTCTTCCGTTGTTCGTGTTGCAGTCGTTAGGGCTGACAAATTTCATGACACCTATTCCTGTAGGAATCCAGTAGTCGGAACTGTTTTTTCTTCCGTTATCACTACCTCTGTAGTACCATACTTGTTGGTTGCGTCTATCTCCATCTTGCGCGCTTGACAATGCCCAAAAAGCACCGTTGAATGCTACGCTGGCATAGAAACGCGGTTCGCGGTTCGCATATTCTTTCCATACTCTCGGACGTATCTGCGGGTAAAGTCCGCGGTTGTATTCATCTTCCGAGACGAAACGTTTGTCTACTTCGCAAGTGTCTAGGAATGTTTCTAGATTGAAGCTACTTCCGTCTGCCATATCATAGGCATCACACTGTTTGATTGTCAGTCCGTGGCGGTTTCTTCCTCCGGCATTTGTGGGTAAATGATCGAGAACAAGATCTCTGACTTGATCATTTAATGCATTGTTTCCTCGTGTAAATATCAATTCCGGATTTTCGGTAGCATACAAGTCTCCATTGAAAATAGAGCGATAAGAGGCGAACGGGTCAATGTCAGCCCATCCTTCCGGGAAATCTTTGTTGGAGTATACCGAGTGATAGGGAGGTCTTACGGTTGCCGGATAAGCGTTATCTCCTTTAGATTGATAGGGAGCGGTGTATAGCTTGTATACACCGGTTGCGTTGGCTAGGTCAATGACATCTTTAGCCGCTGCCGCTGCTCTAGCCCACTTGCTTTCGTCATACGTCTGAGACATTAGCATGCGTCCTTGCCAATCAGTAAAATCAGAGAACTTATCGGAGTCACCGGGACGTGGGTTATTTATCGGACTTGCTGTATATAGAAGTACCTTTGCGCGTACCGCCAAGGCAGCTCCTTTCGTACTGCGATTGACATTCTGTCTGTCTCGTTTCTCAGGCAGTGATCGGGCCGCCAGTGCCATTTCCTCACTGATGTAGTTCACTACTTCATCGTAGCTACTGCGTGGATAGGACATGTCCATATAATCTTCATCAATACTGATTGTCTCTTCAGGAATTAGAGGAACTGGTCCGTATTTTCTTAGTAATAACCAATAAAAATAACTTCTTAAAAAGCGGGCCTGTGCTTTATAGTCTGCTATTTCTTCTTCTGACAGTTCTTCATTAATATCTATATTGTTGATTAAGATGGAAGCCTGACGGATGCCTTCATAGCAACGGATGTATGAATTGTTTGTCCAGGTATTGTCATATTGTCCGAATTTGAAAGCATTGTAAGTTACGGCTCCGTCACTTTCATTAAAAATCATATCGTCTGCAAAATTAGTTGTGGAATAGCCGATGCGTGTGATTTCTAAATTAGTTTCTAACAGACAGTTGTAGCATTTAGCCAGCCATTGTTCCGTAAAATTCTTGCTCTTGAAAATTTTCTCTTCACTTTGACGATCTTTAAAAAAACGTTCCACGCTCAAATAGTCTGAACAAGAAGAAATACCCAGCCCAATGACTAAAATGGCTACTGCGGATAATATATGTTTTTTCATCTGTTTTTGAATTAAATGTTAATTGTAAGTCCTAAGGTATATGATCTTGATAATGGATAAGCCTGACCGTTGGTGCTGCCCAGTTCCGGATCCCATAACTTAAAATTGGAGAATGTTATCAAGTTAGTTCCCATGAAGTATAAACGAACGTTGTTCAAGTGGATCTTATTGATAAGACTCTTCGGAATATTATATCCGATTTCTAGGTTTTTCAAGCGTAGATAAGAACCATTGCGAAGCCAATATGTAGACGGACGGTAGTTGTTACTATTGCCTCCATAGCTTAAACGTGGGTATTCTGCGTTCGGGTTTTCATTTTCACCTAATATCCAGCGGTTGGAGTTCGCCATGTCGGTGAGAATATTTCCCCAATCACCATTCTTGAAAGGATATACAGTAGGACCTTCGATACAGAAAGTTGATTTGCCTGCACCTTGGAAGAGGATGTTGATGTCAAATCCTTTCCATTCTGCGGAAAGGCCGAAACCATAAATAAGATTTGGGCGATTGGTTGCACCGATAGGAACTTCGTCATTTTCATCTATCTTTCCGTCTCCGTTGACATCCGCATACTTGATATCACCCGGCATTACGTCGCCCCAGCTCTGTTTCGGACTGTCACGAATGTCATCATAATCTTTGAATAATCCTAGTGAAATAAGTCCGCGGGTTTGGTTAACACGGAAACCTTGTTGGCTTTTATAAGGGTAATTACTGAATTCTTCGTCATATTTCAGGATTTCACTCTTACTGTATGTAAAGTTACCTCGCAGTGTCAGATTCACATCTCCAATACGTTGTTTATATCCCACGTTACCGTCGAATCCTTTGGAAACTACCGAGCCAATATTGGTAGATAACTTCATGCCTGTTCCTGTACCGTACATACCAACGGAGAGAGGGATATAGTTACGCTCTTGGTAAATACCGTCACGTTGTTCGTGAAAGTAGTCAATTGTACCGGTCAGCTTGTCATTGAACAATGCGAAGTCGATACCTATGTCATGCTTGGTTGCTATTTCCCAAGTGACAGCATTAGTTGCATAGTAAGTATAGGTCAATCCGTCGAACTGATAGCTTTGTCCTAGGTCTGCATAGTTGTAATTGTTGCTTGCTCCGAAAGTAGACAAGTAGGGAAAGCGTCTATCCATATTGTCATTACCTACTTTTCCGTAAGAATAACGTACTTTAAACATATTGATCCACGGTGATTTTTCTTTAATGAAAGACTCTTCTGCGATGTTCCAGGCTACAGAGTAAGCGGGGAAGAAACCGAACTGATGACCTGTTGCAAAGTTCTCGGATCCATTGTAACCAAAGTTAAAGTCAACGAAGTAACGGTACTTCCAACCATAGGTGAAACGTCCGGAAAGTCCTTGATGACGTCTGTCAATACCTTGCATAATGTCATCTTCCTTTTTTACAGAGGCATTGATTGTCTTATCTTGTGTATATTTCATTACGGCTCCCACCATGTGATTACCAAAGGTACGGTCGTAGTGCAACTCTGCTTCTAAATATTCTTTTCGTTCACCGGTTGAGTTAGCTTCTTGTGACATCAATTGTTCATCTCTGACTTTTCTCATTACAAGACTACCGTCAGAAGCGCGGTTCTGTTCCGCTCTCCATAATTCTGGTATTTTTTTACGGTTGATCCACTGATAATTGTTAGTGTCGAATCCATAGCGTCCGATGAATTTTAGACCTTTGGTGATAAAACTGAAATCTTGTTCGAGAGTGATATTGGTCTGCAATTTATTATTCCATGTTTCTTGATAGCCGGTTTGTGTAGCAATGGTCCAAGGATTGATTTGTTCATCGTCCGAACCGAAAGCGGGCGTATATCCATTGGAATACATGATTGGTACTGAGACCGGGTTATAATTCATAGCAGAAGCCCAGATATTGCTTGACATACCCGGTTCGTTCTTTTTGTCTAATGAACCGGATACACCGACTTTTAGCAGTGTGGTTTTGGTGATATCCATATCCACGTTCAGACGGTAGTTCCAACGGCGATAGTTGGCATTGGTATTATAGTCTTTTAGCCCTTTGTCTACTTTATACATACCACCTTCATCTACATAGCTTGCAGATACATAATAGCGTGCCAATGAACCACCGCCGTTCATGTTGATAGTGGCACGATAAGTAGGTGCTCCTTTTTTCAGGAGTACATCCATCCAGTCTACATTGGGATATAAGTCCTGGTCCAGTCCGTTACGGAGTATATACAATTTGTCTTCAGGGAAGAAAGGTTCTTGGTTACGAGTAGTACGTGCTTCATTCATCATTGAAGCATATGTATATCCGTCAATGAGGTCTGGGGTTATGGTACGTGTGTTGTAGGTTGTTTCTACTTTTGCATCGATTTGTACTTTTCCTCCTTTACCACGTTTAGTTGTTATTAATACTACACCATTGGCGCCACGCGAACCGTAGATTGCTGTGGCAGAAGCATCTTTGAGTACAGTGAAGGATTCTATATCCTCAATATTGAGTTCATTCATACTGCGTTCAAATCCGTCGACTAAAATCAAGGCACTTGAACCTGCTCCGAATGTCGAGATACCGCGAATCCAGAATTCGGAAATATTATTTCCGGGCTGTCCGGAAGTTTGGCGAGCCATTACACCTGCTATGTTACCTGCCAAAGCATTAGTAATGCTTGATGTGGAAGTCTTCAGTGTATTTATATCCACATTGGTAACGGCACCGGTCATCGTTATTTTCTTCTGTGCACCAGTACCTGTTACCACTACTTCATCCAAAGCAGTGGCAGTGGCTTCTTTCATTATGACCTTGATTGTTCTTTGTTCTTTTATCAGGACTTCCTGTTTTTCGAAACCGATGAAAGAGAAAACGAGTCTGTGGTAGGGTTCCATCTTGATTTTGAACTTACCGTCTATGTCGGTGATGGCACCTAATCCCGGGATGTCTTTGATGATTACGTTGACACCAATTAATGGTTCTTTGGACTCGTCTGTCACGAGACCTTCAACCTCTATTCTGTTTGTTTGTACCTCTACCGAACTGTTTTGAGCATACACGCTGCATGTGCAACAGAACAGGAGGAGCAAGTTAAAAATATATTTTTTCATTCGGAATGTGTTTTTATAGTTATTCTATAGAAATGGTACGGATGCTGTGATTTTCTCTATCGGCGATGTAGAAAGTCTGTGTTTCTTCATCGTAAGCGATGCCGCATGGATTATCAAAGCGTGCTTCCGTTTTTAATTCTCCGTCAATATTGCCAGATACCTTGTTGTCAGAAGAGACACTGCCTCTTCCTGCAAAAAGAGATACGTTACCGTCGGGAGTAATTTTAAAGATGCAATGGTTTCCTCTGTCGCATATATAATAATCATAAATGTTTCCGTCCGGACGAGGATTTTTTATGTATTCTTCATTCTTCACAAATGTGCCTTGGTAAGGTTCCTGAAAACGGGCACTCGGACCGGGCGAGGGACTGTACCCGGCTTCTCCTTCTCTACCGGCAAATGTGGTTGGCTTCTGAAATTCATTGGTTACTTTATTATATTGGGATACCAAAATACAGTTACGGCCTGTGATATACATAAATCTTCCATCCGGATGGATACACATAAAAGTACCGGAATCACTATTTTCGTATACACCAAATAATTCTACTCCTTTTTTGCCACCGGTCGTAGGATCGTGAACAGCTTTTTGAAGTCCTCCTTTCCAATAGGTGTTGTAGTAAAGTGATTTATTTAGGGCGCAGTAAACATTGTTATATCCTGTGCGGTCATAAACATAGGGGTGGGCTTTTCTGAATTCTTCAGATCGCAGAATGTAAGCAATTTCACGATTGTCTTTACTGCTGCTTCCATGGTCATCTGATACGAAAAGCGTGTCTCCGGTTGCATCGAAAGACATGAATTGCATATTCCTAAATCCTCCCTGGCCATTAGTGAGAAGAGTTGAGACTTCTTTTGCTTCCAGATTGATTCGACGTATAGGACCGCCTTGACCATTAATAATTAAGCATTTCTCAATACCAAATGTGTCCATTAATAGCCATTGAGGATTTCCGAATCTTGCTTTTTCAAAGTTTCCGTCTACGTCAGATGAATTTCCATTTTCGTCTTCGCTACCAACAAGAGTACTCACTGAAGGCTGTAGAGTATAATTGAACTTCTTTTCAAATTCATATTCTATAGGAGAGTTTTTTCCGTCGGCACTTTCGATTTTTATTTTAATATTACCATCGAAAGCTTTCGGCGGGACTATACAGTAAATTTCGGTGTTGGTGCAGCCGATAGTTGTCGTGTATTGTCCACCTATTGTGATGTGGATTTTTGAGGGATCAGTCCCAAAATTATCTCCATAAATATGGATTTGAGTACGAAGACTCCCATGATCGGGGGTAAAGTCTGAGAAAACAACCGGTTTAGACGGGTCGTATCCATTGGAACCAATTTTGTCGTCCTGACAGCCGATAAGGCATACGGTCAGAATCAACACCAGTGCCTTATACCAATAGAGGCATCTTTTTTCATGTGTTTTTCTTTTCATATAGTTTTTTTAATTAAGAGTAAAATATTAATATTTTTTATTTTAGAACTCATATAATGAGGAGAGCGTTAGTTTATAAGTTCACCTCGATACCTTCCACAAGATTGCCACTAGCTTGGCAAACGCCTTGGTCTGTGATAACTTTGACAATAGCCATATCTTTGTTTTCTGTTTTAAATTTGCCTTTTTCGCTAGTCAACTTTACTATAACTTTGTCGCCTTGTTTTTCGGCTTTGAAGGTTTGTTGGCTGTAATCTCCCTTCTTGAATGCCCAGCCATCTCCTGCATCCCAGTACATTGATCCATCGGCTTTTCCTTGTTCATCCAGACAAACCAATAATGTGAGCGGATCTAATGAATTTTCTGTGGTATTTTGAATGATCTTTCCGGTAGGAATAATCGAACCGCCACGTATCTTCATCTTTGCTTGATATTTATCACTGTTGTCACCTTTAACTAGTGATAGTTCTTTCCAAATGCCTTTCGGCAGTGCAGGCTGCTTAGCGTATGCCGGAATAATAAGCAGGTTGTTACCAATCAGGAATGCTTCTTCTTCGGCACGCAACGACAAGTCTTTAGGGTCGGCGAAAAAAACAGGTCGCATGATGGGCATACCATTTGTTGAGGCTTCGTGCAGCAGAGTATAATAATAGGGGAGAAGGATGTATCGACGTTCTAATGCTATTCGTGCGGCATTTTCTACTTCTTGCCCAAATGCCCATGGCTCCTTGTTGTTTGTTCCTGCACAAGCGTGACCACGTGAGAATGGATAGAAAGCACCTACACCAATCCAGTTGCCGAATAAATCGGCATCAGCATTAAATAGAAAGCCACCGATATCCGAACCGCTGAATGGTTGGCCGGATAATCCCAAAGTTAAAGACATGGGTATTGACATTTTCAGATGGTCCCACCAGGAGCCATTATCACCGGTCCAAGTGGCTGCATAGCGCTGACCACCTAAGAAATTAGAACGAGTAAGAATAAACGGTCGCCTTTCGGGGCGGGTTTCCAGTATGCCTTCTCTGGATGCTTTAACCATTAGAAAACCATAAACATTATGATATTGTAGATGTGTGCCTGCAGGCAATTTACCTCCTCCGTGGTGGAGATTATCTTCCGGCATTGTTTTGTTGGGAGTGTCATTGATTTGTGGCTCATTTACATCGTTCCAAACACCGTCTACTCCTTGTGCCATGAAATCTTTATATAAGTTCCTCCACCATTTATTTACTTTAGGGCATGTGAAGTCTGGGAACGCTGCCGCTCCTGGCCAGGCATCACCATGAAAGTTCTTTCCGTCTGCAGTTTTTACCCAAACGTCATTTTCAGTTCCTGATTTATAAACGAAGTAGTTGGGGTCAACTTTTGCTCCAGGATCAATCATCCATGCAGAATGGAAGCCGCGTATATGTAAATCGCGATTAACAGCCTTAGGATTGGGAAAACTTTGTGGGTTAAATGTGAAAATACGATATCCATCCATGTAGTCAATGTCCATCCAGATAACATCGCATGGTATTCTTTTGTGTCTGAAAGTGTCTGCAATCTCAATTACGCGACTGGCTGGTGAATAAGAGAAGCGACTTTGTTGATAACCTAATGCCCAGCGGGGAGTCATTGGCATAGTGCCTGTTAGTTCCGATAGTCCGCGAACTACAGCTTGTGGAGATTCTCTGTCAATAATAAACACCCGAAAAGGTTCTCCCTCACTTCTTAGTTCAATTTTCTCATTTGTACTACTTAATTCAGCTTTCCATGTGGTATCGAATAAAATACCGAAAGCTGTTCCGTCTTTTCTAACTCCCATCATCCAAGGATGTGATTGATATAGGCGTGTACCATTATCTACACCGTAGGCACCGGAATCTGTATTCCAGAGCTTGATTGTTTTACCATTTCTTAGAAGAGAACCGGTTACTTCACCACCTCCGTAGATACTTGTGCCTTCCGGTATTGTAAGTGATGCATTAGCTTTACCATCTGTGAGGGAGAATTCGGGAATAAGTATCCAATCGGTAGGGAGTATGCCTCTCTCACGTGGTTCTTTTTCAATTGCGAACGAAGGTACTTTCTTTGCGTCAAAACCTTCTGGGATAAACTTGGCAATGCCGTCTCCAACCAATACGCTTTGTTTGATGGATACTTTCTGTGTTGCTGCGTCTGCCAATAGAGGCAAAGCAGTGAGCAAATATATTGCTACTGTTTTAATAAGGGTATATTTCATGTTTTAATAATTTTAGTTGTCATTCTTTCTAGAAAAATTATTGGATAGTGGCAAGGCGGGCGTACATTTCTATCATGGCAGCTTGTGTTAGCAACCATTTTTTGTCATCTTTGCTTTTGCCGCTTAAATCTGTATTAAATAATCCTTTATCATCCCGGGCGTACATCCAAGCATGGTTTAAACTTTTATCGAAAGCGTTGATATATGTTTTATTCTTATCTATATGATAGAGTTCGATAAAGCCTCTTAACATTACCGCAGTAAACCAGATATCTCCTTGCTTTAGCATTTTAAAGCTTTCCCCTGTAGTTGTTGTAAAGTCTGTGAAAAAATAGTTATAGCATTCTTTAGCTATATTTTGTGCATCTTTCAGGTAGAGAGGATTTCTTGTCAGTTGATAGAGCAAGGCGGCTGATTGCATCATTTGCCCGCTGTTATAGGCGTATTTGGCTTTTCCTATCTTTCTGTCAAGACCGATATTGTCAAAATAGAGGTAATCAGTGGAGTCTTGTAGATTCTTTTGCGTCCATTCATATAATTCTTTTCCTTGTCTGAAGTAGATGCTGTCATTAGTTGCTTTAAATAGTTTAAGGGCGAGTACAGAGCCAGGAGCATTTGAACAAGTATTTTTAGACTCTTTCTTTTGCTCACACCAGTAAATGCCTCCTCCCAGCAGGCTATCAGTACCACTTTCTATAAATTTCCATATTAATTGTGCTTTATCCAGATACCTTTTCTCTTGTGTTATTTGGTAGATGTCGGTAAAGTCAATGCCTAACCATACATTATCGTCATAAAAACGATCGGATGTCGGTGCTGTTTGTATGTACGATGAATAAGCGTTAGGAGTTCTTTGGATATCGAAATATTCTTCCAGACCAGGTAATACCCGTTTATCTAATAATTGCTGGTATTTCTTGTCGTGGGTGGCTTCTAATAATGCGTTTACTGCGGAAAATGTTCCTGAATACGGCCATAAATAGGAGAACTGATTAGGCATGTTTGCTTGGTCTTCCGATGCCAGATAAGTGACTTTGTGTTGTTCGTCAAAGGGATAGCTTTCCCGAAGCAGATAAGAGTCCTTTGCTGAGTAATGTTGATAAAGGGAATCCAATGTCTGCTGGGCTTTTCCCAAACTTGAATCTGAGTCTGCCTGCTTTGTTGAGGCACAACCAGTCAAAGAGAGGGTGCAAACTATGATTAGTAAAAAACGCAGTGCTTTCATTTTATATAATATTCATTATTAACTAAAGATTTTCCTTCCAAAATACAGGTAGCTGAATATGCTACCTGTTTGTGGATTACCTATTTCAAACTACAATCCTTTTTATTTTGCTTTTTACCTTATTCCGTTGTCTGATGCTGCAAAGTTATTGTGGTTAGTATAAGATGATGTACGGACCCATGACATAAATGTCTCTTCTCGATGAAATGTCGCAAAAATATATATATGTGTCGTAAAAGCGTACTCCTGTTATGTTAATTTTCAGATGATCAGAATGTTTTTTTGTGCAGTTCTTGGACGTTTTCCCGATTTTCCATATCTTTCCGTCGATTTTTGTGTCTTGATTTAAAACAAGAGAATGCTATATGAAAAAACACAATGAATGGACGAAGAGAACTACTCTTTTAAGAAGAGTTCTGCTGATACTGGTTTCTTTTCTTTTGATAGGAGTAGACATAAATGCTTCGTATAGTCTCCGGCAATTTTCCAGTAAGAACGGATTATCCAATAGTGCTATTCTTTCGATGTGTCAGGATAGGCATGGCGTGATATGGATCGGTTCATGCGATGGGCTGAATATCTACGACGGCACTTATCTGGGATTGTACAAACCAACCAATGTGCACCATAGTTTCTCCGGTAATCTCATCGAACGGATTATCGAGGCGGACAACGATGTGCTTTGGATACAGACTAATTATGGGCTCGACCGCTTTGATACACGCAGACAGACCATACAAAGCTTCAAAGACTTTAAATACATAAACCGTATGGCGATAAGTCCCGAAGATGATTTCTTTATTATTAAGGATGATGGCTACATTTATTATTATCAGCCGGAGCAGAAGGACTTCTGTAAACTTGATGTGAAAAAGATACATTTTGAGGAAGTACAGCAAATGGCTATTGATAACTTTGGAGTACTTTGGATATTCTCTTCGGATAATGATAACCGGAGTTATATAATAGAGAAAAACGGAAATCAAGTGAAGCTGGTTCCCAGTAATTGCCTGAATCATTCGGAAAAGTTGTTGTGGACGTTTGTAGATGGCGATTTTCTCTATTTCATAGACAGTACTTATGCACTTTATGAATACGATCTGAATAATCATAAAGCGTATTTTATAGCAGATATGGAGGCAGAGATACTTCGTCGGGGTGAGGTTTCTTCCATTATAAAACAGAAAACTGATTATTTTATCGGCTTTAAGAGTAGTGGATTAATCCAATTAAAGTATATGCCGGATTCAAAGGTAAAATATAGCCTCCAGTCCATAAATGTTCAGTCCGGTATCTTTTGTCTTATGAAAGACCGGTTTCAGGATATAATCTGGGTGGGCGCTGACGGTCAAGGGCTTTATATGTATTTTACAGATGAATTTTCTATTGACAACATCATGTTGGATGTACCGGAGTATCGGGTAGATAATCCGGTTCGTGCTCTATATCAGGATCAGGATCAGACATTGTGGATAGGTACGAAGGGAGGGGGAATATTAAAGATGTTTGATTTCCATCCTGATATGGAAACTTTGCCTCGGGCAGAAAGGATCCTGGCAAGTAATAGTCCGTTGATGGACAATTCGGTGTATAGTTTTGCTCCCAGCCGGAGGAAATTCTTATGGATTGGAACGGAGAGCGGACTTAATTACTACTCCTATTCACAAAAGCGGATACAGGAATTTCCGGTCATGGCAGATGGCAAGATGGTGAAGTATGTACATTCTGTCCGTGAGACAAATGATAGTACGTTGTGGGTGGTTTCTGCCGGTGAAGGTATTGTGAAAATCATTCTGGATGCTACTTCACTTTTACCTAAAGTGAAGTCTGCCCGTCGCTTTACACTGGATGGCGGAAAGAGAAACTCCAATTATTTCTTTGTCTCTTTTCAGGAGAATGATTCGGTTATTTGGTTTGGTAACCGTGGATATGGTGCGTATAAAATGAATACGCATACCAATCAACTAACTCCCTGCCGCATTGACGATGTAGTGAAGAATCAGACTGTAAATGATATTTTTGCTATTCATAAGAATGACGAAGGATACTGGTTTGGTACGAGTTTCGGATTGACCCGGCTTTATCAGGGCGAATATAGGGTATATAACGAGACTGACGGCTTTCCCAACAATACGATTCACGGCATATTGGAAGGAAGGGACAATAACTTGTGGCTTAGCACCAATCAAGGGTTGGTGAGGTTTAATGTCCGCGAAAACACAGTTCAGACGTATCGGCAGCAGGGCGACCTGGAAGTGATTGAGTTTAGTGACGGTGCTTTCTTCAAGGATCAGCAGACGGGGACATTATTTTTTGGTGGTACGAACGGATTCATTACGATTAGCGAGAATGATCAACTTTCGGAAGAATACATGCCTCCTTTGCATTTCAACCGCCTCTCTATTTTTGGTAAAGAGTGCAATATTTATGATTTTCTGCAAGGCGCTACGAAGCAAGAAACTTTGGTGCTGGACTATAGTCAGAACTTCTTTAACCTTTCATTTATTGCTGTCGATTACATTAACGGGAACAATTATACTTACTCTTATAAGATAGACGGTTTGAGCGATAGCTGGATTGAGAACGGATTGTCTACGGTGGCGGTTTTCTCTAATCTATCTCCTGGAGAATACACCTTGCTGGTGAAGTACCGAAGTAATATAACAGGGAAAGAGAGTGAACCTTATTCATTATTGATCCGTATCACTCCTCCCTGGTATATGACTACTTGTGCTTATATTGTCTATTTCTTATTATTAGCCGGGGTAATTGCAGGAGCTATCCGGATGGTGATAAAACGTTATCGCAGAAAGCGGAATGTTATGATCGAGGAAATGAACCGCCAGCAGCGCGAAGAACTGTATGAATCGAAATTGCGTTTCTTTACTAACATTACCCATGAATTTTGTACTCCGTTGACATTGATCAACGGTCCGTGTGAAAAAATCCTTTCCTATAGCCGGGTAGACAGTTATGTCCGGAAGTATGCTTCCATGATTCAGCAGAATGCGTTGAAACTGAATGCGCTGATATTAGAACTGATTGAGTTCCGCCGACTGGAGACGGGGAACAAGATTTTGAAGATAAAACATGTTCCTGTCACAGAACAGATACGGACTATTGCCGAATCATTCGGAGAGCTGGCGGAAAGCCGGAAACTGAACTATCGATTGCAGATAGAAGATGGAGTTTTTTGGAATACGGATGTCAGCTGTCTGAGTAAAATTGTAAATAACCTGATTTCTAACGCTTTCAAATATACTCCGGAGAATGGTTCCATTACGGTAGAGCTGCGTATTGAAGGAGAACAACTTTGCATTCGGGTATCTAATACGGGAAAAGGAATCAAGGAGGCTGATCTCACGAAAATATTCGACCGTTATAAGATTCTGGATAATTTCGAAGTGCAGAACAAGAATGGGATTTCTCCGCGAAATGGATTGGGACTGGCCATTTGTCACAGTATGGTAAATCTGTTGAATGGACAGATTCAGGTATCCAGTATTCCTAATGAGGTGACTACTTTTGATGTATGGCTGCCTGTTATGGAGGTTACGGTGGATAATGAAGATGAAAAAGTAGCTGAAGAATTGGTTTTGTCATCAGATGAGCAAGCAGTCGAACTCAAGAATTCGTCGGTTGAATTTGATAAGAACAAGCAGACGATTATGATTATTGACGATGACCCTTCTATGTTATGGTTTGTTACGGAGATATTTGTCGGGGCATACAATGTTGTCTCTTTAGGCAGCGCAGAGGAAGCCTTGAAGCAGTTGGGCATCCAGTTACCGGATTTGATTATTTCGGATGTAATGATGCCCGGTATGGATGGAATGTCGTTTGCCAAAAAGATAAAGTCGGATAAACTGTTGAGCCGTATCCCGTTAATACTGCTTTCGGCACTGAATAATATTGACGAGCAGACGAGGGGAATTGAATCCGGCGCGGAAGCATATATCACGAAACCTTTCAATGTGGAATATCTCGAGAAAGTCGTTAGAAGGCTGTTACAGCGCGAAGAGGACCTGAAAGAGTATTATAGCTCTGTTCTAAGTGCTTTTGAACTGGATGATGGTCATTTTCTGCATAAAGAGGATAAATCCTTCTTCGAGAAGATGATGCAGATTATTGATAGTCATATACAGAATACGGATTTATCAGTGGAATTGTTGAGTAGTTCATTAGGATACAGTACCCGGCAGTTCTATCGGAAGCTGAAAAATGTCACGGAGAAGACTCCTGCCGACATCATCAGAGAGTATCGCCTGACGATTGTAGAACGCTTGTTGCTGACAACGCAACTTTCCATTGAAGAGATTATGGATAAAACCGGATTCTCGAACAGGGGGACTTTCTATAAAGCATTTGCCCAGAAGTTCGAGATGACGCCCAAGCAGTACAGGAATATCAAGACGAAGGATGTTCATGATGCTTCTGAGGAAGGAGGAGGAACTATGAACGTATAAAACTCCTGAAGACTTGACAAACGGCTTTTAATGTTGTATATTTGTATCCTTACAATAAATGAATTAAAACTTAGACCAATGAGAATATCTTACCTTATACTGCATTTGTTGTGCTGATATAGTATAATATGACAACATTTTAACCGATAATGCCTTGCTTCGGAAGGCTTTTCGGTAGCTTGTATATAAGAAACAGGCTGCAAACTTTTGAGAGGTTTGCAGCCTGTTTTGTTATATAAATTCGGATAAATGCTATCGAAAAGCCATGTAATCGTTTTTAATAAACTTGGATACCGTTTCTAATAAACGATCAAGAAGTTTATTAAAAACTGAAATATAGATTAGGCATAACAGGTCAGTATTTTTCAGCAGAGTCGGATAGAGAATAAATATGTTACGTCAATATCGGTTATGAATAGGTAAACTATATCAACGCCTTAAATCTTCTTCTTTTCCAACATCACCTTATAATGGCTGTTTTGCCTGTTACTTCTTTTTCGGCTTTCTGCGTGCCCATCCTTCCTCGCTGAAGTCAGGCTCTTTATCTTTAAAGAACTGTTGCCAGTCGTCTGTCTTTTTAGGACCACGTGCTCCGTAACCCCGTTCTTCGCGGCTGGGCTTGTCGCTTCTTTTTTTCTTGTCGGTCTTGTCACTGCCTTTAGTCGCTCTGTCAGCTCGCGGTGCTCTGTCCGATCTTTCGGAACGTGAGTTGCGGCTACTGTCACTACGCTTTTCGGAGGAACTTCCGAAAGGACGTTTTCCTCCTCTGCGTTCGGCAGAACCACTGCCTCTCCGACCTTCTCCTGCTTCCTCACCGGCAACTTCTACAGATACTTTGCGGCCGTTCCAGTTAGCGCGGTTCAACGCCTTCACTACGTTTTGTGCTTCTTTCTCTTCTACTTCGAAGAAGGAGAAATTTTTCATCAAGTCAATGCGTCCCAACTCGATTCGTCCACGTGTATTGCTGTTCAGCAAGCTGATCAGTTCGCTTGGGAAGAAACTGTCCATTTTTCCCAGATTGATGAATAAGCGGGTGAAACCCGGCGCTGCCTTGCGGCTGCCTCTTTCACGGCTGTCACGTGTGTTACGTTCGCGGCTGTCGGTCGGAGTCTCGATCTCTTCACGGTCGCGGTAGTAGTCCAGAAAACGATTGAACTCATGCGATACCATGCGTTTGATCAGATCCTCTTTGCTCAGCCATTCCAGCTTACGATAAATCTCCGGCATGAAGTCCGTGATTTCTTCTTCGTTTACCTTCACCTTTTCCAGTTCATCAATCACTTTGATAAGCTGTTTTTCGCAGATCTGCTTGCCTGTCGGCATTTCTCCGGCAATAAACTTCTTGCCGATGATGCGCTCTATCTCACGCAGCTTTCCTTTTTCGCGCAGGTTGATGATAGCGATGGAAGTACCTGTCTTTCCGGCACGTCCGGTACGTCCGCTACGATGTGTGTAGCTTTCCGTATCATCGGGCAGGCCGTAGTTGATCACGTGTGTCAGGTCGTCTACGTCCAGTCCGCGTGCGGCAACGTCCGTAGCAACCAGTAATTGCAGGTTGCGGATGCGGAATTTCTGCATCACGGCATCGCGCTGAGCCTGTGACAGTTCTCCGTGCAGTGAATCTGCGTTATAGCCTTCCTGCATCAATTTATCGGCTATTTCCTGCGTTTCTTTACGGGTACGGCAGAAAATGATACCATATATTTGCGGGTAATAGTCAACAATGCGTTTCAGGGCTGCATATTTGTCTTTGGCTTGTACGGTATAAGCTACGTGTTTCACGTTGCTTGTACTTTCGTTCTTGCGTCCGATGGTAATCTCCTTGGCATTCTGCAAGTAGTTCTTGGAGATGCGGGCGATTTCGGGGCTCATGGTTGCCGAGAAGAGCAAGGTGTTCCGTTCTTTGGGGACATCGGCAAGGATAGCGTTGATGCTGTCGGTGAATCCCATATTCAGCATTTCGTCCGCTTCGTCCATCACTATGTTGTGAACGGTCGATAAAGATACGGTTTTGCGCTCCATCAGGTCGAGCAGTCGTCCCGGTGTGGCCACGATGATATGTACGCCGCGTTTCAGGCTGCGTATCTGGCTGTCGATGGAAGAACCGCCGTAAACTGGCAGTACTTTCAGTCCGTCAATGTATTTTGAGTAATCGTTCAGATCGCCCGCTATCTGGAGGCATAGCTCACGGGTGGGGCAAAGTATTAGTGACTGGGGAACCCTGTGCTTTACGTCAATCTGTTGGAGCAGAGGCAGGCCGAATGCGGCTGTTTTACCTGTTCCAGTTTGTGCAAGAGCTACTACATCGTTATTTTCTCCTAAAAGGTACGGAATCACTTCCTCTTGTACCGGCATGGGATTCTCATATCCCATCTCTTCAATTGCTTTACGTATCTCCGGAGAAACGCCAAGCTCTTCAAATGTCTTCATTAAATCTCTGTATATCTTTTATTTCGGGCGCAAAGATAGAGAAAAATAATGAATAATGAATAATGGATAATGGATAATTATTGCTGTCTGCATAGCATTCTCCATTTTCCATTAACCATTATCTATTAATAAAATGCTGCGCAACCGTTCGATTTCTTCTGCCGAGAGTCCTATTCCTTTTTTCAGATATGCCTGTACGCTGCCGTATTCCGCATCAATCTGTTCTTTGGCTGCATTCAGGAAGTCTTCCTTGGCAGAGTAGATTGTAGTGATGGCTTCCTGCGAGTTGATAGGGAGTTTATACGCGTATCTGGAGGCTTTGGGGATGTTGAAATAGTCATTACTCAGGCGATAGTCTTTCATGATGGCTTCTTCATTGACTCCCAAAGCGGCAAGTACCAGTGCTGAAACAATGCCCGTACGTCCTTTGCCTGAAGTACAGTGGATGACGACGGGATAATTGTTGCGGTCGAGCAGGAGTGTGAACAGTTCTTTGTATTCCTTGCGGTAGTTGGTGACCAGTTGACGGTTCATTCGCTCTACTAAACGATAGATCGTATCCGTTTCTATTTTCTTATCACGTATGTCTTGCAGGATGTGTTCCATGTTTCCTGTTGCAATGGGGAGGTGCAGGACGTTAAAGTCTTCATCATGAAACTGTGGATAGTTATGGCGTTCTTCTTCCGAACGCAAATCGATGATAGTCCTTATACCCATGTTTTTCAATTCCCGGCGGGAGCAGAATGGAATGCTGTCAATCTGTGCGGAACGGTACAGCATTCCCCAGCGGGTATCTTTGCCTGTTTCTGCAGACTTGTATCCTCCCAGGTCACGGAAGTTCTGAATGCCGGGAATATTGACGTTACGGGCAGCTACCCTCACCCGGTATCTGTTGTTGAATACCATCAGGTAGTAATAGCGCTGAGACGGATCATTGGTCACGATGGTCTTTTTCCCTTTTTCAATGTTGATGGTGGCTACAGGATTTTCTTCGGGAATGAAGTCGGGAGAAGTGGAAGCATATACTTTTACCTGTCCTTTCAGTATAGGTGCTGTTTCCCATTTGATAATGGCGTTTCCTACATTGTTCTCTTCACACACTACGGATATAGTGGGCGAAGTGCCGGAACATGACGGAAGTACCAGTAGGATGGTCAGCCAGTTTAACAGGTTTCTGTACATAGTTTCTTTGTCTGATGAATCATGTAATGCAAAGATAGGAATTACCGTTAGATGTGGTAATTCCTTTGCGATTATTAGCCAAAGTTAATAGTAATTTAGGGGATGGTTGTATCCGTAATTACTTCGATGCGTACTGTCCGGCAAACTCCACCGATACCGAATTACTGAAACTGCGGCATACTTCGGCGGCAAAGTCTTTCCCGCACTGAACTACTTTGTCCCAGACTTCTTCATTCAGATTATTAAGGTCACGGTATCGTACATCATATTTAAGCAATCCGTAGATCAATCCCGCATTGAAATTATCTCCGGCACCGATGGTGCTGACTGCTTCCAGCGGTTCTATCGGATATTCTTTGCTGACCAGATTGGTGCGAAGTGATACTTTGTCCCCACCGGCCGTGCATATAAACCGCGGGCAGTAGAATTTAATCTTGTCTTTATATATCTTGTCCACGTCTTGCAAGCCATACATATAGAAGAAATCTTCCAGCGATCCCCGTACAATATCGGCGTATTCCAGATTCTCGATAATCGTAGGAGCTAGTTTCATTGCTTCGTTCTTATGTGAAGAGCGGAAGTTCGGGTCGTAGTAGATGATTGCTTTCTTCTCGCGTGCCTGGTCCAGCAGTTCCAGAATCTTCTCCCTGAGTACCGGGTTGAGCGCATAGTAAGAGCCTACCATGACGATATCGTCTTCCTCTAACTTAGGATAAAGCACATCCAGACGTTGTTTGGGATAATCCTTATAGAAGATATATTCGGCATCGCTCTGTTCATTGAGGAATGCCAGTGATACAGGTGATTTACCATCCGGGAAGACATTTACGTGATCCGTCGGAATATTATTTTCACGCATGAATTGCAGAATGATATTTCCTACCCGGTCATTACCTGTTTCACTGATAAAACCTACCTTGATCCCCATTCGTCCGAGGGATACGATGCCGTTGAATACAGAGCCTCCCGGTACGGCTGCGGAAGGCTGGTTTCCCCGAAAGATGATATCGAGGATTGTTTCTCCGATACCGATTACTTTTCGCATAGCGATCTTGATTTTTCGCCCAAATAACCACCGTGGTGGCGTTTTGAGTATTCTTCGATGGTGAATCCTGTCTTCTTCATTGTCTGTACTACCAGTATGTCACCGATGACGGTCATGGCGGTAGTCGATGTAGTAGGAGTCATGCCTAACGTACAAACTTCGGCAGGTTTACCGGTGCTCAGACAGACGTTTGATTCGTTGGCCAGCGGGCTGTCGGGATTTCCGGTGATAACGATAAACTTCAGTTCCGGGTCCAGATTATGTGCCAGTCGGGTCAGTTCCACGATTTCGCGTGTTTTGCCGGAGTTGGAGATAAGCAGGAGCAAATCGTTTTTTTGTAAGATGCCGAGGTCGCCGTGCTGCGCTTCGCTGGGGTGCAGGAAGACCGATGGAATGCCGGTGGAGCAGAAGGTGGTGGCGATGTTCATGGCAATCTGTCCGGCTTTTCCCATGCCGGAAGTTACTAATTTCCCTTTTTTCTGATGTATCTGTTCTACAATCAGTTGTACCGCTTTCTCGTAAGCGTCTGTTACAGGGATATTGAGCACTGCTTGTGCCTCTTGTTGCAAGAGTTGTTTGATGGAGTCTATCATATAATCAGTTTATTTTTTCTTTTAATTCATCCAGATTGTTTGCTGTTTCATAATAGGTAGAGAAAGATTGTCGGGCGAAGCCCTTATCCTCTAACGTCTTAAGTGCAGCCAGAAGTTCATTGTAAAAACCGTATTCGTTATAGAAGATCACCTTTTTCTGATGATATCCGATAGAGGCGGCGGCTATGACGTGGAAAATCTCGTCGAGTGTACCTACACCACCGGGCAATGCGACCAATATTTCCGACTTCTCTGTTATCACATCTTTCCGGTCGCTCAGGTTACGGGTATGAATCACCTCGTCCAGTAATGTGCTCACACTACCTTTTTCTTCCAGTTTGGCAGGAACTACTCCGATGACCGTACCTCCATTCTCTTTCACGGCGCGGGCTACGCATTCCATCAGTCCGAGATTGGCTCCTCCATAAATCAACGTTTTGCCTGCTTTTCCCATCCATTCTCCGATTTGACGGGCACTGTCAAAGTACATTTTGTCAATGTTTTCTGAGGCAGAACAGAATATTCCTATCTTTTTCATACACGTTGTTGCTAATATAGTCTACAAATATCTGCAATTTTCTATAAACGACAATAAGTTTTATTGTATTTTTGCGGCATTAATTCAATAAGGAAGTAGAAAACAATGCATTACAACGAATATACATTGCCGAATGGCCTGCGCATAATTCATGAACCGACTCTCTCGAAAGTAGCTTATTGTGGTTTTGCCATCGATGCCGGAACGCGCGATGAGGCTGAGGATGAGCAGGGGATGGCTCATTTCGTGGAACATCTTATTTTTAAAGGGACGGAGAAGCGGAAAGCGTGGCATATCCTTAACCGCATGGAGAATGTGGGCGGCGATCTGAATGCCTATACGAATAAAGAGGAGACGGTTGTCTATGCCGCCTTCCTGACCGGGCATCTGGAACGTGCACTCGAATTGCTCGGAGATATTGTATTCCATTCTACTTTCCCGCAGCATGAAATAGAAAAGGAGACGGAAGTGATCATTGACGAAATCCAGTCTTATGAGGATAATCCTTCGGAGTTGATCTTCGATGATTTTGAAGATATGATTTTCCGTAACCATCCGTTGGGAAGGAACATTCTCGGTAAGCCGGAACTGCTGCGGAGTTTCCGTACGGAGGATGTTCTCTCGTTTACCCGTCGCTTTTATCAACCGGGGAATATGGTATTCTTTGTTCAGGGACAATATGATTTCAAGAAGATTATCCGTCTGGCGGAAAAGCATTTGTCCGATATCCCGGCAGTGACGGTGGATAATCAGCGTATGCCTCCTCCTCTTTATGTGCCCGAACGGTTGGTAGTGCCTAAAGATACTCATCAGGCGCATGTAATGATTGGTAGCCGGGGATACAATGCGTATGATGATAAGCGTACGGCACTTTATCTGCTGAATAATGTGCTTGGCGGTCCGGGCATGAACAGTAAGCTGAATGTATCGCTTCGCGAGCGGAGGGGATTGGTATATAATGTAGAGTCCAATCTGACTTCTTATACCGATACAGGAGCTTTCTGTATCTATTTCGGTACGGATATCGAAGATATGGATACCTGTCTGAAACTGACTTATAAAGAACTGAAGCGAATGCGGGATGTGAAGATGACATCTTCTCAGCTGGCGGCAGCGAAGAAGCAACTGATAGGCCAGATCGGCGTGGCGTCTGATAATTTCGAGAATAATGCGCTGGGTATGGCGAAAACATATCTGCACTATCATAAGTACGAATCGTCAGAATCAGTGTTCCATCGTATTGAGGCGTTGACGGCAGAACAACTGCTGGAGGTTGCCAATGAGATGTTTGCGGAGGAATATTTGTCGACGTTGATTTATAAGTGATACCTTGAGTGAAGAATGTCATATTTCCTACAAAACTTTAATACTCTAATGAAAAATAAATGTTTGCTGTTGTTGCTGTTTGCTTCTTTTCCGATTTTTTCATGGGCTGATGAAACTCTTGATTCACTATTGCATGTCCTTGATCAGACAATCCTAGCACATGACACTTATGTGGTACAGCGCGAATCGCGGATACGGCATCTGAAAGAGCTTGCCGGAGACGTGGCTCCTAATTCCATAGAACGCTATAATCTGAATAATCAGATCTATAAGGAATATAAAGCTTTTATTTGCGATTCCGCTATTTACTATTTAAATGAGAATGTTCGTATTGCGGGTAATCTGGGAGATACTGACCGGGAAATAGAAAGTAAGCTGCAACTTTCTCTTTTGCTTTCTTCTACGGGTATGTATACCGAATCAATTGATGTCCTGAAGTCAGTAGACCGACAGAAGGTAACTTCACATCTGATACTTGATTATTATACATGTTTCGATCATGTGTATGGTGAGATGGGATTTTATACACAAGATCAGACGTTATCTGCTTATTATCGGGAAATATCGTCAGCATATAAAGATTCATTATATGCGATATTATCTCCTCAATCGGAAGAATTTATGGTCATGCGCGAAACGTTGTTTCGTGACCGGCACAAGTATGATGAGGCCTTGGAGATAAACGACCGTCGCCTGATGGCAGCAGAGCCCGATACGCCTCAATATGCACTTGTAACTTACCATCGCTCACTTATTTATAAATATCTTGGAGATAAAATAAGAGAGAAACAGAATCTTTGCCTTTCTGCTATCTCTGATATTCGTTCTGCTATTAAAGATCATGCTTCTTTGTGGATGTTGGCTCAGTTGCTCTATGAGAATGGCGATATGGAGAGAGCTTACCAATATATGCGTTTCTCGTGGAATGCTACCAAATTTTATAATGCTCGTCTTCGAAGTTGGCAGAGTGCCGATGTGCTTTCTTTGATTGATAAAACTTATCAGGCGATGATTGAGAAACAGAACGACCGCCTTCAGCAGTATTTAGTGCTGATTACGGCATTGCTGGTGCTGCTGATTGGTGCGTTGGGCTATATATACCGGCAGATGAAGAAATTGGCTGTTGCAAGGAATCATCTGCAGACAGCCAATCATCAATTGAATCAATTGAATGAAGAATTACAGCAAATGAATGCCTGTTTGACATCTACCAATGCAGAACTGTCTGAATCTAACCAGATTAAGGAAGAATATATTGCCCGTTTTATTAAACTCTGCTCTACTTATATCAATCGGCTCGATGCATATCGTCGTATGGTAAATAAGAAAGTATCTGCTGGTCAGATAGCAGAATTACTTAAAATCACCCGCTCACAGGATGCCCTTGATGAGGAATTGGAAGAACTATATGCCAACTTTGATACTGCTTTCCTGCATTTATTTCCCGATTTTGTGAAGAAGTTCAATGCATTGTTGCAAGACAATGAACAAATCATTCTGAAGAAAGATGAATTATTGAATACCGAACTGAGAATTTTTGCATTAATACGTCTTGGTATTGAAGATAGTTCACAAATAGCAGAGTTTCTCCGTTATTCGGTGAATACAATTTATAATTATCGGGCGAAAGTAAAAAACAAAGCTCGTGGTTCCAGAGAAGATTTCGAAGATTTAGTTCGGAAAATACGTTGATCGATGTTGTAACCTATCCACTTTTTAGGCCTCTTTGGTTGATATTAACTTGCTGTTTATTAGTGGTTTGTATGTTTGTATAATCCACTTATTATACCCTCATTGTCAAATCACTTCAGTTTCTTTATACTTTTGACCTGTGCTTCTGAAATAGTGGCGAAAGTCCTGTCAAGCACATACCTTAATTATAAACTTTAAAATTAATACGCATGAAAAAGAACAGGCGAAAAATCCTTTCGGGGAGTCGCAAGATTCTCTTTGCTATCTTAGCAGTATTTTTTTCTCTGAGTGCATCCGCACAACAATTTACTGCATCCGGTCAGGTGCTGGATGCACAGAAAGAACCGCTTATCGGTGTAAGTGTACAGGAAAAGGGGACAACTAACGGAGCGATAACTGATTTAGACGGTAACTTTACATTGACGGTCCGGTCCAATGCTACTTTAATATTCTCTTATGTAGGATATAAATCGCAGGAACAGAAAGCATCCCGACAGATGAAAGTTACACTTCAGGAAGACAATGAAGTACTTGAAGAAGTAGTTGTGATCGGCTATGGTTCGGTAAAACGTAAAGATGTTACGACAGCCATTTCCACTGTGTCTACTAAAGATCTTGATGTACGTCCCATCGTTTCTGCCGGACAGGCTATTCAGGGTAAGGCAGCCGGTATCTCCGTAATTCAGCCTAGCGGTACGCCGGGAGGAGAGATGTCTATCCGTGTGCGTGGTACTACTTCTATGAACGGAAGTAACGATCCGCTATATGTAGTGGATGGTGTTCCTGTGGATAACATTAAGTTTTTATCTCCGAATGATATTGAAAGCATGCAGATTCTGAAAGATGCCTCTTCGGCTTCTATTTATGGTTCGCGTGCTGCCAATGGTGTAATTCTGATTACAACAAAGGCCGGAGCGACCGGAAAGGCAAAAGTATCTCTGACAGCACAGTTTGGCTTGAACAAGGTGGCGGATAAGGTAGAATCTCTGAATGCTGCGCAGTATAAAGAGTTACAGGATGAAATCGGACTGGTATCCTTGCCTGATGGACTGCCCGACCGTACTGATTGGTTTGACGAAACATATAAGACCGGAAAGATGCAAAATTATCAGGTAGCAGTATCTAACGGTAATGAAAAGATGAAATACTATCTTTCTGCCGGATATCTCGATGAAAAGGGAATACTGGATATCTCTTATTACAAGCGTTATAATTTCCGGGTGAATCTTGAAAATCAGATTCGTAGCTGGTTGACAGTAAGTGCTAATATCTCCTACTCGGACTATACCAGTAACGGAGGGGGAGCGATGGGAACAGGAGCGAATCGCGGTGGCGTTGTATTGGCTGTTATCAATACGCCGACATATGCTCCGATCTGGGATGCTTTAAATCCGAACCAGTATTACAATAACTTCTATGGAGTTGGAAATATCACCAACCCGTTGGAGAACATGGCACGTGCGAAGAATAATAAAGATAAGGAAAACCGTTTGCTGGCATCGGGCAACGTGTTGCTTACCTTGCTGCCGGAGTTGAAGTTTAAATCAACTCTAACACTTGACCGTCGCAATGCTGTAAATACTACTTTTCTTGATCCGATTTCTACTGCTTGGGGACGTAACCAGTATGGTGAAGCCTCCGACAACCGGAATATGAATACGGTATTGACATTCGACAATGTATTTACTTACAATAAGAACTTCAAGAGACATGGTCTGGAGGTAATGGCAGGGTCATCGTGGACGGATTCAGACTACTCTAACAGTTGGATAAACGGTTCACACTACCGCAATGATCTGATACAGACCTTGAATGCCGCGAACAAGATTGCCTGGGATAATACCGGTACAGGTGCTTCTCAATGGGGAATTATGTCATTTTTCGGACGTGTAGCTTACAATTTTGATAGTAAGTACCTGTTGACGGCTAACCTGCGTGCCGACGGTTCTTCTAAGTTGCATCCTGATCATCGTTGGGGGGTATTCCCATCGTTCTCAGCTGCCTGGCGTGTATCTTCCGAGAAGTTTATGGCTGATCTGACGTGGATTGATGATTTTAAAATACGTGGAGGCTGGGGACAGACAGGTAATCAGTCTGGTATTGGTGACTATGCTTATTTGCAACGTTATAATATCGGTCGTATTGAATGGTTTAAGGTAGCGGCTGAAGGTGATACAACAGATTATGCGAATGCGGTACCGACTATCAGCCAGGCCAATTTACGTACGTCTGACCTTACTTGGGAAACGACTACTCAGACCAATATTGGTCTGGACCTGACAGTATTGAATGGACGTTTGACTTTTAACATGGACTACTATTACAAGAAGACCAAGAACATGCTGATGAACGTATCACTGCCTGCCGGTGCTGCCGCAGCTACTTCTATCGCCCGTAATGAAGGTGAAATGACTAATAAAGGTTTTGAGCTTACCATTAGTTCGAAGAACTTCCGGGGGGGAGCATTTACCTGGGATACGGACTTCAATATTTCCTTCAACCGGAACAAATTGACGAAACTTGAATTGCAGAAAGTGTACTATGATGCCAAAACTGCGGATGTAGTCAACGATTATGTAGTGCGTAATGAGCCGGGACGTGCTTTAGGAGGCTTTTACGGATATATCAGTGACGGTGTAGATCCTGAGACAGGTGAATTAATGTATCGTGACCTGAGTGGTGATGGTAAAATCTCGACTTCCGACCGTACTTATATCGGCGACCCGAATCCGGACTTTACTTATGGTCTGACCAACACTTTCTCATGGAAAGGATTTAATTTGAGTGTGTTTATCCAAGGCTCTTATGGAAATGATATCTTCAATGCTTCCCGTATAGAAACAGAAGGGATGTACGATGGAAAGAATCAGTCTACCAAAGTACTGAACCGCTGGAAGATACCCGGACAGATAACCAATGTGCCGAAAGCTAATTTCAAGTTGCTGAACTCTACTTACTTTATTGAAGATGGCAGTTACCTGAGATTGAAAGACGTTTCCTTGTCGTACAACTTTAAGGGCAAATTACTGCAGAAATGGGGAATCACCCGTCTGCAACCTTACTTTACCGCTACCAATCTGCTGACATGGACAAGCTACTCCGGCATGGATCCGGAAGTAAACCAATGGGGCAACAGCGGTACGGTGCAAGGCATCGACTGGGGTACATACCCGCATTCTAGATCATACGTGTTTGGTATTAATGTTGAATTCTAATGAAAGGAAAGACTATGAAACTAAGATATATATTTTATGGACTCACTTCCGGTTTGCTGTTCGGACTTTCTTCCTGCTCACTGAATTACGATCCGATCGATACTTATTCGGATGCGACCGAAGGTGTGACGGATACCGGTACAAAGGTGGTATTTAAAGATAAAGCGGCTGTAGAAAGTCACCTGACGACTATCTACAATCAGATGCGCGACCGTCAGGAACACTGGTATGTGGACTTGTTGCTCATATCAGATTCGCATGCGGATAATGCGTACGCAGGAACTACGGGAGCTGAGGTACTTCCGTTTGAGAACAATTCCATCGAAGGTTCCAACTCTGTGCTCGAACGTGACTGGAATCGTTATCTGGAAGACGTTGCCCGTGCTAATAAATTGATATGTAATATTGACTTGGTGACCGATAACTCTTTGACTACTGCCGAACGTGCGCAGTATAAGGCGGAAGCAATGATATTCCGTGCCATGGTCATGTTCGATATGGTACGTCTGTGGGGGGATTTCCCGGTTATTACAACAGTAGCTGATGATATTACTTCAGAAAATATCGAAGATGTGTATGAACAATATTTCCCGGCACAAAACACAGAACTGGAAGCTTATCAGCAGATAGAGAAAGATTTGCTGGCTGCCATCCAGCATGCGCCGGATAATACGGCAGGCAACAAAACTCTGTTTACAAAATCCGTAGCCCGTACTCTTCTTGCAAAGATCTATGCAGAGAAACCGTTGCGTGACTATTCAAAAGTAATCCGTTACTGTGACGAGGTGAAGGCTGATGGTTTTGAGCTTGTGAAGGATTTTAGCGATTTGTTCGGCATGAATGCTGCCGGAACGGATGCAAAAGTCCGTAATACTAAAGAATCTATACTGGAAGCTCAGTTTACTCCCGGTTCGGGTAACTGGTGTACATGGATGTTCGGACGTGACCTTGTAAACTGGAATAATAACTTCACTTGGGCAAAATGGGTAACTCCGTCACGTGATTTGATCAATGCTTTCAAGAAAGAAGGAGATCAGATTCGCTTTCAGGAATCCGTAGTTTACTATGATTGTAATTGGAGCAACTATTATCCGTCGGACAATTATCCTTTCATGTACAAATGCCGTTCGGCTAATAGCAGCATTATTAAATACCGCTATGCTGATGTGCTGTTATTGAAGGCAGAAGCATTGATCATGCAGGATACGCCGGATCTGGAAGCGGCAGCTAAGATCATCGACGAAGTACGTGAACGTGCCGGATTGGGCGAATTGTCTTCATCCGTACGTAAAGACCGGGATGCGATGATTACCGCATTGCTCAACGAACGTCGGCTGGAACTGGCATTCGAAGGACAACGCTGGTTTGATCTGGTTCGTCTGGATAAGGTAGAAGAGGTGATGAACGCCGTATATGCGAAAGATTCAGGTCGCAAGTCACAGGTTTACGCCTTTGATAAGAACTCTTATCGCCTGCCTATCCCACAATCGGTAATCGATGCCAATGACAAGATTGAACAGAACCCCGGATATTGATAGAGCCGGAGACAACATCGCTTATAATGTATTTAAATAGAAAAAGAAACTAACGATTATGATAAACATGAGAAATATAGCACTGACCTTTTTAGGATGCTTCACCATATTAGCGGCTTGTAGCAATAGTGATGATGCGGAAAAACCGGTAGTACCTGTCCCCACCGGAGATGTAGCCATTTATACGACAACCAGCAGTCTGACCCGTGATTTGACCCGTGATGCGGTTAACTTCAGCCCGAAAGACAATCTGGCTCCGACCACAATAACTTTGAATCCTGCGGAACAGTACCAGACGATGGATGGTTTCGGAGCAGCTATCACAGGTTCTACCTGTTACAACCTGTTACTGATGAAACCGGCTGACCGTCATGCTTTCCTGACGGAAACATTCTCCGACAAAGATGGTTTCGGATTCAGTTACATCCGTATTTCCATCGGTTGTTCGGACTTCTCGTTAAGCGAATATACCTGCTGTGATACGAAAGGGATCGAAAACTTTGCTTTGCAGAGCGAAGAAAAGGACTATATCCTTCCGATCCTGAAAGAGATTCTGGCCATTAACCCTTCTATCAAGGTAATTGCCGCTCCTTGGACCTGTCCGAAATGGATGAAAGTGAAAAGCCTGACAGACCGTACACCATTGGATTCGTGGACGAACGGACAATTGAACCCGGATTATTATCAGGATTATGCTACTTATTTTGTGAAATGGATACAGGCATTTAAAGCCGAAGGCATTGACATTTATGCAGTAACTCCGCAAAATGAACCTTTGAACCGTGGCAACTCCGCTTCGCTCTATATGGAATGGGAAGAACAAAGAGACTTCGTGAAAACAGCGCTCGGTCCTCAGATGAAAGCTGCCGGACTGTCTACCAAGATTTATGCTTTCGACCATAACTACAATTATGACAATATCGAATCGCAGAAGAACTATCCGGGCAAGATTTACGAAGATGCCGCTGCTTCTCAGTATCTGGCAGGTGCTGCTTACCATAACTATGGCGGCAACCGTGAAGAATTGCTGAATATACATCAGGCATATCCTGAGAAAGAACTTCTGTTTACAGAAACTTCTATCGGCACATGGAACAGCGGACGTGACTTGTCGAAGCGTCTGATGGAAGATATGGAAGAGGTAGCATTGGGAACAATCAATAATTGGTGTAAGGGCGTAATTGTCTGGAATCTGATGCTCGATAACGACCGTGGTCCGAATCGTGAAGGTGGTTGTCAGACTTGCTATGGTGCGGTAGATATCAATAACAGTGATTATAAGACAATCATACGTAACTCTCACTACTATATCATTGCTCATCTTTCAAGTGTTGTGAAGCCGGGAGCTGTGCGTATCGCCACTACCGGTTATACGGACAACGGTATTACCTGTTCTGCTTTCGAAAATACGGACGGAACGTATGCCTTTGTTCTGATAAACAACAATGAGAAGTCGAAGAAGATAACTGTCAGCGACGGTCAACGTCATTTCGCTTATGACGTTCCCGGTAAATCAGTAACTTCATACCGTTGGGCAAAGTCAAAGTAAGAACCTTAAAAGTATAAAGACAATGAAAAAAAGTATCTATATAACATTGGCATTGGCGGGAATCTTATCCATGAATTCCTGTAATGATGACGAGTTCCTTCCCGGTAATCCGAGTATGGAGATCAAGGCGGAGAATGCGGATGCCCTTTTCGGCGACAGCCTTCCGTTTACGATCAAGGCTTCGGATGTAGACGTTCCTCTTTCTACTTTGAAAGCGCAGCTTTTCTATGGAGAAGAACAGGTCTCTGAAACGGTGATCCGAACAAAGACAAGTGGAAGCGACTATACCGGAAAGATTTATATTCCTTATTATGCTAATATTCCTAACGGAAAGGCGACATTGAAGTATATCCTTCAGAATATTCACTTTACTACGACGGAACAGGAAACGGAACTTACGTTGGCACGCCCGGACTTTCCTTATCTGACCTTGGTAGATGAAGAAGGACAGGAGTACCGGATGGACAGGCAATCGATGTATCATTATAGCGTATCGGGAGACTTTTCGCAGAAGATGAAAGCGTATATCAAAACTCCGAAAGTAGGGGAGCACGGCAACGAGCTAACTTTTGGCTGGGAAGACAATACGATTGCAGTAGGCTCTACTACGTCTATCCCGTTCTCCAATACAGAGCCGGGCAATTATACGATTCAGTTTAATACTTTCAACTATGAAGCAAGTCCGTTTGCCAAATTATTGCTGAATGGAAAAGAAATGGAACTGGTAGAAAACGATGTATATGCTGTTAAACTGTCGTTAAAGCAGAATGACATTCTGACGTTCGAAGGAGTGCCTGCTTATGATGAATGGTGGATTGATCCGGACTTCTTTGAAAAGCAGGAGGATGGAACACTGAAGTTCCTGCCGATTGACGGAAGCTATCAGATTACAGCAAACGGTAAGAGACAGTACTTCTCTGTCATAGCTTTAAAAGACGGTGAAGCAGCTAAATTGCAGGATGACGGAACAGGAGCTATCTGGGCTATCGGAAATGGAATTGGCAAGCCGTCGGTATCTTTGTACGAAGTGGGATGGACGCCGGAGAATGGTTTGTGTATGCCGCAACTTACGGCAAAGAAGTATCAGCTTACGTTTACTGCCGGTGTGACTATGAAAACAAGTGATATTGACTTTAAATTCTTCCACATAAACAAGTGGGATAATGGTGAATTTAAGGGAGATGCCATCTCTACTACAAGCGACCTTGTTGAAATAACAGAGTCGGGTAACTTGAAGTTGCAGGAAGGTCAGAAATTTGAGAGAGGCGGTGTTTATAAGTTTACGGTAGATGTAACGAAAGGTAATACCAAAGCAGTACTGACTGTAGAGAAAGTAGGACAGGTAGACTTGCCGCGACCGGACATTACAATCAATGGAATGAAGCTGGAAGAAGGCAGTTCCGATATGTATCAATTGCAGATGTCTTTGACGCAGAACCAGACACTCGAAATAGGTGGCATCGAAGATCTAAATGATTGGTATGTTGATCCGGATTATCTGGTGAAGACCGGAGATAATCACTTGAAGTTCTTGCCGGTTGCCGGTAGCTACAGGGTGATGGTAAATGCTACACGCAAATACTTTGCAGTAGTACGTATGAATGGCAATAGTGAAGCCGGACTGGATGCTGACGGGCATGGTGCCGTATGGTTGTTGGGCTATGGTATGGGCTCTCCGGCTATTAAGGACGAATTTAACTGGGACTTTTCGACTGCTTATTGTGTGGCGGAAATTAGTCCGAAAGTTTATCAGTTTACTGGGAAGACTGGTGCTGAAGGCAGTACGGTTATTGGTGAACGCATACGATACGATTATATCAGTGTTAAATATCTGGGTGGAAAGTCTTGGGATCAGCAATTTCATCAAAAGAACCTGCAAATGGATCAGGCTACCCGGAACTTATTCAATGTTGATGAGGAAAATCTTGTATTGGCCTCTCCGTTGGAACAGGGAGTTACTTATGTGTTTACGTTAGATTTCACTCAGGGGATAGATAAAGGAATTCTTTCTGTTGTGAAGAAGTAAAAATACAGAAATCATTTATGAACATGAAATTTAAAGCAACGTTACTTGGCTTGTCTATAGCCGCCGTTTTACCGACTATGAATATGGCGCAGACACCAGTATATCTGGACACGAGCAAGCCTATCGAAGAACGGGTGAAAGATGCGCTGAGCCGTATGACACTTGAAGAGAAGGTGAAGATGACTCATGCGCAGTCTAAATTTAGTTCACCGGGAGTCCCCCGCTTAGGGATTCCCGAAGTATGGGCAACCGATGGCCCTCACGGCATCCGTCCCGAAGTATTATGGGATGAGTGGGATCAGGCAGGATGGACAAACGATTCCTGTATAGCCTATCCTGCATTGACTTGCCTTTCTGCAACATGGAATCCCGAAATGTCTTACCTTTATGGGAAGAGCATTGGCGAAGAAGCCCGTTACCGGAAAAAAGATATTCTCCTGGGACCCGGTGTCAACATCTACCGCACCCCGTTGAATGGGCGTAATTTTGAATATATGGGCGAAGATCCGTACCTGTCTTCCATAATGGTAGTTCCTTATATTAAGGGAGTACAGGAAAACGGTGTTGCTGCTTGTGTGAAGCATTACGCATTAAACAATCAGGAGTTCAACCGTCACACCACCAATGTTCATTTGAGCGACCGTGCTCTTTATGAGATTTATCTTCCGGCTTTCAAAGCGGCCGTTCAGGAAGGTGGTGCTTGGGCAATAATGGGAGCTTACAACCTTTATTCGTTTAGTGAAGATACCGACTCCGGTAAGCTCTATAAGACTCAGCATGCGTGCCATAATAAGCGATTGCTGCAAGATATTCTGCGTAAGGAATGGGGCTTTGATGGTGTCGTCGTTTCAGATTGGGGCGGAGTACATGATACTTTCCAGGCCATTTCGAATGGTCTGGATATGGAGTTCGGTTCATGGACAAACGGACTTTCTGCCGGGACAAGGAATGCTTATGACAATTACTATTTGGCACATCCTTACCTGAAACTGATCCAGGACGGCACAGTCGGAACCAAAGAACTGGACGAAAAAGTGAGTAATATCCTCCGTCTGATCTTCCGCACTTCGATGAACCCGTATAAACCTTTCGGTTCTCTGGCTTCGCCCGAGCATGGACAAGCCGGACGAAAAATCGGTGAAGAAGGAATTGTACTGTTACAGAATAAGGATAATGTATTGCCTATTGACTTGAAGAAAGCCAGGAAGATTGCTGTTATCGGTGAAAACGCCATTAAGATGATGACTGTAGGGGGTGGTAGTTCTTCTCTGAAAGTGAAATATGAGATATCTCCTTTGGACGGCTTGAAGAACCGCGTAGGTTCACAGGCGGAAGTTTTGTATGCCCGTGGATACGTTGGTGACCCGACAGGGGAATATAATGGAGTACAGACCGGACAAGATTTGAAAGACGACCGTTCGGAGGATGAACTTCTTGCTGAGGCCGTAGAAGTGTCTAAAGATGCGGATTACGTAATTTTCTTCGGTGGACTGAACAAGAGCAATCATCAGGATTGCGAAGATTCGGACCGTGCATCCCTTGGATTGCCGTATGCGCAGGACAGAGTGATTGGCGAGTTGGCAAAAGTAAATAAGAACTTGATTGTCGTAAATATCTCCGGTAATGCGGTTGCCATGCCTTGGGTAAATGAAGTGCCCGCTATTGTTCAAGGCTGGTTCTTAGGTTCGGAAACCGGAACGGCTCTTGCTTCGGTACTGCTAGGAGATGCTAATCCGTCGGGGAAACTTCCTTTTACTTTTCCTGCAAGACTGGAAGACGTAGGCGCACATAAACTGGGTGAATATCCGGGGAATAAAGAAGAGTTGGCACACTCCAAGAACAATGGTGATACCATAAACGAAATCTATCGTGAAGATATTTTTGTAGGCTATCGCTGGGCAGACAAAGAAAAGACCAAACCGCTTTTCCCGTTCGGACACGGATTGAGCTATACTACTTTCGCTTACGGGAAACCTTCGGCTGACAAAAAGGTGATGACTGCCGATGATACCATCTCTTTCACGATCAACGTAAAGAATACAGGTACTCGTGAAGGTCAGGAAGTTATCCAGCTTTATATCAGCGATAAGAAATCTTCTCTGCCTCGTCCGGTCAAGGAACTGAAAGGCTTCAAGAAAGTAAAACTGGCTCCGGGTGAGGAGAAGGCTGTAACGCTGATAATTGATAAAAAAGCCCTGAGCTTCTTCGATGATGTCAAACACGAATGGATGACAGAACCGGGTAAGTTTGAAGCAGTCATCGGAACATCATCCAGAGACATTAAAGGAATTGTACCATTTGAGTTGAGATAGGTATCCGGTTGGTAAAACTGGGGTCCTCCCCCGGTAAAACAGATTGCTGGGAGAATGTTGTTATCTTATAAAAGAGAGAGTCACAACATTCTCCTTTTTCTTTGAAACGAGTTTGGCTTGTGATTAGAAATAAGGCTTATACCTTGCATTTTACTGTGGTATATGCAATTTAGAATGAATTTCTTTTTCCTATTCTGATTTATGTCCTATCTTTGTAGTGCTCTTTTTTCAAAATCACACAAGGCTGGAAACCTGCCTTGTAATTGTGGCAGGCATTTTTATGCCTGTCCGGTTCATTCTATATGGGCGGTTTCGCACCCCCATGTAGAGTGTTAATGCACCTGCTGCCTTGTGTGAACGAGAAAAGAGCAATGGGACAGGCGGAACCGCTTCTTTTATTATCTAAAACCACCTTTCTGTTTAGCCCCGTTGAACTTAATTTATTCACCATTTAATTTAAATTCTTATGAAGGAGGTTTTAAACAACCAGCAGATTGTTTGTCCGGGGGACGCAACACAATTCATGCATGCCATTTTTTCTTCAGATCATGAAATGATGACCTTTTATCTTACGCTCAATCGTTTTATAAATCCAGCCAGTTATTTGGTGGAACGCTCGGATCGGCAAAGACTGGAAGATTTAGAGAATGTTCTTTTTGGTAATGTAGCAGCCTTCGAGGCAGTTCATCATTTTAAGAAAATTAGTGTAAAAGATGTGATTAAAGGATTTGGTATGCATATGATGAATATGCAGGTTTCAAATACCAATCGTATGCAAAGTGCCAATATAATGGGCTCTTTTATAGATTGTATTATCGATACTACTAAAAATAGTTGGCAATATAAACAGATGTACCGGGTCAATCATTTACATCTTGAGAATGTCAGATATTTACTGAATCGACTGAATGAAGAGTAATCTGTTGAAGGAAATAATAGTGACCTGGTGATTATAATTTGTCTCTTTCTACAGAGTTAAAAACGTTATTCTTATTGTCACTTGTCACTTTCCAGGCTTAATGTGCTGGAATTTAGCGTGATAAGGGTGATAATAGGTGGTGACAATAGGGTGATAATAGAGAAAAATCGCTTTTCTATTGTCACCTTCATAAGAGATTCTGCCTTCCTAGTTCAGGTAAGCCGGTTCATTTAATAGTTTGTGCTACGTTTATTAAGCTGTTTTCAACGTTAGATTAATGTATTACGGTCGTTACATTTCTTCGTTTCACGTCTGTAATCCCATGAGTTCATGTACGTGAACCGATGGGATCACGTACGCAGTCCCAACGGTTTACGTACGTGGAACGAAAACAGGAAGCGGACAAAAGATATTAATCAAGGCTTGTCCGCCTGTTAACCTTACCGGGATATATGATAAGATACGTAGTGTCAGGACGTTTGATGTCTTTGTCTGGCTATTATAATGTTATTTACTTGTTAATACCAACAAACTCTCTGGTCCCATATTGAAAAGCAGGTCAATAATACTCAGATTAGGGAGAAAACCGAGTTTGGAATCAAAGACTTGGTAATAGGGATGCGGAACAAATTCTGGATCAGCTATCTGGAAATCTTTCTTAGGATGAATAATCTCGCGGAAATCTGTTTCTTCTGTTGTGAATTCCGTTTTATATTCTGAAGTTCGTTCAATGCAGGGTTGAATGTCTATCAACTTACAGACCAGCTGGCAGAGTTCCTCGTTGAAATCGGCTAAAAACTCGTATTTCTTTTCGTAGAAAGGGCGGAAGTCGTCTTTGTAATATTCAAAGTAAGGAGTACTGTTGTAGGCTGATTCGATGGCATTCCAATGCAGATGGCGCCAGTTACCGTGATCGGAAATACGTATATCCTTCATCGGACATTTCAGCGTATCCGGTTTGACGGTTGGAATGGAGAGTGCCAGTTCGCCGTCAGGTCCGGCAATCGTACAACGGTTGCGATAGGTTTGCTTTATATAATGATCGTGTTGTTCGACATATATTTTATCATATTCCAATAGTTTGGTATAATATTCTACCGGAGCAAGGTAGGCAGATGATAAATAAGCTATTCTCATTATTTTATGTACAGATGTTATGTTGAAAACTATGCATGTGAATTATTTTACAGACTGAAAGAAGCGATTCCATCGGTATCCGTCAAAGATTCCCGTTCCTTTTTCTTTAGAGAACCAGATTAGTGATGCTTTCCCGATAATATGGTCTTGCGGAACGAATCCGAACAGACGTGAATCGGACAGATTGACACTATTGTTGGAAGCCATCCAGTAGTAATCTTTGGTAAAAAAACAATGCTGTGTGGGTTTTCCGTCGATATAAAGCGTATCATTCTTTATTTCCGCCTGTTTGCCTTCGTGCATCACGAGGGTATTTCGCAGCAATGTGATATTCCACGGATATACTCGTAGTGCTTTCCCTTTGCCGGGAACGATGAGCGGTTTAAGCTCTTTTTCGCTTTTTTCCGTCAAAGGCTGAATCCAGTTCTGATCGCTGATCGCTTGTTCCAGTAAGTAATATTCATAGCGGCTGAAACTGCGGACATGAGTACTGTCATTACTCCCCATTAGTCCGTCGTTGGTGATGGAAAGGGTTTGCATAAGCGAAGTGATCAACTGCTCTTTGGCAGCGGGATAGGTGTAGAGCCTTTTCTTGTCCGGATTGAGTTGCGCTTCGGGAGAGGATACGGAGAAAAGGGAATCGACAAGCAGGGTATCACCGGGAGTACCGATACAACGGCTGATATAGATTTCTCTTCGGTCAATAGTCGGTTGCCCGATGGCGGCGGGATTATTAAAGACTACAACATCTTGTTGCCGGACAGATCGCTCGCACCAGCGGTGATATGAGAACAGGGACATCAGCGGAACCCGCAGGCCGTAGCTCCATTTGTTGACCAGAATACGTTCACCCTGAAAAAGTGAATTCTCCATACCGGTGGAAGGGATAAGGCAGGATGTAAAAGCGAATCCCCGGAGCAGAAGCACGACGGCTATTGCTCCGGCGAATGCGAATATCCATTTGAATTTACGAATGTTCATCAATTTCTATCACCTTATCACTCTATCACGTCTGTATCCTTATCAGTCTACCCACTTGAAGAGGCGGTTCCAACGGATTTTTCCGTCAAACCATCCGCGGTCTTTGTCAAGTGACAGCCATACAACGATAGGTTTACCTACTACATGGTCTTCAGGAACGAATCCCCAATAGCGGGAGTCCGCAGAATTGTGGCGGTTGTCGCCCATCATCCAGTAATAGTCCATCTTAAAGGTATATTGATCGGTTTTCTCGCCGTTGATATAAATACCGTCCGGCTTGATCTCCAGTTTATTTCCTTCGTAAGCGACAATACAACGTTCGTAGATAGGCAGGTTATCTTCAGTCAGAGTGATAGTAGCACCTTTGGCGGGAATCCAGATCGGACCGTAGTTGTTACGGTTCCATTTGGTATGTAAGTTGAGCGGGTACATCTGTCCGGCATACTCTTCCGGTTCCATGACGATCTTGCTGATGAGCTTTTTGTTGCCGGACAATGTTTCGTACATTTTCTTCGTCAGCGGAAGATGATAAATAGGAGCCATCTTTCCTTGTGCATTCCGATTGTCCAGTCCGATCTGTCTGAAGGTTTCTTCCCATGAAGAATCATCATACAATGTCTGGTCTGCCTTGCTGATGCCTAATTCACGGAACATATCTTCCGTGATATACGGGCCTGTGGTCTGTACGAAGTAGTTGAACTGCAGATTTTCGGGATTCTCGATAGCCTTGCCGTCAATCATGACCTGACCGTCTACGATCTGCAGCGTATCTCCGGGCAGACCGACACAGCGTTTTACATAGTTTTCACGGCGGTCTACCGGACGATAAACGATCTCTCCGTAAACACGCGGATTCGATAGAATCTGCTGGCGACCGGCATTATAATACAAATCGTAAACAGCACGTTGCTGCTGGCGTGTCAGACTGTCCATCTCTATCTGCTTGGGATACAGGCGCTGACCTTCACCGTAAGCTATAGAGTAGAAATCTGTTTGCTGATTGTTGAGCGCTACCGTATCACCGGCAGGAAAGTTGAAGACAACAATATCATTGAGTTTCACTTTTCCGAACCCGGGAACTCTTTTATATTTCCACTGAGGCCATTCGATATATGATTTGGTATTTAAAATAGGCAGCGTATGTTGCGCCAACGGCATGGAAAGCGGCGTATTCGGCACACGTGGCCCGTAGCTCATCTTACTGACGTACAGGAAGTCGCCTACCAGCAATGACTTTTCCAAAGACGAGGAAGGAATCTGATAGTTTTGGAAAATGTAGATATTGACAAAGTAGACAGCAACCAATGCAAAGACAATGGCATCTACCCAACTCATAACATTACGAACGGTAGGATTCTTCGATTTCTTCCAGAATGACCAGGGTATTTTCTTGGTGATATAAATATCGAAGATGAAAGGAACGACAATCAGCCCCCACCAACTGCGTACCCAGATGAGGAAGGCGAGATAAAGGAGAATAGCAATGGTGCATTTGATCCATTGTGTGCGTGTGGCTTGTCTCATAATCTATATTCGTTTGATAGTGGCTTTGAAGCCTTATTCGTTTAAGAATGGGAATAAATCACTCATGCCCAGATATCCCTCATGTTGGGCCGTGTATTCGGCAGCAAGGATGGCTCCCAATACAAAGCCGCCGCGATTCTTAGCATCGTGCGTGATGGAAATGCTGTCTACTTCTGACTCGTAGCGGATGGTATGGATGCCGAAAACCTCTCCTTCACGGATCGAGTCGATAGGAAACTCGTTGGAAGCGCAGGTGTCGGTGCCGCTGACGGTACCGTCCGGTGCAAGGAGCGTTCCTTTTACCCATTTGTCTTTGCGGTCCATGTTTTCCAGTATGCCTTCAGCCAGTGTGATGGCAGTGCCGCTGGGTGCATCCAGTTTATGGATATGATGAGTCTCGCTCATGGTGACGTCATAACCGGGGAATTGATTCATTATTTTTGCCAGATACTTGTTGACAGACGAGAAGATAGCTACTCCAAGACTGAAGTTGGACGACCAGAAAAGGGTTTTTCCTCCTTCGGTACATAGCTTTTTGATTTCTTCGCCATGTTCCGCCATCCATCCTGTACTGCCTGATACTAATTTGACTCCGGCTTTGAAAGCTTTCATATAATTGCTGTAGGCTACCATCGGATTGGTGAACTCAATGGCTACGTCGGCGGACTTGAATGCTTCCGACTCAAAGTCTTCCTGATTATCAACATCAATAATGCAGACAATTTCGTGTCCGCGACTAAGGGCTGCCTTTTCAAGTTCCTTGCCCATTTTTCCATAACCGATCAACGCTATTTTCATTGTTTTCTGACTTATATTCAAAATAATAGTCGCAAAGATAAGATTTTTATTACATTTGCAGTGCACATTAACTTTCTGTTAACATGGAACATCTTCTCCACTATGTGTGGAAACATAAATTATTCCCTCTCAAAATACTGCAAACCACCAAAGGCTTACTGGTAGAAATTATCGATTCAGGACTGCAGAACCCTGATGCCGGTCCCGACTTTTTTAATGCAAAGCTGAAGATAGACGGTACATTGTGGGTGGGAAATATAGAGATACATACTCATTCTTCAGACTGGTACCGTCACGGTCACGACCATGATAAAACATACGATTCTGTGATTCTGCATGTGGTGGCCGAGGCAGACGTCGAAGTAACCCGTTCCAACGGTGAGCAAATCCCCCAACTGCTATTGACCTGTCCCGAGAATGTACAAACCCATTATCATGAACTCTGCATTGCCGACCAATATCCTGCCTGCTACTCCATCATAGGGTCCTTATCTAAATTAACGATTCACTCCTGGCTGACGGCTCTTCAGACCGAACGACTGGAGCAAAAAGCAAGGCAAATTGCCGACCGGCTGGAACGATGTGACCGTCATTGGGAAGATGCCTTTTTTATCACTCTTGCCCGTAATTTCGGTTTCGGCTTGAATGGCGATGCTTTTGAGACGTGGGCAGGACTGCTTCCGTTTCGGGCGATAGACAAGCATCGGAATGATCTGTTTCAGATAGAGGCTTTTTTCTTTGGGCAGGCCGGTTTGCTGGAGGAGGCGTTTTTAAAGAAGGAGCAGGAAGATGAGTATAGTCTCCGGCTTCGTAAAGAATTTCGCTATCTGCAACGGAAGTTTGAAATAACTCAGGTGATGGATGCCGGTTTATGGCGTTTTTTGAGGCTTCGTCCGGAAAACTTTCCCCATATCCGGTTAGCACAGTTGGCCTACTTGTATCAGAAAGTTGATAAGCTCTTTTCGCAGATGATGGAGGCAGAAACCTTGCCGGAAGTGCGTCAATTACTGTCTACTCATGCTTCTGCATATTGGGATAATCATTATATATTCGGCCGGCCTTCTCCGCAAAGAGAGAAATCGATGGGAGAGAAGTCACAGAACTTGATTGTGATTAATACCGTTGTTCCTTTCTTATATGCTTATGGTCTGCATAGAACCGATGAGCGTATGTGCGATCGTGCCGGACGTTTTTTGGAAGAGTTGAAAGCGGAGAATAACCATATTATCCGCTCGTGGAGAGATGCCGGGCTACCGGTCGGTTCGGCGGCAGATAGCCAGGCATTGATACAGCTCCGCAAAGAGTATTGTGATAAACGGAAATGTCTCTTTTGCCGTTTCGGATACGAGTATTTGCGGAAGAAATGAGTCGTTTATTTCTCTAATAACTTATAGACTGCATTAAGAAGGTCATTTTCCCTGTTGGGCCTGGGGGCGTCACGGTTTACGATGTTTCCTTCCTTGTCTATCAATATATAGGTGGGGAAGGAGCGAACCTGCAGGAACTTCTCAATAGCCCTTTGCTGCTCATCGGGCAGGTTATAGTGGACGGCAATTTTGCCGGTCAGTCCATATTCCTTGATAATATTTTTCCACGATTTGTCCGAGGAATGGTTGCAGAGATATAAGAATATCACGTCTTTTCCCTCAAACAGTTTCTTGGCGCTTCCTGCATATTGCATCATGTCCTTGCACGGACCGCACCAGGTGCCCCATACATCCAGATAAACCACTTTCCCTTTATAAGGCTCGATGATTTTGTGGAATAATTGTTCTCCGTCTGTGATCTCTGCCAGAGGTTCGTTAGGCATCAGGCTTTCGGGATATTCGATGGCCTTGTGGGATATTTCTTCGTATACCCCTTGTTGGTTTAATACATAAGCCTGTAGGGAAGGATTAGAAACTTCTGCTTTGAATTTATTGATGAGGCTGTCCGGCATTTCTTTGTGAGTCTGCTGCAACATCTCATAATAGCAATTCGTCTTTAGTATTTCCTTTAATTTTTCGTCCATTTGCAGGGAGTCAATGATAGCAAGGGTACGATTGATGGAGTTAGCGAGTAAGTTTCCCATCATATATTCATTGAGAATTTCGTCTCTGTCTACGAGGCTCTGTATTGTTTTGATGCTCGGTTCCATCTTTTTGTTGTAGGCAGCCATTGTCAGTGAGTCAGCCGTATTCGCAGCTTTCATTTTTTCAATTTCTTGTTCGAAGTTACTGAAGGCGTGTAATGCGTCTTTTTCTTCTTGTGATAGCTGAATCTTTCCGTCCCTTTCAAATTTAAGATAGAGCATTTCCATCTTTTGAGGAGTTACGGTCAACCTGTTTGAAGAAGCGGGAGCAATGTCCGTTATGTATCCGACGTAATCCCGCAGGAAAGAACCATAATCTCTGAGAAGCGTATAAGGTTTTACCGGACGGGGATATAGTGCGGAGTCTACATAACTCATAAATTCCGGTTGCAGATGTTCCTGTTTGTTACGGTCTACCGAAAAGCGACGCTGCATTAGGTCGCGTGCAGCGTTGTAGCGGATTTCCTGTTCTGTGTAATAGCGGAACTTGTGCGAGAGAAGCGGATGATCATTGAGCATCTTTGCGCGATATTCTGATTTATGACGGATGATATCCTGCGTCTTTTGCAAATATTCCATATTATCCATTTTTTCTCCTTCGTCGTAGCCGATATATTCACTGAGTCCTTCGTGGGCCAGCAGTTCGTTGAGGATACGTGCCTTTTCTCCCATTACTAATTTCTTTTTGTCAGCGAAGTCCACATAGAGGAAATAGGTCTCTCCCGGCTCTACGGATGTCCAGATAGTGGTACGTCCCCAATCGATGAACACGTTGTGGCTGTTCAATACAGGGAAACGGAGGGTAAATCTTCCCAGTGAGTCGATGGCGGTGGTATATTTTTCTTCTCTATCGGTGATCATGTCCGGCACAGCAACCTCGAAAGGACGTGTCGAAGGCAGGTTACGCAGGTATCCGATGAGAGTCACGCTATCCGTTTGATAACCATTGTCTACGAAAGGAGTGGTGTCAGCTACCGGATAATCGGGCAGATACTTGTCGTTACAAAGAACATATGTCTGTGCCTTTTCTTTTCCGACAGACAGGGTGCAGGAAGTTTCATCTTTACGAGTTAAACGTACTTTCAGTTGTTCCGTTCCATTTTTTAGGATGATGGTGGTTCGATTCTTTTGGATGTTTATCGACTCATAATCCCAAAATTGACATTGGTAGACAGCAAAGTCTTCGAAGAATCCGATGCGCCAGTCCCCGGTCGCTTGATTTATCCAACATCCGGCGAAAGCATATATTTCAGGGCGTGAGGCGATGGGAGAGACTTTTTCATTTTGCAGTTCAGCGGCTACGTTCATTGTTTTCGGCAGGGGGAAGCTGAGGTAAAGCAGTTTGTACGCTTCTCCGTTTTTGACGAGCAGGCGATATTCTTTATTGAGAAAATATCCGGCCGATAAGATATCCCATGTTTTTCCGTCATAGAGCAGTTTTCCGTCACGGGTGAATTCGTAGATTACTTTTCCGGATAATCCTTTCACCCATTTCTGATAAATACGGTCGGGCAATGTAAGGGGAGTGAGCGGTTCCGTGTGGTCGGGGACTTGCTTGCGGATACAGTTCTTCGGCTCTTTCCAGCCTTTGTACCAGATGGTGGCAGCGTCATTACCGGTAGGTGTGATACGGAATTCCGTCGTATCTCCTTTCTGATTGCGTAAATGGAAGAAGTAGCTGCCGTCAGCTTCCTGTTTTATCTGTTCGGCATAGAAAACGACGTAATAGTTCTCTACGAAATTCTCTCCGATGAGCGGGCCGTTCCAGTCAGATACATTGTCTGCTTTAAATTGCCAGTAGCCTCGCAAAGGTTCGGGAATTGTCTGATAAGTGCCGGATTGGGCGAAAGCGATAGTCTGTGTGCTGCATAAAAGCAAAAGACCTATCAGGAGAAAACAGTGGGGGTGTCTCATAGGTGTGTTTTTATTTAAGTTAGTATTTCGATTTATGACAAAGGTATTTTAATACCGGAATAATGAGGTGTGGTAAGTATATTATTTATAGTAGTTTAACTATTTTCTTCCCGATTCGTATCAAGATATTGAACTTGTCATTATCTTTGCAGTGTTATTTTAAACTCTTAATTTATATCGTGTTATGAGAGCTAAGAAGTTTGCATGCTGTTTGATGGTCATGTCATTGCTGGCAGGTATTTCATTTATTTCCTGTGGCAATAGCTCCAGGGCGAAAGTAGAAAGTGAAGCAGCACAGACAAGAGAAGATTTCAAGTCGTTTCTGGATAAGTTTACTTCCAGCGCGGCGTTTCAGTATACTCGTGTCAAGTTTCCGTTGAAAACGCCGGTTACTTTATTGGCGGATGACGGGGAAACTGAGAAAACGTTCCCTTTTACGAAGGAAAAGTGGCCGTTGCTGGACAGTGAAACGCTGAAAGAAGAACGTATCACTCAGGAAGAGGGCGGTGTTTATGTATCTAAGTTTACGCTGAACGAACCGGCGCATAAGGTATTTGAGGCGGGATACGAAGAATCGGAGATCGACTTACGTGTGGAGTTCGAACTGCTGCCTGATGGAAAATGGTATGTAGTAGACTGTTATACCGGCTGGTATGGATATGATTTGCCGATTGCAGAGCTGAAACAAACCATTCAGCACGTGCAGGAAGAGAATGCGGCTTTTAAAGAACTTCACCCTTAAGGGCAGGACCGGCAGAGAGCATATCGGTCATTATCTATAAGATATAGCACATAATTTGAACTATTTTGTACGATTTGAACCCCTCTTTCCAACAAAAGAGGGGTTTCTTTGCATTCGGGAGAAGAACAGGTGATCTTCTCTGTAAATACCGGCTAATGATAAACCGATTTACCATCGGACCTAAAACGATATATTCTATGATAAAGCAATCTTTTACTCTGTCAGTGACAATGCTGATATTGTCTTTTCTCTGTCCGGCATTCCTCAATGCGCAGATAGTTACGGACGAGCGGATGTTCTCTTTTGAAGAGCCGCAGTTACCTGCCTGTATAACCGGTGTTCAGTCTCAGTTAGGCATATCCGGTGCACATTATAAAGACGGGAAACATTCGTTGGAATGGACCTTCGAACCGAACGGGAGACTGGAACTCCGGAAAGACCTGAAGTTTGAAAAGAAGGACCCGACAGGGAAAGACCTGTATCTTTCCGCTTTCATCGTATGGATATACAATGAGCAGCCTCAGGACGCTGCTATCGAGTTTGAATTTCTGAAAGACGGCCGTAAGTGCGTTTCTTTCCCTTTCGGCATCAATTTCAAAGGCTGGCGTGCGGCATGGGTCTGTTATGAACGCGATATGCAAGGCACGCCGGAAGAGGGAATGAACGAGCTCCGCATCGTGGCTCCCAATGCAAAAGGACGCCTTTTCATCGATCATCTGATCACTGCGACGAAGGTAGACGCCCGTCAGCAGACAGCCGATCTGCAAGTCCCCTTTGTCAATGCCGGCACTACCAATCACTGGCTGGTACTCTACAAACACTCCCTCCTGAAACCGGACATCGAACTGACTCCCGTAAGCGACAGGCAGCGGCAGGAAATGAAACTGCTGGAAAAGCGTTTTCGTGACATGATCTATACCAAAGGGAAGGTGACGGAGAAAGAAGCCGAAACCATCCGTAAGAAATACGACCTCTATCAGATAACCTATAAGGACGGGCAAGTGTCCGGAGTGCCCATTTTCATGGTGCGCGCTTCCGAAGCCTACGAACGGATGATTCCGGACTGGGACAAGGATATGCTGACCAAGATGGGGATAGAGATGCGTGCCTATTTTGACTTGATGAAACGGATTGCCGTAGCTTACAATAACAGTGAGGCAGGATCACCGGTCCGCGAGGAAATGAAACGGAAATTCCTTGCGATGTACGACCATATCACCGATCAGGGAGTGGCTTATGGTAGTTGCTGGGGCAATATTCATCATTACGGATATAGCGTGCGCGGACTTTATCCGGCTTATTTCCTGATGAAAGATGTATTGCGGGAAGAAGGAAAACTGCTTGAAGCGGAGCGTACGTTGCGTTGGTATGCTATCACCAACGAGGTATATCCCAAACCGGAAGGCAACGGCATCGATATGGATTCTTTCAATACACAAACCACCGGGCGTATCGCAAGCATTCTGATGATGGAAGACACGCCGGAGAAGCTGCAATACTTGAAATCCTTCTCCCGATGGATTGACTACGGCTGCCGTCCTGCACCGGGACTGGCCGGTTCTTTCAAAGTGGACGGAGGAGCTTTCCATCACCGTAATAACTACCCTGCCTATGCCGTTGGAGGACTGGACGGGGCAACGAATATGATTTATCTTTTCAGTCGGACAAGCCTTGCCGTTTCCGAATTGGCACACCGGACGGTCAAAGATGTCCTGCTTGCCATGCGTTTCTACTGCAATAAACTGAACTTTCCCTTGTCTATGTCCGGGCGCCATCCCGATGGACAGGGGAAATTAGTTCCCATGCACTATGCGATGATGGCAATTGCCGGAACTCCCGATGGAAAGGGCGATTTTGATAAAGAGATGGCATCCGCCTACCTGCGTCTCGTATCTTCCGATTCCTCTTCTGCGGAACAGGCACCGGAATATATGCCGAAAGTTTCGAACGCTCAGGAGCGTAAGATTGCCAAACGACTGGTGGAAAACGGTTTTCGTGCCGAATCCGATCCGCAGGGTAATCTCTCACTAGGCTATGGCTGTGTATCTGTGCAACGGCGTGAAAACTGGTCGGCTGTGGCACGCGGACATTCACGCTACCTTTGGGCAGCCGAACATTATCTGGGACACAACCTCTATGGACGTTATCTGGCACATGGAAGTCTCCAGATACTGACAGCACCTCCGGGACAGACAGTGACTCCCGCCACCAGCGGATGGCAGCAGGAAGGTTTCGACTGGAACCGCATTCCGGGAGTGACTTCCATCCATCTCCCGCTGGACCTGCTCAAAGCCAACGTGCTGAATGTAGATACATTCTCCGGAATGGAAGAGATGCTTTATTCGGATGAAGCCTTTGCCGGCGGCCTGTCACAAGGAAAGATGAATGGCAACTTCGGAATGAAACTGCACGAACACGATAAGTATAACGGAACGCATCGTGCGCGAAAATCCTACCATTTCATCGATGGAATGATCGTTTGTCTAGGCTCGGATATCGAGAATACAAACACGGATTATCCAACGGAGACGACCATCTTCCAACTGGCGGTGACAGATAAAGCGGCACATGACTATTGGAAGAATAATGCGGGTGAAGGAAAAGTATGGATGGATCATCTGGGCACCGGATATTATGTGCCGGTTCCTGCAAGATTCGAGAAAAACTTTCCGCAATACTCCCGTATGCAGGATACAGGCAAAGAAACGAAAGGAGACTGGGTATCATTGATTATCGACCATGGGAAAGCACCGAAAGCGGGAAGCTACGAATATGCCATTCTGCCGGGAACCGACCGGAAGACGATGACTGCCTTTGCAAAGAAACCTGCCTACAGCGTATTACAGCAAGACCGGAATGCACATATCCTTGAATCGCCTTCGGACAGGATAACTTCTTATGTGCTTTTTGAAACTCCCCAGTCACTGCTTCCCGGTGGATTGTTGCAGCGTACGGATACGTCCTGCTTAGTGATGGTCCGTAAGGAATCTGCTGATAAAGTATTATTGACTGTAGCTCAACCGGATCTGGCATTGTATCGTGGTCCGAGTGATGAAGCTTTCGATAAAGACGGAAAACGTATGGAACGCAGCATCTATTCCCGCCCGTGGATTGACAATGAAAGCGGTGAGATTCCTGTGACGGTGACTCTGAAAGGCAGGTGGAAGGTAGCGGAGACTCCTTTCTGCAAAGTGGTATCCGAGGATAAAAAACAAACGGTACTCCGCTTCCTCTGTAAGGATGGAGCCAGCTATGAGGTAGAACTGGAGAAATAATCTTTTGTTCTGTGGTATGCTATCTGAATAATCAGATCCCCCCAGAGCATTTACGGCCAAAGGAATCTGCTGTAATAGCAGCAATGAAAGCTGAGGAGCCTACATATCGCTTAGGTTCTCCACAGTGATTTGATAGCCGTTTTGCTCTCATGCTCTAACAAAAGTCTGTATCCCTTTATTCATCGTGGTTTTCGGTTTGGTAGCAACTGTGGTGGCAGGTATGAGGGCAAACGGTTGCTCTCACTCTGTCTCATCCTGATCTGTCTCATTTCTACAATGTTATCTTTTGACTTACAGGATGTTAATAGCTGATTTCTCAACTGTTAACGTTTGATCTCTCAGCCATTAATAATTGAGAAATCAGCTATTAATGACTGAGAGATCATCCATTATTGACTAATAAATGATTTAATGCTTCCTAAAAGAACAGATTAATTGAAACAACTGATACGGTTGAGTTCATCGGATCGGGCGGTCAAATCATCCTAATCGAGTATTTCTCCTGATTGTTTCAAGCGTCTGAAACTTTTTGAAACAAATTGCGACTGACAAATAAGTCAATAGTATCATTAATTCCCCTCCCTTCGGGAAGGAGGGGTGGCTGAAAGCCGGGGTGGTAGGTAAAATAAGGTTGTCTCTAATTGATTATGAATGAAAGAATCGTGTATTCACCTACCACCTCCCCCTGCGGGTACTCCTCCTTCCCGAAGGAGGAGATTTAAGATACCACCGACTTTTTAGTCGGCCTTAAAATGATGTAGGAACTTAAATTCTGTTGAATGACCTTCTGCAAATTAGAACATGAACATAGCGACTGCTACAATACGGTTGTTGCTGACGGAGTGGGTGTCTATGATTTTACCATCCGATTTGTCCAGCTTGCCGTACCATGCCGAACTCAATGTATATTCAACTCCGAACTTCCAGTGAGGAACGTTGTAGGTAAGTTCAGCTCCGGCAGTTACCAGTTTATCGAGGTTGGTTCCTGTTCCATAGAGTTTTTCAGAGACTAATTCGTCGCTTGTTCCTAAGTTTTTGGCGTATCCTACAAAGATTCCCGGTTTCCATTTCTGTCCGTAGACCACATTCAGCCAGGAACTGGAGAAGCGTATCGGAGTGTATTCCTGCTCTTTTGTCTTGTTGTCTATGTGCTTAATTCCAAATCCTCCCAAACCGGATGCTTGTGTCAGGTTGGAACCTAATACGCTCTTGGCGCCGATGAACCAATTTTTATTGGTATATTTTACATGAGCCTCATAAGAGAGGGTAGTGATACGTTCGTCTACTTTGTACGTATGTGGGATTGATATAGTACTATTGGTGGTCGGATCAAACGTCTTTTCTTCCCATGAAGATTGAGTACGTGGCTTTAATGAAATCATTTCGATGCCGGCACCCGCCAGAAATCCTCCGTTTTTGTAATCTGCTCCGACATAAATCTCAGGGATATTGCTCTTCTTTATGTATTCCTGACTTTTACCGGCAGGTCCTTGTGACAGATACTGAGACTGCCATACCAACGCTCCGGTCAACTGAAGGTGTTTATTGTTGAAGCGATAACGAATCTGCGGTGCACGGCTGAACGGCTGGAACGGTGCTCCTACGGAAAGATTAAGAATCTGAGGAGAAACATCACCGAACAACGGATGCCATGTCTGACCTACCAGTACAGCCGACTTTCCCCAGTCCAGGTTAAAGTATGCATGGCGCAGACGAATGGTGGAGTAAGAAGTTCCCGACCCGCGGAAGTCCACTTCCACTTTGGCGGATGTCTTGGCTGTTCCCAACTTCGGGCCTGCCACATCCAGTCCCAAACGGGAGTATAATGTATAGAAATTACTGTTCGATGTAGCGTTCAGGTCTTCACCATTGCCGTCGAGCACTTCATCTTTGGGATACATGTAGAACAATCCGTCTACAGTTTCCTCGTTGGCACGGCTGTTATAGTAGAAGTCCGTGCGAATCTGTCCGTAGAATTTGAATTTAAAATCCTTTAATTGTGCGAAACTACTTGATAGTGTCATCAAGCAGAGAGATAATAGAATGTATTTTTTCATAATGTGCTTGTTAATAAACGGGCGCAAAATTACATAAAATAACTGATTCTCAATCTACCGTTGATTAAAAAAGGCACTGACAGCCTGATAATATTTGCTGATATTCGTACTTTTATGAATCGCTTTCAGTACTTTTCTGTCGGTTTGGGGCGCCAGGTATTCCCAAAAGGTCTTCATTTTAGTCAGTAGCTGTCCCTCTCCTCCTTCCAATAGTACGTCGTAATTGTTGTACACGCTTTTGTGCATGGATTTCAGTCTATCCCTCATTTCATCGGGCGCGAGCGTACGGTTTTCTTTGTATTCCAGTGCTAAAGCCGGATTTGCCAGTAGTCCGCGTCCTATCATGATTCCCGCCAGTGAGGGGAATTGTGTGCTGATGCGTTGAATATCTTCCAAATTATGAATGTCTCCATTGTAAACAAGCGGAAGCTGACAGACCTCCCGGAAAGCTGAGAATCCTTGCAAGTCAACTTCTCCTTTGTAACCTTGTTTGCCCAGACGGGGGTGCATGGTGATCTGGCGCAGAGGCAGGTCATTCAGTATGGGAGCGAGTGCCAGGCATTCATCCGGCTGTTCCCATCCCAGTCTCATTTTGACGGAGAAGCTGATCTGCGGATATCGGGTGACAATGCTGAGCAATGCTTTCACCTCTTCGGGATAAGGAAGTATGCCGGAGCCGTTATGACGTTTCGCCAGAAGCGGGAACGGACAGCCTAGGTTTATATCCACTTCCTGATATCCTTTTTCGATGAAAAGGGATAAAATCACTTCTGCTTTCTCTGCCGATGAGGCTATCAACTGAGGAATCAGGTGGGGCACCCCATTGTTCTCAGGTTCGATTCCCCGGACATCTCTGCGCCGGAAGTTCCCTTTTTCCAATCGTACGAACGGAGTATAATAGGTGTCTACACCGCCGAAGAAGGCGTCATGTGCATTGCGGTAAATTGCTTCGGTGTAACCTTGCAGCGGAGCAAAATGGATGGGTAGTGTATCTTGCATATCTTTTAATTTGCTATTCGTTATTCGTTATCTTTTCTCTAATAAAGCTTTTCCTTTTTCTGTCAGCCGATACTTCTGTTTCGGGCTTTTAGGCTGGTCAGGGAAAATTGGCTCTATAACTCCTGTTTCAACAGCAGGCTTTAAGTATTCTTTTGAAAAATAGCTACGGTTTTTCAATTCTAAAAGCTCCATCATTTCCTTAACGGAATAGGTGTTATATTCCATTATATTCAATAGGGACTGAACTTGTATGGTACTTATGTGGTGCTTATGTGGTACTTGCATGGTGCTTGTGTGGTTATTTGTCCCGTATCGGAAAACAAGTATTACAAAACCATTGGCCAACTTAAATTCCGGTTCCGGTAAATTGGCTTTTCGACATTCTTCTGTCATTAAGCTGATACCACGTCCCCAGTTTTCCAATAACTTGCGCTTATAGAGGACATTGGCAATTAAAGGATTCCGAGGTTCTGAACAATGTTCGGATTTCATCCTTTCCATATCCCAGCCATGAGGGAATGTTCCAGGATTTTCAATTTCCACACGGTCATCATAAATAGCTATTCCTACAGAGCCGCCTGGAGTCCGGAATTGTCTATGGCAAAGTGAATTGATAATCCCTTCTCGTATAGCTTTATAAGGAATCGTCAAATGTTCTTCCCGCTCCAAAGCTTCGGTTGTGCCTGACAAAGAAAGGTGCTTGAATATAAAGGTCATTGCTGAATCAAGCAATTGGAACAGATTACCTTGTACGCGCTGATTATCCATAAAGACCATTTTATCTGTTCCTTTGAAACGCGCCAGCCTTAAAAGACATTGCGGATATTCTATCAGTTCCCTGTTGGCAAACAGTACAGCGGCAGCATTGTTTAATACGCCATTCACCAGTAACCCAAATTTTTCTAAAATAATGGAGAGGTTGTTTCCTGTATTCTCTGGCAAACGACCACATTCTATTCCGAGTCTGACCGTTTTCAGAATTTCATTTTCATCCATATCCTGCAAAGAGAGTTTAGGGTTTTCAAACAGTTCCCAACGATATTTTGCCTCGTCGCGAATTATCAGCAATTGATTATACACTGCTTGTGGCATGGCGGATGTTACACTTTCTACACGATAATAAGGACGACTTTTATAGCAAAATGGGCGGTTGTCTCTTGAATTTTCAACATGGAGTGCTATTATTTTCTTACTACTGTCTGGAAGGGGAATATAAAAGACGTGTACGTTTGCTGTTGGCTCTAATCTGTTGATAGCCTCCGCAATGCTCCTTTTGGTTACATCGGCAACCTCTTGCCCGATTATCTTGCCTTTGTCTGTAATGCCGAATAAGACCGTTCCGCCTTCTCCGTTAAGAAAAGCACAAAGCGTTTCCATGCCACGTTCCAATTGTCCGGTGGTTTCTTTAAATTCCACTTGTTCATTTTCAGTTTGGGCTATGAGTTCCTTTATATCTTCTATATCTTCAGGGTGGTCTGCTTTCATACTGCGTATATTATTGATTTACAAAAGTACTTAAAAAACTTCTTATTTCCTGTAGATATACGGAAAAGTAAAAGAGAGGAACCTCCCGGCCCCTCTCTTTTGGGTGTTAAATTGATTAAAGTCTGATTTTCATATACGTTTTTAACTGAAGGTTAGAAAAATCGTGCGGGTGATTGGTTGTTATTTAAGTGCGTTGAGCCATCCGGGTACATAGCCCAGACGTTCCCGCAATTGTGCCTCGTACAAAGATTCGGGGGATACCTTCATACCGGTACTTTCTTCATATGTGACTTGTTGCTGCTCTTTACCGGAGAATTTCACGTTCATACCATGTGTACCGACTACGATAGGCGGGAAAATCTTCCACCATGTATCGCTGTCGCTCCACCATGCGAAGTTAGAAGCGTGAGAATCCGTTCCGGTCACATTCAGATTCCACAGGGTGAGGTCGCCCAGGTGATTGGGGACTTCATTTTCGTCGCCTCCTGCGCGGTAGTATACAAGTCCGCCGCTGCAATTGTCTATCAGCGTGGCACGGGGCTGTGTGGCGTGGGATTCGAAACAGGCGTCATTGCCCCAGGTTACGTTCCATAATACGGTTCCTACACTTGGCTTCGATACGCCGCAACCGTGGAACTGCCCTTGGCAACTCTTGCCGTATACGTCATTTCCTGCACTTTCATCGCGGACTTTGCCGATAAAGACGCGTGAAGAACCTTGCGAACGTACGGCTGAATGTCCGCGTTTTCCACTGATACGGATATCGTATGCCGAGCTGTTGGCAGATTCGGCAAAAGTAAGCGCTTCGCTGACACTCTCGAAGTGGACGTTGCGTACCCATGAATTGACTACACGTTGCAGCAGCAGCGGTTTATAGGCTCCGTCGTATTGCCAGCCTACTTTAGCCTGTTCGGCGTGTCCTTCTCCGTGATGGGCGTAGCCGTCCAATGCGTTTCCTACGAAGCTCAGGTCTTCCACACCGACATTCTCCAGATATTTGTACGTACGGATTTCCCACCCTTCCGTATCGTTATATTTGATGTCGATGTCGTGCATGATCGGTTCGTAGAAAGTGATCTTGCCGTTTGAGGCGGATTTCACCTGATGAAACTCGGTGATTTTGACGCCATACAGGTCGTCGGAGCTTTGGTTGATGGAGATAGGGGCTTTCGCTATCGCCCAGTTCTCGTTGAGGGCAATCGGACCGATCTCTTTCTTTACCAGTTCCCTGTCTCCGCTGCGCAAGCGCAACTGTACCCACTGTCCGGAGGAGATTCCGGTGGTTCCGCTGACTTTCACGGTAAAGTCTCCGCGCTTGGCATTCTCGGTAACGGAAGCAAGCTTGGGGGAGTTACCGGCATTGTTCGGACCGTTGGTGTGCTTGATTGCCAACAGTATAGGTGATGAACTGAGGTTGCTGATACTTGTCGGCAGATTAGGCGTTTCCATGATCAGACGGGTCTTGTCGGGACCGTCGCCTTTGATCACAAAGTTACCGCCATAGATTTCAATGCCACTGCTGACATTGTTGTTTTTCGAATCAACGGCATCCTTCTGCTTGCTTTCGTCGCGGGTGTTATCGTCGTCGTTGTGAAGAATGTAGTCGCCTGCGGGGAAATAGATTACAATCTTCGCGTTGGCGTTCAGCTTGTTGGTTCCGTTTACTCTTGTCATGCCTTTCTCTTGCAGGATGCTGATCAGCGCTTCACGGGCGGTCATGTTCTTGGCGGTCATGCGCTCTTTTACGTTGATCACTTGGTATCCTAAAGAAAATGCGCCTTGCGGCGCACTTTCTCCATGATTATATCCGGCATACGAATAGTCGGGTAGCACATTGTCCTCTCCCTGCCTGAAGCGTTGCCAAGCTAAAGCCGAGTTGGCATCTATCTCCGTGGTCAGCAGTTTTACCGGAAGTTTCACTACCCGGCAGTAACCTTCTTTCGAGAATATCTTGATGTAAATCTGTTCTTCGTATTCTTTCCCTTGCACGTTTGTTTTGGGGGCGGTGACGATCAGTTTGTTTTCCGTCAGTTTCACGCCCCATGTCTGGTTTTCGATGGTGGCTGTTTCCACGTTGGCTTGTTCTACAAGGAATTCCTGCTTTTGTCCCAGACCGAAAGTGGCTGTGCCTTCATACTTGATTGTCAGGTAGAAGTCTTTTCCGTAGATGGGGACTTTTACTTGGCTGTTGTCGGCACGGATGGTAAAGGTGATCTGTCCGGTCGCTTCGTCGATGGTTACGTTGCTGAACAGGGAACTTGCGTTGGCAACGGCTTGCGTTCCGTCGGCAATCTGGTTGTTGCCCAATTTGTTCCAGGTGCTTCCGTTGTCGATAGAGATCAGCCAGAAACCGTTTGCATCTACCTTCAGTTTCGGGGTGACGCCTGCTGTTCCCGCTTCGGGGATGGCGCTTACCGGTTTGTCGTTAACGAGCAGTTCGGTGGTCATGTCGTTGATGGTATATGCCCAGTGACCTGACGCGTTGACGCTGAACAAAGGCATATCGTTCATGTCTACTTTGCCGCTGTATATGGTTACAGTTTCGCCGTTACTCAGTTCGATGGTATAGTTATCCTGTTCATCCTTGCTATATCCCACCACCAGAATCTTACCTTCAACCATCTGCTGATAGTTGCTGATGTCCGAGTTCATCTGTTCTATGCTCGCTTCCAGATTGGCTACCCGTTCTTTCAGGTTGTCAATGTCGGAGCGCAGATCATCCCGTTCGTCGCACGAGTAAAGTGCGACGAGGAGGGTGATACATATGATTGATATTACTTTTTTCATACGTTAGTCGGTATTAGTTGGTTGCACCGTATTCGGCATATTCTGCATTCGGAACGAAGATACCGTTGGCGAGGTCGAAGGTGCCGCCGTCGAACGGATTGGATGTTAATGCTTTCAGTTCTTCTGCTCCTTCAAACGGTAGTTTACCTCCATAGAACATTTGCCAATTATAAGTCATAGTTTTGTAAAGGAGGTTATCTGCGCAAATATCTCCTGTTGGGGATGTTATCTGAGGACGAATGATGACTACATTACCTGTTCCGTCTGTATTTGTCCAGAAGATATTATTTTTAATAGAGGTTTTCGCCAGATTGCCTATGTTTACGTAGCCACCGGTATTTGTTTCCAAGTTTATAAATGTATTGTTTTCTATGGTCAGACTGGCTATACCTGAAGCTGAACCATTGAATAAAACCAATTGATTTACTTTACCTGACGGACAATAGAATGTGTTGTTTCTAAAGATGACATTGCCATAATCCTGATTCTTATTACTGCTGGTATTGATAATAAACTGTTGTGTAACAGCTGTTATCTTGATGGTACTATTTTCCATGCTGAAATTGGCAATGCTCCTTTTGTCGTTAGTAATGGCACTTACAGGTTTGCCATTAAGTACAATCTGACATTGATCAAAAGCTACATTAGCAAATGACTCGTCTGCATAAACAGTAAACAGATAATTAGTGAATCCCTCGGCTGCTTTAAATACAATGTTTTTACACAAGAAATGTCCAGTCTCGGTATTTTGTCTGAGTCTGATATAATTTCCTGTAATTGCCACTGTACTGATGTTTTGTGAATCATCTCCGATGAAAAGCAAATTAGCAGCATTAACGGTACTGTTATAGTTGACAGTGACCCCTCCTTTGATAAAATAGATGCCTGGAGTAGTGATTGTCTGATCAGAATCAATGTATGTTGCATTCTCGAATTTAGTGTTATTTACTTCAATTCCATTTACCGTAAATGTGGCTCCGCTATTATATAAAGCATAGTAGCTGTCAACTACTTGAATTGCCTTCACCTGAATCTTGGCAACCGCCCAACTGGCACCCTTATTAACCTGCACTGTTACGTCGGAACCGTTATCCGCCGTTGCACGTGTACTCATTGCGTTTGCCGGAGCTGTAATGCTCAATGTAGCTACATTGGTCATTTCATCCGCTTCGCTCACAGTAGCCACCCATCCGGCAGGAGCAGTAACGATAATGTTTTCACCTTTTACTTTTACAGTCGTAGTGGCAGTCTTGCCATAGCCTATTTCCCAGTATCCGTTCTTCATTCCGGTTTCCGGTTCGGTGATTTCGCAAAGCAAGTCTTTTACGATAGGGATAGAGATAGCTTCCGTCTGTCCTTTCAGTTTGACAACGAAGAATTCCCCGGTTGAATCTACGTATACTTCCTCAAAGAAAGAGTCTGCACTGCTTCCTCCGGAACCATCGCTGACTGCGGATACCTTTTGACCGTCTGTGTCGAGTACGTCTTCCCAGCTGGTTCCGTTATCATAACTTACCTGCCAGAAACTTCCCTCGTCCGTAATCCGGAACTTGGGAGCTATACCATCCTTACCGGGAGTGCCCACAGCCTGAACAGGTATGCCATTCTGCATCAATACCTCACCGTTCACTACCCATTGGCCCTCGTCATTGACAGTAATCTCTGGATAAGCAACTTCTCCCTTCGAGCCTTGTGTCAGTGAGATGGTTTCTCCGTTACTCAGTTTCAGTTTATATGTACCGTTTGTATTCGTCACTTCTGTGATAGTCTGACCACCTTCAAGCAGTCGCTTGATAGCTGTCATGTTATCGTTCAATAGACTGACTTGTGCTTCCAAAGACTCTACGCGGTCTTTCAGATTGTCAACATCGTCTCTCAAGTCGTCTGTATCGCACGCTGCCAATGCAAACAGCGCAAATGCGGTTAACATGATTGATTTAAAGTAATTCATAGATATAATGTATTAGTTATTATTTTATTCGTTTATTTTTATTCCACTACGTTTACCACCATGTGGTAAGTAGTCGTGGAGGAATGATCGATATTGGCATTACGAGCGAGGAATGTCACGTTGTAGATACCAATTTGATTGTAGGTATATGTGTACTTATCCAGACGCTGGGTAATATCCTTTACTTTCGTTCCCTGATCGGGGCTGCAAGAGTTAACGGTAATCAGATCGGAAACCAGCCAGCTGTATTTCAGCGGATCGTTGGCATTGGTACTATGGATGAAGAAGGAGCCGCCGCCTACACCTGTCAGGTTCCAGATACCGGATACGTTATTGGTAACTGTCCCGTATTCACGGTCTTTGGTCATGCTGGTCTGATCCTTCAGATTCCATTTGTTCTTCATATTGATCGGAGTAAAGCCGAAAGAACCGGCAGAATATTCTGCTTCCTGTCCGCTCGTCATCACATTATTGATGCGCATCCGCTCAAAGTACATCTTGGATTGTGCCACTGTATTGTCAATGCCACGGTAGCAGATAGCGATTGCAATCCGTTTGCCCATGTATTCTTTCATATCAAAACTGTATGGAGTGGCAAGATCGGCATTGCCTACCGCCGCTGTCGGGAATGCGGACTGCGGAACCAGTTCTTTCCATTTACCGTCTTTCTCAAATTGCTCTACAAGCAAAGAGTCAGCTTCGAAATTATCCTTGTATAATCCGGTGAATTCATCGGAGATATATACGTGTTTCTCCAATGTCGTGCTCGGGTTACCGTACTGGAACCAGATAGAGAAGTTCAGCATAGACGACTTGATCTGTGAAGGATCAATTGTTTCGCGTTCGCGATATTCGTATTTGCTGCCCGCTTCTCCACTGAAGAATGTCAGGAAGTCCGGATCGCCCGAAAGGATGAACTCTATCGGAGTACCTTTTTTGGCAGTAATGATCTGTCCGTCGAAGCTTACATTCTCGTTGGTCGCTACTTTTACGTGCAGACCTACCGCTTCGTCCAGCCCGTCGCTGCAAGCCCCGAAGAAGAGACTTGCTACACAGATGGCTATGAGTTTATATGTTTTCATAATCTATGATACTTTTATCGATGAATACTGTGATTACCAACCCGGATTGTTCTGTGTGATATCTTTGTTCACACTCATTTCCGCATCCGGAATCGGGAAGTAGTTGTAGGTGCTGGAGATGTTGAAGTAGGTATATACGTTGGTAGGTCCCTGCGTCCAGTTGTTGCCGGATTGTGCTTCGGTTACCAATGCTCTCATATTTTTCACATACTCACCCCAGCGGATCAGGTCGAAACGGCGGGTGTATTCGAAACAAAGTTCCATGGCACGTTCGTCTTTCACGGTCTGGCGGAATTCTTCCTGCGTCATGTCGGGAAGCTCGTTCAGTCCGGCACGTTCTCTTACTTCCTTCATACATTGGTAAGCCAGAGTGGTAGGGCCGTTGTTCGCTTCGTTTTCCGCTTCTGCGATCATCAGCAGTACGTCAGCATAGCGCAGGATCGGGAAGTTGATAGACGTATAGTTCTTGTCTTTCTTATCCGCTTCGTATTCACGGCGGTATTTGCCGCACATACGGCTGAAGTTCTTGGTGGCTGTGGTCTTTTCTGTGTCATCTGCGTACTGGTAAGTTCCGCGTTGCTGACCGTATTGGGACATTACTTCAGCAAGTTTGCCCTGCTCAAATTCACGGTGGGTAACGCCTGTATTCTTGCCTCCGGCTTCTTTGTATTCAAACGGAGCGATACTCCAGTTGAAACGTTTGGTATCACCGTTGTTCACATAAAGGTTGTACAGTTTCGGAGTGCTGTAGATAAAGGCATAGCCATATCCGGGGTCTTTGGCTCCCGTCACATCGCTTTTGGAGGACAGATCCGGACCGGCGAGTCCGATGATGTTACCGATACGGCCTTCGGCTTGTGTATCCGAAGTGTTGTTGCCGGCAAATTCGGCTTCCCAGATGCTTTCGTTGGCAGTGGTGTTATACTTGTCGGAACACATATCGATGAAAGGATCCCAGTAGTTGGCAGCTAGTTTGTGACCGGCAGTCATTACTTTCTGGGCATAGAAGCTGGCTCTTTCGAAATAGTCTTTCTTTTCGGCCTGTGTGGCATTGCGACCTTCACGGTAATGCTCGCCTGCACGGAACAGATATACACGTGCCAGTATGCCCCATGCGGTAGACTGAGAGATACGTCCCGGCTTGTAAGCAAGATCGGAGGCCGATTTCAGACCAGTATCGGCGGCATCTGCCATTTCGGAGATGATGAAGTCATAGATTTCCTGCTTGTCCGTACGCGGGATATTCAGGTTGGTAACGCTTTGGGTTGAAACTGTTTTGAAAGGAACATCTCCCCAGCACTCTACCAGATTGAAATAATAGAATGCACGCAGGAAGCGGGCTTCGGCGATGTACTGTTCTTTGACGCCTGCATCGAAACCGTTTACTTTGTCGATGTTTTCGAGGAACATATTGGCACGGTTGATGCCTGAATAGAGGGCATACCAGAAGGCAGTCACGGCGTTGTCACTGGTGGTGGCGTTGTTGCAGATCAGTCCGGTAGATGCGGGACCGCGTCCGCTGCCTCCGTAGTGGGATAAGTCGTCACCGGCTACGAGGTACATATAGTCACCGCCGTAGAAAGTAGGTTGCGACAGTATGGCGTAGATGCCTGTCAGGAAGGAGTTGGCTTCAGCGGGGGTGTTGAAGTAGTTCTCCGGCGTCAGTTTGGTAGGTTCTTTGTCCAGAAAGTCACAGGATGCCATGCTGAAACCTGCCAATAGAGCTATGATTGTTATTTTTAATGCTTTCATAATCGAATTCTTTTTTCTAACTGTTACTATCATTATCCGTTTAGAATCCCAGGCTTACACCGAAGCTGATAGAGTATGCTCTCGGATAGGAAGAGTAGTCCAGACCGGGAGTGAGCGCACTGTTGCGTACAGATACTTCCGGATCATAACCGGAATAACCGGTACATGTCCACAGGTTTTGTGCGGCAACGTAAACACGTGCTTTGTCTATCTTCCATTTCTTCACCAGCTTGGCGGGGAAGGTATAGCCTACTGTTACGTTCTTCAGACGCAGGTACGAACCGTCTTCGATGATGCGTGAAGAGATCACACGGTTGGAAGAGGAGTTGGTAGCCGCAGGGATGTCACTGGTCGGATTTTCCGGTGTCCAGCGGTTGGCATAGCTGGCGAACTGGTTCAATTCGCGTGAACGGTTGTTGGAGCTTTCAAAGAACAGGCGGTTGGCATTCATGATATCGTTGCCGTATGACCACTGGAAGAAGACGCTCAGATCGATGCCTTTATATTCAAAGTTGTTGGTGAAACCACCGGTATGTATCGGAAGTCCGCGTCCGATAATCGTACGGTCGTTGGAGTCAACTACTCCGTCTCCGTTAAGGTCGGCATATTTGGGCATACCCGGCTGAGTGTTGGTCTCAGTAGAGTAGTGGGGCACTCCCGGTTTCAGGCTGTATGAGTTACCCGATTTGTTGAAGTCGTCGTACTTGTATGTACCTTCATAGACATAACCATACATCAGTCCCATCGGCAGACCGACTTTGGCGATGTAGCTGGACTGACCGTTGTAGTTCTGGTCGAATTGCGCGGCAGTCAGCAAGGCTGTCTGATTCTCCGACAATGCCAGTACTTTATTCTTATTGAATGAAATGTTGAAGTTAGTCGTCCACTTGAAGGCGCGTGTCTGGAAGTTGACGGTGTTCAGACTAAGTTCCAGACCATCGTTACGTACTTTACCGATATTCTTGGTAGCGCTGTAATAACCCGAAGAAAAAGGCAGGGAAGCGTCCAGCAACAGGTCGCGGGTGGTCTTCCGGTAAATATCCATCGTTATACCGATGCGTTCGTCGAAGAATCCGAGGTCGAGACCTGCGTTCCATTGTTCGGTTGTTTCCCATTTCAAATCCTTGTTGGGCAGAGAAGTAGGAACAACACCTGCATTCGTCGCATCATTGTCGAATGGATAGACGCCGCTTGGGAGGGAGTTTGTCGATGTATACGAACCGACTCTTGATTTCAATACCGCCAGCAGCGCATAATAATCATATTCGCCGATACGGTTGTTACCCGTGAGTCCCCAGCTCAGACGAACCTTACCGCTGGACAGTACACTTTTCAACGGCTTCATAAATTCTTCTTCCGAGAAGCTCCATGCGAGAGAACCGGAAGGGAAGTATCCGTAACGGTTGTCCTTGTTGAACTTGGAAGAACCGTCGGCACGGAAAGAAACGGTAGCGTAATATTTGGACATATAATTGTAAGTCACACGTCCGAGGTACGACAACATTGCCCATGAAGACTTTGCCGAAGTGGTAGTACCTGCCTGTCCTTCGCTCATGCCTGCCATACCGAGTGATTCGTTGGGGATGTGCGTTGTGCGGAATGAATAAATCTCATAGTCCGAGTTCTGGAACGTGATACCTCCCAATACATTGAGGAAGTGTTTCTTTTTGATGTTAGTCTGATAAGTCAGGGTGTTTTCGTTCAGCCATGTCAGGCGTTCCTGGCGGGTTACCTGAGCATTCACTTTATCTGTAGAGGTAGGACCTCCGTAGCGGGTATTCGAGTTGTTGAACTGATCCTGCTTGCGTGAATCATAAGTATATCCGGCGGAAACTTTCAGTTTCAGTCCTTTCAGTACTTCGTATTCTGCGAATCCGTTCATTTGAAGATTGTTGGTGTAGCTCTTCCGGTATTCGTTCTTCTGTGATTTGATCGGGTTGAAACGGTAGTCGTTGCTTGAATCTACGGCGTTGTCCGTTGAACTGTCCATCAGGAAGCTGAGCGGAGTGTCGGGGGAAGTCACCGGACGGTATCCCCATACGCTATAGAAAAGGTTGTTCATACCACTGTAAGAAGTGGATGATGGAGTACTACCTGTCTGGATAGAGCGTGAATAGTTGGTGGTCAGGCTCATGTTCAGTTTGCCGCGACGGACTACTGTATTCATACGTCCTTGCATACGTTTGTAACCGGTTTCTATCAGCGTACCGTCCTGATCGAAGTAAGATAAGGAAGCATTGTAGCGTACACCTTCCGTACCACCGGCAAGTCTGACCGTATGATTCTGCTGCCAGGCAGTCTTGAATATCTCGTCCTGCCAGTTATATTGCGGTATGTCTTTATAATCGTCCAGTGTCCATTGCTTGCCTTCGTAGTTCATCAGGTATGAGCCGGCAACGACGGTAGGATACATTTCATTCTGTAGCTTGACAAACTCATAAGCATCCATCATCGGAATAGTGCGGGTGACGTGCTGCACACCGAAACTACCGTCATAGGACAACTGTGCCCGTCCTACCTTACCTTTCTTGGTGGTGATGATGACAACACCGTTGGCACCGCGCGCACCGTAAATGGCCGTAGCCGACGCATCTTTGAGGAAGTCGAGCGACTCGATATCGGAAGGGTTCAGCGTGCTGGCTGCCGATGAATCTTCTATCGGGAAACCGTCGATAACGAACAGCGGCGAGTTTTCTTGTGTCAGTGAGTTGTTACCACGGATCACGATGCTCATGTTGCCGCCCGGCATACCTTCGCCCGAAGTTACGTTGACTCCGGCGATACGTCCGCCGAGTGCCTGATCGAATGAAGCGACGGGGGCGGTAAGTACATCTGCCATGTTGGCTTTCGCCACGGAACCCGTAAGGTCGCGGCGGCGTACTTCCTGATAGCCGACAACCACTACTTCGTCCAGCGTTTTAGTATCTTCTTTTAATGTGATGACCATTGGTTTTTGCGAGTCCGCCTTTTGTTCTACGGTGACGTAGCCGATAAAGGAAATAACCAAGGTAGCGTTCTTTTGGGGGATGTTAAGAGTGAATTTACCGTCAAGGTCGGTGATCGTTCCCTGCGAAGTGCCTTTTACCTGAACACTGGCTCCGGGAACACCTTCTCCTAGATTATCCTTCACAGTACCTTTGACAAGTACTTGTGCAAGCACAAATGGAACAGAAAGCAGGAGCATTCCCAAAATGGAGAGCATCCTTTTTCTTGTCTGGTTGGATAGATGTTTTTTCATATATTAAAAATTAAGTGATTTTGTTGAATTTACGATGGCAAAGATATACGCATTGATTGTTCTCATATGGATAGAATTATTCAAGATTGATACAAAATAATACAAATCTGCTATTCTCATTGGTTATCTTGTCTTTACCGATTCAAGCAGTTCGGACAGCTCTCTGACAACTTCCGGATGCTGTTTCGCTACATTGTTTTTCTCCGATGGATCGGCGGATAAATCGTACAGCTGGGGATGCCTGTCATTGCCCAGTTCCATTTTTGTCCAGTATTCGATGGCGGGGGCGTCACTCGGTTCGATGTACTTCCATTGTCCTTTCACGATGGCGAGCGTATTATTGAGATTTTGCTGTACGATGTATTCACGACTGGTGTAGTCTTTTCCCAGAAGCGTGTTCAGATGTTCCTGACTGTCAGGAGCTGCGCCTTCCGGAAGCGGTTGTTTCAGTAAAGCGGCAAGTGAGGCAAAGATATCGATTTGTGAGAAGAGAGCCTGTTGCTTGTTCGGCTTCACTTTGGCAGGCCAGCGGACGATGAACGGAATGCGGGTTCCGGCTTCGTAAGCGCTGTACTTTCCACCACGGTAAATACCCATCGGGGTATGTCCGTTGAGGCGTTCAAAGGCTTGGTCCTGGTAGCCGTCGTCGATGACGGGGCCATTGTCGCTGGTGAATATCAGGATGGTGTTGTCCGTCAGCTGGAGGCTGTCGAGGGTGTTCATGATCTCTCCGATGGTCCAGTCGAGTTGCAGGATTACGTCTCCGCGGGTTCCCAGACCGCTTTTCCCGGCGAAGCGGGGATGTGGGACGCGCGGTACGTGTACGTCCTGCGTGCCCATATATAAGAAGAAAGGTTCTTCCTTATGGGAGACGATGAAGCTTTTTGCTTTATTGGTGATGATGTCGGCGATGTCCTCGTCTTTCCAGAGAGCGGACTTACCTCCGGTCATCCAGCCGATGCGGGGGATGCCGTTGATTATCGTATTGTTATGTCCCTGACTGGGTTTTAGTTTTACGAGCTCCGGGTTCTCTTCGCCTGTAGGCCAGTCGCCTACTTTATGCTCGTAGTTCACAGTGATCGGGTCGTTCGGGTCGAGTCCTACCACGTGTCCGTTCTCGACGAATACACAGGGGACACGGTCTACGGTTGCCGGAATCACGAACTCGTAGTCGAAGCCGATACTTTGGGCGTTGGGGGTGATGTGCCCGTTGAAGTCGGTGCCTCCCTTCGGACCGAGTCCAAGATGCCATTTGCCGACAACTCCGGTGGCGTAACCTGCTTCTTTCAGCATATCGGCCATGGTGACGCAGGCGGTGTCGATGATTAGTTCCGAGTTTCCGGGGGCGATGCCTGTGTTCTCCTGTCGCCACGGGTACATACCTGTCAGGAGTCCGAAGCGGGAAGGGGTACTGGTGGCGGAAGTTGCATAGGCGTTGGTGAACTGTACACCCTGTCCGGCAAGGCGGTCGATATGGGGAGTACTGACCTTTGTCGCTCCATAGCAGCTAAGGTCACCTATGCCAAGGTCGTCCGCGAATATATAAATAATGTTAGGCTTTTGTGAGTTTTGTCCGTTGTCTTTTTGTACTTTCTGATTGCATCCGGTCAGCAGGGCTATACCGGGCAATAGCGGTAGTAAACGTGAGACATTCTTCATAATGTTGATCTTTTATGGAGTGATTACTGAACACAAAGATAAGAGGATTGGCGGAAATGAGTGAGCAGGAATGTACAGGTGTGATACAAAATAGTCCATTCTAAAGGGTTAAATGTTTCGGGGCTACGGATGCCTTTTCCTGACATCGTAGCCCGGATCTTGTGCCACGCTGTTGGCACAGCTGTGCCACCGCGATGGCACGGTCGTGCCAGCAGCGTGGCACAAGTGTGCCAACAGGAGGGAACTACTTTGGCATAGGTTCTCCTGTTACAAATGCTACTTGCTTACCTGTTTGTGGGTTATTGATCCGTTTCTTCGTTCCCTTCTTCCTCTTTTTCTTCACCCTTGCGGTAGGCAAGCGGACTGACGTGATAAATCTCCTTAAAGCATTTACTGAAATAGCGGGAAGAAGAGAAACCGATGCGGTCGGAAATCTCCGTAATGTTCAGCTCCGGATTGTTCCGCAGCATGACGGCTCCTTTCTTGAGACGGATACTTAATATAAAGTCGTTCGGTGTCTGACCGGTGACGGCTTTCAACTTCGTGAACAGATTGGTACGTGCCATCCCCATTTCACGGGCGAAGATGTTGACATTAAAGTCCGTATTATCCAAGTGCCGTTCGATGATGGCCATGGCACGGTCCAGCATTTCTTTATCCATCGGGTTAGTGGCAAGCATCTGGGCAAAAGCCTGTGGCTGTTTGCTGAATTTCTCCTGTAGCAACCGCCGTGAGTTCACCAGATTGTTGCAACGGGAGATCAGGAGATTGGTATTGAACGGCTTGGTGATATAATCGTCCGCGCCGATCTTTAATCCTTCAATGTTGTGTTCCACGGCTGTGCGTGCCGTCAGTAGTACTACCGGGATGTGACAGGTGTTGAAGTCCGTTTTGATTTGCTTACAGAGTTCCGTACCCGACATACGTGGCATGACAACGTCACTCAGTATGATGCTTGGCATATCTTTCTGTATGATATCCAGTGCCTCTACACCGTCGGAAGCGGTGGTGACCTGATAGAACGTTTCGAAGATACCTGCCAGCATTTGCTTGATGGATTCGTTGTCTTCCACTATCAGCATTTTCGCATCTTCGATGCGTTTGTTGTCTTCCTCCTTCCATTCGGAATCGGGCAGTATTTCTACGGTTGGAACGATTGTTTCCGGTTGTTGCTGAATGTTGGTGTCGGTGTTGTCCCGTATGATTTGTTCCTCAGTAAAGTGCTGGTTGCCCGATTTCAACGTAATGATAAAACGGCTTCCCTTGCCCGGTTCGCTCTCTACACGGATGGTTCCGTGATGAAGTTCGATGATACCTTTTGTCAACGCCAGTCCGATGCCTGTGCCGGCTCCGGTATTCAGCGAGTCGAGGCGTTCGGTCTGGTAGAAACGGTCGAATATCTTGTCGATCTCGGCGGCGGCAATGCCTGTTCCCGTGTCTTTGATCTCGATAATGACGTATTTATTCTCCTGCGATACGTTGATGGAGATGGTATCTTCCGCTTTCGTATGCTTCAATGCGTTGGACAGCAGATTGTTCACTACCTTCTGCATCTGCTTCTGGTCGTACCATACTTCAATATCATCCGACTGCTTGTTGAACTTGAAATTGATTTGCTTGCTGCTGGCGTATTCAAGGAATAACAGATAATTCTCGTACAGGAAGTTCACTAGATTATGTCGGCTGACTTTGATTTTCATGTGCCCTTGTTCCTGCTTGCGGAAGTCGAGCAGTTCCGTAATTAGTTCACGCAGTTGGAGGCTGTTTTTGTAAATTCCCAATATCTTGTGATAAATATTAGGTGTGAATGTCTGTACTTGCAACAGCGTTTCTACCTGTCCCACGATCAACGTCAGCGGAGTGCGGAATTCGTGGGAGATGTTGGTAAAGAAGCGCAGCTTGGATTGGTTTAATGCTTCGAGGTCTTCGATGTGCTTCTTTTCATATTTCAGTGACTCACGCAGTTTGATGCGGGAATTGTAGTTCTGAATGAGATACCATAACAGACTGACGGTACAAATGGTGTAAATCAGATAAGCCCACCATGTCTCATACCAAGGCGGTAATACACGGATCAGTAGTCGGGCTTCTTCGATACCGTCTCCGTCCGACTTGATGACGAGCGTATATTTGCCCGGATTCAGGTTGGTATAAGTGATAAGCGTCTGTTTGCGGTCGGTGTGATTCCATTCGTCGGAGAAACCTTCGAGGCGGTAGACGATTTCATTCCTGTTGGCAGGGATGAAGTTGGAAGTGGCGTATTCTATGCTGAACATGGATTGATCGGCTTTCAGGCTGATTTCCGGTGTATAGGCGATGGACTGTTCCAAGATGCCGGTGTCGTCTCCGGCAGTGATCTCCTTACCGTTGACCAGCAGGCGGGAAAGGATGATGCTGTAGGACTTGGGCGTAAAGTGCAGTTTCTTTTCCCAGAAAGAAATCATGCCTTGGATGCCGCCCAGAAATACTTCTCCGTCATGCGTTACGAACAATGCGTTTTCGTTGACGGCAGTCAGCGGGAATCCGTTTTCTGTACCGTAGTTGTAGAACTTCTTTTGCGGATAGTCAAACTGGGAGAATCCCTGATTGGTAATCAGCAGCAAGTCTCCCTTTTGTATGGACGACTCAAATACTTCGTAGATACAGTCGCTGGATAGTCCGTCTTTCTGCATATCGAAGTTCTCGAAGTCGTTGCTCTCCTTGCGGTAACGGTCGAGTCCGCTTCCGGAAGTGGAGAACCACAGGTTGCCGTTGCTGTCCTGCATGATGTTGTTGACATTATTGTTGCTGAGAGTGTTCGGAATGGAGGGATTGTGTGCATAGTGGGTGAGCTTGCCGGTGTCGAAGCGGTAAGAATATACGCCCTCTCCGGTAGCGGAAACCCATAGCGTTCCGTCCTTGTCGATGTAGAGGCTGGCCACCATACCGATATTTCTGCCTTCTTTGGTATCCTTGAAAAGATGTTCGCAGGTGCCCGTTGCCGGATTGAAAAGGCAGACTCCGTTTTGTGTGGCGATGATCAGTTTGTCTTCGTAGGGCACGATGTCGCGTACAATGTCCGAGGGCAGTGTGGCCGGGTCGCCCGCTTTCATCCGGTAAACGGTAAAGCGGTTGGTGCGCAGGTCGAGTTTGTTCAGTCCTCCCAAGTGTGTGCCGATCCACATAATCTCCTCTGTCCGATCGTAATAGATTGCCTTGACGTTGTTGTGCGAGATACTGTTCCTACCTTCTTCATGGCGGTACCAGCGATAAGTATTGTTTTTCCGGTTATAGACGTTCACGCCGCCGCCTTCGGTGCAGATCCATAAGTTACCGTCTTTGTCTTCCGTCATTCTGCCGACGATGGGACTGCTTAATCCTTCTTTCTCCGTGTCTCCCACTTTATAGCGGGTATAGATCTCATATTCCGGATTGAAGTAGTTGACGCCGCCAAAGTAAGTTCCCAGCCATAGGGTTCCCTGTTCGTCTTTCACGATACACCAGATGGAAGAGTGGGTGAGTCCGTCGGGTTTGTTGTCATTGGCGGTATAAAGTTGGAACTGTCCTGTGCTTTTGTCGTAGCGGTTCAAGCCGTGGAAAGTTCCGATCCATAGATTTCCCAGATTATCTTCACAGCAGCTTCTGACAAAATCGGAACATATACTGTTCGGATTCTTCGGGTCGTGGCGGAAGTTATCGATAGTGCCGTTTGTGCGGATACGGTAGAGCCCTTCCTCCCAGCTGCCAATCCACAGTTCTTTGGATGAGTCTTCGTAGATGCTGGCTATGTTTCCTTTCGTGATGGGCTGAGAGAGTTGCTTGTCGTCCGACAGGCAGTAAACACCATTGCTGGTGGTTCCCATCCACAGGTTTTTCTTCTCGTCCAGATGGAGGCAGGATAGGTTAATGTCTTTCCCGGCAAGGTGGTAGTAAAGGTCGAAGTTGTTCGTGTTCTCGTTGAAAACGAATACTTCTTCTCTTTTTCCGATATATAGTTTTTCGTTGTAGTAGATAGCGTCCACATTGCCTTGCAGTAGGGTTTTGAATCGTTGAGTGGTCATGTCAAATTCGGCTACACCGTCGGTGCAAAGCAGGTAAACCTTCCCGTTCTTATTACCTGTGATACGGAGTACGGTATTGCTGAACAGACTGTTCGGATCATTCTTCTTGAGCTTGAAACTTTTGATATCGTTACCGTTATAACGGTTCAGTCCTTCGCGCGTACCTATCCATATAATGCCCCGTTCGTCAATGTACAGGCTGTTGACGGAAAACTGGGAAAGTCCGTCATCTGTGGTCAAATGGCTGAAAGTAATATTTTGTCCTAACGTACGGACAGCAGTTACGCTTAAAAATAGCAGAAATAAAAGGATTGTTTTTCTCACTAATTCGGTTGTTTAGGGTATTACTAATGGCAAATATATTGTTTTTATTTGATTTTCGGGAACCTTATTAGGAGAAAGTAACTATATTTGTATCCTCCAAACGAAAGATATATGAAAGTAAAGAAAATTAGTTCTGCTAATGTAGAGGCTTGTTCGCTTCCTAAATTATTTGATGAGGAAAAGATAGATTTCCAGCCGGTTCAGTGTGTCAACTGGGCTGAATATCCTTACAAGCCAAAAGTAAGTTTCCGGATTGCGCATACCAAAGATTCTATTCTGTTACACTTCAAAGTCAGAGAAGAAAGTGTACGTGCCAAGTATGGAGAAGACAATGGATCTGTATGGACTGATTCCTGTGTGGAGTTTTTCTCTGTTCCGGCCAGTGACGGAATCTATTATAATATAGAATGTAACTGCATCGGAACGATTCTGATCGGTGCCGGACCAGCCCGTAACGGTCGGGAACACGCTCCGAAAGAAGTGACGGCTCTCGTGCAGCGTTGGTCCAGTCTGGGCAATGAACCCTTCGAAGAACGTGTGGACGATACGACTTGGGAAGTAGCCTTGATTATTCCTTATGCTGCATTCTTCAAGCATCAGATACAGTCACTGGATGGAAAGGAAGTTAAAGCGAATTTCTATAAATGCGGGGATGAACTGCAAACCCCTCACTTCCTGTCATGGAATCCGATAAAGATTGAGAAACCGGACTTCCATCGTCCCGACTTCTTCGGTACGCTGGAGTTTGAATAAATAAGAAGGGTGATGTCCGTAAAAAGACATCACCCTTTCTCTATGAAAAGTGTATTTTGTCTATTTCACAATCCCACGTTCCGAACCTTTTACGAAATTCACGATATTCTCGATTTCTTCACTCATCGGAACCTGATCGATAATCTTCTGGACAGCATCTTGAACACTGAAATTACCTTGATAGATCAACCGGTAAGCATTGGCAATATGACGAAGGATTCTTTCCGACGTATTGTGATGCTGTGACAGAACGACTGCATTCACTCCATGATAGGCAACAGGATTACCGGACATAATTACGTAGGGAGGAACATCTTTGGAGATGCGGCATCCGCTTTGTACAAGTGTCCAGCTACCAATGTGACAATATTGGTGCAACGTTACGTTGCCGCTTAGGATCACACAATCATCTAATGAGCATTCTCCTGCAATTGTAGTACCTATTCCTACCACACAATTATTGCTGATCTGCACATCATGGCAAAGGTGTACCTTATCCATCAGGTAGTTCCCGTTTCCGATTCTGGTAGCATTTCCTGCAAAAGTGGCACGGCTGATTACTACATTCTCACGGATATCGTTATTGTCTCCGATGATCAGACTACTTTCTTCCCCTGTATAGTGAAAGTCTTGTGGTTCTGCTCCCAGGACAGCATTCTGATGTATTTTGTTTCCTTTCCCCATTTTTGTACCTTTCAGGATACTGGCGTATGACATGATGGTACAGTCATCGCCGATTTCCACATCCTTCTCGATGTAGGCGAAAGGCAAGACAGTTACATTCTTGCCTAATTTCGCTTCGGGGTCTACGTAAGCTAACGGACTAATCATAATAGTATATGTTTAAAGTTAATCTTCTCTTCCACCGCCTAATGCCTGGTAGAGGCTGACCACAGCCTGCATCTTGTCGAAACAGTCGGAAACCTGAGAAATCTGTGCGCTCAGATAAGATTGCTGTGCCGACAATACTTCCAGATAGGTTGACGTCCCTAAGTTAAACAATTCTTTTGTATCTTCCGAAGCCTTCTTTGCAGATTCTACCTGCATTTGGCGGGATTCAGCCTTTTTACTGGTGTTTTGGTATAAACTTAGCGCATTGCTGACTTCGCTTCCGGCATTGTACAACGTTTGCTGGAAAGATAATTTAGCTTGTTCTTCCTGTGCTTTCGCTGCTTTCAGGCGGGCGATATTCGTACCACGGTAGAACAATGGCTGAGTCAGTGAACCGATAGCGGAAGCCAGTAACTTACCCGGATTGATAATGGCGGAACCTGCACTGTTCGTCCATCCGGCAGAACCGCTGAGAGTGATCTGCGGATAGAAAGCGGCACGGGCAGAGTTCGTATTATAATAGCAGCTTGCCAAGGACATTTCGGCTGCTTTTACGTCCGGACGGTTAGATAACAACTGCAAAGGAATCCCTGCGGAAAGTTCCTCAGGAAGTGCCTGTGCTTCCAGTACACCACGTTTGATCGCGTGCGGAGCTTCTCCCAGGAAGGTAGACAGGGCATTTTCCGTTTCGCGGATGCTTTGCTCGATGTCGGGGATGGAAGCCACTACTTGTGCATAGGCAGCTTTGCTTTGTGCTAAAGCGGCAGATGTGTAGGTCGATCTTTCCGAAAGTGCCTGTACGGTTTCAGCATTACGCTTCAGTACCTCAGCCGTAGCCTGAGTGATCTCCAGCTGGCGGTCGAGCATAAGCAAGGTATAATACATGTTGGCAATGTTGGCAATAACTTGTGTCTGTACAGCCTGGCGATAAGCCTTTGTCTGTTTCAGGGTGACTTGTGCATTTCGTTTGGAGTTCAGCAGTTGCCCGAACAGGTCTACTTGCCAACTGGCAGTAACCGGCAATGAGTACGTTTTAGTTGCTGCGTTCTTGTCAAAACTGCTGATTGTTCCCTGTGGAGACAAACCGATGGACGGTGCATAAGCCAGTCGGGCTGACATCAGAGACGCTTCTGCCGCTTTGACGTTCAATGCAGCGGAAAGGAGGTCAGTGTTTTGTTTCAGTCCCTGTTCGATGAGAGACTGGAGCTGTGGGTCGGTGAAGACTTCTCTCCACGGCAGGTTACCGAAGTTGGTGGTATCCGAAGCTAATGTATCATTGTCCGCTGCCGGATCACGATACAGGCCGGAAGCGGTAATATCTTCGGGTCTGTCATACGACTTATAGATGTGGCAGCTGCTCAGGAGAGCAGTTGCACACAACATATATAGAATCTGTTTCTTCATATCGAATTTCATTATTTAGCGTATTGTTCAATCTCAGTTACGGCATCCGTATTGTCGATGTCTTCCCATTCCATCGGTTTAACCTTCTCTTGCAGGTACTGGAAGATTACGAACAAAGCAGGAACGATGAAGATCTGGCAGATCATACCAATCAACATACCACCAATAGAAGCTGTACCCAGTGTACGGTTACCGTGGGCACCTACACCGAATGCGAACATCAACGGAAGCAGACCGACTACCATAGCCAATGAGGTCATCAGGATCGGGCGGAGACGGGCACCGGCACCCAGAACGGCTGCCCATGTGATGCTCATACCCATCTTACGACGGTCGAGGGCAAACTCTACAATCAGGATCGCGTTCTTTGCCAACAGACCCATCAACATGATCAACGCAATCTGCATATAGATATTGTTGGACATGGTACCGAGTATCATTTTCAAGGCCGATATACTACCGATCGCGCTCATTCCGTTGACGAACAGGAAGCTGCCTAGCAAACCGAACGGAATGGATAACAATACGGCCAGCGGAAGAATATAACTTTCGTACTGAGCACTCAACAGCAAATAAACGAATACGAAACAAAGGATAAAGATCAAACCAGTCGTACTGCCGCTACTTTGTGCTTCCTCACGAGCCATACCTCCTAGTTCATAGGTGTAACCTGCCGGAAGGTTTTCTTTGGCCACTTCTGCCAGTGCAGCCAGTGCCTGACCGGAAGTATAACCGGAAGCCGGAGCTACCATCACCTTCATGGAAGTATACAAGTTGAAACGGCTGATAATATCAGGTCCGTATACCTTCTCTACAGAGATGAACTGGGAAATCGGAGCCATTTCGCCTTGGTTGTTACGAACCTTGACATTATTCAGTGATTCCAGATTCTTGCGTGATAACGGGTCCGACTGAATCATTACGCGGTACATCTTACCGAAACGGTTGAAGTTGGATGCGTACAAACCTCCGTAATATCCCTGCATCGTGCTAAGAATATCGCTTGGGCTGATACCTGCCTTCTTACAAGCTGCCGCATCAATATCAATCATATATTGCGGGAAGTTCGGGTTGAAGGTCGTTTTTGCAGAGTTAATTTCCGGACGCGCCTCCAATGCTGCGGTGTAGTTGTTGGCTACATCAAAGAATTTGTTCAGGTCACCACCTGTCTTGTCCTGCATGTTCACCTCGATATCCGTAGATGCCGAGTAACCGGGGATCATAGGAGGAGCGAAGAACAATACCTGTGCTTCCTTGATAATCTTCTGCGCACGCATGTATAAAGAACCGACGATAACGTCTGAGTTCTGAATCATGGAGCGTTCATCCCAGTCTTTCAGTTTGATAATGAAAGAACCGTAAGACGGTCCCTGACCACCAATGAAACTGAAACCGGAGATCAATGTACGTGAAGCTACGGCAGGGTCCGCAGCAATCAGACTGTCTACACGTGCCAGTATTTGTTCCGAGCGGTCTTGTGATGTACCCGGAGGTAGTGTTACAGCTCCCATCAGCGTACCGGTATCTTCATTAGGGACCATACCTGTCGGAGTAGTGTTCATAAAGAAGATCAGCAATACGATAGAGAGAACCACCAGTCCCATTGACAACCACTTTTTCTGGATAAAGAAGAGTACGCGTTTCTTATACCTCTTTAATATAGAGTCATAAGCGGCATTGAAAGAAGTGTGGAAGCGAGAAACAAGTGTTTGTTTCTTATCTCCATGATCAGTATGCGGTTTCAGAAGAACGGCACACAATGCCGGACTCAGTGTCAAGGCGTTCAATGCGGACAGACCGATAGCGATAGCCATTGTCAAACCGAATTGGCGATAGAACGTACCTGCCGTACCACCCATGAAACTTACCGGAATAAACACGGACATCATGACCAGTGTGATAGATACGATAGCACCACCCAATTCGTTCATCGCATCGATAGATGCCAGACGGGCGGATGTATATCCCTGATCGAGCTTGGCATGTACACCCTCGACAACCACAATCGCATCATCGACCACGATCGCAATGGCAAGCACAAGGGCACACAGGGTCAGCAAGTTCAAACTGAATCCGATCAGTGACAGTACGAAGAATGTACCGATAAGGGCTACCGGAATAGCAATGGTCGGAATCAAGGTAGAACGCAAATCCTGCAAGAAGATATATACTACGATAAATACCAGAATAAATGCCTCGATCAATGTCTTCAACACTTCGTGGATAGAAGCGAACAAGAAGTCGTTGGCGTTCATAGAAACGTTAATCTTCAATCCCGAAGGCAGTGTTGTGGATGCTTCATCCAATAATTTCTGGATATCAGTGATGGTTTGCGTAGCATTTGTACCAGCCATCTGATAAACGATACAGGTTACAGCTTTGTGTCCGTTTACACGGTTGGTAAAGTTATATCCCAGACGGTCCAGCTGAATCTCCGCAATATCATTCAGTCGAAGTACCTCACCGTTAGGCAGAGACTTGATGACAATGTTCTCAAACTCTTCCGGCTGTTGCAGACGTCCTTTGTAACGAATGGTATATTGGAAAGTCTGGTTACTACGTTCACCGAATTGTCCCGGAGCCGCTTCTATATTCTGTTCAGCCAAAGCGGTAGATACGTCGTTGGGGATCAGTTTATACTGAGCCATTACGTCCGGTCTCAGCCAGATACGCATGGAGTAGTCCTGACCCATCACACTGGCATCACCTACACCCTGTACACGTTGAACCTGAGGAATCAGGTTGATTTTTGCATAGTTCTCGATGAAAGCATCTGTATATGTATCGGTTTCATCGTAAAGAGAGAATACTACCAGCATGGATGTCTGACGTTTCTGAGTAGTCACACCAATTCTGGTAACTTCGGCAGGTAGCAAACCTTGTGCCATGGAAACACGGTTCTGTACGTTAACGGCAGCCATATCCGGATCAGTTCCTTGTTTGAAGTAGATCGAGATATCACCGGAACCGGTATTGGATGCGTTGGAAGTCATGTACATCATGTTTTCTACACCGTTGATCTGCTCTTCTAGAGGGGCAATTACAGAGTTCAATACGGTCGATGCACTGGCACCCGTATATGTGGCTCTTACCGATACGGTAGGAGGCGCAATGTCCGGATACTGTGTGATAGGCAGTGTTGCCAATCCGATAGCACCTAGGATAACTATCAAAATGGAAATAACTGTTGATAGTACCGGACGGTTAATGAATTTATCTAATTTCATACGATTATCTAAATTATTAGTTGAAAGCTGTAGCTAAATTTCCGTCGTGCTGGTCTTTCAAATGCTGTTGATAGTTCGCTTCTTTTTGAGCCGGCGTGATTGGTTGTATTTTTTGGCCGTCCTTCAGGCTCTGTACACCTTCGATTACGATTTTATCGCCGGGGTTCAGTCCGGAAGTTACCAGATATTCTTTTCCGTTGTCCAGGTTGAATATACCGATCTCGGTATATTTCACCGTGTTGTCCGGCTGCAGAACGTAAACGAACTTTTTGTCCTGGATTTCTACAGTAGCCGATTGTGGGATGCTGATAACGTTCTCCATATTATAAGGGATCAGAACGTTGGCAGTTCCACCACTACGAAGCATATGCTCCTTGTTAGGGAAGATAGCACGCATGCTAACAGAACCGGTTGACTGGTCGATCACTCCTGTGATAGCGTCTACCTTTCCTTCTGCATCATATGTTGTGCCGTCAATCAATTGTAGTTTGATGGCTGGTATTTTACTGATTTCTTCTTTGATGGTTCCTCCGGTTTTGGTCATAGCCAGCAGTTCTTTTTCAGTTGTAGAGAAGTATACATATACTTCGTCTATTTCAGATACTGTAGTCATTGGTGTAGCCATAGAGGGGCTTACGAGTGCTCCCAAACGATAAGGAATGTCGTTGATAACACCGTCTGAAGGACTCTTTACTTGTGTGAAAGAGTAATTTTGTTGTGCTGTGGTCAGCTGTGCTTTAGCCTGGGCGAGTTGTGCCTGAGCCTGTGCCAGTGAGTTCTTCGCCATTGACAAGTCATAATCGCTGATAATCTGTTTCTTGTTCAGTTCGATCTTATTGTCAACAGTCATTTGTTGTGTATTCACGGCTGCTTCTGCTGTTGCAACTGAAGCTTTTGCTGTGCGTACTGCTGCTTCATACTGAGTAGGGTCTATGATGAATAAGAGCTGTCCTTTGCGAACGGTTGCTCCTTCATCTACACATAACTTTGTGATGAATCCCGATACCTGCGGGCGGATTTCTACGTCTTGTCTACCTTTGATAGTAGCCGGATAAGCTTTCATTAGATTTGCAGTTGTCTTCTGTAATTCTTGTACTGCATATTCTGGGACTTTCCCTGTGTCATTGCCCTTATTGCCGCAACTAGACAAGAGGGCTAAGCAAAATGCAAAAAAAACAATTCTACTTTTCATACTTTATATTTATCTGTTTTTTAAAATTGTGCGTTCGTCGCTGTGTACATTCATTGTATGGATAGATGATCTAAGGAAGAAAAGCCGGAAACTTATTCCATGAAATAAGTTTCCGGCTGCAAAAGTACTTTAAATTCGGTATTCTTGTACTCTGATACCGTGTTTTTTAACTATGTTTTTTACTTCAGTTTATGATATACAGGATTCATTATGAAACTGAACTCATAATCCTGATATGGAAGGCGGTATTTTTCCAAAGCGATAGCACCCCAGCTATTTACGCAGGCGAGTCCCGTTTGTACCTTATCAATACAGAAGTTTGTGAAGTTGGCTTTTTCTACTTCCGGTGAGTGTCGCTGGTCTTTGCCGGCACCGTCATCCAATGATTCGATTGTATAATTCAGTGCGGAAGCGGAGAACGGTGCATCAGCTACAAACTGCAGTCCGTTGCCGCCGATATTAAGCAGTCTCCACCAACGGATATCAGTTTTGGTACCAGTTTCCTGCGGGCGGATATATGGATAGAATTGTTCTTCTACGGTCTGGCGGTACTTGCCGATCCTTGCGGCGTGGTTACGGTCAGAATAGTTTTCACCCGGTCCGCGTCCGTAATATTCAATCTCATTGAAGGTGACAGGCATACGCAGCTGCATTCCGAAACGGAACATATCGGAAACTTTCTTGCTCTTGTCTGCTTCCATCTTTTGAGTCACTTTTACTGCTCCCTTATTATTGATGGCATACGTCAGGAACAGCTTTCCACCAATAGATTTCATGTCGTATTCTGCGCGAACCACTGCTTGTTCGTTTTCTATATCATGCTTCAATGAAGTCAGTTTTAGTTCCGGATTCTTCCATGCGCCATATCTGTGTTGTAATCCTGCTCCAAAGTCGTTGTCGGTCGGAGCACGCCAGAAGTTGGGAGTCAGTGCACTTCCGTCTTCCATCAGTTGCGTTCCGCTGACGTCGTAGCGGCAGAGGTAACCGTTGTGCTTGTTGAATTCGAGCGTGAAGTCTTCGCCGGAAACAATCAGATAGTTGTGGTCGTTATCCTGGAAAGAGGGAACTACGACTGCGATATTGGAGGACTGCTTGTTTTCCAGTTTTAGTTCCGGTGCCTTGTAGTCACGGATACTCATTTGGTCATAAGCGATGGTTTCTCCCGCAGGAAGCAATGTCTCGGCAGCTTTTAGCTTGTAGCTGACGTTCAGAAGCAACTCCTTGCAAGAACAGATGTTCTTTATGTCGAATGGGAGTTGAAGTTTTGCAGTCTGTTGCGGGGCTACATTCAGGTCTGATACGATGCCGTTTTGTACGATTTCTCCGTTAGCCAGTAACTGCCATTCCAAATAGAATGCGGATAAGTCACGGAAGAAGTTCTCGTTATAGATATTGATCTCACCTTTGGAAAGATCGGCCGGAGTAGTCCAGATATTCTGATAGAAGTATCCTACTTCGTAAGCGTGTGGGTTCGGTACACGATCGGGACTGATCAAGCCGTTGTCGTTGAAGTTATTGTCCGAAGCGTCGTATTTGTTAAAGTCGCCTCCATAGCCGTAGATGGCTACACCGTCTTTGTTTTTCCAATGGCAGGACTGGTCGACAAAGTCCCAGATAAATCCACCTTGATATTTCGGGTACTTGCGGGTGATGTCCCAGTACTCCTTGAATCCACCTTGTGAGTTGCCCATAGCGTGTGCATATTCGCATTGGATAAGGGGTTTGTCAATGTTGCCTTCACAATATTTGATACAGTTATTGTAATCATAATACATCGGGCAGAAAATGTCGGTGAATTCGCTGGTTCCCGCTTGTTCATATTGTACGGCACGTGTCTTGTCTTCGTTCTTGATCCATGTATAGCAATGTTCGAAGTTAGGTCCCATACCGGCTTCGTTACCCAATGACCAGAAGATGATGGACGGATGGTTGTAACCACGCTGTACATTGCGTTGATTACGTTCCATGTGTGCTTTTGCGTAAATGGGGTTTTTGGCAAGGCTCTTGTCTCCATATCCCATTCCGTGAGATTCGACATTGGCTTCGGCTACCACGTATAAACCATATTGGTCGCAAAGGTCATACCAGCGGTTGTCGTCCGGATAATGGCAGGTACGTACAGCATTGATATTAAGCTGTTTCATAACCTTGATATCTTGTATCATACGTTCGAGGGAAACGACATAACCTCCGTCCGGGTCCATTTCGTGACGGTCTGCTCCTTTAAAGAGTACTGGTTGGCCGTTGACGAGTATTTGTCCGCCTGTCAGTTCGATCTTGCGGAAACCTACCTTGACAGGGATCACTTCAGTAATGGTACTTCCATTTTTCAGAGTAGCGGTCAATGTGTAGAGGTTGGGTGTTTCAGCAGTCCATTTGGCGGGATTGGCCACGTTGATAGTCGTGTCCAATTTGCCGGAACCTTTCAGATCGGCTGTGGCTACACTTTTTCCTTGTGCGTCTGTCAGGTCAAGAGCTACAGTGCCGCTGCCTTTCATGTCGATAGCTATGTTCAGTGTACCATCCTTATACTGGCTGTCCAGGTCGGGAGTGACGCGGATATCCTGAATGCGTTTCTTGTCGCGTGCATACAGATAGCAGTCACGTCCTACGCCGGAATAACGGAAGAAGTCCTGATCTTCCAGATAACTGCCGTCGCACCAACGGAACACCTGAAAGGCAATCAGGTTTTTGCCGGGTTTCAGGTAGTTGGTCAGATCAAATTCGGCTTCCAGTTTGCTGTCTTCGCTATAGCCTACGTAGCGGCCGTTTACCCAAAGATACATATTGGAAGTTACCGAGCCGAAGTGGGCAAAGATGTCTTTTCCTTTCCAGTCAGCAGGAAGAACGATTTCTTTTCGGTAAGAGCCTACGTGATTGTTTTCTGTGGGGACAAGGGGAGGATTGTTCTGAAATTGGTTTCTCCAGGCATAGCCGACATTTACGTAAATCGGATCGCCATAACCATTCAATTCCCAAACGGCGGGTACTTTAATATTGTCCCAGCCTTTGTCGTTAAAACTTGTCTGATAAAAGTTTGTCGGGCGTGCGTCTGCATTTCTTACCCAGTTAAATTTCCAGAGACCGTTCAGAGTCATAAAATTCTGAGAGTCTTCTTTGCTGCCCGCTTTAGCTTCATCAGCCGATGCATAGGCGAAATAATTAGTGTGCATTGCGGAGCGGTTTACGGAATTCACTTCCGGGTCTTTCCACTCGTTAAAGTTTTGTGCTTGGATGGCTGTTGTTAGTCCTAGTGCAGCCAAACAGCAGGAAAGTAGTTGTTTCTTCATGGGTTTTTTGTATTAGGTTTGAATTTCGGGAGTCAAAGATAGGGATTTATTAACAAGATAAGGACCAATAATCATTCATTTAAGGCTACTTTTTAATAAATTAGCTAGAAAGTGTAGTGTTTATTGGTGAAGAACGTTTATTTTTGCAACATGTTACAATTTGAGAATCAAAAGATAAAACATATCGTGCGCAAAGCTCTTCCGGTGATTGCACTGGTGGCTATATTGTACTCCTGTGCCAGCATTGGACGGCCGGAAGGCGGGCCTAAGGATTACGATCCTCCGCGTTTTGTCGGCAGTACCCCTGCTGCAGGTGCGATTAATAATAAGAGGACTAAAGTTTCTCTTCAGTTCGATGAGTTTATTAAGCTAGAGAAAGCAACCGAGAAAGTGGTTGTTTCTCCTCCTCAGATTCAACAACCGGAGATAAAGGCTTCCGGAAAGAAAATACAAGTGAATCTGCTTGACTCACTAAAGCCTAATACTACCTATACTATAGATTTCTCGGATGCCATCGTCGATAATAACGAAGGCAATCCTCTGGGTAATTTTGCATTTACTTTTTCTACCGGTGCGCAGATCGATACAATGGAAGTATCGGGAACGGTGCTTGACGCCTCTAACCTGGAGCCTATTAAAGGTATACTGGTCGGACTGCATGCAAATCTGAATGACTCCGCCTTTACTAAACTTCCTTTCGACCGTGTGGCACGTACCGACAGCCGTGGGCGTTTCTCTATTCGTGGGGTAGCTCCCGGCAAGTATCGTATCTTTGGCTTGATGGATTCAGATCAGAACTTTGCTTTCACTCAGAAGAGTGAGGTCATTGCTTTTAATGATTCACTGATCATCCCCCGTATGGAAGAAAGACTTCGTATGGATACGGCTTGGGTGGATTCATTGACTTATGATACGATCGTTGAGAAGAAATATATGCATTATTTGCCGGATGATGTGATTCTCCGTGCTTTTAAAGAACTCAATTATTCGCAATATTTGATAAAGTCCGAACGACTGGTTCCCCAGAAATTCACCTTTTATTTTGCTGGCAAAGCAGATACCCTGCCTGTACTGAAAGGGTTGAACTTCGATGAAAAGGAGGCTTTTGTGATAGAAAAGAACCAGCGGAACGATACGATTCATTATTGGGTAAAGGACTCTTTGCTCTATAAACAGGATACTCTGGCTCTTAGCCTTACCTATCTTTATACGGATACGCTGAACCAGTTAATTCCGCGTACAGATACATTGAAATTGGTATCCAAACAAAAGACTCTGACCAAAGAAGAGCCCGAGAAGAAGAAAAAGAAGAAAAAGAAAGAGGGTGAAGAAGATGAGCCGATACCGACTAAATTCTTACCGGTGAATGTGAATGCACCTTCATCAATGGACGTGTATGGCTATGTTTCTTTAAACTTTGAGGAGCCGATTGCAAGTTTTGATACTGCGGCAATTCATCTGCGGCAGAAGGTGGATACGATTTGGAAAGATATTCCTTTCGAATTCGAACAAGACTCATTGAATCTGAGGCGGTTTAATCTGTATCCGGAAAATGATTGGGAGCCTACAATGGAATATGAGTTCTCGGTGGACTCAACTGCGTTTCATGGCATTTATGGTTTGTTTACCGATAAGATAAAACAATCATTTAAGGTACGTAGCGAGGATGAATATTTTACTCTTCATTTTATTGTTACAGGAGCAGATCCTCAGGCATTTGTAGAATTACTGGATACCCAAGATAAAGTGGTTCGACGAAGACTGGTGGAGGATGGAAGGGCAGATTTCTATTACCTGAATCCGGGGAAATATGCCGCCAGACTGATTAATGATAGAAATGGAAACGGAGAATGGGACACGGGAGACTATGCAAAAGGAATACAACCGGAAGAAGTTTACTATTTCCCCAAGGTTGTTGAATATAAAGCGTTATGGGATGTTGACCAAAACTGGGATATACACGCAACTCCTGTAGACAAACAGAAACTGGATGAACTAAAAAAACAAAAACCAGATGAAGACAAGAAAAAGAAAGAAAGAGAAAGAGATAGAAATAACCAAAACCGTAACCGTCGCTAATTTGCGACGTCATCTAATTGTTGGAATTCTTGCATTGTTGATGGGAAGTTTTGCGCTTCCTGCCAATGCTCAGTGTGAAGCTAAAAACGATGCTTTTCAATCCGGAGAGCATGTAATGTATGACTTGTACTTCAACTGGAAATTCGTTTGGGTGAAAGCGGGTATAGCCAGTCTGACGACTAATGCAACTACCTATCATTCGGAACCGGCTTACCGTATCAATCTGCTTGCCTTAGGTAGCAAGCGTGCCGACTTCTTTTTCAAGATGCGCGATACACTGACTTGCGTCATGGGTGAAAAACTGGAACCTCGTTATTTCCGTAAAGGTGCCGAGGAAGGAAAACGCTATACGGTAGATGAGGCTTGGTTCTCTTATAAAGACGGCCTTTGCTTTGCCAAACAAAAACGTACGTTCCGTGACGGAGAAGTTCAGGAGTCGGAAGAAAGCGACAGTCGCTGCATCTACGATATGCTGACTATCCTTGCCCAAGCGCGTTCTTATGATCCTGCTGATTATAAGGTAGGCGATAAAATCAAATTCCCGATGGCTACCGGACGTAAAGTGGAAGAACAGACACTGATTTATCGGGGAAAAGAGAATGTGAAAGCGGAAAATGGGGTTACCTATCGCTGCCTGATCTTCTCATTAGTTGAATACGATAAAAAAGGGAAAGAAAAGGAAGTGATTACTTTCTTCGTAACAGATGATAAGAACCACCTTCCTGTCCGTTTAGATATGTTCTTGAATTTCGGTTCAGCCAAAGCTTTCTTAAATGATGTCAGAGGTCATCGTCATCCATTGACTTCTATAGTTAAATAGTCTGTCTACAGAGTAAAAGGAACTTTCTGATCTTTCCGGAAAACACTTGATTCGAATGTAGCGATCAAGTCTCCGTTCTGGTTAGTAACATCTACTTGATAGCAGCCGGTGCTTCGACCGATATACCGTTCGCGTGCCTCGGCATAAAGGGTGTCGCCCGGACCGCTGGCGCGCAGAAAAGTGATTGAGGATGAAAGAGAGAAAGCGAGTGTCCCGTGAGAATTGGCGGCTGCGGCGAGTGCCAGGTCTGCCAGCGTGAAAATCGCTCCTCCTTGTGTCCGTGCTCCGGCATTGAGATGTTCGGGTTTTATTTCCAGTTTGGCTTTGCTGTATCCTTCACGTACTTCAAGCAATACTACGCCTGCATTTTCGGCGAACAGGTCCTTTTTAAAAAACTCTTGTGGGGTCATAATGATTAATTTTGAATTACTAATTTGAAACGTTGAATGATAAGTTATGAGAGCCGAATTAGCCTATAATTTAAAATTCAAGATTCTTCCGCAAATGTAATAAATATATTCCCATATATGGCTGTCGGATACTTACGTTTTTAGGGGGTTATTATTCTTCATCAATCTCGAATACCTTATGACTAGTATGGTGTTTGCATTCGTATCATCTAATAAAAATGCTGTATGGAGTATCCTGATAAAAGAAAGAGGAGATAAGCTTCTATGTTTAATCAAGTGCTTGTCTCCTCCTTTTTTAATTTTCTCTTACCATTCAATAGCTTGATCCTCATCCGGTATCAACGGGTTGATCTGGCGTTCCATTGTCATAGAACCTTTTACTTCGTAAGTTATCGGATAATCCGGATTGGAAGTGACATCCGTGTACTTATAACTCAGTTCCAGTGTGGTAAGGTGGCGTTCCATATATTTGATGGTCTCGTGCTGAATGATTCGTTTTTCATATTTGCATTCTCCCAATGGTCGGATATTGATTCCCGGTTCGCCTTCGTCACCGTACAATCTCAACTTTCCTTTAATAGTACCTTCCTCGTCCTCCGTTCCTTCTTCAAACTCGACGAATACTTTATACCTGGAGCGGTTCTCATCTTCCACCCACGTTGAACCGGCATAGAAGAAAATGGTATTCTCGTCCACTACGCGGGCTAAGCGCGTATCTACCTTAGCGGGATCGGTTGTCGTTCCTTCGATGTAGATGTTCATCAGCGTGGTGTTATACGTTCCGGAGTAGTCATTGAACAGATTGACTCCCAGCAGCGCTTTATAACGTCCCTTATATTTGTTTTGAACATAAGAAGGGTCTTCTTCAATAGTCAGCGGAAGTACGTATTTCTCATCCAGTTCCAACCCGTTAAAGTTGAAATGGATGGGGTAGAGCTGTATATTCTCTCCCGCAGGAATATGGCAAATGTTTGATTCAAAAGAATAATGCTGTTCTGCAAGGGGGACATACCAGAGGTCCTGACGACCTACGGGGAATTTTTCCTGGTTAAGTATTCGGAGCGTATCCTCATCCACGGCTATTTTTGCATCGATATTCCGACTGTTGCTTTTCGAGCCGCTGACAATGACCGGCAACTGGTATATTCCTGTTCCATCCGGCTGATAGCGTACATAAATTTCACTCAAGCCGTTGTCACCTAAAGGTGCCTTGAAAGAAAGCATCTGTGTGTAAAGTTCATCTTTCCACTCGTCATTGCATGCACTGAATGTTGCATACATCCCCAGTATCATTCCTAAAATATATAATTTTCTCATATTGATCTTTTGGTTTATAATGTTAACACTAATCATAATTCTGCCATCCGGGAGCTTGTGAGAGATTATTGTTGCGTTTCAGCTCATCGAAGCTGATAGGCCAGAAGTACTGTTTGCGTGAGAAAGAAGTCTGTAGTTCGGCCACTCTGACTGGCAGATAAAACATGTCCTTGTATTCTTCGTTCATCAGTGTATTGCAACCGTAGATTTGTTCTCCTTCATGTTCTTCGACAATTTTCCAACGACGCAGGTCATAGTAGCGTTGGGTTTCCGCAAAGAATTCGATCTGCCGTTCATGAACTATTTTTTCAAAGAATTTTTTCGGGTTTTCATATACTTCATCGCTATAGTCGGGGACTCCGGCACGCATACGGACAGGCTTAACTCCACGTCGCATCTGTTCTTTGTCACGGAAGATGTCGTAAGTCTGGCTTCCGTCCCATGAGGTCACCTGGTAGTGTGTCCCTTCGGAAATATTATTCAGTGCTTCTGCATACATTAGTAATATGTCGGCATAACGAAGTGTAGGTTCCACTTTTTGGTAGATAGAGCCTCCCCATTTGGCGCAATCGTTCGGATTTACATATTTCATGATGCCGATGCCCGTAATGCACCAGTTATCAGATCCATTGATACGACCGTCGGTTGCTCCGCGATAATACCAGATTTGTTTATTTCGTGAGTCTTTTCCTCCTTCTTCCTTAATGCTCAGTGCGTTCCATTGAGCTCCGTTGAAAGCTACGGAAGCATAGAAACGAGGTTCACGGTTGGTGTATCCCCACCATACTCCATTTTTTACATTGTCGTACTTGTGTTCATCTTTGTTTTCATCGTTTGTGAACTTCCCTTTCCATAATGTGTAGCATTCTTTGTCAAATGATGTACCATCTGCCATAGCGTATGCTTCACTCTGCTTCAGGGTCATTCCGTGTACGTTATATCCTCCAAAAGTTCCGGGCAGTTGATGCTTTACGAAATCTACCATCGTGTTGTCTGTTTTTAAGTCATTGCTGTCACCATTGGTTCCTCGGGTAAAAATAAGTTCCGGATTTTCGGCTGCATAGATATCTCCATTAAAAAGAGACCGATATGATTCAAATGGATCTATATTGGACCATCCTTCCGGAAAAGGCTTGTTACTGTATTCCTCATGATATGGCGGTTCAATAGTGGTTGGATAAGCCTCGTCTGTACTAACCGGGCGTCTTTCAAAAGTATAAAGTTTGTAGAGTCCGCTCATTTCCGAGTACTCGATCATGTCTCTGGCAGAAGCAGCGGCTTTTGCCCATTTCTCTTCATTGTATTCTTGTGGAATCAACTGTTGCCCGTCCTTGTTGGTGAAGTCTGCCATTTCCGTATTTCCGTTTACCAGCGGACTGGCAGCATAAAGGAAAACTTTGGCACGTACAGCCAACGCGGCCCCTTTAGTCGGGCGGGCAATGTTCAAGTTATCGCGTTTTTCGAACAGTTCGGTAGCTGCAATTTCCAGTTCCGAAGTGATGAATGACACGCACTCATCATAGGTTTTACGTGGGTAGGCCAGCTCGTCATACGATTTTGTATAGTCGGCTCCTTCCGGTGGTAGGATAGGTATCGGACCGAATTTTCTCAGCAGTAACCAGTAAAAATAGGCACGCAGAAAACGTGCCTGTCCTCTTACGTCCGTCACTTCCTCCGGAGTGAGATCTTCATTCTCATACAATTCATTCAGTAGAATGGAGGCTTGATAGATTCCGTCATACGACCATTTCCAAGCATTTTGGCCACCAGTGGAATTTAAATATTCGCCGCGCTTGAATTTAGCAAAACGATCTCCTCGTTCGTTGAATACTTGGTCGTCTGAGAAATTGAAAGGGCATACGTCACTGTGTCCCACCTCCAGATTATCTCCCTGCAGGCGACTGTAGCAGAATGACAGCCATTGAAGTGTATAGTCTTTGTCCGAGAAAATGCGTTCTGTAGATTGTTGGTCTCTGAAATAGCGATCTACATTTAGGAAATCGGAACAGGAAGTGAGTCCCAAGCCGAGTACCACTGCTCCCAATAAAATGTATTTATTTTTATTCATAACTTTTCTTTTAATGATTGTTTTAGATTCCTACTGTCAGTCCGATGGTCACTGTTCTGGATAACGGATATTGTTGTCCATTGGAACTACCCAGTTCCGGATCCCAAAGCTTAAAGTCGGAGAAGGTCAGCAGATTCGTTCCCATCAGGTAGAGGCGCACACGGTCCAAATGGAGTTTATTGACAAACCGTTTGGGGATGTTGTAACCTAATTCCACATTCTTTAAACGGATGTACGAACCGTTTCGCAGCCAGTAAGTAGAAGCACGATAGTTGTTGCTATTACCTCCATAACTCAGACGCGGGTATTTGGCATTCGGATCTTCGTTGGTTCCCAGCGACCAGTAGTTACCCACTACATCCGTCAGAATATTGCCCCATGACTTCTCTTGGAATGGATATACGGTGAATCCGTCTATGAAGAAGGATGACTTGCCGGCTCCTTGGAAGTGAACGTTGATATCAAATTCTTTCCATTGTGCAGATACACCGAACCCGTAAATCAGGTTAGGGCGGGTGGTCGCACCAATGGGCACTTCGTCATCTCCGTTAATGACTCCGTCACCGTTTACGTCCTTGTATTTGATGTCTCCCGGCATGATGCCTGAACCCTGTGAGGGTCTGTTGCGGATTTCTTCATAGTCCTTGAACAGCCCTTCGGCTATCAGACCGCGTGCCTGGTCTACACGGAATCCGTATTTCATCTTATACGGATAGCGGCTGTTCTCTTCGTCATACTCCTTGATTTCATTCTTACTATAGGTCATGTTGGCACGTACTGTAAGATCTACCTCACCTATTCTCTGCTTATAAGCGATATTACCGTCAAAACCTTCGGACAAGACAGATCCCACGTTAGCATAAGGTTTTGTTGTGATGTGATTCAGACCGATGATTTGAGGAAGGTAACTACGTACCATATAAATACCGTTGCGCTGTTCGTGGAAGTAGTCAATGCTGCCACTGAACTTATCATTGAACATAGAGAAGTCAAGTCCGAGGTCATGTTTCTTGGCTACCTCCCAAGTGATGCTGCTTGATGCAATTCTCGAATAGGTCAGTCCGGTATAATAATAATTACTGGTGCCGATATCACCGTAATAATAACCGTCTTCATCCCATGTCCCGAATTTCTCTACGTATGGGAAGCGGGTTCCCACATTGTCGTTACCTACCTTACCATATGAGTAGCGCAGCTTAAACATATTCAGCCATTTGAGATGTTTCTTGATGATTGACTCTTCAGCGATGTTCCATGCTACAGAATAGGCGGGAAAGAATCCAAACTGCTGACCTGAGGCGAAGTTCTCGGAACCGTTGTAACCGAAATTAAAGTCAAAGAAGTAGCGGTATTTCCATCCGTATGTGAAACGTCCTGCAAACCCCTGATGACGATTCTGAATACTCTGCACAATCTTCTCGTAGCTATCTGTATTGCCGTTGTGAGATGTATTGGTAGTCTTATCCTGAGAATACTTTAAAACGGCCCCTAGCATGTGGTCGCCAAACGTACGGTTATAGTGTAGCTCTGCCTCCAAGTATTCCTTCCGTTGTCCACTTGAATACATCGTTCCGTCCATCAGTTTCTGCGTCTCTATTCTTCTGAATTGCAGTTCTCCGTCGGAGGTACGCTGCCGTTCCGCTAACCAACTTTCCGGCCATTTGAAACGGTTGTCACCGTTATCCGTATATGTATCGAATCCGAAACGTCCGTAGAATTTTAATCCCTTTGTGATAAATTTCAAATCTTGTTCAAGATTAACCGTAGTCTGTATTTTATTCTTCCATGTTTCCTGATATCCCTGCTGGGTGGTCAGTACCCACGGATTTCTTCGTCCTTCACTACCGACTGCTGCCCATTTCCCGTCACTATACTGTACTGGAGAAGCGATGGGACTGTATCCCATTAGCGAGTGCCATATTTCATGATACTGGCTTCCCGGCAGGTTCTGCTTGTCCAAAGAACCCGATACGCCTACTTTTAGCAGCGTGGATTTTGTCAGGTCTATGTCTACATTCATGCGGTAGTTCCAGCGATGGTAGTTGGCATTGGTGTTATAGTCCGTCATTGCACGATCCGTTTCGTACATACCGCCTTCATTTACATAACTGGCAGAAATGAAATAACGGGCTACCGTACCACCTCCGGTCAAGTCTACAGTTGCGCGATAAGTGGGGGCACCGTCTTTCAGTATTAAGTTCATCCAGTCCACATTCGGGAAAAGATCCTGATCCAGCCCGTTTGCAAACAGTTCCAAGTCGCTTTCGCTATAGGCCGGAGCCTGACTACGACTAACCAAGGCTTCGTTCATCATGCGGGCATATGTTGGACCGTCCACAAATTCCGGAGTTCTGGTGCGTGTATTATACGAGGTTTCTACTTTGGCATTGACGCGGGTCTTCCCTTCCTTGCCGCGTTTGGTCGTGATCAAGACAACGCCATTTGCACCGCGTGAACCGTAAATGGCGGTTGCGGAGGCATCTTTCAACACGGAGAAGTCCTGGATATCTTCCACATTGATTTCATTCATATCACGTTCGAAGCCATCGACCAACACCAATGCACTGCCTCCGGCACCGAAAGTGGAGATACCGCGTATCCAGAACTCAGAAATATTGCTACCCGGCTGTCCGGAAGTCTGGCGGGCGAGTATACCGGCTACATTGCCTGCAAGAGCATTGGTGATGCTTGCCGTCGGAGTACGTAGCTGGGAAACGTCGACTGTGGTAACGGCACCTGTCACAGTTACCTTCTTCTGAGCACCGGTCCCTGTGACAACAACCTCGTCGATGACCGTTTCTTTCGTCTCTGCCATAACGATGTTAATGATTTTTTTGTCTTTGATAAAGATTTCCTGCTTTGTAAATCCCACATAGGAAAAAATCAAGTAAGAGTAATTGGGAACCTTGATCTTGTAACGTCCGTTTATGTCTGTTATCGCACCGAAGCCGGGCATATTTCTTGCTGTAACGTTCACGCCTATTAAAGGTTCGTTCTTTGGATCAGTGACGATTCCCGTCACCTCAATCGTCTCTTGTTCATTTTGAGCGTAGACTGTAGTTGTCCAGCCTACTATCAATAAAAATAGTAAGATTACATTTCTCATATTTACTTGTGTTTTAAATAGTATTATTCCGTTGTCATATAACGAATCCCTTTATTATCAATATCTCCAATATAGAACATATCTGTATCAGGGTCGTAAGCAAGACCGGCTGGCTGATTGAAACGTGCCTCATGCAATGGATTGCCGTCTACGTATCCCCATATTTTGCCGTCGGCGTTTTCGTTACTTCGTCCGGCTGCAAGAGACGCTACCCCATGAGGATCCAGTTTCCAGATGCAGTGATTTTCTCTGTCACAAAAATAGAAGTCATATTGGTCGTTGTCAGGACCAATTCCTTCGCCGTATTTCTCGTTTTTTACGAATACACCGAACTGTGGTTTGTTAAACCGGGCGCTTCCTCCCGTTCCTTCCTTGAAACTTTTATCGTTCATGTTTCCGGCAATGATGCTAGGATTACCGAATGTTTTTGCCACCGGATCATAATCGGCTCTGAACACTGCGCCAAAATTGTCGGAAAGCATATACATGAATTTATTGGACGGGTGCCTGAATAATATCGTATGTGAACCGCCCACTGCCGATATCTGACTCAGGCTAAAGGCAACTTCCGCATTCTCGTCGATATTGGGAATAGCCCCATTGCGTATCATTTTGTAGACTTTTCCCTCCCACCAGGTGGTGTAAAAGATGGTTCCGTCATCCATATACACTAAGCTATATGCTGTCCTGCCATAGTTGTAGGGACGAATTCGTCGAAAGTTTTCACGACGGAGAGAATAATAGATATTTGCCCGGGTGGTGTTGTCCTGACCGTGATCATCGGTAAATAGCAACGTGTCTCCGTCAGCACTGAATGTGAAAGAATACATTGTGCTATATCCCGTTCTTGGGAAGAGACGTTTTACAGTCCGTTCTGTCAGGTCTATTAGATGGAGACCGTCAGAATGGTTTGAAGAAAAAAGTAACCGGTTGTCCCCATCCTTGTACTTGGGGTCGAACACCATACAGTCATTGGAAGGAATAGAAGCTCCTTCATCGAACGAACCCTCTTGAAATGCAGAATTATTATCCTCGTCTACCTTACGTAGCAAGGTACCTACGATCGTTGCAGGAGTGTACTTGAATTCCTCTTCAAATGTATGTTCTGCAATAGGTTTGCCATCCGGACCATCTACACGAACATTGATTATTCCATCAAAAGCCTTGGAAGGAACCATGCAATAAATCTTTTTTCCATCGGCTCCGATGGTTTTGGTTTTTTCTCCACCGATCGTAATGTGAATTTTGGTGGGATCATTCCCGAAATTACTGCCTTCAATGTACAGGCGGGTTCGCATACCTCCCTCTTTAGGGCTAAAATCTGTAAATACTACTGGTTGAGATGGGTCATACTGATTAGAGTTGGCTTTATCATCTTTACAACCGATGAAGAATAAACAGCAGACAAGTACTGTTATTAGGTGGTTTTTCATAAATATAAATAATAAAATGGTTAAAGTGCATCCGAACAATAAATATTATTGCTTACAACGTTTGCCTATCTTTCTTATTATAAGCATAATATGTATCTAAATCTTTAGGAGTTTTAGGTATCCTTCACCTTGTTGATGTTGGCATGTTGTGCTCATAATATGTTGTAGATTTAAGTACAAATATCTATATATGTCTGATTCTCATCAACGAAGAGTTTGACTGAGAAAAGACATGGCAAAGCTAACTAAATAAGTAATTTCTTATTTAGTTTGCATAACTTTATGTAGGTGTGATGATGATAATTATAATTAACAATCAATCGGTTAATTACAAATAAATATAATAAAAATGTAGAAGAGTTAGAATGCCTTTTTTTTGAAATGACCAGAATATATTATATATTAGTCAGATTATTATAATTACATTTTCAATTACATTAAATAATTAAGCAGGCTTTTGGGGAATATCTGTGCAAATATGCCCTTCAAGGGAGAAATGTACCAAATTTGTCCCTGAATTGGATTATTTGGGACGGTCTATTCTATTTGAAAGTACTACTTTTGCCACCAGATAATTATTAACTTAACAAATAATCCATGTATTATGAAAACAATTCTTAGCGCATTGGGACTTTCGCTTCTGATCTTTACGAGTTGCGGTGGACAAAAAAAGGTTGAAGTCGATTTTATTCAGGACAACATCGACAACGCTGTAGCACAAAACACAATTCAGACAGACATTATCGAGAAATCCGGTAAAATTCTGAATCCAAGAACCATCAATGCAGATGGTAGTATCTCCTATATACCTATTGATGACTGGTGCTCCGGTTTCTTTCCGGGCAGCATGTGGCTGACTTACAATCTGACAGGGGATAAAAAGTGGTTGCCTTTGGCAGAAAAATACACAGAAGCCCTCGATTCTGTGAAATATCTGAAGTGGCATCACGATGTCGGCTTTATGATCGGGTGCAGTTATCTTAACGGTTACCGTTTTGCAGATAAAAAAGAATATAAGGATGTGATTGTAGAAGCCGCAAAATCATTGTCTACCCGTTTCCGTCCGGGAGCAGGCGTTATCCAGTCATGGGATGCCGATAAAGGCTGGCAGGGAACACGCGGATGGAAATGTCCGGTGATTATCGATAATATGATGAATCTGGAATTGCTGTTTGAAGCTACGGCTTTTTCCGGTGACTCTACCTTTTACAATATAGCAGTGAAACATGCGGATACAACGATGGCCCACCATTTCCGCCCGGACAACAGTTGCTATCATGTGGTAGACTACGATCCCGAAACAGGAGAAGTACGTAAGAGACAAACAGCACAAGGATATGCGGACGAATCATCATGGGCTCGCGGACAGGCTTGGGCATTATACGGTTATACCGCTTGCTATCGCTATACAAAAGACAAGAAGTATCTCGATCAGGCACAGAAGGTGTATAACTTCATCTTTACCAATAAGAACCTGCCGGAAGACCTCGTTCCTTACTGGGATTACGATGCTCCGAACATTCCGAACGAACCTCGTGACGCTTCTGCAGCCGCATGTACGGCTTCTGCTCTGTACGAACTCGACGGTTATCTGCCGGGCAATCACTATAAGGAAACCGCTGATAAGATCATGGAAAGCCTCGGCTCACCGGCTTATCGCGCCAAAGTGGGTACGAATGGAAACTTTATATTGATGCACTCTGTAGGCAGTATCCCTCACGGCCAGGAAATAGATGTGCCTTTGAACTACGCTGACTATTACTTCCTGGAAGGATTGATGCGCAAAAGAGACCTGGAAAAGAAGTAAGAACTGCCTTGCTTGTACTTTAGCCGGATATGTGCATATATTAGTCTCTTCCGGTGCATTAACTGTTATTCTTTATATCATGATAAACAAATCAGTAAACTTATTGATGGGAGGCTTGACCCTCTTTGCAGCGCAAGGCTGTAAAGCCCCCAAGCAGGTGGCAGAGCAGGCAGAACATCCAAACATCATCTATGTATTTCCTGATCAGTATCGCAATCAGGCAATGGGCTTCTGGAACCAGGAAGGTTTCAGAGATAAAGTAAACTTCCGGGGAGACCCCGTGCATACTCCTAACATAGATACTTTCGCACGTGAATCTATGGTGCTGACTTCCGCTCAAAGCAACTGTCCGCTGAGCAGCCCCCATCGTGGAATGTTGCTGACCGGTATGTATCCGAATCGCAGTGGTGTACCTTTGAACTGTAACTCTACACGTCCTATCAGCTCTTTGCGTGACGATGCGGAGTGCATAGGCGACGTATTCAGCAAGGCCGGTTATGATTGTGCTTATTTCGGTAAACTTCACGCTGACTTCCCGACCCCGAATGATCCGGAGAATCCGGGACAATATGTAGAAACACAGCGTCCGGTGTGGGACGCTTATACGCCGAAAGAGCAGCGCCACGGTTTCAACTATTGGTATTCGTACGGCACGTTTGACGAACATAAGAACCCGCATTATTGGGATACGGACGGCAAGAGGCATGATCCGAAAGAATGGTCACCGCTCCATGAGTCGGGCAAAGTTGTTTCTTATCTCAAGAATGAAGGAAACGTGCGTGATACGAAGAAGCCATTCTTCATCATGGTGGGAATGAACCCGCCGCATAGCCCATACCGTTCGCTGAACGATTGTGAAGAACAGGACTTCAATCTTTATAAAGATCAACCGCTGGACAGTCTGCTGATTCGCCCAAACGTAGATCTGAATATGAAAAAAGCGGAATCCGTCCGTTACTACTTTGCTTCTGTGACCGGAGTAGACCGTGCTTTCGGACAGATTTTGGAAGCACTGAAACAATTGGGATTGGATAAAAATACAGTAGTCATCTTTGCTTCCGACCATGGCGAAACAATGTGCAGCCAGCGAACGGACGACCCTAAGAACTCTCCCTATTCCGAATCTATGAATATTCCGTTCCTGGTTCGTTTCCCCGGTAAGATTCAGCCCCGGGTAGATGATTTGTTGCTTTCTGCTCCCGACATTATGCCTACCGTACTCGGCTTGTGCGGTCTGGGGGATTCGATTCCTTCCGAGGTGCAGGGACGCAACTTCGCACCTCTTTTCTTCGATGAAAAGGCGGAAATTGTTCGTCCGGCAGGTGCGTTGTATATTCAGAATCTGGATGGAGAGAAAGATAAGGATGGATTGGTGCAATCTTATTTCCCCTCTTCGCGCGGCATTAAGACGGCTCGCTATACATTGGCTCTGTATATCGACCGGAAGACGAAACAGCTAAAGAAAAGTCTGCTGTTTGATGACGTAAACGACCCTTATCAGCTGAATAATCTGCCTTTGGATGAAAATAAGGAAGTTGTGGAGCAACTTTATCGTGAAATGGGAACAATGCTGAAAGAAATCGACGATCCGTGGTATACGGAAAAGATTCTTTCGGACCGTATACCTTACTGATACCGTATACTAATACGGTTTGTATGACACCCGGGTCTCATACATACCGACACCCGGATCTCATACATGCTGACACCCGGGTGTCGTGCATCCTGACACCCGGGTGTGGTAAGAACTGCCTTTAAACAATTAATGATCATGAAAGCTGTTTGTTTTATATTTCTGTTCTTGTTTTGTTCTTTGTCCTCTTATGCGCAGGTCATAGGGTTTGAAGAAAAGGTTCCCGAGACGTTCAAAGTTTCGGGGAAAGGTGAAGTGAAACTTTCTTCTCTTTTCTATAAAGAGGGAGAAAGCAGTCTGGAATGGGATTTCCAACCTGCCTCGACACTGGACGTTCAGATAGAACCTTTATCGCTGAATGCCAAAAAGGAACAGCAATTTGGTATTACCCTGTGGATATATAACGAGAAACCCCAACAGGACTCTATCCGTTTTGAGTTTCTAAATAAGGCGGGTGAAGTCTCTTATTGGTTCACGTATCATCTGCAAGCGGCAGGCTGGCGGGCTTGCTGGATATCTTTCGCCTACATGAACGGGGATAAGAAAGATAAAAATATAGTTTCTTATCGTCTGGTCGCTCCCGACCGTAAAGGGCGCATCTTTCTGGATCGCCTGACCTTTCCGGAAAAGAAGATGAACCTGCGCACGACACCGGACCAACAACTGCCAGCTAACAACGGTCTTTCCAATCGTGACCTCTGGCATTGGTGTCTTGTATGGAAGTGGGAACAGCAGTCTTATGATGTCCCCTTGCTTTCTAAACTGACAACTCGGCAAAAGAAGGACTTGAAAACAATCGAACAACGCCTGACTGAATTTCTCGATGTGAAGAAAGCTCCCCAAGGACAGATCAACGCTGCAAGGAAGACTTTTGAAAGAGCTGCCATTGCTCCCTCCGCAGCCGGGACCGGCTTTACCGGAACTCCTGTTGTAGCACCGGACGAGCAAGACAAGAAGAAAGGGGAGATGTCATGGAATGATATCGAAACGATGCTTGCCGGTTTTGCATACGATGCCTTCTACAATCAGAATGAGACATCGAAGAAGAACTATTTTACCGTATTCGACTATGCAATGGATCAGGGATTCGCTTTTGGCAGCGGCATGGGGACGAATCATCATTACGGCTATCAGGTACGTAAAATATATACTACCGCCTGGCTCATGCGGGACGCGATTTATAAACATCCTCACCGGGATGCCTATCTATCCACTTTACGTTTCTGGGCTGCTTTACAGGAGACTCGTCAACCGTGTCCGCCGGAGCGGGATGAATTACTGGATTCATGGCATACGCTCTTGATGGCAAAGTTTATCTCCGCCATGATGTTCCCCGATGCAAGAGAACAGGAACAGGCTTTGAATGGTTTGTCGCGCTGGTTGTCTTCATCGCTGAATTATACTCCGGGCACTCTCGGCGGTATCAAAGTAGATGGAACGACCTTTCATCACGGAGGTTTCTATCCCGGCTATACAACCGGAGTACTGGCTACCATCGGTCAATTTATCGCTCTCACCAACGGGACTGGATTTGAACTGACGGAAGAGGCACGTCAACATATCAAGTCTGCCTTTCTCGCCATGCGCAATTATTGTAACCTTTACGAATGGGGGACAGGCATTAGCGGTCGCCATCCTTTTGGCGGAAAGATGGGAAGCGATGATATAGAAGCATTTGCCAATATTGCATTGTCAGGAGACTTGTCCGGTCAGGGAAATACATTCGATCATGGACTGGCCGCCGATTATTTGCGTCTGATACGTGATCGGAATACAAGGAATGCACATTTCTTCAGAAAAGAAGGTATTCAGCCTGCACAGGCTCCCCACGGTTTTTTTGTTTATAACTATGGATCGGCAGGTATTTTCCGCCGTGCAGACTGGATGGTGACACTGAAAGGATATACCACAGATGTATGGGGTGCTGAAATCTATGCGAAAGATAATCGTTACGGACGTTATCAAAGCTACGGATCGGTACAGATTATGGGAAAAGGAAATCCCGTCTCCCGTGCCGGAAGTGGTTTTGTACAGGAAGGATGGGACTGGAACCGTCTGCCCGGTACGACTACCATTCATCTTCCTTTTGAACTCTTGGACAGTCCCCTGAAAGGTACGACGATGGCACGGTCTACGGAAAACTTTTCCGGAAGCAGCTCTTTAGGCGGCATGAACGGAATGTTTGCAATGAAACTGACGGAACGTGATTATGAGAACTTTACTCCCGACTTTGTAGCCCGTAAATCCGTCTTCTGTTTTGATAACCGGATGATCTGCCTCGGAACAGGCATCACGAACAGCAATGCTGACTATCCTACGGAGACCACTCTCTTCCAGACGAAATTTAACGGCAAAGAGCAGAAGACAGGTAAGGATAACTATTGGTTGCACGACGGCTATGATAATTATTATCATGTAGTTGACGGAACCCTTCGTTCACAGATAGCCGAACAGGAGTCGCGTCATGAGAAAACCCGCGAAAAGACTACAGGAACATTCTCTTCTGCCTGGATTGAACATGGCAACGCCCCGAAGAATGCTACTTATGAATATATGGTACTGATTCAGCCTTCAGCTTCGGATTTGGATGAACTGAAGAAAACGCCTGCATACGAAGTATGGCAACGTGATCAGACTGCGCATATTGTCTATGACAGGAAAACGGGTATAACCGGATATGCTGTTTTTGAAGATTACCGGTCTGCTGACGATAAGCTGGTGGTTGCTTCCATTCCTGCGGAAACGATGGTCATGTATGCGGCAGAGGGAAAAAAGGCGATTCGTCTCAGCGTCTGTGACCCAAACTTGAATATTGCGGAAAAGACGTATACGACAAAAGAACCGAGCCGCCCTATTCGTAAAATAATAGAGCTGAAAGGACGCTGGAGTTTCTTGGAGACACCGGCGAATGTAAAGCTTGAATATAAAGGTGCCCATACGATACTGGATGTAACTTGTCAGCATGGACAACCGGTGGAAATGATTCTTGAAAATAAATGAAGAGAGAATTTAAATAGGTATTGATGTTTGTGTTTCATACCTTGAAAGAGGGTCGGTTCAGCGAAGAATCGACCCTCAGTTTTATATGCGGTTAATGAGACAGTTTGCTAGGGAGAACTTGAATTACTTGTTTAATCTCCATTCGAAACCATCTTTTGTATCTTTCACTTCAAATCCGAGTGCAGTCAATGTATTACGGATTTCGTCGGAAGTAGCCCAGTCTTTGTTGGCTTTTGCTTTCATGCGTTGTTCAAGAAGCATATCAACGACTTTGCCATAAGCGGCTTCGCGACCGTCGGAAGAACCTTTCTCTTCTTTCAGCCCCATGATGTCGAAGCAGAACAGGTGGAAAGTTTCTTTCAGGTCTTTCAGATCTTCTGCGGAGATCGTTGCATTTCCTGCGTTGATATTATTGATGATGCGGGCACCTTCGAAAAGCTGTGCGATGACAATAGGAGTATTCAAGTCGTCATTCATAGCTTCGTAGCATTTAGCACGCAGCTCTTTCACGTTGATACCTTCCGAAGTTGTTGCGGCCGGAGTGATCTTGTCGAGTCCTTCGATTGCTTCTATCAAACGTTGCAGCCCTTTTTCCGAAGCTTGCAATGCTTCGTTACTGAAGTCTACAGTGCTGCGATAGTGAGCTTGCAGGATGAAGAAACGGATGGTCATCGGAGTGTAGGCTTGTGCCAGCAACTTGTGAGTACCGTTGAAGAATTCATCCAGCGTGATGAAGTTGCCGAGTGATTTACCCATCTTCGTACCGTTGATGGTAATCATGTTGTTGTGCATCCAGTAGTGAACCATGTCATCGCCTTGCGAAGCTACCGACTGTGCGATCTCACATTCATGATGCGGGAAGATCAGGTCCATTCCTCCTCCGTGAATATCGAAGTGCTCGCCCAGATACTTGCGTCCCATGGCGGTACATTCGGCATGCCATCCGGGGAAACCGTCGCTCCATGGAGAAGGCCAGCGCATGATGTGTTCCGGCTGCGCTTTTTTCCAGAGGGCGAAGTCGGCGGGATTACGTTTTTCGCTTTGTCCATCGAGGTCGCGGGTGGTATTCAGTACGTCGTCCAAGTTGCGCCCTGAGAGTTTGCCGTAATGATAATCCTTGTTATATTTAGCTACGTCAAAGTAGACGGAACCTTCGCTTTCGTAAGCGTATCCGGCGTCCAGAATCTTCTGTACGAGCTGGATTTGTTCGATAATGTGACCCGAAGCGTGCGGTTCGATGCTGGGAGAAAGTACATTCAGTGCTTCCATTGCCTTATGATAGCGGTTCAGGTAATACTGAACAACTTCCATAGGCTCCAATTCTTCGAGACGGGCTTTCTTGGCTATTTTGTCTTCTCCTTCGTCAGCATCATGCTCCAGATGACCGACATCGGTAATATTGCGTACATAGCGTACTTTATATCCTAAATGAGTCAGATAACGGAAGAGTACGTCAAATGTGATGGCGGGACGGGCATGTCCCAAGTGAGCATCACCGTATACTGTCGGTCCGCATACATACATGCCTACATGCGGTGCGTGAAGCGGTACGAACAATTCTTTCTTTCTATCTAACGTGTTGTAAATGGTAAGTTGATGTTCCATAACATTTTATATTTGTTCTATTGGAAGTGCAAAGTTAGAATAAATAATTGATTTCAACTTAACTTGCAAGGGATTTTGTCTGATCTGCTGAAGGAAGAATGCCTTATGGGACGTTGAAGATTCTCTCTATCGCTTCCGCAACCCCATCTTCGTCATTAGTCAGTGTAATGTAGTCGGCAGCCTTCTTCACAGGCTCCTGCGCGTTGCCCATTGCTACGCCCATACCAGCAAATTTGATCATCGACAGGTCATTGTAGCCATCGCCTATAGCTATCACTTCCTCGCGTGTCATTCCTATATTTTCCAACAGGACGCTGAGGGATAAAGCCTTGTCGATACCTTGCGGAACCAACTCCAGGAAATAAGGTTCCGAACGGAAGACATTGATCTTTCCTTGCAGGCGGATACAAAGCTCGGATTCTACAGGAATTAGCTTGCCGGCATCTCCGACGATGAGGCACTTGGCTACTGGGAGGGTGATGTCAGTCAGGAAGTCGTTTGTTTCCCGTATCGCCATTTTATTGAGGAAGGCTTCTTTTTGTACGTATGGATCCAACGAGTTTTCGGTCACTATTTCTGCTCCGTCGTAAGTCAGTATGCTTAGATGATTGGTGCGGGCACATTCGTAGAGTACCGGAACGACTTCGTTGGGCAGTACATTCTCGTACATCATTTCTTTGCTTTCCCAGTTGATGATTTCCCCACCGTTATAGGACAGGATAAATCCGCCGAACTCATTCATGCGTAACTCGTTGGCGAGCGGTACGATGCCATAAGTCGGTCGCCCTGATGCAAGGACCAGACGGATACCTTGTTCTTGTATGCGTATCAGCGTTTCCCGGTTGCGGGAAGAGATTTCTTTTTTAGAATTGGTGAGTGTGCCGTCGAGGTCGAGCACTATGAGTTTGTATTTCATGTCGCATTGTTTTGGGTTGCAAAGATAGGAGAAAATGGATGACTACAAAGTGCGTGGTAATTAAAATATGCTTAGATTATGCACTTTTATGGTGCAATAGTGAGATGTTTGATTGTTATTTCAGCAAATCCGCCCACTGCTCATTGCTCAGTGCAGGCAGTGCCTCACTATCCGTAATAAATGTTTCTGCCAGCCTCCTCTTGTCCTCCTGTAGTTGGAGAATCTTTTCTTCGATACTATTCTGAGTGATAAAACGATAGGCGATAACCTGTTTATCCTGACCGATACGATGTGCACGGGCGATGGCTTGTGACTCGGCAGCAGGATTCCACCAAGGATCGATGATAAATACATAATCGGCTTGTGTAAGGTTAAGGCCGACTCCTCCTGCTTTCAAAGAAATAAGGAATGCCTGCACATCCTTTTGCTCGGTGAAATGGGCGATTTCGGAAGGTCGGTTGTTGGTGGAACCGGTCAGCAGAGCATACTTCCAACCCCGTTGGCGGAATACCTCGGCAAGTATCTCCAAATGCCGGACAAAGGAAGAAAAGATAAGTACCTTATGTCCTTCACTTCTTAGTGTGTCAAAGGTATCGATGATTTGTTCCGTTTTTCCCGATACCCCGTCGAAGTCGGGAAAGATAAGCTGCGGATGGCAAGCCAGTTGACGGAGACGCAGGATACCGTTCAGGATGCTGAACATATGGTATCTGTCTTTGTTTTCGGGTTGCTGGAGTAATATGTTGCGGAGGCTGTTTTTCTCCTGTTCGTAGCTCTCACCCTGCTTTTCGGACATGGCGCAATAGATCGTTTCTTCGGTAAGCGGGGGAAGTTCCGGCGCTACCTCGCTTTTGCTTCTGCGAAGGATAAACGGAGCGATGATCTGTTGCAGCCTTTTCTCCATACGGACGTTTCCTTGCCGGATCGGAATGATAAACTGCTTATGAAAAGTGCTTTCTTCTCCTAACAGGTCCGGTTGCAGAAAACGGAACTGTGCCCACAAATCTTTGAGAGAGTTCTCGATAGGCGTACCGGTAAGTGCAATCCGGTGCTTGCCTTGCAACTGGATGACCGAACGGAAAGTAAGGGAATCATTGTTCTTGATATTCTGACTCTCATCAAGTACGATGTATTCGAATGTGTAGGAGCGGAGAATATCAATGTTATTCCTCATCATCCCATAAGTCGTGAATATCAGATGGAAATGATTGAAGAACTTCTCCGGATGTCCTTTGGGAAACGCGGTGTTGCTGTTATATTCCGCTATCGCAAGAGTCGTGAAGCGTTTAGCCTCTCTTCGCCAGTTGTGGAGCAGGGAGGTGGGGACAACGATCAGAGTGGCAGGCTTACGGGAGTTCTTTCCGTGTTCCTGTCTGTGATCATCTTCTTTCGGTCTGTTTTTCTCTCTGATTTCCCGTGCGTCCGGCAGCAGCTCATCTTCGGAGGAAAACGAGAATAAGGAGAATTGTCCTTCGGCATCTGCTATCTGCTCTCTGACGGGAGGATTGTTGGCAGTACATTCCTTGTCCGGCTGACTGTCGGAAGCTGTGGTTTCTGTAAATACGGGCTTCATAGGAGCAGTGACCGCATCAGGAGAAAGCGGTTTGTATATATATTGCAGCAGCGTCAGCGTCTGAAGCGTCTTTCCAAGTCCCATATCATCTGCCAGGCAGCCGCCGAATCCTTGCTTGTTCAGCTGTACCATCCATGAGAATCCTTTCTGCTGATAGGGTCGTAGTTTCGCATTCAGTCCTTGGGGAACAGGAACATTGCGTATCTCTCTCTTGAAAAGCAGGTTTTTAGGCCCGTTTTCTTCTAAAGCCGATTGTACGGCACCGACAAAGGTCGGTTTCAGACGAATCCCTGTCTCCGTCTGGGTGCCCAGTTCCAACAGGTTTCCGTATTTGCTGAACCATTCTTCCGGTAAAAGAATCATGCGTCCGTCCGGTAACAGAAATTCTCTTTTCTCTTCAAGGATGTGCTTGCGGAAGCGTGAGAAAGGGATACGCAGATTGCCGATGACTACCGTGATATGTAGCTCAAACCAGTCGGGTTCGTCATCACAACTCTGTTCGATGCGGATTTCGTCCAGACAGTAAGGAGTATTCCCCATGTTTCCTGTCAGCAGAAAAGACTGTTGGAGCATCTCCCGATATGTACTGATCCATTCGGTAATTGTCTTTTCGGGTGCATCGGGCGACAGCTTGAAATGAACGTCGCTGACTCGTTGCAAGCCGGAATCTGTTAACATCCGGAGCTTCTCTTCTTCGGCATCGCTATCCCGACGGAAAAAGAATATCTCGCCGAAATCGTTCCGGTAAATGATCTTCTTCATTTCGGTCACGGTGTCGGGAGTAAATGACTGGTCACCATAACGGAAGCTAAGCCGCAACATCTGTTCGTCGTAAATGGTATCTTCAAGAGACAGGACAGCTTCGCAGGCATACGTCTCTTCAATGATATTCAGTCCCTGAGTCGTGATTTCATGATAGCGTGCTATTGGAATGACGATGTTATCGATGTATTTCTCGATTTGGGAAGCAGGGACGCTGATTTTCTTTTTCTTGGTAAAGGGCAGAATGCGTACGCTCTCAATATGCGGAAAGAAGTACAGCTCCATTCCCAGTAAGAGGGCAGACGGTGAGGAGGTCAGCACGATAACAGGCTTCTGCTCACTTAATGAGAGCGGCTGCCCGTCATAATAGCATTGCAGCTGGTAGCGGAAATTGGTCTCATCGGCAAGAAACGTAAAACGGATTTCCACGTCATGAGGATGCACATGATAGGCATGATGCGCATATAGCAGTTTGCTTCCGACCTGTTTCTGATACAGAGGAAGATTATGATGGCGTATCAATGTCAGCATCTCCTGCATTTTTTTCTCGATGAATGGGCGGATATTGTTCTTTACCCGCTCCGGATCTTCGGATAATTTGCGCAGAAAACGGGATACTGTTTTCTCACGCGAATAGATCCCCATCAGATATTTCTCTGTATAATGAGAGGCGATGTCGATAGCTTGTTGCTCGGCCTCGTTCATCCGGCTGATTGCTTCGGGTGAAGCGTGAAAAGCCTGTTCAATGAGTTGGTATGTACCGTCGTCAGATTTCTCTGCCATATAAGGAATCAGTAGTGTGCCGAACGTCAGATGTTCGGTTAAAACGATGATAACTTGTCCGGTATTTGCTTTCTCTTCCATTCTCTTTAGGCTTTAACAAACAAAGATACGGGAAAATCCTTAATTTTGCAGCATGATGGAAGAAAACAAACGAGTATTGTTAGGAATGAGCGGCGGTACGGACAGTTCCGTAGCTGCCATGCGATTGCTGGAAGCCGGATATGAGGTGACCGGAGTTACTTTCCGTTTCTATGAGTTGAACGACTCGACCGAATATCTGGAAGATGCCCGCCATCTGGCAGAGCGTTTGGGAATCCGTCATATCACGTATGATGCCCGCGAGATATTCCGCAAACAGATTATCGAATATTTTGTGCATGAATATATGGTGGGGCATACTCCTGTGCCCTGCACATTGTGCAATAACTATCTGAAATGGCCTCTTCTATCCAAAATTGCCGATGAAATGGGGATTTTTTATATTGCTACGGGGCATTATGTACGGAAAGTAAAGGTGGATGATACCTGTTATATAACTTACGCTGCCGATTCGGACAAGGATCAGACCTTTTTCTTATGGGGACTCAAACAGGATATTCTTCGGAGAATGTTGCTTCCGATGGGAGATATTACCAAAGTGGAAGCACGTGCCTTTGCTGCTGAACGGGGATTTCAGAAAGTGGCGGTGAAAAGGGACAGTTTGGGAGTTTGCTTTTGCCCGATGGATTATCGAAGCTTTCTGAAAATGTGGTTGGTCAGCAATTGTCAGCCGCAGGTCAGCGTAGGTCAGCCCCAGGTCAGTGCAGGTCAGACTTGGTCAGCGGAGGTCAGACGTGGACGATTTGTCGATGAAAAGGGAGATTTTATAGCCTGGCACGAGGGTTATCCTTTTTATACCGTCGGACAACGGCGTGGCTTGGGCATTCATTTGAATCGTGCCGTCTTTGTGAAGGAAATTCGCCCGGAAAAGAATGAAGTAGTACTCGCTTCCCTACAGGCTTTGGAGAAAACAGAGATGTTACTTAAAGATTGGAATATTGTTAATCGGGAACGTTTGTTAGGGCATGCGGATATCATTGTGAAGATTCGCTATCGGAAACAGGAAAATCATTGTACCGTGACAGTTACACTAGATAATTTCCTGCATGTACAACTTCACGAACCGTTGACGGCAATCGCATCCGGGCAGGCTGCTGCCTTCTATAAAGATGGTTTGTTGCTAGGCGGTGGAATCATTGTAGAATAATCATTGCTTCAGTCTCCTATAAAGTTTGAAAAAGTAAAAATCATCTGCCATCTGCAACAGAATCGACTCATCTTATTCTTTATTTTTTGCTTATAGCGTTGTAGATACCAGTTGCAAGCTGGTAATACAAAAAAGTCCCACAGTGCATATTATGTACACTGTAGGATACTTTCTGTCATATAATGATTTAATTTGTTCGGATAACTTTATTCGTTGTTCAGCACCAGCATTGACTCTATATATTCGCGTGTATTGCTTAATCTGGGCACTTTGTGCTGTCCACCTAATTTTCCCTTCCTTGCCAGCCAGTCATGGAACAATCCCGGACGCGCAACGATGACTTCCAGTGGTTGCAGAGCAATATCTTTCCAACGCTTCGCCTCATAGTCTGAATTTACTTCTTTCAATGTAGCATCAAGTATTGCGGCAAATTTCTCTACGGAATCCGGCATCTTGGCAAATTCTATCAGCCATTGATGACGGCATTTGGCGTGTTCGTCCATAAATACCGGTGCTGCAGAGTATTCGCAAACCTGCGCTCCCGTCTCGGCACAAGCTTTAGCCAGGCCTTTTTCGGCATTATCTACAATCAGTTCTTCTCCAAAAGCATTGATGAAATGCTTCGTACGTCCTGTGATGACGAACTTATATGGGTTCTTGTTGGTAAACTTCACCGTATCACCGATCATGTATCGCCACAATCCGCAGGACGTAGAAATCACCATTGCGTAATTCTTGTTAAGTTCCACCTCTTCGAGGCAGTAAGCACGTGGATTTTCCTTATCAACTTCTTCCAGCGGAACGAACTCGTAGAAAATACCGTAGTCGATCATCAGCAACATGGCAGGGTCCGAAAGATCGTTCTGCGTACCAAAGTATCCTTCGGAAGCGTTGTAGGTCTCTACATAATGCATCATCTTTGAGTGAATCACCTGTTTGTACTGCTCACGATAAGGGGTGAAAGCCACTCCGCCGTGGAAGAATACTTCCAGATTCGGCCACACTTCCTCCAGAGTTTGTTTGCCGGTCTTTTCGAGAATACGCTTGATAAGTACCAGCATCCATGAGGGTACACCGGACAAACTGGTCACATTGACCGGAATAGTACTGTTGGCTATCGCTTCTATCTTGGTTTCCCATTCGCTCATCAAAGCGATTTTCTTGCTCGGCACACGAATGAAATTGATTAACGGATTGACGTTCTGAATCAGAATCGCCGACAAGTCTCCCACCAAACTATGGTTGGAGTTGAGGTTCGGACTATGGCTGCCTCCCAGAATCAACCCTTTTCCCGAGAAAAAGTGGCTGTCCGGATTGATGCGGAAGTAAAGTGCCGCAGCATCTTTACCGCCTCTATAGTGAATGTCTTCCAGAGCTTCTTTGCTGACAGGCAGGAATTTGCTTTTATCATTGGTCGTTCCGGATGATTTGGCAAACCAGCGTATTTCCGATGGCCAAAGCAGATTCTGTTCCCCCGCCCGCAAGCGTTCTACATAAGGTTTTATTTCCTCATAAGTCTGTATTGGAAGGCGGTTTCTGAAATCCTCATAGCTACGGATGGAGGCGTAGTCGTACTTTTTTCCCCACTCTGTCTGTGCAGCTTGGTTCACTAAGCGACTCAGCACACGGTGCTGTATCTCACTAGCCTGACTAGCATAAAGGTCTATTTGTTTTAAACGGGAATCGAAAGTCTTACTAATAATCTTTGTAATATTCATTTCTGCTTTAACATAATAATGTTTAGTCGTGCAAAAGTAACCTTATTTATCTTTTTTTTCTATCTTTACGACGGAAATAATCGTTAAAATTTGGCGACTTTTCTTGAATCCCGAGTTTCTGACTAAAAAAAACGACAATGAGAATTGGAATCCTGACTTCCGGAGGAGACTGCCCCGGTATAAATGCCACTATCCGTGGCGTGTGCAAAACTGCCATCAATCACTATGGGATGGAAGTAATAGGAATTCATAGTGGTTTTCAAGGTTTGCTGACAAAAGACATCGAATCCTTTACTGATAAATCCTTATCCGGATTGTTGAACCAAGGGGGTACAATGCTGGGTACTTCGCGCGAGAAACCTTTTAAAAAAGGAGGCGTCGTCTCGGATGTCGACAAGCCGGCACTGATTCTTCAGAATATTCAGGAAATGGGACTGGATTGTGTCGTCTGCATCGGAGGAAACGGAACGCAGAAAACTGCCGCTAAATTTGCCGCAATGGGCGTCAACATCGTATCGGTCCCCAAAACCATTGATAATGATATTTGGGGAACGGATATTTCCTTTGGATTTGACTCCGCCGTGAGCATCGCTACGGATGCCATCGACCGCTTGCATTCTACCGCCAGCTCGCACAAAAGGGTGATGGTTATTGAAGTGATGGGGCATAAAGCCGGCTGGATTGCCCTGTATTCGGGCATGGCGGGTGGCGGCGACGTCATTCTTGTCCCCGAAATCCCTTACAACATCAAGAATATAGGAAATACAATCCTCGAAAGGCTGAAAAAAGGCAAACCCTATTCCATCGTAGTGGTGGCAGAAGGCATCCTGACGGATGGCCGGAAACGTGCCGCGGAATACATCGCACAGGAAATAGAATATGAAACGGGCATCGAAACACGTGAAACCGTATTGGGATATATTCAGCGTGGCGGTTCGCCTACTCCTTTCGACCGTAACCTGTCTACCCGCATGGGAGGACACGCGACAGAATTGATTGCCAATGGACAATTCGGACGTATGATTGCCTTAAAAGGAGATGACATTTCGTCTATCCCTCTTGAAGAAGTTGCCGGTAAATTGAAGTTGGTAACTGAAGATCACGATTTAGTGATTCAGGGCCGCCGCATGGGGATTTGTTTCGGTTAACTTATAATTTACTCTTTTGTCGTTAGGATGGTAGTTGGAGTCGTCATTCCTTCTCAGTTTCTGTTGCTTCGACCTCATTAACAGTCGTTTCGACTTTGTCTGCAGTCGTTTCCGCTTCCGGTGCTTCGGTCTCCAAAGTATCCGGTTCCATGGTTTCCGACTCAGTTAATTCAGGTTCGACCGACTCTGTTTCCACTTCTGACGGCTTCGAATGCTGCGACTTCGCTTCATTGACTGTATCCATGAATGTCTGGTCTTTCACCTTCTTGATAGCCATTTGTGCGGCATTCTGCTGAGATTCTTTTTTGGAATAGCCCGTACCAGTTCCGGCAGGAAGCCCTTCGATGCGAACCTCTGTCTGGAAAACGGGATTACTGTCATGGTCGAGGAACTGCTCGATCAACTCAAAGGAAACCTCCATCTTGTTCTTCTGGCTCCATTCGATAAGCTTGGACTTGAAGTTAACCTCTTTGCGGGAGATTTTGTCCAGATCAATATAACGGTTGATGATTCGCTGCTCCATAAACTGCTTGCAACGTTCATACCCCTGATCCAGATAAATGGCTCCGATAAATGCTTCGAAAGCATTCCCATACATATAACTGTTGTGGGAAGAGGAGCGGGTAGAATATTTGATAAGTTTGTCCAGACCGATCTCCACGGCTAACTTGTTCAAAGTCTCCCGTTGTACGATCTTGGAACGTGTGTTTGTCAGGAAACCTTCCCGTTTTCCTTCGAAACGTTTATAGACAATATCTCCTACGATGGCGTCGAGTATGGCGTCACCCAAAAACTCCAGTCGCTCGTTGTTCAGCGGACGTCCCTTCTCGGAGCGGACGGCAGATGACTTATGCAGGAGCGCTTGTTCGTAGATCTGGATATTGTGCGGATAAAATCCGAGTATCCGGTAAAAACAAAGATAAGACTCTCTGTCTTTGCGGAACAGGAGTCTTATCTTATCTATTTGGTTACGTAACACGATTTTACTCAGCGTATTTCTTGAAGATAACGCACGCATTGTGACCACCGAATCCAAATGTATTGGACAGGGCAACATTAACCTCACGTTTCTGAGCTTTGTTGAACGTGAAATTAAGGTCGTAGTCAATGTTCTCGTCGTTGTCACCTTCTTCGTGGTTGATAGTCGGAGGAACAATGCCGTTCTTGATGGCAAGGATGCTTGCGATAGATTCTACCGCACCGGCAGCTCCCAGCAAGTGACCAGTCATTGATTTTGTAGAACTGATGTTCAGTTCGTATGCGTGATCACCGAATACTTCCTTAATTGCTTTCGCTTCAGAAATATCACCTACCGGAGTAGATGTTCCGTGAACGTTGATGTAATCTACTTCTTTCGGATCCATTTCTGCATCTTCCAGAGCGTTCAGCATTACCAGTTTGGCACCAAGACCTTCCGGATGGGAAGCTGTCAGGTGATGAGCATCTGCAGACATACCTACACCGGCAACTTCTGCATAGATTTTCGCACCACGGGCCTTAGCGTGTTCCAGTTCTTCCAAGATCAGGCAACCGCCACCTTCGCCCATGATGAAGCCGTCACGGCTTGCGCTGAATGGACGTGAAGCCTTGCTCGGCTCATCGTTGCGTGTTGACAGAGCATGCATAGCGTTGAAACCGCCTACGCCTGCAGGGAAGATGGCTGCTTCCGAACCACCGGATACGATTACGTTTGCTTTACCCAGACGAATCAGGTTGAAGGCATCCGCAATGGCATTGGTAGAAGTAGCACATGCTGAACAAGTCGCGTAGTTAGGACCATGGAAGCCATACATGATAGAAATCTGTCCGGCAGCAATATCCGAGATCATCTTCGGGATGAAGAACGGATTGAACTTGGGACCTATTTCCTGATGAGTGTAGTAGTTGCCTACTTCTTCCTCGAATGTATGTATACCACCGATACCGGCGCCAAAAATAACACCGATTCTGTTCAAATCTTCTTTTTCGACGTCAAGACCGGAGTCCGATACCGCTTCTTTGGCAACAGCGACAGCATACTGAGTGTATAAGTCCATCTTTCTTGCCTCTTTACGGTCGATATATTTAGTTACATCGAAGTTTTTCACTTCGCATGCAAACTGGGTCTTGAATTGCGACGCATCAAAATGAGTAATAGGCCCTGCTCCACTAACCCCGTTCACTAGATTTTCCCAGAATTCGGGTACATCATTGCCAACAGGAGTAATGGCGCCAAGGCCTGTTACTACCACTCTTTTTAATTCCATATTGATGAAATCGGATAATTACTTAGCGTGTTCTTCGATATAAGATACAGCATCACCTACAGTACCAATCTTTTCTGCTTGGTCATCAGGAATAGAGATACCGAATTCTTTTTCGAATTCCATGATAAGTTCTACAGTGTCAAGAGAATCTGCTCCCAGGTCGTTAGTGAAGCTTGCTTCGTTAGTAACTTCTGATTCTTCTACGCCTAATTTATCAACGATAATCGCTTTTACTCTTGATGCAATTTCAGACATAACTTTAAGTTTTTAATTAATAATTAGTTTTATTTCTTTAAATTTGCGGTGCAAAGGAATGAATATTTATCGTTTTGCGCAAATATTTGACTAAATAAATGCAGTCTTTTGCACATTTTTCACTGTTTTGTGCATTGAATTCGAGTATAATGAAGAAAAACATCGCCATTTTCGCTTCCGGTTCCGGCTCAAATGCCGAGAATATAATCCGGTATTTCCAAAAGAGTGACTCCGTTGAGGTGTCGTTAGTACTTTCTAATAAAAGTGATGCCTACGTTTTGGAACGTGCGCACCGTTTGAAAGTGCCCTGTAACGTGTTCCCGAAGGAGGACTGGATAGCCGGAGATGAAATTCTGGCTATTTTGCAGGAATATCGCATTGACTTTATCGTGCTGGCAGGTTTCCTTGTCCGCGTGCCGGATTTGCTTTTGCATGCATATCCCGATAAAATCATAAATATACATCCTGCTCTCCTGCCCAAGTTCGGTGGAAAAGGTATGTACGGCGACAAAGTTCACCAAGCCGTAGTAGCTGCAGGCGAAAAAGAAACTGGCATTACTATACATTATATTAATGAGCACTACGACGAAGGAAACATCATCTTCCAAGCCACCTGCCCCGTACTTCCCGATGACTCACCCGAAGAGGTGGCTAAAAAAGTACACGCTCTGGAGTATGAGCATTTCCCGCATGTTGTAGAAGAAACAATAAGTATTAAGTATTAGGTATTAAGTATTAACCATGCGGACTTTTGCCGAATGGAAGTTTAAGCAACTACGGTTAATACCTAATACTTATTACTTAATACCTATTATATTATACGCCTTCTCTTCTCTCCTCAACGGATAATCTCCTCGTAAGGTTTCGAATAGTTCCGGATGGGATTTTAATCGGTTGCTGTCTTCGATGGGATTGTACATTTTCAGCAGAGCTTCTTCGCGGTCTTTTGCTTCGATAAGAGGCGAAGATGGGGCGGGCGGGGTGATTTCATAAGTTGCGCTTAGGTGGAAGAAGCGGCAGATGGAGTCCAGCGACATTCGGGTGGCATTTGCTTTTCCGTCGGCAGAGTATCCGGCGATATGCGGGGTGCCTATCAGTACCTTTTCTAATAATTCACGGTTGATTTCCGGTTCATGTTCCCATACATCGATTACTGCGTCCGAGATTATACCGTTGTTGATGGCTTCCAGCAGGGCGTTTGTTTCGATCACTTCTCCTCTTGAAGTGTTGATGACAACAGGCTTCCGTTGGAGAGACCGGAAGAAATTCCCGTCTGCCAGATGGTACGTTTTATATTTCCCTTCCTTATATAAAGGTACGTGAAAGGTGATGATATCACATTCTTCGGCTATTTTCTCTAGTGAGGTGAAGGTAATGTTTCCTTCTTTCTCTTCTCTTGGCAAGTCGTTCAGTAGTACACGCATACCGAAATCCTGTGCGACTTTGGCCACCTTGCTTCCTACATTACCTACACCGATAATGCCGATCGTCAGTTCGTCCGGCTTTTTATTCCGAAGAGATTTCCAGATCAGAAGAGAGGATTGTATATACTGAGCCACCGAGGCGGAATTGCATCCCGGGGCATTTGCCCACTCGATACCCGCCTGCTTGCAGTATTCGGTGTCGATATGGTCAAATCCGATGGTTGCTGTGGCGATAAATTTTACTTTGCTGCCTTCCAGCAATTCGCGGTTGCAGTGAGTGCGGGTCCGGATGATGAGTGCGTCCGCATCCTGTACCAGTTCCCGTGTAAAATCCTTTCCCGGTGCGTAGATTGCCTCGTCGGCTATTTTCTCTGCTGCCTCTTTTATATAAGGTATCTTATCATCTATAATAATTTTCATATACAATTCCTTTTTTGCTCAGACAAAGGTAAGAAATAAAAAAGTAAGAAACGGTTGCTTGTCTGAAAAATATTACATAGCTTTGTCCTATTATACATCTATTAGCTAGTTAAGATTATGACATTTAGTAACCTTTGCAATGATATTTTTTGGAAATCGACGACAGATTACCATGTGACGGACAGCGTAGATGCGCCGATGAACAATCCTTACGAGTTGAAGTCGATAGAGTATTATTTGTATCTGAAAAACTGGATTGATGCCGTACAATGGCATTTCGAAGATATCATCCGTGACCCGCATATTGATCCGGTGGCAGCCGTAGCTTTAAAGAGAAGAATCGATAAATCCAATCAGGACCGTACGGATCTGGTGGAGTTGATCGATAGCTATTTTCTTGATCGATATAAGGATGTAAAGCCGCTGGCAGATGCTACCATCAATACGGAAAGTCCTGCCTGGGCAGTAGACCGTCTCTCTATTCTTGCTTTGAAAATTTACCACATGCAGCAAGAAGTGGAACGTACGGATACGACGGAAGAACATCGTGCACAATGCCAGGTGAAACTGGATATTCTGCTGGAACAACGGAAAGACCTTTCTTCGGCTATCGATCAGCTGCTGGCTGACATCGAGGCAGGGAAGAAGTATATGAAAGTATATAAACAGATGAAGATGTATAATGACCCGGCGCTGAATCCGGTACTTTATGCGAAAAAATAACGAATGGCGCGTATTCTCATTATCCGTTTCTCGGCTCTTGGCGATGTAGCCATGACGATACCGGTAGTACATTCGCTGGCAGTACAATATCCTCAACTTGAAATTACTGTGTTGAGTCGTGCTGTGTGGCAACCGCTTTTTCAGGGACTTCCTGCAAATGTGAGTTTTATCGGCGCTGACCTGACGGGTAAACATAAAGGATTATGGGGGCTGAACACCCTTTATTCGGAACTGAAAGCAAAGCATTTCGACTATGTGGCAGACTTTCATCATGTGCTTCGTACGAAATACCTGTGTCTGAGGTTCCGGCTGGCTAATATACCTGTGGCATCTATTTATAAAGGTAGAGTGGGAAAAGAAAAATTAGTTCGCCGCCGGCATAAAGTATTGGAGAACCAGAAAAGTTCTTTCCGTCGTTATGCCGATGTGCTGGAGAAACTGGGTTTCCCTGTATTGTTGAACTTTTCTTCGATTTATGGAGATGAAAAAGGGAATTTTGCAGAGATAGAACCTGTCACAGGCGCAAAAGATAATTTGAAATGGATTGGTATAGCTCCATTTGCCAAACACATGGGTAAGATATACCCTATTGAATTGCAGGAGCAGGTAGTAGCCCATTTTGCTGCCGATCCGAAGGTGAAGGTTTTCCTTTTCGGTGGTGGCAAGAGTGAACAGGAAGTATTCGATGGCTGGGTGGCGAAATATCCTACCGTCGTTTCTATGATTGGTAAGCTGAATATGCGTACCGAACTGAATCTTATGAGTCATCTGGATGTGATGCTCTCGATGGATTCGGCGAATATGCATCTGGCTTCGCTGGTCAATATTCCGGTGATCTCTGTCTGGGGAGCTACTCATCCTTATGCCGGATTTATGGGATGGAAACAGTTGCCGGTCAATACGGTACAGTTTGATCTGTCGTGCCGTCCCTGCTCCGTATATGGACAGAAACCATGCTGGCGGGGCGATTATGCCTGCCTGAGAGAAATAAAACCCGAACAGGTGATAGCGAAGATTGAAGGAATAATCAATTAGGAGCCAGGTACTCCTGAGATATGGAACAAGAATGAAGAATAAACTTTTATATAAGTTGCGTAGCGGGAAGAATCCTAAGTTCATTTACTACTCGGTAAATGCTCTCAGACTTATCATTCCGAAAGGCATTTTCCGGCTACGGTTACAAGGAAAGTTGTCTTCACTATCCCGCCGGAAGGACAAGGAGTATATAGAACATCGTGTTGACTATTATAACAAACTTTCCGGAACGGTGCAATTACCTTCTTCTGCTCCGCATCTTTCAGAGCACAAGATGAGCAAACAAAAAGTGTATTTCTTTGATACTTATCAATATACCCGCTGGTTTTCTGATCAGTTTCAGTGGGGTTTTTGTCCCGGTGATGTGACATTTGTTCCCGACTATCCCTCTATTGTGAAAAGTCGTCCGCTGACAGATGATAACGTGAATTCGATTGTGATGAAATTGGATAAGGTTCGTCATTTTATATTTGTGGACGACAAGAAGGCTTTTACAGAGAAGAAAAATATGGTAATCTTTCGTGGAAAGGTAAAAGGAAAACCTTCCAGAAAGCTTTTTATGGAAATGTATTTTCATCATCCGATGTGCGATCTGGGAGATGTCAGCAAAAATACGACTGATCCGGCAGAGTGGCGTACGGAGAAGAAAACGATTAATGAGCATTTGGATTATAAATTCATAATGGCTCTTGAAGGAATCGATGTGGCCAGCAACCTGAAATGGGTGATGTCATCAAATTCAATAGCAGTGATGCCCCGGCCTACCTGTGAGACATGGTTTATGGAAGGCACGCTTATTCCCAATTATCATTATATTGAAATAAAACCGGATTTCTCTGATTTGGAGGAACGGTTGAATTACTATATAGAGCATGTAGACGAATCATTGGAGATCATCAATCATGCCCATGAATATGTGTCCCAGTTTAAAGATAAGAGAAGAGAAAATTTGATATCACTGCTTGTGTTGGATAAATATTTTAAGATGACCGGGCAAAAGAGTTGAGAGATGAAGAGAAGTATGACCATTCTTGTTTTTTCGTAAGATGAAAATAATGATTAACCCCAAATACGAATATCTGAGAGAATATGTAGAACGTATTCCGAAAGATTTTGAGACAATAGGAACGGTAATTCATTCCGGGCGAAATTTGATAAAGATGATCACGGTGGATGGATTGGATATTAACGTGAAACGGTATACGATACCTCCGCTGATAAACCGGATCGCTTATGCTTTCTTTCGCCCTTCGAAAGGGAAACGGGCTTTTGTCTATCCGGAGAAACTGTTGGAGAAAGGGTTTGAAACCCCATGTCCTATTGCCTATATAGAAGAGACAAAAATGGGTTTGATTGGTCATTCATATTTTATGAGCATACAATCTCCCTATCGATATAATTTTTGCCAGTTTGGCAATGCGGATATAAAAAGCTGCGAAGATGTAGTGACCGCTTTTGCGGAATTTACAGCGCGTCTGCATGAAGCCGGAATTCTGCATTTGGACTATTCGCCGGGAAATATCCTGTATGACAAGATAGGAGAGGAATATCATTTCTCACTGGTGGATATTAACAGAATGCATTTTGGTGAAGTGGATATTAAGAAAGGTTGTGCGAATTTTGCCCGTTTATGGGGGCAGACACCCTTCTTCATCTTGTTGGGAAAAGAGTATGCCCATTCGAGAGGGATGGATGAAGAAGAATGTGTGCGTTTGGTTCTGCATTACAGAAAGAAATTCTGGAACAGATATCGTCGCAGACATCAGGTCTGGTTTCAGTTGGATATTTAATGGCTAAAGGAGGGTAATTAATGATAGTAGCTTTTGAAAATAATGTTGTTTGTTCGGATGAAAAAGTACGGGACTACTTGCTGGCTCATCATGCTGACTTGAAAGAAGATCAGGATGAGGACGCATTATGTCTGGTTCGTTTGCATAAGGAGGAAGACATTGATGGCACTGATCGTGTGGACTTAGCCGGATGGAGGGAGATTTCGAGAGAACTTTATTGGACTGGGGAACAGATGGAGTGCAATTATTCTATTATCCGTTTTAGCCGGAAGACTACTTCTTTGCAGATGTCGGTCGTACTGTCAACCTGCAACCAGCTTGAATGGCTGGAGAAGGTGTTGTGGGGATATGAAGCCCAGGATACTAAGAACTTTGAATTGATTATTGCAGATGATGGTTCGCGGAAAGAAACTTATGATATGTTGCAGAGGATAACTCCGCAATTGTCCTTTCAGGTGAAGCATGTATGGCACGAAGATAAAGGATTCCGTAAATGCGATATTCTGAATAAAGGCATACTGGCTGCACAAGCAGATTACCTGCTTTTCAGTGATGGCGATTGTATTCCACGTAAAGACTTCGTCTCAACTCACCTGTGTCTTCGCCGTAAAGGACGTTTCCTGTCCGGCGGATATCATAAGTTGAGTATGGATTTGTCGAAAGATATTACAAAGGACGATATATTATCCGGCAGATGTTTTGATCTGCAATGGATGAGAGGAAAAGGGATGCCTGCCTCTTTTAAAAATAATAAACTGACTGCTACAGGATTTAAAAGGTGGGCATTAAATACATTTACTCCTACCAAAGCAAGCTGGAACGGGCATAACGCTTCCGGTTGGCTAAGCGATATTCTGGCTGTGAATGGTTTTGATGAGCGTATGCAGTACGGTGGACAAGACCGTGAATTTGGAGAACGTCTGGAGAACTATGGAATTCATGGTATGCAGATACGTTACTCTACCGTATGCCTCCATTTGGATCATGCAAGAGGGTATAAGACGAAAGATTCTATCCAGAAGAACCGGAACATACGAAAGCATACTCGTGGAGCAAAGGTGCAATGGGCTTCTTTGGGCATTGTAAAGGATGAATTGAGAGGTCAGTCTGTGAAGGTGAACAGTTATTATGATCGCTATACACGGGAAGAAGAGAAGCTGACTTCCTATAAGGAAAAAGGAGGATTCTACCGACATATCTATTCTTTGCCTTGCAGGTGGAGAAGAGCAAAGTATCATGATAAAGTGGTGCGTGCTTATCAGCAAGACACTGATGCTCCGGCATTATCGAACCATTCGGGAGTCATTGTCTCGTTGACGACATTTCCTCCCCGTATTTCTCAACTTCATCTGATGTTGAAATCGATTCTGTGGCAGACTTGTCCGCCCGAAAAGATAATTGTATGGTTGTCGGAACAGGAGTTTCCCGGACGGTTGAATGATCTGCCAGAAGAACTTAAAAGATTGATGGCTAAAGGAATAGCATTCAGATTTGTGTCTGAGAATTTCCGTTCACATAAGAAGTATCATTATGTTTTCCGTGAATACCCGGATAGTAAAGTGATAACAGTGGATGATGATCTGATTTATCCCCGGAATACGGTTGAGCGTTTGCTTTCCTTATCGTATCAGTATCCGGATACAGTTTGCGGAAACGTTATCCGGAAGATTCATATGGATGGAAATTCTTTTTCGGTATATAGAAAGTGGACGAAAGTGTTTACGATGCCGGTGAATAGCTCTTTGCAGAATGTGGCAATCGGATGTGGCGGGATTTATTATCCTCCCCATTGGTATGGAGAGGAGTTGTTTGACTGGAAAATAATCAGTGAACATTGTCCGTCTGCGGATGATTTATGGTTGAAAGCGAATGAATTAAAGAGGCGGGTCAAGGTGACAGGAGGGGGTGAATTCTATCCCCGGCCGATAGAGTTGCCTCAAACACAGAATAATAGCTTACAAAAGAAAAATAATGGGAAAACTAACCTGAATGATAAACAGTGGAAATCTTTGAATGAACTTTGGAAACTAGACGAATTATACTGTATAAATGGCAAATAAGAGGTAATTGTTTGATTTGAGAGTGTTTAGATTGTATTATCGAATCACAGACAAGTGTGAAATTTATTTAAAATCGAGGGTAGTTTTGCAGTATTCCTTGTTATATAGCATTCTATATAGAAGGGGCTGCAGTAAAAATAAAAAGTTGACAAGTAGAATAATATGAATACTAATATCTCTGGACCATTGATTAGTCTTATAGTGCCTGTTTATAATGTAAAGGACTATTTGAAGACTTGTCTGCAATCTATACTGGAGCAGACCTATAAGAACCTTGAGATTATCTTAGTTGATGATGGTTCTGACGACGGCTCTTCCGGTATCTGCGATGAGTATGCGCGTATGGATCAGCGCATTAAGACTATTCATTTGCCTCATAGTGGGGTGAGTGCTGCCCGTAATGCCGGTTTGGCTGCAGCTACGGGAGAGCTCTTGGGTTTTGTTGACAGTGATGACTGGATTGATCATGATATGTATCAGTATCTTTACACTTTGATGCAAGAGCATGATGCAGATGTTTCTGCTTGTACTTATCTTCTTGAGCAGGAGGGAAGACCTTCTAAAATAATCAACAACACGGGTAAGCTGTATGTTTTTTCCAGAAAGGAGATTATACGTGCTTTGGTAAAGAATGACTTGGTAAAGAACTATTTATGGGCGAAGCTCTTTAAACGTAAATTGTTTGACCGCCTTTCATTCCCTGTCGGACGGGTTTATGAGGACGTAGCTGTATTATATAAAGTATTTTATAGCTCTCAGAAAGTGGTATTGAGTTGTGTCTCTAAATACCATTATATGATTCATAAGAATGAAAGCATTACTCGTGGTGGTTATGATCCGGTAAAGGAATATCATTATTTCCTGAGTCTTTATGAACAGGATAAGTTTATTCAGAATGCGGAACTTGGAGGTGAATCTTCCGTTGGCGTACTTAAGAGGGGGATTCATTTGATTAACCATACTTTGTTGTGCCCTCCGTCACCGGCTTTTGAGGATATAATAGATGAAACGATGTTGAAAATGCGTGAATATCGTCATATTACTCCTTGGCAACTAGGCCCGAGTATGTCAATCAAACGATATTTTATGTGTAAACACTTCGGCTTCTATAGGATGCTATATCGTGGTTATCGTGCTATATTTAAGAGAAAGCACAAATTGTTGATTGACTAGAATGACTAAGGAAAAGATAGCTTTTATAGTAGTTCGTTATGGAAAAGATATAAACGGAGGTGCTGAATATCATTGTCGTATGCTGGCCGAAAGGCTGGTTAACGATTATGATGTTGAAGTATTGACTACGTGTGTCAAGAATTATGTTACCGGTGATAATGAATATCCTGAAGGAGAAGAAATCCTGAATGGAGTTTTGGTACGTCGATTCTATTCAGATCCTGTTGAACCGGACTTACATAAAAGCTATGTCAGGCAGGCGGCTCCGGCAAAGAAGTGGAGGCACTTCTTGTACAGATGTCGTCTTTTGAAGCCTTTGTCTTATGTGAAACCGATTTGGCATTATAAAGAACAAGAAGAAATAAAGGCCTTGAATAGTCAGGTTTTTTATTCATCTTCAATGTATGCTTTTATAAGAGAGAATAAAGCTTCTTATAGAGCATTCATTCCGCTTTCCTTTTTCCCTCATACTTATTATACTGCACTATATGCACCGGAGAAGACGATTCTGATTCCTACTATGCATAATAACGGTTCATCCTTTCGTTCTATTATTACTTCTGTTTTCTCTGAGGTTGCCTATATTGGATTTAATATAGAAGCAGAACAGAAATTGGTAGAGAATATAGTTGGAAAGCCTTTGGCTGCTCACGGCATTATAAGTGTAGGTATAGAGAAGACGAAAGCTGCTGATTGGGAGCAAACAAAGGTAAAATATAATTTGCCGGAAGATTATCTATTGTATGTAGGGAGAATTGATGCTATAAAGTTGAATAATATAGTTGATTACTTTTTAAGCTATAAAAAGAAATATGTAGGTTCTCGATTAAAGCTAGTTTTAGTCGGAGGCATTTTTGGAAAGACAGTCGAACATCCGGATATAATTTACACAGGTTTTGTTGATGATGCGGAGAAAGTAGCGATTCAGTTGAATGCTAAAGTAATAGTGAATCCTTCCAGATATGAAAGTTTATCACTTATTTTACTTGAAACGATGAGCGAAGGTAAGGCGATGTTGGTCAATGGCAGGTGTAATGTGTTGAGAGAACATTGTGAAAAGAGTAATTATGCAGCTTTGTATTATATGAATCGCAGAGATTTTATGCGAAAATTGCATAACCTTGAGAACTCAGAAACATTACGTCAACAGATGGGAGAGAAAGGGCGTCACTATGTTCAGGAGAATTATAATTGGGAGATGATTATAGGACGGATGAAAAATGTGATTCAGATGCTCTCATAAGTAGAATGTTGTATTAAGGGAAGCTATGAAGAAAGAGAAAGTTGCTTTTGTTGTTGTCAGATATGGCAAAAATATAAATGGCGGGGCTGAATATCATTGTCAGATGTTAGCAGAACGGTTAGTATCTGATTATGATGTGGAAGTACTTACTACCTGTGTCAGAGATGTTGCGACAGGCGAAAATATATATCCGGAAGGTGAGGAAGAATGGAATGGAGTGGTGATTCGTCGTTTTAGGACTAATCCTGTTCAGCGTGAAAAGGAACGCTATTTCGCAAAGAAGGCTAAACCAGCAAGAAAACTACGCCAGTTCCTTTTTAAATTAGGAATCTTGAAATACTTGTCTTATTTGATTCCTGTATGGTCTTACAAACATGATGATGAGGTACAAGCGATGAAGAGTGATAAATTCTATTCGTCCGCATTGAATGATTATATTCGTGATCATATAGATGAATATAAAGCATTTATAGCAATGTCTTCTGATTATGTCACCTTTTATTACACTGCATTGTATGCAGGTAGAAAAACAATAGCTATTCCTACAATGCATAATATGGGTATTTCTTTCCGTTCTGTATTAACATCTGCTTTTTCAAAGATAGCTTATGTTGGTTTTAATACCGGAGAGGAACAGAGGCTTGCTGAAAATATTCTGGGTAAGGCTTTGGGGGCTCATGGGATATTGAGTGTAGGAATAGAGGAGTCTTTATCCGCAGATTGGGCGATGACAAAAGAAAAGTTTCAATTACCAGAGAAATATTTGTTATATATTGGTCGTATTACTCCTAAAAAGATTCATCGTTTACTTACATATTTTGTGAACTATAAGAAGAAATATTCAGATTCAACATTAAGATTAGTATTAGTAGGTGGGCTGGCTATGGAGCGATTTGAGCATCCTGATGTTATATACACAGGCTTTGTCAGTGATGAGGAGAAAATGTCAATTCTACAGCATGCCGATATTGTAGTGAATCCTTCTCGTTATGAAAGCCTTTCTTTAATACTTTTAGAGGCTATGAGTCAAAAGAGGCCAATGCTTGTAAACGGACATTGTAAGGTCTTGAAAGAACATTGTTTAAAAAGTGATTTTGCTTCTTTTTATTACATGAATAATCGCGGGTTTAATCAGGCACTTCGACGGATTGAACAATCGGAAGATTTGAGAGAGGAGATGGGAGAGAAAGGTGTATTTTATGTGAAATCGAACTATAATTGGACTTTGATTATGGGGCGCTTAAAGCAAGCTATCAAGAGTATCTAAATCTTTATATATTTTCGATAACATGCTTTAGTTTATTCATTATTATGTTCCAGTCGTAATTACTGTTAACGTAAGAATATCCTTTTTCTCCCATCTCTAATCTAAGATTGGTAGAAGAGTCTAGCATATGAAGCTTATCAATGAAACTTTTTTCATTAGTGTAGTATAAAGCAGCATTATTACTTTTATGGCAATGTTCTTTCAATACATTACAATTGCCATTGACCAGCATCGCTTTTTTTAAAGCCATTGCTTCCAGTAATATAAGTGATAGGCTTTCATACAGTGATGGGTTGATTACAATCTTTGCATGTTGAATGATTGATATCTTTTCTTGTTCTTCAACAAAATTAGTATATATAATATCCGGATGATTAAAAGGATCACTATATTGTTTGCCTACAAGAACAAACTTTAAATCAGAATTAGGATATACCTTTTTATAGTTGAGGAAATAAGTATACACATTGTTAAGCTTGCCTTGGTCTACTCTCCCTACATAGAGCATATATTCATCAGGAAGATTATACTTTTCTTGGGTCACTGCCCAGTCTGATGGAGCACTTAGCTCTATCCCTACGCTTACAATACTGTGGGGTGCCATGTGCATACCAAATATTTTTCTTGCTAGTTTTTGTTCTGCTGTTGTGTTGAAAGCGATGTAGGCTGCCTTTGTAAAGACTTGTGTCAAGGTTGAGCGAAATGCAGTTTTGTGATAATGCATTGTAGGGATTACAATAGTCTTTTCTGGTGCATATAAAGTTGTGTAATATACATGAGAATAATCTATTGTAATAGGGATGATTGCTTTGTAATTATCTTTATTTTCTTTTATGAAATTGAAGAGAGCCGGAGAATGGAAAACTTGGCTACCGAGTGCTTCTAGTTCTTCTTTTTCTTTGAAATGCCAAATAGGGAAAAAGTAAGAAGCAATAGCTAGAAAGTGACATTTGTATAAAAAACGTCTTAATTTATAAGCCGGTTTAGCTTTCTTTTTATAAAAGTTTTCAAGTTCAGGATGAGTGGGATTAGTTTTAAAACGGCGAACAATGACTTTATTGATAATCTCTTTTTCCTTAAACTCAAGATTTTCTCCAGTTCTATAATTATCTACACAAGTAGTTAGAACTTCAACGTTATAATCATTGGTGAGTCTTTCGGCTAGCATTCTACAATGATACTCTGCTCCTCCATTGATATTTAATCCGTAACGTACAACAACAAATGCTATATTTTCCTTACTCATATTAATATAATAAGCTTTCCGGCAAAGATACGATTATTAATGATAACCTGGGAACTTAAAATCTGGTTTTTATTTTACTGATAATACTATATTCTCTATCTTTGTGCGTAAGTTTATTAATGGAGAGCATGCATGGAGAATAATTATTTGATAAGTGTGATTGTACCTGTACATAATACAGTTAATTATTTGCGAAAATGTATTGAATCTATACGAAATCAATCTTTAGAAAATATAGAGATAATTCTGGTAGATAATTTATCAACTGATGGATCTTCTGAGGTATGTGATGAATATGCAAGTATGGATACTCGGGTAAAAGTAATTCATCTTTCGGTAGCTAATGCATCTGTAGCTCGTAATGCTGGCATTGATATGGCTTCTGCTCCATATATAGGGTTTATAGACAGTGATGATTATATTGACGTCAATATGTATGAGGAATTGCTTGCTGCAATTAGTTCATATGGTGTTGATTTGGTATATTCCAATTTTCAGATTGAACATGACGACGGGCATATAGACTCTTTTGAACCTAATAGTGGTATGGTCTGTGAAAGATCTTCGAAGGAGGTGGTGTATGATATGATGTGTGATCGATTGAATAGCTCTTGTTGTACGAAACTCTTTAAGAAGACACTTTTTTCTTCATTAAAATTTCCTATACATAATATGTATGAGGATCGTCTTATCTTGCATCAGTGGATATTAGAGTCTGAAAAAGTAGTGTGGATTGATAAGGCATTTTATCATTATGTAAAAAGAAGCTCTAGTATTTGCCATGTTATTTCACCATTACAACGTTATCATTTCTTTTTAGCACAATTTTGCCGCTTGGAGTTTATTAATAATAATCTATTGTTCGATACGAAAGAACAATATAATATGAAAACATCCCTTGTTAAGAGCTGCTTAAGGACTTTTAAAGAGATGCGTTCTTTTCCTTTTAGCGAAAGTCGTGCCTATGTTGTTGATATGAAGAATAATTTGAAGAAATTAATTCCTCTGTCTAAAAAGGAACTTGATATTAAATGTTATAAACGGCTGAGAAAGATTGTTTATTTTTGGCCTATTTATTATTGGGTACATTTTAAACTTAAAAAGATAAATAGTGGAGAATAAGTATTTGGTTAGTATAATAGTGCCTGTTCATAATACCGCTGATTATTTGCATAAATGTATTGAATCATTACGTAGTCAGACATTACAGCAGATTGAAATAATCTTGGTTGATAATTTATCTGTTGATGGTTCTTCTGAGATATGTGATGAATATGCGAAAATTGACAAACGTATTAAAGTGCTACATCTTTCTATAGCTGGACTCTCTATTGCTCGTAATGCTGGCATGCGTATAGCTTCTGCTCCTTACATTGGTTTTGTTGACAGTGACGACTATGTTGAACCTGCAATGTTTGAGAAAATGTTAGATGCAATGGTACAAAGTGATGCGGAAATTGCATATTGTAATTTTCTTCTTGAATATGAATTTAAACCAAACGAGTCTCCTTACCGGAATTCTGGAGATATTGTTATTCGAGATCCAAAGAATGTATTACAAGATATGATGATGGAAAAAGTTAGTTGTTCTGCTTGTACAAAGCTTTATAAGAGTGGCTTTCTGACATCATTACAATTCCCAGAGGGGAAAAATTATGAAGACAGACTTGTAATGTATGAATGGGTTGCTCTATGTAAGAAAGTTGTATGGGTAGATAGCCCTTTTTATCATTATGTAGAACGACAAACGAGTATATGTCACACGATGTCTCCTATGAATCTTTATCATTATTTTTTGGCAGAATATGCCCGCATGAGGTTCATGGAGAAATATTCTCTATTTGAAGAAGAAGATCTTTTTAAAATTAGGACTAGGTTGATTGGGACTTGTCTTACAATATTTAAGGAGATACTTTTGAAGGTGAATTTGAGAGAATTCAAAGAACCTGTTAAGGATATGAGGCAGAAAATGAAAGAGATAGCTGCATTGCCTGAAGATACATATGAATTGAAATATCGCAGGAGGGTAAGAAAAATAGCTTATCATTGGCATTTGTACTACTTGACTCATTTCCTGTTTAAAAAAGGTGGAGATTCGTGAATAGAAAAAGGGATATTTACTTAATATCTCACTAGATAGTTTTTTTCCCTTTTTACTTCCTTTCTTTTCCTTTTATATCGAACCATTTTGCTAATCTTATCTGAATGAATCTGAGATGGAATCGGCGGACTCTTCTCCGCATACGTGCGGATACATAACTAGGATTAATGAGTTTTGAATAGTGTCTGGCCTTTTTATACATGCCCAGACACATATACTTATCGTATAGATCATAGTAAAAGCAACTTAAGGATCGTAAGTATGGCTCTGTTAATGGAGTATTAAATTTGTGGATATAAAATGCAGTTATATCAATGGTCGATAATATGAATCTTTCATATTTCTGTATATCATTAGAATGACTTGCTGACTCTTCTAAGACACGGTATACTGTAGTGCTTTCCGGAATAAATTTTATTTTGTGATAATATGATATCCATAGCCACATAGGATAGTCTCCCATTAGCCAGTTTTTGCTCTTGGGTTCCACTTCTTTCAAGTACTCCATTACTAAGGCACTGCGTATGCAAGATGTAAGGGTTGGAATACAATTTCCGGATAATAACTCTATATAACCATTAAATTCCCGTCCAATAATATCTTTTTCTATTTTGCCTTCCTTTTGGTTATATACCTTGCTGGTAGTATATATCATGCCGTAATCAGGATTGTTCTCTAGAAAATCGATTTGTTTCTGAAGTTTTAATGGGTCAATCCAATAATCGTCTCCTTCGCATATTGCAATATACTTTCCTCTGACTCGTGAGCATTGGTATTTGGCAAAGATATCTTCTTTCTTTGAGTATTTGTTTTCTTTCTGATATATGGGTCTTATGACTTGAGGGTGATTATGCTCGTACTCGCGAATGATATCAGGAGTATTATCAGTGGATGCATCATCATGGATTAGAATTTCAAATGGAAAATTGGTCTTTTGCATTAGAAAACCATCTAGACACTGGGATATATATAATCCATGATTATATGTGCTACAAATTATACTTACTAATGGAGTATTTGCTATATCTTTCATTCAATATTAACTTTTGTGTACCTCTTTCTTCATTAAATACTTCTCATCCCTATCCTCAGCCTCATAAAATCCCATTTTATGATATGCATGAAGTGCATTGTTATTGTCTTTTCTAACTTCAAGCAATATCTCCTGAATGTCCGTAGAAAGATGTTCTATGATATAATTAATTGTTTTTTTAGAGATCCCATGACCTTGATGGTCAGGGTTTACACAGACATAGGGTATATATAAAAATCTCTCTTCTCTATTGTAATAGCCAACAATTAAAGATATAATGTTAGATCCGGAAATAGTATAGTACATAGAGCCGTTATGGTACATTTTCAATATCCATTCATCCAGGTTGGGCATCTGTAACAGAGAAGGAACAAACCAGTTTGCAGAGGATATGATAAAATCTCTAAATTCGGTATATGCTAGAGGTTCTGTATGGATTGTTATGCTCATACTTTAATCAATAATAATATGTACAAACTGGTCCATGTTTTCGATAACATTAAACATCTCTTCTTTCGAAGAATATTTGAGAATAAGTGTTCCCAATGCATCACCAGCATCGCGGAATGCATGAACATTATCTCCATTTTTCAGTTCTGTTACACAATCTACCAGATTGTTTTTTGCAAAGTTTTCATCAAATGATATTTCTTTAAATCGTCCGGTCTGTTTGCTATGTAACATATAATTAGACCAATATCCCCTTGCAGGTGACATCTCTATTTCGGAGCAATCTTCTCCCAAAGCTGCTTTTATCACATATTTAACCATGTTGACTCCTGTTGCCAGTTCCGTAATCTGAGGTATTAAACTGCCACCGCTTCTGGCACCTAACTCCAGTATATACAATTTCCCGTTTTTGCCAAGAATAGCCTCGACATTATATGCGGTTGTCCCCATTTTTAGTTCAGAAATCAGACGTTGTATGTCCTTTTCCAGTTCTGTTATAATTTCAGGTTTCATTTGGAAAGGCCAGCATTCACCAAGTGGGGCGAAATCTTTGACAACTGAAGAACTGTAGTATTCGTTTCCAAAACAGTGGAATTTTAAAATTCCGTCTACGGAAAAGGCATCTCCTGATATCTGATATCCGTCCTTCTCTATGAATTCCTCAATAATAATGCGTTTTTCACGGGAATATGAGAGGGCATCTTCTATAAAGTCTTTTAGTTGATCTACGTTAGTCAGTTTATTGATGCCTTTACTTCCTGATGAATCGACAGGCTTTATCATAACAGGAAGGGTTAAATTCTTGATTTGTTCCAAAGCCTCCGGGTATGAAGAACATCCGACGTATTTGGGAACATTGAAATTATGTTCAGATAGATATCGTCTGAATAAGTCTTTCTGAGAAAGAATTTCTACAGAATTATAGGGGCTGGTAGGCAATCCTAGTTTCTCACAAACATAAGCAGCTGTAGGAGCTGCAGGATCTGAAGCATATGCAACGACGCCATCTACTTGAAGTCTTTTGGCTAACTCGTAAACAGCTTCCTTATCTGTTGTGCTGACATTATAATATTCGTGGGCATACTGATGTCCTGGGTTATTCGGCAAGTAATCGCAGGTGATTACATAATATCCCATTTTTACAGCTTCTTTAATCGCATAGACCTGATATAAAGAGCCTCCTAGCATTAAAACTTTTTTCATCTTATAAACTTTCGACAAATCGCTTAAGTCTTTGAATTCCTTCTTTAATTTTATATATATCTAATGTAAAAGCAATCCGGATAAAATCCTCGCAACAATCACCGTAAGTTATTCCAGGAACCACTGCTACCTGTTCTTTCTCTAAAAGGGCATATGCGAACTCCTCAGATTTTAATCCGGTAGATTTTATATTTAACATTGCATAAAAGGTTCCTTGTGGCGCATCGACTGTTATTGTTTTGATTTTGGAAACTTCTTCCAATAAAACATTTCGGCGGAGAGTGAATTCCTCAATCATACCAGCCGAATATTTCTCCGAATTTCTTAGGGCTTCTATTGCTGCATACTGAGACGGCAATGGAGCACAAGCAGCTATGTTCTCTTGAAACATTGTCATCACTGATATTAACTCTGAAGGTGCAGCTACATAACCCAAACGCCATCCGGTCATACAGAATTCTTTTGATAAACTATTGATAACAACAGTGCGTTCCTTCATCGTGTCGCATGTAACAATACTTTTGAAATGAGCATTATCATAAAGTAGTGTTTTGTATACCTCATCTGTTATTACTATCAAATCATTCTCAATAGCTATCTGTGCTATTTGTTGGATGGAGTCATCAGAAATTATCCGCCCGGAAGGGTTGCTGGGCGTATTTAAAATAATAGCTTTTGTTTTAGGAGTGATTGCCTTCCTTATATTTTCTATAGATATTGATAAGTCATTGGTGCTGACAGGAGCTGTTATAATGGGCTCTCCACTACACATACATACCATCTGTACATAGTTTATCCAATATGGAGCTGGTATAATGACTTCATCCCCTCTGTTTAGAATGGCTAGCAGGGTTAAATATAATCCTTCCATTCCCCCAACTGTAACCATAATCTCATTTGTCGGGTTGTATTCTATATTATATTGTAACTTGTATCTGGAAGATATTATTTCTCTTAATTCTAATAATCCGGCATTAGGGGAGTATCTTGTACGACCTTCCAGTATCGCTTTACAGCCAGCTTCTTTTATTTTATCGTGTGGATGTATATCCGGGTCTCCCAATGTGAAGTCTATAACATTGTCATATTTTTGGGCCAAGTTAAATAGACGCCTTGTTAAGGAAGGGGATATAGAGTTTGTTATTTCTGATAATTGTATCATACTATTTCTTTATAATTTGGAGGATATACTCGACTTCATTTTCACTTAAAGCATGGTGCATTGGCAAGCAGATGACGTTATTGGACATTTGGGTTGCTACTGGCAGATTGTCAGGGTTAGCAGAATCTAATCCGCGATATGTTGAGAATGTACTGATTAGCGGATAGAAATAACGGCGTCCGAATACATTATATTCTTTCATCTTAAAATAAAGTTCATCACGCGTCATTCCATATTCTTCAGCATTTATGAAAATTGGGAAATAAGAATAATTGTGGCGTACTCCTGGTATATCATTAAAAAAGGTTATCCCTTTAACACCTTGAAGTTCATCTCTATATCTTATGGCTACTTTGCGACGGGAATTGATTGCATGATCTACTTGCTTAAGGTTAAGTAATCCATATGCAGCGCGTACCTCATCTACTTTACTATTAATACCGGGGGCTACAACTTCAGTTTCACTGGCAAAACCAAAGTTTTTTAGATAGTCGATGCGCTTTTTAGTCTGCTCGTCATGAACGACTAATGCTCCACCTTCCAAAGTATTGTAAACTTTCGTTGCATGAAAACTCAGAGTAGCCATATCTCCAAAGTTTAAAATGCTTTCCCCGTTTATTTCTACTCCAAAAGCATGAGCGGCATCATATATGACTTTTAATCCATATTTATTGGCAATTTCTTGAATCTCTTTCGTTTTACAAGGCTTCCCGTAAACGTGTACAGGCATGATAGCTGTAGTCCTGGGGGTAATGGCCGCTTCTATTTTACTAGGATCCAGATTACAGGTTTCTGGCTCAATGTCTACAAAAACAGGTTTGATTCCATTCCACCAAAGAGAATGTGTTGTTGCTACAAAGCTAAAGGGAGTAGTTATCACTTCACCGGTAATTCTCATTGCTTGTAAAGCGGTTATTAAAGGTAGAGTTCCGTTCGTAAACAAACTGAGATAGGGAACTTTAAGATACTTAGCTAATTCCTCTTCTAGCTTTTGGTGGAAGTTGCCATTATTTGTCAGCATTTTGCTTTCCCATATTTCTTTTAATAAGAAAGTAAAATCTTCCAAAGAAGGCAGTAGGGGGGAAGTCACATATATAGGTTTATCTATCATTGTAATTATGGATATTATTGGTCTATATAATAGTTGTTTAGGTTAATGACGTTATTGTCTTTGTCTCCATTAAGAATCGGGTGTCAGCTCCAATTTAATGATTTAAGACTTAAATTTCACAAAGATAGATAGATTCCAATACTTATCAAAATATATGTTTGGAATTTATCTAACTATTGTTGTATTGGAATTCTATCTGTTGTATCTTTGCATGATAATGAACTTATTTAATGATGCAAAGGTAATGAGACATGCTTTTTTAATTCTGGCCCATAATGAATTTCAAATATTGAAGATACTACTTTCTATGCTTGATGATGGGAGGAATGATATATATCTGCATATTGATAAGAAAGTCGTGCTCGGACCTTTAGAGCAAGATTTATTTCGGCTTGCAAAAGCTCGTCTTTTTGTACTTGAGCAACGTCTTGACGTAAGATGGGGTGATATTAGTGTGGTAAAGGCTGAACTGTTGTTACTTGAGACAGCCAGTATGAAAGGTCCTTATGATTATTATCATTTGTTGTCAGGAGTCGATTTGCCGATAAAGTCACAAGACTATATCCATCATTTCTTCGAGAAAAATAAGGGGTATGAGTTTGTGCCTTACTCTTGTGGTGAGGCTAATTTAAAAGATCTCGAAAGAAAGGTTTTTAAATATCATTTGTTCTGTCGTTATTATAAAATTCCACCTCGTATTTTTAAAAAGCAAGTACAATCTCTTCGAATAAGCTTTTTAAAGTTGCAGGATTTCTTCCATTATAACCGACCTAAAGAAATTGAATTTAAAAAGGGTTCCAATTGGGTTAGTATTACGCATGAGTTGCTAACAATTATATTAGCCCAAAAGTCTTTTATTTTAAGGCGTTTTAAAAATGTTTGCTGTGGTGACGAAATATTTCTTCAATCTATATTGTGGAACTCAGAAAGGCGGAGTCATATTTATCCAGGTAGTGAGCAGTTGAATGCCGGACTTCGTGCAATTGATTGGGAACGGGGGAATCCTTATGTTTGGAAAATGGAGGATTTGCAATATTTATTAGAAACAGAGCATTTGTTTGCTCGAAAATTTGATTCGCAGAATATGGATGTTGTGATCAAAATAAGGGAGCTTTTTTCTTGAATGTATAAAGTGATGTGTGGTGGTAACTCATGAAGATGAGTAGAGAAATTGCACCTTAGATATCATTCTATGATTTAATCTAATGGAGAAGTGATATTATTTATTTTTGTATATTTAGTTATACTTTTTTGCTGGTCTTATATATTATTTATAATATTGTACCGTTTTATAAGTCTCCTGTAGGTAGTTGGATCAAAATCAATAAAAGAGTATTGGATGATGTCTGTTTTTAATAAGCGTAGAGAGTTTGTTCGTTTCATATTGGTTGGTGTTCTGGCAACTGCTACTCATTATGGTATTTATTTCTTTTTATGTGTATTGATGTTACCAGCTATTGCATATACTATTGGTTATGCTATTAGCTTTATTCTGAATTTTTACTTGTCTAATATATTCACCTTTAATACTAAGCCTACTGTTAGGAAAGGAATAGGATTTGGTATCAGTCATTTTATCAATTATTTGTTGCATATCGGGCTGTTGTCGCTATTTATATGGATCGGAGTTCCCGAGAGATGGGCACCTCTTCCTGTGTTTGCATTAGTAGTGCCGGTTAATTTTCTTCTTGTTCGTTTTGTTCTAAAATCTAAAAAAATATGAGTAAAGTTAGTGTTTTAATACCTGCATACAACGAGGAACTCTCTCTTCCAGAGCTCTATTCGAAGCTAAAAGAAATGATGGATTCTTATGCAGAATATGAGTGGGAGATTTTGTTTGTTAATGATGGCAGCCATGATAAAACATTGGAAGTTATTAAATTTTTGAGATCACAAGATGAGAGAATTAATTTTGTCGACCTGTCGCGCAATTTTGGAAAAGAAGTAGCAATGTTAGCTGGTTTCGATTATGCTACAGGCGATTGTCTGGTGATTATGGATGCTGACTTGCAACATCCTCCTCACTTAATCCCTGAAATGTTGAAATATTGGGAAGAAGGGTATGATGATGTATACGCAAAGCGAATAACCAGAGGCAAGGAGAGTTTGATGCGTAAATATCTGTCCTTGTTATTCTATAAGTTATTGCAGAAAACGACCCGTGTGGAGATTCTCCCGAATGTCGGTGATTTCAGACTGTTAGATCGTTGTTGTGTAAACGCTTTGAAACAGATGCGTGAGAGCCAAAGATATACTAAAGGTATGTATTGCTGGATTGGATTTCGTAAGAAAGAGATCAAATTCGAGCAGGAAGATCGTGTTGCCGGTACATCTTCGTTTAACTTTTTCAGCCTTCTGAGCTTGGCTGTGGAAGGGGTGACTTCCTTTACTGTAGCTCCTTTACGCATTTCTACTTTTGCTGGAATTATAGTTTCCCTGGTTGCTTTCATATACATGTGCTTTATCATGTTTAAAACATTGATATGGGGCGAAGTTGTACAGGGTTTCCCTACTCTGATGGTTGTGATTCTTTTTCTAGGTGGGATACAGTTGCTGTCCTTGGGAGTCATAGGGGAGTATATAGGACGTATTTTCAATGAAACAAAGAATCGTCCTACCTACATTGCAAGAGAATATAATGGTGTGAAACAATAGCTAAGATTATGAGTAAAAAAACGGTTCGGATTGGTATTGGCGCATTTCTGTTGATAATAGGAAGTTTATTTTACCTGATGAATATGTACACTCCGATATGTGGAGATGATTATCTTTATTCATTCTATTTGACTCCTGTGGCAGCTAAGTCTTTCTTTGAAGGCGCATCGATAGGATTTGAGCAGAAGATATCATCATTTACCGATGTTATTTTTTCGCAATATAATCATTATTTTTATGTGAATGGCCGTACCATTCCTCATATTCTGGAGCAGTCGTTTGCCGGACTTTGGGGGGAGAATTGTTTTAATTTAATCAATGTATTCGCTTTTCTGTTACTTAATATGTTGGTTATATGGATTTCCGGAAAAAGAAATCTGACAAAATTCGGTTACTGGGTTGCTGCAGTTTTCTTTATATGGTTCTTATTGCCTTGCCCGGTTGATCTCTTTTTACTGATGAGTGGTGCTCTCAATTATACTTGGAGCGCCGTTCTTTGTTTGGCTTTTCTGCTTGTTTATACTAAAGTGCGGCAAATGGAAAGGGTGAATTGGGGAGTTGCTTTTCTTCTTTTTTTGCTGGGCGTCATTTCTGGTTGGACACATGAATCTTTGGTTATAGGCATTTCCGGGGCTTTGTTTATTATTTATTGTGTACAATATAATAAGAGGAAGCCTAAATCACCTGAAATAGCTTTGGTTGCCGGCTTTTGGCTTGGGACCTTGTTGTTGTGTTTATCGCCTGCTGCCCGCGGGCGCGCGTCGTTTGATCATCCTTCCATCTGGGAAACCTTCTTATTGATAATCGGTGAGCTTCGGGCATTTTATGTTCTTCTGTTTTTGCTGGTATATACTTTTTTTCGTGAAAAGAGAAACAACAATAATCATACCCTGAGAAAGTTTTTCTATGATAATCAACTTTATTTTTATGTAATCTTAATTGAACTTGTTTTTAGCTTGGTTATAGGATTTCGAAATGTCCGGCAATTGTTTGGAATAGAGTTGTTTTCTGTTGTGATTTTAATCAAACTGATCAGTGATCAGACTTCATTTAATGCGGTTTGGTGTAGAAGTGTATCAATTGTGGCAGCAAGTGCGATCGTTTTGCATATGGCATTTGTCATTCCATGCGCAAAACGTTCTCATGCGCAATTTCAGGATATAGTGACCACTTATCTCCACTCAGAAGACGGTGTTGTTTCTTTCAAATACGAAGAGTTTCCCTGTTGGGTTGATTCTTATGTCTGGCGATTCGGAGGATATGCGGGTTGGGAAGCTTTTTGTATTTCCGTTTATTATATGGGAGACAAAAAGCCAATGAAAGCTTTGCTGATTGATTAGTATTCATTTGTGATAATAGATGATTGCCAGTTAAGATGTTTTTCGGTAGTGATATTTTTTGCTGTGTATAAAAATTGTAAAAAGAAGTAGGATTTTGCATGTGTTCATATTAATAGCTCTATATTTGTACAATTAAACCTAAACCCTTTTACAGTTTACTTATGGAGCTATTGAAAAGTCATTTTTTTTTAATGAGAAAGGCTTATATTGAGTCGTTTATTATTCTTTTGTTTCTGTCCTGCTGTCCTTTCATTGTTTCTTCCTGTCACGAGGAAGAGAAAGAGGAGATACCTGAATCTCCTTTTGACGAAGAAGATATTCAACACGAACAAGATCTGAATGCTTATTTGGGAAAAAGCTATTCGTGTAAAATTTCTCAGGTCTCAGTAATGGAATCTTCCGTTTGCGTTACTGGTGAATATACCGGTGAAGGCAATTTCTTTTTAGGTGAGATTCCTCCTTATTTGGATATCATAGATGTGAAGAAGGCTCCTTATAAGTTGAAGTTGGAAGATTCATCTTTTGCAATTAAGTTAGAGCGCTATGTAGAAAGGGATGGAGCATTATATGACCGTCTTTTGTCAAAGTGGGCTATTTATAAAGAGGGAGTAGAAAGAGACCAGCTGGTTTCTCATGCGCATCAAGCGGATGAAATTCATGCGTTTCAGAATCTTCCGGCTATCAAACTGACTTCAAAGAAAGGGTTGGGTGGAATTATTCCTAACCAATATATATCGGATTTTACTTTGTTGGGGATAAGTAGTGCTACGATTAATGTTTGTATCACTCAGTTTATGCATCTGACGCCAAGAGCGGGAGATATTGCGCATACTTATGGGGGAAGAACCTATTATATGGATGAAGGTTACCTCAAGACTGTGCTTGACGTTCCTCTTTTAGAAGCAGCCAAACGGAATATTGCTGTAGCTGCCATCATTCTTGTCGAACCGGCAGCTAAATGCGTAGACCCTGACCTGGGGGTATTGCTGCAACATCCGGATTATGAAAGAGGGGTTTATACAATGCCTAATATGACTACTCTGGAATCGGTAAATTGTTATGCGGCAGCATTTGATTTTCTGGCGAAAAGATATTGTACGGCGGACAATCGCTACGGGCGTATAGCTCATTGGATTATGCATAATGAGGTAGACGGCTGTATAGACTGGACAAATATGGGAGTAAAACCTCTTACTGTATTTACGGACACCTATATAAAATCAATGCGTATATGTTATAATATAGTACGCCAATATGATAAGCAGGCAGAGGTTTTGGGCTCCTTTACACATTCCTGGACACAGATAGCGAATGTGGGATGGTGGCTCTATACAAGCAAGGAAATCATTGATTTGTTGAATGTTTATAGTCGGGTAGAAGGGGACTTTCAGTGGGGATTAGCTTATCATAGCTATTCTCAGGATTTGACGAATCCATGTGTTTGGATTGATCCGAACGCAACGTTTTCCATGGATACCCAATTTATTACGTTTAAGAATCTGGAAGTTCTGAGTAAGTGGGCGCTTACCAAAGAAAATAAATATAAAGGGACTATTAAGCGCTCTGTCTGGCTTTCTGAGGCTGGAGTAAATTCTCCTACTTATTCGGATGAAGATTTTCAGAAGCAAGCGGCTAGTTTGGCTTTCGCCTGGAAGAAAATCAATGCATTGGAAGGGATTGATGGGCTACAATGGCATAATTGGTTTGATCATCCGGGAGACGGAGCTTGCTTCGGATTGCGTAAATACTTGGATGAATCTTACAGAGGGGAAGCCAAACCTGTGTGGGAAGTTTATCGAAAAGCAGGCACAAATGAAGAAGATGAATACTTCGAACAATTCTTACCTTTAATTGGAATTCCTGATTGGAATATTATTGAGAATTTTTAATCAACGACATTATTAACTAAAACTGAAATTATGGAAAATTTGAAAGCTTTCTTTACGAGAAGGCCTGAACGCCTGCTAGGGCGATGTGGCATGTTGTTTTTAATGGCATTTTTTGTGATGAACTTGTCTTCCTGTAATGATGATTTTATTGAAGACGATGGAGGAGAAGTTATTCCTCCTGAGGAAATTGTTATCCCGCCTGTTTATATGTTATTGGATGGGCCCTATAAGTCGGGAGTAACGTTAACTCAGAATGAAGACAGTAGTTATACGATAGAAACTACTAATGGTGATCCTTGGGCGACTGCCGGTTTGTTTAAAGAAGATGTTCCCGAAGAATGTAATGTTCTTGAATTTGAATATCAGACGGAAATGGGGATGAGTAACCTAGAACTCTTTTTTGCTGATGCAAAAAATGGGATTGATGCTACTCATAGCATGAGTGCGGGAACCGTTCCTGCTTCTACGGAATGGGCTTCATTCAGCGTTCGTCTAAAGAAATATAGACAGGAATTTGATTGGGGAAAAGTGAAAGATTTTCTGCGTCTGGATTTTGGAGACCAGCCTAATAATATCATACAAATGCGTAATATACGCCTACGTATGATGAATGATGAGGAAAAACAGGCGGAAGAGGACGAGAATAATGAAGCGCTTAATAAAGAGAAGTACGAACAAGGAATTAAAGATTATCTGAATAAAGAATATGATTGCCATGTAACTGATGTGGTGGTAGGAGAGAGTACGATCAGTATTCAAGGTAACTATACGGGAGAAGGTACTTTCTTCTTGGGAGAGATTCTACCATTTGTAGATATGTTCAAAGTAGAAAAGGTGGGAAATAAAACACCTTTATCAAACGGCTCTTTTAACGTTCAGTTGGATAGATATGTTACTATAGGTGACTATAAGTATGATCGTTTATTGTCTAAGTGGGCTATATACAAAGAAGGAGCTTCCAAGGATGAGATTGTTTCTCATGCCCGCTATGCGAACGTGGATAAAATACACGTAAAACAAAGTGTTGAGGCTATTCCTTTAAAATCTAAGAAGGGGTTGGGAGGATTGATAAACCATGGATTCCTTGCATCTGATTTGGATGATTTGGGTATTGCCAGTGCCACCATCAACATTCCTATTTCTCATTTCATGCATCTTTCTCAACAGGAAGGAGATATTCCGCATACTTACGGTGGCAGGACATATTATTTTAATGAGGGATATATGAAGAGTTCATTTGATGCTGTGTTGGAGCAAACGAGTAAACGTGGAATCTCTGTAGCAGGTATTTTGCTGGTTCCTCCTACCGGAGATGCCGGTACTCTTTTGAAACATCCGGATTTTAATGGTATAGCTCCTTATACAATGCCCAATATGACCACAATAGAGTCTACAAATTGTTACGCTGCAGCACTTGACTTCCTGGCAGAAAGATATAGTGACCCTAATATGCGCATAGCGCACTGGATTATACATAACGAAGTGGATGGAGGAAGTCATTGGACCAATATGGGTGACAAACCGATTGCCACGTTTATGGATACTTATCTCCGTTCGATGCGTATGTGCTATAATATTGCGCATCAATATGACCAGCACTCAGAAGTCTTTATCTCTTTCTCGCATGGATGGAATATCGCTGCCGGTGGCGGTTGGTATAAAGTAAGAGATATGCTCGACTTTATGAATCAGTTCAGTGAAAGCGAAGGTGATTTCTTCTGGTCATTGGCGTGTCATAGTTACCCGGCTCAGTTAGGTAACCCGTGCACTTGGGATGATGAACAGGCAACTTACTCTATGGATACGGAATATGTAACTTTGAAAAATTTGGAAGTTTTGGATAAGTGGGTAAGTCTTTCCTCCAATAAATATAAAGGAACAGTGAAACGTTCTGTCTGGCTTTCTGAGGCAGGAACATGTTCTCCAAGTTATAGTGATAATGATTTGCAGGATCAGGCTGCCGGCTTTGCTTATGGCTGGAAGAAGATTAATAATCTGGACGGCATTGATGGAATACAATGGCATAGCTGGTTTGATCATTTGGGAGATGGTGCCTGTTTGGGTTTGCGTAAGTATACCGAAGCGCCTCATAATGGTGAAGCCAAGCCTGTATGGACAACCTATCAAAAAGCGGATACAGATGAAGAAGATGATTATTTTGAACAGTATTTATCTCGAATAGGGATTGATAGTTGGGAAGGAATTATTCAAGATATTCCATAAGCGATATTAGGTAAAAGAGGAAGCTCATTTGTGCTTCCTCTTTGGGTGTTGTGATTATATCTAAGTCCGCTATAAAAGAATTTTTTTAGTCTCACGGTCTCACTACTTTTGCATAATCGCCAAATAATTAAGATATTATAGAATGAGAGATACTTTTTACAGAGGTATCTCTCATTCTTTTCTCACTGGAATTACTCTATTCTAACCTGTCTCTCACCTTTTTTGATTATCTCTCATTCTATTTTACAACTATTTCCCATAATGTCCTGGACACGGCACATAAATCGGTTGCGTACGAATTCCGATATTCTGCAAAGAACCTTCTTCTTTCAACCTGCGAATATGGCGTGCCGCCATACTGTGTGTGAATTGGCAAAGTGACTGCATATCAGAGCGGGTCAAAACCGTATGCGTAGCGAAGTACCCAGTTAATTTTTTGTCTATTTCTTTCTGGGAGAGGGTAGCCGAGTGGGGTTTATACTTTGAGCGTTGTGCATGCATACCTATAAGCTCACCTTTTAAATCTCTGTCCGCCAAGAAACTGACCGATTTAAACTTCACTTTGTCAGCGTGTGCGGCCATGGAATGTATCGGCTCTGTTGCTTGTAATGTGATCTGAAAATAGCCGACCCCGTCAAGATGTACTCTTTGCCCTTCGCGTAAGTGGTTGCCCATGCACCGACTGAGTTCCATTAACATTGCTTCCACTTCGGCCTTGCCAAAGGTAGTTGCCGAGTGAATTTCGGCTGCCAGTCTTTGGGTAGTCACGTGTTGAAAATTCACGACTCTGGGATGATAACTTGTTTCCCCCTCTTCTTCTCCCTGAACGGGATTCTTATAAAATTCGAATTGTACTGCCATCTTAATTGTTGTTTATCTGTTGTTTATATATGGTGTTACTTATCTCTTCGGCATTTAAAGCCTTTATCTGCGTGTCATCTTACTGACATCTTCATCGTTCTACCCGGGTGAACCGATCATTGCACCTTCGAGAACGTATCTGTGTACCTGGGTGAACAGGTCGGTTCACCCGGGTAGTATGATGAATAACGTCTTTCAAAGATACAACAATAATAGTTGTAAAACAAGCAATTATAGGATTGTTTGCATGATAATGAATGGTAAAATATATGCGCCTTAAAGTACTTCTAAAAGGAGAAATGTATAGGTCTGAAATTAAATAATGGAAGTTCGAAAGCAGAATGAGAGATAATCAAAAAAGGTGAGAGACAGGTTAGAATAGAGTAATTTCAGTGAGGAAATGATGAGAGATACCTCTGTAAAAAGTATCTCTCATCCTATAATATATTAATTATTTGGTGATTATGTAAAAGTAGTGAGACCGTGAGACTAAAATCTATTTTTTCTTTTCTAGTAGAAGGAGAGGAGATGGGAATGAAACTTATGATCAGAAACTTGTTTACATAGAATGTTTACAGTACTTTTGTGCAAAATATATATTGCCCTACACACGCAAGCAGGACAAACAGCGAAAGAAAAAATGAGAATAACACAAGTGAGAGACGATGGCAAAGTAAATACGATGCGTACGTTGAAGATTGAACAGCTCGTAGAGCAGATGAAAAAGGAAACTAAAGCACAACTGGTCTCTAATATGAGAGAAGTCCTGCCTTATATACTTCCCGGTGATAAAAATGATTATATAGAGAGGGTCCCGAAGATACTTCCGGCGGCAGCTTTTGTCAGAAAAAACGGGGTGATGGCGATGGCCGAATATAATGGAATCGTTATGCTTCAGGTCAACGGGTTGTCCGGACGTATGGAAGCTGATGAGGTGAAGGAGTGTGTGAAGGAACTGCCTCAGACGTATCTTGCTTTTATCGGTTCTTCAGGAAAGTCTGTAAAGATATGGGTTCGTTTTACGTATCCTGACAATCGTCTGCCTGATAATCGCGAACAGGCGGAAGTCTTTCATGCGCATGCTTATCGTCTGGCTGTGAAATATTACCAGCCCCAACTCCCGTTTGATATCGAATTAAGAGAGCCTTCGCTGGAACAGTATTGCCGACTGACTTTCGACCCAGAGCTGTATTTTAATCCCGAAGCCATGCCTGTTTATCTGAAACAGCCAGCATCTTTGCCGGGGGAAACCACCTATCGAGAGCAGGTACAGGCGCAGGCTTCTCCTTTACAGCGGCTTGTTCCCGGATATGATAGTTACGAAGCACTTTCTGTTCTTTTTGAAGCAGCATTTGCCCGGGCATTGGCCGAGCAAAAAGGATACCGCCCAGGCGATGATATACACTCATTGCTTGTTTGTCTGGCTGAGCAGTGTTTTCGTGCCGGTATTCCACAGGAAGACACCGTGCGATGGGCACGTGCTCATTATCGTTTACCGAAAGATGAATTCCTGATTCGCGAGACGGTGAAGAACGTGTATGGTACGTGCGAGGGTTTTGCCGATAAAAGTAGTTTGCTGCCGGAGCAATTGTTTGTCATGCAGACAGATGAGTTTATGAAACGCCGATATGAGTTTCGTTTCAATATGCTGACTTCGAGCGTGGAATACCGTGAGCGGAACAGTTTCAACTTTTATTTTCGCCCCATAGACAAACGGGTGATGGCAAGTATTACGATGAATGCGATGTATGAGGGCATCAAACTTTGGGATAAGGATGTGGTCCGATATCTGAATTCCGATCATGTTCCCGTTTATCACCCTGTCGAGGAATTTCTTTATGATCTTCCCCATTGGGACGGTAAAGACCACATCCGTGACCTGGCTGAAAGAGTTCCTTGTGATAATCCTCATTGGGGACAACTTTTTCGTCGTTGGTTTCTCAGTACAGTGGCGCACTGGCGTGGAGTTGACAAAAATCATGCGAACAGTACTTCACCTATTCTAATCGGTCCGCAGGCTTATCGTAAGTCTACCTTTTGCCGTCTGATTCTGCCTCCGTGTTTGCAGGCGTATTATACGGACAGCATTGACTTTAGCCGTAAAAGGGACGCCGAGTTGTATCTGAATCGTTTTCTTCTTATCAATATGGATGAGTTTGATCAGATAGGTGTCAATCAGCAGTCATTCCTTAAACATATTTTGCAAAAACCGGTTGTTAATACCCGTCGCCCGAATGCGTCAGCTGTGGAATCACTCCGCCGGTATGCTTCTTTTATCGGGACGAGTAATCATAAAGACTTACTGACAGACACTTCCGGTAGTCGCCGTTTTATCGGCGTCGAAGTGACGGGAGTGATTGATGTGGTGCGTCCCATTGATTATGAGCAGCTTTATGCACAAGCAATGACGGCGCTTTATAAAAATGAACGGTATTGGTTTGATGAAGAAGAGGAAGCTATTATGACGGAGTCTAATCAGGAGTTTGAGCAGTCTCCTGCGATCGAGCAATTGTTTCAGGTATATTATCGGGCGGCGGCCGACGAAGAGGCAGGAGAATGGTTGCTTGCTGCGGATTTGCTACAACGAATACAGAAGGCTAGTAAGATGAAGTTTTCACCTCGGCAAGTATCTTATTTGGGGCGTATTCTGCAAAAGTTGGGAGTGAAATCGTACCGGAGATCTCATGGGGTTTATTATCATGTGGTGCCCATATCTTTTGATAATGAGTAGTGTTGGAGTGAAATAGACGAATAAATGGTCAAGAAGGTGGCTATTATATAATTCGTATTAATTATTGAAAGAAACCTTCAACTGTTAGACAGTTTTATTGTATCTTTGCAGCCTTAACTTATTTTATTTCAAATAATGAAGGAATTTTTGCAACTGATGCGACGTTTTGTGTCGCCATATAAGAAGTATATCGGATGGGCTATTTTGCTGAATATCTTGTCAGCTGTATTCAATGTGTTTTCATTTACTTTGTTAATTCCGATTCTGGATATTTTGTTTAAAACAGGAGAGAATAATAAGGTATATGAGTATATGGAATGGGGAACTGCCGGTTTTAAAGATGTTGCGATAAATAATTTCTATTATTATGTTTCCCAAATGATTCAGGATAATGGTCCTACTACTGCTTTGATTTTTCTGGGACTGTTTCTGGCTTTGATGACTTTATTTAAAACGTCCTGTTATTTTGCATCTTCAGCTGTGATGATTCCATTGCGTACAGGAGTTGTCAGGGATATCCGTATCATGGTATATGCGAAGGTAATGCGTTTGCCGATGGGCTTTTTCTCAGAGGAGAGAAAAGGAGATATTATAGCTCGTATGAGTGGTGATGTGGGAGAGGTGGAAAACTCTATTACCAGTTCATTGGACATGTTGATAAAGAGCCCTATCATGATTATATTGTATTTTATAACATTGATTGCTACCAGCTGGAAGTTAACTCTTTTCACCGTTTTGGTATTGCCGGCTATGGGCTGGCTGATGGGTAAGGTCGGAAGAAAACTAAAGCGTCAATCACTGGAGGCACAAGGTAAGTGGAGTGATACAATGTCTCAGTTGGAAGAAACATTGGGTGGTTTGCGTATTATCAAAGCGTTTATTGCAGAAGACAGAATGATAGATCGTTTTACGAGGTGTAGTAATGAACTCCGTGATGCAGTCAATAAAGTGGCTATGCGACAAGCTTTGGCTCATCCGATGAGTGAGTTCTTGGGAACAATTTTGATTGTATCTGTATTATGGTTTGGTGGTGCTTTGATTTTAGGGCATAATTCGTCATTAACTGCACCAACGTTTATATTTTATATGGTTATTTTGTATAGCGTGATAAATCCGTTGAAAGACTTTGCCAAGGCTGGTTACAATATCCCCAAGGGGCTTGCTTCTATGGAACGTGTGGACAAAATATTGAAGGCTGAAAATAATATTAAAGAAATTCCTAATCCGAAACCATTGACTGGAATGAATGATCGGATTGAGTTTAAAGATATAAGCTTTAGCTATGATGGTAAAAGAGAAGTGTTGAAACATGTGAACTTAACAGTGCCAAAGGGAAAGACAGTTGCTTTGGTAGGACAGTCAGGCTCAGGAAAATCAACGCTCGTAGATTTATTGCCACGTTATCATGATGTGCAAGGAGGAGATATCACCATCGATGGTACAAGTATTAAAGATGTACGTATTGCCGATTTGCGCAGTTTGATTGGCAATGTAAATCAAGAAGCCATTCTTTTTAATGATACATTTTTCAATAATATTGCTTTTGGCGTAGAAAATGCAACTATGGAACAAGTCATAGAGGCCGCTAAGATTGCCAATGCCCATGATTTTATTATGGAAAAGCCGGAAGGATATAATACAAATATCGGTGACCGTGGCGGCAAACTTTCCGGTGGACAGAGACAGCGTGTCAGCATCGCCCGTGCTATTCTGAAGAATCCTCCCATCCTGATTCTGGATGAGGCTACTTCTGCACTGGATACTGAATCGGAACGTTTGGTACAAGAAGCATTGGAGAGATTGATGAAGACGCGTACCACGATTGCAATTGCTCACCGTCTTTCTACTATCAAAAATGCGGATGAGATTTGTGTGCTCTATGAAGGGGAAATCGTAGAGCGTGGACGTCATGAAGAATTATTGGAATTAGACGGTTATTATAAAAGACTAAACGATATGCAAGCATTATAGGCTGTGGCTGCATATTTGCAGCAACTCACAGCAACAAACGTAAACTAGACTGATATTGGAATGATTTTATTAAGTTTTGACATTGAGGAATTTGATGTGCCCAAAGAACATCAGGTGGACATATCAATGGAAGAGCAAATTAAAGTTTCTGTAGAGGGGACTACCCGAATTTTGGATTGCTTAGAACGGAATCAGGTAAAAGCGACCTTTTTCTGTACGGCAAATTTTGCTCTTCATGCTCCTGATATAATAAAGCGCATTCAGGAGGGAGGTCACGAGATTGCTTCTCATGGCTTCTATCATTGGACCTTTGAAGTAGAAGATCTGAAAAGGTCGAAGGATCAGTTGGAGGAAATCACCGGAACCAAAGTTTATGGCTATCGGCAGGCACGCATGATGCCTGTGTCGGAAAAAGCTGTATATGAGGCGGGGTATATATATAATTCTTCCTTGAATCCGACATTTATCCCAGGAAGATATATGCGGCTTTCTACTCCCCGTACTCCTTTTATAAAAGACCGTGTGATGCAAATGCCGGCATCAGTTACTCCTTTGCTGCGTTTTCCTTTATTTTGGCTTTCCTGCCATAATTTGCCTGCTTCACTTTATCGTTGGCTGTGTAAATACACTCATCGGCATGATGGATATTTTGTGACATACTTTCATCCGTGGGAATTTTATCCGTTAAATGAACATCCGGAATGGAAACTGCCATTTATTATAAGGAATCATGCAGGAGAAGGAATGGAAAAAAGGCTGGATGCTTTCATCCTATATTTTAGGAAAAAGAATGTTAGTTTTGGTCGTTTTATAGATTATATAAAACTAAACAAGGATATAATGAAATGAAAGATATAATAAGATTTATACTAAGGTTAGTGCAAAATCCTATTGTATTAGCAATTTTGTGGTTTGGGGTGGCTATCAGGGGATTTTGGGTAAGCTGGACAGAAGGACTTGCAAATAACTACTTGATATTTTCCCGTTCATTTTTTCATGCTTTGGAGCAAACGCCTTTATATGTAGAATATCCTAAAGAATATTTTGATTTATTTCTATATGGCATTCCTTTTACTTTATTGATTGCTCCTTTTTCAATCATGCCAACAATGGTGGGTTCTGCTTTGTGGAGTTTGTGTAATGCTCTTTTATTGTACTTTGCTATAAAAAAGTTAGAGTTTGAAAAATGGAAAACAGCCATTATTGTTTGGTTGTCATATAATGGCTTATATTTATCTGTTGTGACTCAGCAGTATAATGCAGCAGTAGCCGCTTTCATTCTTTTTACTTTTATTCTTGTCGAGAGAAAAAAAGATTTTTGGGCTGCATTGATGATTGTGTTAGGCACATTAACCAAAATTTATGGGATTGTGGGGTTAGCTTTTTTCCTTTTCTCTAAAAGAAAATTATATTTTCTGTGGGGAATTCTATTTTGGGCATTCGTTCTATTTGTAGTTCCAATGTTTTATACTTCTCCACAATATGTATTTGATTCTTATAAAGAATGGGTTAGTATTCTTGTAGTTAAGAATGATGTTAATGAGTTGAGCTTTTATCAGAATATCTCTTTATTAGGAATGGTTCGAAAGATTACTCATGCTGTTGAATATAGCGATATGTGGCTGATAATTCCTGGAATTGTTTTATTCTTATTACCTTATTTGCGTATTGGACAATATGAGAATAGAAATTTTCGGCTTTCGTTTTTGGCATCAGTTCTGTTATTTATGGTCTTGTTTAGTACGGGGACGGAAGAATGTGGATATGTGGGAGCTCTAATTGGTGTGGGTATATGGTATGTAAGTACGCCAACGTATAAAAAATCGTTTGTGCTGAATACATGCTTATTGCTATTCTGTTTTGCGTTGACGGCAGCGTCTTCAAGCAGTATTCTTTTTTCAAAACATTTCAGGACTGAATACATAACTTCATTTGCACTTAAAGCTCTCCCATGTGCTATTATTTGGTTTAAAATCATCTGGGAACAATTAACTCAGGACTATACATCAAGAACTCCAACTCCTTTTCTACATAAAAAAGATGATGAACGGATTGATGTCATATTGCCCTGTTATAATCCTCATGAAGGATGGGAGCAGCAACTGATTGAAAAACATAAAGAGTTGGAAGGGATGCTGAACGGGTACAATATTCGCTTTATCGTAGTAAATGATGGTTCCAAACGCGGATTTACGGAAGAAGCTGTACTTCGTTTGACAAATAACTTACCCAACACTATCATTGTAGACAATAAGATAAATCAAGGGAAAGGAGCTGCTGTTCGTGATGGTATAGCACATTCTGATTCAGAGCTGGCTCTTTATACAGATTATGATTTTCCATATAAGATTGAGTCTGTTTGTCAGGTGATTAAATATCTTGAGGAAGGGTATGATGTAGTTGTAGCAAATCGTAATCATACGTATTATTCACAACTTTCTACCCGCAGAAAGTTGGCGAGTCATGCTTCACGTTTCTTGAACTTTATGCTGTTAGGGCTGACTCACACAGATACACAGGGGGGATTAAAAGGTTTTAACTGTAAGGGAAAAGCTTTTCTTGCGTCCACTCGTATTAAACAGTTCTTGTTTGATACGGAGTTTATATATAAGGCCTCTCTTGATGATACCACCTTCATCAAAGAGGTTCCTGTAGACTTAAGAGGCGAAGTGATGTTGCCTGATATGAAAAAGGGGGTATTTGTAAATGAACTAAAAAACTTATTGATGATATGTTGGAGAGGTTGAAAGGATATGTGCAGAATCCCGTCTTTCTATTCATCTTGTGGATGGGAGTAGGATTAGCTTGCAGTTTATCATTGATGATGAAGGGGACATATAGCAATTATGTTATATTTAGCCAGTCTTTTTGGCATGCGATATCTTCTTCTCCTTTATATGTAGAATATCTTCAGGAACAGAAGGATTTCTTTCTGTATGGTATTTCTTTCACTGCGTTGATTTCTCCTTTTGCGGTTCTTCCCAGACCGTTGGGGATGATCCTTTGGTGCCTGGTGAATTGTGGTTTCCTTTATTATGCTATCAGCAAGTTAGATTTGAAAAAGTGGCAATTTGCTGTTGTTATATTAGTTTCTGTAAATGACGTTTTTACAGCTGTTTTGTCTCAGCAATATAGCATAGGTATTACGGCTATGATTATTTTTGCCTATGTACTGATCGAGAAAGAAAAGGATTTTTGGGCTGCTTTGATGATTGTATTAGGGACTATGACCAAACTTTATGGGATAGTCGGACTGGCTTTCTTTTTATTCTCGAAACACAAAATGAAACTCGCCGGCGGATTAGTCTTTTGGGCAGTGATCGTTTTTCTGCTTCCGATGCTCTATGCTTCTCCGGAATATGTCGTTCATTCGTATAAGGAATGGCTCGATGTGCTTGTCTATAAGAATGGGCTGAATCAGTTTAGCATCAATCAAAACATATCTTTGCTGGGTATGTTACATCGGATAACGGGAGCTTCATTCAGCGATTTATGGATAATCGTGCCCGGAATGATTTTGTTTGCCCTTCCTTATTTACGCATCCGGCAATACGGAAATGAATCTTTCAGATTCTTGTTTCTATCCTCTGCACTTTTGTTTATGGTGCTATTTAGCACCGGCACTGAAACCTATGGCTATCTGACTGCCATGATTGCTGTTGGAATCTGGTATGTAAAGACACCGACAAAAGCTGCCACACCGATATTGAATCTGTCATTGCTTATATTCTGTATTCTACTGACTTCTTTGTCTACTACCGATCTTTTTCCAAGATTCATAAGAGCGGAATATGTGAAACCTTATGCTCTGAAGGCTCTGCCTTGTACCTTGATATGGCTGAAAATAGTGTGGGAACAACTGACTCAGGACTTTGCGCGTCCATCTGACTGAATGAAAATGAAACATCTGAACTGAACTATAAAACTAAAACTACTTACTAATGGAAATTGTAAAATCAGTATTTCAATCGAAGGGTAAACGTTACCAGTTTATTCGTTATTGCACGGTGGGAACGTTGGCCGCCGGAATACATTATGGGGTTTATTATCTGTTGCAGGAATACGAAATGACCAACTTGAATATTGCCTACACGATAGGCTATGTGACGAGTTTTATCTGTAATTTCTTTCTGACTTCTTATTTCACGTTCCGTAGCAACCCTTCTTTGAAAAGGGCTTTGGGATTTGGAGGCAGCCATTTGGTGAACTATCTGATACATATGGGATTGTTCAATTTGTTCCTCTATTTGAATGTAGATCAGGAGATAGCTCCCTTGTGTGTGCTCGCTGTGGCTGTTCCCACTAATTTTCTGATGCTCCGCTTTGTGTTTAAACATAAGAAGGAACAGGCTGCTGATCAAGTCGCAGAATAGACTTTCCGGCTATTATTTTCTGCCGAAGTCTGCCGGAATTTCTCCCCACACTTTGGTTTCCCATTTAAGAATACGGGTGGTGTAAGTGTTCTCTCTGAGCCACTTCTCTGCCCGTTCTATCACTTTAAACAGTTCTTCGGTCTCTTCATTCCGGGGAAGTTTGGTTTTGCATTTTTTCTGTCGCACCCAGCTGATGGCATTCACGCTGTCGCTATAAATGGGCATATCAAATCCTTTCTGTTTCAGCAATGCCAGTCCGTGCACGATGGCCAGAAACTCTCCGATATTGTTTGTACCTTTCATCGGGCCGAAATGAAAAATTTCCTGGCGGCTTGCCACGTGTACTCCCCGATACTCCATCGGACCGGGATTGCCACTGCACGCAGCATCGACTGCCAGACTATTGTCAATGACGGAAGCAGGCAGTGTATCGGAACCGGTTCGGGCAGCTTCCGTTTTTTTCTTCGCATTCTTGCCGATGTAAGCGTAAGGTGACGAGGCCAGTGCACGTTCCGCCTCTTCGCGGGTGTCAAACGATTTGTACTTTGCACCTTCATAACCCTTGATCTGGAGCTGGCAATCCGTCCAGGAAGCATATACTCCCGGCGTCACTCCTTCCCATACTACGTAGAACTTTTCTTTAGCCATTTTCTGATAATGAATGATTATGTCAACAGCATTGACGGTGCGAAGGTACAAATATATTCCGGAATCGAACAAGTTGGCAGAGAAGCTTGTTCTAATTTATAAGGAGTTTAAGAAAATAAAATTAAGAAAGGAGCCATTATGGAAAGAACTTTTAGTGAAGCTTTGAAGAATCGTCGGACTTATTATTCGATTACCGACCAGTCACCTATTCCGGATCAGGAGATAGAATGCATTATCAATCTGGCTGTGAGACACGTGCCGTCGGCATTCAATTCTCAATCTACCCGTGTGGTGCTTCTTCTTGGCAAGTCTCATAAAAAGTTATGGAACATTGTAAAAGATGCGTTGAGGAAGATTGTGCCGGGAGAAGCGTTTGCGAAAACCGAAGAAAAGATTGACAATTCCTTTGCCTGTGGATATGGTACGGTGTTGTTCTTTGAAGATCAGAAGGTGGTGAAGGGGCTTCAGGAAGCTTTCCCGTCTTATCAGGAGAATTTCCCCGGATGGTCATTACAAACCTCAGCGATGCATCAGCTGGCTGTTTGGGTCATGCTTGAAGATGTGGGCTTCGGTGCTTCCTTGCAACATTATAATCCGTTGATTGATGATGAGGTGCGTCGGGCATGGAATTTGCCTGCACATTGGCATCTGATTGCGGAAATGCCGTTTGGAGTGCCCGTCAATAAGCCGGGAGAAAAAGAGTTCCAGCCACTGGAAGAACGGATAAAAGTTTTTAAATAATAGAGAATCATTCTTCATTATTCATTAAATGATTAATTTTGTGAGCAAAATTAATCATTTATGGTTCGTATCTTCCTTACCGGCTATATGGGTGCCGGAAAAACTACTTTGGGCAAGGCTTTTGCCCGCAAACTGAATGTCCCGTTCATTGATCTGGACTGGTATATCGAAGAACGTTTTCATAAAACTGTCGGAGAACTATTCACGGAACGGGGGGAAGCCGGATTTCGAGAGTTGGAAAGAAATATGCTTCATGAGGTAGCTGAGTTTGAGAACGTCGTTATCTCTACAGGCGGGGGAGCACCCTGCTTTTATGACAATATGGAGTTTATGAACCGGACGGGGAAAACCGTTTTCTTGAATGTACATCCCGATGTGCTGTTCAGACGCTTGCGTATTGCCAAGCAGCAACGTCCCATTCTTCAGGGAAAGGAAGATGATGAATTAATGGATTTCATCATTCAGGCGCTTGAAAAGCGCGCACCTTTTTATACGCAGGCGCAATATATCTTTAATGCGGACGAACTGGAAGACCGCTGGCAGATTGAATCATCTGTGCAACGTCTGCAGGAACTGCTGGAATTATAAATTAAGACCGGTTATATAAACCAATTGGAAGAAATAATATCCAATTAATTGGCAGCCTGTAGATAAATCTGTATTTTTGCCATCCAATTATTTACTAAAAACACTGAATAACAGAAAATGAGAAAGTGGCGTATTGAAGATTCTGAAGAACTCTACAACATTACGGGTTGGGGTACTTCGTACTTTAGTATTAATGACGCAGGTCATGTTGTTGTTACACCGCGGAGAGATGGAGTGACCGTCGACCTGAAGGAACTGGTTGACGAGTTACAATTGCGGGATGTGGCATCTCCCATGCTGTTGCGTTTCCCGGATATTTTGGACAACCGTATTGAAAAGATGTCTTCCTGTTTTAAGCAGGCTGCCGAAGAGTACGGGTATAAAGCCGAGAATTTTATCATCTATCCCATTAAGGTCAACCAGATGCGTCCTGTGGTAGAAGAGATTATCAGCCACGGAAAGAAATTCAATCTCGGACTGGAAGCCGGTTCCAAACCGGAACTTCATGCGGTGATTGCCGTCAATACGGATTCTGACTCATTGATTGTTTGTAACGGCTATAAAGACGAAAGTTATATCGAACTGGCACTCCTTGCCCAAAAGATGGGCAAACGTATCTTCCTCGTAGTAGAGAAGATGAACGAACTGAAACTGATAGCCAAAATGGCGAAGCAGTTGAATGTGCAGCCCAATATCGGTATTCGTATTAAACTGGCTTCTTCCGGCAGTGGAAAATGGGAAGAATCGGGCGGTGATGCCAGCAAGTTCGGTCTGACTTCCAGCGAACTGCTCGAAGCGCTTGACTTTATGGAAAGCAAGGGCTTGAAAGATTGCCTGAAACTGATTCATTTCCATATTGGCAGCCAGGTGACGAAGATTCGTCGCATTAAGACGGCTTTGCGCGAAGCTTCTCAATTTTACGTGCAGCTTCACTCTATGGGATTCAATGTGGAGTTTGTGGACATCGGCGGCGGACTGGGCGTTGATTATGACGGAACCCGTTCTTCCAATAGTGAAGGTAGTGTAAACTATTCTATTCAGGAATATGTGAATGACTCCATTTCTACATTGGTAGATGTCAGCGATAAAAACGGCATCCCGCATCCGAACATCATTACCGAGAGCGGACGGGCATTGACGGCTCATCACTCTGTCTTGATCTTCGAGGTGCTCGAAACAGCTACTCTTCCGGAATGGGATGATGAAGAGGAAATCGCTCCGGATGCACATGAGCTTGTGCAGGAACTGTACAGTATCTGGGATTCGTTGAACCAGAATAAGATGCTGGAAGCATGGCATGATGCACAACAGATTCGGGAAGAAGCGCTCGACTTGTTCAGTCATGGTATTGTGGATTTGAAGACCCGTGCTCAGATCGAGCGTTTGTATTGGTCCATTACGCGGGAAATTAATCAGATCGCCGGAGGCTTGAAACATGCGCCGGATGAATTCCGGGGATTGTCCAAGTTGCTGGCGGATAAATATTTTTGTAATTTCTCATTGTTCCAGTCCTTGCCCGACTCTTGGGCGATTGATCAGATATTTCCGATTATGCCTATTCAGCGGTTGGATGAGAAGCCGGAGCGTTCGGCTACCCTGCAGGATATCACCTGTGATTCGGACGGAAAGATTGCAAATTTCATTTCTACCCGGAATGTGGCTCATTATCTGCCTGTGCATAGTCTGAAGAAAACAGAACCTTACTATCTGGCTGTTTTCCTGGTCGGAGCTTATCAGGAGATTCTGGGAGATATGCATAATCTGTTTGGAGATACGAATGCTGTTCACGTTTCTGTGAATGAAAAGGGATATAATATCGAACAGATTATTGATGGTGAGACAGTAGCGGAAGTGTTGGATTACGTACAATATAATCCTAAAAAACTGGTACGTACCCTTGAAACATGGGTGACCAAGTCTGTAAAAGAAGGAAAGATATCATTGGAAGAGGGTAAAGAGTTTCTGTCCAACTATCGTTCGGGACTTTACGGCTATACTTACTTAGAATAACCGACAAGGTGCCGGAGCTGAGTTCTCCATTCGGCAAACTTATTAGAATTGAATAAAAAATGAGGGAAAAACTAACTGTAATTAAGGTGGGTGGAAAAATCGTAGAAGAGGAAGCCACCCTTCTTCAGTTGTTGAATGACTTTGCCGCCATCAGCGGACATAAAGTGCTGGTTCACGGCGGCGGTCGCTCGGCAACAAAGATTGCCGCACAACTAGGTATTGAAAGCAAAATGGTAAATGGTCGTCGTATTACCGATGCGGAAACGTTGAAAGTGGTAACGATGGTGTATGGTGGTCTGGTAAACAAGAATATTGTTGCCGGGTTGCAGGCCCGTGGAGTGAACGCTCTTGGACTGACTGGGGCGGATATGAATGTGATCCGATCGGTAAAGCGTCCGGTGAAAGAGGTTGATTATGGTTTCGTGGGCGATGTGGAGAAGGTAGATGCTTCTTTGCTGGCTGATCTGATTCATAAAGGAGTGGTGCCCGTGATGGCACCGTTGACACACGATGGTCAAGGTAATATGCTGAATACAAATGCGGATACCATTGCCGGAGAGACGGCAAAGGCTTTGTCGGCGCTGTTTGACGTGACGCTGGTGTACTGCTTCGAAAAGAAAGGTGTGCTGCGTGACGAGAATGATGACGATAGTGTGATCCCTGAGATTACCCGTGCCGAATTCGAACAATACGTTGCTGACGGCGTTATTCAAGGTGGCATGATTCCTAAGTTGGAGAATTCTTTTGAAGCAATTAATGCAGGAGTTACAGAAGTTGTAATTACCTTAGCATCAGCGATTAAAGACAACGAAGGAACGCGGATAAAAAAATAATTCAAAAAAAAGTAATGGGCGTCTGTAACTTTTCGTATCCCAGCCCGTCATTATTATAGAGATGCAAGAGATCAGCTTCCGAAACGATATTTTGCCGTTGAAGGATAAACTCTTTCGACTGGCGCTCAGAATAACCCTGGATAGGGCAGAAGCCGAGGATGTCGTTCAGGACACCATGATAAGGGTGTGGAACAAGCGTGATGAGTGGTCGCAATTTGAATCGGTTGAAGCCTATTGCCTGATAGTGGCAAAGAATCTGGCTATAGACCGGAGCCAGAAGAAAGAAGCTCAGAATGTGGAAATCACCCCCGAAATGGAGGAAGAACCTGATGCAAACAGTCCGTATGACCAGTTGGTTCATGATGAGAAAATGAACATTATCAATAGACTGGTGAACGAACTTCCCGAAAAACAGCGGCTTATCATGCAACTGAGGGACATTGAAGGTGAAAGCTATAAGAAAATTGCAACCCTTCTGAATCTGACAGAGGAACAAGTGAAAGTGAACCTTTTCAGAGCCAGACAAAAGGTAAAACAAAGGTATTTAGAAATTGACGAATATGGATTATAAGGATATAGAACAGCTCCTGGAGCGATATTGGCAATGCGAAACTTCCGTGGAGGAGGAATCTGTGTTGCGCGACTTCTTCACAAAGGAGGAAGTACCCGCTCATTTGCTCCGCTATAAAAACTTGTTTGTTTATCAGCAGGTTCAGCAGGAGGTAGGACTGGGCGAAGACTTTGACGCACGTATTCTGGCACAGGTGGAAACTCCGGTAGTGAAGGCAAAGCGTCTGACACTGACAGGAAGATTCATCCCCCTGTTCAAGGCCGCTGCTGTGATTGCAATCATCCTTTCATTAGGAAATGTAGCGCAACATTCTTTTTCCGGAGATGATGGAAGAGTATTGGCAACGGATACCATTGGTAAACAGCTGACCGCACCGTCGGTAGCTCTGTCAAATGAGCTGAAAGCAGATCAGGCATTGGCTGACAGCCTTGCGAAGATCAACAAGGTGCAGGTTATGAAAGAATAGACATTTTCATTTGCTTTAAACATATAATATAGTTAGTGTGCTTTAATTAAAACAACATCGAAAGCGAAACTGTGAAGTTTTCAATTCTCTCAAATTTTTTATAATGAAACTAACTAAATAAATGGGCTACCGCGAGATGCAGTAGCCCTTTTATGTTTTTGGGATGTTTATGGATTTAGTCTAGTTTGCGGAGCTTCTTGTGAGGGAAATCAATAGCCTGAGGATTTCCTTTGTAAGCGACGTTGCCGCTTCCGCTGACGTGCCCGCCTAGTTTGCCGTTGACGAAGCAGCTGATGTTACCCGAACCCGAGATACCTGCATATACGTCCGTAGCTTCCAGGTCGGCAGCTTTGATATTGCCGGAACCTGATATGTTGTACTTTGCTGCGCCTGTCATGCCGTCAAGGGTGATGTTGCCCGATCCGGAAATGCTTGCAGAGCAGGTTTTGCTGTCGATTTGTTTGAGTCTGACATCACCCGAACCATGAATTGAGATGGCCAGATGTCCGGTATCGAATGTGCTTCCTCCTAAATTGCCCGAACCGTTAATCGTTACTTTAAGATCTCCCTCGGTGTGAATGCCGTTCGCAAAGAGAATGCCACCCGATCCGTTGAGTGTCAGTCCGTTCAGGTCCGGTGAGAAAACTTTGATCTCTAGTTTGCCCTTGTCGATGATATTGACATTCTTTTTAAATTTTATATTCAATGTTTTTCCGTTTACTTTTGTTTCCAGGAGTTCTACGATATTGTCCGAACCGTAAATCTCGATGCGGGAGGAGGAGTCTTGCTGGTAGATGATGTTGGCACTTCCGGACATGCTGATGTCATTGAAATGTTCCAGATTCTCTTTTTTGGTGATGTAGTTTTTACTGCCTTTCACAATAGGGCCATTAAAACAGGAGGTGGCGGAGAATATCAGAATTATTCCGAGCAGCCATGCAGTCAATGTGTTTCTTTTCATAATTGATAGTTGATTTTAATATGAGTTTATATGGATTAGACGTTGCGAGTTACTATAAAGTTGCATTGAATATCACTTTTTTCGCCACCGGCTTCTTTTTTTATTATTTTTGCAGCATCGGTTAAGGAGGAGAAAATGGATACAGTGATAGAAGATGATGAATTGGGAAGTTTGATAGTACGTGTCAATCCACGTGCCCGCAGTTTGGTGTTCCGTACCAAAAGCGATGCGGTCTACGTTTCTGTACCTCCCGGCACCACGACGAAAGAGGTGAAGCGTGCTATTGAGAATCTTCGTAGTAAGTTGCTGCTTTCCCGTCAGAAGGTTGCCCGTCCGTTGATTGACTTGGACTATAAGATTGATGCCGAGCATTTCAAACTATCTCTCATCTTAGGTGAAAAGGAGCAGTTTTTGGCTAATTCGCGATTGGGTGTCATGCAGATCGTTTGTCCGCCTCAAGCGGATTTTACTGATGAAAATTTACAGAACTGGTTGCGTAAAGTGATTGAAGAATCTTTGAGGCGGAATGCGAAAAGTATTCTTCCTCCTCGTTTGGAGCATCTTTCGGCGCAATGTGGATTGTCTTATGCCAGCGTGAAGATAAACTCCAGCCAGGGACGCTGGGGGAGTTGCTCGGCGAGAAAAAATATAAATCTGTCCTATTATCTTGTCCTGTTGCCCTCCCACCTGATCGACTATGTGCTTCTGCACGAGTTGTGCCATACTCGTGAGATGAATCACGGTGAGCGTTTCTGGGACTTGCTGAACCGGTTCACAGATGGCAAGGCCCTTGCTTTGCGTAAAGAATTGAAGAAGTATCGCACAGAGATATAAGATGCTTGGGATAAGGAACTCCTGATATTAAGCAGACTCTTATTTAGCAAGCTGTTTGATTCCGTCCGTTTCTTTTTCAAACTGATAAGTTCCTCCCTTCTCGCTGAGATCGAAAACGGATGCTATTTCCGTTTTATTGTCTACAATCATCAGTGCGCTTTGTTCTGCAAACCGACCGACCTCTACCGTAAAGGCTTCTTCCTGCATGACTTGATTGGCGATAAGGCTGTCATTGACGAACAGCGAAATGGAATCTCCGGCAAATCCTTTTACCAGGCTGATCGTATAAGTTTCAATATAATGTCGTTCTGCCTGGTTTTCCCGTTGCAGGCGTAAGCTCATATAAATGAAAATAACTACGACAAAAATGACGGCAAAAGCCAGAATGCCATTGCCGACCATAAACTGTTTGTTGGTGTTGAGATGATGTGCCATAGCCGTTGTATTTTTAATTATTGCGGTGTAAAGATACAATTATTTTTTGTATTACTAAGAATTTCATTATCTTAGCAACCAACATCCGTCTGAATTCAGGATTGTATCGGTGTCGTGGAGTGTGTAAACCTAAGTTGAATATATACAATAAAGATTATGGATCATGAAGTGTTTATTAGCTATTCAAGTGCCAATATACAGACGGCACAGGCAATATGTCATGCATTAGAAAGTAACAGGATCAAGTGTTGGATGGCTCCGCGTGACATAAGACCCGGAGCGGAGTATGGTGATATTATTGAAGAAGCTATTGTGACCTGTAAAGTGTTCCTGATTGTCTTTTCTGAAACGTCTCAAATATCCCGCTGGGTGCGTAGTGAACTGAATATTGGCTTTAGCAGCAATAAGCCTATTATACCTTTCCGCATAGATCCTACTGATCTGAAAGGGTCTATGAAACTGATGCTGAATGATAAACACTGGCTGAATGCTTATCCTAATCCGGAAGAGAAGTTTAGTGAGCTGGCTGCGGTCATACTTGATCTGTTGCAACATCCGGCTGTGGATACAATTTCACCTCCCGGCTTTCAACCGGCTTCGAATGTCGCTTCTGCAGACGGTAGTAATGCCGGTGCGCAGGGGTTATTCGGAAAACTGCTCAATCAGCTGTTCGTTAAGCGGAGAGTGAAAGTAACTTCTGATCATGCTGCCGAAATATTCCTGAATGGTGAGAGAAAAGGAAAACTGGATGCTTATGAAACTGGTAACTATTCTGTCAGTGAGGATTTCTATCAGCTGGAAGTTTATAGCTGTGAGTACGGGAAAAAAGTGAAATGTGAATATAGCGGATCTTTTTCCAATTCTTCGACAGTTATTATTTCTGTGGATATGGCTACGGCTGAAAAGCAATATCTGATGAAAGCTAAAAATATAACTTCCGGGCAGATCAATGATTTGGGAATTATCTTCCTGGATGAAGGAAAATTTGAAGATGCCCAGGAGTGTTTCCTGAAAGCTGCAAGTATGGGAGAAGCTGCCGCTGCTTATAATTTAGGAATGATGTACCATTTTGGCAAAGGGGTGGAAATAGATTACGATGTCGCGCGTGAATATTATGAAGAGGCGGTAAAGAGTGACTATCCGTTGGCGCTGAATAATTTGGGCTCAATTTATTATAACGGACATGGAGTGAGAAAAGACATTGCGAAATCGTTCCCATATTTTTGTCGTGCGGCAGAGAGAGGGGTGGAATCCGCTCAGTTTACGGTTGCTACCATGTTGTTTTACGGTCAGGGAGTGGCAGTAGATAAAGCCAAGGCTAAAAAGTGGTTCCAAAAAGCCGCAGCTCAAGGCTGTAAGGATTCTCAAAACTATCTGAATTCCTGGGTTGATGATTAGATATTGGTGTTTGTGCCTGATATACGACTATTAATTCATACTTTTTTTCTTTAATGTTTTGTAGTCGAATAGATTATTTATATCTTTGCAACCGAAATGGATGAAAGGTGGAGGGGCGATTAAGCTCCTTTTTTTGTTCTTATATAGTTAATAAATGATAGAAAAGAAAACTGTTTGTCAGATTGTTGAAGAGTGGCTGGAAGGAAAAGACTACTTTCTGGTAGAGGTGACCGTGAGCCCGGATGACAAGATCGTGGTCGAAATAGACCACGCAGAAGGAGTTTGGATTGAAGACTGCGTAGAGCTTAGCCGCTTTATCGAGTCGAAACTGAACCGTGAAGAGGAAGATTATGAACTGGAAGTGGGCTCTGCCGGTATCGGACAACCCTTTAAAGTGCTGCAACAGTATTACATCCACATCGGACAAGAGGTGGAAGTAGTGACCAGAGACGGACGTAAACTGGCAGGTATCCTGAAAGATGCCGATGAAGAGAAGTTTACAGTAGGCGTACAGAAGAAGGTAAAACTCGAAGGTTCCAAGCGTCCGAAGTTGATCGAAGAGGACGAAACCTTCACTTATGAGCAAATAAAATATACTAAATACTTAATTAGCTTTAAATAGTTATGGCCAAAAAAGAAGAAACAATCAGCTTGATTGATACATTTTCGGAATTTAAGGAACTGAAGAATATCGATAGAACGACGATGGTTAGCGTACTTGAAGAGTCGTTCCGTAGCGTAATCGCGAAAATGTTTGGCACCGATGAGAATTACGACGTGATCGTGAACCCGGACAAGGGTGACTTCGAGATATGGCGTAACCGTGAAGTTGTGGCCGATGAAGATTTGACAAACCCCAATATGCAGATTTCGCTGACGGAAGCACAGAAAATCGATGCTTCATACGAAGAAGGCGAAGAAGTGACTGATGAGGTGATCTTTGCCAAGTTCGGACGTCGTGCTATCCTGAATCTCCGTCAGACACTGGCTTCAAAGATTCTGGAACTTGAAAAGGACAGTATTTATAATAAATATATTGATAAAGTAGGTACAATCATCAACGCGGAAGTATACCAGATCTGGAAAAAGGAAATGTTGCTTCTGGACGATGAAGGAAACGAACTGCTGTTGCCTAAGACTGAACAGATCCCGAGCGACTTTTATCGTAAAGGTGAAACAGCCCGTGCAGTGGTTGCCCGCGTAGACAACAAGAACAATAATCCGAAGATTATTTTGTCACGTACTTCTCCCGTTTTCCTGCAACGTCTGTTCGAAATGGAAGTACCTGAAATCAATGATGGTTTGATTACCATTAAAAAGATTGCCCGTATCCCTGGCGAACGTGCCAAGATCGCAGTGGAATCTTATGATGACAGAATCGATCCCGTAGGCGCCTGCGTAGGTGTAAAAGGGAGTCGTATTCATGGGATTGTTCGTGAATTACGCAATGAAAATATCGACGTAATCAATTACACATCGAACATTTCATTGTTTATCCAGCGTGCTTTGAGCCCGGCTAAGATTTCTTCTATCCGTCTGAATGAGGAAGAGAAAAAGGCTGAGGTATTCCTTAAACCGGAAGAGGTATCGCTTGCTATTGGTAAAGGCGGTTTGAATATCAAGCTGGCCAGTATGTTGACTGAGTACACTATCGACGTGTTCCGTGAATTGGATGAGAATGTGGCTGACGAGGATATCTATCTCGACGAGTTCAGAGATGAAATCGACGGATGGGTGATCGATGCAATCAAGGCTATCGGTATCGATACTGCGAAGGCTGTGTTGAATGCGCCTCGCGAGATGTTGATTGAAAAGACGGACCTGGAAGAAGAGACAGTGGACGAGGTAATACGTATTTTGAAATCGGAGTTTGAAGAAGAACCGGCAGCAGAGATGGAGCCTGAGACAGAGGCGGAACCTGAAGCTGAACCAACACAAGAGTAATATGCATTACGATTGAATTTTCTTCGCTCCATTTATTCATTAAATTTTAAATATGACGATAAGGTTAAACAAAGTTACAAGAGATTTGAATGTAGGAATCGCGACGGTAGTTGAGTTCCTGCAAAAGAAAGGGTATACCGTTGAGGCTAATCCTAATACCAAAATTAGTGAGGAGCAGTACGCTGTGCTCGTTAAAGAGTTTAGTACAGACAAGAACCTTAGACTTGAATCGGAGCGTTTCATCCAGGAACGTCAGAATAAGGAACGTAATAAGGCATCGGTATCTATCGAGGGCTTCGAGAAGCAGCAGGAGAAACCGAAGTCGGAAGATGTGATTAAGACAGTCGTACCGGAGGATGCACGTCCTAAGTTTAAACCTGTCGGAAAAATAGATTTGGATAAATTCAGCGGTCGGAGAACAGATAAAGTAGAAAAAGCGCCGGAAAAGAAAGTAGAACCTGTAGTAGAACAACCTGTGGTAGAGCAACCCGTTGCTGAAAAAACAGTCGTTGAGAAACCAGTGGTTGAATCCGAAGTGAAAAAGGAAGAGCCGAAAGTGGAAAAGGTGGAAGTAATTGCACCGAAACCTGCACCGGTAGAACAGCCAGTAGTAGCGCCGAAACTTGCAGTGGAGACAAAACCGGTAGAAGTTGAGAAAGTAGTAGTGGAAGAAGTAAAGAAAGAAGAGCCGAAGGTGGTAGAAACTGCACCTGTGAAGGCAGAAGAACGTAAAGTAGAAAGAACGGCAGAAGTAACTGCAACAGTGACAACTCCGACTGAAGAAAATGCGTCGAAAGAAAATGAGGTGTTTAAAATCCGTCAACCGGAACTGGGTGCGAAGATCAATGTCATCGGTCAGATTGACCTGGCTGCATTGAATCAGTCTACCCGTCCTAAGAAGAAATCGAAGGAAGAAAAACGCCGTGAACGCGAAGAAAAAGAAAAAGTTCGTCAGGATCAGAAGAAACTGATGAAGGAAGCTATCATCAAGGAAATCCGTAAAGAGGACAGTAAACAGGCAAAACCGGGCGTAAAAGATAATAATGCCGATGCTGCCAGAAAGAAACGGAATCGTATCAACAAAGAGAAGGTGGATGTCAACAATGTGGCAACTTCCAACTTTGCTGCTCCGAGACCCAATACTCAGACCGGTAAAGGTGGTGGCAACCATCCCCGTCCTCAGGGTCAAGGCCAGGGACAGGGCAATAATAATAACAACAACAAGAAGAATAATAATAAGGATCGCTTCAAGAAGCCGGTTATCAAGCAGGAGGTTAGCGAAGAAGATGTAGCAAAGCAGGTAAAAGAAACTTTGGCACGTCTGACAACCAAGGGTAAGAACAAGACTTCTAAGTACCGCAAGGAAAAACGTGAAATGGCTTCCAACCGTATGCAGGAACTGGAAGATCAGGAAATGGCAGAAAGCAAGGTACTGAAGCTGACTGAGTTCGTAACGGCTAACGAGTTGGCAACGATGATGGACGTATCAGTCAATCAGGTTATTGCAACTTGTATGAGTATTGGTATGATGGTTTCCATCAACCAGCGTCTGGATGCGGAAACAATCAATCTGGTAGCCGAAGAGTTTGGTTTCAAGACCGAATATGTAAGTGCGGAAGTGGCACAGGCTATCGTGGAAGAAGAAGATGCTCCGGAAGATTTGCAGCCACGTGCTCCAATTGTAACGGTGATGGGACACGTTGACCACGGTAAGACATCCTTGCTTGACTACATCCGTAAGGCGAATGTAATTGCCGGTGAAGCCGGAGGTATTACACAGCACATCGGTGCTTACAACGTACAGTTGGAAGACGGACGCCGTATTACGTTCCTGGATACTCCGGGTCATGAGGCGTTTACCGCTATGCGTGCCCGTGGTGCGAAAGTAACGGATATCGCGATCATTATTGTGGCAGCCGATGATAACGTGATGCCGCAGACGAAGGAAGCGATCAATCATGCGATGGCAGCAGGTGTACCTATTGTATTTGCAATCAATAAGGTAGATAAGCCGACTGCTAATCCGGACAAGATTAAAGAAGAACTGGCTGCAATGAACTATCTCGTGGAAGAATGGGGTGGTAAATACCAGTCACAAGATATCTCTGCCAAGAAAGGTATGGGTGTGGAAGATTTGATGGAAAAAGTATTGCTGGAAGCTGAAATGCTTGATTTGAAGGCAAATCCGAACCGTAATGCGACAGGGTCCATCATTGAATCTTCATTGGATAAGGGACGTGGTTATGTAGCTACGGTGCTGGTATCGAATGGTACTTTGAAAGTAGGAGATATTGTATTGGCAGGAACCAGCTACGGACGTGTGAAAGCCATGTTCAACGAACGTAATCAGCGCGTGAAAGAAGCGGGACCAGCCGAACCGGCATTGATTCTGGGACTGAACGGTGCTCCTGCTGCAGGTGATACGTTCCATGTAGTTGAAAGTGATCAGGAAGCCCGTGAAATCACGAATAAACGTGAACAGCTGGCTCGTGAACAAGGCTTGCGTACACAGAAGATCCTGACTTTGGACGAACTTGGCCGTCGTATTGCTTTGGGTAACTTCCAGGAATTGAACATCATCGTCAAAGGTGACGTGGACGGTTCTGTAGAAGCATTGAGCGACTCGTTGATCAAGTTGTCTACTGAACAGATCCAGGTAAATGTGATCCATAAAGGCGTGGGTGCTATCTCCGAATCGGATGTATCACTGGCTGCTGCTTCGGATGCGATTATCGTCGGATTCCAGGTACGTCCTTCGGGTGCTGCCGCTAAGATGGCGGAACAGGAAGGTGTCGATATCCGTAAGTACTCCGTCATCTACGATGCAATCGAGGAGGTGAAGGCCGCTATGGAAGGTATGTTAGCTCCGGAACTGAAAGAACAGATTACGGCTACGATCGAAATCCGCGAAGTGTTCAATATCACGAAAGTGGGACTTGTGGCTGGTGCGGTAGTGAAGACCGGAAAGGTGAAACGAAGCGACAAGGCTCGTCTGATCCGCGATGGTATCGTTATCTTCACCGGAAACATCAATGCACTGAAACGCTTCAAGGACGACGTGAAGGAAGTAGGTACAAACTTCGAGTGCGGTATCAGTCTGGTGAACTGCAACGACATGAAGGTAGGCGATATGATCGAGACATTCGAAGAAATAGAAGTGAAACAGACGTTATAAATTGTACTGAATCGAGAATATACGGAGGCACAGAGTGGATTTACAACTCCGTGCCTCCTTTTTCTTTTAAAAAGAGATAATGACAACGATTGATATAATTATCCTTATTATAATAGGTGCCGGTGTGGTGGCGGGCTTTATGAAAGGCTTTATCCGTCAGCTGGCTTCTATTCTGGGATTGGTCGTCGGTTTGCTGGCAGCAAAGGCTTTGTATGCAACGTTGGCGGAGAAGCTTTGTCCGGCTGTGACAGACTCGATGACGGTTGCACAGGTATTGGCTTTTATTGTCATCTGGATCGCTGTTCCGCTGATATTCACGTTAGTGGCGTCCTTGCTGACGAAAGCGATGGAAGCTATTTCACTGGGGTGGCTGAACCGTTGGCTGGGGAGTGGATTGGGAGCACTCAAATTTCTGTTGTTAACGAGCCTTGTGATCTGTGTGATAGAGTTTATCGATAGCGATAATAAGTTAATTAGTGCAACAAAAAAGAGCGAATCATTGTTATATTATCCTATGGAAACGTTTGCGGGAATCTTTTTCCCTGCTGCTAAGAATATAACGCAACAATATATATTAGATAATAAAGATGCAACAAGAAGAACCCAATAAATATGTAAAGGAACTGACGCAGGAGAAGTATAAATATGGCTTCACCACGGAAGTACACACCGATGTTATTGAGCGTGGACTCAACGAAGATGTAGTTCGTCTGATTTCATCGAAAAAAGATGAACCCGAATGGCTGCTGGAGTTCCGACTGAAAGCGTATCGCCATTGGCTGACGCTGGAAATGCCGACTTGGGCACATCTCCGTATTCCGGAGATTGATTATCAGGCAATTTCGTACTATGCCGATCCGACGAAGAAGAAAGAAGGACCGAAGAGTATGGATGAAGTAGATCCGGAACTGATAAAGACATTCAATAAACTGGGGATTCCTTTGGAAGAACAGATGGCATTGAGCGGAATGGCTGTGGATGCAGTGATGGACTCGGTATCTGTAAAGACTACTTTCAAAGAGACACTGATGGAGAAAGGCATTATATTCTGCTCTTTTAGTGAAGCGGTACGGGAACATCCGGACCTTGTGAAGAAGTATATGGGCTCGGTAGTAGGCTATCGGGATAACTTCTTTGCTGCTTTGAACTCGGCCGTGTTCTCTGACGGTTCTTTCGTTTACATACCGAAGGGAGTACGCTGCCCGATGGAGCTTTCTACCTATTTCCGTATCAATGCCCGTAATACGGGACAGTTTGAACGTACGCTGATTGTGGCGGACGACGATTCGTATGTATCTTATCTGGAGGGATGTACCGCACCGATGCGTGATGAAAATCAGTTGCATGCGGCTATCGTGGAGATTGTGGTACATGATCGTGCAGAAGTGAAATACAGTACGGTTCAGAACTGGTATCCGGGTGATGCCGAAGGTAAAGGTGGAGTCTACAACTTTGTGACGAAACGCGGCAACTGCAAAGGGGTGGACAGCAAACTGTCCTGGACACAGGTGGAAACCGGTTCGGCTATCACGTGGAAGTACCCTTCCTGCATATTGACAGGCGATAATTCGACGGCTGAGTTTTATTCTGTAGCTGTGACAAATAATTATCAGCAGGCAGATACCGGAACAAAAATGATTCATCTGGGAAAGAATACCCGCAGCACGATTGTCAGCAAAGGTATCTCTGCCGGACATAGCGAGAACTCTTATCGCGGACTGGTACGTGTAGCTGAAAAAGCCGATAATGCACGAAATTACAGCCAGTGTGACTCTTTGCTGCTGGGCGACAAATGTGGTGCGCATACTTTCCCGTATATGGATATCCATAATGAGACGGCTGTGGTGGAGCATGAGGCGACTACCAGCAAGATCAGCGAAGATCAGATATTCTATTGCAATCAGCGGGGTATCCCGACGGAGGATGCTATCGGGCTGATTGTTAACGGATATGCGAAAGAAGTATTAAATAAACTTCCGATGGAGTTTGCAGTGGAAGCACAGAAGTTGCTTACTATTTCGTTGGAAGGAAGCGTGGGATAAAAAATAAATAAGCTTATGTTAGAGATAAAAGACCTGCATGCCAGCATTAATGGCAAAGAGATATTGAAAGGTATTAACCTGACGGTGAAACCGGGCGAAGTACATGCGATAATGGGGCCGAACGGTTCCGGAAAGAGTACGCTTTCTTCTGTTCTGGTGGGAAATCCTGCTTTTGAGGTGACAAAAGGTTCGGTCACTTTCTATGGCAAGAATCTGCTGGAGTTGAGTCCGGAAGACCGTAGTCATGAAGGTATTTTCCTTAGTTTCCAGTATCCGGTAGAAATCCCCGGAGTAAGCATGGTGAACTTCATGAGGGCGGCTGTCAATGAACAGCGCAAGTATAAAGGTCTGCCTGCGTTGACTGCCAGCGAATTTCTGAAACTGATGCGTGAGAAGCGTGCCGTAGTCGAACTGGACAATAAACTTGCCAATCGTTCGGTGAATGAAGGTTTCTCCGGTGGTGAGAAGAAGCGTAACGAGATCTTCCAGATGGCAATGCTGGAGCCGCGTCTGAGCATTCTTGACGAGACAGACTCCGGTCTGGATATTGATGCCCTTCGTATTGTAGCGGAAGGCGTGAATAAGCTCAAGACTCCCGAAACAAGTACGATCGTCATCACTCACTATCAGCGTCTGCTCGATTATATCAAACCGGATATAGTGCACGTACTCTATAAAGGTCGTATTGTGAAAACTGCCGGGCCGGAACTAGCCTTGGAACTGGAAGAAAAGGGATACGATTGGATTAAGAAAGAAGTAGGAGAATAACGATGAATGTAGAACAACAATACATAGATCTCTTCTCTCAGACGGAAGCCATGATCTGCAAGCATAGTGCGGAAGTGCTGAATGCACCCCGTGCGGCTGCTTTTGCTGATTTTGAGCGTCTCGGATTCCCGACCCGTAAGATGGAGAAGTATAAATACACGGATATAAGTAAGTATTTCGAGCCTGATTACGGCCTGAACCTTAACCGTCTTCAGATTCCGGTCAATCCGTACGAAGTGTTTAAGTGCGATGTCCCGAATATGAGCACAGCCTTGTATTTTGTGGTAAACGACGCATTTTATAATAAAGCGCTTCCTAAAACTCATTTGCCGGAAGGCGTCATCTTCGGCAGCCTCAAAGAAGTCGCTGCGGAACATCCCGAACTGGTGAAGAAGTACTACGGTAAGCTGGCTGATACCTCCAAGGATGGCATAACAGCTTTTAATACAGCTTTTGCACAGGATGGAGTCATCTTCTATGTTCCGAAGAACGTAATCGTAGAGAAGCCTATCCAACTGGTGAATATCCTTCGTGCAGATGTCAACTTCATGGTGAACCGTCGCGTGCTGATCATCCTGGAAGATGGAGCGCAGGCACGCCTGTTGATCTGTGATCATGCGATGGATAATGTGAACTTCCTTGCAACACAGGTGATCGAAGTATTTGCCGGAGAGAATGCGGTATTCGATATGTATGAGCTTGAAGAAACACATACAAGTACGGTTCGTATCAGTAACCTGTACGTGAAGCAGGAAGCAAACAGCAATGTTTTGCTGAATGGCATGACGCTGCACAACGGAACTACCCGTAATACAACAGAAGTTCTGCTAGCCGGCGAAGGGGCTGAGATTAATCTTTGCGGTATGGCAATCGCTGATAAAAACCAGCATGTGGATAATAATACCTCCATTGATCATGCAGTACCGAATTGTACCAGTAATGAATTATTCAAGTACGTGCTTGATGACCAGTCGACCGGTGCTTTTGCCGGACTGGTATTGGTACGTCCTGATGCCCAGCATACAAATTCTCAACAGACCAACCGCAACCTTTGTGCCACACGCGATGCGCGTATGTACACGCAGCCGCAGCTTGAAATCTATGCGGACGATGTGAAATGCTCTCACGGAGCAACTGTGGGCCAGTTGGACGAGAATGCTTTGTTCTATATGCGTGCACGCGGAATAGCGGAGAAAGAAGCACGCTTGCTTCTGATGTTTGCATTCGTCAATGAAGTCATCGATACGATTCGTCTGGATGCATTGAAAGACCGTCTGCACCTGTTGGTAGAAAAACGCTTCCGTGGCGAATTGAACAAGTGCCAGGGATGTGCAATATGTAAATGATGAATAAGTAAAATGGATATTCAAAAGATACGTGAAGACTTTCCGATATTGAGCCGTACGGTGTATGGTAAACCATTGGTTTATTTCGATAACGGTGCGACGACTCAGAAACCTCGTCTGGTGGTGGATGCGCTGGTAGATGAGTATTACTCTGTGAATGCGAATGTGCATCGCGGAGTACATTACCTTTCCCAGCAGGCAACGGAACTGCATGAAGCTTCCCGCGAAACGGTACGGCAGTTTATCAATGCCGGCAGCACGAATGAGGTCGTCTTTACACGGGGTACGACGGAAAGTATCAATTTGCTTGTTTCCAGCTTTGGAGATGAGTTTATGCAGGAAGGCGATGAGGTGATCCTTTCAGTGATGGAGCATCACAGTAATATCGTTCCCTGGCAACTTCTGGCTGCCCGCAAAGGAATTGCCATCAAGGTCATTCCGATGAATGACAAGGGCGAACTGTTGCTGGATGAATATGAAAAGTTATTCACCGAGCGTACAAAGATAGTCAGTGTAGTTCAGGTGTCGAACGTATTGGGAACCGTAAATCCTGTCAAGGAAATGATTGCGACGGCTCATGCGCATGGAGTACCTTTTCTAGTGGATGCTGCACAGTCTATCCCCCATATGAAGGTGGATGTGCAAGACTTGGATGCCGATTTTCTGGTGTTCTCCGCACATAAGGTTTATGGGCCGACAGGCGTCGGTGTGCTTTATGGAAAGGAAGAATGGCTGGATCGTATGCCCCCTTATCAAGGAGGAGGAGAAATGATTCAGCACGTCTCTTTTGAAAAGACTACCTTCAACGAACTGCCTTTCAAGTTTGAAGCCGGTACGCCGGACTACATCGGTACTACCGGACTGGCAAAAGCCCTTGACTATGTTAATGGTATCGGACTCGATCCAATCGCCGCTCATGAACACGAGCTGACGACGTATGCGCTGAAGCGATTGAAGGAAATACCCAATATGCGTATTTTCGGTGAGGCGGCAGATCGGGGAGCGGTGATTTCATTTCTGGTGGGAGATATTCACCATTTCGATTTGGGAACATTGTTAGACCGTTTAGGTATCGCTGTCCGCACGGGGCACCATTGTGCGCAACCGTTGATGCAGCGGCTCGGAATCGAAGGTACGGTACGTGCATCATTTGCCATGTACAATACACGATCGGAAGTGGACGCATTAGTGGCTGGGATCGAACGCGTCAGCCAGATGTTCTAAAGATATTAATCGCTATTCCTGCAAGAATAGCGATTTTTTTTATTCTTTAACTAAAAAAATCTCTTTGAAGTGCAGTGATTTGAAGTTTCCTGCGTCTAATAAGAAAGAATAAAAATCATTTTAGGTATATTAAGTTGGTCGTGAGACCGCGCTTTCTATAAATTCTCTCTCTCTTTAACTCTAATTGGCGGCTATATCGCATATTCTTGCGGTATAGCCGCAATTTTTTTAGGGTGACATTGCAACCTTTTGGGGGTATCCTGCGTCTAATAGGATAGTAAACAACTAAAAAAGAAGAAAAAGATCATGTTAGTGACTACAACTCCCATCATTGAGGGAAAACGAATAGTAAAGTACTACGGAATTGTTTCCGGAGAGACAATCATTGGTGCCAATGTATTCCGTGACTTGTTTGCAAGTATTCGGGATATTGTAGGAGGTCGTTCCGGTGCATATGAAGAAGTACTACGTATGGCAAAAGATACAGCTTTGCAGGAGATGCAGGCACAGGCAGCAAAGTTAGGAGCCAATGCAGTGATCGGTGTCGATCTGGATTATGAAACAGTAGGAGGCAGCGGTAGTATGCTGATGGTAACTGCCAACGGAACTGCTGTAACGATTGAAGATTAGTTGATTGTTTTATTGTATGAGAAAGGGGATTCACCACGAACGGTGTTTCCCCTTTTGTTCTTAATGTTTGTGCCATGCCTTTGGCACAGTTGTGCCACTGCGTTGGCACTGCTATGCCAAGCCCTTGGCACAAGCGTGCCAAAGGCTTGGCATGAGTAAGGCAGTAGGAAGTTATCTGCCGTAAGCTCAATCACGCGGCTAAAGGCTTGATTAGTGGTGAAAGCATCTATGCCCACTTTCATCAGATAATCACTGGAATAAGTCTTTTCGTTGGCAGCCAGGCTGGATTTACTATTCGGCATCAGATTGATTTCTTTTACCTTATACATTTTCTTGGCATCCAATCCCTGTAGTTTAACAGGCAATAGTTAGTTTGCGGGCATAAAAAAAGGCTATCTATCCCAGACAGCCAATCTTTTGTTAACCTTAAATCTAATACTATGAAAAACACACTACAAAGATAGGGACTTTTCGGCTATCTCCAAATTTTCGGGGCAAAGTGAGGCGCTTTATAACATGGTTTAATAGAAATAACGGGTTTGTTAACGATTAACGTAATAAGACTAAAAATTAACTAACGAGCTATTGGCCTGATGCTCTTTTGCAGGATTCTCAAAAGACTTTTTTACTTGTTTTACCTTCGTTTCATTGAGAGTTATCGCATCAATCGGCAAGTTGGATTTTTTTTCTCTTTTGCTTGCTTTTTTCGTTTGATTTCCATACTTTTAGCCTCCATAAAACCCTTTAATAATTAATTCTATGGATAGCATTCTTTTCTGGCTGGTTCCGGTCGCTTCAGTGTTAGCCCTCTGTTTTGCTTATTACTTCCATAAGCAGATGATGAAAGAGAGTGAAGGTACTCCCCAAATGATAAAAATAGCCGCTGCGGTACGCAAGGGAGCTATGTCTTATCTGAAACAACAGTACAAGATTGTAGGTTGTGTTTTCCTTGGGCTGGTTATTTTGTTTTCAATTATGGCTTATGGCTTTCATGTTCAGAATGTGTGGGTTCCCATAGCTTTCCTGACGGGTGGTTTCTTCTCCGGTCTTTCCGGTTTCCTGGGTATGAAGACGGCAACCTATGCTTCGGCACGTACGGCGAATGCGGCACGCAATTCATTGAACTCCGGACTGAGAATCGCTTTCCGCAGTGGTGCGGTAATGGGACTCGTTGTAGTCGGACTGGGGTTGCTCGATATATCTTTCTGGTATCTGTTGCTGAACGCGGTGATTCCCGCCGACGCACTGACACCGACTCATAAACTTTGCGTAATCACTACCACGATGCTGACGTTCGGTATGGGAGCTTCCACACAGGCGCTCTTTGCCCGTGTAGGTGGCGGTATATATACAAAAGCTGCCGACGTAGGCGCCGACCTTGTGGGTAAGGTAGAAGCCGGAATTCCCGAAGACGATCCGCGAAACCCTGCCACCATTGCCGATAATGTAGGCGATAACGTAGGCGACGTGGCAGGTATGGGAGCCGACTTGTACGAATCTTATTGCGGTTCTATCCTGGCGACTGCCGCATTGGGTGCTGCCGCCTTTATACATTCGGCAGATACGGTCATGCAGTTCAAAGCAGTTATTGCCCCGATGCTGATTGCTGCGGTAGGTATTCTGCTTTCCATTATCGGCATCTTCTCCGTGCGCACCAAAGAAAATGCGACGGTGAAAGATTTGCTCGGCTCGCTGGCATTCGGAACAAACCTGAGTTCCGTGCTGATTGTGGCTGCTACCTTCTTAATCCTGTGGCTCTTACAGTTGGACAACTGGATTTGGATTTCATGCGCTGTCGTAGTCGGCCTGTTGGTCGGCATTGTGATCGGACGTTCTACCGAATATTATACTTCCCAGTCGTATCGCCCTACTCAGAAACTGAGTGAAAGCGGAAAGACTGGACCTGCCACCGTCATTATCTCCGGTATCGGTCTGGGTATGCTTTCTACGGCTATTCCCGTGATTGCGGTAGTGGTGGGTATCATTGCCTCCTTCCTGCTTGCTTCCGGTTTCGATTTTTCCAACGTGGGTATGGGACTCTACGGTATCGGTATTGCCGCTGTCGGTATGCTGTCCACATTAGGAATCACACTGGCTACGGACGCTTACGGCCCGATTGCTGATAATGCAGGCGGTAATGCCGAAATGGCCGGTCTGGGTGCCGAAGTCCGCAAGCGTACCGATGCGCTCGACTCTTTGGGAAATACAACCGCGGCAACCGGAAAAGGTTTTGCTATCGGTTCCGCTGCATTGACCGGACTGGCTTTGCTGGCATCCTATATCGAAGAAATCCGTATCGGTCTGACCCGTTTGGGGACAGTAGACCTGAGTATGCCGAACGGCGATGTTGTCTCAACCGCCAATGCTACCTTTGTCGATTTCATGAACTATTACGACGTGACGCTGATGAATCCGAAAGTTCTTTCCGGTATGTTCCTCGGTTCGATGATGGCGTTCTTGTTCTGTGGATTGACGATGAATGCGGTCGGCCGCGCAGCCGGACACATGGTAGATGAGGTGCGTCGTCAGTTCCGTGAGATCAAAGGCATTCTGACAGGAGAAGCCGAGCCGGATTATGAACGTTGTGTGGCTATCTCAACCAAGGGTGCGCAGCGCGAAATGGTGATTCCGTCGCTGATTGCTATCCTTGCGCCTATCGCTACCGGATTAATCTTCGGAGTGACCGGAGTACTGGGACTGCTGATCGGCGGTTTGAGCACAGGTTTTGTGCTGGCTATCTTTATGGCCAATGCAGGCGGTGCGTGGGATAATGCGAAGAAATATGTAGAAGAGGGGAACTTTGGAGGCAAAGGCGGTGAAGTGCATAAGGCAACCGTAGTAGGCGATACTGTGGGCGACCCGTTTAAGGATACTTCCGGCCCGAGTCTGAATATTTTAATCAAGCTTATGAGCATGGTAGCCATTGTGATGGCAGGGCTTACCGTCGCCTGGAGTTTGTTTTAACTAAAAGAAGGTTTGTTTATTGAAGAGGGCGATAGCCGGAGATAAGTCCGGTTATCGCTTTCTGATTATATAGAACCGGGTAAACACCTTTTTTGCGCACTTAATCACTTTTTTCCGGCAGATGATCCTGTTTCGGGGCATTTCATGCAAATACTCGCTCAAAGCCATTTTCTCGTCTCTTATTATTTAGATACTTTTGCAAGACGATATATTATAAGTTATAAAGGGGAAATGGAAGAAATCTATCATAATGGCTAAGGGGAAAGGCTGATGTTATCAACGAACAAAATCTGTAAAACGAATGGTAGGGTGATGGTTCCGGTCGTCAAGGCTGTGAACCGGTAGAATATATTTGGGGAACAATTGCTTGTTTGTGTGAATGAATGACGGAAAAAGGGGACTTTGAATGAGGTCTCCTTTTTTATTTCCTTTATCTTTGTGGCAAATAAGAAAAAAAGAATAAGTATGCTACTACCTTATTTAAATAAAGACCTGATAGAAGCCGGCTGCGATGAGGCCGGCCGCGGTTGCCTGGCAGGATCAGTGTATGCCGCTGCCGTCATTCTTCCTAAAGATTTCAAGAATGAGCTGCTGAATGATTCGAAGCAACTGACCGAGAAGCAACGCTACGCACTTCGTGAAGTGATAGAGAAAGAAGCGCTGGCATGGGCGGTAGGAGTGGTGTCGCCCGAAGAGATAGACGAGATAAACATTCTCCGCGCCTCCTTTCTGGCGATGCACCGGGCTGTCGATCAGCTCTCTGTCCGTCCTCAGCATTTGCTGATCGACGGAAACCGTTTCAATAAATATCCTGACATTCCTCATACTACCGTGATAAAAGGAGACGGAAAATACCTCTCGATAGCCGCCGCTTCTATACTGGCTAAAACCTACAGAGATGATTATATGAATCGTCTTCACGAAGAATATCCGTTTTATGACTGGAATAAGAATAAAGGATACCCGACTAAAAAACATCGTGCCGCCATCGCCGAACATGGAACGACCCCTTACCACCGAATGACCTTCAATCTGCTTGGTGACGGGCAGTTGAACCTGAATTTCTGATATTTCCTTTTGTTTCACTTTCTACATATTTTTGCAGAATAAGCACGAATTTTCTCCAAATAGCCATGAAAATGTTCGGTTTATGCTAAAAAAGTGTTGACTTGTGCTTTTATTTGTTACTTAAATGCTATATATTTGCATTCGATAACAAGAATTAAAAAAAGATAAAATCATGACAACAAGCAGACTTTATGCATCTAAGAAGTTCATGGGGGCTTTACTTCTTATGATGGGTTTTGTTTTACCTGCCAATGCGCAGTTTTTACGTACTTCATATTTTATGGAAGGTACTCATTATCGTATGCAGTTGAATCCGGCTTTGGCACCGACTAGCGGATATTTTAATATTCCGGCAATTGGTTCGTTGAATGTATCGGCAAGTTCAAATTCTTTGGGTACACAAGATATTATAGATATTATTGATAATAGTGATGGTTTCTATAATAATCAGAAATTCATGAATCGTTTGTCTAATGATAACCGGTTGAATGTCAATGTCAATACGGATATTCTCTCTTTCGGATGGTATAAAGGAAAGAACTTTTGGTCGGTTAATGTAGGTGCCCGTGTAGATTTAGGTGCTCAGATACCTAAGTCCATGTTTAGCTTCTTGCACGATATTGATCAAGATGGTTTCAGTTGGAATAATTCAAAATTTGATATTGGAAAGGAAGAATTGAATATAAATGCTTATACTGAAGTTGGTATTGGTTATGCCCGCGCTATTAATGATCGCTTGTCAGTAGGTGGTAAATTTAAGGTATTACTTGGTATGGGTAACTTGAATTTGAAGGTAGACGGAATGAATGTAGATGCGAATTTGCCACTAAACATTAACGATATTACTGATGTCAATCAGATTCGTGATTATCATGCTAAAATGAAAGTAAATGCGCGTCTTGAGAGCTCTTTCAAAGGAATGGATTTGGTGGAAAATACGAGTGATCCTGATCCTCGGAAACACTATATTGATGATTTTGATTTTAACGGATTTGGCATTGCAGGTTATGGTGGTGCCATCGATTTAGGGGCATCTTATAAGATTCTTGATAATTTGACAGTGTCTGCTTCTGTGTTGGATTTGGGTTTTATCAAGTGGTCAAAGGGGAGTACAAGTGTTGCAACAGCTAAAGGAAGTATGGATTATGATGGCAAAGACTATGCACTTACTCCGGAAGGGTTAGAGGATTTCCAGCGGGATGCCCAAGATTTTATGAATCGTGTGGAAGGTGGGGATGTTTTGAATTACGAAATGCTCCAACTGCAAAAAGAAGATGTTGTTGAGTCTCGTACCACTTCTCTTCATTCTACAGTAGTAATTGGTGCTGAGTATGAACTGTTGGATAAATGGTTGGCGATTGGTGCTCTTTCCACTACCCGCTTCACTAAGCCGAAAACTCAGACTGAAATTACACTTTCGGCTAATATTCGTCCGAAAAGTTGGTTGAATGCGGCAATCAGTTATTCTATGATTCAGAGTGCTGGTAAATCATTTGGTTTGGCTGTGAAACTTGGGCCTTTGTTTATCGGTACGGACTATATGTTCTTTGGAAAAAGTACAAAGACAGTAAATGGATTTGTTGGTATTTCTGTGCCATTGGGCGGAAAGAAATCCAGTAAAGAAGGATAAAATAATTTCTCTCTCTTAAACATTCTCTTTTTAATATTCTCTATCGAACAAAAAACGTATTGTGTGCAGCCTGTCATCGCCGACCTTGAATTCAGGTCTTAAGAATGACAGGCTGCTTTTTTATGTCTCTGACGTAAAGGGAGATTTAGAACTGCTTGAATGGCAGTCGCTTGAATTAGAACCACTTGATTTTCCGGAATACGATAAACGCTAATGTCGACAGCACGACAGAGCACAGGATAATCAGTGCAAAGGCATACGGCATCTCTTCCAGATGGATATCCACATTCATTCCGTAGAAACTGGCTATCAATGTCGGGATCATCAGTGTAATGGAAAGGCTGGTCATGCGTTTCATGATGGCATTCACGTTGTTGGAGATGATAGAGGCAAAGGCGTCCATCGTTCCGGTGAGGATATCGCTGTAGATATTCACGGTATTAAATGCCTGTTTCAACTCGATAATCACGTCTTCTACCAGTTCCTTGTCCAGAAAGTCAGTGTCCTGAAAGATACTTTGCAGCTTTCCGATCATTACTTCATTTCCTCGGATGGAGGTGTTGAAGTAAACGAGTGTTTTCTGCAGTCTCATCAGACGGAGCAGGTCTTCGTTGCGGATACTGCGTTCCAGTTCTTTTTCGGCGGCGCTGATATCCAGATTTATCTGTTTCAGATATTTCAGAAACCATACGGCAGACGAATAAATCAGCCGGAGAATCAGATCGAGTTTGTTGCGGACTTCGATTCCCTTTCGGCGGGTGTGTTCGATGAAGTCCGGCAGCAGGTCTGTGTTGTGGTAGCAGACTGATACAATGATTTCATTGTTGGTGATGATGCCGATGGGTACGGTGCCGAAGGGAAGACTTTCGTTCTGACCGTTTTGCATCGGGATGCGCAGAATCGTCAATAGCCAGTTGCCTTCCGTGTCGGTTCGCGGACGTTCGTCTGTATCGGCTATATCGTTCAGAAATGATTCGGGTACGTTCAGGGTTTTAGTCAGAAACTCAAAGTCATCGTTGTCCGGGCATACTACGTTTACCCAGCAGTTAGGAAGCCATTGCGGTTTTTCCACAAAGCCAGCTTCACAATAAAGATATGTTCTCATCTTATTGCCTCCTTTCGTTTGTTTACACGAGCAGAGGCATCAGTTTTCAATGACTCTGATCGCTTTAATTAATACTATAAGTGCACGTTCGCGGGTTTGAATCGTCCATTTTTCTATGATTTAATTTAAAAGCGATACAAAAGTACGGAAAATTAACCGAGGTTCCGTCTTTTGCATCGCTTTTTTTAAATTTTCTTGTTGTTTATGGTCTTTCAGTGTGCGGGGAGTTCATTGGTTGACTATGGTAAAATCACTTGTAAGATAGTGCTGAAGTTCCCGTTAGCTCCTTATATAGTAGACTTTCCTTATAAGGAAAGTTGGGATAAGCTACCGATATCATTAGTTGTTCACGGCCGTGGTAAGAGTTGCTCACGGTCGTGGCAAATGCTGCTCACGGATGTGATCAAGTCTTGTCACGGCCGTGAACAGGTAAAGATGCCGGTAGCTTAATGGAAGTATAAAGGCATGATGAGCTAAAAGCATTGGTAGCTTATCGTATTTGTGGTATAAGGTCAAGACTCGGATGAGGCGTGATAGGTGTAATAAGTAATAAGTAATAGGTAATAAGTAACAGGTAATAGGTAACAGGTGATAAGTAACAGGTAATAGGTAATAAGATGGGGAGGAAATGACAGGTAATAAGTCATGAAATAGGGGTGAAGTGACAATAAAAAGCATGATTTACGGCTATTATCACCTTATTATCACCCTATTGTCACCAGCTATTATCATCAGAAGTGTATTCATTATCAGCTTGTTATCTCCAAAAGGTGATAAGTGACAATAGAAAAGCATTTTATTTCTAGAGAGTATCTGTCATGCTGAATTTGTCGAAGAGGAAGGCAAAAGTCAATAGTAACTGAAATTGGGCTGACTAAAAAGTCAATAGTATCTTAAATCTCCTCCTTCGGGAAGGAGGAGTACCCGTAGGGGGAGGTGGTAGGTAAATACATAAATTATTGTTATTCAATTATAAAGTATGCCTACCACTCCGGTTTTCAATTGGGAAAGTGGCTACTGACCTTTGATCTTATCCTTAATGTGCATTCTTGTCAAAGTGTCACAACCAGACTCAGTCGGGATTACTGATCATTCTCTCCCTGTCCGGCAGACTCGGAAACGGGGAAGTGCTCCTCCAAATACTTTCTGATTCTATGCGTCCCCAGTTTTTCCTTGGAGATACTGCCATCTTTTAGCACAAGTTCATAGTGCGGAATGCCGTTGAAGCGGAAGAGTTGGCGCAGATAATTGAACTCTGAGTCGGTGACATAATAGCTGGCTTCTCCTTTCAGATTCTTTTCCACGTATTGGTTATATGCACCGGCTGGTGAGTCTTTCTGTCCGGTGATATAGATGAACTCGAACTCCGGATGATCTTTGTATTTTTTGCGCAGGTCTGCCGTCGCTTCTATTCCTGCGCGACAAGGTCCGCAGGTCGTTGCCCAGAAGTCAACGAACAAGACTTTGCCCGGATGATTCTTAATAATGTTGCGGAAAACGTCGGTGGCTTTGCCTTCCGGAAGTTGATAGGAATTGACTTTTTCCTTCGGATGCGTTTTGGCGAACAGATATTCGGTCTCTTCTGCCAATTGTGGGTGAGTGAGCTTTTGCTTGATGCTGTCCACATACTCACGGGCAATGGAACGTGTCTTGATATTCTGCAGGCTGAAACCCAGGTTGCGGACTTTGGCTATTTGCCAAAGCAAAGGATCGGGCACATCATATAGCCGGGCAAGAATGCTGTCTTTCTTATGACCGTTTTTTTGTTCCATCGAGATAAAGTTTCTGTCCATGTCTTGCTCTGACTGCTTGTTTTTATACTGCTTGTCGATGTACTCCAGGACTAGTTTTTCTTCTTTTTCGTATAAGCCTGTCACCTTGTCATTCTCTTCTTGAAGTTCTTTTAAGGGGATTCTGACGGTTGTTCCTGCCAGTTTCTCCTGTTTCAGTCTGATTGCCTCCTGTTCTGCATTCAGTTTTACTCCTCTCTCTTTAAGAAAAGCGAGAAGCGATTCTTCCGGATACGTGTAAGAGATGGTATCCTTTGCTTTCGGTGCATGATAATTATAGGCTGTTCTGAAGGCGTCCATATATTCAAACCGGTTGATAAAAGAGCTTGCATTGGCATCGGCAAGCACTGTTTCATCATTCAGTGGCATCTTTTTCAAGAAGTCGTAATAAGAATCTTCTTCTTTCACTTTCAAGGCTTGGTTGGCTGTATCCTGCTTCGCATAATAATCTCTGCTCATCAGAAAGTCGAAGAACAAGCCTCCTGCCTGCAGGTCTGCCTTATTCTTGATCAGACGGGCAGCCTTTGCCGATGGGCGGCAAATCTGAATAAGTGAATCGGCTGTATGCTCCCATCGGGCGACAATCGGCTTCATGTGCTCCTGATATTGGCTGGGCGTCAGTTTGTTGCGCGCGTTGGATAAATCATCGTAACGGTAGGGGATCAGCGACTTGAATTCCTTCAGCAGATAGGAGAGGGAAGCCGACGGGCCCATGTAGGCTGTGTTCTTGATCGGGAAATAATAGTCGCGTGCACGGCTGCGTGCCAGCAATGCTTCCCAGTCGATATACATGGTAAGCGTCTGTCCGGGCTCGATATAGAATGGAATCCAGTTGTTGTCAAGCGTGACCGACTGTTCTACAGGATGCTTGATGACAAACTTGCACAGGAAGCTGCCGTCTTCGTCTATCTGAATCACAGTCGGGTAGTCCTGGCGGGTGATATGGTTGGATAGATAGATGAGACCGGTGTCAAATCCCAGCCGGCGGTCATAGCCGTCGATGTACCCTTGCAGACAGGTGGTGTCTGTGTGGAAGAACTGCTGGAAACCTGTGTCGGCAGCGATTGTCTTTGTAGCTCCCCTTTGCCGGGTATACAACTGATTCTTTTCTCCGTTCACTTGTATCTGGCAGCTTCCGTCTTTCTGCGGAGTGACCAGCAGGGTGCGTATGTCTCCATTCTGCTTGTCCTTGACGGTGATTTCCACCCGCTTCCCTTTCTTACGGATGTTTTCGTTGGTAAATATCCGGTTGTCCATAATCGTAACAGAATCGTAGATGCCGTATTCCCAGGTGTTTAAATCATCTGCCTTGAACCAGTTTCCCTTGATTGCCGTCAACGGCGAAACGTTTTTGCCGGAGGACGGTACTAAGGATATGTCATACGTATTTCCTTCCGTATCGCTGGGACTGAGGAGATGGATGACCTGCGTCTCTTCCGGCAGAGCTTCGAAAACGAGCACATAGTCCATCTCGCCCGAATCGGGCATATACACTTCCTTATTGAGCTCAATGCCTTCCGCACTCTTGAACTGGTATTTCTTGCCGGTGGCTGCATCTTCCAGATAACTGTCTCCTTCTTCCTTTATCCACCAGTGCGGACGGAAGATGGCGTGAATATAAACACGCGTGCCATCGGGCGTGCGTTCTATACGGGTGATATTGCCAATACTTCCCGAACGGGCTTTGAATGGCGGATTGTCGACGGTTTGTGCTGTGAGCATACCCGACAGCATGAGCATCATGCAGAGTAGAATCGTTTTCATAATATTAAATTTTGAATAAATGCATTTAGTAGTTCCCTATACAAAGAAAGAAAAATATCCATCGCTCCCTCTCTTTTTCCCCTTTAACTTAACATAGATTAAACGTTTACGTAATCATCTTTTTTGTACCTTTGCACCCGAAAATCAGAGTGATAATTTAAATATTGAAATATTATGAGTAAGAAAGCCCTTTTAATGATCCTCGATGGTTGGGGACTAGGCGACCAAAAGAAAGACGACGTAATCTTCAACACTCCCACTCCTTACTGGGATTATCTGATGAACAATTATCCTCATTCCCAACTTCAGGCAAGTGGTGAGAACGTAGGTTTGCCCGACGGACAGATGGGTAACTCGGAAGTGGGTCACCTCAACATTGGTGCCGGACGTGTGGTTTATCAGGATTTGGTGAAAATCAACCGCGCATGTGCTGACAACAGCATCCTGCAGAACCCCGAAATCGTTTCTGCTTTCTCTTACGCGAAAGAAAACGGAAAGAGCGTTCATTTCATGGGACTGACTTCCAACGGTGGCGTACACAGCTCAATGGTTCATCTTTTCAAACTTTGCGACATCTCCAAAGAATACGGCATCGACAATACATTCATCCACTGCTTCATGGACGGTCGTGACACTGACCCGAAGAGCGGCAAGGGATTTATCGAAGAACTTTCTGCACACTGCGAGAAATCGGCAGGCAAGATCGCTTCTATCATTGGTCGTTATTATGCTATGGACCGTGACAAACGTTGGGAACGTGTAAAGGAAGCCTATGACCTGCTGGTAAACGGCCAGGGTAAGAAAGCTACCGATATGGTTCAGGCTATGCAGGAATCTTACGATGAAGGTGTAACGGACGAATTCATCAAGCCGATTGTAAACGCCAACTGCGACGGAACCATCAAAGAAGGTGATGTCGTTATCTTCTTCAACTACCGTAACGACCGTGCCAAAGAACTGACTGTCGTACTGACTCAGCAAGATATGCCGGAAGCGGGAATGCATACGATCCCGGGACTGCAATATTACTGCATGACTCCGTATGATGCATCCTTCAAAGGTGTTCACATCCTGTTCGACAAGGAAAACGTTGCCAACACACTGGGCGAATACATCGCTTCCAAAGGACTGAGCCAGCTCCATATCGCTGAAACAGAGAAATATGCTCACGTTACTTTCTTCTTCAACGGCGGTCGTGAAACTCCGTTCGACAACGAAGACCGTATCCTTGTTCCATCTCCGAAAGTAGCCACTTACGACCTGAAACCGGAAATGAGCGCTTACGAAGTGAAGGATAAGCTGGTAGATGCCATCAACGAAAACAAATATGATTTCATCGTGGTGAACTTCGCTAACGGTGACATGGTTGGTCATACCGGTATCTACGAAGCAATCGAGAAGGCTGTTGTGGCTGTAGACGCTTGCGTGAAAGATGTAATCGAAGCTGCTAAAGCACAAGGTTACGAAGCTATCATCATCGCCGACCACGGTAACGCTGATCATGCCTTGAATGAAGACGGCACTCCGAATACGGCTCACTCTCTGAATCCGGTTCCTTGTGTGTACGTAACCGGAAACAAAGCTGCGAAAGTAGAAGACGGTCGCCTGGCTGATGTGGCTCCGACTATCCTGAAAATCATGGGTCTGGAAGCTCCGGCTGATATGAACGGTCAGATTTTGATTAAGTAATTTACTTGATACTGTAATAATGAAAGGGGGCACTTCGCAAAGTGCCCCCTTATTTTGTTTCTTTAATTTCACAAACAGCTTGATTTCGTAAGAAAGTTATAACTGCAGTCATTGTGCAGTGAAATTTGTAGTTTATCTGATTTATATTATCCTATTTTTCCTTTCTCTTTCATGAAAAATGTGATTGAATGAAATTCGAACTCTTTTGGTTGATTCTAGTACTCTTCTGAAGGTAAAAACAGCTTCCTTTGTGCAAATATATTTTTTTACGATGAAAAACATCTACCTATTTATAGTAAGTCTGTTTTTTTTCTATACCGGATGTGACACACAACAAACAAAATATCCATTTAGTGTAGAAACTGTATTAGCGAAAGCTGGGAATAACCGTAAGGAACTTGAAAAGGCACTGGATTATTTTTATAAACAGGGAGACAGTATAAAGATAAAAGCCATAGAGTTTTTGGTGGCGCATATGGATATCCATTACAGTGAAACTTACTATTGGAAAACGCGCGAAGGGAAAAGAGTGGATTTTTCGGAGTTCGATTATGCTAATTTGGAAACAGCCGTAAAGGCAATCGATTCAATGAGGAAAAAATATGGTTCCTTGGATTTTCAAGATACTATCATTTACGATGTAAATAGTTTAACTGGTAAATATCTTATTAATAATGTAAATCATGCGGTTGATACTTGGCGGCTATCTGAATATAAAGACATACCTTTTAACGATTTCTGCGAATATATATTACCTTACCGGGTTACAGTAGAGCCTGTAACGGAATGGCGAAAAGAATATTGTAAGAGATATCACTGGTTGACAGACAGCCTTCAGAATAAGCCATTAGAGAATGTACTTGATTATGCTGCTATCGATTACAAAGATTGGTTTACATTCACTTATGGAAGTGAAACGAGAAATAAGCCTCTCTCCCGTCTAAGTGCGCAGCAATTGTTGTTTCGTAAGAAAGGAGCTTGTGAGGATATAGCAGCTTTGGAAACATTTATTTTTCGTTCGCAAGGTATTCCGGCTGCTTACATATCTGTGCCATTATGGGCAACCTCTGCCGGAGCACATTTCTCGAACACCGTTTTTGATACGAAGATGAAACCGGTGAAGTTGGATGTTACCACACACGCTGTTGTAGATCATCCACTTGATCGGGAACCGTCTAAAGTAATTCGTTATACTTATTCCAGCCAACCTGGCACCTTAGCATCTAAAGAAAAGGAAGAATGTATTCCTACTGGATTTTTACAAAAAACAAACTATATTGATGTAACCCATGAATATTGGGAAACATCTGATGTGACCATTCCTTTGTTTAATGATACTACTCACATTATATATGCCTGCATGTTTAGTATGGGTAGATGGAATGCTGAGTGGTGGGGTGAACGAATGGAAAATTCAGTTACATTTCATAATATGCCTCGTGGCGTGGTTATTCTTCCTATGATATATAAGGAGCATCAACTTATACCGATAGGTTATCCTATAGTAAATGGTTATAACCATCAATTGTATTTAGTTCCGGATTTATTGCATACTATGACTGTTGAAATTGAAGAACAGGACCGCTATCTGCGTTTTCGCCCGGATAAGAAATATGAACTTTTTTATTGGGATAATGCATGGATTTCATTGGGAACACAAGTTGCAACAATGGATGCCGATTGTCTGCAATTCAATCAGGTACCGCAAAATGTACTAATGCTTCTTGTGCCGGAGTATTCCGAACGAAAAGAGCGTCCTTTCATTATTATGCCGGATGGGACACGATATTGGTGGTAATTTGTAATATAATCAAGAAGAAAAATGAAATTAATAAGCACATTTATTGTAATAGTGTTGTTATCTGGTTGTCAAAGCAAAGAGCAGTCTGTTGTCATATCTCAGAATTCTATAAGTATTGCTATGCAAATTTATGCTATCAGCAGTAAAATATCACTTTCTGATGAAAGTATCATGAATTTAAGGACCTTCTTCCAAGAAAACGATAGTTTGGCGGAAATGGAATTGAAAAAAGGAAAATCATTAGATGAGATTGCCCGATGGTATTGTCCGTCAATAAATACAATAGCGAGTTTATTGACCCCGTTAGAAGGGAATGATTATATGTTCTATCAAAAGAATAACGGTCCCCAACTGCCATATATTTCAGATCTGCGTACGGTGGTTAAATATAGACAGGAATTGAACTTGTCTCATGTTCAAATTGAGCAACTTTTACATCATAGTGAAGAAATAGAGAAACGATTCGGAGTTCAAGATTACAAACATGATAGTATGGAAAAACAATATTTGGCTGAGATTCTTTCAGAAACGCAATATAAGGCTTTTTTTATAATTAGAAAAACGCGACAGGCTGAGAAAATAGCTGCACAGCAATGGAAGCAGATACAGGTGCACCAATTATGTTCTACGACTTGCGATAGTTTAGCTATTATAAAACAATTGTATGAGTTTGAAAGAGAAAAAAGCGGGATATTAGAATATATGAGCAGTAGGGGAGATAATAAAGGATACGATAAAGAGCGTTATCGACTCAATGCACATAAGCCATTACTACTACTTAAGTTGGAAACTATTGAATCGTTTTCTCATAATAAACTGTTGGATATTATTTGTAAACGGGAAGTGACGAAGTTATCAGAACAGCAAATTGAACAGTTACTGGCTGAATATTATCGAATTAAGCAGGCAGAGTACAAAGCTATGTATGAAGACGCATCCAAAAACGGAGAAACTAAATTTGAACGGAGTAAATTGGAAGGAAAATGTTTGATAAATGTTGTTACTCATCAGCAATTGGAAGATTATTTTAAGTTTGTTTCTCAAAAAAGAGCAGATGAACAGGCTCAAAGATATTGGGATGAATTAAAGAACTATGATTTTATAAGGAAGAAGGATAGTGTACAAGTAGTAAGTGAGTTGGCAGATTATGAATTGCGTTTGGCTGTGGCTGAGCAGTGGATTTCATTGGATAATTCCCGCAAGCATCTATTTGCCAGAGAGGATGTTGTGAATGGGAAACCGGAAATACTGAAGAAAAAGGAAGAATGGGACAAAAAGGAAAAAGAACGTAAAATGGTAAGATTTTAAGATATAAAGAATATGTATAAGATAATTTGTAGCCTCATTTTAATTTTATTAGTTGTCCCCTCACTTCCGGCACAGGAAAAAGTATCATTTGATACTATAACCAGCCGTATGGCCGAGCAGCTTAATATGTATCCCAAGGAAAAATTGCACGTTCATATCGATCGTTCGTGCTACCTTCCCGGAGACACTTTGTGGTTCAAAGCCTACATGGTCAATGCGTCTTCTCATATTCCCATCCGGTTGAGCCGATATGTATATGTAGAATTGGTCAATCCGGAGAATGAAACAATAGACAGGGTAAAAATCAGACCGGATGAAATGAATCAGTTTCATGGATACATCTCTATCCCCGAGGATCTGCCCGGTGGAAACTATTCCCTGCTAGCTTATACCTGCTATATGCTTTTTGAAGAGAATCAGCCTGTCTTTAAAAGGGACGTCTGCATCGCCCTGGCAAGCAATTGGGAGACTGCACACTTGAAAGCGAATATCTTGTCACCTCATGGTGAAATCACGGGTGCGCAACTCCAGCTTTGGGACAATAGCCAGAAACAGATACCCTTGAAAAGAGTGAAAGCCGTTTGTAACAAGGGGAAGCCGGTTTCTGCAAAACTGTATGACGAAGGAAAGATAGAGTTGCGTATTCAAAATGAAAAAGTGACGTCCGAGGCTTGTATGCGAATCGATATGACGGATATCCGGAACAACGTTTTCAGACAGTATGCTGCGATAAGTACAGGAACAGAAGATTATGATGTCACGTTCTATCCTGAGGGAGGCTACTTGTTGGAGGGTACCCCTTGTAGAACAGCTTATAAAGTGCTTGATGTTAGTGGTAATAGTATAGCAGCTACCTTGCAATTAATGGATGAACAGGGAAATGTAATGGCAACAAGTGAAACGCTGCACTCCGGAATGGGAGTATTTACCTTTACTCCGGAAAGTGGAAAAAGGTATATCGTACAAACATCCAACAAACAAGGGGTAAAGAAAGTCTTTGAACTTCCTCCGGTGCAATCATCTGCTTATGGAATTGTCATAAAAGACCATCAAGAAGATATGCAGATATCCATAAATTCCGCTTTACACTCGCCTCACGAGGAACTTCTATTGCTGGCGCATGTACGTGGAAAAATGATTTGTGCGCAATGGTTACTGTCTGATAAAGGCGACATAATCACTATTGCAAAAGATCAATATCCGTCCGGAATTGTTCAATGTCTGCTGTTGGATAAGAATTATAATGTGCTAAGCGAAAGGCTGGGTTTTATTCCTTATCGAAAGGCTATAATGTGTAAAGTGAGAAATGACAAGGATAGCTATGGGAAAAGGGAACTGATTCACACGAATCTGTCGCTTGTTGATGTAAACGGCAATCCTGTAAAGGGTAACCTTTCTGTCTCAATCACAGACGAGTCCATGTCTGTTGCGGATACCACACATTCTATTTTGTCTACTTTGCTGCTTTCATCCGAACTGAAGGGGAGAATTGAAACTCCGTCTTTTTATCTGCAAACGGATAATCCTGAGGCTGAAAAGGCATTGGACTTGCTTCTTATGATACACGGATGGAAAAGATACCGACTGCCGGAGATCATAAAAGGTAACTTTGAGAAACCAGCAATGGAGCCGGAGCGATTTACTTCCTTATCCGGAAGGCTAAAAGATAAGATAGGTGATGGTAAAAGCCGTTATGAAGTTTACGTGAGAAATCTGGAATTCGGACTGAATAAGACGATAACCCCCGGTCCGGATGGTGCATTCCGGCTCGATAGTCTTGAATTTGCGGAAGGTACTCCCATCGGAATGATCGGCCAGCGATTTATACGGAAAGGAGAAACTTACGGGCGTAGTAAAACAGAAATAATTCTGGATAAGGAACAGACATATAATATTTCCGACAGAACAGTTCCACAACCTGTTCTTTCGGAAATGTCCAGTGGTATCCGGTGGGATATAATATATCCGGCTGGTATGAGTAATTATTTCTTAAAACAGGTGACAGTTAAGTCGGATGCACTAAATAAGAGTTTAAATTCAAGGGAGATTGCAAAACTTAAATTAAAGAATGTGTGGGAATTGGCTGAATATTTAGGTATTAAATTTAGTTATCCATTCATTGATTCATTAATGCAAGGACGTTGTCATATTGGTGTCACATTGTGGGGTAGTTGGAAGTGTCTTTATAAAGATATGCCACTTGCATTAATTGTAAACGGCTATATCCCACTTCTGGATCCTGGGATTTTTAACTATTTATCTTTGAGTGATCTTTGCGCGATTCATTTATATAGTATTGGTAGAGAAAAGTTTTTGGGATTATACAGCTATGCACAGAGCTATGAACACCATACCTCAGTGGCCATTCTTGAATTAAAACTTCATTCTGATGTTGATGTTGAATCTTTAGAATATGTTAATGGCATTGATAAACGTATAAAGGGTTATGGCAAACTTGATATTCAAACGGATGTTTATCCCTTTGGAGGATATCAAGAACCGATAGCATTTTATTCTCCTAAATATGAAAAAGGTAATAATAATGATGTGTTGATACCGGATTTTCGCTCTACACTCTATTGGAATCCTAACTTACAAACAGATTTATCAGGGAAATGTAATTTTTCTTTCTATTCCGCAGACAGGATTACCACATATAAAGTGTTGATTGAAGGTATGACAGAGGAAGGAGAAATAGTGTACGAAATAAGAGAGTTGGTAATAAAATGAAACAATAAATTTAAATGTAAAGATTATGCTTTTGCAAGATAGACGGTGGGCTACTGTCTAAGATTTGTATGAGATGCAGATACTTGATTCGGTATGTAAAATTAAATTAGCTCATAACTTATTCTAAAAATCATAAAGATGAAACATAAATTGTTATTAGTACTCTTAACTGCTTTGATACCCTGCCTTTTTATGCAGGGTTGTATTTCTAATTTCGAAGAAGATAATACGGAATTAAGTGAAGAAGATAGAGTAGCAGAAATGTTTAGAGAAGCGGGGTTTAAAGTGGAAAAACTTAGTAGTAAACCAGTTAATCCTCCAATGACTGAAAAGGAGGCATCTCTTTTTTTAGCAGCGTATAAAAATAGGGAACGCTCCGGTTCGATTCAAATACCTTCAGAAAATATAGAGCTGAAGCCAGATGGTCATTTGGTAGTGAAAGTTAAATGTAATTCTGAAAAAAAGAATTTTTCAAGAACAAGAACTGTTTACAAGGAAGAGTTCGATTTTACACATTGGGCAACTTATACAGTTCGAGACATTGAGATTGAATGCTGGCAAGATATTGCAGGATATTGGAAATCCGATAATGTGAATTGCACTTTTACTACTAGAGACCCTGAGTATATATGTGGTTTTCCAGATATCAATCCTAATACAGGCTATAGTAAAGGTAGTCTTTATTTTAGTATAAATATAACTGTTTCTAGATATTCGGGCTGGCAGATTTATTCGGTTGATGAAAATTATGATTATACGCTAATGCTTACATGGCTACCTGTAGCACAAGAGTGGAATGCTAGTCTTAGTTGGCATGAGACTTTTTGGTAATATGACTTGTATTATAACTTCTTTAATGAAGGAACTTAAGAGATTATATTCAATTTGAAGTTTTAAAATTCTCTTTATTTACATTGTATCGAATAAAGAATTAGGAGGTTTAATTTCAAGTATCCTATTCATTGTTTGGTATATTTAATGGAATGATTGTTTTGGTCGTTGGTTAAACTGATTATTATGAAGGATTTAATAAATAAATATAAGAAAATCTGCTGCTTTGCCCTGATTTCATTGACCGTCCACTCCCTGTCTGCACAGACAATAGTATCATTCGATACTATTGCCCATTGTATGACAGAACAGTTTCGTATCTATCCCAAGGAAAAATTGCATATTCACATCGACCGTTCGTGCTACCTTCCCGGAGACACTTTGTGGTTCAAAGCCTACATGGTCAATGCGTCTTCTCATATTCCTATTCGGCTAAGCCGATATGTATATGTCGAACTGGTCAATCCGGAGAATGAAACAGTGGGTAGGGCAAAAGTTAGACCGGATGATATGAATCAATTTCATGGATATATCTCCCTCCCCGAAGGTCTGCCAGGTGGAAAGTATGCTCTTCTTGCTTATACCCGCTATATGCTTTCGGAAAAGAATCAGCTGGTATTTAAAAGGGAAGTCTGCATCGCGATGGCAAGTAATTGGGAGACTACGCACTTGAAAGCTTGCAGCAAAACATCATCACATGAAGAAAATACAGAATTGCAACTTCAACTTTGGAATAACAGGCAGGAGCAAATCCCGTTGAAAAAAGTGAAAGCTGTTTGCGATAAGGGAAAAGCAGTCTCTGTCAAACTGGATAAAGAAAAAAAAATAGAGCTGAGCATTCGCAATAAAAAAGTAACTCCCGACGCATGTGTGCGGCTGGATATGACCGATGTCCGAAACAATACTTTTCGACAATATGCCGCTATCAGTACGGGGATGGAGGATTATGATGTCACTTTTTACCCGGAGGGGGGACACTTGTTGGCAGATACGCCTTGTCGGACTGCTTATAAAGTGCTGGATGTTAGTGGCAATAGCATAGATGCCACCTTACAATTGATAGATGAACAGGGGAATGTGATGGCAGAGAGTAAAACTCTGTATGCCGGAATGGGTGCATTTACCTTTACTCCCAAAAGTGGAAAAAAGTATAGCGTGCAAGTGCTTAATAAACAGGGTATAAGAAAAATCTTTGAACTGCCACAAGTGCAGGAATCAGCATACGGAATCGTTGTGCAGAGTCGAAAAAAAGATATACAGATATCCATAAATTCCGCTTTACATTCACCTCACGAGAAACTTCTATTGCTGGCGCATGTACGTGGAAAAATGATTTGTGCGCGATGGTTACTGTCCGATAAAGGCGACATAATCACTATTGCAAAAGATCAGTATCCGTCCGGAATCGTTCAATGTCTGTTGTTGGATAAGAATTATAATGTATTAAGTGAAAGGCTGGGTTTTATTCCTTACCGGAAGACCATTGTGTGTAAAATGGAGAATGATAAAAACAGTTATGGAAAAAGAACACCGGTTCGCACGAGCCTGTTGCTTACGGATATGAATGGCAATCCTGTAAAGGGTAACCTTTCTGTTGCAATCACAGACAAGTCCATGGCAGTTGCGGATACCACACATTCTATTTTGTCTACTTTGCTGCTTTCATCCGAATTGAAGGGGAGAATTGAAACTCCGTCTTTTTATTTGCAAACGGATAATCCCGAGGCTGAAAAGGCACTGGACTTGCTTCTTATGATACACGGATGGAAGAGATACCGATTGCCGGAGATTATAAAAGGAAACTTTGAAAGACCTGTAATGGAGCCGGAGAAGTTTACCTCCTTATCAGGAAGGCTGAAAAATGAGAAAGGAGAAGGTAAAAGCCGTTATGATGTGTACGTGAGGAATTTGGAGTTCGGTCTTAATAGGGTAATAAAACTTGGTCAAGATGGAGCGTTTCGAGTGGATAGTGTTGAGTTTGCGGAAGGCGTTCCTATTGGGATGATAGGCAAGCGGTTCATACGGAAAGGTGAAAATTATGGGCGTAATAAGGCAGAAATAATTCTCGATAAGGACCAACTGTATATTCTGTCAGACAAAACAGTGCCACAGCCGTTTCTGTCAGAAATATCCGGTGGAATTCAGCGGGATATGGTGTATCCGGTTGGTATGAGTGATTATTTATTAAATCAGGTGACGGTTAAATCCAAATTACTGAATAAGAGATTGACCTTAAGGGAGATAGCAAAGTTTAAATTTAAGAATATGTGGGAATTGGTTGACTATATGGGAGTTAAATTCAAATATCCATATTATACCTCAACAATGAAAGGATCTTGTAAAGCTTCTGTGAAGATAATGAATGCTTGGGCATGTTTTTATAAAGATATGCCTCTTGTGTTAATGATAAATGGTAACATGCATTCCAATGCTGGAATTCTTAATTATTTGTCATTGAGTGATATTCAAGTTATTTCTTTAAATAGTATTGATAGAAAAAAAATCCTAAAGCCTTATTTGTATTTATGGGAATATGAGCAGCATACTTCTGTTGCCATTCTTGAATTAGTACTTTATCCAGGCGTAATATTGGATCCTTTATTACATTTATGTTCTATTGAACAACGATTTAAGGGCTATGGCAAGCTTGATGATATTCAAACGGATGTTTATCCCTCTGGAGGATACCAAGAACCAGTAGCTTTCTATTCTCCCAAATATGATAAAGGCAATAAGGATAATGCGTTGATACCGGATTTTCGTTCTACACTTTATTGGAATCCTAGCTTACAAACAGATTCATCAGGAGAATGTGATTTTTTATTTTATTCAGCAGATAAGGCTACCACATATAAAGTGGTAATTGAGGGCTTGACAGAGGAAGGAGAAATGGTGTACGAAACAAGAGAATTTGAGATAAAATGAAATAATAAATTTAAAGTTGAAAATAAAATGTGATGATAATACTTTAACAAAATGACTGGAAGGAGACTGCTGCCTAAGATTGGTATGAGATATAAGGTTCTCTATATACTGGCATTTCTTTTATGTGCCAATTCTCTATTCTTGCAGATAGAGAGTCCGATTATTACTATAGGGGATAAATGGTATGCTTCCATTATCCTTTTATTACTATTTCTAATAGCAAACAGTACTTTTAGTATGTCCTCTTTTTCATGGAGTCTGAATAAGTTACTGCCATCTTTCTATATCATTGTTCTTCTATCTGATGTTGTTTTAGCGATGCATGGGATATTGCAATATACTCATATTATTCCATTTCATTCTTATTTAGGTCTTAGTGGCAGTTTCGATAATCCTGCCGGATATGCCGCTTCCCTTTGTGCTGGATTTCCTGCAGTGTTTTATATTTATATGCATTATTGTTCAAAACTAATAAGGGGGAGTGTTATTCTTGCCGGGCTATGTGTTATAATAGTTGTTGTATTGTCCGGTTCACGAACAGGGATATTAAGTATTGCGGTAATGTGTATTGTTTGTTTTTTACAGAAAACAGAAATAGGTTCTCGAAAGAAATATTTGTTGTTACTTTTATTACTATTTCCGGTATTTGTAACTTTGCTGTATTTCTTTAAAAAAGACTCGGCAGACGGTCGTCTGCTCATTTGGAAATGTTCCGCGCTAATGATAAAAGACAACCCGGTTACAGGATATGGAAGTGGAGGCTTTTTGGCTAATTATATGAATTATCAGGCTGAATATTTTGCGCGAGATACTGATAATAAATATGCGATGTTAGCAGGTGATGTTAAACATCCATTTAATGAATATATATTGTTGGTTGTAAATTATGGTCTAATAGGTTTTCTTCTTTTTCTTACTTTTGTTTATTTTTTGTGGAAATGTTATCGACGTAATTCTTGTCTCGAAACTAATATTGCAACCGTTTGCTTGATAGGCATTGCTGTTTTTGCTTGCTTTTCTTATCCGCTATCTTATCCTTTTGTATGGGTGATGATGATATACAGTATATATGTTATTATTTTTCACGCCGGATATATAGCTAAATATCCTCAATGGCTTCGGAGAAGTATGTGTCTGTTGATAATCGGTTTGTCATTGGCGGCTTTCATTTATATAACCCGACATATACTCTATACCACAGCATGGAACCGCACGGCTAAATTTTCATTAATAAAGCAAACAGATATGACTTTTGCTCGTTATAATGAGTTGTTGCCTAAATTAGGAGACAATTATTTGTTTCTCTATAATTATGCTGCTGAACTTAATTATGGAAAATATTACAATCAAAGTCAAGAGATGGCAGAGCAATGTAGTGAACTTTGGGCTGATTATAATTTACAATTGCTGATGGCTGATAATTGTATAAATACGACTCAATATGATAACGCTGAAAAGCATTTGAAGTTAGCTTCTTTGATGTGCCCGGCTCGATTTGTCCCATTGTATGAATTAATGAAGTTGTATCAGTTGAAGGGGGAAGAAAAGAAAACAATTCAAATTGCAGAAATTATTTTGAAGAAAAAGGTGAAAGTACCATCTTCTAAAGTAGAATGGATAAAAGAGAAAGCAAAAAACTCTGTAAAGTCCGTCATCCATTAGTTTGACTAACATTCATAATGTCTCTAGTTTTTTTAGTAATTGTCTTTTCCATCAATGAGTTCATCATTTTCAAGTCCTTTGATGAATGCTTTTTCTCCTTCTCTACTTAGGTCGATTGTTTTACCCAATGTAGGGTTAAATTCTTTCCAAGTTTGCTCCCAGCAGTTCGAAGAGACAATTAATAATATCCAGAATAGTGCTCTCATAGATGATTTTTTAGTGTTTACTACATACAAATGCAGTAATTTAAAATCTCTTTTACTACTTTTTCGTACTTTTGTGGGCTTAACATAAGAATGAAATTATGATTCAGATAGAAGATGTAGTAGTGAGCTTCGATGTCCTTCGGGAAAAGTTCCTTTGTAATTTGGACGCCTGTAAGGGCGAATGTTGCATTGAAGGGGATGCAGGGGCGCCTGTAGAGTTGGATGAAGTGGAAAAGCTGGAAGAGGTTCTGCCGATAATATGGGAAGAGCTGTCGCCGGAAGCACGTGCTGTCATTGAGAAGCAAGGAGTGGTATACACGGATCAGGAAGGTGATCTGGTGACTTCTATTGTTAATAATAAGGATTGCGTCTTTACTTGCTATGACGAGAAAGGATGTTGTTACTGTGCCATCGAAAAGGCTTATCGGGATGGCAAGACGGACTTTTACAAACCGGTATCATGCCATCTCTATCCCATCCGGATTGGAGATTACGGACCTTATAAGGCGGTGAACTATCATCGTTGGGATGTGTGTAAGGCGGCTGTGTTGCTGGGGAAAAAAGAAAATGTGGCTGTCTACCAATTCTTGAAAGAACCTCTGATCCGTAAATTCGGCGAGAAGTGGTACCAGGAACTGGAAGTCGCAGTGAAGGAATTAAAGGCGCATGATATGATCTGATATTTCTTTCATTTCCTCGACTCTTTGTGTTTGGATCGTATCAGAAGAAATAATAGGCAGATCATAGCTACGATAATGCAAGCCGGAGTAATCCATGCCTCCGGATGGATAATAATCAGGAACAGGCAAGTGACAATCACACAGGATGCCAGAATTCTGAGATAGAGCCTGATCTTGGCAAATACAGGATTTGGGGTAGTCGTTTTCATAAGTGTCCTCCTTCATTTTCGGCAAGATAGTGATTTTGACCGGAAAAAGATTTAACTGTTAGGTTTTATTAAGACATAGAAAAGCGCCGACACGGAGGATTTTCCTTCGCTTGCCGACGCTTCTTCGTTGTAAGATGTGAGGTTGGTTTATAAAAACGTAATATTAAAATTATGTATCGATATTCGCATATGTTGCATTCTCTTCGATAAACTCGCGGCGCGGACCTACGTCTTCACCCATTAGCATGGAGAAGATGTAATCGGCTTCGGCGGCATTATCGATGTTTACTTGCTTCAGCATACGGTTGTCGGGGTCCATTGTTGTTTCCCACAACTGCTGGGCGTTCATTTCACCCAAACCTTTGTAGCGCTGTGTATGAACCGCATTTTCCAGACCGCCGCCATAGGTATCGATAAACTTCTGGCGTTGCGCGTCTGTCCAGCAATACTCTTCTACTTTACCCTTTTTGCAGAGGTAGAGCGGGGGAGTAGCGATGTATAGATAACCGTTCTGAATAATCTGCGGCATATAACGGAAGAAGAATGTCATGATCAGTGTGTCGATGTGAGAACCATCGACGTCGGCATCGGTCATGATGATAATCTTGTGATAGCGCAGCTTTTCGATGTTAGCCTCTTTGCTGTCGTCTTCTGTTCCGATAGTGACACCCAGTGCCGTATATATATTGCGGATTTCATCGCTTTCCAGTGCTTTGTGATACATCGCTTTTTCGACGTTCAGAATCTTACCGCGTAGCGGAAGGATGGCCTGGAACATACGGTTACGTCCTTGCTTGGCAGTACCACCTGCCGAGTCTCCCTCGACGAGGAACAATTCGCATTTTGAGGGGTCTTTATCCGAACAGTCGGCCAGTTTACCCGGCAGACCGCCTCCGGACATCGGAGACTTGCGTTGTACCATTTCACGGGCTTTTCTTGCTGCGTGGCGTGCTGTGGCAGCAAGGATTACCTTGTCTACAATCGTTTTTGCCTCCTTTGGATGTTCTTCCAGGTAGTAAGCCAAAACTTCACCGACAGCCTGGTCTACGGCACCCATTACTTCGTTGTTACCCAACTTTGTTTTGGTCTGTCCTTCGAACTGTGGTTCGGCAACTTTAACGGAAATAACGGCAGTCAGACCTTCGCGGAAGTCGTCTCCCGATATTTCAACTTTCACCTTTTCCAGCATCTTGCTGTCTTCGGCGTATTTCTTCAGCGTACGGGTCAGTGCACGGCGGAAACCGGCAAGATGCGTACCTCCTTCGATTGTATTGATATTATTGACATAGGAATGTACATTTTCGGAGAATCCTGTATTGTACATAATGGCTATTTCAATAGGTATTCCCTGCTTCTCAGAGTTCAGATAGATAACGTCGTTGATCAAGTGTTCACGTGAAGACTCGATGAAGCGTACAAACTCTCTCAGCCCTTCTTCGGAATAGAATACTTCACTCTTGAAGCTACCGTCTTCTTCATTCACTACCCGACGGTCGGTCAGTGAAATGCGGAGACCTGCATTCAGGTATGCCAGCTCACGCAGACGTGAAGCCAGTATTTTATAATCATACACCGTTTCGGTAAAGATTGTATCATCCGGCCAGAATTGTTGGCGGGTTCCTGTAATATCCGATACACCCACTTCTTTCACAGAATAAAGCGGCTTACCAATTTCATATTCCTGCTGATAGATTTTACCATTGCGGAATACCTGTGTAGTCATGTGTGTTGACAGTGCATTTACGCAAGACATACCTACACCGTGCAAACCTCCGGAAACTTTATACGACCCTTTGTCGAACTTACCTCCGGCGTGCAGAACGGTCATCGCTACTTCCAGTGCCGACTTCTTTTCTTTTTCATGATAGTCGACCGGAATACCACGTCCGTTGTCCTGTACGGTGATTGAATTATCTTCGTTGATTGTCACTTCGATGTGGTCGCAATACCCGGCCAGTGCCTCGTCAATGGAGTTATCAACGATTTCGTATACCAAGTGGTGAAGTCCCTTTATGCTGATGTCACCGATGTACATCGCAGGGCGTTTTCTCACTGCTTCAAGACCTTCCAATACCTGGATGCTATCCGCAGAATAAGACCCGTTATTGGGAGTGATTTGTTCTTCGCTCATAATTGCCTTTCTAAGTTATAATAACAGAGCAAATATAGTGAAAATTGTCGAGTTGGCGAAGTTTCGGAGGCGAAAAATGCAGAATAAAAGCGGAATTAGTGAATGGGAAAGTAATCTGATATTCAATGGTTTATAAACACAAAAGGCCGAACTTAAAAGTTCAGCCTGAATGCTATATAGAATTGTTATTTTTCTATTATTAAGCGAGCTTGTTGATGTAAAGAGCCAGCTTAGATTTCAGATTGTTAGCTTTGTTTTTGTGAATAACATTTGTTTTAGCTAACTTGTCCAACATCTTGGTGATGCCAGGATACATTGCAACAGCTTCTTTTTTGTCAGTAGTTGCACGAAGTTTTCTAACAGCATTTCTCATGGTCTTACCATAATATCTGTTATGAAGTCTTCTTGTCTCTTCTTGTCTGATTCTCTTCAGTGATGATTTGTGATTTGCCATTTCGACTAATCTATTTTTTTAGTTCTTTATTCTTTTTACTTGTAGCCCGTGGGGGAATCGAACCCCCCTTTCAAGAATGAAAATCTTGCGTCCTAACCGATAGACGAACGGGCCATCCTGTTGTTGCATTTCTGCTTTTTGCTCTCTCGAATCAGTGTTTGTTTCTCGATTGCGGATGCAAAGGTAGGAACTTTTTTGAAACTGACAAACAATTCATGAAAAAAATATGTAGTTTTTTCTCTTTTTTTCTGTATGGTGACTCTATAGTGCTTGATTTTCAATAAAATATGAGATTGCGATTTTTCGAAAAAAATATCTTCGTCTATAAGACTATGAATAATGTGCTATATTTACACCTTATTATATATAAAGGTTAAGGAGTATAGTTGTGAATTATGAGAAAAGTAAAGTGTTTATAGATATAGCCAGGTGTATTATTTGCACCTTCTGCTTCATGTATAAATCAGAATTGCATTTTTGTATACATGTGCCGTCGAGTAACGACCCTCTTCTTGTAGATTCCGGATGTATGCTTTTGCGCATCCGGTAAAGCTGTTTTTATTACTTTTTCTTTTCATACTCTTGTCTATATTTACTTGTTCTTCAGGGAGTATAACAAAAATAGCAATCTTTTTTGTTGTTAACGCCTCTAAAAAGCTCCCGATTGCCAAACATTTTTTTGTAGTTTTGTTCCGGAATGATAAAAAGAGGAGTGCATTATGCTGCAAAAGACGAAAGGAATAGTTCTACATACGCTTAAATATAATGATACTTCTATCATTGTAGATATGTACACGGAGTTATCCGGGCGGACTTCTTTTCTCGTTCCCGTACCCCGTTCGCGGAAGGCGGCAGTCAAGTCAGTACTCTTTCAGCCTTTGTCTTTCATTGAGTTTGAGGCGGATTATCGTCCGAATGCCACTCTCTATCGGGTAAAAGAGGCGAAGTCTTTTTATCCTTTTACCTCCATTCCTTATGACCCGTACAAGTCTTCAATGGCACTTTTTCTGGCAGAGTTTCTGTATCGTGCTATCCGTGAAGAGGCTGAGAATCGTCCGTTGTTCGCTTATTTGCAGCATTCTGTCATTTGGCTGGACGAATGTCGCGAAGGGTTTGCCAATTTCCATCTGGTTTTTCTGATGCGTCTTTCCCGTTTTTTGGGGTTGTATCCGAATCTGGAAGATTATCACACCGGTGATTACTTTGACTTGCTGAATGCTTGTTTCACTTCCACTCGTCCGCAGTTGCATTCTTCTTATATTAATCCCGAAGAGGCTGGACGTCTTCGCCAGTTGATGCGCATGAATTATGAGACGATGCACTTATTTGGCATGAGCCGTGCGGAACGCACTCGCTGCCTGACGATTATGAATGATTATTATCGTTTGCATCTGCCGGATTTTCCTGCATTAAAGTCGCTGGATGTACTGAAAGAATTGTTTGATTAGCTGTTTATACTTCTTCCACTCTCACCAGTTTCCAGCCTTGGAATACTAATGCGATACTCTTTAATTCTGTAGTCCCTTTGTCTTGATGAATCCATTCGCTTGCTGCATACTGTTTCAGTTGTATTTTGGCATTGGACAGCAATTTTTCTATCTCGGTGTCAGAAGCATCCCGTTTTGCATATTTCACTTCGATACAGTAGCTGTATACCATGTCGGGAAGTTGCAGTAGACGAGGTTGCAGAAAGATATCCGCATATCCTTTGTTGCTTTCATATTCGGGACGGGCAATATAATAATGTGTCAATCCGAGGTAAGCCAAAATAAAGGTTTTTACATAAGCTTCACCTTCTATGAAGTCGCGAACACTGCTTTGGGCATTCAAGCGGTCGGCAATATATGTGAAGCAATTTTCCCATTCTCCTTTGTATGCCATTCGTTTCATTCGGTCCACCAGCTTATCTGTCTCCAGATATAGGTCGGCGGAATCTTTGTAGATGTCTGCCATGTAACCGTAAAGTTGTTCGCGCACTGCCCAGTTGGGGACGCTCAGTATGGGCTCACCCATTTCCATTCCGCTGATGGTTAGCATGCCGTAATAGTAGAGTAGGCTTTTAAAGTTTTCCGGTTTGATAATGTCTTCGGCTGGGAAACTGTTTGCAATGATTCCGGTAGTAGAACCTTTTTCAACAATCTCTTGTACAACGCTTGCATTTTCACCGAAAGTTTTGTCTACGTGGATGAGGTGGCGCAGCTTGTTGTAGTCGGTGCGAATATTAGCATCGAGCATATTGTCAGGGATGTCTTCATTCAGCATATAATGATTCATGAAATAGAGCACCATATCTGAATTGTACATAGACGGTTCCTTTAGTGCTTTCATGGCGAAACAGTAATTGTCGTACCATGGTTTCATGATGGTTATTAGTTCATCTGTAGTGTGCGGTAGTTCCCGGTAACTTTTGTAATAATCGATCAGAGTGCGTACTTCTTGTTCATTAAATCCCATCATATTATTAAAGATAGGTGAACTGCTATAATTATCCGCAATGTTGAATCCGCTAGTGAGATCGTCCATTGTTACGGGGCTTACGCCTGTAAGGAAGATGCGCTCGATCACTGAACTTGAATAGTCTTTTACCACTTTAAGGAAACTACGGAAGAATCCGCTGCCATGAGTGATGCTGCGATAACGTTTATTACCATAATCTACCAGAATATTGTTGGCAAAGTTATCGTACTCATCAAGGATAAGATATATCTTTTGTCCCTTGTTTTGGGCGCTTTGGCACAGTGATCCCAATAAGGCATCTCCTGTTTTTAATTCATGTAGCTTTTCAACGGCTTCTTTCCCTAACAGATGAGCGTTTCGTTCTGCAAATCCATCCATTACGATTTTGCAATAGGTGTTGAATGTTTCTTCCAAACGATCCATATTGGCGGCTACACTACTGAAATTGAGTGTAAGCACCAGATATTTGTTGCGATCAGGCGTAGGATGCTTGCCTATATAAAGATTACCAAAGATTTTCTCGAATTTATCTTTTTGGTTGATGTCGTAGTATAAACCGAGCATGTTTAGGAAAAGGCTTTTTCCGAAACGTCGAGGACGGACAAAGAAGAAGAAGGAGGTCACTTTTTCTACTTTGGCGATATATTGTGTTTTGTCTACATAGTAATAGTTTTCAAGAATTATTCTCTCGAAGTCCGTCATCCCATAAGGTATTTTCTTTATTGCTGCATCCATAATTGCTCCCTCTTTAATGTTGAGAACAAAAATAGTTTATTTTCCTTTATGTGGCAACTAAACAGGGGTGATAATAACTCTCTTCTAAAAATATGTATTACTTTTGTCGTCAACAAAATAACTAGATAACGACCGACATGAAAACAATCGTAAACTTAACAGCATATATTCTTATTCTATTAGGACTTTATAGTTGTAACGATGATGTATTCGTCGACGACTTCCGGACTTCCGATACCGAATTTACTTTGGACGGGAATGGTGATGAGGTAACTATTCGTTTTGCATCCTCCAATTGGGATTTGGTTTGGATGTATACTTACGATAGTGACTTTACCCATCAATATGAAGTTTATGATGCCGACGACAATCTGATAATGAGAAACCAGGATGTCTACCTGAAAGGATTAGGTAAGATTGTGTGCAATGAAAAGCTGACCGATTTCATCATTCAACGCAGTAACCCCAAAGAGCTAAAGATAACGGTGGGCGAAAACGTCCGTAACGACTACTTTAGATTCATGCTTGTAGTGAGCAATGAGTATGAATCACAAGAAATATATGTTCAAATTACTCCGTCGGACAGATATGTGTTCGATCATATCACTTATTCTTTAAATGGGTATTCTCATGAATGGAGACTGGAAGAAACTATGAGTTTTATACAATCTAATAATTTAGGTACTCCCTCCCCATGCCTGTTATTCCCTTACAAGGACGCCCACCATGAAGTGGTGTTCAAAAGCGATGACCCTGAGGCTTTCCGACTATTGGGAGGAGATAATCCGACAGTAGAGATACCAAGCATGGAAAACGAATGGTTGGGAATGAACGGTGTACAGGCGCAATATACGTCTGAGCAGCAAGCGCTGCCTTTGCCTTTCCCTGATACGGAGAAGAAGGAGATTTCTATCCCGCCTAAAACTACCCAACGTATCATCGTGCTGTTAGAATGTGAGTGGTTCGAAACGGAGTACACCCTTTATGCTGTTCACCCTAAGAATGGGAGACAGCGCACTATAACCGGTACGTTGCAAAGTAAAATGCCCGGAAAATGTTACATAGCACGCGAGAATATCAAATGAGTAGAAATATGAATACCAGACGGTCTCTGTATATAATCTGCTTGCTGCTGCTTTCAGCAGTCGGCAACAAATTGGACGCTCAGACAGTAGTGAAATCTGTCCGACAAGCGAATGACAGCACCAACCATGCCCTCATCCATCAGATCGGTTTTGACGTTCGTCCGGGCTATGTAGCTCCGACAAACAGTTTCCTTGAAGGCGATAATGCACAACGGCAGAAAATTGATCGGTCACTTTCCCTGCACTTGAAGTATGCTTTCCAGTTCAGCAAAGATTCCTATTTGGGGAGGTTGTATCCTCATGCCTATCAGGGCATCGGTGTTTCGCATAATACATTTTATAATTCCGCTGAACTGGGAAATCCAGTGGCGGTATATGCTTTTCAAGGGGCGCCTATTGTACGACTTTCATCCTGTTTGTCGTTGGATTATGAGTGGAATTTCGGTGCTTCTTTCGGTTGGAAACAATATGATGAACATAGCAATTGGTACAATGACGCTATCGGTTCTAAAATCAATGCGTATATCAATTTGGGCTTTGTCTTGAACTGGCAGTTTTATCCACAGTGGAAACTAGCAGCAGGGGTAGACTTCACTCATTTCTCCAATGGAAATACGCGTTATCCCAATGGAGGTCTCAATACTATCGGAGGGAGAGTCGGCATTGTACGTACCTTTAATGCCGAAGATAAGGCGTCCGGAGCAATTGCTCCCAAACGTCTTTACATAAAGCCACACGTCAGCTATGACTTGTTGGTATACGGTGCCACTCGCAAAAGAGGATTCGTTAAAGAAGGTATCCCCACTTTGGTTCCCGGTTCGTTCGGTATTGTAGGTCTCAATTTTGCCCCGATGTATAATTTCAATAACTATTTCCGGGCAGGACTTTCTGTGGATGCGCAATTTGACGAGAGTGCTAATATTAAGGACTATAAGCTAGTAGGAACTTATGGGGATGATATAAAGTTTCACCGTCCTCCATTCCGCGAACAATTTGCGGTGGGGTTGTCTCTTCGGGCAGAACTGGTGATGCCTATTTTCTCCATTAATGTCGGTATCGGACGAAATATGATATATAGTGGCGATGATACGGAAGGTTTCTATCAAATATTGGCTCTCAAAACTTATGTTACCCGCCATTTGTTTTTGCACGTGGGGTATCAGTTGAGTAAGTTTAAAGACCCTAACAATTTAATGTTGGGGATTGGATATAGATTTCACGATAAGCGGTGAAAGGGGCTGTAGTTTTCAAGAAACACTTCGCTTTTGAACTATATTTATCTGAAGATTAGACTACAGATAACAAATAGATTATTAGTCAATAAAATGAAGAAACTCCCAAACGAATATCTATTTACTCGAAATGTATCTTTAATACAGTACAAAATCGATATGATCAAAAGTATAAACTGAAAAAGTATAAATGGTATCGTTAGTAGTTCTTGAATCCACCCTATGAAAACTAAGTCAGATTTTGCGAAATAGGCATTTAGATATAATAAACAAAAATAACCGATTATAGCGAAACTTATCCAAAAAAGTTTCTTCTCCGAAATTATTTTTGTTATTATATCCATGGTCAGTCTATTTGCCATAATGTTGTGTATTGTAGTTTGTACAAAAGTATGATAAAAATATTATAGACATAACTATTTTTCATTTATTTACTTTTTATGTCCTTGTTTATTTTTAATCTAAATAGATGGCCTAGCCTTTAGGTCCCCTTAAGAACTTCTGCATACCTTGTTTGAAATGCTCAATTTCTTGTTAAATTGAGACTCTAATCAATTAATCTTTGAATTTCAATACCTGCGCTCGCTAAAATTTGATTTTAACAAGCAGCAGGTATTTGTAATTCAGCAGACTCTACTTAATAATTTATTGAAGACTGCTATCATTTTGCTCTGTCATCCTAAGCTTGCCGAAGGATCTACTCTTTATTTATATCAAAGAAAAGATTCTTCACTACGCTCTGAATGATAGAATGATACTTCTATCTGGCCTTTGATACACTCTTTCTTCTAGTTATAATATAGCACTTTACTAATTGTTAAATGCATTCCATTATCAATACAACTTGAAAGAGGAATTTATAACCTCAAACTATATCTTTTAAAGAATTAGTCTACCCTATCCAACTCTATTGTAGCTATTTTATCTTTATCAGGACTAGCTTCATTTTGTATAAGAGTTATGTGATTTTTGGTATAACTTTTAATTACCCAAGGAGCCCCGGCAAGTTGAAACGCAATATCATTAAATGTAATATAGCTCCCTTCTATCATGTAGGTAATATCAAATTCATCATAATCTTCCCAAACCACTTTTCCTTTTTGGGTATCTACGAATTGTATACCGATACCTCTATCTTTCAAACTCCATGCGGCACAATGTCCGGTGCCACGCCATGAAGTTTGATAGAGAGCTTCGGGAGTGAGTTGCCCCACCTGTTCCTGCTCTTCATTGTCCTGATCATCACAAGCTATAAAGCAAAAAGCTACTAAAAACAAAGCGAAGAGCATCAATAAAGAGGACTGTTTTATATTATATTTCATATCTAATTAAGTTTTCAATTTACAAAAATAGTTTATATATTAACATGATTCTTACATACATAAGCATCTGTTTTCAACTCTAACAGGACAAATGAATTATTGTCTTTATATGAGTTGATGTCTACTTGATTTCGTGTTTTAGCGATTATCCTCAATGTCTATAATCCAATGATTTTATATGAATTTGCTAATGTTGTTATTGATATTTTCTTTTCAGGTAGTGATTCTATCCAGTTTCTAATGCCATAGATATCTAAGATTCTATCGTCCCCTTTATTTATGTAATATGATAAGCAAAGATGAGTAGCAGGATCGTAAATATATTCAATATTAGTCTTTTCATAATAAAATCTATAAAAGTTTCTTTCATTAAATCCTGTTAGTTCTATGCATAATGGTGATTTTAAAGTAGGATTCAGTTTAGTCTCTTTATTATATGATATTTCTATGTCAGAACTAAAAAACTTAGATTTTTCAGTTGCTATTTTTTCTACTTTCTGCATGAAAACTTCATTGTTCTCATTTTTTCTTAATTCTTCATCTGTAGCGGATGACGCCATAGCGTCACTCAATATTATTCTATCTGTTTGCCTTGTAACTAAAACGGCTGCTACATCATAAAGAGCTTCATTGGAAGGTGTTGTACGGGCGAGAACTCTCACGATTTCAATGCGTGGAGGTACTAGCTCTTTGTTCGCAGGTAGTATCTCGTTGAAGGTGTCATCAAGGCGTTGTTTGAAATTTTGCTCGAGTACAAAGGCTGATAGAGGATACAGGCTATTGTCTGCTATATCTATCATTGTATTGTTAGCCATGTCTTTTAAAGAATATCTCCACGGTGTTAAGTCTATATTGATATTAGAAACTTTTGTATTTATTGCTACGCTTTGACTTACTTCCCCTCCAAATGTTTTCATATCTAAATAAGTATCTGTACTTTTAAAGGTTTTTGTTGCGTCAAAGTTGGAACCGTTGAAACCTAAATTAATACTAGTAGCGTTATTGAGGTTAATTACTGAAGTGTTTATAGAAGTATACATGTCATCTTCTTTTTGTTGAGCGGTTGTCCCTTCTTTGGCTTTGCTTGCGAATAAGGCATAAACCTTTCCTCCTGTAAAATAATCTGTTAATATGAATTCACCAAATTCGTTAAGTATGGATGCCATTGGGGCATTATATAGGATATTTGTGAAAATATGATTCTGAAATTGGCTTATATACCATAGTCTTGAACTTGGTAAATGATTTAATGTGGATTGCCCTTTTAGAAAAGAAACTTCGAGTTTACCATAAGTAGCTTTTTCTATATTACCGAATAACTTTGTGATTGCTTCCTTTTTTTCTGTTGCGAAAACTTTAGGATTGAAAGTAAACTCAGATGATACCTTTTTGCCAAATCTTGAATCATACAAGTATTTGTCGAGATTATTATAAGTGAAAATATTAGTCTCTGTTACAGTTATAAGTTTCTCTTGTAGATAAGAAGGTCTATATTTTCTTATAGAGTCAATGTCTATTATTGGAAAGCCTAAACTATTTATGCTTCCTTGTATATAATCCCCATTTTTTATTTTATAACTGTATCCAAGGAAGGTTCTGTCTTCGCCTGAAACGCTATTTCTGGTTTGTGGCTTGTTTAATATGAACTTCTTTATTAAGGGTAAGGGAAGATTTGGATTTCTTTCTTGTAGTATAATGTTGCCTTCTGTATTTTGTCCATTATTTGTCGGAATAATGTCGAGATTCTCAATATCATTTGTGCAGGATGCAAATGATATTATTGACATTATTATTGTTGCGGAGATATTAGATTGTTTCATGTTTCTTATGGTTGATACTTTGGTGAATTTTATTAATAAGAAGATTTTGATAGTAATAAAAAGGAATAATGCATCTGCTATTAGACAGATGTAAGACTCCTATTTTCAGGCTATTTCCTTGGAATGGTAATTGTTAGTAGAAAAAGGTTTTACTAGTTGACTCTCGTTAATTTTATCATGCGAGAATTGGTAAAAGCCGCTTTGCTATCAGCAATTTCTAGAGAATTTCCGTTGTATTTTTGTTGTATCCAATTTCCATGAATAGGAAGAGGACCATCAATGTACATAAATTTGTCACTGATTTCATATTCAAAACTTATTGTCTCAGGATCAATATGATAATCAAATTTATACTCACAAACACCTTTTTTTTCTGTATAAAAAACGATTTTTATCGATCCTTTTGAGTCAATTTCTCCATTTGTTAGGTAAAGGAATTCTCCTTCCCATTCAGTTTGTTTTAATTCACTTGCGCTAAAGATAAACTCTTTTTCAGTTTTCTTATCTTCTTCATCACTACAGTTAAATAATAGGATGCTAAATGATAATAATAGAAGCGTTTTGATTGTATTCATAATAGTTATTTGTTAAGTCTGAATAAAGATAATGTTTTATTATTAATGTTCCTAATAAATCTATGTTTATTAGGAACATTAATTCTGTTTATTGTTACTACAAACCATATATTTTGTATCTCTGATACAGAGTTGTCATAGTAACTGCCTTAATGGGGATGCCGTTTACCCAATCTAATATTCCATATGCATCAGGAATATAGTCATCATCATAGTATGCAAAGCAATACATAGATGTTGGATTATATATGTACCAAATATTAGTGTTGGCATTTTTGAACTTGTACATACCTTTCTCATCCACATTGTTTATCTGGAATGAAAGAGTAGTCTGTATAATTGGATTTATAGTCTTATTGGGATCTGCTTTAATTTTTAATTGGTAGTATTTACTTTTCTCATCTTTTATTGCATTACTTTTGGTAAGAAATGTTGCGGGAATGCTGTTAGCTTTTAATTCTTCATCGGATTGACTAGCAGCATCTGGGTTCGAGAATATAAGCTTATCTCCTTGTCTTGTATTGAGCACAGGAACAATATCATATAATTTTTCTCCCGAATTGCTTTTGCGAATATACATCTTTATAATCTCTATATATGGTTCTTCAAGACTCTCTTGATATTGAAAGTCCATGTGAGTATCATTATATCTTTGTTTAAAATTCTCTTCCAAAATAAAATCGGATATGGGATATAGTCCACCATCTTGCAGATCAATCATAGTATGTGTTTTGGGATCGTTTAACGATTGCAGCCAAGGGGTTAAATCAATAGAATAGTTCGTAATATCATAGGGGGGAGTTGAAATGCTGTAACCATACGCTCCACCAAGAGTTTTGATGGAATATGATAATGCGGAGAATTTGTTGGTTATTGTTTCTGAGTTTTCTCTCTTTGTTCCAATGGATAAGTTTCCTGAAGCAGAATGAATTGTGTCGCTTGGAGCTGTTGGCTTTTTATTTTTCCATTCATAGGATGCATTTATCGCTACATCCATATCTTTCTCTTTGCTGTCGAATTGTATACTATTTGTGTCAACTCCGTAAAAAAGTGCTGAAGCCCGTCCTCCTGTATAGTAGCCAGTTAGGACAAATTCTCCATAACTTTGCATTAATTCCACCATAGATGAATTATATAATGCATCTACGAATAATTCATCTAAATAATCAGCTGCAATTTTTCTCAATGCACTAGGTGCTGTTTGCAAGTTTAACATTCCATTGACTACCTCTATACTGAGTTCTCCATGGACTACCTTCTCACTATCATCTGTATTATGGACAAAGGTCTCTTTGATAGTTTTTTGTCTTCCAAATTTGAATGGTCCAAGATTTAGAGAAAAACCGGACTTTACTGTTTTAGTGAAAGTTTTATTCTTCTCTAAACGATCGAAATCAGAATAAGATAAAGCCTTTGTCTCTGTTGTTCTTAGTTCTTTGGGATTGATGTATGAAGGGTACCTTTCGAGTAACTTCTTCATGTTGACAACCGGGTATTTGGCGTTAGCGAAATCACCGATAATAGAAGTTCCATTTTCTACTGCATAAGAGCATCCAAGGAAGTCTGTAGCATCGGTGAAGGATGCTCTTGTCGTGACTCTTTGGGCTGTTTTTTTCGACCACACTCTAGGTAAACTAGAGTTACGTTCTTGCAAGATGATTTCTGATGTGGAATTGCTTTGATTATCTACCGGAGTATAATTATTAGTTTCCTCCTCATTAGTGCATGATATTGTGAACAATATTATACATAGGGATATAAATAACTTCTTCATTTTGCGTATAATTTAAAAAGTGAGTGGTGATGATTGAGTAACGTTTTTGATGTTAGCTTTTCCTTTTGCACTTCGTTGAGTATCTAAGTTTACTTCTTCATAATCCGGTTCGGCTATTTCATCAACATATATTCTTCCGCTCCAACGTCCGGGTAGTTTAGCTTCTCTAATCTCTTTATCTTTTTCATTAAAATATTCGATAGTAGCGACATAATCTACTGATACATCATAAGCTTTAAAATAATATGTCAGTGTGAGCTTTGTACGCGGTTTGACTGCTACAGGAATTTCCTTATATAGTGTTCTCAGTACTGTTCTGCGGATGCCGGGCTCATATTTCGTATCAACGGGAACTTTATTATTAGGTACAAGGTCTATTTCTCCTAATGTTACGGTGGGGAGTGCAAATTCTAGGTCCGATGCCGGGACTTGAAATGCAATACCTTTCTCTTCTTCAAAATAAGAATTGTCTTTCATTTCTTTAATGAACTTCAGATTATCCCGCTTTTCTTGAAATGAAACATTTGTGGTTGCTTGTTGGATAGAAATATTTTCTCTTTGAATTACGGTAGCAGAATATGGATTAATAAATTCGAGTTTCTTTAGAGTGAATGGAGCATTGGGAGTGATGGTGAACTCTTGTTCTGCCTTTTGTGAGTATTGACTATAACCCAGATTGCTTCCTTGTACTTCAACCACATAGTTAAAAACATCCCACCAACCGCCACTTCCTTGTCCGATATACGATTCACTTTGAATAACGTACCCTCCCGGATTATTGCTTGCGGGTATAATATCCCAAGAAGCAGAAAACTCATTCGGGGAGTTAGTAGTCATGGCTAATACGACTTTCTGGTTTGGATTACTTGTATAGTGACCTACAGCCAGAGGTGTTTCAGATTGGCATGAATAAATTAAATAGGGAACTCCTACAATTGACGGGGGGATTGTAACATAAAATTGTTTGTAAATATCTGCTCTACGGCCATCTACATCTACTTTCCCTCCTCTGCCACTAGCTGTAAGATAACCTCCGCTTGTTGCTCTCAATGTAAAAGGCATTTCCCGAATAGCCCACATGTTCTCAGAAAAATATTGGCCGTAATTACTGGAAGCCGCTCTAGTCTTTGTTTTCTTTAGTTCATCCATTCTTTCTTTTAATGCTTTTAACTCGTCTGTCATTTTAAGTGGTTCAAGACTATCAACTGACAGTGCCTTTGTCTCTGCGGATGTAACTAATTCTTCTGACGAGGATTGAATCTCACTTTCAATTTCATTCTCACATGAGAATAAAAATAGTGCGCTGCAACACAATGCTACTAAAAATCTAGAAATGTTTTTCATAAATATTATTTTTATAGGATTAATATTGGCGTTATGACAGGACAAATGAATCGTCTTTATATGTGTTGATGTCTACTCGATTTCAAACTCTCCAATGAGAGTCACATCTTTTTCTATATAGAGAAGTTCATATTGCCCCGTCTTGAAGCCACTCACATCTATTTGATAGATTTCCAGGTTATCAGGAGTTGTCATATCTTGAAACACAATGTTTCCATTCTTGTCTTTAACCTGAAACGTGACTGGCTCGTTCGGTTTTTCAAAAAACTGCACTTCGATGTTATGACCTTCGAGAACTGCTTCTATGGGTATAAAAACAACTGACTTCTGGCGTTCACTCCATCCTTTAAAAACTAAAATTTTGCTTTTGTGTGTTGATAAAATATTGGCTTCCATCGTTATGAATGAAAGGGCAATTAATAATAATGTAATACTTAGCTTTCTCATATCTTTAAATGTTTTCTGCAAAGTTATTAAAATATGAGGGACTAAGTATGAGAACTACTAGTTTTGATATGGACAGGCGGTGGCTGATAATCAGTCACTTACGATTTAGATATGTACTGTGAACATGACATCGGTAATATCTCTATAAAATATGGATATTAATGCATATTCTTAATCAAATATTCATATAATGAAGAATTAGTCGGGAATGTGATATTGAGTTTCAGTTTAAGTCTGGAACGCTTTTTACTTACGGAATTGGGGGCAATATTTAATAGTTTTGCTTCTGTATTGGTATCGAATCCAAAAAGGTACAAACAGCAATATTGAAAATCTTCTTCCGGTAAGTTCGGACCTAAGCTATATATATAATTATAAAGTTCAGGATATATGGTTGTTATTTCATTTGTAATGGCTTTCCATCGTTTTTCCGTTATGAGCGATTTATTATTTCCCGGTATGTTTTGATTCCCCAATTTTGTTAGTTCTTTGTATAGAGGTGAATCTATAAGTAATTTATTTTGTAGTTTTCTATAATTGGCAGATAAACGAACGATGTCTTCTTGCAGCTGATCATAATTTTCGTCTTTTTCTTTGAATGTATTTAATAAACTTCGTTTCTTTTCAAGCTCAAGAGAAAGTGTGTATAGGTTTAACTTCATCTTATCTAATTCTTTTTGCTGTTTTAAGATTTTCTCTTTTGCTTGTTTTCTGTATAATAAATATCCTATAACTATTAACAGCAGAGCTGCAATACAGATAACAGAAACTATGATGTAGTTCTGTTGCTTCATTTTTAGATTATCTATTTCTTTGCTGATTTTCAGGTGATTATATTTATGTTCTATGTTCAGTATCTTAGACTGGATGTTGCTATATACCGTGGAATCTAATATATTAGTATAGTCTTCCAGATAAGTGAGTGCTTGCTCATATTTTTTTTCTGACTTGTATATCTGGTAATATAGATATTTAATACTATAAGTATAAGTAGGATCATCTTGTGGAATCTTTTGCAGGAGTTCTTTTGCTTGATTTAAAGAGTCAGATGCTATGTATAAGCTAATTAATGCCATGTAATTAGGCATTTTTTCTCTTCCTTCCAACGCTTTGTAGAAGAACTTTTTAGCTTTATCGTATTTGTTATGCATTACATATATGTTGCCCAGAGTGTTTTCGATTGAAGCTTTTACATCTTTATCCTCTGAAGTTTCGGTTATAGAATCTGCCATAAGCAGAATTTCAAGGGCACGGGATATTGAATCAGTGCATGCGTATTCACGCCCCATATCTCTTAGAGCACAAGCGTAGCTATCAGTGTTATTTTCTTTTTTGAAATTGTCGGCAGCCATTTCGTATTTTTTGATAGCTTCTGTTCGCATGGCTTTCTCTCTATATAAGTCGCCTATATAGCTATATGTATACCCAACTAAATTATAGAGTTTATTCTTTTCGCCAATCTCTAACGCATTAGTATATATAGACATTGCTTTGTCATAATCCCCGTCATTTGCATAGGAACGTCCTAAATAAATTAAGATTTGTACTTGTTCATTGGGTTTACCGTAGGATGAATACCAAGCGTTAGCTCGCTCGAATTGATAAGATGGCAATAGGATATTAAAGATTTCGTCAGTGACTTTGCCCGATAACATACACCAACGTGCAAAGGTTTTATCATCCAGCTGCTCCGGAGATGCTATGTTTTCCAGTATGCTTGATGCGCTATCAGGATTTACTTCTATGATTTTTTCAACCTCATCCAGTTGTTTGTCCAAAGTGGATTGTTGTTTGCTGCACCCTACTAATAAGAATGTAGCTAGAATAGTTATCAATGTACTGCTTTTCATCTGTTTGTCGTAATTTAGTTCGTTGTAGAAACTATCCAAAAAGAATGTTTTGCTTGTCGTCAAAGCAGGAATGTTATCTTCCTATTGTTACAAAAGTAAGAATTTAATTTATATAATGCCATTTATTATGTTTTTATTCTTGTAACTTGATGTCAAATAGGTAATTTCATAAATCAAGAAGTTATTGTTTACCGCTCTTTTAGATGCAAATGATCCTATATTCTCCAGTCTTTCAATTGGTATTATCATATTATCTCACCGATATCTTCATCGTTCTACCCGGGTGATATGATTATCGCACTTAGGTGAACTGATCGTGTCACAGTAGTAGACAGTTCGTCCTACCCGGGTGGAACGATGAAGATATCGGTAAGAAAACATGCAGATGTAGGTATCAAAAGAGAAGGATATAGGTAGCAGTATAACATATAAAGCCTTAAAAACAATGAGAGATACCCTTGAAGTGGATGAGAGATACGTGAAAAATAGCTGTTTGAATGAAGAAAAGAGTGAGAGACACCTGTTTGAAAAGGATCTCTCACTCTTTATATTGCTGATTATCTACGGCTTATCTTAATGGAATGAGACCGTGAGACCAAAAAGTTTTTTTTATTTCTGGGGAGGAGGTGTGGGGGCTTATCCCAACAACTCTTTTACTTTTGCAGAAATAGCACGGCCTTCTGCCAGTCCTGCCAACTTCTTGGAGGCAACTCCCATCACCTTACCCATATCTTTTCCGCTGGTAGCACCTGTTTCGGCAATGATTTCCTTCAATGCAGCTTCCAGTTCTTCAGCAGTCATTTGTTTGGGCAAATAAGCTTCCATTACGGCAACCTGTGCCAGTTCTCCGTCAGCCAGATCCTGGCGTCCCTGTCCGATATAGATTTCGGCAGAGTCCTTACCTTGTTTCACCAGTTTCTGAATGATTTTCAAGGCTGCTTCGTCTGTCAGTGTATCGTTGGCTCCCGGAGCTGTTTTAGCTTCGATGAAGAATTTCTTTATGTTTCTTAAAGTCTCCAAGGCAACTTTATCTTTTGCCTTCATTGCGTTTTTAATGTCTTCGCTGACTTTGTCAAATAAATCCATGATGATATTTATATTTTAATTATTTACAATTTGTAATAGCAAGGGGAAGAACCATCTAGAAAGTGATTACCCCGTCATTGTCCGTAGCCTCTTCCATGGCAACTTCCTCTTCAAGAGCCGCTTTCGTCTTGATCTTCAACAGCTTCGTTTTATCGCGCGTGTAAGTAGGAGATTCCTCTATCATGGCGATGATGTCGTCGTTGTCCAAATCTTCGGTATTGAAGATATAGATATGGCGACGGCTGCGCAGGCTTTTCTTTCCGATGCCGGCACTTTCACCGTATGCCTTGCGGATACGCTCTTTATTCTTCTCCTTCTCTTCTTCAAGCTGCAACTGGCGTTCTTCTTCCTCCTGGCTGCGGGCTTCGTGCAGTGTGTCCATACCGGGCACGTCTTCCACACCAAATCCGGTGGCGAGTACGGTGATCTTTACCTTGGTGTCCAAAGAGTTGTCTACGGCGACACCCCAAATTACTTCCACACCTTCGCGGAACTTGCTCATGAACTCGTGTATCTCGTTCATTTCTTCCATCATCAGTTCGGACGTGGGACAGAAGGATACGTTCAACATCACCTTTTTAGCGTTGAAGATGTCGTTGTTGTTCAGCAACGGAGAGTGGAGGGCATCGTCGATAGCTTTGGTGACACGGTTCTCGCCTTCTCCGAATCCGGTACTCATGATGGCTACACCACCGTCTTTCAGGATGGTCTTCACATCGGCAAAGTCCAGATTCACCGTACCACGCATGGTGATTATCTCGGCGATACTCTTTGCAGCGATGGAAAGCGTATCATCGGCCTTGCCGAAAGCATTCATGAAGGTAAGGTCGGCATATATTTCGCGCAGGCGCTCGTTGTTGATGACCAGCAGGGCATCTACGTGCTGGGCGATACGTTCGACGCCGTCCAGTGCCTGAATGATTTTCTTTTCTCCTTCGAAAATAAATGGAATGGTGACAATACCTACTGTCAGAATATCCATCTCCTTCGCAATGCGGGCGATGACAGGGGCGGCTCCGGTTCCAGTTCCTCCTCCCATTCCGGCAGTGATGAATACCATCTTGGTGCCGTCGTTCAGCTGTTCTTTGATATCGTCAATACTTTCTTCGGCGGCGTCGCGTGCCCGTTCGGGACGGTTGCCGGCTCCAAGTCCTTGTGTGATGCTACGGCCCAGTTGCAGTTTCACCGGAACGGGTGACTCGGCCAATGCCTGGTTGTCCGTGTTGCAGAGAACGAACGTTACGTCATGTATGCCTTCCCGGTACATGTGGTTCACAGCGTTACCGCCACCGCCACCTACACCAATTACTTTGATGATTTTCGGTGAGTCGGTCGGGAAATCGAATTGTACTATCTCGTCCATATTATTGAATTTTGAATTTATTTCATATCATCGTCAGAGAAGATTTCCTTGGTCAGGGAGTCGATCTTGCGTTGAATCCAGCTGGGACCGGCTTCTCTCTTGCGTCTTTCTTTCTCTTCTTTCTCCTTCTGCTTGCGGAGTCTTTCAGCTTCCTTGGCGGCTGCCCGTGCTTCTTTCTCTTCCTCTTCTTTCTTGAGGCGTGCCAGTCGGGCTTGCTCTTTCAGTTCCTGATCGTCCTCAAACATGTCTACGGTCTTGTGAATTTCCGGCTCCGGTCGGGGAGTGGCGGGAGTGACCGGTATCTGGGGAGCGGTTTCTATCAGGCAGCAGTTCTGATTGCCTTCGAACAGAAGTCCGAACAGGGTGTTCTGCGAACCGTCCTTCTTCAGTATATTGCTGGGAGCGTGAACGGTGTTGCGAGGCAGTTTCGCCATTCTCATCTTTTCTATCTTCGAGCGTCTGCGAAGCATTTCTTCCAGATTCTTCAGGTTGGCGGCTCCACCTGTGAGGATGATGCCGGCCAGCAGTTTGTCTTCGTAGCCGGAGATTTGAATCTGGTTCCATACGTTAGCGATGATTTCCTCGGCACGTGCCTCGATGATGTTGTTGAGCTTGCTCAGTTCGACTGTGCGGCTTTCATCTTCGAGCTTGCAGGTGGCGGGCTCTTCGCTTTCGTCTTCTTCGTATAGGGCGTCTCCGTAAGTTTTCTTCAGACGTTCCGCTTCTTCTTCCTCCATTTGCAGGGTGGTGATGTCGCGGGTGATGCTGTTTCCTCCCAGCGGCAGTACTGTCAGGAAACGGAGAATGTTGTTTTTATAAACCGAAATAGTGGTGGTATCAGCTCCGAAGTCGATGAGTGCGCAGCCCGAACGGCGTTCGCTCTCGGTCAGCACGGCATTGGCTGTTACCAGTGGCGCGATCAGTTGGTCGGCAATATCGATCTTTGCCTGCTGGAAGCAGTGTTCCAGATTCTTCCGTACGGAAGAGCGGGCGACGATATTGAGGAAACGTCCTTCGATGTGGCTTCCTACCAGTCCCACCGGGTTGGCTTGCAGATTATTGCCGACTTTGTATTCTTGCGGCGCTACGTCCAGTATATCCATATCGACTACCGGAATCGCTACGTTCTCATCGCCGATAGCGCTTACCAGCTCTTCCGAGATAATCGCTTCTTCTTCCAGGTCGCGACTTACTACGTTGCGGACTGTGCGGAGGGATTGTCCGCCAATGCCTACGTATACCTTGGCGATTGAGTTTTTCAACTCACCTTCCAGTCTGTTGATGATAGAAGTCAGGCTTTGCGCTGTCTTGTCCAGATTGAAGATCACTCCTTTGCGGATAAACGTTGAAGAGTCTTCCTGGGCGTATGCCAGTACCTGCATACTTCCGTCACTGTTCTTTCTTCCGGCCACACCGGTTATCTTCGATGAACCAAGTTCAATAGCGGCGATAAATTCTGTTGTTGCCATCTCTTTATTTACAATTTAATTATTTTCAACTTTCTATTTTGAGAGCTTCATCCCATCACCTATTACCTGTTACTTATTATCTATTACTCTCTCTTCGTACAGATAATCTGGTTGCTGAATTCAAGATTGATGCGTGAATATTTGTTCCAGCCTACCTGATTGAGTCCTTTTTGGTAGAATTCTTTCAGCCGTGCCAGTTTGTTTTCAAAGTTTTCAAGTTTGCCGAGATAGACGAGGTGGTCGCCTACACGAGGTACCAGTTCGATGTTGCGGTCGGGCAACACATGGATTTGTTCTATCTGGGCGTCCCAGAACTTATTGTTTTGCAAAAATACACCAAACTTATATAAATCCTTCATTGCAAACGACTTTTCTACGTTTCCGGTGACAATTGCCCGATGTGCGACGCATTTTGCTTCCGGTGGCATGACGGTTCCTTTATTATCGAGGTAATAATTCTCTCCGTTGGCACTCATGATGCGTAATATCGGTATACGTTGTGTCACTTCTACGCAGACTTTGCCGCTGGGTGTCTTGTAGCATTCCGCTTCGTCGATCAGTGGATGCTTGCTCAGTTCCCGTTCCAGCGACTTGGTAGAGATGCGCTCCATCTTTTTCCCGATAGGGTAGATACCTTTATGCTGGAGGATGCCTTTCACTTCTTCTTTGGTGATGAAGCCGGCATAAGTGGTATCCTTGATGACCAGCTCTACGTCACGGCAGGTCTGGTCGGCAGGCTTGCGGTTGAAAGCGGTGATGGCTATGCCGAGGTAGGCGATAAGCATCAACATGACGATAGATAGAAGGATTCTCTTTACCATAGTTTTTATTTAATTGAGAATTGAAAATTGAAAATGAAGAATTGAGAATTGGCTGCGCGACTGTATGATGTAGCGTAGAAATTCTTAGTTCTTCGTTCTTCGCTCTTCGTTCTTCATTTTTTCCAGTTCTTTCTTTATTTCGGGGACATAATTGTCTATGTCTCCGGCTCCCAGAGTTATTAATACTTCAATGTTTTTATCTTTCAGAATGTTCAGTATTTCTTCCTTTTTGCACATACTTTTTTCGATGCCCGGACGGAGGTTGTCGTATATCAGCTTGCTGGTGACACCGGGGATCGGTGTCTCGCGGGCCGGATAGATGTCTACCAGAATGACTTCGTCCAGTAGCGACAGGCTATCGGCAAAGTCCTGATAGAAGTCGCGGGTACGGGTGTACAGGTGCGGCTGGAAGATGGCTGTGATCTTCTTGTCTTTATAGAGTTCGCGGATAGACAACACGCTCTGTTTGATTTCAGAGGGATGATGGGCGTAGTCGCTCAGAAAGACTACCTGGTCATTCTTGATCTTGAAATCGAACCGGCGGTCTACACCGCGGAAGCTGTTCATTCCTTGTCTGATCTCTTCGTCGGTCACTCCGTTGAGGTGGGCGAGTGCCATGGCGGCTACACCATTCTCGATGTTGATACTTACCGGAACTCCCAGTTGGATATCGTTGATACGTGTGTCGGGGGCAACGAAGTCGATGAAGATTTCACCGTTTCCGATGCGGATATTCTCGGCGTGGAAGTCTCCTTCGTCACGCGAATAGGTATAGACACGGACTCCGGCTTGTACTTTCGGTTGCAGTGAGATACCTTTGCGGATAATCAGTGCACCGCCCGGCTGGATCAGTGTTGTATAATGTTCGAAGCTTTCGAGGTATGCCTTTTCTGTTCCGTAGATGTCCAAATGATCGGGGTCTGTGGCAGTGATGACAGACATATAAGGGGACAGCCAATGGAAAGAGCGGTCGAACTCGTCTGCTTCGATGACGGTATAAGGGCTTTTCTGAGAGAGCAGCAGATTGGTGCCGTAATTCTTGGAGATGCCTCCAAGGAAAGCGGTACATTCTATGTGCGATTGGTGGAATAGGTGGGCGGTCATGGTAGAAGTGGTCGTTTTGCCATGAGTGCCGGCTACACACAGACCTTTGCTGGAATGAGTGATCGTTCCCAGTACTTGCGCGCGTTTTTGTATTTCGAATCCGTTGTTGCGGAAATAAACCAATTCTTCGTGTTCCTGCGGAACGGCGGGGGTCAATACGACTAAAGTGCTTTCTTTGTCTTTGCAGGCTTCCGGAATCAGTCGTACGTTTTCTTCGTAATGTATTTGTGCGCCTTCGGCGATGAGGTTTTCAGTCAATGGAGTCGGGGTGCGGTCGTATCCGGCTACCACTTTTCCTTTGGAAAGGAAATAGCGGACAAGCGCACTCATACCGATGCCTCCGGCACCGACAAAGTAGACTGATTTGATCGTTTCAATATTCATTTCTTTATACTGTTTCTTTTTATAATTCTTGTTCCAAGTAACATTTCAAGTTTTAATCAGAGTCGGTACTACCTTTAATTGGGGATGACCCCCAAAGTCGGTAGTATTTTCATTCTCCTCCTTCTGGAAGGAGGAGATTGGAGATTCTACTGACTTTTTAGTCAATCCTAATTGGGATAGTTGCGATTTTTGCATTCCCTCAACTAGTTTTCTGCTTCTGCCAGCTTGATTACTTCCTGCGCGATGATTCGTGCAGAGTCGGGCAAAGCCAACTTGGCTATATTCTCACTTAGTTCTTTCAGTTTCCGGTCGTCAGCTACTGTGTTCAGGGCTACATCCATCAACTTTGCTTCTGCTTCGCTGTCTTTTACGTAGATGGCGGCTTGTTTGTCTACCAGTGCCAGTGCATTCTTGGTCTGATGATCTTCTGCCACATTGGGCGAAGGAACCAGAACCACAGGCTTGTGCAACAGACAAAACTCTGAAATAGAACCGGCTCCCGCACGTGAAATCACTAGGTCGGAAGCCGCGTAAGCGGCTGCCATATCCTTGATGAAGTCCGTCACGTACAGATTTGGAAGTTCTCCTGCTGCCCGTACGGCTTCTGTCACCTGCGGATAGTAATATTTTCCGGTCTGCCAGATGAACTGTATATCGTTGTTTTCTTTTATTGTAGCTAAGGCTGCGGTCAGCGTATTGTTAATGGTACGTGCGCCAAGGCTACCGCCTACAATCAGAATTGTCTTCTTATCCGGCTGCAGATTAAAGGAACGCAGTGCCGCGCCTTTTTCCGGCATATCCTTCGTCAGATTCTGGCGAACGGGATTTCCGGTCATTATAATCTTATCGGCAGGAAAGAACTTTTCCATTCCATCATAAGCGACACAAATAGCCTTTGCTTTTTGTGCCAGCAACTTGTTGGTGACTCCGGCATACGAGTTCTGTTCCTGAATCAGAGTCGGCACTCCCATCATTCCGGCAGTTTTGAGTGTCGGTCCGCTGGCGTATCCTCCTACGCCTACCGCTACTTGCGGGCGGAAGTTTTTGATGATGCTGCGCGCTTTCCACTGGCTTCGTGCCAGTTTGATCAGTACGGATACGTTTTTCCATAAATGTTTGCGGTCAAAACCGGCTATCGGTAACCCGATAATCTTATAGCCTGCATCGGGAACCCGCTGCATCTCCATACGGCCCTCGGCTCCCACAAATAAGATTTTCGCGTCCGGTCGCAGCTCTATTATAGCGTTGGCGATAGATACGGCAGGGAAGATATGTCCTCCTGTGCCTCCACCGCTGATGATAATTCTAAGTTCTTTCTCCATAATAATCCTTTTTTCTATCCGTTCATCTTCATTTACTGCTATCATGTTCATCCTCAAACTTGGCATCGCTGTTCAGAATCTGTGCAGTAGGTTCGGCGGCGGCTTGTGCTTCTGAAGTAGCTGTTCCGGTTTCTATCTGCATCTGAATCTGTGCATCATGCGCTTTCTGTTCTTCCAGATGAGCGGTATATCGGCTCACGCTTAATATCATTCCGATATAAGCACAGTTGATCAGTGTACTTGTACCTCCCTTGCTGACCAAAGGCAGGGGCTGGCCTGTTACGGGGAACAGTCCTACGGCAACCATCATATTCAGTATCGCCTGCGATACCAGAAGCAAAGCGATACCCATGACAAGGAAGGCGGGGAAGGTCCGTTCGCACTTTTGCGCGATGCGTCCCGCCCGCATCAGCAGACAGAGGTAGAGGAATACGACAAATATACCTCCTATCAATCCCATTTCTTCGATGACAATCGCAAAGATAAAGTCGGAGAATGCCTGACTGAGGAAATCACGCTGGATGGAGTTTCCCGGTCCTTTGCCCACTACGTGACTGGTAGCGATGGCAATACGGGCATGGGCGATCTGTGCGTCTTTGTCTATATCGAATTTGGCTGCGGGCACTTCGTCTTTATCAAAGAAGCCTTTAATACGGTTCTGCCAAGTCTCCAGACGATGAAGTCCGGGGGTATTGTGCAGCGTTTTGGCAGGGATGGCAACTACCGTACCTACGCCGAGTGCGACAATCAGCACAAGTCCTCCTGCCAACAGAAGGAGTTTCTTTGCCGCTACCCGTCCGATGAACATCATCATGAATACGACACCGAACAGCAACATGGCTGTTGACAGGTTTTCCGGAGCAATCAGCAAAAGGACCAGTCCGGTAAGGATCATGATGTATTTAAAGGCTTTGGGGTTGGCTCCTTCTTCATCCTGCCTCTTGGACAGGATGAACGAAACGGCAATGATGACAGCCATCTTTGCCAGTTCCGAAGGCTGGAATTGCAGTCCCATAAAGGTCATCCAGCGGGCTGCCCCATTGACACGGTCGCCTGTAATGATACCCATCAGCGTGACGAATGCCAGCAGAACGAGGGAAATCGGATACAGGAAGACGGGGAATACCTGGAACCATTTGTAGGGGACGTTATGCAGAAATACCACTACTACGGCACCCACCATCAGGATGATAGAGTGCTGTGTTATCGGTCCCCAGTGGTCGCCGCTTTTGTACGTCAGCGTCGATGCTGCCGAAAACACCTCGATAATCGAGATGAGGCAGAGACAGAGGAAGATAATCCAGATTACCTTGTCGCCTTTAAATATGCTCTTTAATAAATCCATTTTATAATTCTCTTACATATTTCTTAAACTGATCGCCGCGGTCTTCGTAACTCTTGAAGAGGTCGAATGAGGCGCAGCAGGGGCTTAACAATACGGTTTCTCCTTTCTTTGCCAGTTTGTAGGCTGCTTCTACTGCATCCTTCATTCCGGTCTGCACATCGGCTACGGGCAGTCCGAAACGGTCGAAAAAGTCGTGCAGCTTTTCGTTGTGCAGTCCCAGATAAACCAGTGCCGAGCACTTTTCACGTACCAGATCTTCTATTTCCGTATAGTCGTTGCCTTTGTCTTTGCCGCCCAGTATCAGCACTGTCTTGGTGGTCATGCTTTGCAGGGCATACCAGCAAGAGTTGACATTGGTCGCTTTTGAGTCGTTGATGAAGTCGATACCGCGTACGCGCGCTACTTTCTCCAGGCGATGTTCCACTCCCTTGAAGTCGGAGAGCGCCTTGCGGATATTTTCTTTAGTGATACCTGCCAGGTTTGCCGAGATACCGGCAGCCAGCGAGTTGTAAAGATTGTGCTGTCCGGTCAGTGCCAGTTCCTCCTGCTCCATGTTGAAGGCGATGGGCTCGGTAATCTTCACTTCGTGATCTTCTACGTATGCGATGGCTCCGTCTTCCTTCACGGCTGCGAAAGGATACAGATGAGCTTTCAGACCGTGCTTTGCCAGTTCCTGTTTGATGATCGGGTCATCGTTCCAGAAGATGAAAGCGTCGTCCGTTGTCTGGTTTTGCGTAATACGGAATTTGGCATCGATGTAGTTCTGCATACAATGGTCGTATCGGTCCAGATGGTCCGGAGTGATATTCATCAGTACGGCAATATTGGCACGGAAGTTATACATATTGTCCAGTTGGAAAGAGCTGAGTTCGATGATATAATAGTCATGATGCTCTTCGGCTACTTGCAAAGCCAGGCTCTTGCCGATATTTCCGGCCAGTCCTACATTCAGATCTGCACTCTTAAAGATGTGGTAGATCAGGGAAGTAGTCGTTGTCTTTCCATTAGAACCGGTGATACAGATCATTTTTGCATCGGTATAGCGTCCGGCAAACTCGATTTCGGAGATAACCGGTGTGCCTTGGGCTTTCAGTTTCAGGATCAGCGGGGCGTCATTCGGGATACCGGGGCTTTTAATCACCTCATCGGCATTCAGAATGAGTTCTTCGGTATGATGTCCTTCCTCCCAGGCAATATGGTGGCTGTCCAGAAGGTCCTTATACTTATCCTTGATAGCGGACATATCCGAAACAAATGTTTCAAATCCTTTTACTTTGGCGAGTACGGCTGCACCAGCGCCGCTTTCACCGGCTCCTAAAATTACAATTCTTTTCATTTACAGTAATGTGCTATTGCTGTCCGACAGGCAGACGCTTCTCTCTTCCTTTTCATCCTTCCTTTTTCGCTCGTCGGCTGCGCACATCTTTTTAAAGTTAATAATCGGGTTAATACTCTCAACTATATTAATGTTACAAATATCCTGCATTGGGCAGTCTGTTTGTTCTCATCGTATTTTTAATGTAATAATCGTTATCGCTGCCAGTACAATCGTTACAATCCAGAAACGGACGGTAATCTTTGATTCGTGGAACAGCTGGTCGGGCTTCGTGAACTTCACCGTACATCCCGGTTCTACCAGACTCATCGAAGTACGGAAATGATCGTGTATAGGAGTTCGTTTGAACAACCGCTGTTTTACTCCCTTCCGCTTACCTATCTTATAGTAGAAGCGTTGCAGTATGACTGACAGATTCTCTACCAGAAATACACCGCAGAGAATCGGTATCAGCAATTCTTTGTGGATGATAATGGCAAATACGGCAATGATACCACCAATGGTCAGGCTGCCTGTGTCTCCCATGAATACTTGTGCCGGATAGGCGTTGTACCATAAGAAACCGATCAATGCACCGATAAAGGCACAAATGTAGATTACCAGTTCTTCCGATCCCGGAATGTACATGATATTCAGATAGCTGGCAAATTCGATGTGTGACGATACGTACGCCAGTATTCCCAGCGTGGCACCGATAATGGCGGAGTTTCCGGCTGCCATACCGTCCATGCCGTCATTCAGGTTAGCCCCGTTCGAAACGGCGGTTACAACGAAGATCGTAATGATCACGAACAGGAACCATCCGGCTGTCTGTGCATGTTCGCCCATAAAGCCCACCAGGTCGGCATAATCTAAGTTGTTACTTTTAAAGAAAGGAATAGTGGTTTGGGTAGATTTTAAATCATTGGTTCCGTGAATCACTTCCATTTCCTGTCCCGGTGTATGAACCTCGATGTTTTCGCGGATAACTACATCCGGACTCAGATACAGGGTTAAGCCTACAATCAGCCCCAGACCCACCTGACCGATGATTTTGAACTTACCGTGCAAGCCTTCCTTGTCTTTCTTGAATATTTTGATATAGTCGTCGGCAAAACCGAGTGATCCCAGCCATACAGTGGTGATCAGCATCAATATCATGTATATATTATCCAGCTTACCCAATAGCAGGCAAGGTATAAGGATGGCTACAATGATGATGACACCTCCCATGCTTGGTACGCCTACTTTGTTGACACCGAACGGGTCGGTCTTGGCGTCACGCTGTGTTTCCGTGATTTGCTTCTTTTTAAGCAGATTGATGAATTTGTCTCCCCATATACTCGATATAAGCAATGCGAGGATAACAGCCATCAAAGCACGGAATGAGGTGTAACCGAACATTCCCGCTCCGGGAAAATTAAGCTTGTGCAGCCATTCAAACAGATAGTATAACATCTCTTTTCTATTTACAATTTATAGCCTGCAATTTACAGTTTCTCATTGTTGCCCCACGCTTGATAAGATGCTGTCTATTGCAAATAATTATATGTTGTCAATTAAATATTTCCTTCAAAACTTCCTTGTCGTCAAAGTGGTGTTTCACTCCTTTGATTTCCTGATAGTTTTCGTGCCCTTTTCCGGCAACGAGTATCACGTCTCCTTTTTCTGCAAGCATGCAAGCCGTGCGGATCGCTTCTTTCCGGTCGGCGATGCTGAGCGTTTTTCTCATATCTTCCGCATCCAGTCCGGCAAGCATATCGTTGATAATCTCCTGTGGCTCTTCAAAACGCGGATTGTCCGATGTGATAATCACCCGGTCACTGGCTTTCGCTGCTTCCTTTGCCATGATGGGGCGTTTCCCCTTATCGCGGTTGCCGCCGGCACCTACTACGGTGATCACTTTTCCTTTGCCTTCGAGTACTCCATGAATGGCGTTCAATACATTCACCAACGCGTCCGGAGTATGTGCATAGTCAACGATGGCCGTTACCCCTTTCGGAGAACGGATGGCATCGAAACGTCCGGCTACCGGATGGAGCGTACTGAGCGCAAGAAGTACATCTTCCTCTTTTTTGCCCAATAATACGGCTGCTCCAAATACCGCCAACAGATTGGATGCATTGAACTTGCCGATAAACTGAACGGCCAGCTCATGATTATTGAAATCGAGCAGCATTCCTTCAAAATGGGATTCTATGACCCGGCCTTTGAAGTCGCTGAGGCTTCTTAATGAATAGGTGTAGACCTTGGAACGTGTATTTTGTGTCATCACCAGCCCGTTCTTATCGTCAAGGTTGGTGAGGCTGAAAGCGTTTTTAGGCATATCGTCAAAGAACTTTTTCTTTGCCTTCAGATAGTTCTCTACCGTTTTGTGATAATCCAGATGATCGCGCGTCAGATTCGTGAAGATACCTCCCGCAAACTTTAATCCGCTGATACGTTTTTGAGCGATGGAATGTGAACTGACTTCCATAAAGACGTACTTGCATCCTTCGTCCGCCATTTGCCCCAACAAGCGGTTGAGCGTGATAGGGTCGGGGGTGGTATGTTCTGTCGGAATCGGCTGATCGTCGATATAGTTGCAGACAGTAGAGATTAATCCCACTTTATATCCGAAGTAGCGGAATGTATTATATAATAAGGTGGCGATGGTTGTCTTGCCATTTGTTCCCGTCACACCGACCAGTTCGAATTGTGAAGTCGGATTACCGTAGAATGTCGTTGCAATCTTTCCTACTGCATCTTCGCTGTCTTTCACTTGGATATAAGTGATTCCTGCTACGGGTTCCTCCGGTATATCTTCGCAGAGGATGGCAGTCGCTCCCTTCTGAATGGCAGCGGGGATATAGGCGTGACCATCGGTCTGCGTGCCGCGCATCGCCATAAACAGCTGTCCGGCTTCTACCAGACGGGAGTCAATGTTGACTCCGGTGATCTCTATCCTTGAATCTCCGGTCACTTGCACCGGCTGGATTGCTTTCAGTAACTCGTTTAATAACATATCTGTCCTACTTAATTTAATTCTTAATGCAACGTAAGCGTAATCGTCTGCCCTTTTCTTGCAACACTGCCGTTGGCTATCGACTGGCTTTTTACTTTCCCGACTCCCACCAGATTGACTTTCAATCCTTTGCTTTCCAATAGATAAACAGCATCTTTCGCTCCCATGCCTACGACGCTTGGCACGAAGTTCTGCATGATACCCCGGCTTTCAAGAACTACCGCCTGAGGGGCGGGATGGGTGCTTCCCCATACTTCTTTTCCCGAATCGGTGATTTTTCCCTGTATCTTTATATTCAGTTCTTCCAACACCCGTTGCGTTTCCCTCATTTCTCCTGCCTTAACGTTCGGGATGACTACCGTATTCGTATCAATGGCACTTGTGAGTGGCAAGCGCAGGTCTTTGGCATACACTCTTTCTGCGATCTTGCTGAATACGCTACCTGCCATCAAACCTCCCGAAGCGGGCAAACCGGGTTTCTGGATCGAAACAATCATACTGTACTTCGGCTCTTCCGATGGGAAGTATCCGCAGAAGCTGACGAGATAATTGGTTCTTCCTGTCTTGTAGCCGGCTGCTCCCTGCGAAACCTGTGCTGTTCCGGTCTTACCGGACACATGGAACTGCTTGCTTCCTGCCGGTTTGGCAAGTCCTTCACCTACCACTTTCCGCAGGATTTCCCGTATTTGTGCCAGCGTCTTGTCCGAACAGATCTTGGGATTGATGATTTCCGTCGGATATTCCTTTATCACTTCTCCGTCTCTGACGGCGGCTTTTACAAACTTCGGACGTATGGATACTCCGTTATTGGCTATTGCATTATAGAATGTCAGAATATTGATCGGTGGAACCTGCGTTTCATAGCCGATGCTCATCCATGGCAAAGTCGTTTTTGAAAAATAGCGTTCTTTCGGACCACGAATATTCGGCTTTCCTTCTCCGGATATTTGCAGGTGGAGTGGCTGGTCGATGCTCATCCGTTTCAGTCCGTCCACAAACTTCTGCGGGTTGCTTCCGTAAAAGTTCTCGATGATGCTGGAAGTTCCGACATTGGACGATACTCCCAAAATCTCGGTAACAGTCAGTTTGCCGTATCCGCCTCGATGCCAGTTGTGGTCTTTCATGACACGGCCATGCATCGGCTTTTGTCCGTTGCCGGTGTCTACGATATAGTCCGGAGTGATTTTTCCGTCTTCCAGAGCTACCATGATAGAGGCTGTCTTGAAGGTAGAACCCGGTTCGAGCATATCGCTGATTGCATTGTTGCGTACTTCATAATATTCACCGTCTCTGCCTTGCGTCATATTGACGATGGCTTTTACTTCTCCGGTTGCAACTTCCATCAATACGACTACACCCACGGTGGCGTTCAGCTCTTTCAGCTTGTCTACCAATGCTTTTTCGCAAATATCCTGCATACCTACATCGATGGTGGTGATCAGGTCGCAACCGTCGATCGGGGCGACATCGACAATGTTCAGGTATTTGTTCATCACCTTTTGGCGGTGAGTCAGCCCGTCACGTCCTTTCAGAATCGTATCGAACGCGAGTTCTATACCGTTCTTTGCTCCTTGGGCTGTATCGGCATATACATCTCCCAGGGTACGGGCTGCCAATGAGCCGAAAGGTTTCTTGCGCTGATTATATGCCAACTCCTTGAATCCTCCCTTATAGCGGTTCAGACAGAAGACAGGCAGACGTTTCACCTCTTTATATTGTATATAAGAGATACGCTTCGGGTAGATCAGGTAGTTACGGCTTTTGGCCTGACGTCCTTTTTGAAGGTGTGCCTTGAATTGTGCCGCACTTCTGTCGGGGAATATCTTATGCAGTCCGATGCAAATCGAATCCATATTGGCTTTGAGGATGGAATCCCGACGTGCCTGATCCTTCTTTCTTCTTTTTTCGTCCTTTTCACCGGACATAAAGTCCATGTAGATTCTGTATTCAGGCAGTGAACTTGCCATCAGTTTACCGTCAGAAGAAATAATGTTTCCGCGGTTAGGTTTCACCGTCACGTTTTCTTTTACGAAACGATCGGCTACGTCCTGCCAGTACTGTCGTTCGGCAAACATGGTCACGCCTGCCTTGACGACAATTGCTACTCCTATCAGTGCCATGATCAGAATGACAAAGAAGTAACGGGTCATTATATTTTTCTTATTTACTGCCACAGTGCTTATTCTCTTTTAAGACTCTCCACTTACACCTTATTTAATAAGGTAAGGCGGGTTGGTAGAGGTCTGCAAATCACTTTCCTTGTTTGATATATACTCTTCGATGCGTGACTGACGGCTTTTCTCCATCAGCTCCGAACTACGGGTCAACGCATCGTATTTAATGTCGATTAATTCTTTTTTCAACCGGTCGATCTCGATCTGTTGTTGCTGGCTCGCATAGCGGTTATGGATGTAGAAGATGATGAATACCATAATCAGCACCAACAGCTTCGTCTGCCGGCGGAAAAAGTCTGTGGCGAGGATATCTCCTCCCAGAATACTTTTCAATGAGGTACGTTTTTTCTTTTTGCCCTCTTCTGCTTTTTTGTTTACTGCTTCTTCTTCCATATCTGAGATTATTTCTTCTCTGCGATTCGTAATTTGGCACTTCTCGACCGTGGATTTCTTTCTATCTCCGCTTCATCGGGGACAATCACTTTATTGTTGACCAACCGGAACGGAGTTTGCAGGTTTCCAAAGAAGTCGGTTTCCGCTTTCCCTTCTACGTTTCCTGTTTTCATTATATTCTTCACCATGCGGTCTTCCAGTGAGTGATACGTGATCACTACAAGGCGCCCCCCCGGTTTGAGCGCTTCGGTGGCTGCTGCCAGCATTTCTTTCAGTGCTTCCATTTCCTGATTCACTTCAATGCGGAGTGCCTGAAAAACTTTCGCCAGTTCTTTCTTCTCCCGTTCGCGTCCGAAAAGCGGCTTGATGATTTCCAGAAACTCGCCGATAGTCCGGATAGGCTGTCCGTTTCTGGCCTTCACGATGACGGATGCCAGTTTGCGGCTGTTCTTCAGTTCACCGTACAGATAGAAGATGTTTGCGAGCCGTTCTTCTTCGTATGTGTTGACGATGTCGGCGGCAGTTAGTCCTGCACGTTTGTTCATGCGCATATCCAGCGCTCCGTCAAAACGGAATGAGAAGCCACGCTCGCTGTCGTCGAAATGGTGGGAGGACACGCCGAGGTCGGCGAGGATTGCGTCCACCTGTTCGATGTCATGATACCGCAGGAAATTCTGCAAATAGCGGAAGTTGCTGCGTACAAAGGTGAAGTGGGGATCATTGACGATATTCCGTTCGGCATCCTCGTCCTGATCGAATCCCAGCAGGCGCCCGCCTTCTCCAAGGCGTGAAAGAATCTCGCGCGAATGCCCTGCTCCTCCGAAGGTAACGTCTACATACGTTCCGTCCGGATGAATATTCATTCCGTCAACGCTTTCTTTTAGCAGTACGGGTACGTGGTATGTCAACTCATCTTTCTCCATCTTGTCTATTTTCATCGTTCATAATCTCTTCTAATGCTGCACCGAACTCTTCGGGGGACATGAACGGTTGTTCTGCCCGTTCTTTGGCCCAAATCTCTATCTTGTTGTCGATACCGATAAAGCGTATATCTCCACGGATATTACAAATCTGTAAGTAACGCTTCGGGATCAGTATGCGTCCGTTGCTGTCGGGCGTAACTACTTCGACGTCACTCACAAACTGTCTGAAAATGAGCTGGTGTTTGCTATTCCATTTGTTCAGCCTGCTTCGGAGCTCATTCAGCTCCTCGTTCCACACGCTCTCGGGGTACAGTGTCAGGCAGTCCTGAAATACGTCTTTACGCATAATAAGTCTCTCTTCGGAAGCAGCTTGCAGTTGCTTCCTGAAAGTAGCGGGGATGAACACTCTTCCTTTGGCGTCCGCCCTGACTTCAATATTGCCTAAAAAACGTATCATTTACCTTATTATAATAAGAGAGCGTAAAAGTAGGAAATTCCCCACAATTCCCCACAATTTTCCATAAAAATCTTTTAGATAAGTTTTCAACCGATTGTTAAATGCTTATTTACTTGAAAAAGATGCGGTTTGGGAAATGCTTTATTAGTGGGCGAAAACGGAAAGATGCGGCGCTTTTTTGTTTGTATTGAGGAAGAATCTTTTTTATCGAAAGAGAGGCTTTCTTTCTTTGCGAGGGAGGTTTGCACGACACCCGGGTCTCGGTATGTATGACACCCGGGTGTCAGGACGTACAACACCCGGGTGTCAGTATGCTCGACATCCGGGTGTCATATAGGAGGGATTAGTAAAAAAGGCAGAAGGTATGGTAACTCTTCTGCCTTAAACTAACACAATTAAAAATCTGCACTAAAAATATCTAACTTGGAATTGATAAATAATATAGTTAAAGGTTTAGCGAAAGTCTTTCAGTTCTTCCTGCAATTTCTGGCGGGTGAAGAAGATACGGCTCTTCACGGTGCCCAGCGGGAGGTTCAGCTTTTCAGCGATTTCGCGGTACTTGAAGCCGGAAACGTGCATAGCGAACGGAACTCTATATTCTTTCGGGAGCGCGTTGACTACCCGATGCATTTCTTTCAGGTCGTACGTTCTTTCCGTACTTTCAAAGCCGGTGTCTTGCGGCAGGTTCAGATGATAAAGATTATCGGTCTGATCGATGAATGTCTGGTCGCGAACTACTTTACGGTAGTTGTTGATAAAGATATTGCGCATGATGGTATACATCCATCCTTTGAAATTTGTGTCGGGCATATATTTATCCTCATTGTCTAATGCTTTGAGTGATGTCTCCTGCAACAAATCGTTTGCTTCTTCGCGGTCAGTTGTCAGTTTGTATGCGAAGCGGAGTAACTCATCCTGTACTCCTACTAAATCTTTTCTGAAGCTTAAACTTTTCATATACGTTGCTTTTAAAAAGTGAATATTCGTTTGTATTTTTCGATGGTGCAAGTTTACGGCATTTCTGATAATGAGATAGGGTATGAACCGACAAAATTTAGGGGAAAAACTATCCGCGGATAGTTTTTAGGTGGTATTTGATAGTTTTTGGGTGTTCTTTTTTCAAGTTGCAAACTTAAATCCTGCATTTTCTGGCAAATTATTGCGATTAATAAAAAAGAACCGTTAATTTTGTGGCATCATTTTTATTTGAAAAGAATGACTGATGACTCTTTATTTTTAATCGATGTCGATAAGATACTTCGGACGAAAGCTCCGAAGCAATATAAGTACATCCCTAAGTTTGTGGTTTCTTATCTGAAGAAAATAGTTCATCAGGACGAGATTAATGTGTTCCTGAATGAATCGAAAGATAAACTGGGAGTGGATTTCCTTGAAGCATGCATGGAGTTCCTTGATGCGAAAGTGGAGGTGAAAGGTATAGAGAACCTGCCGAAAGAAGGATTGTATACCTTTGTGTCCAATCACCCGCTGGGAGGACAGGATGGAGTGGCTCTAGGCTATGTGCTGGGGCGCCATTATGACGGGAAAGTAAAGTATCTGGTGAATGACCTGCTGATGAACCTTCGCGGTTTGGCCCCACTTTGTGTTCCTATCAATAAGACAGGAAAGCAGGCAAAGGACTTTCCCAAGATGGTGGAAGCCGGGTTCCAGTCCGACGACCAGATGATCATGTTTCCTGCGGGACTTTGCTCGCGGCGTCAGAACGGAGTGATCCGTGATCTGGAATGGAAGAAGACATTCATTATAAAAAGCATACAGGCGAAGCGGGACGTAGTTCCCGTTCATTTTGGTGGCAGAAACTCTGATTTCTTCTACAATCTGGCGAATGTTTGTAAGGCACTGGGTATTAAATTCAATATTGCTATGCTGTATCTGGCGGACGAGATGTTTAAGAACCGCCACAAAACCTTTACTGTCACTTTTGGAAAACCGATTCCCTGGCAGACTTTCGATAAATCGAAGACTCCTGCGCAGTGGGCGGAGTATGTGAAGGACATTGTATATAAACTGTAACTGATAGAACACTATAACAAGAATATGGAAGAGATTATTAAACCGGTGAGCAAAGAACTGCTGAAAGCAGAGTTGACGGAAGATAGACGCTTGCGAATGACCAATAAAAGTAATAATCAGATTTATATTATTACCCATCAGAATGCACCTAATGTGATGCGTGAAATTGGTCGTTTAAGAGAAATTGCCTTTCGTGCTGCGGGTGGAGGAACGGGCCTGTCGATGGATATCGACGAATACGACACGATGGAACACCCATATAAGCAGTTGATCGTATGGAATCCGGAGGCGGAAGAAATATTAGGTGGTTACCGGTATTTGCTTGGAACGGATGTGCGCTTTGACGAAGCTGGGGCTCCGATTCTGGCTACTTCTCACATGTTTCATTTCTCGGATGCGTTTATAAAGGAATATCTGCCTCAGACCATTGAGTTGGGACGCTCTTTTGTGACGCTGGAATATCAGTCTACACGTGCCGGCAGTAAAGGTCTGTTTGCGTTGGATAATCTGTGGGACGGATTGGGAGCGCTGACAGTGGTGATGCCGAATGTGAAGTACTTCTTTGGCAAGGTGACTATGTATCCCAGCTATCATCGTCGTGGACGCGACATGATTCTGTACTTCCTTAAGAAGCATTTTAATGATCGGGAAGAGTTGGTTACACCGATGGAACCGCTGATTCTGGAAACTTCCGACGAGGAACTGAGAACGTTGTTCTGCAAGGATACCTTTAAAGAGGATTATAAGATATTGAATACGGAGATTCGCAAGCTGGGTTATAATATCCCGCCGCTGGTCAATGCCTATATGAGTTTAAGCCCTACCATGCGTATGTTCGGGACGGCTATCAACTATGAGTTTGGTGACGTGGAAGAGACCGGTATCCTGATTGCTGTAGATGAAATCCTTGAAGACAAGCGAATCCGGCACATCCAGACGTTTATAGAAAGTCATCCGGATGCGCTGAAAATGCCTTGTGAGAGCGAAGGGGTGTTTACTCCTAAGGTGGTTACACCGCAGGAAGGCTGTTGCCATTAATTTTCCGGTAAAGATCGAGTGCGAAGACATCGGTCATTCCAGATATATAATCAAGTACCGCCTGTATTCTTTCGTAGAGTACGGGCGATTTTATATTGTATTGGTCGGAAACGCGGTTGGTTAAAAGTTCGGAGTAAGCTTTTTCTTTTCCCGGTAAGGTGACGGCATCTACCATCAATTCCAGCAAAGTGCTGATGATACGGAAGCCTGCCAGCTCGATGTCCAGTACATCTTGCGAACGATAAATTCTTTTCAGTGATATTTCCGCACAATGATTGTAAGCGGCTGCCGGACCTTCGGCGATGTGCTTGATGAGCGCTCCTTCGAAAGTTCCTGCCAGTATTTCCTGCTCGTGTTCCAGAAAGACACGGGTGCACTCGCGGACTAACAGACCGATAACAGAAGAACGCAGATAGGCTATCTGTTCATTGATATCATTGACTATTTGGAAAGTACTTCGGAGACGGGATTGCCGGTCTTCGGAGAAAAACGCCATCAACAGTTCCTTGGTCTCGTCTGTAGTGATAATCTTTAGTTTATGGGCGTCTTCGATATCCATCATCTGATAACAGATGTCATCTGCTGCTTCTACCAGATACACTAGCGGGTGTCGCGCATACTTTAACGGTTGTTCGCTAAGCTGGATGAGTCCCAGCTCGGTTGCGATTTTGCGGTAGCTTTCTTCCTCACTGACAAAGAAGCCGAACTTGGATTTTTTGCCTGCAAGGCTCGATGAAAAGGGGTATTTTACGATGGAGGCAAGCGTTGAATATGTTAAGACGAATCCTCCTCTGCGGCGTCCTTCGAACTGGTGAGTGAGGATGCGGAAAGCGTTCGCATTTCCTTCGAAATGTGTCAAATCTTCCCATTCCATCGGAGAAAGTTGCTCTCCGTCCGGCTGCTTTTCCTGTAGCCTTTGTCCTTTTCCTTCTGAAAAGAACGTAGAGATAGCCCGTTCGCCGGAATGCCCGAAAGGCGGATTGCCTAAGTCATGTGCCAGGCAGGCGGCCGATACGATTGAGCCGATTTCCGGCAGGAAGGAACTTTCCAGTTCCGGTTGGCGTTCCAGGATTGCTTTGGCTACATCGTTGCCCAAAGACCGTCCTACGCAAGATACTTCAAGGCTGTGCGTCAGTCGGTTGTGTACGAAGATACTACCGGGCAGCGGGAATACCTGTGTTTTGTTCTGCAGGCGGCGGAACGGTGCGGAAAATATGAGGCGGTCATAGTCCCGTTGGAACTCGGAACGGTTCTCTTGCCGTTCTTCGTGAAACTCTTCCATTCCGAAGCGTTTGGCTGATATTAGTTGTTTCCAATTCATCATTTTATTTACTATTTGGCTGATTACAATTTGCAAATTGGTTGTTACCACATTATTTAACTGCAAACTTAACTAATTTTCAGTTCAAAATGTGTATTTTCGCCCGTTAAATAGTAAATGTGCATTTATGAACGTTCAAGTTATCAATAAATCGAAGCATCCGCTTCCGGCTTACGCCACTGAGTTATCTGCAGGAATGGATATCCGTGCTAATCTTTCTGAACCTATCACATTGGCGCCATTGCAGCGTTGCCTGGTGCCGACAGGAATCTATATTGCTCTTCCACAAGGATTTGAAGCTCAGGTTCGTCCCCGTAGCGGATTGGCCATCAAAAAGGGTATTACCGTGCTCAACTCTCCGGGAACGATTGATGCGGACTATCGTGGAGAAGTCTGCATTATTCTGGTCAACCTTTCTTCCGAACCTTTTGTGATCGAGGACGGGGAACGTATTGCCCAGATGGTGATCGCAAGACATGAGCAGGCAGTATGGCAGGAAGTGGAAGTGCTGGATGAAACAGAACGCGGAGCAGGGGGCTTCGGACATACAGGACGAGGATAAGTACCATAAAAAGAGAAAATGAACAAGAAAAATAGTATATGGCTTTTGGTTGCTGTATGGACATTGGTTTCGTGCGGAACGGTGAAAAGTACAAGGGAAAAGCCAGCTGTCGCTTTGGCGCAGTCTTCGCTAACGTCCGAACAGCAGCGGAAATATGATTATTTCTTTCTGGAAGCTATGCGCCTGAAAGAAAAGAAGGATTATGCGTCTGCTTTCGGATTATTGCAGCATTGTCTGGATATTCATCCGAATGCGGCTTCTGCGCTTTATGAGGTTTCGCAGTATTATATGTTTCTCCGTCAGGTGCCGCAAGGGCAAGAGGCGCTGGAAAAGGCTGTGGCGAATGCGCCGGATAACTACTGGTATAGTCAGGGGCTGGCATCTTTGTATCAGCAGCAGAACGAACTGGATAAGGCTATCACCCTGTTGGAACAGATGGTGGTACGTTTCCCTGCCAAGCAGGACCCGCTTTTCAACCTTTTGGACCTGTATGGCCGACAGGAAAAGTATGATAAAGTCATCTCTACTTTAAACCGTCTTGAAAAGCACATGGGCAAGAATGAACAGTTATCCATGGAGAAGTTTCGTATCTATCTTCAGATGAAGGATGACAAGAAAGCTTTTCAGGAAATAGAAAGTCTGGTACAGGAATATCCGATGGATATGCGTTATCAGGTCATTTTGGGGGACGTATATCTTCAGAATGGCAAGAAGCAGGAGGCTTATGACGTTTATCAGAAGGTGCTGGCTGCGGAACCCGATAATCCGATGGCTATCTTCTCGATGGCTTCTTACTATAAACAGACAGGGCAGGAAGAACTCTACCAACAGCAGTTGGATACACTGTTGCTGAATAAGAAGGTGACTCCTGATACCAAAGTGGGCGTCATGCGTCAGATGATTGTGGAAAATGAACAGGCCGATAAGGACAGTACGCAGATCATCGCTTTGTTTGACCGGATCATGAAGCAGGAGCAGGATGATCCTCAGATTCCGATGCTTTATGCGCAATATCTGTTGTCCAAGAATATGGAGGCGGAGTCAGTCCCCGTCTTGGAACAGGTGGTTGACCTGGACCCTACCAATAATGCTGCCCGTATGATGCTGATCGGTGCTGCGGTAAAAAAAGAAGATTATAAGCAGATTATCAAAGTCTGCGAGCCGGGTATTGAAGCGACTCCGGATGCGCTGGAATTTTATTATTATCTGGCTGTTGCCTATAATCAGGCGGAGAAACCGGATAGTGTGATAAGCATCTGCAAGAGAGCGCTGGAACATAAGACGGCTGACGGTAAAAAAGAAATCGTTTCGGAGTTCTACTCTATTCTGGGGGATATGTATCATACGCAGAAGCAGATGAAGGAGGCTTATGCCGCCTATGACTCGGCGTTGGTGTACAACCCTTCCAATATTGGCGCACTGAACAACTATGCCTATTATCTGTCAGTAGAGCGTCGTGATCTGGATAAAGCGGAAGAAATGAGCTATAAGACCGTAAAGGCTGAGCCCAATAATGCCACTTATCTGGATACGTATGCCTGGATTCTCTTTGAAAAGGGGAACTATGCGGAAGCTCGTATTTACATCGATAACGCCATGAAAAGTGAGGGCGGCGATAAGAGTGATGTGATTGTAGAACATTGCGGAGATATCTATTATATGACCGGAGATGTGGACGGCGCGCTTACCTACTGGAAGAAAGCACTGGAAATGGGCAGTGAGTCGAAAACATTGAAACAGAAAATAGAAAAGAAAAAATACATTGCAGAATGAAAAGAATCGCTTATTTTTTGTTGATTGCAGTCGTATTGGTAGGTTGTAAGAGTTCAAAGCGTCTGACGGCGACAAAGGTGCCGGAAGTTACTGCTTCCGAAGCAGCTATTCCCAGCTATCTGGCTTCCAGACTTCAGCTGACGATTCCGGGTAAAGGCGGAAGTATGTCAGTGGGCGGTACCATGAAGATGAAGAGCCGTGAACGGGTACAGATTTCCTTGCTGATGCCTATTCTCCGTACGGAATTGGCACGCATCGAGGTGACTCCTACTGAAGTATTATTCGTCGACCGGATGAACAAGCGGTTTGTACGCGCAACCAAAAATGAATTGAAAGAAATATTATCGAAGAATGTAGAGTTCTCCCAATTGGAGAAATTGCTGACTGACGCTTCTAAACCCGGAGGAAAGACTGAACTATCCGGGAAAGACCTGGGAATCCCCAAACTGGAGAAAGCGAAAGTACAACTTTATGATTTTTCGACCAAAGAACTTTCAATCACTCCGACAGAAGTTACTTCCAGATACCGTCAGGTCTCTTTGGAAGAATTAATGAAAATGCTGGTAGCTTTATTATGATAAAACGTCTCTTTGTAATTCTGGTAAGCAGCCTTTGGCTGGCAATTCCGCTTTCTGCTCAATCGAACAAGCTGATTCGTGAGCTGGAAGGTAAGCGCGGTGCTCTGCAGAAGCAGATCGCCGAGACGGAGTCGATTTTACAGAATACAAAGAAGGACGTAGGCAGTCAGTTGAACGGACTGGCGGCACTGACGGGACAGATTGAAGAACGAAAACGGTATATCCTTGCGATCAATAACGATGTGGAGACTATCGAACGCGAATTAGTGTCATTGAACCGCCAGCTGAATAGTCTTGAAAAAGACCTGAAAGAGAAAAAGAAGAAGTACGAAGCATCTGTCCAGTACCTCTATAAGAATAAATCGATTGAAGAGAAACTGATGTTTATCTTCTCCGCCAAGAACCTGGGACAAACTTATCGTCGTATGCGTTATGTGCGTGAATATGCCACCTACCAGCGTCTGCAGGGAGAGGAAATATTAAAGAAGCAGGAGCAGATACGGAAGAAAAAAGCAGAACGTCAGCAAGTGAAAGCCGCCAAAGAGGGACTGCTGAAAGAACGTGAGAACGAAAAGGCGAAACTGGAAGCTCAGGAGAAAGAGAAGCGTACACTGGTGGCTAATCTGCAAAAGAAACAGAAAGGTCTGCAAAGCGAAGTGAACAAGAAGAGACGGGAGGCCAATCAACTGAATGCCCGTATCGACCGGTTGATCGCAGAAGAAATAGAACGCGCCCGCAAACGTGCTGCGGAAGAAGCCCGCCGCGAAGCGGCAGCCCGCAAGAAGGCGGATACAAATGGCAAAGGTGCCTCCAAAACCGGAACGGCTGCCAAACCGAAGTCGGAGCCATTGGACGCTTTTACGATGAGCAAGGCAGATCGCGAACTGTCCGGTAGCTTTGTTGCCAATCGTGGAAAACTTCCGATGCCTATATCCGGACCTTATATCATAACCAGCCGCTATGGACAGTATTCCGTTGAAGGACTCCGTAATGTGAAGCTGGACAATAAAGGAATTGATATACAAGGAAAGCCGGGAGCACAAGCCCGTGCCATCTTTGATGGTAAGGTAGCAGCCGTGTTCCAGTTGAACGGACTATTTAACGTCCTCATCCGGCATGGTAATTATATTTCCGTTTACTGTAATCTGTCTTCCGCTTCGGTGAAATCCGGCGATACGGTGAGCACAAAGCAGTCTATCGGACAGATATTCTCTGATGGCGCGGATAACGGACGAACGGTACTGCATTTCCAGTTACGCAGAGAGAAAGAAAAGTTGAATCCGGAACCCTGGTTGAATCGTTAATCTAAATATAAGACACACTTGGTATGAAGTTAACAAAGATACTGATACTTTTACTGGCCTTCTGGCTCGAACCATTGTCTGCATCTCCCTATTTCTCCTTCAAGAAATATCAGGTGGAAGATGGCTTGTCACATAATACGGTATGGTGTGCTATACAGGATAGCTATGGATTTATCTGGCTGGGCACCAGTGACGGACTGAACCGTTACGACGGTCGGGGCAATAAAGTTTATCGGAATGTATTGAACGATAAATTCTCATTGGAGAACAACTTCGTTGAGGCACTGATTGAAGAAGATCAGAATATATGGGTTGGAACGAACTCCGGACTGTATATCTATGACCGGGCAACGGACCGTTTCTCCTATTTTGACAAGACTACTCAGTATGGCGTATACGTCAGCAGTGAAATCAAGAAGATTGTAAAGACGGAGAACGGACTTCTCTGGATTGCCACCTTGGGGCAGGGACTTTTTATTTATGATCCCAAGACCGAAGTGTTGACTCAGAATAGTATTCAGACCTCTTTTGTCTGGGATGTCTGTCAGAGTTACGATAAGAAGAAGGTGTATGTTTCTTCGCTACAGGAAGGACTGCTTTGTTTCGATGAAAACGGCAAATTTCTGCAATCATACCGAGTCTCATCGGACGTGAACTCTTCCGATAGTTACAAAATAAACTGTGTACTCGATGTAGAGGGAGAAGTATGGCTGGGAGCAGGCAACAATTTGTTGGGGAGATTGAACCGGCAAACCGGAACGGTTGAGAATTACATGGCTCCTTCATTGAACTTCGGGGCAGTTCGCAGCCTGCTGAAATATACGGAGAATGAACTGCTGGTAGGAACCGATAATGGACTCTATCTATTCAACCGCGAGTCGAAAACCTTCCTCCGTGCAGATAATCCGGCTGATCCGCGAAGTCTGAGTGATCAGACCATAAACGGCATGATGTGGGATGCGGAAGGTGCTCTGTGGGTATTGACGAACTTGGGAGGTATCAACTATATGTCCAAGCAGACCAAGCGTTTCGATTACTATTCACCCGCCTATCTGTCGGGGATAGCGGGAGCAGGAGAGGTGGTAGGCCCATTCTGTGAAAATAAAGACGGAAATATCTGGATTGGTACTCAGAGTGGCTTATATTTCTTCAATACCGTTACACGGGAGCTTTCGGAATATCATATCGGTGGTGTAAAGAGTCAGAAATATGATATTCGCTCTTTGATGTTAGACGGCGATTGTCTTTGGATCGGTACTTATGCGGAAGGAATACGTGTGCTTAATCTGCGTACCGGTTCGATAAAGGAATATACCCACTCGCGCGGAATCCCCAATACCATTTGCAGCAATGACGTACTGTGCATATATAAAGACCGGAAAGGGGAAATCTTCGTTGGAACAAGCTGGGGCTTATGCCGGTATAATCCTGATGCCGATAATTTCATGACGATCACCAGTATCGGTTCCATGATTTCCGTGGGCGATATATATGAGGATATGTATAACAACCTGTGGATTGCAACGACCAACAGCGGCGTGTTCTCCTACAATACCCTGAGCGGACACTGGAAACATTTCCAGCACGAACGGGAAGATTCGACCACCATTACCAGTAATTCGGTGATCACGGTATTTGAAGATAACAAAGGCGTGATGTGGTTTGGCACGAATGGGGGAGGATTATGCTCCTTCGACCCCAAAACAGAAGCATTTATTGAGTTTGATTCTGCGCTTCCCAATAAGGTGATCTATTCTATTGAACAAGATCAGACAGGAGATTTCTGGATATCCAGCAATGCAGGGATATTTAAGATTAATCCGATTTCTAAAGCTCATTTCCGACAGTTTACGATTAATGATGGTCTGCAGGGAAATCAGTTTATGGCACGTTCTTCTTTAAAGTCTTCTGAAGGTAAACTATATTTTGGCGGAATCAACGGCTTTAATGTTTTCCAGCCGGAACGTTTTGTGGATAATTCCTACATTCCTCCGGTATATGTGACTGATATCCGTTTATCCTATCTGAATGACGAACAGGAAGTGAAGAAGCTGCTTCAACTGGGGAAACCGATTTATATGGCTGACAAGATAACCTTGTCTTATGAAAATAATAGTTTCACGATTCGTTTTGTGGCGTTAAGCTATGAAGACCCGGCACGAAACAGATATTCCTATATGTTAAAAGGAGTAGATAAAGAGTGGATTACCAACTCCGAGAACAACTCTGCTTCTTATACCAATCTGCCTCCCGGAGAATACGAGTTCGAAGTGCGTGGCTCCAATAATGACCATCAGTGGAACGAGAAGACGACTACTCTGCGGGTAGTGATTACTCCCCCTTGGTGGCGTAGTTCTTTCGCCTATTTTATTTATATTCTCCTGTTGATGGGCTGGATTGTCTGGATTGCATGGCGCTGGAATCTTCGCGTGAAGCATAAGTACAAACACCGGATGGAGAAATATCAGATTGCTAAAGAACAGGAAGTTTATAAATCAAAGATCGGCTTCTTCATTAATCTGGTACATGAGATACGTACCCCTCTCAGTCTGATCCGATTGCCTCTTGAAAAGTTGCAAGAGATAGAACATGAAGGAAAAGAAGCTAAGTATCTGTCTGTAATAGATAAGAATGTAAACTATCTTTTAGGGATTACCAATCAGCTGCTCGACTTCCAGAAGATGGAAAACGGAGCTTTGCAACTGAATCTGGTAAGTTGCGATATTAAGGAAATAGTGAATGATGTATATAGTCAGTTCACCAGTCCTGCCGAGTTAAAGGGAATTGAACTGGTATTGACTCTGCCCGAGCAGGAACTGGTATCAATGGTCGATCGGGAAAAGTTGAGTAAGATACTGGTGAATCTGATGGGCAATGCGATAAAATATGCCCGTACGCGTATCGATTTGAAACTCGTGACAACTGATGCGGGATATGAGATATATGTGAGTGATGACGGTCGTGGAGTACCGGATGCCCAAAAGGGAAAGATATTTGAAGCCTTCTACCAAATGCCGGATGATAAAGTCGCTACCGCCACAGGTACCGGTATCGGACTGGCTTTTGCGAAATCTCTGGCAGAAGCCCATCAAGGCAGCCTGCGCCTTGAAGATAACGAACCGCAAGGCTCCTCGTTTATATTATCTCTTCCTTTAAGCGAAAAGAAGGCAGAAGAAGCTGCTGATATCGTTGAGGTTCATTCCGAAAACGAAGGTTCGGCAGAGAATATTCCTTCAGAGTTCTCCGGAAAGAAATTCACCGTATTGCTGGTAGAAGATAATGTCGAACTGTTGAATCTGACGCGTGACTCGTTGGTTGCCTGGTTCCGTGTGCTGAAAGCTCCGAATGGTCGTGCGGCACTTGAGATACTCGAACAGGAGAGTGTAGACGTCATCGTCAGTGATGTGATGATGCCGGAAATGAACGGGCTGGAACTCTGTAGCAAAGTGAAATCGGAAATCGACTATTCACATATTCCGGTCATCTTACTGACGGCAAAAACGACGCTGGAATCTAAGGTGGAAGGACTGGAATGCGGAGCCGATGTGTATATTGAGAAGCCATTCTCTATCAAACAACTGCATAAGCAGATCGAGAACCTGCTCCGGTTGAGGCAGTCTTTCCATAAGCTGATGGTTAGTTTGTCCGGGAATGCCAATCAGGCCTCGGCAGAACTTGCGATGACTCAGAGAGATTGTGAGTTTGTTGCCAAGATACAGGAAGTGATTGCCGACCAGTTGGCAGACGAGAATTTCTCCATCGATACTCTTGCAGAGCAGATGAACATGAGCCGTTCCAACTTCTATCGGAAGATAAAAGCATTGTCGGGAATGTCGCCCAATGATTATCTGAAGGCCCTCCGTATGAATAAGGCAGCTGAGTTAATTCAGGGCGGTACACGTATTTCCGAGGTTGCGGCACAGGTTGGATTCACTTCCTCCTCTTATTTTGCCAAGTGTTTCAAGGCACAATATGGAGTTCTCCCGAAGGAATATGTCAATCAGTTGTCTGTTTCCGATACAGCGGTAGAAAGCACTCCGGATGCCGATTCTACCATTTGATTTATCATCAGATGTATGAAAGAAGCATGCAGGGCTTGACAAACCGTTTTTTATGTTGTATATTTGTAAGTGAGAACCGGAAGTAAATTCGATAACATTGATAATATAGACGAAAAATGAGTAATAATAAGTACAATATAATAACAGATTGCAAGCGTTTCCACTTCGGATAGTGCTTGCCGGATAGTCTGATACAAGCTAAAGGCTGCGATTCTTTATGGGAATTGCAGCCCTTTTTGTTGCTTAAAATTGATATTTGTTGCTGAAATAACGATGCTCGGGTTTATAATAAACTTGGGGGACGTTTATAATAAACGATGAACGAATTTATTAATAAATGATTCGGAGGAAGTATATAAAGGGTTAATATATTTCGTGTGAAAGTGTGTAATGATACCAAGAAACTTTCTGTTTTTATTATTAATGGGTAGTTTGTCTTTACATTCTCTTTTTTCTGTTTTCCTGTCATCAGCAGGATGTGTCACGATGTAATGACGAGAATGATATTCCAAACTTAATTTTTATTTTCGCTTTATTAACTATTAATGAAAAAAAAGTCTTTTCTTTGTATCATCTTAAAAATGAAACTATGAGAATCAATTTATGTTTGTTATTATTCCTTGTTTTGCTGAACATCTCTTGTAATTCCAAACGGGCGGGAAAAAAAGAAGATGTTGAAAAAGATACTTATGCCAATCCATTATTTATGGAAGGGGCTAATTCAAGCGCGATTTACCATAATGGTAAATATTATTATACCCATGAAACTAATGAGCAAATATATCTGTGGGTAACCACCGATATTACCGATATGGCTCATTCCACTTGTAAAGAGGTCTGGGTGCCTAAAGATCCTTCGAATAGCCATAACCTCTGGAATCCGGAAATACGGAATATCAATGGTAAATGGTATATCTATTTTGCTGCCGATGATGGAAATACAGATAATCATCAGATTTATGTGATTGAGAATGATTCTCCTGACCCTATGCAGGGAGAGTTTCGCATGAAAGGAGCGATCATGACCAATCCCGATTGGAACTGGGGAATACATCCCTCAACTTTTGAACATAAAGGGGAGCTTTATCTTCTATGGTCCGGGTGGCCTAATCGGAGGATAGGCAGTGAAACACAATGCATCTATATTGCCCGCATGGAAAACCCCTGGACATTGGCTACGGAAAGGGTTCTGATTTCGAAGCCGGAGTATGAATGGGAACGGCAGTGGGTAAATCCGGATGGCGGGCGGACTGCTTATCCGATTTATGTAAATGAAAGCCCTCAGTATTTTCATTCCAAAGATAACCGGACTGTCATTGTCTATTATGCGGCAAGCGGTTGCTGGTCTCCTTATTATTGTACCGGAATGTTGACTGCTGACGCGGATAGTGACTTGCTGAATCCGGCTTCCTGGAAGAAGAGCCCCGTTCCTGTATTTCAACAGAGACCGGAAGATGGAGTGTATGGCCCGGCTAACCTTTCCTTTCTTCCTTCGCCTGATGGAACGGAATGGTATATATTGTATCAGGCAAGAAGTGTTCCTAGCGGTAATACGGGAGAGTCGGAAAGTCGCAATCCACGATTGCAGAAGATAGGATGGGATGCTGATGGAATGCCGGATTTGGGAGTCCCTTTACCGGTGAATACTCCGTTACCTAAACCATCTGGCACAGTTCCAAATCAATAACTCTTTTGGGGAGAAACTCGCTCATTATTAACTCGCGCTGTTTTTGATTTGCTACGAACAGGCTGGTTGAGAGAATCTCACCGGTGGTTCCATCATCCGTTACTACTGTCACTTGTCTTACTCCTTCCAGTGGTTTGCCACTTGAAGGAGAGATAATGTGTTTGCGATCATCCGAGTTGTTTCCGGAGGTGGTTAAACATTCGTTATTAAGGAGTATGGATTGAGTTTTATGGTTTTTTGTAGTACTTGCCTGATCGTCAAAGCTGACTTTCCATCCTGTGCCAACCGGATGATTGCCTAGAGCGAGTACAGAACTGTTTCCCATATTTATTAAGGCATTTGCTATGATGTGAACCTTTAATATTTCTCTTATTTTGTCGAGAGCATAACCTTTAAGAAATCCGGAAAGGTTTATTGTAGTACCTGCTTGTTGAAAGAAGACACTCTGTGCTTCGGGGTATAAATGAATGGAGTGTATGGTATCTTGATTATAATTATCTGAGTGGATAGTAACATCGAAACATCCTAAGGTTTTTTTATGATATTCTGTGCACAATGAAATCATCCTGTAAAGAGACTGACTGATCATAACAGGAGCTGTGGAAGCTCTTTGATTGACTTGCGATAATTCACTGGAAGGGTCATAATAATTTGCAATTCTTTCCAGTTGTCGGAGAGTGTCATATATACTATTAACTACAAGCATTAATTCATTTTCTGATTTCTGGCAGCAGAGTATTATATCTACGCGTGTATGCATGGATAAAAACCAAGCATAAAGCAAACCGTCATCACCATGTGTCTTGTATAAGTGTTGAATTGTATGCTGCATTTTGTTTTATTGAAATATTAAGAGGGCATGCCACTTTGTGCATGCCCTTCTACTCTTGATTTTATGTTAGAAATCGGCTTTTCAGTGCAAGTTATTTCAGCTCTTTGATTTTTACATTTTTAAACCAGACTTCGTCTCCATGATCTTGAAGAAGAATATTGCCTTCTGCGGAATTACCAAAATTAGGCCAGTTTTTATATTTACTGTAGGCAACCAAAGCATTCCACATGTCAGTATTGCGAGTATATTCGATCAGTTTTACCCCATTCAGCCAGTGTTCTACGTGGTTATCTTGCACAATAATGGTGGCGGTATTAAAATCTTTTTTGTTGAAAGGCTTCTTCTCTGGAGCCGGAATAAGATCATATAATGAACCCAACTTTCTGTTGCCTTTTACTCCAAGTTTAGCATCTGGATGTTTGTCATCATCAAGAATTTGAAACTCACAGCCAATAGCAGAGCCTTCTCCTTTGTTCAAATCTGGGTTGACAAAGTATTTAACCCCGCTATTTGCGCCTTCGGTAATCTTGAAATCTACCGTGAGAATGAAGTTTTTATATTTGCGGGTAGTTACGATATCTCCACCATTAGCTGATTCTGCTCCTCCGCTCTTCATCACTTTCAGAATTCCATCTTCCATCTTCCATCCTTTTTCCGGAAAAGCATTCAATTTTGCTCCTCTCCAACCATTGTTGGTTTTACCATCCCAAAGTAGGGCCCAACCCTCTTTGGCTTCACGTGGAGATATGGTGTTGGCAATCATATTTCGTTCGGGCGCTTCTTCCGTTTCAGGTGTCTGGTAACGTTCTACATCCGTTGTACAAATACGGATGTCTTTCCAGCTGACAGTTTTACCTTCTTCGGAAGCATTACCTATTGCGTGTACTTGCAATGCAATAAATCCGCTAGGTGTCATATCATCCCAGATATTGGCACAAGGTACTCCATTAATCCAGGTACGGATAGAATTTCCGATAGCTTCAATCCTGGCTTTATTCCATGCATTGTTTTTAAAAGCGGTTTTTGCAGCCGGATTCAAAGTCAGTGGATACAACCAGTTTCTGCGTGCTTCATCATAGATACCTCCTGACCAAGCTCGCTTAGACGGGTCAATTTCAAACTGATAACCGTGCACACGACCATTCTGATAATCTTTCTTGCTTTCACTACGAAGTTGTACTCCTGAATTTAATCCGTCATCAATTTTGAAATCAAATTCAAGTATGAAGTCTCCATAGTTCTTGGTTGTTGCCAGAAAAGTATTTGGAGTTCCCATTTTAGAAATACCCACAATGGCACCATCTACGATTTTATACTCGGCTTTGCCATTTAGTTTTTTCCATCCTTTCAGGTTTTTGCCGTTGAAAAGAGGTTCCCAGGTCTGCGCAGATAATGAAGCCGCACAGAATAAAAGTAAAGTAAATAAGAAGTTCTTTTTCATTTTTAATGTTATTCTTAGTAAATTGTTTATAGCTGGTTTAATGGGTGGTTATGTTCATTTATAATTTATAAAATTCGTCCCAACCTTTGCGTGGAGGTATCCCTGTCAGCATTGCATTGGCAAACTCGTTATTTGTAATTTGTTTGGTACGGCTGTCGAAGAACAGCTGAGTGTTGAGGCGTTGAGCCATTACACCAAGTGAGAATACCTGACTTAGCACTCCATTGATTTCGAATGGAGAACGTGTTTTTTCTATACCGTTACATGCCAATAAAAAATTCTCGAAATGATTGGACGGGCTCTTTGGTATTTGGGGTAGCTTGTCTGCCATCTCTTTGGCTTTTTCTTCGGGAATGATGGATAAGGTACTTCCATGACTTCCTCCTTTAAATGTCAGGTCTTTTGTATAAATGATCTTTCCAGGATTCAATTTGGCGGCCGGAACATCTCCTTGGTTAGTCGTGGGGATATTAGGGTCTAATCCTGATACTCCGTAACCGGCAGGAATAGGAGGGAGGTTGTCTAGTCCGTCATACCAGGTGATATCTACGGGTGGCATCCCTTTGCGTTGTGGGAAGCGGAAAAGAATAGTGGAAGAATAAGGAAAGAAATAATCATTATGCCCTTTTTCATGCAATAAAGTTACTTCATAGGGCAATCCTAATTCCAAAAACTCATGAACGGTATCCAGAATATGTGCTCCCCAGTCTCCTAAAGCTCCCATTCCGAAGTCATACCAACAGCGCCATTCTCCCTGATGATATTTTTCATTGTATTCATGATATGGAACAGCGCCGAGCCATGTATCCCAATCCATGTCTTTCGGAAGTTGCTGTCCTGAGGGGAGTTTATAAATGTTTGTATCCCATTTATGCCAACGCCGTACGTTATTCATGTGTGCAGTGACGGCGGTCACGTCTTTAATAATTCCGGCATCCATCCAAGCTTTGAACTGGAAGTAGTTTGCTTCAGAATGTCCTTGGTTTCCTACTTGTGTAGCCAGATTAGGACGTTTGAGCGCTGCTTGCATCAAAAGTTCCGCTTCATAGAAAGTACGTGCTAACGGCTTTTCTACATATACGTGTTTGCCAGATGCCAAAGCTAGCATGCTAATCGGAAAATGAGAGTGATCTGGTGTAGCAATTGCAACGGCATCAAATTCTTTTCCCGCTTTATCAAACATCTGGCGGAAGTCTCTGAACTGTTTTGCTTTGGGATACATGCCTATTACCTTTTGTGTATGTTTGGCACCCATGTCTACATCACAGAGGGCAACTACTTCTACCATGCCGGTCCGGGCAAAATCTTCAATAATTTGCTGCCCGCGGTTACCGATACCTACATAAGCTATCTTCACTTTTTCGTTTTTGTTTTTTGAAGATGACAATGTTTGTGCATTCAATATTTCACCAGCTCCTGCTGCCAGTCCGGCAGAAGCCATTGTCATTGTTTTCAGGAAATCTCTTCGTGTTACCATAATTTCTTCATTGATATTGATTAAGTATTCTGTTGATTATATGTTATAAATCTGTTATTATTCTTTTTTCTTTTTGAATAGTGCTGTTATGCCATAAAAGAGGATACGTAAAAGGCTCCAGATGATATATAGCGCTACAGAAAATATGAGCACATAAAAAAATGAAGTTATCATCTCCGTCAAAGGAGTATTATACGTAAATATAGAGTATAAATTGACCAAATTGGCAATAATAAAACACAGGAACAGTGTAATCAACTCTGTTTTCTTTCGTCGAGCGGTCAGGATTGTATCTTTCATACTGCTTCGGATGTTTTTGATTGATGATTCAGATAATTAATTTTGTATTCATCAGGGAAATATAGTGTTTTTTCTTCCTGTAACGCTTGGTGACCCAATAGGCAGAGCATACTCGCATAATATCCTTCTTCCGCGATTCTTGCGGGTTGTTTGCGAGTAATAACAGCTTCTACAAAAGCTTCCAATAACAAAGAAGTGCCATCGCTCTTAGGACGTTCTCCGAGGATTAATTCTCCTTTGTTTTCGTTAGCCGTTTCCGGAGCCCAACTGGTACCTGCGAAAGGCAGAGTGTCAAATAATTTATTTTCCCAATCGTTTATCATTTGCAGAAAACCGGGTGCCGGCGGGATACTTTCAAAGTAATATTTACCTTTTTCTGGTTCAACAGTTCCGAGATTTCCCATGATTTGCTCTTCCAAACCATAAAATTGATTGGAAATAACAGAATCGAATGTCATTTTTACGCCATCATCGAATACATATAGGCAACTTACATTGTCGTATACTTCCCGACCGTCTTTCCAGTATGTAATAGCTCCATGTCCCATCACTTTCTCTGGGAGTTTATTCAATGCCCAACTTCCTATTTGTAATTGATGGCAGGCCAGTTCCGTCATTAGTCCTTTTGAATACTCTTTATAGAGTCGCCAGTTAATTTGTCGTTCTAAATTAGCAGAAGGAACTGGGCGTCTCCAGTCTCCATTTCTGTACCAGAATGTGCGGATCGCATTTATTTCTCCAAATGTGCCGGCATGAATCATTTCCATAGCTTTGATATAACGAGGATCGAACAGACGCTGTTGACCTGTGAAGAATATTTTTCCCGTACTACGATGTTTATTGTACATACGGAAACATTCTTCCATTGTAAAACCAATTGTTTTTTCACAGAATACATGTTTACCGGCATCAAAAGCATCCATTACAATTTTACAGTGCGAACTGAGAGGAGTCGCTACAAGTATAGCATCTATGTTGTTGTTTTCCAATAGCTCACGATAGTCACCATATACTTTTGCTTTGGGAGCAAGCTTCAATGCTTCATCTATCGAAGGCTGGTAAATATCGCAAAGTGCTACGATATCAACTTTAGGATTTTGGACTAAAAAGCTCATAAGGAAGCGACCTCGTGAGCCTGGTCCAATAACCCCCAAACGACATTTTTCATTGGAGGTGTTCACGGCTTCTGAAAAGGCAGAAAGCCAGGGACTTGCTGCAAGAAGAACTCCAGCTCCGGTCATTCCGATATTCTTCAGAAACTCTCTTCTGCTAATTTGCGTATGTTTCATTTTGAAGTTATTTGATTCTCAGTATTTTATTCTGTATGCAAATATAGAAAGAAGAGTAAACTTTCTATAAAATTCACTCTTCTTTTTATTAAAATTGGCATTTACCATTCAATTGCCTGATCTTCGTCTGGTATTTGAGTATTTATTTTACGTTCCATCGTTAGAGATCCCTTTACAACATATTCAAGCGGATAACCCGGAACTGAAGTATAATCTGTAAACTCATATTCCAGATTGTTGATTGTTACGTAAATATGTTTTAGGTAAGGTCGTGTAGCATCCATCTCTTCTTCAACCGTATAGGAAGGTTGCCCTTTCACTACCAGATTTATGTCCTCATTATCAGAAGAAATCTTCAGCTTACGTGTTTGAAGATCTATTTTCTCTTCTGTAAATTCAAATTTAATTTTGTAATATTTCCGATCCAAGCGGTCAATGTCTATAAGGCCCGCATAGAAAAATATAGTTTTGTCATCTATTACATAAGAAGTATGGTATTCCGGAACTATAGCCTCTTTTTCGTTTCCTTTAAAATATACTTTATACGCAGTAGCACTATATTGCCCGGAATAATCATTGAATGGGGAAATACGTAACATCGCCCTCCTATAAAATTTGCGGGGATTGGCCTGGTAGTTGTGTGATGGATCGTTGCTCTGAATAGCTAACGGCAATACCCATTTGTCTACCTGATCTAAATCTTTCAGGGCAAAATCGATAGGCAGTAAGCTTGTACATTCGCCTGCCGGTATCTGTACTGTTTCCGGGAACTCGTAATACTTGTTTTCCAACGGTTTAAAGAAAAGTTCTTTACGGCTGCCGAAATGTTCAACATTCAACACATCCAATGTGTCAAGATCCAATCCTACATGCACATTCAAGTCTTTGGAATTCATGGTTGACCCGCTGACTATCAATGGGAGTTGGTATGTTACTTTCCCTTCCGGCTTGTAACGTATGTAAATAGGAGTTACTCCTTGTGCGTTGACTGGTGCCTTGAAAGATACCATTTGCACATATTGTTCAGATTCCCATTCATTATTGCATGACGCACATACTATCAGTACAGTCATGGCTAAGAGTAAATAATATATCTTTTTCATTTTTTTCAAGTTTATAAGATTATTCCGGATAAGTCCAGCCTGGATTTTGAGTTAAACGTTTGTTGCGCTTTAATTCAGTATGATTGATTGGCCAAAACCACATTTTGCGTGAGAAGGTTGTTGGTAATGAAGGTACTGCTACCGGTGTATGGAATACATCTGCCATTTCTTTAGTTGCTAAAGTGTTACACCCATAAATTGGAGTTGATTCTTCTACCGGAGCATCTAGCCAACGACGTAAATCAAAATAGCGATGTCCTTCTCCCATCAATTCAATCTGACGTTCACGTTTTAACTTTTTGCGGAATTCGATAGGGTCATCATATTCTTCTTGGGTATAATCAGGAACTCCTGCACGAATACGTATAGGACGAATTCCTTTTTTCATTTCATTGATATCGCGTTTGATTATATGAGTCTTATTACCATCCCAAGAAGGTATGTCGTATTGCCCGTTTAATTCGTTCAATGCTTCGGCATAAATCAACAGAACTTCTGCATAACGGATAGCCGGTTCTACTTTCTTTTTAATAAGTTCTTCATTGTTGTCTCCTTTACCCATATCATCCGGGTGTACAAATTTTTTAACTCCAATGCCGGTGCGTAACCAAAACATCGAGTTTGTATACCCATTACCGTCTCCACGGTAATAGAAGACTTGTATGTTTTGAGGTTCTCCTGCATTTTTATTGCTGTTCAACAAATTCCAAACATCACCATTGTAGGCTACTGAAGCATAGAAACGGGGCTCACGATTAGCATACTGTAAAGAGACGCCTTCTGACAAAGGTTTGTAACGACCTGCTTCTACGTCTTCTTTCGTCACATAGCCGGACATGCGTTCCGAACCGTCACCGCGGTTGATTTCTTTATCTTTACCGGGACAATCAGTTCCATCATTCATATAATATGCGTCACATTGTTTCTGTGTAAGTCCGTGTGTATTCCATCCTTTAGCAACACGTGGTAGCTGATGTATTACCATGTTATTAATGCTTTGGTCACCAGTATTCTGCCCACGGGTAAAAATTAATTCTTTATTCTCAAAAGCACTGACTGTTCCGTTGAATATAGCACGATAAGATTCGAACGGATCGATATCTTTCCACCCATTCGGCCAAGCTTGTTCTGAGAATTCAGGGTGGTATGGAGGAGCAATCGTTGCAGGAAATGCAATATCCCCTTTGTCTGTAGCATAAGAAACAAACAGCGTGTAACGGTTCAATTCTATCACATCCTTGGCAGCGGCAGCAGCTTTCGCCCACTTAGATTCATCGTAAGCTTCTGGTAACAGTCGATTACCTTGATCATCTACCAGTTCTGAAGCAATATCAGCAGGCGTTTGTCCATTCATTAATGGGCTGGCAGCATATAGCAGAACTTTGGCACGAAGAGCTAATGCCGCACCACGGGTGGGGCGAGCTATTTCTTGTATTGCACGGTCTAAAGGGAGAGCTTGCGCAGCCAGAACTAATTCATTTGTGATATAGGTCACACATTCGTCATACGTATTACGCGGTTGTGCTACTGCATCATAATCTTCCATGTAGTCAATGCCTTGATCCGGCACAATAGGAACAGGACCGAACAAGCGCAACATAATCCAGTAGAAATAGGCTTTCAAAAAGTGCGCTTGTGCTTTGTTGTCAGCAATTTCTTCCGCTGTATATTCCGTATTCATGTCTATATTGTTCAAATATATAGAGGCTTGGCGAATGCCTTTATAACATTTGTTCCAGATTTCTGCACTTTCTCCTGCTAAACCTCCTTCGTTATATTCACCGTTTTTCCATGCTTTATATCGGTCATCTCGATCACCGAAATACATGTCATCAGCAAAACAGAAAGGAACATATCCTTTACTGGCTACATCGAGAAGATGGTTATCTCCCAAAAAGAAGTATGCGCGTGCCAGCCATTTGTCAGAATAAGCTCTGCTTGTAAAAACATCTTCTATTGACATACGCTCATCAAATAGATAATCAGAGTCCAAGTAATCGGAACATGAACTGAGGGTAAATCCTATCCCTATTATAAATGATAAAATAATGTATATTTTCTTCATAATGTCATTGCGTGTATTATAAATTAACGGATATTCCTAAAGATAAATTTTTGCTGAGCGGATATCTCTTTCCATCCGTACTTCCCATTTCCGGGTCCCATAATTTGAATGCAGACCATGTGAGTAAATTGGTGCCAACAAAGAAGATACGGACAGTGTTAAAATGTACCTTATTTACCAGCTGGGTTGGTAGCGTATACCCTACTTCTACAGTCTTTAAACGTAGATAAGACCCGTTGCGTAACCAATAAGTAGATTGCTGATAGTTATTAGAATTAGGTCCGTAGGATAGTCGGGGATATTCAGCATTCGGATTCTCTGTAGCTGGATCACCAGATATATCTGCTGAAATCCAACGATTGGAATTAGCCATCTCTGACAGGACATTTCCCCAGCCATCTCCCAACTTGAACATATGGACTGTTGAGCCATCGATAAAATAAGTTGATTTTCCGGCTCCCTGAAAGTGCAGATTCACATCTAGACCTTTCCAGTTTGCAGCTATTCCGAATCCATAAATAAGATTAGGTTTGGTCGTTGCACCGATTGCGACTTGGTCATTACCGTCAATTTTACCATCACCATTCACGTCTTTATATTTAATATCACCAGGCATTACTTTATAACCATCGAAATCTTGTACCGGACTATTACGGATATCATCATAGTCTTTAAACAACCCTAAAGATATCAATCCTCTTGCTTGATTTACACGATGTCCTTTTTGCATTTTATACCAGTAGTAGTTGTTTTCTTCATCTCTATCTACTATTTCATTTTTGCTATAAGTGATATTACTACGTATTGTTAAGCCAACAGCTCCCAGTTTCTGGCGGAAAGTGAAATGTCCGTCAAAACCTTCAGAAGTCACTTTTCCAACATTGGCACTAGGATTACTTTCTAAACCGACTATCCCCGGCAAATATTCGCGTAACATATAGATTCCTTCGCGTTTCTCATTAAAATAGTCAACAGAACCGGATAATTTGTCATTGAAAAAAGAGAAGTCAATACCGAGGTCATGCTTTGTTGCAATTTCCCATGTAACGTTAGGCGAAGATAAAGAAGAATAGCGCATACCACCATAATATCTGTCAAACGTGTAATCTCCAAAGTTGTATCCACCAGTGTCTACAGTTTTGTCACCATCTTTTTTAGTCATTGTTTCAATATCATAAAGGTAGGGGAAACGAGTATTTCCCAAATTGTCGTTACCTACTTTACCGTATGAATATCGAATTTTGAACATGTTCATCCATTTAAGATGTTTTTTTATCAAAGACTCCTCAGCTATGTTCCAAGCTCCTGAGATGGCAGGGAAGAAACCAAACCGATGTCCTGCTGCGAAATTCTCCGAACCGGTATATCCGAAATTGAAATCAATGAAATAACGATAATTCCAGTTATAGGTAAATCGTCCTGCCAATCCTTGATTACGTCTGGCAATACCTTGTTTAAGATCATCTCCAAGGCCTACCGTTTTTATTTTTGAAGACTGGTTATATTTTAATGTTCCTCCTAGATGATGATGTTTGAATCCTCGGCTATAATGTAACTCTGCTTCAAAGAATTCATTTCTAAGGCCATCGGAACCGCTCTCTTGAAACATCTTTCTTTCTTCAGCTACACGGTCATAATCGAGGGTTCCGTCTGTTGCGCGGAAACGTTTTGCCTTCCACTGTTCCGGCCATTTTCTGCGGTTAATCCAGTTGTTATTTTCTGTGTCATATCCGAAGCGTCCCACGAATCTAAGTCCTTTGGTGATGAAATCAAGTTTCTGCTCTAAGGTTACATTAGTCTGGATATTATTCTTCCAGTTTTCCCGATAACCAGTCATTGTAGCTTGAACCCATGGATTAAAGCGATCTCCATTGTCATTTCCATAGGCTGGTACGTATCCATTAGAATATAATTTAGGAACCATAATGGCATTATATCCCATAAGAGCTGTCCAAATAGCATCACTGCCAACTCCTGAATCATTGGCCTTTTGTAATGAACCTGAAACACCGACTTTTAATAGAGTTGATTTAGTGATGTCTATATCTACATTCATGCGGTAATTCCAACGACGGAAATTTGCATTTGTATTGTAATCTTTCAAAGCTTTATCTACTTTGTACATACCTTGTTGGTCAAGATAGCTTCCTGATACATAGTATCGTGCTGTATTACCACCACCGTTCATGCTTAGTGTGGCACGAGTGCTCCATGAACCTTTTCGTAGTAATTCATCTATCCAATTAACATTGGGATATAAATCAGGATCTAGTCCTAAACGGAATATTTCCAATTCGTCCGCTTTATATAGCGGCTCAAGATTACGTGTGATTTTAGCTTCATTTGCCATGGAAGCATATGTGTATCCATCTACAAAGTCAGGAACTTGGGTGAGCATATTGTAGAACGTTTCCGCTTTTGCACTGATATTAATTTTCCCGGCTTTACCGTGTTTGGTTGTGATTAATACTACTCCATTTGCACCTTTGGAACCGTAAATAGCAGTAGCTGATGCATCTTTTAATACGGAAAAAGATTCGACATCTTCTACATTTATTTCATCCAGACTACGTTCGAATCCGTCAACGAGAACTAATGCGGAATTACTGGCTCCGAAAGTTGAAATACCACGGATCCAGAATTCAGAAACACTACCCGGCTTTCCGGAAGTTTGCATCGCTAAGATGCCCGGTACATTACCTGCCAGGGCATTAGCCATAGAACCTGAGGGATTTGCTTTTAAGACATCTACATCCACATTAGTAATAGCACCTGTTACAGTCAACTTCTTTTGGGCACCGGTACCCGTGATTACCACCTCGTCAATCTCTCTAGCACTTGCTTCTTTCATTGTGACATTGACAGTTCGTTGCTCTTTGACTAATACTTCTACTTTTTCAAAGCCTATATAAGTAAATACCAATTTGTGGTAGGGTGGCATTTTAATACTGTATTTTCCATTCAAATCAGTAATGGCACCTAAGCCGGGTATATTACTTATTGATACATTAACCCCAATCATGGGCTCTTTATTTGTATCAGTTACGACACCTGTTACTACAATGCTTTCTTGTGCCAAAGCACTGGTAGAAAGTCCAAGCAACAACATGCATATAAATAAAAAGTTTTTCATCATATAAATGTATGTGTTAATCATGTATTATTCTTCGTAGCCAATTTTGCGAATACGGCGGTTTTCACGGTCACCTATAAAGAAACATTCTCTTTCTTCATCGTATACGATTCCTTCAGGATGATTGAAGCGTGCTTCTTGGCGTAAATCACCATCATTATATCCGGAAGTTCCATTACTGCCTCTACCAGCAAATGTCGTTACTCGACCTTGTGGTGTTAAGATACGGATACAGTGGTTTTCTCTATCACAGAAATAAAAGTCATATTCATCGCTGCTCCCTTTGTATGCTGGATTCTTTACGAATGTACCTTGTCGGGGAGCATGCATGCGGGCTTTTTTACCAACTCCATCTACCCAATCTTTGGCACCCTGCTGACCTCAAACAATATATGGGGTGGTAAGGCGCTTTGTCTTCCAGTCATAATCAGAACGTAAGATGTAATGTTGATTAACTACTACAATGTATGCATAGTTTCCGCTAGGGTGGAATTGGATATGAAACTCCCATCCACTATCTTGTATCGTAAACAAAGGGGTAGTTTCCTGAGTTGTAAAATCATATCGAAACACTTGACCAGCATTCCATGAATTGAAATATAATTCTCCATTTATAGGATGAGTTTCTGCACCATTACAGTTTTGACCTTTTGTCAATTCTGTTATAACTTTGAATCCTGATTCACGTGTAAGAATATAATTGTTCGGTCTATCATTATTATTTTGGTCATTGGTAATAATCATGCTGTCAGCTTCATGTGTCCAGCAGATGGTACGTACTTTGCTTAATCCACTATATACGGTACTTACATATTCTTTTTCAAAGTCAATCAAACGGGTAGGGTGCTGTTCACCCACTAGATATAAATGATTGTGATTTTTGGGATCAAAGGACAACCAAACAGCACCTCCAAAGCCACCACAATCATCAAAAGGTCCATCTTTTAAATCATATTTGGTGTTTCCATCATACATTGTTCCTAGAAATGTTGTAACAAGCATCTTCTTTTGATATACAAACTTCTCATTGGCTTCTGTATTTGCAATTTCTTCACCTTCATCGTTGAGAATACTTAATTTAATATCTCCATCATAAGCTTTAGCTGGCACAACACAGTAGAGGCTTTTTCCTTTTGCTCCTACAACTTTGGAGTCTTGTCCACCGATAGTTACCTTTATTTTAGAAATATCACTTCCGAAGTTTTCTCCATACAAGAGCATTCGGGTTCCAAGTCCTCCTTCTTTTGGACTGAATTCAGAAATGACAACAGGCTTATTCGGATCAAAATCTCCTGTTGCGTCATCATTATCTTTGCAACTTGCAAAGATAAGTGTAAGTAAAGCCAGTACTACCCATTGAGTGTACTGACAGCAACTTTTGGTCTTACTTTTCATTTTCATAATACATTGGATTTTATTGGTAAAAATATTTGTATGCATTTTTACAGATTATTTGAATTCTTATTCACTAGTACTTTCATCCAATATCCTCCGATTACAGAACGAGCCTTAAAACCAGTCATTTTGCCTGTTTTCGTATCATGCCAATCACTGATAGGTACTCGTGAAGTCGTTTCATTGATATATTTATAGAGAGGATTTATAAACTTTTCAAAAGTAGCCTGATCCGGAGACATAGTTGCAGTCCACATAATCCAGTCAGACTTTGTATACTCTTTGCGGGAGTCCAATGGCAATCCGTAAGGATTCTGTTTTGTCAAATAGTAACTTACTTCCTTGTCGATTACATTATTGGGGAACAAATTCAGATTCCACATCTTGTCCCAAATCAT